>ENA-UONT01000156-UONT01000156.1-human-gut-metagenome-genome-assembly--contig:-CS20-NODE-156-length-97925-cov-143.805201_pt1 | contig 97925 bp, 85 predicted proteins | sample MGYA00242459_ERZ724006 | MGnify/ENA metagenome assembly ERZ724006
GAAAGAGTCAACTATTAATGACACCACAAATTTTTCTGTCTACCAATAATGGAACCACATAATTTTTTTTTGGCTAAAAAATGCCCTCTCTTTTGAGAGGGCTGAGACTATTTGGAATGATACTTGTCTTTTTCGGCATAAGGGTTGCCGGTTTTCCGAACCGTTACCCGCAGAGGAATGCCGCCCAGATTAAACGTTTCGCGCAGATTGTTCATCAGATAGCGCAAATAAGCGTCCGGCAGCCCTTCGGGGTTGCTCGAAAAAATATAAAACGCCGGCGGCCTGGTCTTGGCCTGCGTAATATAGCGCAATTTTATCCGGCGCTTGTTTTTTCCCAGCGGCGGCGGATAATTGTCAATCATGTCGGCAAACCATTTGTTCAGCGGCGCGGTTGGAATACGCGTATTCCAACGGTCATAAACCTTGAAAACGGCGCTCATCAGCTTGTCCAGATTCTCATTCTTGAGTGCGGAAATCGTAACTGTGGGCACGCCATCAATCTGCGCCAGCGACGTTTGGAGCTTATCGTTGAGTTTTTGCAACGCCTCCTTGCGATTGGCAATGTCCCATTTGTTGACGGCGATAACCAAAGCCCGCCCTTCATCAATAACCTGTCGCGCAATCGTCAAATCCTGCTTGTCCAGCACGGCATCGGCATCAAGAACCAAAACCACGACCTGAGCCATAAAAGCTGCATGTTTGGTGCTGGCGGCCGACATTTTTTCCAGCGAATCTTCAATTTTGGAACGACGGCGCAAACCTGCCGTATCAACCAGTTTGATTTTGCGGCCTTTCCATTCCCAGTCGACGGTAATCGCATCCCGGGTAACGCCGGCTTCCGGACCGGTCAGCATTCTTTCGTCTTTCAGCAGCGCGTTCATCAGCGTCGATTTTCCGACGTTCGGGCGTCCGACAATTGCCAGCTGAATCGGTCTTGATTTGTATTTTTCATCTTCAAGCCGGTCTTTTTCTTCCCGGGAAAGCGCTTCGTTTTCCGTTTCGCCGTCCTCTTCGGGCAAAACGTTTTCCGCCGGTTTCCGGTCAAACGGTTTCAGGGCGTCATACAAATCCAACAGTCCCAAACCGTGTTCTGCCGAAAAGGGTATCGGCTCGCCCAGACCGAGTTTATAGGCCTCATGAATACTGTCTTCCTGTAATTTTCCCTCACATTTGTTGGCCAGCAGGATAACCGGTTTGCCGCTTTGGCGGACCAGCCCGGCAAAAAATTCGTCATAGGGCTGAATACCATCTCTTGCGTCGAACAAAAACAGGCAGACGTCGGCTTCTTTAATTGCGCGTTCCGTCTGCTGCCACATTCTTTTTTCAAGACAATCGTCCTTGGCATATTCAAATCCGGCCGTGTCAATAATCTGCAAATCTATGTCGCGCAGCTTGGCCTCTGTTTCCTTACGGTCGCGCGTCACGCCGGGTTTGTCATGTACGATGGCTATTTTGCGTCCGGCCAGCCGGTTAAACAATGTTGATTTCCCGACGTTCGGCCGTCCGACGATGGCTGCTTTCAGTGTCATGTCCAATCCTATTTGTAAGCGGTCAAATCGGCGTCGTCAGTAGCAAAAAGGGCGGTATTGTCAACCACAACCGGCGGAATGCCGACCCCGTCGCTGAGCGTGATGAAGCCGAGAATTTTTCCTGTATACGGCGAAACGGCAAAAGCATAGCCGTTGGATGTCGCAATTAACAGCCGGTTACTGGTCAGCACCGGACCGCTGGCCGTGACGCCGACTTTGTCTTCTTTGGTTTTGCCCAGCGGAATCTGCGTGTTCCAGACGATTTTGCCGGTTGCCTTTTCTATGGCGAACAGGTCATAATTGTTGCTCAGTACAAACATAAATTTGCCTGCGACCCAAGGCTGGTTGATGCTGCCGATTTCCCTTTCCCAAATTCGGGCGCCGCTGCGCAGATCAATGGCAACCAGAATGTTGTTGTTGCCGACGGCGTAAACCGTCGAACCGTCAATAACCGGGTTGGCCTTAATCGCATTAATGTTTGCCGGCGAATTTGTCCGCTTGCGCGAAACCAGAATATCCGACCACAGCGGCGAGCCCGTGCTGGCTTTGAAAGCTCTCAGTTCGCCGTTTGAAAAAGCCGCGACAATCGTGTCCTGCTGCGGACTGTAGGCGGGACTGGCGCCGCCGACCAGCGTCGTTTCTTCGGAGGGCGACTTGTAGTCCCACAGAACCGAACCGTCGACGCCGTTGAGCGCAATCAGTTTGTTGTCAATGGTCTGAATAAAGACGACGCCGCGTTCGGCCGTCGGAGCGATTCGTATCGGCAGTTCGGTATCGTAACGCCACAATTTTTTACCGGTAACCATATCCAGCGCAAAAACCGCGCCAAACCCCGTCGTCGCATAGACTTTCTTGTCAAACACGGCCAGTCCCGCGCCTTTCAGCGAGGTGCTGATGTCATCCTTAATCAGCGGTTTCAGCCTTCTTTTCCATATCTTACGGCCGTCGTCCAGACGAAAGGCGTTAACGATGCCGTCGGCGTCAATCGTAAAAACAGCTTTGTGCGCAGATACCGGAGCGGCAATTAGAAAGTCGCGTTTGGAGCTCCCTTCTCCGAAACCGGATTCCCACAGTTCCTTGAGTTTGCTGTCCGAACTCAGGTGTCCCATCATATGGGCAGCGTTGCCGCCGTTCTGTGACCAGGCCGTATTGGTATAAGGCGCGGGCAGCACAATCTTGACTTGTCCGGGGGCATAATCCGGCTGCAGGGCCGTTTCGCCGTCCAGAACCGAAATGCGTTCGCCGTCAAGAGTAATCTTCTCTTCGTCAAACGTGCTGCAACTGCACAACACGGCAAGGGCGGCCGCCGGCAGCAAAGACTTAAACTTCAGAAACTGCATCTGTATCTCCATAATCCTTTTTGAATTTTATTCGGCGCCGTTTAAGACCGACAGCATGTCCTGAACGCGCATTTTCAGACCGTCGGGAAGATTCGGCGTATTCAGAATTTCGTTGTAGAGTACCTGGGCTTCTTCAATATTGCCGTCACGAATGGCGGCCATTGCCGTCATTTCCTTGGCAATGTTTGCCCAACTGCCGTTTTCCCTGATCAGCGGCTGCAAAAGCGCGTCGATTTCTTCGCGGGGAGCGTTGTCGAGCTTGTAAGAGGCGAGTTTGACTGCCGAAACGTCGCGCAGCTTTTTGTTTATGCTTTTGTCTGCGGCAATCTCTTCCAGAACTTTTATGGCTTCTTCGTTTTTGCCCTGTTCAAACAAAATGTTTGACGTCTGCAGTCTGGCAATGTCGCTGTAAATGTTGCCGCCGGTTTTTTCCATCTGCTCCAGCACTTTCAGGCTTTCGTCGTATTTTCCCTGATTTTCAAGGTTCAGGGCGTAAGCGTAAGTGTCTGACCAGGTTTCGCTTTTGGCCTGTCGCCAGTTTTTGAAGCTTTCGAAACTGACGGCGCCGACAATTGCCAGCACGACCAGCAAAATGATGTAAATGCCGTATTTCTCCCACATTTGTTTCAGGTTGTCGTTTTTAACCTCTTCGGTAACTTCGCGGATAAACGCTTCCTGCTCGTCGGCATCGATTTCTTTTTTCATTTTGTCCTGTTCCTTATATTATTGCGTTAAGCTAATCTATTTATATCGTAAAACCGGTTCTTGGCAAATCAAATATTTAAGAACTCGACAGTTTTTAGCTGTTGACCACTTCGTTAATCAGAAACTTTTTGACCCAGCGCAGATCCTCAATCGGAATCTTTTTGCCGAAGATAGCGGTTCTGTTGTCGGAAATAATCGAAAGGTAATACCTGCCGGTTGCCGGGTTGACGGTAACTTCGACCGCTTCGATGTCTGCTTTTTTGATTTCGTTGTTTTTGCGCGAGAAGAGCATGAATTTGTGCACGATAACGATTTTGTCGCGCTTGACCACGATTTTGTCCTTGCGGAACAATGCGATGACCGAAGCCGCAATGATAAACAGGCCGACAACGTAGAACGCCAGAATAAACTCCCGCGAAAAATGACTGCTGACGACTTCGGCGTTAAAACTGGCAAACAGCAGCACGCCGCCGAAAAGCAGCAGGCAGAACCAGGCGATGATGTTATAGGCGTCCCAGAAGATTTTCCGGGCTTTGATAACCGTTTTGTCCCGCTTGCGTACAAAGGCGATGGTCGGCGGCAACGGTTCTCTGTCATTGTAGCTGTTGATGGTTTTTCCTTCTTCGACCATTTCCTTGATTGACTTGTCAAGGTCGGACACTTCGCGGCGAACCATTCCCTCGTCGGTCAGCACGACGGCGGGCAGGTTTAGTTTTTGGGCATAATATTCCCAGATTTTGCGAATGTTTTTTCCTTTGGTCGAAATGTAAAGAGGCGCGGTCTTCTGCGGATTCTTGTGGTACAGTTCAATAATGTATTTGTTTTTGGTCATGAAGCCGAACTGGAAAAATTCGATGCGGAAACGCACGCCCTCGTAATTGCCGATGGATTCCTTGACGACTTTTTTGGCGCCGAACGCCGGCCGGTAAATAATCTGTACCTTTTTGCCGTCGAAAAAGATTTTTTTATAGCGGATGTAGGACAAAAACAGCGACAGCACGATTCCCGCGCCGACCAGAATGATGACAAGGTCAAAGAAAGTCGGATTCATAAACGGCTGGTAAATGACGTCTCCCTCGTTTTCCGGAATGAAGTCAAAATCGGTCCGGCTGTGGCTGAGGCCGTTGAAGAGCTCGTAGAAACCCAGCAGAATAAGAATAGTTCCGAAAATCAGCCCCGGATAAAGAATGTGCAGGGCGATTCTGTCGGACTTTTTGGTCGGCAGCTTGTCCAAGTTCAGCACAAAGCTGTGGCTGTAGTGGTTGGGCGCGGTATCGGTCATTTGTTCTGTCCTCATTTTATTGTCGGCTTTCTTGCTTCCCTATGCTATATTATTTTTTTCAAATAATCATCCTTTTTTTGCAAAATAAAAAGGAAAGCTTTAATTTATTTTAATAATATGAATATAATATCGACGTCAGTAAATACAAATTTATTGGGGTGATGTAATGAGTAGTGTAGAGATTTTTAACTCGGGAACCAATCTTCTGATAACGCTGGTGGCGCTGATTATCCTGATGCTGTCCGTTTGGTACAGCAGTCAGGACATCAAAATCGGCAAGGGCATCCGTTATTTGTTCGTCGGTCTGGTGCTGGAGTTTATCGGCTCCTGGTTCGGCTACCAGATGAACGAGTATTATCAGCTGGGTATATCGATTAATATCCTGGCCTTTCTTGAGTTGTTTATCCTGTTGCTCTCCATGATGTTTCTGGCTTTGTCGGCTTCGCAGCTGCTGGTTTCCAGCATTCCGGACACGCCGGTCATCGGTGCCATCACGGTTTTGGGGCTGGTTGCCATAATTTATTTCTGTTTCATCGCGCAGGACGGTTCGATGGTTGCCTATATGCGCCAGATTTTTCCGCTGACCGGTTTTGCCTACATTTCGACCAGTTTCTGGTCGCAGAGCGGCCATCGGTTCAAAACCGGTTTTCTCATCGGCGGTTTCCTGACTGCCGGCGTCACGGTTCTGCTCGTCTGCCGTCTGTTGGGCATCGCGCCTGGAGTTCTCAATTCGATGTGGTATGTCTCGGCTCTGGTTTATGTCGGCCTTGCCGTTGCCCTGCTGATGATAAAGGTTGACTTCATGTCCAAGAAAATTGAAGACAAGGACGTCGAAATCGAAAAATACAACAAACGCATTGAAGAAATCATCAAATCGTCGCCGTTCCCGATTATCATTTCGCGCCTGAGCGACGACAAGCTGATTCTGGCCAACAACAATGCCGTCAAACTGTTCGGTATCCAACCCTCCGAACTGGACCGCTATCGGCTGAGGGACTTTTTTGCCGACGCCGAAAACCGCCGTCTGCTCAATGAACGGCTGGAACAGGAAAAAGAAGTGCAGGACTTTGAAATTCTGGTCAAGACTTCTACCGGTGACACGCCTTTCTGGCTGCTTACCTCGGCCAACATCATCGATTACAACTACGACATTGCGCTCTATGCTGCCTTTCAGGACATTACCTCGCGCAAAAACCGCGAAACCCTGCTCAAGAATCAGGCCGTGCGCGATCCGCTGACCTCGCTTTACAACCGCCGTTATTTTGAAGAGGAGGTAACCAAGCGTATTGCTCTGTCGCGGATGAAGGGCGGTTGTTATTCCGTATTGATGATTGACGCCGACAAGTTCAAAAACGTTAACGACACTTATGGCCACAAAGTCGGGGACAAGGTGCTGATAGAGCTGTCGTCCACGGCCGAACGCGCTTTGCGCGACTGCGACATCGTCGCCCGTTATGGCGGCGAGGAGTTTGTCTGCTATCTTTCCGATGTCGGTCCGGAAAAAGCTAAAATCGTTGCTGACCGTCTGCGTGAAACCATTTCCAAACTGGTCATCTATTCTGATGAAGGTAAACCGTTCGGCTTTACGGTCAGTATCGGCATTTCTTCGTCCGAAATTTCTGACAACATTGATACTCTGATTAAAACCGCCGACGAAGCGCTGTACCGCGCCAAGGAAAACGGTCGTAACCGTTGCGAAGTTTTTACCAGGGCCGATTTGGCGCATTTCCACGGCGGCGATGACGCTTCGCACAAACCCGAGGCCAGCCAGCTGCATCCGGTTTTTGAAAAGGAAGGCGTTCAGGAAATTTCGCTGTTGGACGGCATCGGCGCCAACCATATCGTCGAAAACAATACCAATATTGAAGAGCGGAAAGATGCCGAAAAGGCCAAAGACGACTTTTATCCGATTCTGGGTTTGGATGAAGAGGATTTGAAGTAGACATGACCTGTCCCTATGCCGAAATCTGCGGCGGCTGCCTGCGACGCGGGATGTCCGAAGAACAGTACCGGGAAACCAAGACGGCGGCATTCCGGCGGATTCTTTCCGGCATAAAGGCGGATTTTGCCTTTGGTGAGCCGGTGTTTGTCGCCGACGGTACCCGCCGCCGCGCCGCCATGGCTTTTCGTCGCCGTAAGGGCAAAGTTACGCTCGGTTTTAACGAAGCGGCCAGCGGCAATGTTGTCGACTGCGAAACCTGTGCCTTGCTGACGCCGAAACTGAATGCCGCGCTTCCTGATGTCCGCCGCCTTTTGACCGAGGTCTGTGCTCTGCCTTTTACCGAAAGAAAAAAAGGCAGAAAAGCGGTACCGGTTTTTCTTGATGGCGGCGACGTCTGGCTTTGCGAAGCCGACAACGGCACCGACGTCGTTCTGGAGTTTGACCATCCTCTGGAACTGGGGCATCGGATGGCGGTGTTTGAGCTGGCGCAGGGTTTTGAAGGCATTATCCGTATTTCGCATCGCCGCCGGCCTGACGCCGAAGCTGAGCCGGTCGTCGAAAAAAACGCGCCTTATGTCAAAATTGCCGATACTTTCGTTTATATTCCGGCCGGGACTTTTCTGCAGCCGTCCCGCGAAGGCGAGCAGGCGCTTGTTTCTCTGGTGCTGAAATATCTGGGCGAAACTTCCGGACGCATTGCCGATTTGTTTTGCGGCGTCGGAACTTTTTCATATCCGCTGGCCCGCAATCCGGCCAACCGGGTTCTGGCTGTCGATTCGTCCGAGCGTCTGCTGGAGGGTTTCCGCCGTACCGTCAACAAAAACATGATTCCCAATATTGAAATTGCTGCCAAAAACCTGTTTAAATATCCGCTTGATGCAACAGAGCTCAAGGGTTTCAACGCGGTCGTCTTTGATCCGCCGCGAGCCGGTGCCGCAGCGCAGAGCGCACGGCTGGCCGCTTTGCCGGCCGGCGAAAGACCGGAAAAAATCATTGCCGTTTCCTGTAATCCGGGAACATTTGTCAACGATGCCAATACGCTGGTTTCTGCCGGATACAAACTCGTCGAAGTGACCATGGTCGACCAGTTCGTCTATTCTGACCACAGCGAGCTCGTTGCCTTGTTTACAAAATAAACGGCTTTGGGTATAGTGGAAACAGTTATTAACGGAAAGAATAAAATGCGTTGCCGAATTTTTGCCTTTGTTCTTGTTTTTTTTGCTTCGGCCTGCCGGTTGGGCGGTTCGGACGATGTGATGTGCCCGCGAGTGGTTATCCCGCGTGATACAGCCTACCTGACTCAGATTGTCAATTATCGCGAAGAGTTCCAGATTTCATTGGTCGGCTATGAAGGACACTGCTATTTTGACACCCGCGTCAACCGCGACAAGGCGGTAATTAATCCGGTGTTCAAAATCAAACGTCTGCGCCGGAGCGACGAAACCGACGTCCATTTCGCCTATTATACCGAAACCGTCAAAGGGCCGCCGGCTTACCTTGGGAAAAAGACCTATTACATGGCGGTTGCCGTTCCCGCGGACGAAACGGAAATGACCTATACCGCACCGAGCGTCGAAGTGAAGATTCCCCCGGAGATGAAATATGAATTCGACATTAATCTCGGGCTGGTCATCAGTCCCGAAGAGGCAAAATATAACCGGCGCACTTTCGACGTCGATTATCGTTATGTTGACGAATAGTTTTTCAAAAAAATTGAGGAGTAGATACCAATGAATTTTTTCAGTGACAAAAAACTGCCCGAAATGGCCAATGCCATACGCTTTCTGAGTGCTGACGCAATCGAAAAGTCAAAATCCGGACACCCCGGAATGCCGTTGGGCATGGCCGATGTTGCCGCGGTTTTGTTTTCAAAGTTCATCAAAGTCAATCCGACAGAACCGCGCTGGTTTGACCGCGACCGCTTTGTCCTTTCGGCCGGTCACGGTTCCATGCTGCTTTATTCGCTGCTGTATCTGCTCGGCTATGAAGATATTAATGTTGATGACCTGCGCAATTTTCGCCAGCTCGGTGCCAAGACGGCCGGACATCCGGAATACGGGCATCTGGCCGGAATTGACATGACGACGGGTCCGCTGGGGCAGGGAATTTCCTCGGCGGTCGGCATGGCGCTGGCCGAACGGATTGTCAACGCCAGATTCGGCGATGAACTCTGCTCGCATTATACCTATGTCATCAACGGCGACGGCTGCCTGATGGAAGGCATTTCCGAAGAAGCCGTTTCCTTGGCCGGCCATCTGGGCTTAAATAAGCTGATAGTTTTCTGGGACAATAACAATATTACGATTGACGGTACGGTCGACAAAGCCAACTCTACGGATCAGATTAAGCGTTTTCAGGCGGTCGGCTGGAATACGATCGAGATTGACGGCCATGATTATGCGCAGATTGAACGGGCAATTTTGCAGGCACAGAAAGCCGGACAACCGACCCTGATTGCCTGCAAAACCAAAATCGGTTATGGTGCCCCGACCAAATGCGGCACGTCCAAATGCCACGGTTCGCCGCTTGGCGCCGAAGAAATTGCCGCCATGCGCAAGGCTCTGAACTGGAATTATGAGCCTTTTGAAGTTCCCGAAGACATTTTGGCCGCCTGGCGCGAAGCCGGCCGCCGCAGCGTCGCGGCTTATCAGGCTTGGAATAAAAAAGCCGTTGCCGCCGGCGAAACGTTTCTTGACTACATCAATGACCGTTTGCCCGAAAACTGGGACAAGGCCTTAAACGAGCTTAAGGAAAAATCTATTGCCGAAGGCACCAAAGTTGCCACCCGCAAGGCGTCGCAGCTCTGTCTGCAGGCGATTGTGCCGCATATTCCGCAGATTGTCGGCGGTTCGGCGGATTTGGCCGCTTCCAACCTGACTTTCGTGGAGGGAATGAAAACCGTTGTCCGCGGCGACTATAACGGCAACAACGTCATGTACGGCATTCGCGAACATGCGATGGGCGCGGTAATGAACGGCATGGCGCTGCACGGCGGCGTAATTCCCTATGGCGGCACGTTCTTCGTTTTCTCCGATTATATGCGTCCGGCCATGCGTTTGGCAGCTTTGATGGGTGTTCGGGTCATTTATGTCCTGACCCATGATTCTATAGGTGTCGGCGAAGACGGTCCGACCCATCAGCCGGTTGAACATCTGGCGTCTTATCGCTGCATGCCCAATATTCTCACTTTCCGTCCCTGCGATGTAGTTGAAACGGCCGAAGCCTGGCAGTTGGCGCTGGAAGAAGAACATACGCCGAGTATTCTGGCTTTAACCCGCCAGAATCTGCCGATGTTGCGCGAATCTGCCGAATTGAACCGCACGGCTCGCGGCGGCTATATTATCCGCGGCGACAGGAATAACCGTCAGGCAACGCTGATAGCGACCGGTTCCGAAGTTTCTTTAGCCGTTGCTGCCCGGGATAAGTTAAAAGAAGAAGGAATTGAGGTTGCTGTCGTTTCCATGCCCTGCACCGAACTGTTTGACAAACAGCCGATAGACTATCAGGAGGAAATTCTCGGAACTGCGCCGCGTATTGCCGTTGAGGCCGCTTCCAAATTCGGCTGGGAAAAATATGTCGGTCTGCATGGCGATATCATCGGCATGGACGGTTTCGGCGCTTCCGGTCCGGCAGAACAACTGTATGAGTACTTTGGTATTACCGTGGACGAAGTTGTCGACAGTGTTAAAAACCTGATTAAGAAGTAAGATAAAGCCCCGGATTCCCGGGGCTTTCACTATTTCGGCTAATAGTCGCAGGCATATTCCGCGCCGTTATGGCTTGGCGTTTTGCCGGCGTCGGTACCGTTGCCGAACGGACCGAAATCGGGGCCGACACATCCCACAAATCTGATTGAGGCGCCGGCAGCAACGCATTCGGCTCTTCCCGGATGGTTGTTGCAATTATATCCGACAATGCTATAGCAGGTTTCATAATCGCAGTTTCCCGGCAGACAACACCAAAATCCGAGACGTCTGTTTACGGGTGCGCTCGGGCAGCTCTTTGAACAGTAGCCGCCTCTGTATATCCCGCCGACGGAAGAACAGGCGTTTTCGGAAAGGCAGGAATAGGGGAAGTGGTCGCTTTCGCAGAAAGAGCTGCAACGAGAACTGTCCGCGGAACAAACGCTTCCTTCGCAGTATTGCCAGCTTCCGCCGCAGTCATAATAACCGGGACACGGGTCGCAGTTCTCGCAGGCCGAATATTTTGCGGTTGAACCGGAGTAACAGATTGAAGCGCCCGCAGCCGCGCCGCATTCGCAGGAGCTGTAACCGGAGCAGGGATTTTCCTTGCAGGTTATGTAAGAAGAATCGTAAGGGCATGTTCTGTCGGTTATGTACCCGCTCGGACATGAAGTTTCGGCAAAGCCGGCTTCTTTGCAGGCGCGTGGACGGTCTTCGACACATTTTGCAAAATAGGCGGAGTTATAGGGGCATTGTCCGGAAGGATAAGCGGGGAGGGAACATGAAGTGACGGAATATCCCTCGTTCTTGCATTGTTGCACGGTATCGACTTTATAATCGTCATCGCCTTCCAACGAACTAAATCTGGCATCGCCGCAGTCGCCGGCGCCGAGAAAACAGACGGCAGCGAGTTTAAGGGAAGAGGAAATATCGGATATGGGCTTCAACTCAATAGGTGTGTCTGTGTGTGTATGTGAAGGAAAGTCGGGAGCGGCCATGGAAACGGCCGGTACCAGCAGTAGAGTTGCAGAAGATAGAAGCAGATTTCGCATGATCGTTCTCCCGAAAGTTCAGAATTGAAGTCCATATCTGAATATCAGGATACACTGATTTGTCGGAAGAGTCAACTATTAATGAAACTGCATTTTTTTCTGTCTACCAATAGTGGGGGTGGATTTATTTCCCGCAAACGGGATGATGCCGGCAGAATTTTAACCAGAGCCGCAAAGTCAACGGCTGCGGGACAGAAAACGTCTGTTGTCCTGCGTTTGGGCGGCGTTTCTCTGCGTAATAATGATGGTGTCTTCGCCCTGAATCTTGCTGGCTGCGGCCGCCTGAACATATTCTTCGCTTTTGCAGGCTTTTTTGTAAAGCGTATACCCGTCTTTAAACGTTGTTTTGGCATAGGCATGCAGCGTTTTTTTGAAATCTTCGCTGATGTCTGCGTCTTTTTCCAGAAAACGGGCAAAATTAATGGTTGCGGTTTTTTCGCTGCCGTCGGGTTCGACGAGCGTCAGGTCGAAGCTGTAACATTTTTTCAGCCTGCGCATATATTCGGCATTGTGTTTTTTAGCCGCGTCAAGCGTCAGGGCTTTTTCCCGGATTCGATACGGAAAAGATTTGTGAAACCATTTTTCTGCCATTCTGCGATGTGCCTTTTCATAGTAGTCTTGAAAAGTTTTTTGCCACCAGTCGCTCATGCCGTTGACAATCAGCGACAGTTCTTCTTTGGCGGGAACTTTGGAAATATTTGGTTTGATTCTGCCGTCTTTAAGTGCCTGAACATAAAAGCCGTAACGGTTTCCGAAAGAACGAAAATCTTTGGTCTGCAAATATTTTTGTCTCATTTCGAGCAATTCGGAAATCTGGGCGGATATTTCGTCGTGAACGCAGATTTTGGCAAACTGCAGCAGGCTGATGCCGAAGTCCTTGATGCCTTTGGCGTCGTTCATTTCGTGTGTGCCTTCGTGAATGGCGCAGGATTTGATTCTGCTTTTGCTGTTGTATACCGCGGCAGTTCGTTTTTCTTTCCGGTAGGTTTGCCTGTCCATGCCGGCAGAATCGACGACAAAATATTTCAATGCGATTGTTTTGGTTTCGGAAACGTAGCCGCCCAAGGTTCTGAAGTTTCTTTTCAGATAGGCGGTATCAACGATAACCGTATCGACCTTGTATTTTACCTCGCGGAAGTTTTCGGGAACATTGCTCAAAACAACCGCTTCGCCGTTGAAGGCGGCGTCAACGGCCAGCGAAGCCGTGTCCAGCGGAAATTTCGTCTTGTAGTCGGAAACGTCGGCGCCCTGCGGCGATTGAACCGCCGCTGCCGAAAACAGGGTCATAATCGAGCCGATGACAAAAGTGTCGGCAATCCTCAACCGGTTTTTTCTTTGCAAAAGCCAGTTCTTGATTCTTTGTTTTGCCGGTTTGCCGTTCTCCCGTTTCATCTCCAATCCCCGTTTGTTCAAATCATAACATAAGGGGCTGAAAATATCCACAAAATTCGCGAAAATGCTGCCCGAAGCAAAAAGATCGGCGGCTTTAATTTAATGTTAAGCTCGGTTTTGTTATAATCCGTCGTAGACGTTTATGAAAAGAGGAATATTTAAGAGTTGCGGACATGAAAGTTTTGGTACAGAGAGTCAAAAGGGCCGGCGTTGAAGTCGGGGGAGAAAAAGTCGCTGCAATTGCCGCCGGCCTGCTGGTTTTTGTCGGCATCGAAAAAGGCGATGCCCGGCCGCAGGCGGAATATCTGGCGGCCAAGGTTGCCAATCTGCGTATTTTTGAGGACGAAAACCAAAAAATGAATCTGTCGGCGCTGGACATTGGCGGCGAGATCATCGTCGTTTCGCAGTTTACGCTGGCCGGCGACTGTACCCGCGGCAATCGCCCGGGATTTGACAATGCCGCGCGCCCCGAAGATGCCAAACCCTTATACGAATATTTTTCGGATTGTCTGCGTGCCAAAGGCTTGCATGTTGAAAACGGCATTTTTCAGGCCGATATGCAGGTTTCGCTGATAAACGACGGTCCGGTAACTTTTGTTTTGGAGAAAAAGTAAGATGGCTGATGCAAACAACAATCTGCCGCAGCCGCTGCATAATGCAGCCGGTTCGCTGGCGCCGCAGCGTCCGACCGAGTTTGCAGGCATACTGCGCCTGTTGTCGACACTTTCTTATCAGGACAGGGAACAGATAAGCGCCTATGAACGGCAGGTCTACGACATGCTTCGTTCCAGTCCGCAGAATCTTGACGGTCTGGTTGCGTTTCTGCGCATTCAGCTGATGCAGGGGAATCATCAGAAAGCCAAGGCTGTCGCCAACCGGATTTGGGAAATCGGCGGAACTCTGGATCATGAAGCTGAAAAAAGTTATGTCAACGATTTGCTTAATCTCGGTCTGGTCGAAATGGCCTCGATTCTTCTGCGGCCTTATTTTGAAAGAATGAGCGCATATGTCGGCGAATACGGCCATCTGTTTTTAAAGTATGCCATTGCCGCCGGACTGCTCAATGTCATTGAGAAAACGGCGGTATTGCTGCCGTCCGTCGGCGTCCGCAAAGCTCTGACCGATTTTGCCGCCGTATACCGGCACCTGAATTATGCCGACGCGTTTAAAGGAATTCAGCGCTCGGTGCTGGACAACGTCAGGGACACGCTCTGTGCCTATGAATTTAATCTCTATACTGACCGTGGTTTTACCGATTTGGAAATTTTGCTTTACGTCGGCAACGAAACTCTTGATTGCGAACGTCTGCGCGAGTTTGTCGACCTGCAAGCTTCGGCCGTCTGCTCGGCCAAAGGCGTCAAAAGGCTTAACAATCTGAGCTTTGTTATTCGTCCGGTCGGCGAATATACTAAGCCGGCCGTTTAGTCCCGCCCGGCGTAATGATGTCGGGCAGGGCCTTGTCCGGACGTCTCCTGCGCTCGGCCTGATTTACCTTGTCTTTGATTTTTTCACCGGCGGCCGTGAACAGTTTTTTCATCAGCCGAAAAGCGACTTCCTGTTCGTTTTCGTCGCTGTTGAACAGTACAAAACGGTTCTGATGCTCTATGACTGAAGATTTTTCGTCCGGAAACTCCGCCTCGACCGAAACGACCATATGCAAACGGTTGGTGCTGGAGTTAATCGGGTCAACCTTTGCTTTCAGAACTTTGGTTCTGATAATGTAATCGGCAAGATCCTTTTTGTCGGTAATAAAATAATTTTCATCATCGGCAAACATGTCTCTGACCGTTTTGGCGTGAATCGCGGAAGTGCTCTTGTCAAAAAATTCGGTCGGCTCGACATATACCAGGCCGCGCTTGTCGTCTTGCGGTGCCGGCTCAGAAACCGGAAGTGCCGCAACAGTGGCGGAACCGGACGCTTGTACCGTTGCCGCAGGCGGCAACGCATCGCTTTCCGGCGCCTTGTGCTTGGCAAGTTCTGTCTCGTCCGTAGGCGGAATAACCTCCGGTTTGCCGCCCTCAATTTCAGAGTAGCTGGTGTTGACTTCGTTAACGATGTCGGTCATGGTCTCCCTGCTGTCCGCATCCGGCTCGCTTTCCGTCTGTTCGGCCATGGCCTGCAGAATACTGTCCGGATGAATATAGCCTTCCGCTTCGACGCAGAGTTCTTCGGCGTCTTGTTTGGTTGTGCGCACCGCAAGATCCTCAACGGCGTTATCTACCAGATTGTAGACCAGAACATTGTAGTCGTGTTCGTTCATTTCGTCCCGCAGCGCGCTTACTTCCGCCGCCGAGCTTACGGCCAGAAAACTGGCTTTGTCGGTAACACGGACACGGATGGTTGATTTGGCTTCGTTCGGCGTGAATTTTTCGCAGGCCCTGCCGCTGATGCGGATGGCGCCGTCATCGCTGCGAAAGGCGGCGTCTTCGGCCTTTGCGGCGTTTGCCGCCGCCAGAAGACAAAAAAGATATATGCCGGAACAAAGCAGTTTCATTTACCACCAGCTTTTGTCGTCATTCTGGAGCTGACGGATGGTTTCCGTCCACTCGTTGATCTTGTTGTTGTCCTTGTCGTTCAGGATGATTTTATATTCGATAATCGGCGTTTCCGCACCCTGAACCGGAATTTCCTTAATCTGCGTTTCCAGATAATAGTCGGCGTCGTTCAGATTGTTGACGACTGTATAGGTGCGTGATCCTTCGATAATCTGCCGGGTGGCGTCTTTGGCGTAATAAAGGCCGTCGGGCAGGGTCTTGCTCATTTTCTTGAATTCGGTAATGTAAATTTTCGGTGCCGGCGTTTTTTCGTAGACTTCGGCGCTTTGGTCCAGCATCCGGTTAACGGAACGGGTAGCGGCCAGGGCGTAGACGTCGGGCGTCATCATGTCATTGACCTGTTCGTCGGCATAAGGGCTTTCAATCACGAAAGTCGGCGCTTTCTTGCTGCCGAAAATCGGTCCTTCGCAGGCGGCAAGCCAGCAGGCTGCGGACAAAAAAAGCAGTTTTTTCATAAGCTTTATTCCTGAGTTAAATTTATTTTTTCCTACTATAACGTCTTTTTCTCATTTTCACATTATGTTTTTTAAGTTATTCACTAATTGCATTTTATAAAAATATCGGCTAGATTATCGGCCAATGGCTTAGAACCGTTTTGAGACTGCTATGATACGTTTTTTCTTTCTTCTGCTGCCGCTGTTGTTTTTGTGTTCCTGTGCGGCGCCGACGACCCGCCGGCCGGGCATCCCCGCCGTCGACAGTTACGATATGCGCGAGATTCGCAGGGAACTGCGCAAATTTTCCTATGACGAGGCGACCCGCCGCCGTCAGCGCCTGGGTCAGATTGCTTACAATATCCGCCGGTCGACCGGTCAGGAACTCTGCGACCGCCGGCTGCTTCCCGACATCGGCGTCGATTTCATGCGCATTAACCGGCTGACGGTTCCGAAATGGAAATCGTCCTATGACATTTACCGTGAGGAGCACGAAGATGCTCAGACCGTTTACCGGCGCAGAACCGGCGAAATCTGGATTGAAGGCGTATACAGAAATTCGGCGGCCGAAAAGGCGGGGCTGAAAAAAGGCGACCGCCTGGTCAGCGTCAACGGTTTTGCCGTTCCGGACGAAGACAATGCTTTTGAACAGATTTACAAACATTTGCAGCAGGGAGGGGAAACGCTTCCTGTGGAAATTGTCGTCGAACGCGGCGGTAAAATAATGAAATTCTCTTTTCTGCCGGACATGCTATGCCCGTATAATGTCAGCGTCGATGAAAATGCGCCGGAAATCAACGCCTATGCCAACGGCTATGGTATTGTCATGACGGCGCGGATGATGGATTACATCAAAGACGATACCGCGCTGGCCGCCGTTATTGCGCATGAGATGGCGCACAATGTGCTCGGACATAACGCTTCGTCGAACGACAACGCATTAATCGGCCTGCTGCTGGGAGCTGCGGTTGATTTCTCTGCCGGCGGCGACGGCAGCGCGATGGCGACGGGAATGTATATCGGGAACAATGCCTATTCGAAAGAATTTGAAATGGAAGCCGATTATGTCGGCTACTATCTGTTGGCCCGCGCCGGTTACGATTATAAGCACGCCGCCCTGATGCAGAAAATGCTGGCGGCTCTGGCTCCGATGGACATTTATATATACAGCGACCCCGAAAGCACGCATCCGTCTTCGTCCGTCCGCCTGGCCTTGGCACGCGAAACGGCTAAGGAAATCGATCTGAAGCTGGCGCTCGGCGATAAGCTTTCCGAGCTGTATCCCGATTTTGACAGAGTTAACGAATATCTCCGCGACAAAACGGACATCACAAAGGAAAACGGTCTATGGTAATTACCTATTCGGTCATCTTGATTGGATTGTTGTTTTTAATCCGTCCGCTGCAAAAGAACAGTTTTTACATTCTGCATGCGGCGCTGGTCATTCTGGCCGCCTATTACATCGAAACGCATTATTTCCGCGCCTCGGTTTTTGGCGCTAAGACGCTACTGCTGTTTGTGGTGTTCCAGTTTGTGTCGATAAACGTCGTTACCGTTCTGGCCTACTGGGTTGATAAGCGTGCGGCCGTCCGCGGCGCCTGGCGCGTGCCTGAAATCAACCTTCATACGCTGGAATTTCTCGGCGGCTGGAGCGGGGCATTGCTGGCTCAGCGTTTGTTTCGCCACAAAACGAAAAAACGCAGCTATCAGTCGATGTTCTGGTTTATCCTGCTGATGCAGGCCGCGGCCGTGTACGTCATACTCAGGTATTTGGGATTGCTTTAGTTTAAACTTGCATAACCCGGGCTTTGTCTTTATGATACCCCTGTTTTTGCAAACGAATTGGAAAAAAATATGGCAGAAAATGAATTAAAAGCGGTGTCGGAAATCAAATTTACCGAGCACTATAACCGGATGTGGCCCTTTGTTAAGCCCTATTGGATTCGCGCTTTGGTGGGCATTTTGCTCTGTATTCCCATCGGCGCGCTGGATTCCGTGGTGGCTCTGGCGCTCAAGCCCTATATGGATTTGGTGCTGGTTGACAAGACGGATCGTTCGCCGGCTTATATTCCGCTTTTGATTGTCGCCTTTACGACCGTGCAGGGGTTTCTGAACTACGCCGCAACCTATCTCAACACATGGGTTGGCACCAAAATCAATCAGGATTTGAAACGCGCCCTGTTTAAAAAACTGCTGAGCCTTGAAATCGCCTTTTACGATAAAAACAATTCAGGCTATATCATGCAGCGCTTTTCCAGCGATGCCGACATGGCCTGCACCGGCCTGCTGGACAATCTGAAAGTCTTTATTTCGCGGCTGTTTTCGTCCCTTTCGCTGATTTGCGTCCTCATTTACAACTCGTGGCAGCTGTCGATCATCGCCATTGTCGTTCTGGGCTGCGCCCTGCTGCCGCTGGCTTCCGTCAAACGACGCATTAAGTTTATCGTGCTTAAGAACGTTACCGAAGCCTCAAAGGTTTTTACCAATTACAACGAAACCTATTCCGGTGCCAAGACCATATATTCGTACAATTTGCAGCAGAAAATTTATAACAAATTTGACAACACCCTGCGCACCATTTTCAAACTGACCATGAAAATGGTACAGAAAACCGCCTGGATGACACCCCTGATGCACATTATCATTTCCGTCGGCATCGGCGGCGTCATTGGTTACGGCAGCTACCTGATTGTCAACGGCACTATTACCAGCGGCAACTTTGTGTCTTTCATAACCGCGCTGGTCATGCTCTATACGCCGATAAAAGGCATCGGCAAAAACTTCAATAATGTCCAGATTTCATTCCTGGCCATTGAACGCGTCATGGATATTCTGGACATGGATCCGGCGGTTAAGGACAGGGCGGACGCCAGGGTTCTGAAACAAATTGAAAAAGGCATTACGTTTGATGACGTGACTTTTGAGTATGTTCCCGGCACGCCGGTTTTGAAAAATGTAAACTTGAATGTCAGAGCCGGCAGCACTGTTGCGGTCGTCGGCAATTCCGGCGGCGGCAAAACCACGCTGGTTAACCTGTTGCCCCGTTTCTACGACGTAAAGTCCGGCGCGGTCAAAATCGACGGGCAGGATATCCGCAGCCTGACGATGGAATCCCTGCGTGACAAAATTGCCGTCGTCTTTCAGGACAATTTCCTGTTTGAGGGCACCATTCGCGACAATATTACGTTGGGCAAGGAAAATGCGTCTGACGAAGAAATCTCCGCAGCGCTCAAAATGGCGTATTTGGATGATTTTGTCGCCGGTCTTGAAAACGGTGTCGATACCGAAATCGGCGAAAGGGGCGCGCTGTTGTCCGGCGGCCAGCGCCAGCGTCTGGCCATTGCCCGCGCTTTTATCAAAAATGCGCCGATTGTCATTCTGGACGAGGCGACTTCCGCACTGGACAACAAGTCTGAAGCCGTGGTTCAGAAAGCCATTGACAACCTGATGCAGGACCGTACCGTCTTTGTTATTGCCCATCGCCTGTCTACCGTTCAGAACGCTGACAAAATCGTCGTCGTTAACGATGGACGGATTGTTGAGGAAGGCACGCATGAGGAACTGCTGGCCATCGACAATGGCGCCTATAAGGCGCTGTATAACGCCCAGTTCAAGAAAAAAGCGGCTTAGAAACGGAAATGAAACCATTTGGCATGATGGTTTTGTTTATTTCAGATATTCTTTGTTTTGATAAAATTTGAGAATGGAGCTTTTGACCTGGTCGAGCGTTTCCTGCAAATCGGCCTTGTCGTAACGGAAATAGGCGGCCACGGCTGCTTCGTCGCGCCGGGCAAACAGGTTGCGGTTTAGCTGTTTGAGCGTTTCAATGGTGCTTTGCGAAATATGGTCTTCTTTGCTCTGCTTAAACAGAAAATTAACTGTTTTTCCGCCGATGTCGTGCTCGGAACAAATCCGCATGAAAGCGTCAAAAACGCCGGCCGGGCTTTTTTCGGCGCCAAAACCGGGACGGCGGCAGAACATGACGGTTTTTATCCGTCCGGACATATAGTCGCTGTCAGCGCGGGCGTTGAACAAATCCTGCACACAGTCGGCCATCAGCGCCAGTTCGCTGCCGGAAACCTCGTCTTTTTCCGGTTTGACAATCCGGTCGCGTACGGCCCTTTTATAAAGCAGAAATTTGTCGTCTATCTGGTTGAGGTCATTCTTTTGCAGATAGGCTTCGCGTTCTTCAATCAGTTCCTCCAACAGGCCCGATTTGACAAAGGCATCGTGAACCTGAATAATCTGAATGATGTCCAATCCGGCAAGATCGGCAGTAATCAGCCCTTTCTGCCGGCAGCGTTCCAGCAAAACGTGCCGCCACAGTTCGCGACGGAGAGCTTTTTCGATTTTCGGAGTGTTGTTGAATTCTTTGTTGAGCTCTTCCTGATAAGCAGCCGCGTTGTCTTTCATCTTTTCGGCGTCGGCTTCAAAGACGAAAACCTTAATCAGGCCCGGAACATTTTCCGCCCCCATGTAGAACTTTGTCTGCTGAAGTTTTCCGTCCGTCAGGGCATCTTCGGCATAAACCGGGACAAAGCCGTGTCCGCCGTCCTTGGCGCCGGTTACCCTTACACGCACGACTTTGACCGCAATCGGCGCGGCGTTTTTTTCGTTGCAATATTTAAGTGCGACGTCGTTGAGGCGGATTTCCAGCAGCTGCTGGCGAAAATCGGCTTTTCCGCCCGGCGTGCCGTGAACCGCGGCCATGGCATAAATGCCGGCTTTGGGAGCTTTCTCTGTCGAGGTCCTGCCGGCGGCAGATTTTCCCCAGCCCAAAGCGGAGCCAAGCTGAGATACAAGCTTTAGCTTGTTCGAATTCTGAGTGAGTTTCTGCGTTTGCGGCAATATTATTCTCCTTTTCGAATAATCCTCCGGCAAAACATTCGTTATTATAACATATTTTTAACCGCAATACAAGCCGTTGCCTTATAATATAACCCGGTTTGACCGGATTTCCACGCCGTCTGTGAGCAGATGAGAAAAATCTTGCAAAAAGCGGGCAAAAGTCTATATTACCTCATAGCAAAAATATTAACCTGATAAGGAGAAAACTATGCCTTTAGTAACAATGCGTCAGATTCTTGACCATGCCGCCGAGAACGGATACGGTGTTCCGGCTTTTAACATTAATGATATGGAGCAGGTTCTGGCTGTTCTGCAGGCCGCTAAAAAAGTCAATGCCCCGGTTATCCTGCAGACTTCTACCGGTGCCCGCAAGTTTGCCGGCGATCCGATGATACGCCATATGGTCGCGGCCGGTATCGAAATGTTCCCCGAACTGCCGATTTGTATCCATCAGGACCACGGTTCTTCGGTCAATGTCTGCCAGTCTGCCATTGTTAACGGCTATTCTTCGGTTATGATGGACGGTTCTCTGGAAGCTGACGGCAAAACGCCCTCTTCCTATGAATACAACGTAAAAGTTACCAGCGAAGTCGTCGCCCGCGCTCATGCCGTCGGCGCTTCCGTCGAAGGCGAACTCGGCGTCATCGGTTCTTTGGAAACCGGCAAAGGCGACAAGGAAGACGGTCACGGTGCCGAAGGCGTTATTGACAAGAAACGTTTGGTTACCGACCCGGACGAAGCCAAAAGATTTGTTGAGGAAACTCATGTCGACGCTCTGGCTGTTGCCGTCGGAACTTCTCACGGCGCTTACAAATTTACCCGCAAACCGGACGGTGAAATTCTGGCCATTGACGTTATTGAAAAAATTCACAAGGTTCTGCCCAATACCCATATGGTAATGCACGGTTCCTCTTCGGTTCCGCAGGAGTTGCAGGACTTGATCAACGCTTACGGCGGCGCCATTCCGCAGACCTACGGCGTTCCGGTTGAAGAAATCGTCCGCGGCATTAAGTCCGGCGTTCGCAAAGTCAATGTTGATACCGACTGCCGTATGGCCATTACCGGTGCGATTCGCAAGATTTTTGCCGAAAATCCGAAAGAATTTGACCCGCGCAAATATCTCAAGCCGGCAATTGAAGAAATGCAGAAAGTCTGCGAAGCCCGCTATATTGCTTTCGGCGCGGCCGGACATGCGGACAAAATCAAGGTTGTTCCTATGTCGGTTATGGCTAAACGCTATGCTGACGGCGAAATTTAGTTTTTCCGAAAACGAAAGAAAAAGACTGCCCTTGCGGCAGTCTTTTTTATTGCTGTAACGCCCAATGGCTTCCCCGGTCAAGTACTTTCTCTCTGTCATTGCCGGACTTGATCTGGCAATGGAGGAGAGAGATGTCCGGCACAAGGCCGAACATGACGATTATTTACTCGTCATTCCCCGGCTTGACCGGGGAATCCAAGAGATCCCCGGAACGCGCTGCGCTTGCCTGAGGATGACAAAGAAAACATAAGGCACTTGCACGATATGCACGTAGAAAGCAACGCGCTTCAACAAAGGTTCTCAAAGCAGCCAGTGAGCGCTCAAAGGCGTCCCCTTGTCAAGCTGGCAACAGCTTGTCAATATCTTTTTCTGCGGGCATATCCAGCAAAGTGATAACCGGCTTCTTGTCCAAAGCGTAACAGATATTGAGCAGACAGCTTAAGGGAAGGCGCAACAGCCTTTCTTCACAGCCTTTTTCAATACTTTTTATTTTTATTTTGGACATTCCGGTCATCTCGCTGACGTCGTCAATATCCAACCCTTGCCGCTGCCTTGTTTGTGAAATCTGTTTTCCAAAGTCCAGGAAAAAATTTTTTTTGTAAATGTCAGTAATTTCTCTGTTCATTTTCAACTCCTTTATGTTTTGTTAAAACAAAACCGCCCTTTCGTTTGGAAAAGGCGGAGAATTGCTAAGCAAAACCAGCCGTTGCTCCGGCTGGTTTTGTCTGCAAAATCTTGGTAAACCTTATTGAGTGAGGGACGCGTCAGCAACCGATACGAAATTAGGTTCCCAAGTGGAAACTGTTTAATCAACCAGCTCTATTTTTATGCGTTTGTTCAAAAGAAACGATATATAGTTCAGATATCCAAAAAAACGTATTTCACCGCTTAAATGTTCTTTAACAAACTTCAGCGGTATTTTACTCTCTGCGCTAAACTCTTCCGGTGTCAGATGCCGTTCTTCCAAAGCCCGATGGAAACTCTTACCATACTCTAAACGCAACTGCCGTAGATTTTGTTTTCTGATTTGTTTGTCTGACATAACAACAACCTTTCTAAATCCGTATCCGGTTTGGTTTTGTATGAAAGGAGGGTTGAAAATAACCGGACACATTTGGTTAAAAAGATTGTTAAGCATAAAAACTCCTTACAAAACCAGCACGCTTATTCGTCCGCAAAAGCGGCTTATATCGCGTCATCCTCCACAAAAGGAGGTTATACTTGGTTCTCTATAAGGAGTTTGCATACTCCGCCGGCAGTCTAACCGTTTCTACCAGCAAAACTACTCTAGCGCCAAACTTCTAAAAATTCAATTAAGAAAGAACCTGCAAATTATCAAATCTGCAGGTTCCCCTTTTTTCCCGAACACTTTTTACATTTATTTGGAGTTTAGTTTGTGTTCAGAGAAATCCTTTTACGAAAATTTGCTTTAGAACTTAGCTTATTCAGATGCATGCGAACGCATTAGATAATATCCGGACGGAATAATAGAATCTTGTTGTTGTTTAATTTGTCATTATATTGACGAATTTTTCGAAATTTGTCAATATAAGTTTTTGTTAATTAAAACCGCCTGAGCTAACAGACGGTTTTGCCTCATAATAAATTATTTTCCTCCGGCCGGATCTTCAATTTTTTCGCCGATATGTTCGACCGCGGCATTGTAATCGGCCAGAAAATCTTCCATTTCCTGTTCATGTTCAATTTCTTCCTTGAGAATTTTGGCCGAAACTTTGAATGTTTCGTAGTCTTTGCCGAATGTCATTTCGCAAATCTGCTGATAGCGGGCGATGGCGCACCGCTCTGCAACCAGATTCTGCTTAACCAGCTCCATAACCCAGTCGTTGCTCGGCGCGTCATATTTGCAGCGTGCAAGGTTTTCCCATTGTTTGGGGTCGAGAACCGGCGTGCCGCCCAGTTCGATAATCCGTTTGCCAAGTTTGTTGGCATGGTCATATTCTTCGTTGGCGTGTTCCATAAACTCGGCCACGATGGAGGTGCGCATCGGCCCTTTGGCGACCAGGGCGCCGACCCAGTATTGATAATAGGCCAGCCATTCTTCCGACAACGCTTCGTTCAGGGCTTTCAAGAGTTCGTCATGATCGACATTGCTGATTTTTTGAGCCATCTGTCCCATTTTTCTTCTCCGTAATAAAAGTTAATCTTTTGGTCTGGTGTGGAGATAATCATTGCCGCTGGAAAATCAATGCTTCTGCGATTATAATTTTTGCTGGCTTTTCGCAAAGCTCTGGTTTATGATTTTTATTATAACAGGAAGGAGTAAAGATTATGGTTCAAATTGCCCCGAGTATGCTGTCGGCCGATTATGCGGCGCTGCGCAGAGATGTGGAGGAACTGGAAAAAGCCGGTGCCGACCTCATTCATTGGGATATTATGGACGGACATTATGTGCCGAACCTCACTTTCGGCCCCGGAATCGTCAAACAGCTGCGCCCCTACAGCAAGCTGCCTTTCGACGTGCATTTGATGGTAACGAACCCGGATGAAATGATTCCCTGGTTCGTTTCGGCCGGTGCCGATATTATAACCGTTCATGCCGAAGTCTGTCCGCATTTGGACCGCACGTTGGAGGTTATCCGTTCCTGCGGTTGCCGCGCCGGCGTTTCGCTCAATCCTTCCACGTCCGAAGAAGCGCTGAAATATGTGCTCGACAAGCTGGATATGGTATTGGTCATGACCGTTAATCCCGGCTTCGGCGGACAGGGGTTTCTTGACGGACAGCTGGAAAAAATCCGGCGGATTAAGGATATGCTCGGCGACCGGAGCGTTAAAGTTGAGGTTGACGGCGGTATCAATCCGATGACCGCGGCCGAATGCATTTCCGTCGGCGCCGATATTCTGGTCGCCGGCACGTCGGTCTTTGCCGGCCGCGAGTTTCGCAAGAACATCGAGGCTTTAAGGTAATTTTAAGACAAACCGGCTATACTTCCCCGTAAACGAACTTTGTCTGTGGAGAAAAGTCATGGCTTTGGTAATGGTCATAGAAGATGAAGAAGCATTAGCCTTGCTCTTGAAATACAACCTGGAGAAGGAAGGGTACGAAGTCGTCTGGGAACCTCGCGGCAACAAGGCGCTGGCCGAGATTGAAAAACATTGTCCGTCGGTCATTCTGCTCGACTGGATGCTGCCCGAAATGTCCGGCGTCGAAATTTGCAAGCTTATTCGCAGCAAACCGGACATTAAGAATATCCCGGTCATCATGCTTACCGCCAAAGGCGAGGAAGAAGACAAAATCAGGGGGCTTTCCGCCGGTGCGGACGATTACGTAACCAAACCCTTTTCCGTTCCCGAACTCATGGCCCGGGTCAAAACCAATCTGCGCCGCGCTCCGGAACTGATTCAGCATAAAGAGTTCGTGTTTGAAGACATTCGCATGGATTTGGTCGAAAAAAAGGTTTTTCGCGGCGACAATTACATTCATCTCGGCCCCACCGAATTTCGCCTGCTCCGTATGCTGATGGAAACGCCGGGAAAGGTTTTCTCTCGCGAAACCCTGCTCAAAACCGTCTGGGGCGACAATATTTATGTCGAGTCCCGCACCGTTGACGTCCATATCCGCCGTTTGCGCAAATCGTTGAACCGTTTCGGCCCGGATTATATCCGCACCGTCCGCGCCACCGGCTACTCTATAGACACCGCGCCTTCTGACACGCCGGACGAACCGGTTGACGATACCGGCGCCGATGACTAAGCGTTGTTTTGGAGAGCGGAACCTCTGAGGTTCCGCTTTTTTTGCCGGTTTTTTTGAAAAAGATTGCTTTTTGTCTAAAATAATGCTAAGACAGAATCAAATTCTTATTTTTGTCTGAGTGTTAAATAACCGTATATATTAATTTCTAAATTCTACAATTATGAAGAATTTGCTTAAATTTTCCGTGAAGTGGGAACGTCTGGATGACAGGCATTTGGTTCTCCGTTTGGTTAATGCCGATTCGATAGAATCTCGGCTCAAACCGGAAGAAGAAACTCTTGAAGCTTTTGCCGAAGGCATTGAAACTTTGGGGTTTCTGTTGAATGATAAAGACGCCGAACTGCGCCGCGGCGAGGTGGTAACTTTGGAGTTTGTCGGAAACGACCTCAAATATTTCTATATTCGGGGCAAAAAGTTTCTGACAATCCGCAGCAGCGATCCGGAATTGCTTTTGCTTAAGCCCGTTCTGCCGCTTAAAGGTATTGAAACCCTGCCGGAGCTTTTCCAGCACCGGATTAAGTTTTTGGCTGAGTATGCCGGGGAAGATTTCATCAAATGGGATCTGCAACAGGAGATTCAGGGTTGTGCGCTGGCCGTTGCCGTCTATGAAAAGTTAGTCAACGGCACCAGCCTGTTGACGGAAGCGGATTTTGCCGGCATAGGTTCACTGCTTGGCGAAGATTACAGGTTTGTCGGCGGCTGCCCGGTAAACTTTGCGCTTGCGATGGCCTTTGCTTTGCAGGTTTGCCCCGAAGGCTTGCTGCATAGGGGCGGAAAAGAATTGCTGCCCGAGCTGGCAAAATGGCCGGTTATGTATCTGCCCGTTTGTGGCGATACGGATTGTGTCCGTTACCAGCCCAACAGGAATGACATCGTTTCTTATATCAAAACTCAAACTTATTGATTATGGTAAAGTCAGAGGCAGAGATAAGAAAAGTGACCGACAGCAACGATTATTACAATTTGTATGTCGGCGATGATGAAATGATGTTTGAAATTCCGAAAACCCGTTTTCGCGGCAAAAAGCGCCCCCGCGCCGGAGATTTGTTTCGGCTGGAGCAAAAGAATGTTGAGGGCAGGCTCGTAGCCTCAATATTTGTCAACAACGAGCAGGTAGTTTAATTAACGTTTGTAATTGAAAAAAACCGCATGGCTTGGGAAAGTCGTGCGGTTTTGCCTTTTAAAAATCCGGTCAGAAAATATTTGCTTTTTGTCTATTTTGGTGCTAAACAGATATTCGATTTATTTTAAGGATTTTAGATATATTTTAGTATAAACCCATAAAAACAAACATTATGGAACCAAACAGAAAATCCAATTATTCGTACATTGAACGCGTTAACGACCACCGCAGCTGTTATCGGATCAAGACCAACGACGGCCTGAAGCTGGAACTTGACAAATCTGAAATTGGCAGATTTATTCCCCAAAAGGGCATGAGCGTTCAAATCCGGTTGTTTAACGGCACCGTTCTGCAGGAGGTGTTTTTGAACGGCATATGTGTCGTTCGGCGCAGTCCGCAAAAACTTTTGGATATTCTTGCCGGTTTGTCGGCGGAATTGCGGAAAGCTCAGGATGAATGCGAAAAATTTTCCGCTTTGGAAAATTCCGATGGCTATCTGAATTTGCCGCTGGCTTTTCGGCATCGTCTTCAGCTTCTGAAACTGATAATGCAAAAAGATTTTACGGCCGCAACAATGGAAAAACAGATTGTCGTCTGTCGGATTGCTGCTTTTTTGTCGGCTCAGACCGATGCGTTCATCGCCTGTGTCGAACGTGACTGGCAAAAGCGTCTTGGCGATTCTGTGCCGGTTTCAAAACTGAGCGAGAAAGAGCTGATGGATGCCAAACAGCTGGCGCTTGCTCTGCGGCGGGATAAACGCAACCGGTTCAAGTCGGTGCGCGATTATCAGCAGTCCGCTGTTCTCTCTTTCAAGGGAAACAGCGCGCCTTATGCCCTCAGAGCGCAAGACGCCGTGGAACGTTATCTGAGCGTTGTGCTGGCCGGATGATTTAACGAAAAATGTTTTTTCTCGACCGGGTCAAACCGGTATATTTTGTTTGAAGTTTGTACCCGCTTTTCTCTGTGAGGAGCGAAGCGGGTTTTTTTATTTGATTGTTTAATTATTAAATTTTTGAAACGATGGATACAAGAAAATTTCAAGGTTTGCGGGTCACACACGTCAAAGAGCGTCTGACCTCGTATCGTTTGCAGTTGAATGACAATTCGATTATTGACATTCCTCGGATTGAACTGGGCGGATTTGTGCCGCAGAAAGGCATGTTTGTCCGCTATCGTTTTTATCGCGGGCTGATTTTGCAAAAAATTGAATTTGACGGCAAAACGGTTGTCAACCGTACGCCGGCCGAAATCATGAATTTGCTGTGCCGTGTCGATGCAAAGCTGGAAGAAGATGTCCGCAGACAGCAAAGCGCCTGCGAAAACGAAGATTTGGTTTTCGACGGCTTGTCGGAAATTATGAAACAGCGGATTTTCCTGGTGCAGAGCATCGGTCAGCATCCGGAAATCGGTGGATTTTCCAGAGATGCGCTGGATTATGAAATTGCCCGCTGTGCAATGGCTGAAGATCTTGGCCGCCTGGGAAAAGGCTATCTGGAAAAATTTCGAACTCTCAGCCTGCAGTCGCAGCAGGCCGTGCTGATGGGAGACATTGACAAGGAACTTATTGAAGATATCATTCCTTTGGCAGAGGCTTTCGCACAGGATTTGGCGACGGGCGTCGAAGATCCCCGGCATTCGGAAGTCCTGAAAACCTGGAGCTGCATTTTCGACTTCTCCCCCGAAAACTTTGAACGTTTTCGCGAACATTATTTCAAACGCTTGAGCGAAAAAAAGGAATAAGAGATTAATCTTATCAAAAAAAAGGCTTTCATTATGAAAGCCTTTTTTCATTATATGCAACTAGCAGAAATGAGAAGCTGCATATCCCGGTCCTCCGTGAGTTCCCCCGCAGTTGCATGGACTGTATGGTTCACCGCCGGGACAAGTTCTAGTGGTATTTCCGTAACAATCATAACAGGACAGGCCGTTTATTGTTACTTTGTCACATGTCCAAAGAAGGATGGGTGTCTTTATGGTTGAACTGTAACCGTAATCAGAACAGGATCCCTGAGATTTGCAAGCGGTACATTTGCCGCAGGAGTTGGTGCTGGCGCAGCCATATGTACAGGACTTGGAGGTTACGTCACAATCCGGGTTAGACTTGCAGGCGGTACACTTGCTGCAAGAGTTGGTCGTTTTGCAGCCATAAGTGCAGCTCAAAGACGACACGTCGCAGTCCGGATTGGTCTTACAACTGGTACAAACGCCGCAGCTGTTGGTGCTGGCACAGCCGTAGGTACAGGATTTGGCCGCGACATCACAGTCCGGGTTGCCTTTGCAGCCGGTACATTTGCCGCAGGAGTTGGTGCTGGCGCAGCCGTACGAACAGGTTTTGGAAGTCACGTCACAGTCCGGATTGGTCTTGCAGGCGGTGCACTTGCCGCAGCTGTTGGTGTTGGCGCAGCCGTACGAGCAGGACAATGACGATACGTCGCAATCAGGGTTGCCTTTGCAGGTTTGGCACTTGCTGGGACAATCGGACCAATAAGAAGAGCATCCGTAGGAACAGCTTGCCGCCGTTCTTACTTCGCAAGCGGTGTATCCAGTCTGACATTTACTTGGACAATCGGCAAAATACGATTTACAGCCGTAAGGAGTGCTGACCGCCGTTCTGTTTCGACAGTTGTCAGTATAGCAGCTTTGACACTTTGACGAACAGTCGCTGAAATATGAAGCGCAGCCATATGTGCAGGAAACTGAAGTGCGGTTTCGGCAGTTATCCGCATAAGCCGTCTGGCACTTGGTTGAGCAGTCTGACCAATAAGTCTGACAACCATAATTAGCTGAGACTGCTGTACGGTTTCGACAGTTGTCGGTATAAGCCGTCTGGCACTTGCTGGAGCAATCCGCAAAATACGCGACGCAGCCATACGGCGTTGAAACCGCCGTGCGGTTCCGGCAGTTGTCCGCATAAGCCTTCTTGCAGACCGTGTTGCAGGGCGCCGGATAATATTCCTCACAGCCGTACGCTCCCGTAGACACGCCTGTCGGGCAGGTGCACTGCGTATATTTGCCGCCGCAGCTGTCCCCGCTCGGCGAACGCGGCGACGTACAGTTGGAGGTATTGTAGGCATATTCGCTCTTGCAGGCGCAGGACTGATACTTGCCGCCGCAGGAAGCGCCTTGTCCGACTTCCTTTGAAGAACAAGTCTTGAGAGCCGGGTCGCATTTGCATGAAGCGTATTTTCCGCCGCAGTTCTCGCCGACGCCGACCTGTCCGGCGGGGCAGGTTACGAGGTTCGAGGCGCATTTGCAGCGCGTAATATAAGATTTGTTATAAGGGCAATAACCTTCCGGCACCTGAACGGAATTGCAGTTGTTTAAGATGAACCCCTCGTTTTTGCATTGCGCGGCGGTGTCAATGGTATAGTCTTCGCCGTCGCCGCCTTTGCCGTAGGAGATTTCGTTGTCGCAGTCGCCAACTCCCAGAAAACACACCGCAGCCGTCTTATAGGCTTTGTCAGGTTGTTCAAACTGAAAGGCGGGCTTTGGTTCGGGTGTGCTTGTGTGTGTCGGTAAAATGTCGGAGGCAATGGTTAGCTTAGGGAACATAAGAGCCGTTCCGGAAAGCAAAGAGAACAGTAAAACGGATTTCTTCATAGTATCACCTCACGACAAATGTTGACCAAAGCCCGCAGGGCGGACAGGTGAGGAGATATGGGAAAGACGAGCAAGACAAGACGAAACGGGGACAGCTAAAACGGAAGACGGCTAATCTCCGCGCTTATCCTTAAATATCTGCACATACCCGCAGGCGGTTCTCCGCCGCGGCATAACATCCACACCTGTAGATAATATAACGCGGATTAGAATAAAAGTCAACCATTCTTGAAACCGGTTTTATTTTTCGCTAACGACATTGAGTGAGCCGTAAGAAGATTTCTTTAACTCAGTGAAACAAGGCTTGATATTTAGCTTATAAAACCCTAAATTTAAGGGATGAAACAGGAGAGGCTGATGATGGACAATTTACCGGAATTGCGTGACATACATATTCCCGACGGCGTTTCGGCTTTTCCGCCGGCCTATGGCTGGTGGGTGGTTTTGGCCGGTGTCGTTGCTCTGTTTCTTCTGGCCGAACTGTTCCTGATTCTGCGCCGAGCCAGTAAAAAGCTTTATGCGCGCCGCCTGTTGAAAAACATAACTTCTTCTTCGCCTGTCAATGCCGCGGTACAGATGTCCGAAATTCTCCGTCGCATCTGCGTTTACAAATATCCCGAAGCTGCGGCTTTGAGCGGCCGTGCCTGGATTGAGTTTCTGAATGCGCATGCCGGGACCGCTCTTTCCGGACAAGCGGCCGAACTTTTGATTAATGCGCCGTATGTCCCCGCAGACGCCGAAAGTTATCATTCGGCCGACTTGGAGGCGCTGCGTCGTTTTTGCTATGTCTGGATTGGAGAAAACCTATGAATCATTTTGCTTATCCGCAAATGTTCTGGCTGCTGCTCCTGCCGTTTTTGTTTCGTGCGGTGTTGCCTGCTGTCAAAGGTCTGCATGGCGATGCTCTGCGTGTGCCTTTTATTGGCGATTTGGTCAAAATCAATCTTAAATCCGGCGGCCTCTGGGGGCGTTCAACCGAAAATCCGGACCGGATTTCCCTGCCTCTGATACTGCTTTATCTTGTTTGGGCGCTGCTGGTTGCCGCGGCAGCGCGTCCGCAGTGGGTCGGCGAACCGGTGCGGATAAAAAACTACGGCCGCGACATTCTGATGGTTATGGATATCTCCAATTCCATGCAGGAACCCGATTTTGCGCTTCGTGGCCGGCGTATTGACCGCCTGAGCGCCGTCAAACTGGTCGCTTCCGATTTTATCCGCAAGCGCACCGACGACCGTATCGGACTGGTGTTGTTTGGCACCCGCGCTTATCTACAGGCGCCGATAACCTATGACAAGAAGTCGGTCGAGGAAATTCTAAAAACCATGGACGCGGGCATGGCCGGCGATTCGACCGCTATTGGCGACGCGCTGGGACTGGCGCTGAAAACGCTCAAGGACAGCCCGAACAAAGACAAAAAAGTCATTATCCTGTTAACCGACGGTGAAAACAATGACGGTGCGCTTACGCTGCCTCAGGCCATAAATCTGGCTCGGGAAGAAGGCGTCAAAGTCTATACCATCGGCGTCGGTTCGGACATGAGCCAGTCGTTTTTCGGCTTTGGCATGCTGGGCGGCCGGCCGGGACTGGATGAAGCCAGTCTGCGGAAAATTGCCGACGAAACCAAGGGTACCTATTTTCGTGCCAAAGATACCTCGTCGCTGGTGCGGATTTATGACGCGATAGACAAACTGGAACCCGGTCTCAATGAAAACCAGTTTGTTCAGGAAACCCGGGAGCTTTATTATCTGCCGTTGCTGGCGGCGTTGCTTCTGGCGTCGGTTGTGGCGTTTCAGACAAGGAGGGCGGCCTGATGGAAGAGTTTTTTCGCGATTTTCATTTTCTGCGTCCGTGGTATTTGTTGCTGTTGTTTCTGCCGCTGCTGTTTTACTGGAAGTTTTTTCGCGGTGTCAGAAACAAGTCTTCCTGGGAGGCTGTCTGCGACAAACGGCTGCTTGATTTTTTGCTTGTCCGGGGCAGTTCGGCGCAGCGCCGGGCGGTTTCATATCTGGCTTTTGCCGGTTTTGTCGGTGCGGTACTGGCACTGAGCGGCCCGGTCTGGCAGAAAAAGGAAGTTCCCGATTTGGCGCCGGAGAATCCGGTCATGCTGCTCTTGAACATGTCGACCGACATGGCGGCCAGAGACCTTACGCCCAACCGCCTGACCCGCGCCAAGTTCGAGATTTCCGATTTGCTGAAACTTCTGCGAAACGTTCAGGCCGGTCTGATTGTTTATACCCGCGAACCTTTTTTGATTACGCCGATAACCGAAGACCTGGGGCTGATTGAAAATCTGCTTCCTGCCGTCGTTTTCAATATTATGCCGGCCAATGGCGACCGGTTGGATCGAGCCGTTGCGCTGGCGGTCGAAAAATTTCAGAATGCGCAGTACGCTTCCGGCAGCATTGTCGTTTTCACTTCCGACGTCGGCGAACGTTTTGATTTGGCGCTGGAAGAGGCCGAAAAGGCCAAAGCGGCGGGCTATGTGCTTAATGTGGTTGCCGTGTCGCCGCAGATTCCCGAAAAGCTGAAGCTGCTTGCCGCCGCAGGCGGCGGCGTCTGTGTCGGCAGCGGTACGGCAGGCGTAGAGCAGATTGCCCGTGAAATCGAAAAGACAATCAGCGACGAGCTCAAAATCAGCGAAAACCTGCGTTCGGACTGGGACGATTTCGGCTATTTTCTGCTTATAATTCCGCTGGTCTGCTGCCTGTATTTCTTTCGCCGGGGAATTCTGGTTCTGGCTTTTGTGCTTGGCGGTACGGTTTCGGCGCAGGCCGGATTTTTCCTCAACAACAATCAGGAAGGGCTGAGAGCTTATGGCGGCGGCGATTATCAGGCCGCGGCGCAAAAGTTTGAGGACAGCCGCTGGAAAGCGGCCGCGCTTTACAAGGCCGGAAACTATGAAGAGGCTTTTCGCGAATTTTCCAAAAACGGCGATGCCGAAGCGCTGTACAATCAGGGCAATGCGCTGGCCAAAAGCGGAAAAATCGAAGAAGCCGTTAAAAAATATGAAGAGGTTCTGCAAAAAGAACCCGGCCATGAAGATGCGAAATTCAATCTTGAATATCTGAAACGACAGCAGGAACAGCAAAATCAACAGCAGCAAAATCAGGATAAGCAGGAGCAGCAGAACCAACCGCAAAGCCAGCCGCAAGGCGGTGCGGAAGACGATCGGCAGCAGGGGCAGAAGCAACAGCCGCAGGAGAATCAGTCTCAGGGACAGCAAAACGGTTCTGAAAATCAGCAGGCCGATGATAAAGACGGACAAAGCCGTCAGGAACAGCCGCAGGCTGCCGAAGGACAACAGGACGAGCAGAATGATTCGAAACAATCCGGACTTCGGGAAGACGAAAAGACCGGCGACCGCCGCCGGGACGCCGAAAAACAATCCGAAGAACAGAAATCGGCCGCCGCTGAGTTGCAAAAAGGCGATGAAAACGCCAAATACGATGAAGAGGTTCAGGCGCGCGCACAGCAATACCGCGACATCCCCGAAGATGCCGGCGGTCTGCTCCGGGCGTTTATTCAAAAAGAATACCGCAAAAACAGATATAAGGAATGAAAAATATGAGGAAGATTATCAGCATTTTGGTTTTCGGCATATTTTTTTATGCCGAAGCTTTTGCTCAGACGCTGGTTGCCAAAACCAGTCGTACCGATTTGCCGGAGGGCGAGGCTTTTCTGCTGACGTTGGATTATGACGGCAGCGATGCGTCTGTGCCGGAGCTGGGCGTTCTGGATAAGGATTTTACCATTTATTCGGTAACCAATTCCTATCAGACCAATATCGTCAACGGTCAGGTTTCGCAGCAGCGCCAGTGGCAGATTGGTTTGGTTCCGAAGGGCGTTGCCGGAACCGCGGTTACCGTTCCGCCGATTAAATTGGGAAATGTTCAGAGCAATCCGGTTCAGTTGCGGATTCTTGACGCTCAGAATCTGGCGCATCCCGACAATTCGGACAACCCGGGCTATCAGGCGCCGCAGCGGGGGCCTCGTTTCGCCGTCAAAGGAGATGTCGACGACAAAAATCCTTATGTTCAGCAGCAGATAAACTATACGCTGACCCTTTATGATGCCGGCGGCCTTCAGGGCGGCGAGCCGGAGTTTATCGACGACGGCAGCAACAGCTGGCTGATAAGAAGTCTCGGTGAACCGGAAATCAACAGTAAGGTTGTCAACGGCCGCAGTCTGCGCGAAATCAAATTCCGTTATGCCATGTTCCCGCAAAAAAGCGGCCGGCTCAAGACCCCGGTTATTCGTTTTAACGGCTATTACCTGACACAGGGCGGCCGTGGTTCGGATCCGTTCGAGGAAATTTTCGGCGGTTCGCTTTTTGATGCCGGCGTCGGTTTCGGCAGCATGTTTGCCACCCGTAACCCGGTTGTGCTGAATACCAAACCGATAGAAGTTAATGTGCGGCCGATACCGCCGGCCAACAACGGCAATTGGTGGCTGCCGGCCGAAAGCGTTAAGCTTTATGCCGAATGGAGCCCGCAGCGGCCGGTTTTCAAAGTCGGCGAGGCAGTCAGCCGCACGGTTTATCTTAAAGCCGTCGGCGTGGTCGAAAATCAGCTGCCGGACATTAAATTCCGCGATGTCGCCGGTTTAAAGCAGTACCCGGAAAAACCGGTTGCCCAGAATGCGGTTGAAAACGGTCAGGTCGTCGCCGTCAAAAAAACCGCCAACGTCTATATTCCCGATAAGGCCGGCAATATTGCCGTACCCGAGATTTCGGTCGACTGGTTCAATGTCAGAACCGGCCGGATGGAACGTGCCGTGCTGCCGGCGGCAAATATTCAGGTGCAGCCCGGTAATGTGTCGGTTGCCGCACAGCCGCAGACAATGGAGCCGGACATGAACCGGCGCGGCGAAATTCTGGCCGACAGTGCCGAAGAGGCGGTCGAAACCGTAGCTGCGGAACTTCCGGTGTCGCCGGAAAACCGTTTCAGCGCCTACTATGCTGCAATTGCCGCCTTTATTCTCGGGCTGGCTGTCAGTTGGCTGTTGTTCCGTTCTCCGGCAAGGGAACGGGCAAAACCGGCGGAAAAACCGGGGTTGCGAGACAGCCGCAGAGCGGTCGTCCGCTGTGCGAAAGAAAGTGATTTCCGCGGCTTGCGCGACGCATTGCTCAACTGGGCGGCGGAAAAGTTTAAAAATCGCCGCATAACCAACATGAGCGATATTGTCCGTGCCGTAAACGTCGAAGATTTCGAAAAGCAGATAGATATTTTGACCGCGGAGCTTTACGGTAAAGGCAGCGATACATGGAACAGCGCCGCTTTTATTAAGGCATTTGAAAAGGCCGATGCGTTGAAGCCGAAAGATAAGGCCGCGGACAAACCGTTGCCGGGTCTTTATAAAAACTGATAAAAAAGCCCCCCCCGGAAGAGGGGCTTTTTTAACGCAGTTTTGCTTTGATCTGTTCGTAACTGTAACAGTCGGCAATACGGCCTTGTACCAGATATGAGGGCGTTGTGGCAAAAATTGCCGCGGCAGCCGCCAGCACGTCGTCGGTGCTTACGGCGTTTATTCGGCTTATTTGCTCTTCCGTACTGCGCAGACGTCCGAAGTTCAACAGCTGCTCAGCCGAAACTTCAATACTGTCCTCATTGTCTTCCGCCTTTTTGGTCAGTGCGACAATCATTTGCCTTTTGGCGCGTTCCAGCTCCCGGGACGAAACCGGTTCGGCAGCCAGTTTTTTTATTTCGGCAATGACGACGTCCAAAATACGGTTAATGTTTTCCGCCTGCGCCGCGGCGGTAATTCCGACGAACCCGACGTCGGTTTCGTCAACGACGCTGGTGCTTATGTCATAAACCAGAGAGCGTTTGATGCGCGCTTCCGTGTTCAGGCGCGAAACCTCTTCGCCGCCCAGAATCTGCAGCGCCAGATATTTGGCCTCGCGTTTATAATGCGGATGTCCGGCCAGCAGGTCGAAACCGAGTTCAAACTTGACTTCGCTTTCTTCCGGTCTGATATGGCGAAAACCGCCGATGTACCGCTGCGGCAGGCGAACCGCCTTTTGCCCGCGGGGAAGCTTTCCGAAATATTTTTCAGCCAGCCGTACCAGCTCTTCGTGTTCAAAGTTTCCGGCCGCCGACAAAATCAGATTTTCGCCGCAGTAACAGCGCTGCCGCCAGTCGTCCAGTTCGGCCTTGCCGATTTTGCCGAGCGTTTCCCGGCTGCCGAGAATGTCGCGTCCCAGCGGCTGGCTGCCGTAAACCAGTTGCGAAAAGGCGTCGTTGAAACAGTCGTCGCTGTCGTTCTCGTCTTCGTACATTTCCTGAAAGATAACCTGACGTTCGCTGTCGATGTTGGCCTCGGTGAAAGTCGAGTTGAGCAGAATGTCGGCCAGCAGTTCAATGGCGGCTTCACGGTCTTTGTTCAACACTTCGATTGAAAAGGCTGTTGTGTCCATGTCCGTCCAGGCGTTTGATTTCCCGCCCAAGTCGGCAATCTGCTCGTTGATTTCCAGTTCGGAACGGGTGGTTGTCCCCTTAAAGGTCATATGCTCGCAAAAATGCGCAATGCCGTTCTGTGCCGGCGTTTCAAAACGCGACCCGCAGCGGCACCAGACACCGACGTTGAACATGCCGGTCGTTTCGTCCTTTTTCGAAACGACGTGCAGACCGTTGTTCAAAACCGTTAATTGCGTTTGCATAAAATCTCGAGCCTTCAGTTTTTGTTGTCCCGATTATCGGCGCAAACAAGGAATTGTCAATATAAAAATCCTTGCCTTTATGGGTTTTTGATGACATATTGAAACCAATTTTTAACAGGATTGAGAGAAAAATATGGCACTGAAATTCGAAGTTTTGAAAAAACAGGGCAAATCGCGCCGCGGTCGTCTGCATACCAGGCACGGCACGGTCGAAACGCCGGCCTTTATGCCGGTCGGCACTTGCGGCACCGTCAAGGCGATGATGCCAGAATCCGTGGCCGAAACCGGCGTGCAGATATTGCTCGGCAATACGTATCATCTGATGCTCCGTCCGGGTGCCGATCTGGTTGAAAAAATGGGCGGCCTGCATAAGTTTATGAATTGGGATAAGCCGATTTTAACCGATTCCGGCGGTTTCCAGGTCATGAGTCTGACCGGTCTTCGCAAACTGACGGAGGAAGGCGTTACTTTCAGTTCGCATGTAGACGGCAAAAAGTTTTTCTTAAGCCCGGAGGAGTCTATGAAAATCCAGCATAAACTGGATTCAAACATTACCATGTGCCTGGACGAATGTGTCAAACTGCCGGCGCCCTACGAAACGGTCAAAAAATCGGTCGAGATGTCCATGCGCTGGGCCAAACGCAGCCGCGAAGCCTTTATTGACCGTGACGGTTACGGTATTTTCGGCATTCAGCAGGGCGGCGATTATGAAGATTTGCGCGGTTGGTCGGCCGAACAGCTGAAGAATATCGGCTTTGACGGCTATGCCATCGGCGGTCTGGCCGTCGGCGAGGGGCAGGAAACCATGTTTAAGGTTTTGGACTATGCACCCGGAATGCTGCCTGAGGACAAACCGCGTTATCTGATGGGCGTCGGCCGGCCGGATGACATTGTCGGCGCGGTTCTGCGCGGGGTCGATATGTTCGACTGCGTCATGCCCACCCGCAGCGGCCGCACGGCGCAGGCCTTTACCGCTCGCGGCCCGGTCAATATCCGCAATGCGCGTCATCGCGAGGATCCGCGCCCGCTTGAAGCCGAATGCGACTGTCCGCTTTGCCGCAACTATTCGCGCGCCTATATTCATCATCTGCAAAAGTGTAATGAAGTTCTTGCCGTGATGTTGCTTACCTGGCATAATATCCGCTATTATCAGCGCCTGATGCAGGGGCTCCGGCAGGCCATAGAGGACGGAAAACTTGAGGAGTTTGCCGCCGGGTTCTATCGTCAGCAGGCTCTGGGCGACATTGAGGAGATATAGCCGATGGTTGAAGTCTGCAATACAAATCTGGATGAAATGGTTGATTCTTTTGCCGAGCAGAACCGGCAGGAAGGGCTGCGGGTTTTCGTTGCCGGCGGCAGCCGTCCTGGAACCGACCCTGTTTATGTGGAGGAGGCTTATAATCTCGGCCGCCAGATTATCAAAATGGACTTCAAACTTGATTTCGGCCTGTCCAATTCCGGCATCATGGGTGCCGTTGCCCGCGGCGTCATGGACGGTTGGAACAAAAAGCAATGCAAGGACAGGGGATATCCGATTCAGGCCGTGACCACGCAGGCTTATTTTGACCTTTATCCGCGCGATGACGAACTGATTTCGCAGATAGAAAACCTCATTTTGGCCAAGACGCTGGAAGAGCGCAAACAGAAACTCCTTGATGCCGACTTCGTGGTCTTTGCTCCCGGCGGCGTCGGCACGCTTGACGAATTGGCTTACGACTGTGTGGCCATGCAGGATGGCTTTTTGCAGATTAAACCTTTTATTCTGTACAATATCAACGGCTATTTCCACCACCTGCTCGAGTATATGAAATCCATTGCTCAGGAGGGGTTTGCCGATCCGATACCTTTTATTGTCGTTGACAACAGCGATGAAGTCGGCATAGTTTTCCGGCTGCTCAAACTGCGCTATCAAAAGGGAACCACCACGGCCGAGGCTTATGCCAATACCCGGCAGCTGATTTACGAACTGCCCTATTTCATTAAAAAGAAAGTAGACAACACGGTTTTTGTCGAACACATCATTGCCGAAATGGATCGCATTGCCGCTTCGGGAACCGCCGGAGAAAAAGCCGAACTGGCCAAGGAAATCGAAACGGCCTACCTCGAAAAGGAAATTGAGCGCATGTATGAACGTCTGGCCAAAACCGGCCGGGACACGTCTATCGTCAGCGACAAACTGACCAAACTCAAAAAACGCAAGAATATGAAACTTTAGCCACGCCCGGAGGGCAGTCAGGAAAAGAGATGACGACGTCAGTCTGGAAATTCTTATGGAAATATCTTTCCAAGCTTAGGATATTGTTTTACAGTGTGCTGTTCTCGGTTCTGGCCGGCGAGTTTTTCGTCCGGCTTTCGCTGTATTATGCCTCCAAAATCGTCGATGTTCTGGCCGCCGAAGGACCGCGCCGCAGTTTGATGCTGTCCGCGCTCGGCTTTGCCGGTCTGGCTTCGTTGTTTTTGTTTGCCAAAGGATTGCTGCTCAATGTGCTGATTTTTATTGAAGCGCGGTTTCTGCCGGTTTACATGAGCCGCATTTCCAAAGATTTGTTTAATTATGCGCACCGGCATTCGACGGCGTTTTTTGCCGAGGAAATGGCCGGCAATATTTCCGGAAAAATCAAAACCATTATTGATGACAGTTACAGCATTTATTACAACATTCTCTGGGGGTTCATTTCGCCGACGATTGCCGTTGTTATCAGTTTTGCCTTTATTTTCAACATTAACGTTCCTCTGTCTCTGACAATGCTTGGCCTTAATTTTCTGCTTATTTGGGCGTTGTATGTTCTGAGCCGCAAGCTGGCGCCTTTTTCCGAAGCCCGCGCCAAACTGATGTCCGAAGCCAATGGTGTGCTGGTTGACAGCATAACCAATGCCAGTCTGGTCAAAAATTTCAGCAATTTTCTTTATGAAAAACGCCATTATTTCAGCTATGTCCGCAGGGCTGCGGCGGCCGATCGGCTGGAAAACCTGCGCTTTGGGCATTTGTTTATCGCTCAGGGTGTTTTGCGCGCGCTGATGCAGGCGGTTTTTTACGCGCTGCCGGTCTGGTACTGGTATAAGGGGGAAATTAACGTCGGGCAGTTTGTTCTGATCCAGTCGCTGATTGCCGTTCTGAGCAATATTTACAACATGCTGTCAATGAATTTCATTAACTTTTTCCGGCTTTACGGCGGCATTAAGGACGGTTTAAAACTGCTCTCCCGTCCTTTTGAAGTAACGGACGTTCCGAACGCCCGCCGGTTAAAAGTGCGGGAAGGGCGGATAGATTTTGCCGGTGTCACTTATCATTACAAACATTCCGAACCCTTGTTCAATGATTTTAATCTGCATATTGCGCCGGGCGAAAAAATCGGACTGGTCGGACGTTCCGGTTCCGGAAAATCGACGCTGATCAAGCTTTTGTCGCGTTATTACGATATTCAGAAAGGCGAAATTTCCATTGACGGCCAGAATATTGCCGAAGTTACGCAAAAAAGTCTGCGCGCGTCCATTGCGCTCATTCCGCAGGATCCCTCGCTGTTCAATCGCACGATTATGGAAAACATCCGCTACGGCAGCCTGCGCGCCACGGATGAAGAAGTTTTTGCCGCTGCCCGTCGCGCCCGTATTCACGATTTTATCATGTCGTTGCCGGCCGGTTACGATTCCAAGGTCGGCGAACGCGGTGTCATGCTTTCCGGCGGCGAACGCCAGCGGATTGCCATTGCCCGTGCGATTTTGAAAAATGCGCCGATTTTGATTCTGGACGAAGCGACTTCGGCGCTGGACAGCGAAAGCGAAAAATATATTCAGACCTCAATCCGCGAACTGATGAAAGACAAGACCGTCATAGCTGTCGCTCACCGTTTGTCAACCCTCAGGGAAATGGATCGGATTGTCGTCATGGACAAAGGGCGGATAGTCGAAACCGGAACGCATGCGGCGCTGCTGCGGCAAAAGGGGCTGTATCATGGTTTTTACGATATGCAGTCGAAAGGTTTTATTAAAATCGACGAAAGTGCGGAGGAAGACGAATGCTGAACATCATCTGGATTGCTTTTTTTGTTTCCGCTTTTCTGATGGCTTTGTATCGGGCGCTGGTCATAGGCGACGGCGGCGTCTGGACAGAGTTGGTTAATTCGGTTTTCGTTTCTTCCAAAGCCGCTTTTTCAATTGCGCTGAACCTGACCGGCATTTTGTGTTTTTGGCTCGGATTGCTCAAAATTGCCGAAGCCTCCGGCATAACCGGACTGCTGGCCAGAGCTTTGTACCCATTGTTTCGGCGGATTATGCCCGGTGTGCCGGCGGAAAGTCCGGCGCTGTCGTCAATGATTATGAATATTGCCGCCAATATGCTCGGACTGGACAATGCCGCAACGCCGATGGGGCTTAAGGCCATGGAACAGCTTCAGCAGCTGAATCCGAAAAAAGATACGGCTTCCGATGCGCAGATTTTGTTTATGGTCATTAACACTTCGGCTGTTACGCTGATTCCGATTACGATTTTAATGTATCGTGCCGAGCTCGGTTCCGTTAACCCGAGTGCTGTCTTTATGCCGATTTTGTTTGCGACGTCGCTGTCGACGCTGAGCGGTTTTCTGGCTGTGGCCTGGGTACAGAAACTGAATATCTTTAACCGGGTCGTGTTGGGCTGGCTGTTGGGTTTTGCCGTCTTCATCGGCGCCGTAGCCTGGCACTTCCAGAGCCTGCCGCCGGCCGAACGGCTGCAAACCTCTGCCGCCTGGGGCAATTTTATTCTTTTTGCTTTCATCGTCAGTTTTATAACCGCCGGGCTGATTCGCAGAATCAATGTCTATGAAACTTTTGTTCAGGGAGCTAAAGAAGGGTTTGACATCGCGGTTCGGATTATTCCCTATCTGGTTGCCATGTTGGTTGCCATAGCGGTATTGCGTGCTTCCGGCGTGCTGAATGTCATTGTGCTGGGGTTTGAAAATTTCTTTGCTTTTCTCGGCATCGACACCGATTTTGTGCCGGCGCTGCCGACGGCGATTTTAAAGCCGCTTTCCGGCAGCGGTGCCCGCGCCATGATGATTGAAACCATGCAGACTTACGGAGCGGACAGTTTTCCTGCTTTCGTGTCTTCGGTGGTGCAGGGGTCGACCGAAACGACGTTTTATGTGCTGGCGGTTTATTTCGGCGCGGTCAGAATTACCAAAATCCGCAGCGCGCTTCCCTGCGCCCTTCTGGCCGATTTTGTCGGTATTGTTTCGGCCGTTGTGCTGGCGTATTTGTTTTATGAATAAAGTAAGTTGTTGATATTGTAACAAAGGGCTTGAAATTTTAATGAGTTAAGAATAATATCCTAATATCGCTTACCGTAAGTGTGCCTGAAATCCGAAGAATGGCTTCTTCGGATTTTTTTGTTTTAAATGTTAACTTAAAAGGAGAAAATAAAATGGGAAACTTAATTCAATATATCATACAGGAAGACCCGGAGAAAGAAGACCTTGAATTTAGAAGAAAAACTTTTTTCCGAACAGCCTCTTCTCATTCCAAAAATATTTTAGAACAGAATTTAATGCATAACGATTTTGAAAAAATAAATAGTAATATTCCAAGATATTGGGAAACAGCAGACAACGGAAAAAAGGTTTATGATTATGTTGTAAAAAAAGAAGGAAAGGTTAAGCCAAAAGATCAAAACATATTAGATTATATCGTATCTGCTACAAAAGGGAGTTTAAATTTAGGTAAAAACTTTTTTCCGATGAGAAAAATAAACTTTACCGATAAGTATAAACATGCATTTATGAATTGTAATGCAGCACAATATGGTAAAGGAGGAGCTGACATTGCTAAGTTGGCCTCTGACTTAAGAGAATGGAATGATGTTAGAACAGGCTCAAACACCCTTGACAGTAGTAAAGGAGACAATTATGCTAATAAAATAGGTAGATTATTGGGAAGTAAATACCCTAAAGGAGATTGTGATGCCCTTATTGAAAAATATATTAAAAAAAATTGGTAAATATGGCTTATATACAATTTTATTTTTATGTTCTCTAGTCATTACCGGCATAGTTTCAGGCATTTCCTTTTATTTGTGTGCCGATTATAGCTACAGGAAACAAGCGCAACCACAAATCAAGGAATGTATTGATAGTGGCTTCAGCGAAGAAACCTGCAAAAATAGAATATTTTAATTGCCTGAATAACATTCGGAACAAAATATTCGGATGGAAATTGTGATGAAATTATCCAAAAGTATATTAATAAAAGCTGGAAAATAATCGGAATAACGACCGTAATCATAGCAAATAGTGCTATTTTATTATTTGTATTGACATGTATGCTCTATGTTTATGGACTCGAGCTTTAATTTAAATATCGCTTACCGTAAGTGTGCCTAAAATCCGAAGAACAGTTTCTTCGGATTTTTTGTTTTAAATGTTAACTTAAAAGGAGAAAATAAAATGGGAAACTTAATTCAATATATCGCGCAGGAAAACCCGGATAAAATGAGCCTTGGCAAACTCCGGTACCGCGAAATAATCTTTGTGAAAGGAAATCAACCATTCTTTCGAAACCGAAATATACAAATCCCAACCCACGCCGTATTCCGTCCGGCGAAATTGCCAAAAGCGGATTGGAAGGTTTTGGACAAGGTATTGAAAATGGTTCGCTTTCGTTATTTAATGCGAAAACAGGAGGATTTTATGATGTTGCCAGTTACTTTTTTATGAAGAATGATTATGAAAAAAGACAAGAAAAAATGCAGAAAGAAGCTGAAAAAGTTGGCCTTGGCGGTTTGAATAAATTGGCTGATTATGCAATTAATATTGGGGAAAGTGCAAATATATTAAAGAGAATAAAGAATATCGGCGCCAAATATACTAAACTGCGTTAGCAACTTGACTTTAGACCGGTATTTGTTGATACTGAATACCGGTCTTCTTTTGTGGAATAATGAGGAGCAAGACAAAGAAATTGAAATATATTAAAAATATAAAATTGTTTTTTTCGTGCTATTTTTCATTTAACGGCGTATATGGTCGTGTTTTGTTTTGGGAAGCTCTGCTTTTCGGTTATCTGATTTTTTATGTTTTTTCAAAAATACGAATACCTTATTTTGATATTTTGGGTTGGCTTGGTTATTTTTATATTTCCCTGAATGCCTATCAAAAGAGATGTCGGGATTTAAGCCTGAAAGGCTCTTGGATAATCTTGATTGTCACGGTTTTCTTTGTATATATGGCGGTCACTCATCCGTTAGGTATAGATAAGACGGAATTTTTCCTGCCGATTTCTCAGGCAATTTTGGTTGTTTATTTATGCGTATATTTGTATGCACTGTTTATGCCCGGCAAAAAAGAAAAAAAGCCGGATTTAACCAGCCCGCTGCTGAAACATCCGCGGATTTATTTTGCAGCATGTCTTGTGGTGTTTTTAATCGGACGCTGGCTTTTGCTTCATTATGATTTTGTATTGTAAAAAATTGAAATCTTAAAATTGATTTCCAAAATCCGAAGAATGGTTTCTTCGGATTTTTTTGTTTTACATATTAACTTAAAAGGAGAAAATAAAATGGGAAACTTAATTCAATATATCATACAGGAAGACCCGGAGAAAAACCAACCCTGGCAGACTCCTATGTCGCAAAATAATTCTTGTAAGAGGAAATCAACCATTCTTTCAAAACCGAAATATACAAATCCCGACCCTCGTCGTATTCCGGCCGGCGAAATTGTCAAAAGCGGATTGGAAGGTTTCGGACAAGGTGTTTTAGGAGGAATAGAACGCGGTATTAATGCAACACTGTCAGGAAACTACAATGATATAAGTAATAAGTATTTTGGAGGTGGCTATCAAAAAAGACAAAAAGCGCTTGAACGTTTAGCCAAACAGGAAAATTTGGGCAAACTTTACAAATATTCCAATTATGCTATTGAGATTGGTGCACGATGATTACGAAATAAGGGCATTAACTTAATAAAAAAAGGACTAAAACTCAAAAAATAAGCAAAATATTGACTTTTCAACCGGTGTCTAATATTCTGAACACCGGTTGAAAATGTCGAAGAGCCTGTCATGAAAAACAATGTTGTAACGCGGATGCTTAATCCTTTTTTCAAAGAAATCTGGGGTGAAAATCCGCTGACCTTTTATTTTTCTTTCAAAGGAACCTTTAATCGTCTCCAGTTTTGGGGCGCATTGATAACAATCAATGTTTTCGTGAACTTAATAGACATTCAGGATTTTTGGCTGTTGTTCGTTCTGGCTTTTCCCATAGCTTTTTGCGCGACTCTTGCCGCTTTGCAAAAAAGATGCCGGGATATAAATTATAACGGCACAATAGCCACGTTGGCTTATTCATTAACTTTTTTGCATGATTTTAAGCATGTAGCATTGCCGGATTGCTTAAACGATATTTGGGGCGTCTTTGGAATTAGCTATATGGTAATCGCTGTTTTCTTGGTATTATTTCCCGGTCGCAAGGAAAAAAAGCCCGATATTGCGGATCCTCTGCTGAAACGCCCTTATTTATATGTGCTTGTCTGGAGCATTTTGTTCTGGCTGGGGGAAGCAATTTTATACAACCAAGGCCTTGCCAAACCAGCCGGTGTTTAATATTCTGAACACCGGTTGAAAATGTCAAAGAACCTGTCATGAAAAACAATGTTGTAACGCGGATGCTTAATCCTTTTTTCAAAGAAATCTGGGGCGAAAATCCGCTGACTTTTTATTTTTCCTTTGACGGAAGATTTAATCAACTCCAACTTTGGGGGGCTTTGATAACCATTAATCTGTTTTGCGAGGTTGTTGAAGCACAAAACATTGGAGCTTTGACAGCTATTGCATCTTTTGTGGCTTTTTGGGCAACACTTGCCGGTATCCAAAAAAGATGTAGAGATTTGAACCACAAAGGTACAATCATCACTTTAGTTTATACCGGAACCTTTTTGCTGACAGATTATTATGATCATATAGCTTTACCCAAAGTTTTAGAATATGTTTGGGGTGGCTTTGTCTTTGTATACATATTTGCCATCCTTCTTTTATTGTTCTTCCCTGGAAGAAAAGAGAAAAAGCCGGATATAGTTTCTCCCTTGCTCAAACGCCCGTATTTATATATCGGAATTTGCGCCATCCTTTTCCTGCTCGGGCGGGGGGTAATGTTTTACTTAGGGGCTTAGCCGTTTTTCTCAAACCAGAGAGTGGATTTTTGCGGGCTGTTCATCTGCCGGAGTTCATTAAACCTGAGCTGATATTTTTGCATAATCAACGTTTTTTTATTTTCAATAAAGAAAAAATCCGAAGATTCCGGAACCTTCGGATTTTCAAACTTAAAGATTAAGATTTTTTAAGCCACCTTAATCAAACCGTGTTTTTTCTTGCCTTGAGAGAGCTTGACCTGTCCGTCAACCACATCAGACGCAGATAAAACATAATTCTCGTCGCTGATAACCTTGTCATTCAGTTTCAGTCCGGATTGCTTAATCAGGCGGCGCGCTTCGCCCTTACTGGCAACAAAACCGATTTCCAAAAAGGCGTCCAAAATGCTGAGCCCGTCGACAGACGTTTTTTGCAGACTTGGCAAGTCTCCGCCGGCGACGCCCATTTCAAAGGTTTTGACGGCCGTGTCCTGCGCTGCCGTGGCTTCGGTTTCGCCCCGGCAGATTTTGGTCGCCTCAAAAGCCAGAATTTTTTTGGCTTCGTTGATTTCCTTGTCCTTCAGGCTTTCCAGACGGCGGATTTCATCTATCGGCAAATCGGTGTAAATGCGCAGACATTTGCCGACTTCGGCATCGCCGATATTGCGGAAATACTGATAATAATCATAAGACGGCAGCTTTTCTTCGTTAATCCAAACGGCATTGCCCTCCGATTTGCCCATTTTCTTGCCGTTTGAGTCGGTAATAATCGGGCTTGTAAAGCCGAAAAGCTCAACATCATAACGACGACGGCCGAGTTCGGTGCCGGAAGTAATGTTGCCCCATTGATCCGAACCGGCAATCTGGGCGCGGCAGCCGTATTTGTTGTACAACACGCAGAAATCGTAGCCTTGCAGAAGCATATAGTTAAATTCAAGGAAAGACATCGGCTGCTCGCGTTCCAGGCGTGTTTTTACACTGTCCATTGTCAGCATGCGGTTAACCGAATAACAGGTGCCGATGTCGCGCAAAAAGGCAAGATAGTTAATGTCCTTGAACCAGTCCCAGTTGTCGACCATAATCGCGTCGTTGGCGCCGTTGCCGAATTTCAAAAATTTGCCGAAAGATTTTTTCAGCCCCTCAATGTTGTGCTGCAAGGTTTCTTCGCTTAAAAACGGACGCAGTTTGTCTTTGCCCGAAGGGTCGCCGATGCGGGCGGTTGCGCCGCCGACCAGCGTAAGCGGCTTATGTCCGCATTTCTGGAACCAGCGCATCATCATCAACGGAACGATATGCCCGACGTGCAGGCTGTCGCCGGTGGGATCCGAACCGAGATAACCGACGGCCGGTTTGCCTGCTTTTTCGCACTCGTAAAGGTAGGTGTCGAAACCGTTCTCGTTGGTGCATTGATTATAAAAGCCGCGTTCCAGCATCAGGTTAAAAAATTCGGATTTAAATTTGCTCATTTTCCCTTTCCTTGCTATGATGAATATAAACTATTAGCGTAATTTTAAGGAATATTAACATATAAATAAAATAGTGCAACAACGGAGGTAATTTTTTTTCGACATGGATATCATCAGACCCCTTCATGCCCTGGGAATGAGCAGCGGAACCGCTTTGGACGGCGTTGATGTCGCCCTGCTGAAAACCGACGGCGTCGACGTTTACGACTTCGGCCTTTCCCAGAGCGTTCCCTATGATGAGGAACTCCGCGACAAAATCCGCTCCGTTCTCGGCAAAAGGCCGGATACGCCCGAAAACGAAGCGGCTATTCGCGAGGTCGAAACGGAGCTGACCGCGTTTCATGCCGAAATTGCCAACGAGATTATCGCCGCTCAGGACGAGAAGGTCGACGTCATCGGCTTTGAGGGACACAATATCTGCCTTGACCCCAAAAACCATTTCAGCTGTCAGATTGGCGACGGGAAACGCCTTGCCGAACTGACTCGGACCAAGGTCGTCAACCGCTTTCAGAATGCCGACCTGCTGGCCGGCGGGCAGGGCGGTCCGCTGGTTCCCGTATATTACCAGTCTCTCTGTGCCGACATGGGCAAGCCGCTGGCCGTGGTCAATATCGGCGGCTGCGCCAATATAACCTGGATAGGCTCCATCGGCGATATGATTGCTTTTGACTGCGGCCCCGGCAATGCCGCCATCAACGACTGGGTTATGAAACACGGCGGCATGCATATGGATTATAACGGCAAATTGGCGATTACCGGCAAAGTTAACGAACAAATTGTCGCCTCGATGATGAGGCATAAGTTTTTTGCGCAATATCCGCCCAAGGCTGCCGACCGAACGATTTTCAACGAAAAGCTCGAACATCTCGAAGGTTTGAGTCTGGAAGACGGTGCCGCAACCGCAACTGCTTTCATTGCCGAAGCCGTAGCCTATTCGCTGCTGCTCTATCTGCCGGAAATTCCCGGAAAATTGATTGTCTGCGGCGGCGGAGCCAAAAATCCGACTTTGGTGCGCTTTTTGCGACAGCGCCTGCCGGATATCGGCATCTCGACGGCAGCCGAAGAAGGTTTTGACGTCAATGCGTTGGAAGCGCAGGCTTTTGCCTATCTGGCGGTGCGCCGGCTTTATCATTTGCCGGCCACATTCCCTTCTACGACCGGCGTTGCCGAACCGATGGTCTGCGGTCAGGTTTCCGAAACGGAATAATTTTTTGTCTAGACAATTTTAAAAAAAGATGTTAACACGGCAGCAAATATTTTACAATTTTGCGAATGTATCATTTTAAAAAAATTAGATTATGAAAAAGTTTTTTTTGTTTGCCGCCGTATTCTTTATGGCCGCAGTTGGTGCCAATGCACAAGAAAAGTCCGAGTTGCAACGTAACGTGATTTTAACCGGCAGCCGCGAAGCGCCTGACAAGGCTAACCCGAACGATTATCAGCCTGTCGGTAAAATCATTCTGTTTGAAAATATCGAACGGGACAGCACTTATAACATGGTGTTAGACGGCGCTTTGATTCGATATTCTTTGGAACAGACGAGCGAAAAATGTATGATTCGCGTGGTCAGCAGTCATAATGAGGACGTGACCATACAAGTCAAAGGTTTTGCGGTTAAGGGCAAAATCCCCAAAGTCGAATGGACGCAGGCCGAAATCTTGTTGGCTAACGGAAAACAGCTGACAGTCCGCTTCAAACAGAAAGCCGCTCTGTAAACAAACGCCTTTCTCCTTTATGGGGAAAGGCTTTTGTCGTTTTAAAATCTTATATTTCACAAAACTGTCGTCTCTTTTTTGTCTAGACTTTGACTGCAAAACATGATAGCCTTTAAGCTGTTTTTTAGCTATAAATATCTGATTGTATAATTTAATATTTAAGTATTATGAAAAAGTTGTTGCTTTCGGCATTGCTGGTTTTGCTTGCCGCCGCGCTGCATGCGCAGGAATTTTACCGGATTACCGACATAGATGACGGCGAACGTGCTTTGGAGGTTTCTGCGGTCAGTTATCTGGATGCGTCCGAAAACCGTTTCGGTGCGCAGGTCGCCTATGAAATCAAGCCTCTGACGGCTTATTTTGAAGTGTCGTTTTTTTCCGAACATTTGGGAGAGGAATATGGCGGTATCAAATACAAGGCGCCTTCTTTCCGGGTCGGAATGGACTATGGTTTTTTCGAATACGGCATGCTGACGCTTTTTACCGGAGCTTATATCGGTATTACGCCTTATTCGACGGAGTATCTGGAACGTGACAAAAACGCCTATGTTTCGAGCAAAAGGCTGGTAAAGGTAAAGGAAAACGGTTTTATCGCGGGATTAAAGCTCGGAGCCCGTCTTGATCTTCTGGACAGGGTTTTCGTCAAGGCGGCCGTTTTTGCCAACACCACCAACTGGGACCGTTCCATCGGCAGCCGCGTGGCCAAGGGCGCCCGCCGTGCCGTGGACGCCGGAGCCAATGTGGCGCTCGGCCTGCGGTTCTGAGAATCTGCGCTTCTTTTCCGTATGGAATTGAAGCGCTTTTTGTTGTTTTCAAGGCGAATTAATATTTGACTCGCCGTGATTCTTGTATTAAATTCAACACCGGTTTTAATCAATTTTCTAAAGAATGAAAATGCGCATTTTGGTAATACATTCCATACGTTCGATTATTATCCCTTAGGGGATGGCATTTTTTCATACATATATCATACAATCCGAGGCGCCGTCGTTTGGCGCGACCGCATTAAAATAATTCAAAAATTTAAGGTGTTTACTGATGACTAAACATTATAAGGAAGTTAAGGCCAAGGCCGACTTTGTCGAAATCGAGAAAGAAGTCCTCAAGTTCTGGGACGAAGACAAAACTTTTGAAAAATCCGTTCACAACCGCGACGGTGCCGCCGAATTCGTTTTTTACGACGGCCCTCCGTTTGCCAACGGTACGCCGCACTACGGACATATTATGGTTTCTTACGTTAAAGACGTTGTCGCCCGTTATCAGACGATGAACGGCAAAAAGGTCGAGCGTCGTTTGGGGTGGGACTGCCACGGTCTGCCGGCCGAAATGTCTGCCGAAAAGCAGCTTGGCGTTTCCGGCCGCAAACAGATTGAGGAATACGGCGTCGAAAAGTTTAACGATTTCTGCCGCTCTGACGTTCTCAAATATTCCGGCATCTGGGTCGAGATGTTTAAGCGCATCGGCCGCTGGGTGGATTTCAGTCACGATTACAAGACCATGGATTTGCCGTTTATGGAAAGCGTCATCAACAACTTCAAACAGCTCTGGGAAAAAGGGCTTGTTTATGAGGATTACCGCGTCCTGCCTTATTCCTGGGCTGCCGAAACCCCGCTGTCCAACTTCGAGGTCAATCAGGGCTATCAGGACAAGACCGACAATGCCATAACCGTTATGTTCACGCTTGAAAACGGTATGAAAATGCTGGTCTGGACCACCACGCCCTGGACGCTGCCTTCCAACCTCATGCTGGCCGTCGGCAAAGACATTGATTATGCGGTTATGGAAGAAGACGGGCAGAAATATGTTCTGGCGCAGGCGCTGCTCGGCCGCTATAAAAAACAGTTGGAACACGCTGCCCGGGTCGGCACGATGAAAGGCGCCGATTTTGTCGGCATGGCTTATGAGCCGATGTTCCCTTATTTCAAACACCTGAAAGAAAAAGGTGCTTTCCGGGTCCTTTCCGGCGAGTTTGTATCCACCGAAGACGGTACCGGTATTGTTCATATTGCGCCGGGCTTTGGTCAGGACGACTTTGAAGCCTGCCGCGCTTATGACGAGAATTTCCCGGTCGTCTGCCCGGTTGACGAGGCCGGCAGGTTTACCGCCGAAGTTCCCGATTATCAGGGCAAACAGGTTTTTGAGACCAACGAGCCGATTATGCAGTTGTTGAAAGAGAAAGGCATTCTGGTCAAAAAAGAGCAGTATACCCACTCTTATCCGTTCTGCTGGCGTACCGATACGCCGCTGATTTATAAGGCGATGTCAAGCTGGTTTGTCAAGGTAACCGACTTCCGTGACGATATGGTCAGAAACAATCAGCAGATTACCTGGGTTCCGGAGCACATTAAGGACGGCCGTTTCGGCAAATGGCTGGAAGGCGCCCGCGACTGGTCGATTTCGCGCAATCGTTTTTGGGGAACGCCGATTCCGGTCTGGAAATCGGACAATCCGCAGTTTCCACGCATTGATGTCTTTGGCTCCGTCGCCGAAATCAAAGAAAAGACCGGTATCGAAGTTACCAACCTGCACAAGCCTTATATTGACGAGGTCGTTTATCCGAACCCTGACGATCCGTCCGGCAAAACCATGATGCGCCGCGTCGGCGACGTCTTTGACTGCTGGTTTGAGTCCGGTTCCATGCCTTACGCGCAGGTTCACTACCCGTTTGACAACAAGGAATGGTTTGAAAACCATTTCCCGGCCGATTTTATTGTCGAAGCCATGGATCAGACCCGCGGCTGGTTCTATACCCTGACTGTGCTGTCGACGGCGTTGCATAATAAGCCGGCGTTTAAAAACTGTATCTGTACCGGTCTGCTGATGGCAGAAGGCGGACAAAAGCTGTCCAAGCGTCTTAAAAACTATCCGGATCCGAACGAAGTTTTGGATTCTATCGGTTCTGACGCTTTGCGCTGGTTCCTGGTTTCTTCGCCGGTCTTAAAAGGCGGCAACCTGGCCGTCGACCAGGAAGGCAAAGAGATTGCCAAAGCTGCCCGTGTCGCTCAGATTCCGATGTGGAACGCTTATTACTTCTTCACGCTTTATGCTAATGCCGAAGGTTATCAGGCCAAAGAGGTCAGCGGTTCGAGCGAGGCGATTGACAACTATATCCTCTCCAAGCTCAAACGCCTGGGCCGGATTGTCAAACAGGGGCTGGACACCTATGACGTGGCGCTGTCCTGCAATGAGATTGCCTCCTTTATGGAAATTCTCAACAACTGGTATATCCGCCGCACCCGCGACCGTTTCTGGTCCGGCGATCAACAGGCTTTCGACGTCTTGTATACGGTTTTGGTCAACCTGAGCAAAATCATGGCGCCGCTGATGCCGTTCCTTTGCGAATATGTTTACAAGAATCTGACCGGCGGCGAAAGCGTCCATCTGACCGATTACCCGCAGCTTGAAAACATTAAGCTGGACGAAACGCTGGTTGACGAAATGGACTTTTTGCAGGACTTATGTTCGGCCGGCAAGTTTATCCGCGAGGAGAAAAACCTCCGCAATCGTCTGCCTTTGGCCGGTTTGACGGTTGTCGGCGATAATCTGGGCTTTTTGAACGGACAGTATCAGGATATTATTAAAGACGAACTGAACGTCAAGGAAGTTAAAATAGACAATAATCTGGCCGCTTATGCCGCCAAGACCGTCTATCTCTATACGCCGCTGCTCGGCAAAGCGCTGGGCAAGGATATGGGGCCGGTTATGGCCGCGTATAAACAGGGCAGATGGGAGCTGAATGCCGACGGCACATTGTCGATTGCCGGCCAGACCCTGACGCCGGATTTGTTCGAAGTCCGCCTGGATATGAAAGACGGTGTTGCCGGCAAAGCCTTTGCTGATAACAAGGCCGTTGTAACGCTGGATACGAACGTAACCGACGAACTCAAACGCGAGGGTATGGCGCGCGATTTCGTCCGTTTGGTTCAGACCTTGCGCAAAGACAAGGATTTCAACATTTCCGACCGTATTGAACTCTGCTATGCGACCGATGATGCGGAACTGTGCAAGGCGCTGGACGAAAACAAGGCCTATGTGGCCGAACAGGTTCTGGCGGTTAAGGTCAGCAGCAGTTGTTCCGGCGGTACCAAAGCCGATATTGAAGGTGCCGAAATTGTTTTTGACGCCAAAGTGACCGACGCCAAAGTGGCATAAAGCAAATAAGCGAAAAAAGCCGTCCTCCCCGGACGGCTTTTTTCTTTTTATTACTATCATTCCCGTACACAATTTCGGCTAAGCGTTTCCGTCACCCTCGGGCGTGACCCGAGGGTCTAAAAGGAAAAGAACCCCTTTTATTACTGTCATGTTCGGGCTTGACCCGGACATCCATGGATCCCCGGGTCGTGCTGCGCTTGCCCGAGGATGACAAAGAAAATGTAAGGCACGAACTCACGATATGCACACAGAAAGCATCGCGCTTCAACAAAGGTTCTCAAAGCAGCCGGTGCTGCGGTCAAGCTGGCAACAGCTTGCGCGTTTCAACAAAGGTTCGTGCCGCAGCCGGTGAACGCTCAAGGGCGTCCCCTTGTAAAAAAGCCGTTGCAAAATAGAAAACAGCCTTTATAATCACTTTCGTTATCAGAATTGGTTAAGCTGATAACGGAGTATGAAAGCTCTTTACGAGAAACCAAAAATAACCTCCGGAAATGGAGGATGGCATGAAATAAGCGGTTTCGGCCGACGAATAAATGCACTGTTCTCGTACAGCTTTCAACATCCTCCGCCTTTTCTGACCAAAAAGGCGGTTTTGTTTTAACAAAACGTGAAGGAGTTGAACATAAAATGAAGCAGGTTTCAAAAACAGCAATCAGAAAAGAATTTTTGAAAGACTTAGGCTTGGCCCTTTGGCTGGAACGGCGGAGCCGCCGATTGAGCATTAAAAAAGTCGAGAAGAAAGCCGGCGTTCCGAGCTGGATAATAGACCGAATAGAGAGAGGTCTCTGCGCCGATATTTTCAAACTTTTTCGGCTTTGCGGCTATTACGGCCGAAAAATCAGGGTCAAATTGGACGAGTGACGTTTTTTTTTCGAAACGGCGGCAAAAAATCCGCCGTTTTTTCTTCCCTCCATACCAAAGACGACTGATAAAAAGCCATTGCAAAATAGCTTTTAACCATTATAATTGCTTTCGCAGCCGGAAATGGTTAGACCGGTTGCGGAGTATGAAAGCTCCTTACACAGAACCGATAGCCTCCTGTAAAGGAGGATGACGCAATATAAGCCGCTTTTGCGGACGAATAAGCGTACTGTCTGTGTACAGCTTTCAACATCCTCCGCCTTTTCTGACCGAAAAGGCGGTTTTGTTTTAACAAAACATGAAGGAGTTGAACATAAAATGAAACAGGTTTCAAAAACAGCAATCAGAAAAGAATTTTTGAAAGACTTAGGCTTGGCCCTTTGGCTGGAACGGCGGAGCCGCCGATTGAGCATTAAAAAAGTCGAGAAGAAAGCCGGCGTTCCGAGCTGGATAATAGACCGAATAGAGAGAGGTCTCTGCGCCGATATTTTCAAACTTTTTCGGCTTTGCGGCTATTACGGCCGAAAAATCAGGGTCAAATTGGACGAGTGACGTTTTTTTCGGAACGGCGGCAAAAAAATCCGCCGTTTTTTGTTGACTCGCAGATTTAATGTGCTATCTCAAAGGCAGACAAGGAGAAAGACATGTTCGGACATTTTGACTGGCACCATTTTATCAGTGCTTTTGTGGTTTTGTTTGCAGTTATTGACATTACCGGAAATATCCCGGTTATCCTGACGCTCAAAAAGCGCGGCAAGAAAATCAATGCCCTGAAGGCGGCGCTGTTGTCGCTGGTAATGTTTTTTATCTTTTTCTATGTCGGCGAAGCGTTTTTAAATCTGTTTAATGTCGACATCTCGTCTTTTGCCGTTGCCGGTTCGCTGATTATTTTTATAGTGGCTATGGAAATGATTTTGGATATCGAAATATTCCACGATCAGCCCGATGCGCCAAAGGACGCAACCTTTGTGCCGGTGGTCTTTCCGCTTATTGCCGGCGCCGGAGCCCTGACCACGCTGCTGTCCATTCGTTCCCAATACAGCGACATCAGCATTCTGGCCGCGGTTGTCGCCAATATGATAATCGTCTATCTGGTGCTCAAGCTGACCAAACGCATTGAACGGCGGCTTGGTCCCGGCCTTATTTATATGCTGCAAAAGTTTTTCGGCATTATTCTGCTGGCCATTTCGGTCAAGCTGTTTATGACTAATATTACCCCGCTGCTGGCCAGCCTCAAATAATCTGCACGTCTTAACCATATATTATGAAAGTTCTGTTACCATAAACAAAATTATGGACAAAACTTGGGCTTTGTGCTATTCTGTCCATAATTAAAGATGTTTATCGGGAGACAGAACAATGGCTGAAGCAGTAAATTTGGGTACCTATCATGACCTTTTCTTCAAACTCGGCGGCACGGACAAAACGGCGGATGAATTTGCCGCGCTGACCGATCAGAAAGAAATTGACCGTATTAAGGAAGTTTATGCAAGCTGGGTCGCCAAATATATTAATGTTGACGAAAAAAATCCGCCGGAAGAAGGTCTGCCCAACGACGTCGAAGCCGAAAACAAATACTTTGCCAAGAAGGAAGAAGAAGTCGCCAATATTGCAGATAAGGAAAAAAGAATAGACGCAAGAGTGGAACTTGCCAAGGAATATGCAAAGGCGGGTTGGAGACGAATAGATATAGATTTGGGAGTGGTCAATGGAACAAGGAAAGTTGAGTATTGTAGTTACAACCCCAATGATCCGACTTACAAAGATATGAGCGAAGACGAGCTTCGGGCTCATTTTTCCGAAAAGCTGAGAGAAGAGCAGGGCGAAAGCAAGCCGAGGGACGAACAGGAAGACAACCGCCAGGAACCCGAGCCGCTGAATGTTTCCGAAGGCGAAGAAAAGGAAGAGGTTCCGGCGAATGAGGAAGAAAATCAGGATTGGAAAGACGACAAGGAAAAATTCTGGAAACAGCATTGTGCCGGATATGAGCAGGACTGCGAACGCGATGCGGAAGATACCGAAGGCCTGACGCTTAACATCAGCAAGGACGACAAAAAGCTCGGTCAGGTCCGCTACTCTGACCAGAAGCACGCCAGCATTGCCGGCGCAGACGGCAAAACCGCCGATTATTCGGTTTTCCTCGGTCTGGTTAAAGACGCCAAGCGCAACAATCAGGCCATTAACTTTTCGGGCGAGATGTCGCCGGAGTTTGCCGCCAAGCTGAAACTGGCCTGTGAGGAACTTGGCGTTGCCTATCAGAATGCGCCGGAGGGCAAAATTGACGCCAATGGTTTCGAAGATCAACTGAGCGAAGAAAGCAAACGCAAACTGGCCGAATACAATGCCAGGTTTGACCGGCAGGAAGAAAATGCGCAGGAGCAGCCGGCCGGTCCGAAAAACTACGACGAACACCTTGACCAGTTCAAAAAGGATTTGGCCGACGGCAAGGAAATCGACCTTTCCGCCATTGCGGACGAAAAAGAAAAGGTTATCGCTTACGCCGCCGCCATGGTCGCCGCCAAAGACGCCCAAAAAGAAGACGTCGCCATTAAAGGCGCGCCGGAAAAGACAATCGGTTATAAAAACGAAAAGGTTTTCGAACAGGATGAAAACGGCGTTATCAAAAGAGGCGAGGACGGCAAGCCGCTGATGACGGAAAATCCGCTCTACGCCGCGGCCAAAGATTTGCCGGAAGAAGCCCGGGCTGCATTGGAGGGACACAATCAGGGCGTTCGCCAGCAGCAGTTGGAAGCGGCTCGCAGCCGGGTTGCCGGCACGCCGGAACGCGCGAAAGAAGCCGCGCGCCGGGCAGAGTTCCGTGACAACAATCATCAGTATGACGAAAACAGCAATTTCAATACCAGAGCCGACCGTGAAGCGCGGGCGGCCGTGATGAGACAATATTGGGAAAACAATCGGACCAACTCCTGATGGCCCAAGCCCCTCGGAAGAGGGGCTTTTTTACGCAAAAAGATTGCAGTTTGCTTAAAATTTGCTAAAATAGTCTTATCTTGAACGACGGAGGAGCAAATGGCCGAAAATACCTATAACTGGCAGTCGATGGATTATAAGGAGCTTAGTTTTGTGGATAAGCACCTTGATATGTCTTTGCCGGAACAGGTCGAACTCCGCCAACAGCTGCGCGATTATACCGCCGGCCGGGTTAAGGCTTTTGCCGACGGTTCCGCGCTTATTCAAAACGCTGCTGAATACAAGCTTATTTACGGCCTGATTAATGACCGGAATCTGAACGGTTCGGAGGCCGACGGAGGCAAGGCCTCGACCGAAGCGCTGCAAGCCTTTGCCAAAGTCAGGGGATTCAAAAATACGGCTACCGGCGAACTGGACATTTATGACCCCCGCTGCGGCATGAGCGCCGAGGAATTTAAGGCTTCCATGCTTAAACCGGTGCTTGAACAAAATACGGATTATAAGCCGGACGGCGTTTCCGGCGTGGAAATCGGCGACAAAAAGGAAATCGCCGGCGGCGGCATTTCGCAGGCCGCGGCCGAAAAAATGCAGGAACAGATGGCGCAGATTCTTGACGCGCACAAGATGGACGCCGGAGCCATGCAGTCGCTGCAGGAAGACATGGCCAAACAGGCCGGGGCCGGCAGCGCCAAAGCGCCTTATGCGGCGCCGGAAACTTCGGCCGAAAAGACCAACGAAGAAAAAGAGTTGGACAAAGGCAAAACCGATGAGAACGCGCTGGGTGCCGATTTGGCCGAAAAGCAGATTGAACTTCATGCCGTTGCCGACAACAGCGCCGACAAAATCCGCGAGCGCCAGATCGGCGAGGCCATGCTGGCCAAGGAAACCGCCGAAACGACGCAGGATGCGAGAGAGTGGAAAGAGTTTGCCGAAGCCAATATGGTTCTGGCCGAAACGGTTTTGGATGAAAAGGCGATTGTAACGAAAATTTTTGAGGGCGTGAAAGAGCAGAAGGACAATGATTATTGCGCCATAATCGAGCGGCCTTCTGAAGATATGATTAATGTGGGCGCCCGCAAAAAGGAAAAGAGAAACGAAGAAAAAAGAGATAACGAAAAAGGCAAAGCGCCGGAAAAGGAACCGGATTTGAATGTTTTTCGGCAAATATTCAAAATGGCCAAAAAAAGAAACGTCAACAAAGTTGTCATCGGCGACGATTTGTCCCAGGAGGCTCGGGAAAAAGCCACTGTTGCTGCCGTTGCCGAAGACATGAAGGTCGACGGCAAAGGCAAAACAAAGGAAGTTGACCTCAAAAAAGATTATGTTAAAAAGTTGCCGCCCGCCGTCCGCCGCAAGGTTCGCAATTACAATGTTTCCAATCTGACCCCCGAAGAACGGAAAAAGTACCGCGAAAAACGCAAAATTCTGCGCATGAGCGGACGAATCAAACCTAAAAAGCCCGAAAAGGAAATCAAGCCGGAAAACAGCTTTGTCAACGAAAAAGCCGCCGAACTTCAGGCTTCGGTAACCGGCAAAATGATGCCGCAGGACATGTCCGGTTTCGGGCGCGAATAAGCGTCCGTGCGGATTGGCGCCGGCGTACTCACGTTTGGCTGAAACTTTCATATAAAATAAATTTTAATCTTTTTGCTGTAAGCTCTTCATAAATAAGACGAAAATGTGCTGATATTCAAAGTTTGTTGACAAAAATTATTGAAATTTTCGAATTTTTGTACTAAACTGAAATTAGTCATAAACGTATAAGGGCACGAATATGGTGGACGAAACGAAATTGAACGATTCAAATCAGGCCGGCGGTGTTGTCAGCGCCGGTGAGGGAAACGCAGCCGATGCCAGGCGCCGCGAACTTCAGCAGGCCGTTGAACTGGTTAACAAAGGGCTGGACGGTTTAAGTCCTGAAGAACTGACCCGGATATACCGTATTCTGAAAACGCACAGCGGCGAACCGGGCGCAGCCGGGGAAGCTTTTGCCAAACTTGACGCCTTTGCGCAGAAACAGGTCAAGGATTTTGCCGAGGGCAAAGAAAAAGTTGCGCCGGAAGACCTGACCGGCATTCAGAATCTCGAAGCCGAAATCGTAACGGTTCATAACCCGGAAACGGGAGAATTGTCCGCCGCTGAACGTGTGGAGCGCGAAAAGCGCGAACTTGACGCTCAGCTCGGCCTGACCCATTTATCGCCGTCGTTTAAGCCGGTAATTGACAAAAATCTGTCGGAAATGGACGCCATGTTGGCCGGTTTCGACGCATTCGCCCGTAAACCGGACGGCACGCCGCTCCACCCCGAAATGGCCAATATTGCCGACTTTTTTGAGCATGTCGATTTGCAGGCCGGTAAGGAAGACGGTGCCAAAGACAAGGAAGAACTTCGCCGCGAGCTGCTGGAAATGGCAATTTTGCAGGCCGAGTCCGAACTGGCGGTTAATCCTGCTTTTGCCGGACTGAGTGCTGCTGAAAAAAGAAAAAGGCTGCTTCAGGCCATCGGCAGCCATGCCGATGCCATGGCGCTTGAAATGCTCAAGGCTCAGTTTCTGGCCGATTTTCAAACGGAAAATGCCGAACTTTTGGCGCATAAGGACAATCTGACGCCGGAAGAGGAAAAAGAACTCGAAAAGAAAATCAGGGAATTTAACGACAAAGTCAAAACTGCGGCCAGAGGTTATATCGAACGCAAGTATCCCTCCGGACATTATAGCCTGAGCGGCACGAACGCCACAGCCGTAATCATTGCCAACAGCCGCAACCAGGTTGCCGTCAATAACCGCATCGCCGAAAAGACCGGCCATAAAACCCTGAAAGAAAGAGCGCTTGGTTTTGACGCCCGCATGAAAGAAAAATATCCCAGGCTTTACCCCGCGGTCAAAAAAGGCATGGTTTCGGGTATTGTCGGATACGCTACCGGCGGCGTCGGTCTGGCGGCATTGTCCGCTTACCGCTCTTACCAGCTGGTTCGGACTTCTTATAAAACCTATAAGGACAGCGGATTCGAAGGTTCATACTGGAACTATCTGAAAAATAACAAAAAAGAGCTTGTCTCTCTTACCACGTCAGTTGTTCTGAGCGGCGTTTCCGCCTATTTCGGCGGCAGCGACGTCATTCAGCACGGCTGGAATGCCGTCGGCATGGTCGGCCGGGCCATCGGCGATACGGCTGCGGCCAAAGCCGGCGACAAACTGCTCAAAGCCGCCATTCGCGGCAGCATATCCGTAACGTCGGGTCTGACCAATGCCGGTATGGATTTCCGTGCCGCGCTCAACGAACCGGACAAAGCCAGACGCAAACAGTTGTACAAACAGGCGGCGCTGACCGCCGGAATTTCGATATTCTCCGGCGCCGTCGGCGTGTTTTCCGCCGAATACGGCGACAAGGCCTTTGGCTGGCTCAGAGAACGTTTTTCAAGCCATGATGACGGCGTGGACGGCATTACCGGTGCGGCGCCGAAAGTAAGCGGCGTTCAGCCGCAACCGGTGCAGCAGACGCCGGACTTCTCCCGCCTGAACGAAAGCCAGCTTGATGCCAAACTGCATGAACTGGGCGTAAATCCGAAAGTTTATGAGGAGATGTCCCCGGCGCAGAAAGCGATACTGCTGAACAGACGCGTTGAAGAGCTTGGCCCGCTTGCCAAAGAAACGCCGGAAAATTCCGTTGCCGCCCAAAACGCCGAAACCGGACCGGTTTCCGAAACCCAGCTGAAAAACATGCTGGCCCGCAATGCCGAACGCCATCCCGGTGTCGACATGAACAAGGTTTACGGACAGTTGAAGGCTGCCGGAATCAAAAATCCGGAAGAAGCTTTCTATAAGCTGGAGCAGGCACGGCTGCTTGCCCCCAATGACAAGATTATGACCGTTGACGGCACCAATATCCGCGACACCTTTTCCCGCGCGCTCAAAGGCGAAGCGCTGAGCAAAGCCGATATGGAAATCATCAGCCGCTCGGCTGCCAACGTCGACAACACCGGCCATTATCTGAACGATGTCCGCGCGCAGGGCGGCACCGGCTATTCTTACCGCCCGAACGGCAAAATCATTGCCAATGAGCAGGAACACGGCAGTACGCCACGCACCGGTTCAGTCAAAAACGGCGAAGTCCGTACCGAAAATCCGGAAACGCAGCCTTCCGGCAGCAAAATGCTTGATGTCGAAAAAATGTCGGAAGCTGACCGCAAACTTTATGAGAGCATGATGACATCTTTCCGGGACGGCAAAGCGGACGACTGGCAGCTTGAGGCCAACAAGGCGTATTTGAAATATTGCCAGCTGCGCACTGACGGCAAAACCGAAGAGGCCGAAGCTTTTGCCAAAACTTTTGCCAGGCCGCAGACGACCGAAGCGGTTAACGAAGACGGAAATAAGGATAAGGACGAAAATAATCCTTACCGGGTAGAAAAAGGCGACGGCAAGGCGCTGATTGCCGCCAAGCGAGAAGCCGCCCGCGCCGAGGCTGCCTGGAAGGCCTCCGTTGAAAAGGTCCGTCTGACCGGCAAAGACGTTGATGAGGTCAAAGATCTGCCTCTTGACAACAAACGCCGTATTGACGCCGAATATAAACATGCTCTGGCCATGAAAGAGGAAGTCAAAAAGCAGATGGAATTCTCCAAAAAAGAGATTAAATTGGCCAAAGCCGAACGTGACCAGCTTGGGGACGATATTGAAGCCCGTAAAAAAATGGAAGCGCGCGTGACCGAAATCGGCCGCGAACTGAAACGCTACGGCATCGACAAGACCGATGCGCCGGCCATGACCGGAGATTATGGCGAAGACCGCCGTGCCGTGCGCGAATATTATAAAGACGTTTTGTCCAATAAAAAACATCATGGTCCGGCCATGAAACTGCTCAAGGAACGCGAAGAACTTCTCGGCAAAATGAGAGAGCAGGGGCCGCGTCCGCTGATGGAACAGAAATATGCCGATGCCGAAGCCAGGGTTGACGCCTTGAACAAACGCGAACAGTATCGGGAGAATCAGGAACGCGAAACCGGGACGGCTGCCATGGAAAGACGGACGCTGGAAAATCCTTTGGAACGTCAGGATCAGCCGGCGCCTACGCAGAATGCCGCAGACAGTGAAAAAGAGGCTCACGGTTCAAATACAGACAGACTGGATCAGGCCATGATTGCCGTCCAGGAGGGAAAAGAAAGGGAGATGGACAGCTATGCGACGGTTTCCCTTGCAGACTCGAAAGGCATGGAAAACGGACAGTTCTTCAGTGCCAAGGACAAGCTGGGCAACAATCAGTATGTCGGCGTAGACAAAGACGGGCATGCTTTCCGTCTGACGGAATTTCATAATCTTAACCCCGACGGAAAGACGGCAAACGGTCAGTTTCTGCGTATTGAGGTTGAAGAAAACCACCCGTTGTACAAAGCATTGAATAGCGGAAGCATCAAAGAACGGATCGCGGCACAGCAACAGTTTTATAAGGAGTTCAAGCAGAGTTGTGCCGATAATGAAATTACGTCGGTCAAAACGTCTCGTACGGCGGGCAGTGCCGATCGGAGTTTGGGTGTTGAGAGGTAAAGTCTGTTTCTCAAAAAAAATTGCCTAATTTGACAAAAAAACATATTGAAAAAAGCTCGTTTTGTGCTATAATGCCCACAATTAGCAAGAAAATTAAACAGGGAGTTTAGAATTATGAATGCTCAGGAAGCAGCAAGAATGGTTAATTCCGGCATGGAAAAATTAAGCCTCGCCCAGTTGGTGGAAGTGCATGCCGTTTTGAAGGGCGACGAAAACAGTGCCGGCCTGTTTCGTTTGGTCAGCGGTTATGCGAGAGGCCAGCTTTCGGTTTATGCCCGCAGCACTGAGGATTTTCAGTCCCAAATGACGTTGGAAGACGCCGGCGCGCTGCGCGAGCTTGCCGAGGAAGTCGGCTTTGACAAAGATGATAACCTGACCAAAGACGGTCAAAAGGCTCTTGAAATTGCGGCTCGCGTTTCCAAACGTGCCAAGGACAAAAAAGTTGAAGAGGCTGTTGCCGCTGCCAAAGAACAGCCGGACAAGGAGGAAAACCGTCTCGAGAGCATTTCCCTGACGCCGGAACAGATTAAATATCTGGATGAAAAAGGCATTGTGCACAACGGTACGCTGGAAAGCATCGCCTGGTTCAAAGACCGTGACGAAGCGATGAAAATTTTGGCTGATGCCGGAGCCAAACCGGAAGAGACTCCCCGGGCGCCGATTGCCGAAATCGAGGAAGACAATGTCGCTGAAAACGTAAACGAAAACAATCTTGGCAGCGTTGATATCAGCAAAAACATGCAGCAGTTGGAAATGCTGTCGGCCTCGGTCAATCCGTTGGACGAAAATGACAAGTCCTTCGCGGACAACCGCGCTTCCCTGAATGTTCTTGACGTTTATGACGAAAAAGGCGTCAAACATGACGTCAAATCCGAACTTGTTGAGCAGGCCAAACTCAGAACCGAAGCTGAAATGCTTGATGCCAAAAAGGTTACCAAAGAGGAATACGTCGAGCGTCTGAAACTCAATATTGATTCGGCCGTTTATTCGGTTGTTACCGGCAATGCGGTTGATTTCAGCCACTATAACGGCAATCGCGAACATCTGCAACAGGTTCTGAAAAACAAAATTGACGTTTTAGCCAAAGCCGAAGGCGGCAGCAAACCGAGCAAAGCACATGTCCGTTTGGAAAGCGTGCTCGGGTTTATGGCCGTTGAGTCCGCTCGTATTGACAGCAAAATCGAAAAAATTGAAAAAGCGGTCGGCAGCATTCCGGTCATTCAGAAGTTCAAGGCTAAAATTAAGAAATTTGATGAAAGATGCGAACAGAAATTTGGCCCCAAAACCTGGGGATACGTCCGCGGTGCGGCTCTGGTTGCCGAAAAAGCGGCGCCGGCAATCGGCATGGCCTTTGTCGCCGGTATGGGCGGCCCGCTGGGTATGGGCGTTTATGCGGCATATGTCGTTAAAAAGCATGTCGTTCCCTTTACCAATAAATATATGGCTCAGCCCAAAGAGCAGCGGACCGGTTTCAGAAAATTCTGCAAGGAAAACAAAAAAGACGCGGTTCTGGCCGGTTTGTATGCCGCTTCGGCGGGTTTGAGCGCCGGTATGGCCGTTTATGGTGCCGTCAGTAATTTGAGCGTGGCCGCTGCTGAAGCCGCCTCTGCCGGACAAACGCTGGATACGGCGGCCAAAGCTTCCCTGCTGACCCGTCATGTCGGCGTTGCCAAAATGAGTTTGTCCGGTGCCGCAATGCTGACCCGCAGTGCCACCAGTGTTTATGAGGCGCATAAAGCCGGCGACAAAAAAGAGTGCAACCGCCGTTTGCTGATCGGTTTGGGTTCTGCCGTTGCGTTTGCCGGCGGCATCTGGGCACGTGATATGCTTGGTAAATGGTTAGGTGAGGGAAAAGAAGATACGCACACTGAACCGAACCCGGAAAATGCCGGCGCTCAGAACGGAAACGGCGATGAAGGCGCGGCGGTTCAGCCCGGCAATGACAATCAAAATGCCGATAATAATGCGCCGAATCACGAAACGCCCGATGCCGTCGTTCAGTATGATGATTTCTATCATGGTCCCGAAGTTGAGGCCAGAAGCAAGGAGAGCGTTATCCGTCTGCTGACCAACAGTCAGGTTAGCCGTTCGGAAGCCGCTCTGAAGGCCGAAATGATGATTTATCGCGTCGGCCATATGGATGAGAGTGTTCGTACCGCATTTCCGAGCGCCTCCGATGCTCAGATTGCCCACGCCATTCTTTTACGCGCAGCTGATGTTCGTAAAGGCGATGCCGATGAGCTGTTGAGGGCGTTGCTCGGTGACGGAAGCTGCTCCAAGCTGACGATGGAACAGCAGGTTTCCGAAATCCATAAGGGTTTAACCGGTTATAACTATGGTCAGCGCACCGATTTGCCGTATGGCCGCAATTTGGATCCGAATTATGTCGGTATCAATACCCGCTCGCGTTTTCTGCTTGATGACTGTGCCAGTGAACGTCTGGTAGATTATTACGATGTTAAGGAAGAACCCGTAGAAACGGTTGTTCCGGTTACGCGGGAAGGTACTAAGCCGGATGAACTGCCGGTTCAGCCTGTGACAGATGCGCGGAATGAAAATCCGCAGCCGCTTCCCGAACAGAAAGAAACGGAACAGCCCGAAACGCCGCAGCCGATTATAAAATCCCCTAAGGCAGGTAAGCTGTTTGAGGGTAAAGATACGTTGGCCGGCGGCCGTGACCAGATTAACCGTTTGGCCGAACTCGGCGTTGCCCGTTATAATGACGGCAAGTTCCGCTATGTTGACTACGATGAGCACTACAAAATGCTGAGACAACACGGTTTTGAAGATGGCCGGGCTCAAGAGATTGTCAAGAACCGTATTGCAGTGGAACAAAAGGAACTTGAAAATCTGAAAACCAGAAGCAAATAAGTAAAAAAACCGGAGCTAAGGCTCCGGTTTTTTTACGCGCCGATATAAGTCCGTATATAACGCGTATTTTTGCCGATACGGGATAAAATCTCATAGCTGATGGTGCCGGCGTCCCGCCCCATGTCGTCCAGCGTATAATAGTCGGTAATAATGCCGGCCAGATCGCCGATCTGCAGGTTGTCAATTCCGGTAACGTCGCAGATGATGTTGTCCATCGACAGCCGCCCGAGAACGCGCGCTTCGTGGATTTTGCCGCAGATGTTGAAAAAAACTTTGCCGACGTTGGACAGCGAACGCGGAATGCCGTCGCCGTATCCGATGGAAACAATTGCCAGCCGGCGGTTTTCGGTTGCCCGGTAAGTGGCCGAATAGCCGACGAAATCGCCTTTCGGCAGGTCGGCAATCTGCAGAACCGGCGCTTTGACCGTAACCACGCTTTTCATCTGGTTTTCGCGGTACGGCGCGGTGTTGATGCCGTACATTGCCGCTCCCAAGCGCACTAGGTCCCATTGATATTCGGCGCCGAGGAAAGTTCCGTCGGAAGCCGACAGAGAAGCCGGCAGTTTCGGAAAATATTTTTCTTTCAGGCGGCGGAAATTGTCCAACTGGTGCTGATTCATAAAATGCTCCTTGGCGTCGGCACAGGCCAGATGCGACAAAATCATCGAAAATTCGTTTTTGTCGGCGTCGGAAAGTTTTTCCAAATCCGTTTCGCGGAACCCAAGACGGTTCAGTCCGGTTTCAACCTGAATGACAGGCTTAATGCCCTCAATTCGGTTTTCCTTCCACCAGGCGAACATTTCCGGCGAACCGATGACCGGAATCAGCCGGCAGCGGCGGAAAGAATCGACGCTGTCTTCGCCGATGCCCTGCAAAACGTAAATCGCCGCTTCGGGAACCAGATTGCGGATTCTTTCGCCCTCAATTCCGTGTGCAACGAAAAAATGGCGGCAGCCGCCTTCTTCATAAAGTTTTTTTGCTACAATGTCTGCATGCAGCCCATAGGCGTCGTCTTTGACCACAGCCGCCGCCTGTGCGTGTCTGGACAATGCCTTGAGGCTTTTGTAGTTGTTAAGCAGATTATTCAGGTCTATTTCCAAAATTGGTCTTGTCAAAATATGCATGGCTGTCTTATTATCCTATATAAATTCAACGAAAGTCCTTATATGCAATTTATTGACACGCACATACATTTGCAAGATTTTAAGTCAAACTGTGCAACGGATATTGTCGGCGCTGCCCGGAAGGCCGGCGTCGCAGGCATGGTCTGCGTGTCGTCTTATCCCGAAGACTGGGAGCGGGCTGCGGCTCTGGCGTTGTCTTTTCCCGGTTACGTCGTTCCGGCTTTCGGGCTGCACCCCTGGTATTTGGAAAAAGCCGAAACCGGCTGGGAAACTTTGCTGAGCGAATACCTGCAGCGGTTCCCGCAGGCGCTGCTCGGCGAATGCGGTTTTGACCGTTTGAAAAATTCCGCGTATGAGCCGCAGGCAGAAGTCTTTGCCCGTCAGATCGAGTTAGCCGTAAAATACGGTCGTCCGCTGATCGTGCATGCGGTACGCGCCGACGCCTGGCTGGAGGGATTTTGGGCAAAATTGCCGCCGAAATTTGTCTTTCATTCCTTTTCCGGCTCGCGCGAACAGCTTAATAAAATTATGATCCGCGGCGGTTATGCCGGATTTAGTTATTCGGTTCTGCGCAGCCGGCATCGGGAAAATGTGCTTAAGTCCGTTCCGGCGGAACGCATGCTGCTGGAAACCGACGGACCGTATCAGGGACCGCTCCCGAACGAGGAGGTAGCCTCTTCGGCGCTGCCGGAACTGGCAAGGCGGATTGCCGCCGTTCGCGGCTGTGCCCCGGAAACGCTGGCCGGACAAGTGTATCGCAACGCATTGGAGTTTATGGGCATTGGAAAATAGAAGATTTTTGCGAACCGAAGCTCTGCTGGGGCACGAAGGCATGGAACGCCTGCGCGGCGCCCGTGTGATGGTCGTGGGTCTCGGCGCCGTCGGCGGCTATGCTTTGGAAGCCTTGGTCCGCGCCGGGGTCGGACATTTGACGCTGGTTGATTTCGACGTCTTTGACGAAAGCAACATCAATCGCCAGATCCTGGCGCTGAGTTCCACTGTCGGCCGCAGAAAAACCGAAGTGGCGCGTGAGCGGGTTCTGGATATAAACCCTGACTGTGACGTGAAAATCATCGAAACTTTTGTCAATGCCGACACCCTGCCGCAGCTTTTGGCCGAACCTGTCGATTATGTCGTCGACGCGATTGACGCGTTGAACCCGAAATGCTGTCTGATGGAAACGCTGTATCGCAACGGCATCCCTTTTATTTCCTCTATGGGGGCAGCGCTCAAAACCGATGTTTCCCGCATCGGGCTGCGCCGGCTCAGCCGTACCGAAAACTGCAGTCTGGCAAGGTTTGTGCGTAAGCGTCTCAAACGCCGCGGCGTCGATATCGGCAAAATTGTCTGCGTTTCTTCCGACGAACAGGTGAAACTGCCCGCAACCGCGCTTTTTGACGATAATGAAAATGATGCCAATCCGGTTGTCAGCGGTGGCAGAAACGGCCGCAAACGGCTGACGATGGGATCTCTGCCGACCGTTACCGCCGTCTTCGGTCTGACGATTGCCGGCGAAATTATCAAAAACATCAGCCGCCGGGCTGATTCTGAAAGGTAAAATAATATGCTGCAAACACCAAAATCCCTGAGGCTTCACATTGCTTTGCTCGGTCGCGTCAATGCCGGAAAGTCAAGCTTTTTAAACCTGATTGCCGGTCAGGAGGTATCCATTGCTTCCGATGTTGCGGGTACGACCACCGACGTTGTCGAAAAAGCGCAGGAGCTTCTGCCGCTTGGTCCCGTCGTCTGGTTGGATACGGCCGGTTTCGGCGATGAAACCGTTTTGGCTGCGGAACGTCTGGCCAAAACCCGTCGGGTTCTGGACCGTGCCGACGTGGCGGTTCTGGTCTGCGAAGGCGGCAAAATCGGCACTGAGGAGAAGGAAATTGTCCGCGAGGCCGAAGCGCGCAAACTGCCGCTGATTAAAGTTTATAACAAATGCGATTTGTATGGCTGTCCCGAAGACGGCATCAAAGTCGTTTCGACCGACCGCGGCAGCCGCGACCGGGTGCTGAACGAGTTGAAAGCCGCTCTGATAAAGGCAGTTCCCGAAGACTTCATCAATGCGCCGGTTCTGCTGGGCGATTTGGCGCCGGCTCATTCGACAGTGGTCATGATAATTCCGATAGACTTTGAGGCGCCGAAAGGCCGGCTGATTATGCCGCAGGTGCAGGCTATCCGCGATGCGCTGGATCATAGTCTGACCGTGCTGGTCGTCAAGGAAGGCGACTATGCAGCCGCCCTGAATAATCTGAAAACGCCGCCGGCTTTGGTCGTCTGCGATTCTCAAGTCGTAGGCAGGATGGTTGCCAAAACCCCGGCAAATATCAAATGTACGACCTTTTCGACGCTTTTTGCCCGTCTTAAGGGCGATATCGTTAAGCTGGTCGAGGGCGCCGGAACCATCTCAAAACTTAAAGACGGTGACAAAGTTCTGATTGCGGAGTCCTGCACGCACCATGCGGTGGAAGACGATATCGGCCGGGTAAAAATTCCGCGCTGGCTGCGGGAAAAGACGAAAGCCGATTTGCTGATAGACCATGTTTCCGGCTGCGATTTCCCGGCCAATTTGTCCGAATATAGTCTGGTTGTCCAGTGCGGCGGCTGCATGAACAACCGGCGCGAGATATTGTCCCGTATCAACAAATGCGAAAGTGCCGGCGTGCCGATAACCAATTACGGTATTTGCATTTCCGAACTCAAGGGCGTGCTTGAACGCGTTTTGGAGCCGCTGCCCGAGGCTTTGGCCGCATATCGGCGCATGAAGGCCTGATATTGAAAGTCACTGCTTCGGCAGTGATTTTTTTTGCTGGAATTTTTTAACCGGCCATGCTATTTTGGCGCCGATTGATGTATAATTGTGCGGTTGAGAGACAAATATTAAATGTTTAACTGACAAAATTTAACTGTTATGGACGCAAATGTTAAAATTGAGCCTTTTTGGCGCGTTGTAAGATTTAAACAACAGTATTGGATCCAGCTTTTTGCCGAAAACGGAGCTTACCGAACCCTGACCAAAACCACCAGAAAACCGGTCAGGATAGGCGATTACCTGCTGGTGCAGGCTTCAGCGGGGAAATGTATGACCGTTGTTTATCTGGATGAAAAGCAGGACGAGGCGGTGCCCTTGTTTATTGCCGAGCAGGTTGATGTCTGCGGCGGTTTTATCCGTATTGTCCGCAACGGCAGGGTGTTTTTCTGGGAACCCTCCATGCGCGGCTGGAGCCACCGGACGCCGGAACGTTGTATGCTTGACTGCGGAGCCGGAATGCAGACTTATGTTTGCTGCGAAGGAAGCGAAAAGGCTTTGCAGATATTTGCCGAAGCCCAAAAGTTGGGCGGATTTTAGCCCGTGCGGGTCGAGCTGTTTTGCCTTTGAAGGCAAAACAGCTTTTTTGTAAAAATTTACCGAAAATAAAACATTTTGCCGTAAACTGAAAATAAGGTAAAACAGCTTGCTATTGCCGCATTTTCGGATTAAAATTCGACAAAATCGGCAAAGCTGAACTTATGTGGATTTTCAAAAAATGATTAAAATGATAAAACCTGTTGTCAATATCTCAAAGGTCATTGAGCCGTTTGATACGGTTATTGTCGGTCTTTATGGTGTCTTGTACGACGGCAGAAGCTTTAAAACCGAGGCTGTCGAGGCGCTCAAGGCCATGAAGCGCAGCGGCCGGAAAATTGTTCTGGTCAGCAATGCTTCTTTGCGTGTGCAGCAGGTTATCCGGCTCCTAAACGACAACAAGGTGCCGGTCATGGTTTTTGATGCCGTCGTTACCGCCGGCGAAATTCTGCACTACAAACTCAAAGTCAAGGATGAAACCTTTAAAGGGCTGGGGCTGACTTATTTCAACATCGGCGGCTCGGAAGGCCTTGGCGTTTTTGCCGGGCTTGATTATCTGCCGATTGAAGAACTCGGCCGGGCCGATTTTATGTATATGGGTTCCTGTCGTTCGGCGGCGGATTTGGTCGATTCGTACCTCCCGGTTCTTGAACATGCCGCCAGTCTGAACATGCCTTTGGTCTGCGCCGGCAACGACACTTCCAGCTACATCGGCGGCGAAATCAGCCTGGCACCCGGTGCCGTTGCCGAACAGTATGCCGTTTTGGGCGGCAGAATCATTACGCTCGGCAAGCCCGATGTCAAAATCATTGACTATGCGCTGGACGGCATCGATGTCAGAGACCGTTCCAGGGTGCTGCTGATTGGCGACAATCTGGCCACTGACATAAAAGGAGCCAATCTGGCAGGTCTCTCCGCCGCTTTGGTAACCAAGGCGGTGCACGTCAACTTCCTTGGCGAGGGTTATATTCCTGATGTTGCCAAGACGCGCGAACTGGCGACCAATTTTGACGCTTATCCCGATTTTATCATTTCCAATCTGCGGTGGTAATATGAAAAAACTTGCCTTTATTTTCTCGGTTCTTCTGGTTGCGGTATATTTTGCCAATCTGATGTACACCGATTCCAAAGAGGCGAAAATAAAGCTGGAACAGATGCTGCGCAAAACGACGGTCGACAAGGCCGAAATGGATCGGTTCCTCCCGGTTTGGGCGGAGTATCTGGAAGACGGCGTCAGCCGTATCGGCGCCCGGCAGATATCTTTGACCATGGGGCCTGCGTCGGAAAAATTTCCGGTTAAGACCGTTAATTGGCTGGCGGCCCGCGGCTGGAATGCCGACCGCTTTTTTTATGTCGAGCAGCGGATGAAGGCGATTGTCAAATCCGCATTTCTGCAGGAGCATGTCAAATCGACCATTCGCATGCTTGAGCAGGGCGGAGCTTCCGGCGTTGACGGTTCGGCGGTTCAGCGGATGATTGACGAACAGAAGCAGCGGCTTGGCGTCGAAAAGATTAGTCCGGCCGAAATAGACATGGTAACGCCGGATTTGGTTTTAATCAGCGATATTCTTGACGGCACTAAACCTTTCAGCAAAATAAAATAGGCGGCCGATGAGCGACGGACTGAAAATCAGCGAGCATATTTACAGCCATACATTGTTTGGCGATAAATGCGAATTTTCCGGATTTGGCACCCTGACCGAGTTCTTTTCGTCCGTGCCGCAAGCGGTTCAGGAACGGTGGCCGTTTGATCTTTCCGACAAGGGGTATCGTACTTTTTACGAGCAGGCGCTGGTCGTTTCGGAGCAATTGGGGTTTGTCAGCAGACTTCATCTCCGTGCTCGGATAACCAAGGGCGAAGAAACTTATGCAGTCAGCCGGAAAATATGTTTTGAAGACGACAAGATGGTTTTTGTTCATGATTCCCTGCGTCGCGAAAAAGGCGCGGCCGGAGCAAATTTTGCCCATTTGCTCATGGCGCGTACGCGGGATTTTCTGCAGGCCTACGACCAAACCCGCAAAATTTGCTACAAAAACGAACATTCGGAAATTTTTGTTCAGGCACGTTCGGCGCCGAAAGGAAAAATTCCGGTTTACGGCGGTTATATCTGGGCCAATCAGGGGTTTGATTTTCGCGACAAAAGCGATCTTCCCCGTTTTCGCGACAGGTTCAAAAGTTTTCTTTCCGCTCATGGTGTGGAAATTACCGACAAAGACCTGAAAAGGTTTACCAAGCCCTGCCATTTTGCCGCTTTCGGCTGTGGAATTCAGGTTGCGGACGATAACGGAAACGGCGTCCATCTCGGCAAGGCGTTTATGCTTGAGCAGACATGGTTCGGACGCTGGTCAACCGAAAATCCCCGCGCCGAAGAAAAACGCTATGCCGAAGCCTACAACCGCGAGGGCATACCGCACGCTTCACGGCGCCGTCAGGCTGTCGCCGTCCTGAATGAAAATTATAAAAACATTTTGCGCAAATTTTATAAACAATATGCGCCCAAACGCCGTGTCTTGCCCAGAATCAAAGTCTATCAGCGTTTGGCACAGCGCCAATGGCATCATCTCGTCGGCGGCGGTCGAAACTGAATCAGGCGCCGATGCTCTCGCGCAGCATTTCAATTTCAAGCCACTGGTTTTCCGATTTTTCAAGTTCGGCTTTCAGTTCTTCCAGTTGTTTGGTCAGTGTGTCGAATTTTTCAGGATTTTCGGTATACAGGCTGCTGTCGCTCAACGCGGCCTCCGTGTCGCCGATCTGCTTTTCCAGCTCGCTTATTTTGTCCGGCAGAATTTCCAGCAGGCGTTGCTGGTTATAACTGAGCCTGCCGGTTTTTTTTGTCTCGCTTTTCGGCGTTTCCTCTTTTTTCGGCAGTGCTTCTTTTTTGTTTTCCTTTTTTGCCGGGATTTTGCTTTTCAGTTTTTCCAGCAGGTCGCTGTAACTGCCGGCATGTTCGGAAACCGAACCGTCGCCGGGCATGTAAATAACCGATGTGACCACGCGGTCGATAAAGTCGCGGTCGTGGCTTACCAGCAGAATGGTTCCCTCGTATTCGTCCAGAACCTCCTGCAAAAGGTCAAGCGTATCCATGTCCAAATCGTTGGTCGGTTCGTCCAGTACCAGAAAATTGGAGGGCTGAGCCAGCGCGACGGCCAGCATCAGACGGTTTTTTTCGCCGCCGGAAAGCGCCGAAACAGGACACTGCGCCTGATCGGGACGAAACAGAAAGTCTTTCAGATAAGCCACTACATGACGGTACGAACCGCGGACGAAAATATGGTCGCCTTCGTTGCAAAGCGTTTTCCAAAGTGTTTTTTTCGGGTCCAGGGTCAGCCGGTTTTGGTCAAAATAGGCTTCTTCCAGATTTTTGCCGATACGGACATGCCCGCTGTCAGGTTCCAGACGCTTGGTCAGCAGCTTGATAAGCGTGGTCTTTCCCGCGCCGTTGGGGCCGACGATACCGATTTTGTTGCCTTTGATGATACGGGTTGAAAAGTCTTTGACGATTTCCCTGTCGCCGAAAGCTTTGCAGACGTGTTTGGCCTCGATGACCATTTTCGAGCGCAGTTCCCTTTCTTCGACCTCCAGTTTGACCGAACCGATTTGCCTAATCTGTTCGCGGCGTTCCTGACGCAGCTGCTGCAGCCGGCGCAGACGCCCCTGATTGCGTTTGCGTCGGGCGGTTACGCCTTTGTGCAGCCATTCGGTTTCTTCCTCGATTTTCTTGTTAAGATACTTTTGTTCGATGATTTCCTGATCGATAACCTGTTCCTGCCACTCTTCAAAATAGCGGAAACCTTTGTTGTTGCGGCGCAAAATGCCGCGGTCGAGCCAGAAGGTTGTCCGGGAGGTGTTGCTCAAAAACATCCGGTCATGGCTGATGAGAATGACCGCGCCGCGAAAATCGGCGATGATTTTTTCAAGTTTTTCAATTGTGGGCATATCCAGATGGTTGGTCGGTTCGTCCAGGAGCAAAATGTCCGGTTCGTTAATCAACGCTTTGGCCAGAGCGGCTTTTTTCCGTTCGCCGCCGGAAGATTGCTCGGGGCTTTGCGCGGCGCGGATGTCAAACTGCTCAATCAGGATGTCTGCGCGGTATTCCTGACCGCGCTCATGTTCGGGCAGGCCGGAAAGCACAACCTCGCGCAGCGTGGCGTAACCGGAAAAGTCCGGATCCTGCGGCATATAGGAAACCTTGACGCCGGGCTGAACGAAAATTTCGCCGGCATCGGGTTCAATGTCGCGGGCAATTACTTTCAGCAGCGTCGACTTGCCGCAGCCGTTGCGGCCGACCAGCGAGATTTTGTCGCCGCGGTTGATATAAAGTTCAACATTGGTAAACAGCTCGTTGGTGCCGAAAGACAAACGGGCGCCTTTGATAGTCAGAATCGGCGGTTCAAACATGGCTTACAGATTGTCCTCGACCAGTTGCGTGCCTTCAATCTGCCACTCGATTCCCTTGGCGGCCCACAGGAAAAAGTCGCTGATTTTTTCCTCCTTAAGGCCGCTGCAGGTGCCGATTTGATAGATGGTCTGAATTTCCTCGTCGGTCAGCTCGTGGTCGGCCAGCGCCAGCAGAATCATCTCGCGCAGGATAAAACGCTTGACTTTGATATCGCCGATTCCCTTGATGTCTTTGGCCAGTTCTCCGGCCGTTTTAACCTTTTTGGCGCTGCGAAAATCTTTTTTGCTCAGGCCGATTTCGGCCATTTGTGTTTCCATATATTCTTTCTTTGCGTCGTTGTTGCTTTTGCCGACGTTCAGAATAAAGGCCAACGCTTCCATATAGACGTTTTTTTCGTCAACCGACAAGTCTCTGCTAAAAAACAGCATTAAGTTTCCCCATTCAAAATTTCTTTGTTTGAAATACTTATACATTAAAAATAAAGATTTGCAAAAAGAAATAAATCAATTATATAATACCGAAAAGTTAAAAAGACGAAATTCTCTCAGGAGCTTTAAGCACATGCCTTTAAAAATCGAACTTAAACCGCACGAAAGCATCATTATCGGCGAATCTCTCATTACCAATGACGGCGAGCGCACCCGTTTTTATATTGAAGGCAATGTTCCCATCCTGCGCGAGAAGTTTATTCTGCGCGAAAAAGAGGCTAATACGCCCTGCAAACGCGTTTATTTTGTCGTTCAGCAGATGTATCTGGCCAAAGATCCGACCCCGCTGCAGCCGATTTATCTGGAATATGTCCGCGATTTGCAGTCGGCCGCGCCGAGTCTGATTCCTTATATTGCGCCGATTAATGAAAACATCATTAACAACGACTACTATTCGGCTATCAAAAACGCCGACCGTCTGGTTAAGAAAGAAGAGGAATTTTTCGGCAAACTCTGAACCCTGCCGCTTTTCTCCGATTAATGTTTTATTTACGTTTGCCCTCTAAGATGAGTCAATAAAGTATTGAGGTAATACTTTTTTTGTGCTAAAATAAGTTCTGTAGTGTCAGTAGGACACCACAGACAATGTGTTCAAAAGTATTTTGGAGAAAGACCATGGCAGATATTTCATTAACAGCAAGCATGCGTTCCAACCTGCTTTCCTTGCAGCAGACGCAGAGCTTGATGGATACCACTCAGGAAAGACTTTCCACCGGTAAAAAAGTAAACTCGGCGATTGACAACCCGTCATCGTATTACACCGCGCAGTCCCTGACCAACCGCGCCAGCGACCTGAGCTCGCTGTTGGACAGCATGGGCCAGGCGGTTCAGACGATTCAGGCAGCCAACGAAGGTATTGAGGCGATTACCGAATTTGCCTCGCAGGCAAAGGCGATTGCCAACTCTGCGAATGATACTTCTGACGGAGCATCTATTGAAAACTACATGAAACAGTTCGACGAAATTCTGAAACAGATTGACGGTATCGCGAAAGACTCCGGCTATAAGGGCGTTAACCTCTTGGGCGGCAAAGATCAGGAACTGAAGGTTGTTTTCAACGAAGACCGTTCTTCTTCTCTGACCGTTAAGGGTGACGATGCTTCCGCCGAAGGTCTGGGGCTTGAGGCTTCTGACGGCAAATGGGCTAAATCTAAAGAAGAAACACTAAAAACGTTTGCCACCAAGGATACTTCTTATGCTGCCGGTGACTATATCAAATTAAGTGACGGCAAAATTTATGAAATTACTGATACTATAGCTGCCGGAAGTGACGGTTCTGAATTAACGGAAGATGCCATTAAGGCCAAAGCTACCGTTACGGACTATACCGAAACTTCTACCGGTAGCGGCAAAATAAAAATAACGACCATCGACAAAGACGCCATCGGCAAATCCATTACACAGGTTGAAGATGCCGTTTCGCAGCTGCGTAACATGGCTTCGGTATTCGGTAACAACTACTCGATTGTTGAGAACCGCGAAGAGTTCACCGAGAACCTGATTAACGTTCTTGAAGAAGGCGCCGATAAGCTGACGCTGGCCGACATGAACGAAGAGTCCGCAAACATGCTGGCTCTGCAGACCAGACAGCAATTGGCGATTAACTCTCTGAGCCTTGCTTCTCAGGCAGCTCAGTCGGTTCTGAGCCTGTTCTAAGACAGAGCGATAATGTTTCGAAAAGGCGGGAGAAATCCCGCCTTTTCTTTTGGCATATTGAAAGATTGATAAGGCGCGCTATTTATAAATAAGCAAATGAAAAAGAAATGAAACGTTAAGTTTTTATTTAGGTTTGGCTTCTAAACTGAAAACAGTGTCAATAAAGTATTGAGGTCATACTTTTTTTGTGCTAAACTAAAACCTGTAATGTCAGTAAGACATCGCAGATAATGTGTTCAAAAGTATTTTGGAGAAAGACCATGGCAGATATTTCATTAACAGCAAGCATGCGTTCCAACCTGCTTTCCTTGCAGCAGACGCAGAGCTTGATGGATACCACTCAGGAAAGACTTTCCACCGGTAAAAAAGTAAACTCGGCGATTGACAACCCGTCATCGTATTACACCGCGCAGTCCCTGACCAACCGCGCCAGCGACCTGAGCTCGCTGTTGGACAGCATGGGCCAGGCGGTTCAGACGATTCAGGCAGCCAACGAAGGTATTGAGGCGATTACCGAATTTGCCTCGCAGGCAAAGGCGATTGCCAACTCTGCGAATGATACTTCTGACGGAGCATCTATTGAAAACTACATGAAACAGTTCGACGAAATTCTGAAACAGATTGACGGTATCGCGAAAGACTCCGGTTACAAGGGCGTCAACCTTTTGGGCGGTAAAGATCAGGAACTGAAGGTCGTCTTCAACGAAGACCGTTCTTCTTCTCTGACCGTTAAGGGTGATGACGCTTCTTCCGCAGGTCTCGGGTTGCATTCTGCCGCCACGACGGATTCCGAATGGGCAAAATCGGCGACGGCAACGGAATTTGACGGCAGCGCAAATGTAACTTATGATGCAGATACGCCCGCTTACGTATATGATGCGGAAGACGGTTCTGTTTATGAGATTAAAAAGTCATATAACGGAACATCAGCAGCCAAGACGATTGACGAGCTTGTTGGCGACGGTTCTTTGGTCAAAGTTGGTACGACGGATGTTGAAGATCCCGGCGATTTTGTCAAAATAAACAAAGATGCCATTAATAACTCGATTACCGAGGTTGAAGACGCCGTTGCGCAGCTGCGTAACATGGCTTCGGTATTCGGTAACAACTATTCGATTGTTGAGAACCGCGAAGAGTTCACCGAGAACCTGATTAACGTTCTTGAAGAAGGCGCCGATAAGCTGACGCTGGCCGACATGAACGAAGAGTCCGCAAACATGCTGGCTCTGCAGACCAGACAGCAATTGGCGATTAACTCTCTGAGCCTTGCTTCTCAGGCAGCTCAGTCGGTTCTGAGCCTGTTCTAAGACAGAACAATAACATTTTGAAAAGGCGGGAGAAATCCTGCCTTTTCTTTTTTATCATGTCCGTTTTTCTTATTTTTGTCATTCCGGTGCTTGACCCGGCAATCCAAAAAATACAAGGCACAGCCTTACGATATGCACGCAGGAAGCATCGCGCTTCAGCAAAGGTTCTCGCCGCAGCCGGTGTTGCGGTCAAGCTGGCTACAGCTTGCGCTCAAGGGCGTCCCCTTGTCAAGCCGGCAATGTCATATGCCGGCTTAACCGGAGAAACTATAAAAAATGTCTGGATTAGATGGTATTTCTTTGGGCTGCCGTATTTTGCCGGTTGAAAAAATGCTTTCGACGCTTATTTAAAATATATAACCAATTGTTATGAAAGGATAAAATAAAGGCGTTTTAATCTTTTGTTTAGTATTAATCAGTAAACTCTTAAACAGTGTCAATAAAGTATTGAGGTCATACTTTTTTTGTGCTAAACTAAAACCTGTAATGTCAGTAAGACATCGCAGATAATGTGTTCAAAAGTATTTTGGAGAAAGACCATGGCAGATATTTCATTAACAGCAAGCATGCGTTCCAACCTGCTTTCCTTGCAGCAGACGCAGAGCTTGATGGATACCACTCAGGAAAGACTTTCCACCGGTAAAAAAGTAAACTCGGCGATTGACAACCCGTCATCGTATTACACCGCGCAGTCCCTGACCAACCGCGCCAGCGACCTGAGCTCGCTGTTGGACAGCATGGGCCAGGCGGTTCAGACGATTCAGGCAGCCAACGAAGGTATTGAGGCGATTACCGAATTTGCCTCGCAGGCAAAGGCGATTGCCAACTCCGCGAATGATACTTCAGAAATTGATTCGATTGAAAACTATGTAACCCAGTATGACGAAATTCTGAAACAGATTGACGGTATCGCAAAAGACTCCGGCTACAAGGGCGTTAACCTCTTGGGCGGCGAAGATCAGGAACTGAAGGTTGTCTTCAACGAAGACCGTTCTTCTTCTTTGACTGTTAAGGGTGACGATGCTTCTTCTAAGGGGTTAAAGGTTAATACTGTTGACGGTAAGTGGATCAAGAGTACCGAAACCACCGCAGAGGCTTATGCTAAGAGCAAGGAAATTACTGCTGGCAAATATGTTTATGGTGCCGATAACAAAGTTTATAAAGTTGAAAGCACTATTGCAGCTTCAAATGACAAGGAAATTGCCGATTTGGTTAAAGATGGTGTTTTGGTTGAAACCGGTTATACCGCCGATGGCACCAGCCACAAATTTGACCTGAAGAGCATTGACAAAGAAGCTATCAGCACCTCTATTTCGGAAGTTGAGAATGCCGTTTCGCAGCTGCGTAATATGGCTTCGGTATTTGGTAACAACTATTCGATTGTTGAGAACCGCGAAGAGTTCACCGAGAACCTGATTAACGTTCTTGAAGAAGGCGCCGATAAGCTGACGCTGGCCGACATGAACGAAGAGTCCGCAAACATGCTGGCTCTGCAGACCAGACAGCAATTGGCGATTAACTCTCTGAGCCTTGCTTCTCAGGCAGCTCAGTCGGTTCTGAGCCTGTTCTAAGACAGAACAATAACATTTTGAAAAGGCGGGAGAAATCCTGCCTTTTCTTTTTTATCATGTCCGTTTTTCTTATTTTTGTCATTCCGGTGCTTGACCCGGCAATCCGTAGTCTGGATGTCCGGGTTAAACCCGGGTATGGCAGAAAGAAAAAAGAATGGCAAAAAGGACAATGCACTTCTCCCGCTCTTTATTTGTACAAAATTTTTGGCACGTCGTTTGCATATAAATTCTGCATAACAAACCGTTTGAACAAAATTTGCAGGCTTTATAAGAAGGTAGTTATAAACCGTAGGTTCAAATGGTATTGACAATTATTAATAAATGGTAAAAACTTTTGTTAATAAAAATTATAAATTTTGAGATAAGTTTTGGCTCGCCGGTGTGGTAAAAAGGAGCTGACACTGCAAAAATCAAGGCTTGTCGGGGATTAACAAAATATTTGGAGAAAACTATGGCAGATATTTCATTAACAGCAAGCATGCGTTCTAACCTGCTCTCCTTGCAGCAGACTCAGGACCTGATGGATATGACACAGGAGCGGTTATCCACAGGTAAAAAAGTCAATTCGGCGATCGACAACCCGTCGTCTTACTATACTGCGCAGTCTTTGACTAACCGCGCCAGCGATCTGAACGCCCTGCTTGACAGCATGGGACAGGGTATTCAGACCATTCAGGCGGCCAACGAAGGCATTGAGGCGATTACCGACTTCGTTCAGCAGGCGAAGGCATTGGCCAATACCGCCCGTGACAACGCTACCGTCAAAGGTACCACCTCCAGCGGTACATATACGGCGGCTAACGATACAAAAAACATTACTGTCAAAATTGAGGGCGTTGCTGATCAGGATATTGAGGTAATTCTGGAGGATACTGATAGCCTGGAACAGGCTGCAACCAAAATTGCTACGGCGCTGAATGACGGCACGGACGGTGTTAAGGATGCCGAAGATACCGTAATCGGCGGTTTTACGGCAACGGTCGAAAACGGCCAGATTAAAATCAGCAACTCCAAAGGTATTGTTGCCAATGTCAGCGGTACGATTTCCGGTATTACGTTTAACGGCGAAATCGGCAACAGCACCCGTACAACTTCCATGAAGCAATATAATGAAATTCTGGATCAGATTGACCAGCTGGCCAAAGATTCCGGCTACAAAGGCGTCAACCTGCTGCAGGGAAACAGTCTCAAGGTTGTTTTCAATGAAGATCGTTCGTCTTACCTGACCATTAACGGTACTTTTGCCGACACTTCCGACGAAGGTCTGAAAATCAGCCGTGCCGAAGACTGGACCAATCCTGACAATGAGGCGATTGACGCTTCTATCAGCGAGTTGGAAAATGCAATTACCTCCCTGCGTAACATGGCTTCCGAATTCGGTAACAACTATTCAATCGTGGAAAACCGCGAGAACTTTACCGAGAGCCTGATTAACGTGCTTGAGGAAGGTTCCGATAAGCTGACGCTGGCCGACATGAACGAAGAGTCCGCAAATATGCTGGCCCTTCAGACCAGACAGCAGCTGGCCATCAACTCTTTGAGCCTGGCATCCCAGGCGGCCCAGTCGGTATTGAGCTTGTTCTAATCCGGCGGCGGAGTTCAAAAAAGAGCGGTGGCGATTTCCACCGCTCTTTTTTATTGTGTTTAAACCCGATTCGACCTATAATCTATAAGTTAAGGAAGAAAACCGAAAGACAGAAGAATGCTTAACGATACGGAATTCAGCAGAAAAATATACAAAGAACTTTGTGAAGAATTCGGCGATAATTTTTTGGAACAGCCTGAGGAGTCTGTTTTTGAACGCGCCATTACCGCTAAGGACATCGTCAAATACAGCTCGGAAGAAATTGACGCCATTCAAAAGGAATATGACAAGGAAAACTGCCGCGAAATTTTTCAGGCCTATGTCGAGCACCGCATCAATCAGGAAGAGGTGCTGTTTTTGCTCAATTATTACCGCGACGGCATGAAGGCTTATCGCGAGGTCTACCGCGGCCTCTATGAAATTTACGGCATTCCGGAGCAGATTGCCTGCATGAATCAGCTCAACGGCGAACTGGAAATGCACATCCAGAAGATTCCGCATGTCGACGCTAAGAAAAACAGGATTATTACCGTTCGCGAAAACGTCGTTACCAATTACAGCCTTAAGGAGGTTACGCCTTTTACCTGTATGCGTCTGGAATACCGCGACAACGAAAACAATCCGGTTTACGTTATCCTTCCGGTTATGAAAAAAGCGCGCCGTGCGATTGAAAAAATTCAGGATTATCGGGTCGAACAGATGGCCGAAGTGCGTAAAATCAACGAGAGCTTTCAGCAGCACGGCGACATTGACCGTCTGCAGCAGGAACTTGCCGGCGTTCGCGGCCATCTTGACCGCGTCAATGACATTCTGCGCCTGACCATTACCCGCAAATATTATACCGGTGTCAGCAAAACCCGCAGCACGCTGACGCGGGCGCCCAATCTCGGCGTCAATCCGGCCGAAACGCGCAGCCTGTTTTATGATAACGATATGAAAAACTGCGTCCAGCTTAAGAAAAACGGCAAAAACTATTATGACGACAAGTTGTATCTGCATCTTTCGCTGGGCGGCGGACGGGAATTCAAGGCCGAGGTTCAGATAAAAATTGACGCCTTTTATCGCGCCGACCTTCAGACACACTTGCTTTATGAAGAGCAGCGGGCTTTGGAAGAAAATCTGAAAGCAAGCCGCAAAAAGATGTCTGCGCAGGAGGTTCAGCGTGCCGAATACCGTATTGAGATCTTGAAAAAAGGCATTCAGAAAATCAATAAACAGGCCAATCACGAATATAATATGATGGTGCTGGAAAAAGTCCGTTGGCTGGAGGACGGCTACCGTGCGCTGCGTATCCCGCCCGATTATCGGGACGGCACCTACAAGGCCTGCCATGACCTCATCAAAAGCTGTTATATGGTGCGGCCGCATAAGATATTTGACGTTGAAAAGGAATTCGACTTCAGAGACAAGGACAACATTGCCATCGCGGCCCGCGGCAACTATGACCTGAAAAGCATCTATGAAATTTCCGGCCGCTATCGGGAAAGCATTTCGCGCAAATATTCGCCGCTGCACGATAAAATCGACGTAACCGGCAAGGACAGAACTTATCCGAACTTCATTTCGGCCCAAAAGTATGACCCGCGCAAAGACAAAAGCGATTGGGACGGTTATGGCAAAGCGCGCAAATTCCGCGTCGACATGAACCGCAACATTTATCGCGACAATTATGAACGGGATTACTGGCAGGATTATGACGCCGCCGAAAATGAGGTCGCAAAACGCGAAAAGAAATTGACGCGGCGCCAAATAAGAATATATCATAAGAACGTCAGTAAAGAGCGTGCGGAGATTGAGGTTCCGCTGAGCAACCGGTCGGAAGGCAGATAAGGGGGAAAAATGCGCAAATTGGTTTTGTTCTTGGTATCGTTGCTTTTTGCGGCCGAAAATGCCGCGGCGCAGGTGCCGGATATCGGGCAGAAAAAAGACAGGCCCCAGTTGAGCCTGACCGATACGGTTAAGAACATTGACCGCGGCGCCGAGACGGAAACCAAACCTGAAGACGAAGAGGACAAGGGTATCTTCTCGTTTATGAACTTTTCCTTTTCCAAAAAGAAAGAAAGCAAAAAGGTCTATGCCCGGCCGGACGAAAAGAAGGAATCTTTTGTGCAGCGCATAACCCGGCAGGCGGAAGAGGGCGACGTTAATGCTCAGCTTACTCTGGGATATATGTATCTGTATGGGGAAGAAGGCGTTGAAATTGATTATGACAAGGCTTTCCGCTACTATTCGATGGCCGCGGCCCAGAAAGACAATGTGGCCATCAACAACCTCGGGAGCCTGTATTACAGCGGTATCGGCACCGAAAAAGACTATTTGAAGGCCGCCACTCTGTTTGACGAAGCGGCCAAACTTGGCAATGTTGAAGCTTCGGTCAATCTGGCTTTTATTTATCTCAGCGGTTCCAACGTCGGCAAAAACAGCCGCGCCGCCATGGAACTGTTTAAGAAGGCTGCCGGCAAGGGCAATCCGACCGCCAAGTTTATGCTCGGCTATGCCTATTATAAAGGGTTCATTTACCCGCAGGACTACGGCAAAGCGGTCAAACTCATCCGTGAGGCGGCCAATGCCGAATATTCGGAAGCGCAGTACGTTTTGGCGGAAATGTATTTGAATGGGCACGGCATTACGCAGAACTACGGCAATGCGGTTAAGTTTCTGCGTTTGGCGGTTAATCAGGGCAATGTCAATGCCATGACCGAACTCGGCGATATTCTGGCGCTGGGCACCGCTTATCCGAAAGACATTTACCGCGCTCATGTCCTGTTTAACATTGCGGCGGTTCGCGGTGCGCCCAAAGCGGCCGAAAAACGTGACGCTCTGGCAAAAGTCATGAAGATTGAAGAGCTTTTGCAGGCGCAGACCGAAGCTGAAAAATATGTCGAGCAGCCCTCGGCGCTGACTTCTTACATTAAGCAGACTTTTGGCCGCGATATCCGCAGTTATATTGACGAAAATCTCAAAAACGTTAATAACCGCGGCCGCGCTTAAGGCCTCTTCCACAAAACTGTGACCGATTGTCTTTTCGGTTTGCAAATCTGCAAATTTTCGTTTATTTTGAAAAGCAGGAAAGGTTGGCTTTTCCTGCCTTTCTGGTTCTTGTAAAAGAAGCGGAGCCCTGAGAAGCTCTTAATCTGTAGTAGCCTCGTAAGCTTTAATTTTTGCAAAAAAAGCTTATGTCTTCTGACCCGAACCCTTGCCGGTCGGGGAGATTTTAGCGAATGTACAGAGATGTTTGTCTTAAAGGCTAAAATGTCATTTCTACAGATATGATTCTCAGCTCTCCGACCACCTTTTACAGGTGGTTTTTTTTATGACATATAGGAGGGCTTATATGCCAAAAGTCGGTGCAATAGATGTCGAACTGGGAAAAAGACTGCGCTTCTTCCGCGAACAGAACAATTTCAGCCAGGAGCGTCTGGCACGCGAAATCGGCGTCGTATTTCAGCAGGTGCAGAAATATGAGGCCGGCGTTAATCGTATTTCCTGCGCCCGGCTGTTAAAGATTTTGAGCGTGTTGAATATCTCGCTGGTCGATTTTTTTGCCGGCATCTGCGTCGATGAAAAAGTTTTGGTATCTGACGCCGAACTTTGTCTGGTTAGAGGTTTCCGCCGCAAGGATGAAAATGTCCGTCGCGCGATTTTGACGCTGTTGCAGTAACGTTCGCCGGCGCCATAATGGAGTTTTGAAAACAAAGCTCCAGGGAAGGGCTCTTGCCGTAAATCAGTTTTTGACTTTGAAATCGTCAAACAGCAAACCGTAAACGTGAAGAATCAGCCGGTAGGCTTCCGGCCGCAAATTGTAAATTCCTTCCTCATAATCCTGAAGAATTTCGGGGTCGATATCGCAGAGTTTGCCCAGGGCTTCGAAACTCAGCTGCGCCTCCCGGCGGAAATCTTTAAGCAGCTGCCGCATGTCGTCTTGCGTGAGCAGATAACCTTCTTCGCCTTGGTCATTGTGGATGATGGTGAGAGATAGTTCTTTTTCCATAGTCCCTCCTTTCCGTAATGTAATATAAGGGAGCTAAAGAAAAACCACCTTGGAAAAGGTGGCCGGAGAAGTTGACGTAACCATGCACAAAGAAATGGCCCCGGGTCGCCCCGGGCTTCCCCGGCCATAAAAGGCTTTTATAACCGGGGATATAGTCCCAATTGTGGAAAAAGTCCACAATTAAGTTTCAGAGTTATATCCAAACCCTGCTTTGTGCCTTGAGCGAACGTCAATTCGCCGGACTATCTCTAGCCCTTCGATAACCGCCTCTTACTGCGGCTATTCTTCCGTTGACAATAATCAAAATTTTCAGCTTTGGCAAGTAAATATCATGCGTATTTCTATTTACTGTTTTTTAGGTAAGTATAAAGAGCTATGGCTGAATGTCAAGTTAATTTATAGTCTTATTATGAATAAAAGAGAAGCACAGACCATAAGCGATGAAATTGTTGGCGTTTTGCGAAAAAAACGCATTCAGCAGGGCATCAGTCAGTATAAATTAGCTCAGGAAACCGGGCTGAGTAAAAGTTCTATATTGTATATCGAGCGGTTAAAACAAAAACCGGCAATGTATACGTTGTTGATGATTGCCGACTGTCTGAATGTTGATTTGTCCGATGTTTTGAAGTCGTTGCGCTGACTTTTATATTGTTTAGTTTTTTATTGCATATAAAAAACCCGCCGTTTCCGGCGGGCTTTTGTTTTTGCCGTGACTTATTCGTGCAAATGCGGCATCTGTGCCTCTTTGACTAAAGCGGCGACAAAATCGTCAAGTTTAACCGTTTCCTGTTTTTCGGAACCAAGACGGCGGACGGTAACCGTACCGTTCTCTTTCTCTTTGGCGCCGACAACGGCAATAACCGGAACCTTGGCTAACGAATGCTCGCGTACTTTGTAGTTGATTTTTTCGTTGCGCAGATCCGATTTGGCATACAAACCCGCCTCTTGCAGCTTTTTGACAACTTCTTCGGCATAATCGTCAATGTCGCTGACAATCGGGCAGACCACAACCTGTTCCGGCGACAGCCACAAGGGCAGCTTGCCGGCATGGTTTTCAATCAGAATGCCGAGAAAACGCTCAATTGAGCCGAACAATGCGCGATGCAGCATAACCGGCTGATGTTTTTCGCCGTCTTCGCCGATGTACGAAATGTCAAAGCGCTGCGGCAGGTTCATATCCATCTGAACGGTTCCGCACTGCCATTCGCGGCCGATGGCGTCGCGCAGAATAAATTCCAGCTTCGGACCGTAGAACGCGCCTTCGCCTTCGTTGATTTCATATTTGTAGCCGTTGTGTTCCAGAGCATTGGCCAGGGCTTTCTCCGAAATGTCCCAGATTTCGTCGGAACCGATGCGGTAAATGCTGTCCGGGCGCGTTGACAGATAAATCTTGACGTCTTCAAAGCCGAAGTCTTTGTAGATGTCCAAAATCAGTTTGATGGTCTTGACGCATTCTTCTTCCATCTGTTCCGGCGTGCAGAAAATGTGCGCATCGTCCTGCGTAAACTCGCGGACGCGCATCAGTCCCATCAGCGAACCGGAAGCCTCATAGCGGTTGACCATGCCGAACTCGGCCACGCGCAGCGGCAGGTCGCGGTAAGACTTAATGCCCTGTTTGTAAACCAGCAGGCCGCCCGGACAGTTCATCGGCTTGACGCAGAACTGTTTTTCGTCTTCGGTCTTGCCCGAGTAGTTGTGCGCGCCGTATTTGTCCCAATGGCCGGAAATCTCCCACAGAACGCGGTCCATAATACGCGGTGTGGCAATTTCGATATAGCCGTTATGCTCTTGGCGATTGCGCATATACTCAATCAGCTTGCGGTAAATCTTGTAGCCTTTGTCGTGCCAGAAAACCGCGCCCGGCGCATATTCAGGCTCAAAGTGGAACAGATCCATCTCGCGGCCGAGTTTGCGATGGTCGCGTTTTTCGGCTTCTTCCAGCATTTCCAGATAAGCCTTGAGGTCTTTTTTGTCCGCCCAGGCCGTTGCATAAATACGCTGCAGCATTTCCTTGGTAGAGTCGCCGCGCCAGTATGCGCCTGCGACTTTCATCAGTTTGAAGGCGTCGCCGATTTTGCCGGTGGAGGGTACGTGCGGCCCGCGGCAGAGATCCGTAAATGCTCCCTGACGATACAGCGAAATTGTTTCGTCTTCCGGCAGGTCTTCAATAATTTCGGCCTTATAATGCTCACCCATGTCTTTGAAGTATTTGATGGCCTCGTTACGCGGCATGACGATACGTTCGAGCTTTTCGTCGCGTTTGACGATTTCATGCATTTTAGCTTCGATTTTTTCAAAGTCTTCGGTCGTAAACGGTTCTTTGCGCGCAAAGTCGTAATAAAAGCCGTTTTCAATGGCCGGGCCGATGGTAACCTGAACGTCGGGCCACAGCTCCTTGACCGCCTGCGCCATGACATGCGAGCAGGAATGGCGCAGGATGTGAAGGCCTTCCTTATCCTTACCGGTGATAATGGTCACGGTTGCGTCGGTAGTGATGGGAGTGCTTAAATCCTGTGTTTTGCCGTTTACGGTAATGGCCAAAGCTGCTTTGGCCAGGTTTGGGCTAATCTTGTTTGCGACGTCAAATCCGTTGACCCCGCTTTCCATCTCTAAAATACTACCGTCAGGTAATTTTATCGCAACCATTTTAAAATTTTCCTTTTGTTAAATTAATCGTTTGGTTTATCCGAAGCCATAAGCTCCTCATAAACCTTGATAGTTTTAGCACACATAATTTCTTTTGTGAAGTTGTCTTTTACGTTTTTGACCGCCGCTTTGGCGATTTTTTCTTCCTCGCCTTCGGAGAGCGACAGAGCCCAGTCGATGGCTTCGGCTAAGGAAGCGGCGTTATTGTTGTAAAAGAGGCGTCCGGTTTTGCCGTCAATGACGCTGTCCAGCGAACCGCCGTGATTGGACGCGACGACGATTTTGCCCATGGCCTGTCCTTCAATGGCGATACGGCCGAAGGCTTCCGGTTCGATGGCCGTCGACAGGATGACGTTGGAAACCATCATCAGCGCCGGCATGTCCAGCACTTTTCCGAAGATGGCCACCCGGTTTTCCAGACCGTACTTGGCAATCAGTCCCTTAAGCTCTTTGACATAATCCTCGCGGCCCTGTTCGTCGCCGGCAATAATACAATAATAATTCTGATTTTTGACCTTTGACAAGGCCTCAATCAGCAGGTGCTGCCCTTTCCACCGGGTAATCCGGCCGCCGAGCAGCAAAACTTTTTTGTCGTCTGGAATATTATAGTCCCGCACTGTGTTTATCATTCTTTCCGGCGTAACCGCTTCCGGCGAAAATTTTTCGGTATTGACGCAGCGGTGCACCAGGCGGATTTTGTCTTCCGAAATTTTGTAATTGGCCAGAATATGGCGCTTGATATGCTCCGAAATGGCAATAACGCGCTCGCCGTAGGTCATGACCCGGTTATAAAGCTTTTTCAGTCCCCAGGGGCCGAGTCCGTAAGTGCCGTGAAACGTGGTCATGTAATGGACGCCGGCTTTCTTTGCCGCCCAATAGGCGCTCCAGGCCGGTGCGCGCGAACGGGCGTGCACGATGTTGATGCCGTTTTCCCTGATAAACTGCGCCAGCTTGTCGGCGTTTTTGCGCATTTTGAAAATGTTTTTGGTTTTCAGCGGCAGCGTCAGATGCCCGACCCTGATTTTTTCCAGGTCATAAACCAGTCGGCCGCCCTGCGAGGCGACAAAGTTCGTAATGCCGTGTTTCTGCATGCCCCCGGCGATTTCGACCGTGCCGATTTCGACGCCCCCCATTTCCAGTTCGGGCAGAACCTGCAGAACAACCGGTTTGTTTTCTTTACCTTTGACCATTTTCCGTAAATCATCCTCTCAAAACATAACCCAATGCAGCGGCCGGACAGCCGCGGCAGACAATTAATCCTGACTTTACTATTATTTTTGCTTTCCGCAAAGAAAAATCTTCAAAATCCCACAGTTTATCCCCACGTCGGAACTGCTTACAAAAATACGCCCCGGCTTCTTGAAAGCGCATGATTGCCGCTTATTTAAACTTTGAGCTTAAACATAAAGTTGAGGGGTTGTAAAAAAATGGAATACGGGGAAGAAAAGAAAACTTACGGCGTTTTGCTGCCGGTTTTGCTGGTTGTCGCGCTGTTAATCGGCTATTTCTACCTTAAACCCGGCCCCTCAGACAAAGCTTCGCCGGAAAACGGCGGCGAACTGGTGCTGCACACCGCGCCGTTGCAGCCTCAGGACGTAACGGTTGAGAAGACCTATATCGGTTATGTGACTCCGATTAGCGACGTTGACGTCATTCCCTATATCAGCGGTTTTCTCGAAGACATTTATGTTGAAGGCGGGCAGGAAGTTGCCGCCGGCGACACTCTGATTGTCATAAGGCAGAATGAATATAAGGCGCGGATGGATGCCGCCGCGGCGCAGGTTCTGGAAGCACAGGCCAACTTCAACAATGCGCAGGTCTATTACCGCCGCATACGCAACGCCGGCGCCCGGGCGGTGTCCAAAACCGAAGTCGACAACGCCAAGGCATCTTATTTGTCGGCCGAGGCGCAGCTGGCCGCCGCCAAAGCCGACTATGAACTGGCAAAAGTCAACTATGACTATACGGTTATTCAGGCGCCCATATCGGGGATTGTCGGCAACGTTTCGCTGACGAAGGGCGATTATGTTTCGCCGTCCGGGCAGCCGTTGTTGAGCATTATCCAGTATAATCCGATACGGGTTGTGTTTTCGATAACCGACAAGGATTATCTGGAAGAAATCGGCAAGGGAGGACTTTTTGCCGGCGAAAAAATCCGGCTCCGCCTGGCTGACGGCCGCATTTTCGAACAGCCGGGCACTTATCGTTTCGCCGACAACCAGATCAATCGCAGTACCAACTCCATCGCCGTTTACGCCGATTTTGCCAATGCGGACAAAACTCTGATTGCCAATGCCTATGTTGACGTGCTGGTTGAAAGAAAATATACGGACGGCATCCTGATAAGGCAGAGTCTGGTCACGCTGGCGCCGGACGGCAGCTATGTCTATGTCGTCAACGGCAACCGCCTTGACAAGGTCAGGATTGACATCGTTGCGTCGGTCGGCAGCGATTATCTGGTGCGCAACGGTTTCCAAAAAGGCGACCGCATTGTTCTGGATAAGGTCGGCACCATTCGCAAAGATCAGAAAATCAGGGTTGTTTCCGCTGCCGGGCAGGAGGGTAAATAATGTTTTCCGAATATTTTATCGACCGTCCCCGTTTTGCCGGCGTCATCTCCGTCATAATGATTCTGCTCGGCCTGCTGGCGATAGCGGTGCTGCCGGTTTCCCAGTACCCGCAGATTACGCCGCCGCAGATTGTCGTTTCCACCACTTATCCCGGTGCCAGTGCGCAGGTTTTGGTTGACACGGTGGCCGTGCCGATTGAAAACCAGATTAACGGTGTGGAAAACATGCTTTACATGTCTTCTTCTTCCGATGACAACGGTTCATACAGTCTGACCATTACCTTTGATGTCGGCACCGATCCGGATATTGCGCAGGTTAAGGTTCAAAACCGTTTGTCGCAGGTTATGTCGCAGCTGCCGGCGCTGGTGCAGCAGGAAGGCATTGACGTCAAGACCCAGATGTCCAACATTCTGGGCCTGCTGGTGCTGCGTTCGCCGAACAACACCTATAATGACCTTTACCTCAGCAACTTCGCCTATACCGACATTCAAAATCCGCTGGCCCGTGTTGACGGCGTCGGTGACGTTTCCGTCTACGGACCGCAGTACAGCATGCGCGTTTGGCTCAACAGCGACCGGCTTTCTTCGCTGGGCCTGAGCAGTACGGATATCGTCAACGCTATTTCCTCGCAGAATATTCAGGCATCGGTCGGCCAAATCGGCGCCGCGCCGAGCGACCGAGATACGGCGTTGGTTCTGTCTCTGACCGCTAAGGGGCTGCTTAACGACGTCCGGGATTTTGAAAACATAGTCGTTACGACCGACAAGGACGGCGGTATCGTCCGCCTCAGCGATGTCGCGCGGATTGAATTGGGTGCCGACAACTACAACATGAATGCGCATTTTGACAACGCGCCGGCGGTCATCATCGGCCTCAGCCAGACCCCGAACTCCAATTCGCTGGACATCATGAAACGCGTCCGTGCCGAGATTGAAGAACTCAGCAAAGGTTTTCCCGACGACATGGAGTTCCGTGTTGCCTACGATTCAACCGATTATGTCCGCGCCTCGATTGCCAGCATTGTCGAAACGCTGGTCATAACCTTTTCGCTGGTCGTTCTTGTAACATACGTCTTTTTGCAAAAGTTCAAGACCACGCTGATACCGCTGATTACCATTCCGGTTTCGCTGATTGCCACCTTTGCTGTCATCTATCTGCTGGGCTTCGACATCAATATTCTGACTCTTTTTGCGATGATTCTTGCCATCGGTCTGGTTGTCGACGACGCGATTATCGTCGTCGAGCGCGTGCAGTATCTGATGGTCTATGAGAATATGGATGCGCGTTCAGCCTCGGTCAAGGCGATGCAGCAGATTGCCAGTGCCATTGTTGCCACCACTTTCGTGCTGCTTTCCATTTTTATCCCAGTCGGCCTTATGGCCGGTATTACCGGCAAAATTTATCAGCAGTTTGCCGTTACCATTGCTACCGCCGTTGTCTTTTCGGCATTCAATGCCCTCACCCTCAGCCCGTCGCTTTGTGCCATTTTTCTTCGCGGTGACCGCGAAACCGAACCTCATGGTTTTTTCAAATGGTTTGACGAAACCATAGATTTTTTCAAAAGCCACTACCTGAATACTGTCGGCTTTTTCTCAAGCCGGCTGAAAACGACGGCTTTGGTTACGCTCGGAACCATTGCCGTCATAGGTCTCGGATTTCTGGCAACGCCGACTTCGTTTCTGCCGGAAGAAGATCAGGGCATTATCTTTGCCAACGTTCAGCTGAGCGATACTTCGAGTATCAATAAAACCAACGGGGTAATGGCGGACATTGCCGAAAGGGCTATGAAAATCGACGGTGTCAGTTATTTTATTACCGTTGCCGGTTACTCCATGCTCGGCGGCGGAGGCGAAAATGTTGCATTCGGCGTTGTCGGTCTGGAGGAATGGGCAAAGCGCACCTCTAAAAACCTCTCCATTGAGGCAATTACCGAAAAATTGACGGAAGAGTTCGGTCAGACGCCCGGCGCCGAGGTCAACTTCTTTGCGCCGCCGTCCATTCCCGGCATTGGCAAAAGCAGCGGTTTGTCGCTGGAACTTCTGGCAACCAATGCCGCTTTTACCCCGTCGGACTTATATCGGGTCATGGGCGAGTTTCTCGGACGCCTGAATTCCTCTCCGGATTTGTCTTATGCCTTTTCCACCTTTACGGCCGATACGCCGCATATTTATCTGGACATTGACCGTACCAAGCTGGAGGCATATGATATTCCGGTTTCCAATCTTTTTGAAGCGCTGCAGAACAATCTCGGCTCGCGCTATGTCAACAACATCACGCTCAGCGGCCAGATTAACAAGGTAATTGTTCAGGCGGACTTTGCTTACCGCCGCAGTGTGCAGGACGTTGAGAATCTTTATGTTCCCTCAAAAACGGGAACCCTGATTAAGGTAAAGAGTTTTGCCGACGTCAAAACCACGATTTCGCCGAAAATCATTTACCGTTACAACCAATATACAGATGCCTCGATTACGGCACAGAGCAAAACCGGCGTCAGCACCGGCACTGCGATTGACGGCATTCGCGCCATGGCTGCCGAAGTGCTGCCCAAGGGATTTTCGATTGCCTGGACCGGCCTCAGCCTGCAGGAAGTTGAAGCCGCCGGGCTCGCTGCGTTTCTGATTGTTCTGGCGCTGGTTTTCTGCTATCTGTTTCTGGTGGCGTTGTACGAAAGCTGGATGCTGGCTTTTGCCGTCATGTTTTCGACCGTATTTGCCATTCTCGGCGCCGTTGTCGGCCTGCATCTGATGGGGCAGGCACTGAGCATTTACGCACAGCTCGGACTGATTATGCTGATCGGTCTGGCGGCAAAAAACGCAATTTTGATTGTTGAGTTTACCAAGGCTTACCGCGATGACGGCGATACGATTCTCGATGCGGCCAAAAAAGGTGCCGGCGAAAGGTTCCGCGCCGTGCTGATGACGGCACTGACTTTTATTTTGGGCGTCTTTCCGATGATTGTCGCCACCGGAGCCGGCGCGTCCAGCCAGATTGCCATCGGCACCTCGGTTTTCTACGGCATGATTGCGGCGACTTTTATCGGCATTATTTTTATTCCGGCGCTGTTTGCCCTGTTTGAAAGCATTAAGGAATGGGCAGGGCACGGACGTTATGAAGCTGAAATCCAAGTCGAAACCAAGGCCCGCGGCAACCCGCTCGGTATCAGGCTGGAACCGAAGGTTCCGGCTCCGGGCGAAAACGCGGCGAAGAAAAACGGCCGCAAAAACGGAGGCAAAAAAAATGAGAAAAAATAATCTGTTTCTGTTCTCGGCTTTTATATTGGCTTCCTGTACCGTCGGCCCTGATTACCGGGCGCCCGGATTTTTGCCTGAAAAGCAGATTGCCGCATCATTGGAGCTTAACAACACGGCAGGGAGAATTATTCCTTCCGACTGGTACCGGCAGTTTAACGACCAGACGCTCAATTATCTGATTGCCTGCGGCCTGCGCGACAGTCCGAACGTTGCGGCCGCCGTTCGGCGCCTGCGGGAGGCCCGTGCCGGTTTGAACATAGCCAGGGCCGGTTATCTGCCGGTTCTGAACGCTTCCGGAGCCTATAAATATGACAAACCCGGCAAAAATATCGGCTACGAATTGAAAAACAACTATTATCAGGCCGGCCTTGATGCCAGTTGGGAACTGGACATCTGGGGCGGCGGCCGTCGGCAGAGTGAAGCGGCGCAGGCTTTGTTCAAAGCCGCCGCGGCAGACTTGGATAATGTCCGCGTGACGCTGGTTGCCGAAATTGCCGATACTTATATCGGTCTGCGTACGGCGCAGGAGCAGCTGCGTATTTCCCGCGAAAATTTAAAGCTGCAGCGCGACATTGCCGGATTGGTTGCCGAAAAATATCGTGCCGGCCTGACTGACGACATAGCCCTCAATCAGGCCAACTATGCGGTGGAAACCACTCAGAGCCTGATTCCGGCATTGGAGCAGCAGGTCTCGGCTTCCTCCAATGCGTTGGCGATTCTGACCGGTGTGCTGCCCGGGCGTTTGTCGGTAAAACTGGAACCGGCAGCCGACAATCTGGTTTCCCGGCGTTTTGACTTTGACGTCGACGGCATGTTCGATATTCCGGCGCGGGTTGTCCGTGCCCGCCCGGACGTCCGTGCCGCCGAACAGCAGCTGATTGCCCAAAATGCCAAAATCGGGCAGGCGGTGGCTTCGCTGTTTCCCGATATAAGCATTTCGGCCATGTTCGGTTATCAGTCCATCCGCGGTACACAGCTGTTTACGCCGCGCAGCGAGGCTTTCAGCTGGTCGCCTGCTTTAACGCTGCCGGTTTTTCATTGGGGCGAACTGGTTAATAATGTCGAACTGCAAAAGGAAACCAAGGCCGAATATGTCGAATTGTATAAGCAGTCGGTATTGACGGCCGTCGGCGAAATCAAGGACAGCATGTCTGCCGTTCAAAACGAATATCGGAAGAATCGGGCGGATTACAAAGCGGAAGAAGACATGCGACGCGTGCACGAATATACTCTGGCTAAATACCGTCAGGGGCTTATCAGCTTCAGCGATATGCTTGATGCCGAACAGCGGCTGCTGAATGCGCAGAATGAACTTGCCGCCAGTAACGGCGCGATTTATCGGAACATTATTGCTTATTACAAAGCCGTCGGCGGCGGTTTTGAACCGGCATTGTACTGATTTAGTAGGCGCCGCGGTTAATCGGGTCGTCCTGCAGCACGCTCTGCGGCCGGTAAACGTATATGTTGGTCACGCTCGGCAGGTTGTAGGTACGGTGCCAGTAGCCGCGGTCTTCCATGCACAGGCGATATTTTCGCGGGCTGGAGTCAGAATCGTTGCGCAGGCTGTTGACCATGACCGGCATGGCGCCGGGGTAGGGAACATAACTGGCCCAAATGCCTTTTTCCGAATGCCAGTCGGCGCGGATGTTCATCTTGACCTCTTCCGAAAAGAACCAGGTCCGGACGTCGGGAAGCAGTTTAAAGTCTTCGGCCTGGCGCATACATTCCGAATGGTCGCGGGCAAATTTCTGAACGCCGGTGTTTTCTCTTTCCCAGTGATAAATAACCTGACCGTCGCCGTCCTGAAAAAGGGTGCAGGACGAGGCCAGAAATGCGGAAATCAGCGAAACGTAAAGTTTTTTCATTTTAAAAGTCCAGATTTGCATAATGTTTGGCAGGAAGAATTCCTTTGATGTTGTCTTTCAGAATTTCCTTGAAACTTGGCCGCGACTTTATTTTCGAATACCACAGCTTGGCGTTTTTGTAGCCGTCCCACGGAACGTCGCCCAGATAGTCGATAACCGACAGGTGTGCGGCTGCGGTAATGTCGGCCAGCGAAAAATCGTCGCCGGCCAGATAGTTGCGCCGTTCGGCCAGCCAGTCGATGTATTCGAGATGAAAGTTGAGGTTGTTAATGCCGATTTTCAGAATTTTCGAGTCCGGCGGATTGCCGAAGCCGAAACGCTTGTGAACCTTTTCATAAACGATGTTGCGGTTGACTTCCCGCATGAATTTGACGTCAAACCATTCAATCAGCCGCCGGACTTCGGCCTTTTGTTTCGGGTCGGCCGGCATCAGGCGTATCTCGCGGTTAACCTCCTCCAAAAATTCGGTAATTGCGTAGTTTCCGGCAATGACGTTGCCGTCAAAGACGAAAACCGGCACTTCGCCGGAAGGGTTGAGCTTGTACAAATCCTGAGACGGTTTCCATGGTTCTTCTTCCTTGAGAACAAAGAGCATTCTCTTCTCAGCCATAATAATCCGGACCTTGCGCGATGCCGCCGAAACAGGATGATGAATAAGGAGTACCATATATTTGCCGCCTTTTGTTAAAGGTTTAAGTTATGTACAATTTAAACAATAAGTTCCCAAAGGTCAAGATGACGATGCCTATTTATTATGCTTATTTTCGCCGTCCGGGGGCCTGAATCATAATCATCGTGTTCGGCTGTTCGTCAACGACAGGTTCCGCAATGTCGGGCAGAGGCTTGTCACTGCTGAACGACGGCGGAACAACGCCTTCGGTTTCCTTTTCGACCTTTTTGATTGTATCTATCAGAATCTGCTCGATACGCTTGGTTGTTTCCGGTTTTTCCATCAGCGCCGTAAACGTGCGGGAGAGGAGTTTTTTGTGAATCGAGGTTTTCGAAATGCCGATAAACAGCGGCATGTTCCAGATTGACTGTTTTGAAAAGCTGACTTTGTTGTATATGCCGAGTTTCAGCGCTTCAATCATGCTGAAATAACGGCTGCCCAGAATATAGTCGATTTGTCCGGCAAACAGGCGTTCGTACATGTCGAGGCTTTTTTCAAACTTTTTGACGTTGTACTGTTTCAGTTCCTGCGCGACAAAGTCGCTGATATGCTCGTGTGTGCTCATGGCGCCGCGCAGTTTTTTCAGGTCGGCGCGTGATTTTACCTCATGAATGCGCCCCGGCAGCATGATGGCGACAATCGGATTGTTGACCGCCGCCGGAAAAACATATTCCAAACCCATGTACATCGCCGTTTCATGATACATGCCGAGCAGCATGTCGATTTCGCCGCGGCGTACGTCGCGAACCAGCGTCGAATAGTTTTTGGTAATAACGTAGGTTACTTCAAAATTCTGCTTGGCCGCGTAGTCTTCGACAATCGGCTGAAAAATGCTGCTGAAGCTGTCGCGGTACGGCGGGTTGGCATAGTTCCCGAACGGCGGATAGTCTAAAAACGCCGCCACTTTAAGCTCTTCCTTGACGCGGTTCTTTTCTTTCTTAAGCTCCACCATCTGTGCCGTTGCCGTTTCGGCCAGCAGGACAATCGTCAGAAAAAGGGAAATCAGTATCTTTGAAATTTTTATCATCATGACCGCCATAAAAAATTTGTATTATCGCAAAATCTATACTAGAATATAACCATAATTTAACTAAATTTATTTAAAAAGGTTTTAATTCAAAATTATTCAGAGTGGCAAAGATGAACGAATCGCAGAAATATTTCGCAAACGAAGTGTCTTCCTTGGGGCAGAACGAATTGGAAAGCCGGGCCTTTATCCGTACGGCTTCGGCATTAAACCTCATTAAGGAACATTGGGAGGAAAAAAAAGGCGAACTTCCCGAAGCCCTTGACAAAAACCGCCGCCTCTGGACGATTATTGCCAGTGCCATGCAGGAGAGCGACTGTCCGCAGCCGCCCGAAGTGCGTCAGAATATCATCAATTTGGCCATGTTTGTCTTTCAGCGCACGGTAAAAGTTCTGGCTGAGCCTTCGCCGGACAGCCTCGGCGTTCTTATTAATATTAATATGAATATTGCCCGCGGTTTGGCCGGCAAACAGGCTGATGAGAGCGAAACGGCCGCCGGTTTGTAGTTTCCGGTTTGCAGTTTTAAGCCCTCTCAGATGAGAGGGCTTTTTTGTATGACAAAAAAATTTTATGTAGCTCCATCATTGGTAGACAGAAAAATTTGTACTTTCATTAATAGTTGACTCTTTTCCCAAATCAGCGTATCCTGATATTCAACAGGTGTGGATTTTGAAGTTTGCCCTTG
>ENA-UONT01000163-UONT01000163.1-human-gut-metagenome-genome-assembly--contig:-CS20-NODE-163-length-95687-cov-27.319914_pt1 | contig 95687 bp, 149 predicted proteins | sample MGYA00242459_ERZ724006 | MGnify/ENA metagenome assembly ERZ724006
GCCGTCCGCCTTGCCCACCTTGGCCGCCAATATAATTTTGTTTGCCGCGCTCCACTTGTTCTGCGCTCTGCGCTCTGCATCGGTCTTTCTGCTGTTTGGGTTTCTGACGGACATATAATGTATAACCTCGCTTTCGCTTGCTTCTTGCCTTTTATTCTACCGGCGCGGGCCGGTTTGTACCATTGGCAAAGTGTACAAAATATATGGTTTACCTTTGTGCACCTTTTTGCATTTTGTATGGTTTACCCTTAAAAACAGCCAAAACAAAAGAAATCGGAACTTTTGCCGAAAATTATATGGTAGACCATACTGCAAAATATGGTTTACCCGAACTTTTTGCCAAATTTGACATACGGTAGACCATACAGTACAATAAAGCCATCAAATGAAACAACGAACGCCCCGCAAGGGAAAGGAGAAACCAATATGAAAATGAATGCAACCGAGATCACCGCCCGCCGCGAGCAGATCAAGACCACCCGCGCGAACATCAAAACCGTGGTAAACATCTACAGCGAAACCAGCGACCGGACCCCCGCCGAGACCGTCGCCGCTATCGTGGAGCAGATCGGATACGATACCGCCCGCGAAGCAATCGCTGAAATCGTGAACACCGTCGGCGAGTGGGACGGCAGAATCTGGCCCAGCTCCCGCGAGTGGGCCGCCACCATCGAGACCGCCGCGACCCGTGACGAGCTGGAAGCAAAGAACATCTACCAGCCCGCAGAAATCCACCCCGCGCACATCAACCAGCTTGCGCAGGCTATGAGCAAGTACGCGCCGCCCGCGCCGCAGGAGCAGGAAGCACCCGCGCAGGAAGCGCAGGACACCGCCGAAATCATGAAGCAGGCGGGCGCGCTGGCGCTCCCGCAGCGCGTCGCGCTGTACGTTCCCGGCACGCAGGACATCAACCACGCCACCGACAACGCCGCGCAGGTCGAGCGCGTCGCCCGCGATTTTTGCGGCTGGTTTGGAGGCGCGACGGCCCAGCAGTCGACCGGCTATTGGTTGAGCGAGTCCGCCGGACTGGTCCGCGAGGCCGTGACGATCGTTTACGCGGCCTGCACCGCCGCACAGCTACGCGAGCACCTGCCCGACGTCCTGCAGCTGGCCCAGCAGATCAAAGCTGAAATGCAGCAGGAAGCAGTGAGCGCCGAGATCAACGGCACACTGTACATCATTTAATCACCGAACACCCCGGCGGCAACCGCCGCCGGGACAACCTGAAAGGAGCCTAGACAGTGAAACACGAAACCGCACCAGCCCCGGCAATCATCGCCAAACTGACGAACGAGCAGCTTTTAAAAGCGTGGGAAACAACGGAATCCCTCAGCACATCACCGGAAACCGCGATCACGCGCGGATGGATCATGGACGAACTTGAAAAGCGAAACCCCAGCGCGTTTAATCCGTGGCTGGATTCAGAAAGCCCGGAAGATTCCACCTTGCGCCGGTACTTCACCGAGAACTGAAAGGAGCCTGCAACATGAAGATCAACATTAGTCCCACGGACCGCCCGCAATGGCACACGCCCGCCGAGATCCGCGCCGCAGCCGCCGAGGGCCTGCGAATCGACTACAACGCCGGACGCGGGCAAGTCATCCGCTGCCGCAAGGCGGCAAGCGTCGAAGGCTGGGTTACAGCCGTAACCGTCGGCGGCTCCATCTTGCAGGCATGGGCCGGAGAATTCACCGTCGGAGAGGAGAGCAAAACATGAAGCGGATACAGATCATCACAGGCGCGGCGGGCCCGCCCGGCCGCCCCCCCGGCCCCCCAACGCCCCCCCCCCGCCCACCACCCCCCGCAACCCCACGGCCCTTCTGGCCGCCCTGACCGCCTGCACAAGCCCCAAGCAGGGGCAACCGACAACGGACACCACCCCGGCCCAGATCGTAGCAGTGGAGCGCGTCAGCGCCGATGTTGACGCAGTAACCGGCGAGGACACGCGCGGCGAGTGCTGGACATGGTACACCGATACCGGAGACTACCGCAGGGGCGACCGCGTGCAGCTGATGTTTGACGGCCCCGCAGTCATCGACGCAACCCCGGCAGGCTGACGCGCCACCAGCCGCCCCGGACACCCTAGCAGAGCCGCACCGGGCACCAAAGCAGCCCCGCCCCATCAAATAAAACGAATAAAGGAGATCGAAACCATGAGTAAAGCACAGATCATGCGGCAGGCGTGGAGCCTGTACCGCGCCACCGTCGCAGAGTTCCCCGAAACCCGCAGCCGCGCACAGTTTGCCGTCTGCCTCAAAGCCGCCCACGAGGCCGCCAGAGCCGCCCAGAGCGCCCGCCGCGAGTGGGACAACATGGACGGAGAAGCCCAATATACCGCCCTGATCCGCATGGCGTGGACCGTAAAGCACCGCGCCGAGGCCACCGGACGCGCAGCCGATACGGAGTGGATCAAATGCCCGGACGACGCGCAGACCGTCGCCGCTGACGCATGGCCCCGCGTCGCCCCTGCCATCACCCGCAACGAGCAGAGCGACGAGCCGCGCCAGCTGTCCTACATCCTGTTTTCCGCTTGCGCCCAGGCCGCGCACGTCATCGCCCGCAGCGAGTACCGCCACACGTCCAACTGCTGCCAAATCCCCGATAACAGATACAACAACGACGGCGACGACAACGCACAGAGTATAGTTGATATGCTGCCCAGCGTCACCGCCGCCCCAATCAGCAGCCCCGAAGATTCAGCCATCACCCGCGCCGCGATCGAGGCCGCAGCCGTCGACGAGCTCGACCGGCGGATCGTCCGCGCACTAGCCGACGGGCACACCGTCCGCACCATCGCCGCCGCCCTTGGCACCAGCAAGAGCACAATACAGCGCCGAATCGATAAGATCCGCGCCCGCTACCTTGCGCAGGCTTAACCGCCTACGCAGGGCACGCGCAGCCCCTAGCACGCCACCAGAGCCCCGCAGCCTTACCCATCACCCCGCCACAGCCCCGCACATACTCCCGCCGCCACTCTATATTATATACGCGCGCGCGTGCGCCCGCGTCGCGTATGCGTGCCCGCGCGTCATGCGTGCGCGTGCGTTGTTTGCCCAGGCGTTCTATAGTACACTATAGCATGGCTTCATCCCTGCCAGCTCCACCACCTGCACAACCTACCAGCCCGGCACCACAGGACACCAACCAACACAGCCGCACCCCATCAAACAGATCATCTTCACCAACGCAAGGACCCAGCACAACGGGGACGGGGAAAGTGTTCCCGGAGTCCGTCTGTTCAGGCGACAACTTCCGGGCAAATCCTCAGTCCCTGCCGGTTCTCACGTCAGCCCCTGCCCGCCAACCAAGCCCGCCGGGCCGGACGTATCACACAAAAGAGCGCCCAAAGTGCGCATTGTTGCAAGTTATGACGGAAATCTTGCAAAATAACCCCGTTGTCGTTTCCTTTACAGGTAGTAAAGGAAACGACACCCGGCGAGAAATGCAGGATTCCTGCCACAGTTTGCAGGATACCCCCCCATTTTACAAGTCTAGGAGCGCCCCAATTTCCAGAACAGGGTATAGCACTTCCTTCCGCCCAGGCGTTCCACACCTCGACACCCAAAGCCAAGAAAAACCGCTCATCAATAGAAAAAGCCCCTGCAATCCCTGCCTTGGCTCAAAACCCCGAAGGGGGATGGCTCCTGCTCGGACACATAATGAAGATCATACGACGTCGGCTTCGGCCGGCGCTTTCTTTTTACATGCAGCATAGGGGGGGGAGGGGGTGTTTTCCAAACCTGGGGCAAAAAAATGGAATCGAATAGGGGCATACCCCAAAAATAAAAATTTGCGCGGTTGCCTTACGGCAACGAAGCAGGTATCCTACGGACGGTAAGAAAAAATATTTGAGATGGGTAGCAGGTGGGTAGCGGCTGCGGTTCGGCGAAGCTGCGCTATAAGTTCGGCGTTTCGTGTGAAACGTGGAGTTTTTAAAACTATTCGAAGTAAAACCGTATGACATAAATCGTTTGGAGGGGTGAGTATGCTGAAAATAGAGGGAGGCGAAATATAGCATGGATATTCGAGAAATGAAGAAGGAAGACTTCGAGGCGGTCCCTCGCAGTGAAAGATTCGATAGTAAGTGTCCGGCGTTCGATAGTCTGGTCATCATTCCGGTCGATGGATGCGATAACTGCTCCAGCCGGTGGGGCGTGATGGACTTTGTGGGGTGCATTGGGGAGGAACCGGTCGTGAGGTTGTTCGGGTGCTCGGAGACGCTGGAGCTGGAGGGAATAGGAGGCCATGGAGAATGGTTCGGGCCGTGCGATTATCGGAAGATGGCGCTGCCGGCGTGGTCGATTGATTGTTTGCCGTGCGGATACCTGCGGATCTTCTGCAAGGGGCGAATCAAAGTGGGCGAGACAGGAACGTCGTTTGAGATCTTTTCACAGGAAAGGAAACTGGGTAGATGAAAATTCCGCTGGGAATCAGATATAAACTGCATAAGCTTGCGGACATGGCTGCGCGGGCGAATGAGTTGAGATGGGAGCTTGAAGATTGGTTTGAAGAGCGCGGGCTGGAGGCAACGGGGGAGATCGGAACGCTGATGTGCGGCGTCGATTGTACGGCCGAGATGATTGACAGGCTTGAGAAAGGAGCCAAGACAGATGGCTAAGATCACCTTTGCGTGCGACTACTGCGGAACGGTTGTTACGAGGAAACGGGGTAAGAAAGCTGCGGCGCATAGTTTCTGCTCTTATACATGCGCGGCCAAATGGCGGATTGCGAATGGGCGCGTGCGTCAGAGCTACGACATGAACAATCGCGGAAAACTGCCTCATGACATGGTTGACATAAAAGTGACGGAAGTGATTGACCTGTTTCCGGTGTGCCGGCCGGTTGTTGGGAAGCAGTACCGGGCGGAGAGATACAAAGGGCAGGGCAATCCAGACAGGATTGGGTACGTAATCAACGTAAATGGAAAGCGCGTAAACGTCCGGATGGACGAATGCGAAGAGGTCGGATGATTTAACAGGAGGGGATTCATAGTTGAGAAAAATTCTGTTTCGTGGAAAAGCCGTAGGAAGCGGCGAGTGGGTGTATGGCTACCTGATTGGGCGCGCAGAGAATAGCGGCCGTCCGTGCCAGGGGAAATTCTTCATCGATAACGGGGAACCGTTCAATACGGCGGTAGAGGTCATTCCGGAAACTGTCGGACAGTACATCGGGCTTGTTGACAGAAATGGCGAGAAAATCTTCGAGGGTGACATCTTGAGCGTCGAGAGTTCTACACATCGGTACTCTGTTGAGTTTGATGCGGTTGACCCAGCGTTTATCATCCGTGACTGCGCGGACAGACGGTTTACCGTGAACATTGCGGCATACGACCAGAATGAACTTCATCGGTGCGGAACGATCTACGACCAGGAGGAATCTGCATGAAATTCAGTGAGAAGATTTACGTAAGGACAGTCGCTCTGCTTGTGATATTGATTATAGCAATGCTAGTGGTCTCGGTTGCGCTTGCTGTGGCAGATGAATGTGATAAGAACGCCACCAAAACAGAAATCGTAGTGGAACACAGTCAGCAACGATTTCAACGGGTCATCAAAGACAATTATTCCGCTCTTAGAGTGTACGTCGATACCGAAACAAACGTGATGTATCTGATTCGGAGCGATGGCGGTGGCGCTTGTGTGATGGTCGACGCTGATGGGAATCCGCTCCTGTGGGATGGAGGAACGACGAAATGAACAGGATAGCATTTGCGGACAAAACTGGAATCTTCGCATGGTCAGATGCTCAAAACTGCCGCGATACTCTTCCGCAGCGCGATACTCTTCCGCAGCGCGATACTCTTACGCAGCGCTATGCTGCTTCCCGATTCATGGAGCTTGTCTTTTCAAAGTCCAACACCGATGCGACTTCGCTCAACGGACGCATGACCGGAGCGACGTGTGAATTTGAACTGAATAGGGACATTCCAAATGACTGGGTATCTACGTCCAAAAATGAAGACGGTACAGTACGGCTCGAAATTCAGGCACATGTATGTGCGGTGCCAGAACCCATCTGCCGAGGACTTACCGTTATGCGATTTCCCGTGTGGAGTAACGAACCTGTTGGCATCCCGTTAGGGAAGTGCGTCGCCGTGATACCAAGGGTGAAAATAGATGAAATGTAAACGGAGCGACTGCTTCACATGTCCATATCCGGACTGCATTAACGACTCCTTCGCCAGCCACTACCGGCCGTCGAAGGAAAGGCTTGCAAAACAGTCTGCCAAAGCGGCCGAGACGGCAAAGAAACGTGCTGCTGCTGGTTTGTGTACGCTTTGCGGAAAGCGAAAGCCGCGCCCAGGTTATAGGACCTGCTCAGAATGCGCAGCGAGGCAGCGCCGGGCCGCGAATGCTTCCCACTACCGCAACGGAACGACACCAAGAATCCTTATGGATGGCGTCTCACTTTGTAAGAAGTGCGGCAAAAATCCTCCTGCATACGGTTACGCAGTCTGCGAGCGATGCTTGGAACTCTGCCGCTCGGCGCTGGATAAGACACCGACACACAACGGGAAGTCCCTGGATACCGGATTTGCGCGGGCGCTACGCGCCGATTATCTGCTGAACAAAAAGGAGAAGAAATGAGAGTTGAAATTTTTTCTGCAAGCGATGCGAGGGAGCTTACAAGGGAGTTAAATGCAGTGCTTGAGGGCTACAACAATGAGGAAGTCGAAATCCAATATCAGCACTGCGCTACAAATACTGGATACGGCTGGTCACAATTCTTCTCCGCAATGGTCATTTTCAAGTGACGGGGTGCAGCTATGGAGAGCTTACGAGCGACACAGATGATTGGCGGGAATGGTGAACAAGATCGACGCCCGACAGATCTTTATCCTACCCCGCCAGATGTCACAGAAGCGCTTTTACGGTTCCTAGATATTCCGTCATTTTTCCGTGTTTGGGACCCTGCAGCTGGTGAAGGTGATATGGCGAGGCAAATTGCAATGCATGGTCACACGGTCTATGAGTCTGACATTATGACAGGAACCGATTTCTTAACCGTCGATGGTCCACCTAACGCAGAACTATGGCTGCCGTGTGACTGGATTATTACAAATCCGCCGTTTGCGCTTTCGGAGCAGTTTATTCGCCACGCAAATGAACTTAGGCATCCGTTCGCTATGCTGTTGAAATCGCAGTATTGGCACGCATCAAAAAGGCTGAGATTGTTCCGAGAGATACGACCGGATTATGTGCTGCCGCTTACATGGAGACCGAACTTCTACTTCAAGGAAGAACACGGAGGCGCACCACTTATGGATGTGATGTGGTGTGTGTGGAGTGCAGAAAACGGGCGGAAATCGCATCAACCTACAATTTTTAAACCGTTGGAGAGACCTAAAATGCGAGAGGAGAATCCATGAAACAATACTGCCGCTACTGCGTAAATGCTTATCTTCAAGGTGATGACATGATTTGGTGCAAGCCAAAAGACGAAATTCGAACTGACCGTCAGATAACGCGGCTGAACCGCTGCCCACACTTCGAATTTTGCTCGATAGACGTTCTTAACCCAGAACGGGAGTACAGGCCGGTTGAGAAACGGAGGGCGGCGCAGAAAAAGGAACCGGACATGGAGCAAACCACTATGTTCGGCGGCTTGGAATGGGAGAAAAGAAAATGAGTAAACCAAAATACATGAAAGGCGATTGCATTCGGTCGCTGGACGATTTGGTTCTGCAAGAAAACATCTATTGGAACGGGAGAATTTGGAATCGAAAGTGGTTCATGAACCTTCAGATTCAAATGCTTCTGTCTCTAATCAAGCACAAGGCACTACAGTACGCTGTGAGGCGGGACGGCATCACAACGGGAGAGTTTGTCGAGCCGGTGTTATGGCATAAACTCAACGAACGCCCACTGACGGATGCGGAAAAATCTGAATTTTCCGAGCATGGCTATTCGGATTTTGAAATCCCAGAGTATATGTTCGACTGCCCTATGCCTGATGATGAGCAGGAAATCCTAGTCGCAACCGAGTGGGGAGTGGACAAGGATGTGTGCTGTGCCGATACCGACGATTGGGGAAACCATTCGTTTGGATTGGAGGGACGCGGAGATTGGGACGACGTGATCGCGTGGGCGGAAATGCCGAAGTACGATTCTGAGTGACGGAAATTCCAGCGCGAATGGTGCCGCCCGATTATCACTGGGAAAAAGTTCAACGAATTTTGGAAGGAGACGACATGACAGACAAGGAAATTATACAGGTACTGCGTATCTGCGCGACGCATATAGAGAAGGGTTGCGGGCTTTGCCCACAAATGAAGTATGTGCGTTGCACGGAGCGGCTGGCGGATGAAGCTATCACCATGATCGAGCGCCTGACCGCCGAGAATGCGGCGCTGCGGGAGAAAGTGCCGCAGTGGGTCAGCGTAGATGACAGGCACCCAAAGCCTGGGACGCGCGTTCTTGCTACGGACGGCGTATTTGTTGGAGAAGCATACCGAACAAGCGCTGATACGTGGCGCAGATATGATGGCATTGCAATGCGGGACTGCATCGGCAGCGTAGTCACCCACTGGATGCCGCTGCCGGAAGCGCCGGAAACGCCGGAGGGAGGAGAAAAGGCATGAGCAAAATCAAAAAGGTAGGATTTGGGTATACGGTGCCGAAAGAACGGTACCAGGAAGCCGCGGAGAATATCCAAAAGCTTGGCGCTATGTACGCAGAGTACCTGCAGAAGAAAAATTTCGATGGGCTTGGAGAGCAAGATGCGCAAGAGCTCATGGCCGACATCCTGCTTGCCTGCACTGCGCTGCTCTATGTCGCAGAATTTGCGGCAGATAAATGCCATATGGTGCCGCTGCCGGGAAAGGATGGAAAAGCATGAAGATTTACATCGCCGGTAAAATCACGGGCGATCAGGGGTGTCAGGCGAAATTTCAAAGGGCGGCAGTGGGGTTGCGGATGTGTGGGAACATCGTGCTGAATCCGGCGGAGCTGCCGGAGGGGATGGAGGCTGCGGACTATATGCGCATTTGTATGGCGATGATCGACGTAGCGGACTTGGCCGTTTTCCTGCCAGACGCGAAGGACAGCGCAGGCGCGCGCCTCGAGAAAGCATATTGTGAATACGTCGGGAAGGAGTATGTGACATGGAACGACTGACTTATTTCAAAGACGGATACTGGCGAGTAAATTTCAGCGGAGTGCAGTACCAGGCGGATTTTGTTGATCGACTTGCGGCCTATGAGGACACGGGGCTGTACCCGGAAAGCGTAGAGGCACTCAAACTGTCCATGATGGGCAAGGCAATTTCGGAGATCACGGAATTCGACGGTTTGCCGATTGACCGCCTCCGCGAGCTTGCCGAGGCCGACAAGGACGGGCGCGTCGTGGTGCTGCCGTGCAAAGTGGGCGATACGGTTTATTTCGTAAACAAGCAGATTCTCGAATTTGCGGTGGTAGGGTACGCGGTGGACGAAACAGGTATCTCATGGGTTCACAGTGAGCACGTCGATAAAATAGGGAATACGAATGAGCGCACGTTTAGCCCGGATAGATTCGGAAAGACCACATTTTTGAGCCGCGAAGAAGCCGAGAAGGCTTTGCAGGAAATGGAGGGCAAGGGATGACGGGAACTATGGAAATTCGCCCTTGCGGTGGAGACTGGAAGTGCTGCGCTGGGGCTTGCAGCGAGTGCCCAGCCAAGAAAACGTATACGCTGACAACATCGACGGAGAACAAACCGACGTGGATAACGGATGGCAAGAATGATGGCAACGAAACGAGTATGTGACCGCTGCGGGGCGGAGATAAACCCCGTGAGTTCTGCGACGTATGTAAACGTGCGAAGCGCGTTCCATGAAGAATCACCTGATATTGAGCTTTGCTGTTCGTGCGCGATGCAAATCAAAGAATGGCTTAAGTCGCGTGTAGAGGAGGGCAAGAAGGATGGCTGAACTGAAACCGTGCCCGTTCTGTGGCGGTGAAGTTAGTCTTGTTCCGTGCGATGACGAAGGGAATCTACATGATGAGGCATATAGAGAACATCCATATAGTGGACTTGGCTTTATGCTTCACCATGCTCACGAGGACAACCCGGAATGCCCGATTGCAAGCTATGAGTGCGATGGCGGGATTTTAGGTGGTGTGTATATTTATGACACAGAAGAACAAGCCACTGAAGCATGGAACAAGAGGGATGAAAATTATGATGAAGGTGCATTTTGGTAATACGGCAAGTTGATATGTGTCAACTATTGAGGCATGGAACAGGAGGGTAAATGATGGCTGATTATATCCGGCGCGAGGATGCGCTATTTGCGATACGGAAAGCAGAACGCGGTGGAAGCATGACGGCACTAACACGGTTGGAACGCGCATATGCCGAAATTCGGGAAATGCCCGCCGCTGACGTTGCGGAGGTGGTGCTTGGGCAGTGGGAAGGTGAGGGCGACGGTTACGCCGACGGCGCACTTGTCTATGATGTGTGGAACTGCTCAAATTGTGGCTACTGCATTGATGACGGAACGGACGACCCGGAACGTCTGCCGAAATACTGCCCCAACTGCGGGGCGAAGATGGATGGAGGATTTGACGATGCGACCAGTTGACGCGGATGCAATCTACAACAAGGCACTGGAGGACCTCAGAAAGGGAGAAATCGAAGACTGGGAAGCCGACTCAATCATAGATTACTTAGATGGTGCGCATACGATCAACGATGCAGAAATTGTGGTGCGGTGCAAGGACTGCAAGTGGTTTGCGGACAACAACGGTGGAGAGTGGTATGGCTGCAAGATGTTTCATGTCGTTCGGATTACCCCAGAGGACGCACCGAAACCTGACGATTTTTGCAGCTACGGAGAACGGAGGGAAGGAGGTAACGACCATGTTTCAGATTGAGCTTTTATCCGGCGGCGTGTTCTGGGTATACGCCGTCGACACAGCGGAGGATATGTTTTTGATCTACCGAGATTCCAAGTGGAACTGGATTGGAATGGAAAAGTGCAAGCCGTATTACCTCAAGGTGAGTGAATGGGCCAATAAGAAGTTCGTTTCCACATTTTGCAGCTGCGGAGAACGGAAGGAATAGACACATGGGGAAAATTGAATATCTTGAATTTTTACGGTCAAAGCAGAACGTGGCGACCGATGCAGGGTTTGATGCTGACGATCTGAACGAGCATCTTTTTCAATACGAGGCAGATATTGTGAGATGGGCGCTGAAAAAGGGGAAGGCTGCGTTATTTGAAGATTGCGGACTTGGAAAATCCATTCAGCAGCTGTCTTGGGCAGAAAAGGTATCTGAGCACACGGGGAAAAGCGTTTTGATTGTCGCACCGCTGAGTGTTGCGCATCAGACCGTGCGTGAGGGAGAAAAGTTCGGCATTGAGGCAATATACGCGCAAGACATGAGCACTGTCAAAGAAACAGGAATCTACACGACAAACTATGAACGGCTGGGCGGGTTTGACGCTGCTACGTTCTCTGGCGTTGTCCTTGATGAATCCAGCATCCTGAAAGACTATACAAGCGCAACAAAGCAGGTGCTGATCGATATGTTCATGGAAACACCGTATAAGCTTTGCTGTACGGCAACACCGTCTCCGAATGATTATGTAGAGCTTGGAAACCACGCGGAATTTTTAGGCATTATGAGCAGAACGGAAATGCTTGCAACTTATTTTGTACACGACGGCGGAGAAACGCAGAAATGGCGGTTGAAGGGACACGCGCAGGACGCCTTTTTCGCTTGGGTCGCGAGCTGGGCATGCTGCATGACGCATCCTGCAGATCTTGGGTATGAGATGGTTGGATTCAACTTGCCGGATTTAAGGCTGCACGAGATCGAAGTGAAAACCGGAACGATCGAGGCGGAGGACGGTCAGTTTGGATTATTCCCGCAGGTATCTATGTCTCTCATGGAACGCAGAAAGGCAAGACGGGAGAGCCTCGGCTCACGCGCGCGTAAGGCGGCGGAGATCGCCATGATGGAGGATACACCGTGCCTTTTGTGGTGCGATTTGAACTCAGAGCAAGACGAGCTGGAAGAACTTCTTGGCGACCGTGCGTTTTCTGTGCGCGGCGCAACGCCGAGCGATTTGAAGGTCGAGTATGAAAGAAGATGGCGCGAAGGAGAACGAAATATTCTTATCAGTAAGCCGTCAGTTTTTGGGTACGGGATGAACTGGCAGCACTGCTGCCGGGAAATTTTCGTTGGTCTTTCCGACTCTTTTGAGGCTTACTATCAGGCGGTTCGCCGGTGCTGGCGGTTTGGTCAGACAAATCCGGTTGATGTCTATATCGTCATTTCAGAAGCAGAGGGCGCGGTAAGGGCGAACATCGAACGAAAGCAGGCGGATGCGATTCGTATGACGCAGGAGCTTGTGAAGTACACAAAGGACATTTTGAAATCGGATGTCCGACATACAACAAGGATCACAGAAACGTATTTTACCAACGAAAGGATGGATATTCCAAAATGGATGCAACCAGCGTAAAAGCACAGGAAATTACAGACCGCTACGCGCTTTACAACGGAGATAGCTGCGAGATTCTTCCAGGGCTTCCGGATAACTCGATTCACTTTGAAATCTACAGCCCTCCGTTTGCGTCACTCTACACATACTCGAACAGCGAGCGGGATCTCGGGAATTGTAAATCGGACGGTGAATTTTTTGAACATTTCAGTTTCATTATCAAGGAGCTTTACCGGGTGCTGATGCCGGGACGCATTATGGCAGTACACTGCATGAACCTGCCGACGAGCAAGGAACGAGACGGATATATTGGGATCAAGGACTTCCGGGGTGAACTGATTCGCGCATTCCAGAAATCCGGCTTTATCTACCACTCGGAGGTATGCATCTGGAAAGACCCGGTAATCGCCATGCAGCGCACGAAGGCGCTTGGGCTTTTGCACAAGCAGCTTAAAAAGGACTCCTGCATGTCGAGACAAGGTATCCCAGATTATCTGGTGGCAATGCGCAAGCCGGGAGAAAACCCAGAACGTGTGGAGCACACGAACGAGACATTCCCCGTGTCCATCTGGCAGAGATACGCCTCTCCCATCTGGACGGACATCAATCCGTCGGATACCTTGCAGGCTACGTCGTGTCGGGACGAGAACGACGAGCGGCATATTTGTCCCCTTCAACTCACGGTCATCCGCCGTGCGCTGAATCTCTGGTCAAACCCCGGCGATACGGTGCTCAGCCCATTTATGGGGATCGGTTCTGAGGGTGTTGTGTCCCTGCAGAATGGCAGAAGATTCGTCGGTGTGGAGCTGAAACCGACGTGGTATGAGCAGAGCGTTAAAAACTGCGCAGCGGTCACAGCGACCGAGCAGCAAAGCTTGTGGTGATGGTATGTTGCAGGTTCGCTTTTTCCATTTGCTATGATCGAATTGAGGGGAGGCTATGAAATGAGCATCAAGCAGACAGAAATCAGACTCCGGTACATCGGGAAAACCGGATACCACGGATTGAAACACTGGAAGGTGTATGCGGTCAGCATCGTGAGCATGTATGGGAAACTCTGGGTGGAAGTTGGAGAGGAAAGCATTTCATATCCAAGCCTGGCATATCTATGCAGGAATTGGGCAGACCCGAATGGAGGGAAGCTTGCATGAATGACTGTGAACGTGTTGTTTCGTACTGCAAACAGCATGGGTCTATCACGCAGATGGAAGCGACGCTTGCATTTGGATGCACGAGACTTGGCGCTCGAATCTGGGATTTGAAGCACGGGAACTACGGCGTCACGGTAACGGATGTTTGGGAAGAGAAACCTGACAGATTTGGCGTTATGTCGCGGTACAAAAGATATTTTGTGGAGGACATGGAGAAATGAAGATAAGGGAAAGCACAGCGCCCACGCTCAACGAGTACATGAATCAGGACTGCGATCTCAAAGATGTTGGTGCGGTGGTACATCCGCCGCACTACAATGCCGGATCTATCGAGTGCATAGACGCACTCAATGCCATGGTTGAGAGCTGGCACGATCCGGTTGCTGCCGTGCTGGCGTGGCAGGCGGTCAAGTACATCTGGCGTTCGCCTTTCAAGGGAAACCCGGCGCAGGACATCCGCAAAGCACAGTTCTATCTCAGCCGGCTTCTGGAACAATATGAGCGTAAGACGGAAAACTGACAGGCGCTTGACGCTCATCCGACCGTGCGGAACATGCGGACAGATGGTCGTTACATCTGCCGCATCTCCGTTCATGCGGATGGTTGCGCGAGACGGAAAACAGCAGGCAATCACATATTACTGCAGCGAAAGTTGCAAAAAAGCAAGCTATAAGCACATCGGATGCGTGGATGGCAAGGCAGATGAGCGGCGGAAAGAGCGCGAACAAAAAAGAGACGTTACAGAGAAAAATCGCAGATATTACGAGGCTCACGCCGAAGAAATTAAAGCAAAGAGACGGGCGTATTATGCCGAACATCCCGGTCTTGCGGCAGAAAACAGCAGGTATTGGAGAGAAAAGCAAAGATTGCTTGAGCAGGGGAAGGAAGGCAGACAAAATGCGTAAACGGCTATTGGGCGTGGTGACAGTCTTACTGTGTGTTACGGCTTTGATGTCCATTGCTGTGAGTGTATATACGCTTGTGATTACGGCAAGGAGCATCGCGGAGAAGGGTGCGGAGCAAGAAGCCGTTACCGAGACACAAGTGGAACAGACAGAACCGGAGAGAATCGTCAAAGAAAAACCTGCGGGCGCATATGATCTGCCTGTCATATACATGCAGGCGGTTGTGACGATAATTGAAGAAGAACAACCCGTTTCGGTTCAGCCGCTTTTAAATGGAAACTGCGGCAAGGGCGGATTCATCACGGACGGAAAGAACGATCTGGAACTTGTTGCAATCGCCATCTACAAAGAAGCTGGCGGAGATGACTGCAGCGACGAGACAAGGATTATGGTAGGGAACGTAATTATAAACCGGACAAACCACGAGGAATATCCAGACACAGTGGAAGGCGTTTTGCTGCAGCGCAGACAGTACAACACGTTTTACTGGACGGGGGTTGTCTGGCCGGAGAGGGCAAGCCTTGCATCGGAGCAGAAAGCGGTTGAACGCGCGTATGCTTGCGCGGAACGGGTGCTGCTGGGAGAAAAGTTGCTGGAAGATGATGTTATCTATCAGGCGGAGTTCTTTCAGGGGACAGAGCTGGTCTGTTATCAAGATGGCATTTATTTTTGCAGATGAAAAGGAGTGCGAGCGTGAAACGGTACAAAACATCGCCGTGTAAGGATTGCGGATTCAGACGGCTCGGGTGTCACAGTTCCTGCAAGCCATATATCGATTTTCAGGAATACTTGGCAGAAGTCAAAGCCATTAAAAAAGAAGCGCAGGAACGTGCGTGCGTAACATCCAGCTATCAGAAACGGAAGGATCGGGCAATTCGGAGAGGGGAGAAATGCTAGTGAGAATGATTTATTTGGCAATCAACTGGATGATCGTCTTGGTGATGACCGGCGGCGGCATCGTATTTCTCGTAGAAGCGTTCCGGAAGGACCTGTTTAAGACATTCAGCGAGGCGGCAACATTTGGGTCAATCGGAACCTTGTGCGTTATGATCGGGATGCTGTTTCTTTTGAACATCGTCTTTGTATGACGCTCAGAGGCGCATCATGCGGAATTGAAATCCAGAAGGGTTGGATACCAAGGAAGCATAAACAGGGCGCAGGCAGCCACTGGCGGCTTGACGCGCGCGAATAAATGGGGCGGGAGAAGAAAATGCTTAACAGAATCACAATTCAGGGCAGAATGGTCAAAAATCCGGAGATGCGGATGACGCAGAGCGGAACGCCGGTCACGTCCTTCACGCTTGCCGTTGAAAGAGACTTTGCAAACGGGACGGGAGCAAAAGAAACGGACTTTATTGACTGCGTTTCGTTCAGAAGCACAGCAGAGTTTGCGTCGAAGTATTTCCGGAAGGGAAGTCTGACGGTTGCCTCCGGGCGGCTGCAGATCAGAAATTGGGAGGACAAGGACGGAAACAAGCGAAGAAACGCAGAGGTCGTTGTGGATGCAATATATTTTGCAGAGCGAAAGCGCGATGACGCTGCGCCGGAAGATCACGCATCGCCTTCGTATCCGGAAAGCACACAGCCTTCGTTTTCCGGCGGGTTTACGGAACTGACGGATTCGGATGATGAACTGCCGTTTTGACTTTTGCGGAGGTAGAACGACTATATGAAGGTCAAGAAATGTCCGTTTTGTGGAGAAGAACAAGATATTCACATGAGAGCAAACTACTCCCCAAAAATGCGAGTATGGCTAGTTTTTATCAAGTGTGAAGTATGCGGAGGCCAAACAAAGGTATTTCCGTGCGAAGAAGATCCGGAATCGGAAGAGTGGGAGAACGATGCCTGTGTAAAAGCACTCAGGGCGTGGAACAAAAGAAATGGGAGAAATTGAGCATGGCAGAAAAGAGAATGTTTACGAAATCGATTATTGACAGCGACGCTTTTCTTGAAATGCCACTTTCGGCGCAAGCGCTTTATTTTCACCTGAACATGAGAGCCGATGACGACGGATTCATAAAAAACCCAAACCGAATCACAAGCTACGTTGGCGCATCGATCGATGATTTGCGGATATTGCTTGTTAAGCGATTTGTTATCCGTTTCGACTCTGGCGTGATCGTAATAAAACACTGGCGTATGCACAATACGCTGAAAAGCGACCGCTATCATCCGACAGAATATCAAGATGAACTTGCGCTTCTCTGCGTCAAGCCTAATAAGGCATATACAGAGAAAATTCCGGAACAAGATGACATTCCGGAATTGCAAGAATCAAGTGAAAATTCCAGTGGAACCAAATTGGAACCAGAACGGAACCAGAATGGAACCTCAGACTTAGGTTTAGGTTTAGACTTAGATTTAGGTTTAGGTTTAGGTTTAGAAAAGAGTTTAACAGTATCTAATGATACTGTTTGTTGGACAAAAGATGTCCAACGGGTACTGGATGTGTGGAACTCGCTGGGATTAAACAAGATTCAGAAGATCTCAAAGGACACAAACCGAGGAAAAATGCTAAATGCACGGTTAAAAGAATACGGAGCGGATACGGTCGTCAATGCAATCGAGCGTATTAAGAAAAGTTCTTTCCTCAAGGGACAGAACCGGAGCGGATGGACAATCGTCTTTGACTGGTTCATAAAGCCGAACAACTTCATCAAGGTCATGGAAGGGAATTACGATGACAACACCGGATCAACACAACCGCCACTCAATCCGAACAAGAACCAGGTGCAGACAGACTACGGTTCACCGGAGGACTTTTACAGATGAGTGATATGCAGGAGCTGCTGGACATGGCGGCAAAAAAACGGCAGCCGGCGAAGACAGACGAAAGCGAAGCGCTTGAAAAGGCAGAGGGCTTTGCCGGGATTGCGGCAAAAAACGTCGTGAGGGACACTGCGACAGAGGCGGCAGGAGACGATGGGCTTCTGCGCTGCACAAGATGCGGCGGAAAGCGGCAGGCGAGAATCACAATATGCGACGAGAAAACCGGAAGGACAAAGGAACTGATCGTTCCTTGCATATGCCGGTGCATGCAGGAGGAAGATGCCAAAAAACAGGCGGATAACGCGGAGAAAGAGGAATCTGAACGGATCTCACGTCTGAAAAGAGCTGCGTTTGCAGAACAAACAATGCTGGATTATACGTTTGCGCGCGATGATCGGGCAAACCCGAAGATCTCGGCAGCGCTTAGAACATACTGTGACAATTTCCCCAGATTTCGCCGGGAAGGGAAGGGAATCATCCTGTATGGCTCTGTCGGGACAGGAAAAAGCTTTCTGGCGGCTTGCGTTGTAAATGAGCTGGTCAGCAAGGGCTATGCGTGCCAGATGACAACTTTTTCAAGGCTCACAAACCAGATCGGGGCAATCTGGAACGGAAAGCAGGAATACATTGACCAGATTGCGAGGCTTTCTTTGATTGCGATAGACGATCTTGGCGTGGAACGGGACACGGAGTACATGAACGAAAACATTACGACGATTTTAGATTCCCTCTACGCGGCAAAGGTTCCCATGATTATCACGAGCAATTACAGCCCGAAGCAGATGACCGCAGAGACAGACATTCGCAGGAAACGGATATTTGACCGCATTCTGGAACGGTGCCATCCGATTGAGATGACCGGGGAAAGCCGAAGAAAAAAGATAGGAAGAAATGACTATCTGGAAATGAAGGCTATATTGGGGGTGTGAACCGGGTGAAATATGAAATCCGGCGCGCAATCGACGGAAAAACCATCATGGGAACGGATTATGAAGAATGCTTTTACGACGACGAGACAATACGGAGCATGATGAAAGCCGGACTCAAGGCATACAAAGACGGAAAGGTTTACAGACCGAAGAACGGAGATGCGAAGCATGGTAAAGATCGGGGACAAAATTTCAAGCAGCTTGAGCTGTGTATTTGATGAAAAAGCAGGAAGCGCAGGCAGACCGAGAAACGAAAAATACAAATTTCAGGGAACCGTCATATGGGTACACCCGGAGTGGCGGTTCTTTGTGGCAGAATTTAAGCTTCGGGACGGAAGCACGATTCGTTCATGCTTCCGGGAGGGGGAAACGTGATGGGAAAAGGTCTTAATTATGCGCAAAAACGTCAAATTGCGAGAGACACAGAACTGAAAATCGGTGTACTTACTGGATTTCAGAAAGCTTGTGATTTTTGGGGAATTTCGCTCTACGAAGAAGGGTTCGGAGAAGTCCGGCTGGAAAGACTTGCACGGCGCGTGATGCAGCTTGACGACGAGCTGGGAGATGCGTGGACAAAAAGCGAAGAAGCAGACTATATGCAGGAGCAGGTGGACAGGATTCTAAAAAAAGCATACGGAAAAAACTTTTCACCGTTTGCAGAACGGAATCCATACATTGCAAAATTCGATTATAAATCCGGAGGAACTAGGAAATGAACGTAATTGAGATGGCAAACAAGATGGTAGCAGAGAAAGGAAATGGTTCCGGGAAATCCTCGGATTACTGGAATGGCTTCCAGTGCGGCGCACTGATGCAGAAAGACGAGGATTACTGCGATTTAAGAGACGCAGTTGTATCTCGGATTTTAAAGGGAGCAAAGGTTGAGGACGGTAGAATCAAGATCGTTCTTGAAGAAGGCGCAACGATGCCTGCATATGCGCACGAGGATGATGCCGGCATGGATTTAATCTCCATGGAAATGAATATGATCCCGGCACATGGAAGGGAAACATTCAAAACGGGCGTTCATATGGCGATTCCATCCGGATATTTTGGAGCGATTCGCGCAAAGAGTGGGCTTCTGCGCAAGCATGGCATTATCTGCTCCGGGACGGTCGACTGCTCCTACACGGGAGAGATCATGGTCACGCTGGTCAACACGAGCAGCAAAAATTATCAGGTTTTTAAGGGTGATAAGATCGCACAGATGATCTTGATTCCGTACCACCATGCAGAGTTTGTGCAGGTGGAAAAACTCGATGAAACCGAGCGTGGAGATAACGGTTTCGGGAGCACTGGGCGATGAGCGTTCAAAAGATGACCCCGGAAGAGTTTTCAAGGTTTCGGAGGTTGTTTATTGAAGCACTTGGAACGTATACAGGAAAAGATCTTGTGCCTGTAGATCGGATTGACTTTGGGGAAAAGGCGCCGTTTAAAGAAAGAATAGACGTCCGGCAGGTAGCCGGCGGACAGGGAACAACATTCAAAGAGATTCCGCGCGGAGAGTGGAGTTTGATTCAGACGATGCAAGGGGGAAGATGAATGGAAGAATCGAAGCAGCGAGACGAAATTGTGTTGGAGGCGCTGGAACGGAACATCAAGGAAGCACCGAGGTATGGGGTATGCTGCGACGTGTTTGTGGCGCTGCTTTCTGAGTTTCAACGGGTTATGGACGAGCGGGACGCGCTGATTGCGAAGGGAGCTTGAGATGGACTACGCCGAACGTGTGACAGCGTTTTTTGAAAGCTTCCTTGATATTCCGAAGGAGCCGTATTACTATATTTCAGGGAAAAAACTGCGCCGTGAAACATATATGGAATTTGTTTCACAGCTACTGCAGGAGCATGTGTTTGAAAGCTACGACGATATGCGGAAAGACGCACTGATGGAGTATGACGTTGTGCTTCCAGCGATATTATAAATCGGCACGAAAATCGATACGTATGAAAAACGCTAGTGTTTTCAATGGATTTGCGTTTTTGTGTGAAGGTTCAAGTCCCGCCTCGCGCACCAGAAAAAGGAAGCCCACAATCCGTTGAGATTGCGGGCTTTTCTTGTATTATCAATGGTTTCAGGGATTTTTGAGCAGAAAATATATTTTCTTTTTCGTAAAGAAATTTTCTCTTTAGAAAGCGTTTTTTGCACGAAAATCGGCACAAAAATCGGCACGGATTTTCAGAGCCTTATTCGGCATCCACGTTGTATATTCCCTCATAGAACCGCTCCATTTCCATAGAATGAATGTCTCGTTCCTTTTGAGATTCTTGGATGTAGTAATCGTGAACGATATTCACATCATCCCATCCGCCAATCTCCATAGTCCGCTGCTCAGTCCAGCCGAGATGATAGGCGAGGGAAGCAAAAGACCTGCGCAGACCATGCACGCCCACTTTTGGAAGATCATTTTCTTGGCAGACACGGTTTATCTGACTCCATATCGTATTGGGGTTGCAGGTAACAAGCTTGGTCCGATCCTTTGGGATGATCTCAAGAAGCCTCGGAATGATAATAGGAACGCTTCTGGTTGAGGTCTGCGTCTTGTTTGTTTCCTTGTGAACAAGCTGGTTGTTTTCGTCGTATACGGTTGCTCCGGATACGCGAATGTAGCTGATTTTTCCACTTGGAGATATAATGATGTCGCTTCGATCTAAGTCTATGATTTCTGAGCGGCGAAGAGAATGCAGACCAAGAAGCGCAGGGAGTTCACACGGCTTTCCTTTGATTGCTTTGATGAATAGCGGAATCTGCTCATAATCCAAGTATGGCTGCCCGCCTTTTTTGAACTTCGGAAGTTGGACATTTGGCGGGTCTACGCCGGCAAAACGCATTGCAGTTGAAACAACTGTCCAGCGGTTGCAAACTGTCTTTGGGGCGACAATGGATGTCTCGCGGCTGATCGCCATCTGCCAATCGATAGGCTTTGAAAGATCGCAGTCCATATATTCTTTAAATGCGTTGCGCTGAACCGTTCCGTATTCCCGTATTGTAGATGGGGAGACAATGCCTTTCTTTTCTTCCATCATCTTTGAGATGGCTTGTCGGCAGGTTATCTTTGGCAAGCTCTTCTTTGATTCAATAAATCCTGCGCGTATGGCCTTTGCTTTTGATATGCAAAGGTCTTTTGTTTTTTCGGTGATACTTTGCTTCTCTGCGTCCAGATAAATCCGCCAGCTGCCGCTTGGAAGCTTCTTTGGGGTTGGAACCTTGATTTCGTCTTTCTTCTTTCGCTCTTTGAGAAGCTTTTCCCCACACCAGTTGCAGAAGATGGAGTTTTCCAGGACAGTTCTGCCACAAAACTTACATTCCATTTTGAAGCTCCTCCAACGCGCAGATCGCGGCGTCGCGCTCTTGCATAATACGAAGAAATTCCTGCTTGAGAACATAGAACTGCTCGGCGCAGAGTCCGAACTGCGGCGCGAGCTTGATATTTTCGTCCAGCGCGTCAAGAACGACCTGATCGCGCTCAGTTGGTGATTTCATAATTTTTCTCCTGAAAATTTGAGTATGTGCGCAGAAAAAGCCTATGGCTTTGGTGTTGATTTTCGATAGCGGATAAGAACTCTGGCAATGATAACCGTGACAGTTATAGCAGATAGGATCAGAAGCAAAACGAAGATCCATGCAAAAAAGCCTAGGTTTCCGAACTGGATCAAGCCGGCGTTCCGGATATCGGAGTCAATAATCAGGTAAACGACGAGCGAAAAGGAAAGAACAGCGCATAGCGCGATCAGGACATAGATGACTGGGGTTTTGATGGACAGCTGCTGATAAAGAAGATCAGACTTTTCTTTCTGATGCGCGGCTTCGTCCTGCGCAAGATGAAGATCACCGCGAAGTCGGTTCAACTCTGCGTCCTTCTTCGCAGAGGAAAGCTCAATGCTGTGGATGGATTCTTGAAGGACAGAGGATTCTTCTGCGTCAGGAGAAAGCCCCATCAGCTCGTTCAGGGACATGCCCATTGTGTCGGCAAAGGCTGCGGCGTTGAAAAGAAGTGGGTTTGACTGAGAACCGGAATTGACACGGCTGGTGTTGGAGTAAGGAACGCCGGAACGTTCGGAAAGTTCATTTACGGTAAGACCGAGTTCAAGTCGTCTCTGCTTGATGCGCCCACAATAGGCTTCAAAATATGGCGATAGTTTTTCCATTGATGTCTGCATGATACGCCTCCATAAAAAAATGTTCGATTCAGGTCTGAAAAATGCGATTTGAGATAGGCATTTCGCAAAACAGGGGAGAGATTCGCAAACTGGAAAGTGGACTGCTCAAAAAGATTCTGCTACGATGGAAGCGCAGCAGATGGGCAGTATAAGGGTGCTTCTGCTATGGGTTTTGTCGTCTCTGGCACAGGCGGCAGAACCGTTTCACAAACGTTGTGTCCAATAACAAGTCCTAATTGGGTTGGAATGGCGTAGAAAAATGAAAGAAAAATTTGTGAAAGATTCGGAATTGAATTTATCGAACATAAGTTCTAAGATAAATAAGCTACGAAACACAGCGGAACACGAAAACATAGGAGGGATGAAAAAGTGGGAAATCCGGTAATGCGAAAAGAAGTTGACCAGGAGTTTGCAGAGATTTTGAAGAAGATGACGCAAAGCCAGAAAGTTAGTCTTCGGAAGAAGCTAAAAGACCTCTTGCAAAATCCTTTATACGCTGACGACCGAGATCGTTGAGCCGCAGGTAAAGCTCAATCAGCTCCGGATCGTCGATTGCCCCGGCATTGGAAACAGTGCCGGGGTTATTTTTTTGCGCATTTTGCGGGCGGCACATGAGTTCGTCCTCTGAGACACCGAAATAATCGCAAAGAAGCAGGACGGTTCGCGGCTGTGGCATGGAAAGACCGGAAAGCCAGTTTCGGACGGTTGTCTGAGAACAATGGATGTCGTTTGCGACTTTGTAAGCAGATAGTTTCCTTTCCTTCATAAGTTGATCTAATTTTTGTGAAAATTCCATAAAAAGACACCTCCAATTTTGGTTACAGGAATTACATCAGAACTGTTGCAAATACGCCATAAATGGTGTAAGATATGGAGTATAAGCAACGCAAAGCAGAGGCGTAAACAACGAAAAATACGCCCGAAATGGATGAATAAAATTCAATACTGTACGTTAAAATTTTACTACTCCACTTTGCGCTTGTCAAGCTGTTTAAGGGGTGAAATTGTGAACATTTCGAGAAAATTGAAGGACTTAATGGAAATCAAGGGGGTTACGGCATACAAGCTCGCAAAAGACATCGGGTGCTCGCAGACGTCCGTGCGAAATTGGCTGGACGGAAACGACCCGCATCCTTTCATGCTGGATAAGATCTCGTCGTACTTTGGCTGCTCAACATCTTCTCTGGAAGATACGGGAAGAGAACGCAGCCGGGGAAAGGGATGATGGCATGCCGTACATCAAAAAGAAAAACGAGTTCGACAAGGTTTCCAAATTGATTCGCGGATATGCAACGCCGCCGAAGATTGCGGAAATGATCGGATGCTCTGCGCCAACGGCAAGGAAGAAGCTGAACAATCCGCGGGAGTTTACGCTTGGAGAAATCCGGACGATCTGCTTGCGGGCGCATATTCCGGTTGAGGATATGAGAGGGGCGATGACGATATGAGTCTGGTCCGGGAAGAATTTCACGACCGGGAAAGCTGGCTGGAAGGGCGGCAGAGAATCGGAATCGGAGCAAGCGAAGCGGCGGCGGTATGCGGCATATCTTCCTGGATGACGCCAGTTGAACTCTGGAAGATCAAAACGGGGCAGAAAAAACCGAAGGACCTTTCCGGAAATCCGGCACCGGAAAGAGGACACAGATTAGAGCCGGCAGTTCGGGAGATCTTCGCGGCGCAGCATCCGGAACTCACGGTGGATTATCACGAGTTCGACATTTTGCATCAGGAGGAACGACCGTGGCTATTTGCAACGCTGGACGGAGAACTTCTGAAAGAAAACCGGGAGCGCGGCATTCTTGAAATCAAGACATCAGCGCCGGCGAACGCGGCAAAGTTTGCAGAGTGGAAGAATCAGATTCCACCAGCTTATTACTGTCAGGTTTGTCATCAGATGGCGGCAACGGGATTTTCCTTTGTGATTCTCGCAGCGTGGCTGATGCTCTACTCGGGAGACAGAATCTACCGAGAATATGAGTTTAGGCGCGAGGACTGCGAAGAGGACGTTCAGTGGCTGATTGGGGAAGAAGAAAAATTCATGGGGTTTGTTGACAGAAGGCAGATGCCGCCCATGAAAATAAGACTTTGATACGGAGGTAAGAAAATGTACGTAAAAGTAAAGTTTTTCAGAAAAAGCGCGAACGGTTACGTCGGAAATGCGTATACCTACGAAACGGATCTGCCGCTTCGGGTGATGGACAGGGTAACAGTTCCGGCAGGAACGGGAAAGAACCGGGCAATTGTGACGGAGGTCAATGTGCCGCAGAGCGAGATTGACCCTGCGTATTTCCCGCTCAAGCGTATCACGGAATATGACAAGGAGGCGGCGGAAGATGGAAACAACTGAAATCCGCATGATTACAGACCTCGACAAAGCCGTGCCGCAGAGCATTGATTTTAACTTTGAGGAAGTCAAAGCATGGCTGTCTGAAAATCTGGCAGTATACCGGAACATGGTTGTCACGGAAGATGCAATTGCCGCAGCCAAAACGGACAAGGCGAAAATCCGCAAAATCTCAAGCGCGATCTCTGAGCAGCGCATTGCAGTTAAGAAGCGGTATTTAGAACCGTATCAGGTTTTCGAGGCGAACATGAAAGAACTGTCCGGTATGTGCGACGAGGCGTCCAAGAATATCGACGACCAGCTCAAGAAATTCGAGGAACAGCGCAAGGCGCAGAAACGAAATGATCTGCTTGCGTTTTATCAGACGCAGAACGCGCCGGCATGGCTGACGTTTGAGCGGATCGAGAACCCGAGATGGATGAACGTGACGTTCTCGATGGATGAAGCACAGAAGGAAATCACGGAGAAAGTAAACGCCGTCAACGCGGACGTCGAGAGCATTTCCGGATTTGACGCGGAGTTTGCAGACGAGATGCTTCTGGAATACCGCAAGACGCTGAATGTATCCGGCGCGATTCAGCGCGGCAATGAACTGCGGCGCATGAAGCAGGAGAGAGAACGCCGCAGAGCCGAGCAGGAAGCCGCAGAAAAGGCAAGAACGGCAGAACGGGAAGAAGCGGAACGCAGACGCGCAGAAGCGGCTATCGCGGCGAAGCAGGCGCGTGAGGCGGCTGAGATGGCAGAACAGGCAGAAGAACTGACGCAGGAGCCGGCAGAAGAACCGGTTCAGATTCTCGACTTCCGCGTCTATGTGACGCAGGAGCAGAAGATTGCGCTGCGTGACTGGCTGAAAGAGAACAAAATCCGTGTGACGCGGGTTCCGAGATATGAAGATTGACGGAGGGTATAACAGATGAATGCAAACAATCGGCTTGCACCGCAGGCAAAGAAAATGAGCTTTTCACAGGTCATCACATCAGACTCCATGCAGAAGATGATTGCAAAGTCCGTGCCAGACCAGAGAGCGGCGGCGCGGTTCACCGCAACACTGATTTCCGTTGTGAACTCGTCGGAAAAACTGAAAGAATGCGAGCCGCAGAGCGTTGTTGCAGCGGCGCTGCGCGGAGAAGGATACGGCCTGATTCTTGGACACGGCTACAGCATTGTGCCGTATGGGAGTGTGGCAACGTTTGTACTGCAGTACAAGGGCTACATTCAGCTTGCTATGAGCACAGGATTTTATGCGGACATTGACTGCAAGGAAGTTCGCGAAGGCGAGTACAAGGGAAGAAACAGACGAACCGGAAATGTCGAGGTGGATTTCTCGGTCTACGAGACGGACGAAGAACGAGAGCAGCACCCGGTCGTCGGCTATTATGCTTATTTTGAACTCAAAGACGGGTATTTCCGCGCAGAGTATATGAGCATCGATGCGCTTTTGAAGCATGCAGACCATTACTCGCCGGCATTTTCTCTGGAAACCTACAATAAGTTCATGGCGGGCGAACTGGACGAGAAGGAAGCGGCAAAGCTGAGAAAATCCTCGCCGTGGTATGACGTTTCCGGCGGTCAGGACGCCATGTTTAAGAAAACGGTGCTTCGCCGGATTCTTAACAGCGGCTACGCTCCGCTTGCAAATGAAGTAAGAGGCATGCTTGCGACAGATGATGACAGCGGCGTAGTTGCGAATATGCCTGTCATTGACGTGGATCGTGCAACGGGAGAGGTTGTTGACGCGCCGAAGCTGGAAGAGGCGGCGCAGGACAATGATTTCTTTGAAAGCGCAGACGCGGTGGACGAAGAACTCAAAAAGCGCGACGAGGCAAAAGCACCTGCATCGAAGGAAAAGAAGCAGAAAAAGAAAGCAGAAACCGCAAGGGAAGAACTGCCGATGGATGATACGGATTCCTTTTTTGGAGTGGATGAGGTATGAGACCGATCACAAGCAAGATTGTAAAAGACCCGAAAGACCCGAAGCGCGAGGTTTGCGAGACGATGGTGATTTGGGGCAAGGCGTCCAGAGATATGAAGCTGGAATATACCAAAGGCTCCGAGACATCTCCGCCAAAACCGAAGGTGACATTCGGCGTTTGCTACGAGGACAAGCGATTTATGAACGTCATATCCGTCGGGGAATGCCAACAGACCAATATCGCGCAGCGGGTAAAAAAGGGAGATTACGTCCTGATCGCCGGGAGATGGTCCAGCAAGGCATACACGAACAAAAACGGGGAAAGCAAAACGTGGGACGAGCTGCGCATCGACTACATCGAAATTCTGAAAGACGGATTCCGGGAGGCAGTTTCTGACGCGATGGCAGACGCGCTTGCCAGCACGATGGAGCAGGGCTACTTCAAGGAAAAAGCGGATTTTACAAGAGCGTTCAACCGGGCATTCGTCGGCGCGTTCTGGGATCTGTGCCAGTCGATGCAGGCAGAGGAAGAACCGGAACCTGCAGAGGAAGAAACAGGGGAAGGCGCGGACTATGAACTGAGCATATGACGGAGGAAAGCATGGAAGAAATTAAAATCATCCTCCAAACAGCACCGAGAACGAAGAAAAATTCGCAGCAGATTTTCTTCAACAAGGCGACGGGGAAGCGAATGATCGTTCCATCCAAGCAGTACAAGGAGTATGAGCAGGCGTGCCTTTGGCAGATCCGCAGACCAAAAGAGCCGATCAGCCGGGCGGTCAACGTGAAATGCGTTTATTATATGCCGACACGCAGGAAGGTCGATTTATCCAACCTGATTGAAGCATCGCTTGATATTCTGGTACGCGCCGGCGTGCTGGAAGACGACAACTGCGACGTTGCGGCAGCGCACGACGGAAGCCGCGTCTACTACGACAAAGAGAACCCGAGAGCAGAAATTACGATCACGGAACTTTAGAAATTGATTTTGGAGGCAGAAGTCATGGAACGAACGATTCAGAGCATGGTCATTACAGCCGTTGTGCCTTGGAAAAGCATTTACAGGGAGGACACGGCGGCAGAAAAACATACGACGGATACGCAAGAAGAGATTGACTTCTGCCTCAACCACTGCCCGTATGCGAACACGGAATGCTGCAACTGCCTGTCCGGAGGAAAACCGGACACCCGGAAGAAGATTGACCTTGACCGGCTCAAAGAGATGCTTACGCTCAAAAGACCGAACGCGGAGATCTGCAAAGAACTGGGCGTTGACCGGGCGACCGTGTATCGCAACAGGAAGAAACTTGGAATTTAAGAGAAGAATATATCTTAGCTGCGTATAAAAGAAATAATTTAGGAGAATGAAACGCATGAAGACGCAGATTGTAAAAATCAAGGGTGACTGGGAAGAAGTCGTATCGGATTGCCGCGCAACGGTCGGAAAGCCGCCGCTCGGGCACGAACCCAGCACGGAGTTCAAGCGGAAGATCCTGATTTCGGAGCACAGTCCGATTCGGGATATTTCGGTCAAGTGGAAGTGGCACAACATCAAAAGCTGGGTTGCGACGCACTGGGTACGGCACAAGTGGGAGTGCTTCGTTAAGACGCAGCGCACAGACCGGACTGGCATTGACCGGGACAAGCTGCCACAGGACGCGCCAGTTGACTTCACGGGCGACGCAAACGCACAGGCACTGATTGATACCATGCGGAAGCGTTTGTGCCATACAGCCGCGCCAGAGACGCGGGAGTATGCGGAGGACTTTAAACGTGCGCTACGCGCAATCGAACCGGAACTATCAGATGTGCTGGTCCCTAATTGCTGCTACCGTGGATTTTGCCCGGAGATGCAGTCGTGCGGCATGTGGGAGAACATTGCAAAAAACCTCACGAAAGAGGATCTTCTGAGTTGGGAGAAACGATATGGAGCATACAACGAACGGCTCTGGTACAGAAAGAAGCGGGACGACGGACAGAATACTTGTCTGTGACAACTGCGGAAGGGAATTTATCCGGAACGGCTCACACGCGCGGAATGCAAACTTCTGCAATCGGGCGTGTTATCGGGCGGCTATGAGAAGCGGGAAATTTCTGCCGCTGACAAGAGCAAATGAGCCTCTGGGAATCCCGCACAAGAACGTTTTCATCAGAGTTACGCAGATTCTGGACGTGTATGAGGATTACAGACCGGATGTAGGAAGGATCTATCCGGCGGAGAAGTACGAAAACCAGAAGATTCCGGGATATGTCGTTGTCGTGAACGGACACCGGGTATGCGTCCGGTACGGAGAGTGTGAAGAGGTGGAGCATGAGTAAAGCAGTTTTAATTAGCATCCGCCCAAAGTGGTGCGAGAAGATCATAAGCGGAGAGAAAACGGTCGAGGTGCGCAAGACGCGCCCGAGGCTGAACCTGCCGTTTAAGTGCTACATCTACCAGACGGGGCAGGGCGGGGTTATCGGCGAGTTTGTGTGCGATGACATCTTTGAGCGAATCGTGCAGGTAGGGACGAGCTGCGAGACGCCGAAGTATTGCCTTTGCGACTGGAACATGGACTGCACACCGCTTGATAGGATTCTTTCGGACGCTTGCTTGACGCTGGACGAGCTGGAAAAGTATCTGGACGGCGGCGCAGGCTACGGCTGGCACATCTCCAATCTCAAAATTTACGATACGCCGCGCGAACTAAACGAATTTTTCGTCCTGCTGGAGACAAGATTTGGTGCAGAGCCTGTGCCGATCACGCGCCCGCCGCAGAGTTGGCGCTATGTGGAGGAAATGTAATGGACTACATTGAGAAAATCGTATGGCATGAGGTGACGACCAGACCACCTACGGAGGAAGAAAACGAGGAATATAAGCGCATATGGGACGATGACCTATGTTTTGTGTTTGACTGCACCATGCCGGAAGATGGGCAGGAAATCCTTGTTAAAACCAAATATGGAGTAGACACGGACGTTTGTTGCATTGATGGAGGAACATATCTCGAAGATCGCGGCGATTGGGAAGATGTGCTTGCTTGGGCAGAAATGCCGAAGGGAAAAGGAGATGAAGCGGATGGCTGAAATTGCTGCGTCGATCGGGTACTGGTTCATGCTTATTGGAGGGTGGCTGATTGCTGCTGCGTTGCTTGGATTCCTTGGATGGACGGTGTGCAAAGCGTGGAGAGCATTCAGTAATATGTTCCGCAACGTCTGCCGTGTGGAAAGCCTGATCTATGAGTATAAGTTCCACAAGCAGGAGTTTTTGGAATGGAAAGCGGAAAGAGAAAGGGGCGAAAACGATGGACGCTGTTGAATTTTTGAAAGAAGCGAAAAGATATTGCAAGTGGTGCAAAAACACCACGCAAGATGGCAAGAAACGATTGTGCGAGGTTTGCTATTTCGAGAAGCTGAATGACCTATTCAACCTTCCCCCAATGGCATATCGTAAATTCGTTGAGACAGTCGAAGAATGGTCAAAAGAGAATCCTGTAAAGACAAGACAGAGTGAATTTTTGAAGATGTTTCCAAACGCAAGAATCGAGAGTGATGGGATGCCTTCCATTTGTCCAATTGTCGTAGATAAACGATGCCACAATAAAGACGCCGATGCTCTCTTCTGCCTTGAGAGAGACGAGGAAGAATGCAGAAAATGTCGCCTTGACTATTGGTTGCAGGAGGTGGAATGATGGGTGAAATCACATATATGGACTGCTGGCATTATATTGCGCCCTTGATTCCCGTGAAAGCAGACACATTTTCGATAGATGTTTATGTGATGGTGTATCAGGCGCTCAAAGAGGCGGAAGAACGCCGTGTGGGAACGCCTGATAAGAGGCAAAAAGATGCCGGCATTTCGGAGGGATAGACGTGACGGGACTGGTTCGCTGCCCGAAGGGGCATATTGTCGGAGAATGCCGGGATGGGGCGTTTGTTGTGCAGATGAGAAGGCGGCGCGTTGTTTATCGGGCGGAAAAAGCGGAAATTGAGATCGTATGCGAGCAGTGCGGGGATAAAATACGGCTTTCTATGCGGAACGGAGTGATTGAGGTGACAGCAGATGACTAAAATATATGCAGGTGAACGGCAAAGCGGGAAAACAAACATGCTCATCGAAAAATCCGCAGAAACAGGAGCAATCATTGTGGCACCGACGCTCAAAATGGCGAGGTACATTCAAGATATTGCTAAGAAAATGGAAAAGAAGATCCCAAACCCCATCTCAACACTATGCTTTATCCGCATTCTTTCGGACGAGAATATGGGAAAACACAAGAAGTTTCTCATCGATGAGGTTCAAATGGTTCTTGACCAAATGAATGTTGAGATCGCTACGGCTGATAACGATTGCGTTAAGCAGGTGACACGCTATGGCTGACTATGTAAACATGATCGATTTTCTCAATTTTCTGACAGATAGAAGAGAATCAGCCGATGACGCCATGATGGGAATATACAGGAAAATGGTGCTTCTGGAACTGTCTCGTGACCTCATTCAGATGAAACCACACCACTTTGTACCGATGGATACAATTCCTTTTGTCGGAGAATGTAATGGATGCAAGTGGAAATTGGTGCGGCCGCAGAAATGCTCTTGTTGCAGGCGAAACCGCAATTTGAAGGACTGCTACGAGATGGAAGAGACGGAGGACGACGAAGATGACATGGACGAATACTGCTAGGTGGTAAGAACATGAAAATGGAATGGCCAGAAAATGAGGAGTTCAGACCGAACGATATGATTCCTGTTACACACAATGGCAAGGTGATCGGACTTTTGAAGGCAATCCATGAGTACGGCGTGGAAGTCGTAGTATGGAGAGGAAACGCCGGACTTGAGTTTATCGATGGAAAAGTTGTTGCCTGCGAGATTCTGGACGAACCGCATGGTTACTGAGGAAGGTGTGAGCATGACAGTTAGCGAATACAGAAAGTGGCTTTCCGAGCAACAGAAGAAAAGCGACTCGGACGCGCTGGAACATGGAGACTATAAACGGAACATCGGAAGAAGGGACGCATTTCGTGAAGCGCTGAAAAAACTGCCAGATTCCTTTGACCCTGAGAAAGAACCGGAAAAAGAGGGGTTCGACTGGACAAAGGTTACGATGAACACAATCGTAAAACACAAGAAATACGGGTATGGAATTGTTGAATTTGTAAATGTGGTTGATGTCGGAATAGCCGGAGAATACCACTTTTTAGAAATGAAGAACAATGACATAACCAGGTACAAGCCGGCACTCATATGGAGAACAGAGGCTGGGGAACGCAAAGGCGTGCTTCTGACCGCAGACACACTCAAAGATTTTGAAAAAATCGGGAAATGGGGGCCAGATGATTTCCCGAAAGATGCAGAAAGATCATTTTGGAGGCGAGAAATATGACCGTTAAAGAGTACAAGGAATGGTTGACTGACAGAAAAGAACATTGCCTTGCGAGACTCAGCCGCTATGAAAATGGCAAAGACCGCAATATGGGGAAAGCGGTTGCATTTGAGGAATGCTTTGATAAGTGCCCGGATTCCTTTGAAGATGACGCAAGATCACAAGCCGATAGTAGTTCCATTGCGGCGGAGACTGCTTACACAATGGAAAAAATCAAAGAATTGCGCGAGGATATGGCTTCCAAAATCCAGTCTAACACAGACAAAATGGAAAATCTCAAGAAGCAGCTCAAGGAATCGAAGGAACGAGCTGACAACGGCAGGGAGCGGGTTCATTATCTGGAACGAAAACTTAGGAATACAGAGGCGTTGAACGATCAACTGCTACTGGAACTTGCACGCAGACAGAATGCGGATGAATCTGGAAAAGTGAAGTATATTACAGTCGGAAAGCCGGAAATCTATATCGGCGGTGAAAAGGCTGGAAATTGTACCGTGACATTGCTTGACCTGAAACAAACAATTCCGCTGATGCAAAGCGAGGACTATAAGGAGCGGTTCATTGCGGAGTGGGCGCAGACGAAAATTCGGCTCAGTAAGCTGAACCGGATGCTCTTACGGTACTATGATGGGACACTTGATTTCGCGCCGACGTGTCCGACGCTTTTGCTTGAGAAGCAGTCTCTTGCAATGCAACAGTATCTCGATATGCTGGAAATCCGTGCAGCGATTGAGAATGTTGAACTTCCGACTGGTAAGCTGATGGACTGCTGATAAACTCAGCACTGGAAGGAAAGAACCTGACCGGTTTAGCTGGCATCAAAGCATAAAAATACAATTTCTATTGCAATTTCATAAAAAGTGTGGTATAATCCAGTAAAAGAAAAAGTATGACCACACGCCGTTTCGGTGTTTTCCCGTATGGGAGGACTACCGGAACGGCTTTTTTGTTTGTCAGGAGGTACAAATGGCGCAGGATAACAACGAGTTTGAACAGCAGGAGTATTATAACGAGCTTGCGAAAAAAACGTCGGAAAGTCTTGCGTATTTTTATTGCTGCGTCAAGTATGACGTTCCGTTCGCAAGAGACTGCGTACCGCGCGACGAAAGCAGGGACCGATGGCTTTCGTATATTGACAATCTGCATCTGAAAAAGCGGGATGTCAACAAGGCAGGACAGCCGCTTGGCTTCCTCGACGGGCTGACGGACATCACAAAGATATTTGGAGAAGGACTGAAAGACGGGGAGTTTACAAAGGCGGTATACGCAGAAAAGAACGCGCAGAGCGCAAAAGCCGGAACGGTGCGGCAGCGCAAGGACTGGGGACTGGGAAGCGAAAGCAACCCGTATACGAACGAGGATTACGCAGAGTTTGACCGGATTTACACGATTCTCGTAACTGACCTCGGCGGCGAGGACGCAGTGAGCGCGAAGCAGGAGCTGATTCTGCGGAACGTTGCAAGGTGGACAAAGCAGATGAATGATGCTTCCGCAGCCGGGAAATTCGACGCGGCAAAGAAGCTTTCGACTTTAATTCAGGAGAACCTTGCAAGCGACAATCTTCGAAAAAAGGACATCCGGCCGGCAGATATTATCCGAATCGACGAGATTACGGATAAGCTGGAAAAAGCGGGGCTTTTGAAAAACGGAAAGCAGTGCAGCCCGGATGAAATGTTTGCGTTTTTCTTCGGCAGACCGCCGAAGTATCCGTATACGGCAGACGCGGTTGACCAGATGATCTTGATTAACGAAAACCGGATGCGGCAAAATGATGGAATGCCGGAGCTTTCCATGCTGCCGGATGAAATGCGGATTCACGACGATCTGGGAGAGTTTGCAGAAGAACCGAACAAGGAAGAGCAGGAAGCCTATGATAAGCTTGGGCTGATCCGGATGCCGCCGGTCAAAGAGGGCGGAAAGAAAAAGAACGGAGATCAATAATTATGGCACGACGGGCAGGAAAAGTATGGTCGCCCGGCGTCGGCTGGGTTTCCAAACGGGAAGTTGAACAGAGAGACTATTCTTCGTTTGAATCAGAATGGTGGGCGTTTCTGGTCTGGGTGATTCGGTGGTATCCGGATAAAGGATGTGACCTTTTCCGGGACGAATACGCAGATTACGCAAACGAAGAAATCATGCAGCGGCTTATGATGCGGGCGTATGCGCGGTACGCGGACGTCGCATTTACAGGAACGCGAGGCATCACAAAGACAAACACGAAATTCAAATATGAGCTGCTGGATGGTTTGGTATGGCCGGGAACGCAGAGCGCGTATTACGGACCGTCGTACAAGCAAATGGCAGCGATTGGAAGCAAACAGTTCAAGCAAATCGCACATGACTATCCATCCCTTACAAAAGGATGGCGGATCACGGCAGAGAGTAAGGACGATTTTAAGATCGAGACGGATTTAGGGAGTGCATTTTACATCTCCGCATTTCGTGGTGATAACATCCACTGCGTAACGGCGGAAGAATTTGCGCAGGAAGAAAACCCACCGTTTGATTTTACGGAATACTCCACGATTGTTTTGCCGGCAGTTCGTTTGCGGCACAACGTAAACGGAAAACCGGATGAAAACTTCGTATCCTACAAAAACCATTCTATCACAAGCGCAGGAAGAAAGCAGCACCCGTCGTTCCAGGTACGCTGTGAAACAATGAAAGAAATGCAGCGCGGCGAAAGCGCGTTCGCATACGACATGAGCTGGGAATGCGTTGTTTTACAGCAAATGCGTCCTTATTCGTGGGCACAGAAGCTGCGGACGAAGCTGACACCGGAGCGATGGATGCGGGAAATGGAATCGCGCTATACCGGCGCGGACGAATATCCGATCATCTCGGACGAAACGCTTTCGGAGAGCTGCTGCTTGCAGACGATGGAGCGGCAGCACATCTGCAAATATCCGGGATACAAGACAGACCCGAAGGACGTTATTTACGTTGTCTGCTACGACGTATCATATGAGGACGCGAAGAAGAACGCAAAGTGCGCGTGCGGCGTGTGGAAGCTCACGAAGCAGACGGACTTTCTAAAGCGCGACAGGTACTTAAAACAGCTCGTGTGGCTCGATGACTGGCCGCCACCGGACAACGCCATGAAGCAGGCAAGGCGGCTGAAAGACGTATGGTATCGGTTCTGCTTTGACGGCGGAAATACGACGTATATCGCAATCGACGGATGGCAGTACGGCAAGGCGGTTATTGAGGACTTGATGAAGGATCTCGGAGATGGACTTCCGCCGCTTTGCGTGTTAGACCACGCGGAATATACGGCGCTGGAACTCGACGGGGCGCTTCCGGTCATTTACCCCATCAAGGCGGGCGGCACGGGCGTTACTGACCCGGACGCGGAGATGATCCGGTACGCGCAGATCCAGTTTGACAACCATAATGTGCAGCTTCTGACGATGAACACCAGAGAGGGCGTTGAAAGTTACAAACGCATGCACAGAATCAAAGACGATGACATGGACTATCAGATCGCGAGACCGTATCAGAAAACGCGGGAGCTTTCCGGACAGATTCAGAACCTGAAAGCGGTTCCATCCGGCTCGGGCGTCAGCGAGAAACGGATTTCGAAGTCGATACAGCGAGATAGCTGGTCGGCAATCAAATACGGCTTGCGGCTGGCGCAGAGGCTCGAACGGGCGCTTGCTATCAGCGCGGCGAGAAAGAAAAGCGACTGGGACGAAGAACTCGAAAAGTTCAGAGGGCAAAGCGCAACGGCGACCGCCGCACCGCACGGAACAGGCCGGATGGTCACGACACGTCGGGGAGGACGATTGTACTGATGGGAGATTCAGAGAAGAGAGCTTACAGGCTGTATGCGCTTGCGGTGTCGAAGCAAGCCGTGGACGAGGCGATGAAGCAGCGGTTCAGCCGGATTTTACCGGAATATATTCTGATTTATACGCAGGAAGATGCGCGGAACGGCTGGGTAGAGGTTGGAGAAGAAAACCTTTACCGGCTGACAAAAGAGGACTCGGATTGGGTCATGCAGTGCGCGGCTGCGCTTTTCTTGGAGCGGCTGAAACAGTCTGGCTTCGAGGTATCAAAGCGGCTTGGAGAAATGGTTGATAAGCTTTCTGCCGCGTTGGACGAAGAGCGCAAAAAACTATCCAGCAACAAGGAGGAAAAGGCACATGGCGATACCGAAAGAGGAACTGAACAAGGTCCAGTATGAGTCTTTTCCGGAGATTTTCGGTCGATTTCGGAAACTGGCGGCAGAGAATCAGGGAATGCCGATGGCAAGCATTGTATCGGCGTTTGCAGGCATCAACTCCGGGCGCTACGGCATGGCGAACCCGTATATCCAGAACCGCCGCGTAAAGCAGATTTCTTCGCTTCCCGCAAACTACACAAAAGACAAGGTTGCGGAAATGCTGACAAGCCCGTATGAGAATGAAAAGCCGCTTCGTCAGGTGGGGCATATTCTGGAATATACGGCGTATCCGCTGTTTCATATCCGCAAGACCTATCAGAATCTTTTGACCTACCACAGCTATATCGCGCCGAACTTTGTATCGGAAAGCGATATGAAGAAGGACGATTTCTGGCGGGAATACAAGTTGGCAGAAAAGCTCCGGCAGGAGTTTTGCCCGAAGGAAACGGCACATCAGATCGTTGGGCAGGTCGGAACGGAAGGGAAGGTATTTTACTATCCCAGATACAGCGTAGACAAGAGCCACAACAAGGTTGACTACGCATTTTTGCAGCAGCTGCCGTCTGACTGGACGAAGATTACGGGATTCAACAATATTTCGAAGTACACGGTTGCCTTTAACATGATGTACTTCTTACAGCCGGGATGTGTGCCTGAACAGTTTGGAGATCTGTTTACACCGTATCTCTATGACTTCGCGCAGGTTGTGGAAGCGCCCAAAAAGGCGGACAAGTCGCTTGTTTTTGCGCAGAAGCGCATTGACATCGGAAAGTTCCGCGCGATTCAGCAGGGACGAGACTTGGTTGGAACGCCGGATGTCTACTATCAGAACGGAAGATGGTATTATTGGGTGTATCTGCCGCCTGAAAAGGTGTTTACCTTTGAGGCAGACGATGCAAGCAGGACGGCAATCTCGCCGTTTGCAGGACTTTTCCTGAACATGATACAGCTGGCGCAGATGGAGCAGATCCAGTTGGAGTTGATTCAAAATCCCCTCGTCAGCCTTCTGCATGGAGAAATCCCGTACAGAGATGAAAAGGTCGCAACGGACGATGACCAATACAGACTCAGCAACGCAGGGCGGCTTCTTTTTGAAACGCTATGGTATCAGATGCTGTTTGAAAACAACACAAGCGGTATCGGGCTGTATCTTGCGCCGGTTGAAAACATGAAGCTGGAAAGTCTGTCCGAAGCGCCGTCTGCCATGGATATTGTGAAGCAGGGCTATTCCGATACGATGTCGCAGGCCGGCATGGGCGCTATTATCCCACTGGGAGACGATACAAGAGCCGCAACGGCACAGATCTCCTTGCAGATTGAAAGCAAGTTCATGGAATGCGTTTACCGCGACTATGAGCGGATGATGAACGCGATTCTCAAGAGCCTCAACCTCAAGTATGACTTCCGGTTCCGGATGTTTGGAAATCTTGCAGAGGACGAAAAGACGATGGAACGCGCGATGAAGGGCATGGAGCACGGGATTCTGCCGGATACCTTCTTATACAATGCGCTGCTGGACCGGTCGGTGCTGGATGACATCTGCTTGTCTGACGCAGTATTTGCAAGCGGCGTGATGGATAAGCGGCTTCCGCTCGTCACATCGTACAGCGCAAAGCAGGACACTTCCAATCTTCCACCGCAAAAGCAGGGCAGACCCAAAGGGGACGGAGCGGTAACGACAGACGGCTCGGAGGGCGTGATTGACCAATATGGAGCGACAAATGACTGAGTATGTCAAAAAAGAGGATCTTTTTCTGATTAACCGCGCACTGAATGACGATAAGGACGTTCGGATTCAGCGAACGAAGGACGGCTACCGCATCGTTGAGGACAGCGTGAAGGTGATTTTAAAGGCAGTCGTTGAGAAACGGTAAAAAATCATAGAGAACACCCGCACCGAAATGGCGGAGCGGAAGAGCTAACGGAGCTGACGACACAGAAATGTGCCGTTGGCTCCTTTTCTTTTTGGAAAGGAGATGCCTGCAATGGCCCGACTGAAAGAGAAGTTTAATTTTGAAAGCGGCGCGTTTGCCCGTATCCGGGACGCGGCGAAGGAAGCGACCGGCGCGTATCAGGACGCGGCGCGCAAGCTCGACACACTCAAGGAGTGGGTACTGATCGAGTTTGGAATGCCCAAGACGGCAGACGTGATTCACAAGCTCGCGCATGCGCAGCCCGTTCGGTTTGACGTGATTGGCGATCTTCTTCACCAGAGGCACATCCTGCAGATCTACCCGGCGACCGAGGAATACCGGGGCGAACCGGAGACGCTTGACGATGTGTTTGAGGAAATCATCGACGCGCTGCAGAAGATTGAAAACGCGCTGCATGAATGTGTGAAGGTATGCGATGAAAGCGGCGTATATCCACTGGGACGCGGATTTGAGAATTTGCAGATGGAAAACAGCGCGAGCTACGAAAAGTTTTTGTATGCGTGGCAGATGTATTCCGAGCATGAAATGGGCGCGACGAGCTTTGAGAACTGGATCGAGGATCTTTTTGAGGAAGAGGGTGCGTGACGATGCCGCTTACAAAAACAAAGCCTTCCAAGTCTTTTGGTCAGATCAGGGTTTTGCAAAAACTCAATGAGTATGAGTTTGGCGTGGAACTCACGATGATGCGAGACGGGCTGAACGAAAACAGATGGGAATACCGGAATATCAAAGACCATTATCGGTCGTTTGTCGGTCAACCGATTCTGATTGCCTACGTAATGGGGAAAATCGGAGACGGGCATAACAGCTCGGAGAAGGTAGACCCTAGGACACGGGAGAAATACTACTCCTACACGGACGGTACAGCGGAGCGGATTGTCGGAACGCTGTCGGATGACATCAATGATTTTTCCCTTGTGGAGAGGGATGGTCATACATGGGTTGTGGCGAAGGGAAAGCTGTTTGCATTTTACGCGAAGGAGCTTGTCGACAAGATTGTGCGAACAGGGCGCATGAGCGTGTCGGTGGAGACCTTGATTCACGAAATGCACAAGGACGGAGATACGGAAGTTTTCACGTCCTGGAGCGGCATCGGTGTCACGATTCTGGGAGAGGGCGTTGCTCCGGCGATTCCGGGAGCCAACATCGCCCGGTTGTCTGCGATGCAGGATGAATTTAAGACATTGAAACTGCGCGCGGCATCTTTGCAGAAGTCCCCGGAGAACAACGCCCCCAAGGAAGGGGTAACAACTCGAAAAGGAGTGAAGAAATTGAACACTTATAGCAAGAGACAGCTTACGGAGCTTTCCGCAAGATTCGAAGGCTACAAGGTTCTGGCTGCCGGAGAGCAGGACGGCAAGGTATATGTTGCACTGCTTTCCAAGGACGGCGCTTTTAAGAGCTACGTCATGGAAAATGCAGCGGAAACCGTTGTGCCGGAGAAATTTGTAAGCCTGTCTGCAAAAACCGTGGTTCCGTTCGGCGAGGACGCGGAGCTGCGTGTGGATGCGATGGACTTTACGGATGCGACAAGCGGAGAGCTGCAAAGCAGACTGAACCACGCAGAAGCAGAACTCAAGACGCTTGGAAAGCAGCTGGAAGATGCGACGAAAAAGGTTTCTGACATGGAAACATTTGAAAGCGCACGCCGGCTGAACGCAGCGAAGCAGGCAGCCAAGAACACACTTGCGGCGTTCAACGCGAACCGCGCAGAAAAGGTTCCCGACAGCGCCATCGACGGCATTCTCAAGGACGTGGAAAGCGGTCTTTATGCCAACTGCATGAAAGACGGCGCTTGGACCGGCGAGGCAGAGGTCACAAAGTCTGTCTACGCGGTATGCGGCGAGGAAGTTGCAAAGCTGGACGCTGCCGCTGCGCAGAAAAACCGCACGGTATTTGCTTGGGAAAAGTTCGGTCAGAACGCCCAGCATGACGGCGGCACGATTGGCGACATGCTCAATGGCTGGGGCATCGAGACTGCCAAGGAATAAGAAAGGAGTGAGACAAGATGTCTTTTACTGCAAAAACCGCGTTTGAAGCGCGTGTAACAAACAACAGAAACAATGACCTCATCAACGTCACCGGTCGGTATCAGGTTTCCCAGAAGGATGCAGACTGCGACGCCGGCAGACTTGTCATCAGAAACGACAATCTTCCGTGCGCCGGATTTGCGAACGTGAAGAATGAAAACGCATGGTACATGAACGACGCGACCTCTACTACGAACGCCGGTGACGTTGTGTACGCGGCGAACACCTATGAGGTTCCGCTTCTTGCAGGCAAGAACGGTCAGCTCTATGCCGTTGGCACGGAGACGCTCGGTCTTGGCATTCCCGCAGGACGCGACGGCACGTTTACGCAGATCGTCTTTGACGGCACGCATGCGTACCGCTTCGGTATCGGCAACGTGACCGGGGAACTCAGCACCAATAAGTTTTTCACCATTGACGCAGGTCAGCTGAAACCTGCCAATGCCGCACCGACCGCGACGGGCGCACTGTACTTCAAGCTCAGAGGCGAACCCGGCAAGTTCACCGAGGGAACGACTGCCAGCTTTGAATACATCGATGTCATCGCGTTTACGGCTGTTGCCGCAGGCGGCTAATCAGGAAGGAGTGAAACAACATGTCTAAACTGACGCTTAACAGCATTTCCCCGTCTGTGTTTGTTGTGAATGCAGCAGACGGCTCTGGCATCGAACGGCAGCGCGCCGACATTGTGGCAAAGGGCAGAGTCCTTGCCTATGAGCACGCGGTCAAGGGCAAGAACGCCATGCTCGCGGCAAACGGCAAGGCGGAGTCGGCACATTCGATGCTCACCCAGACCGGCTACAGACAGCTCAACGAGAAGTTCCAGCAGGAACACCTTCTGTATGCCGCAAGAATCACCTGCCAGCAGACCGGCGAGGCGGCTCCGACCGACTTTGACGATTTCCGCCGCAACGGTCAGAGATTTTTCAGAAACAGAAGCTTCTACCGCGTTCTGCAGGGTATCTATCAGGAGATCGTGACCCCGATCATCCCGGCTGTCTATTCTGAGGCTGTGGATATGTTCGCAGAGACCGTTGAGGTGGGCTTCGGCGAGACGCATATGGTTTCGGTCGGCTCCAACGACATTCCTGTTTTCCAGGATTCGAGCTGGGGCGCAAGCCGCTCTGTGCCGCGCAACCGCTTCTACAGCAAGGACTACACGCTCAACCCGCAGCCCAAGACTGCGCAGATCAACGCAAAGTGGTTCCAGCTGGTCGGCAACAATCAGGACTTTGGCGCATTCTTTGCAAACATCGTCGCCGGCATGTATGCAAAGACCATGGGCATGTGGAATGCAGCACTGAATGTTGCGAAGGAAGATACAACGCTGATTCCGTCCAACCTGACGTTCTCGTTCGACTCTACGAACTGGATGACCGCTGCAAACCGTCTGTCGGCGCTCAACAACACCGGCATCGGCGGCATTTTCGCCACCGGCTCTATGGTTGCGCTGTCGAAAGTTCTGCCGACACAGGCAAGCGGCTCTTCCAACGTGAACATGGACGCGGCTCTGGCAACGCTTCTTGGCGGCGCTTATAACTCGCGCGGCTATCTGGGCGAGTTTATGAGCATTCCGCTGCTTCCGCTGCGCGATGTGATCGTTCCCGGTACGCAGAACACCAATCCGGAAACGCTTCTGAGCAACACGGACATCTGGATGATGGCATCGTCCGGCAGAAAGCCCATGACCATTGCGTACAACGCGGCAACGCCGATCACCATCGAAATCGACCCCGTGATGGACGCGAGCGACTTTGAGATTGCACTCAATCTCACGATTGCTCTGGATACTGTTGCAGTATTTTCCAGCAAGATTGCCCACATCACCATCTGATGCGGGCATCGTGGGGAGGGTTCATACCTCCGACCCTCCCCACACTTTATATGGCTTGGCAAAGTGCAAGAAGGCGGTGCAAGTCCGCCGAAAGCCGATACGATAACGACAGTGCCATGAAATCTGAAAGGAGTATGAAAGATGGCTGAAACGAAGAAAAAGACGGGAGAAACGGCAAAAAAAGGCGGCAGACCGCGCAAGGCTGCGGTCGTTCCGGAAACGGCTGCAGAGGATGATTTTTTCCAGATCGCAGAAGAAGAGGAAAAAATCGAAGTCGACGCGAAGCAGGCAGAAGAAAAAACACCTGAGAAGGAAGCGGAACAGAAAACCTATACCGAAGAGGATGTGCAGCGCATGATCTCGATGGCGGTTGCAAAGGCGATGCAGAGCGTTCCCACGCAGCCGGCAGCGCCGCAGATCATTCAGGTTGCAGCGGATACGGAGAAGGTACATTTTCTTTGGCAGGCAGAGGTTGCAGACGACAACATTGTGCGCTTCGGAGAGGGCGGCATGTATGGGCAGATCGTTGGAAAGACGGGAAGCTTCTATGTGCCGAAGAGCGAGCTTTCCAGAGTTCTGACAGAGCGCAACCGCGTATTTTTAAAGCGCAGATGGCTGATTGTCGTGTCTGGGCTTGACAAAGAGGAACGAGAGGCGCTTGGCGTTGATTATCAGGACGGGGAAATTCTCGACCAGAAGGCATTTCAGAAGATGGTAGAGCTTGGAGACGAGCTGCTTGACATTTATCCGAAGCTCTGCGAGGGGCATAGAAAGATGGTTGCAAAGAGATGGGCAGAAGCCTATGAGCAAGGAAACCGGAATGTCACAAGACAGCGCACGGTCAAGCTCAATGATATGAGCAAGGCGCTCGGCGGCGGACGCGGAGATTTTGTCGGAATTATCGAGAAAATGAACGCGCAGGACGCGCAGTAACAGGAAATATGGAAGGGCGGCGGTTTTGTAATGAATGACAAGGAAAAGATCGAGGCGCTATGTGCGGTAATCGAAGAGATTCTTGAGCTGGTTCAGGACGAAACCGCCGCAGAATGTTACAGGGAGAAATATCGGCAGGCGGTTGCTTGCGAGGATGCGTTTGAGGACGAGAGGTGGAACTGATGGGAACGCCGTGGAGTGAAATTATCACAGATTATGCAATGGTCGTGATCGGCGACACAAGGATGCGAGAGGATCTTGCAACGAACCCGGCACTTTTCTTCCGGAGGATGGCAGGGTGGATGCAGATGTCGATTCCGATGTTAAAGTCTCCACCGGAGCTTCTGGTCTATCTGACGCAAGGACTGATACCGCCAGAGTTTTCGGACTTTTCCTGGCAGAGCACGCAGGAAAGCACGGTGACGGAAACGAGCGTTGAAACGGGGAAAACAGGATTTGAGCTATGCTCGTGCGTGCAGGTGATTCGGCAGAGAAACGGCGATGCGGTGTATGCGCCGTACGCGGATTTTACTTACAACGCGGAGACTGGCGTTGTGACGTTTCCGCAGCAGGACAACGCTGGAACGGAATACAGTCTGGATTTTTACACAGACGGACAGTTTTTACACGAACTGAGCTTAAAACAGAAGCGGCTTCTGGCGCTGGCAGTTGCGGTGAATTGGGACAACCGATTCAACCGCGAATGGCTGAATATTCAGCCGAAAATTCACGACAGGAGTTTTAACCCGCCGAACGAGAACACGACGATGAAGGAATCTACGGCGCGGTATGAAAAAAATGCACAGCTATTTTATGCAGAGCTGCGCGGATATGAGCAGGAATGCGCGTATATGCGGACGGTAAATCCGGCGCGGCGCGTTTTCCAACTGCTTTGAGAGGAAGAAAACAGGGGGGGGTGATACCGCTTGGCAATTACAGACAGCATCAAAAACGGCATGATTTCGGAAGGGAAACTGCATCAGGCGGCAAAAAACACCCCGTCAGAATATGCAGACAGAAAACGGCAGTATCTTTCAGATCCAACGACACAGTTTGTGCATGAGTACGCAAAGTACGCAGCGAACTTCTTCGAGGCAAGGGTGCAGGGGCTGAATCCGGATGACCCATACGAATGGGAGACGGTACTGATTCGGATGGCAGACATCGCGCCCGACTCTGCCTCGACGCTTCGGAAAAAGGACGATTACAAGATCGTTTTGTTTGCTGACGCGAGCATCGATTATGTCCCAGAGGGGGCAAAGATCGAGTGTATTGGTTCAACGTGGCTGGTTATCAATCCGCAGAACATTTCAAGCGAAACGGCAAACGCAGTGGTTCAGCGGTGCAGGTCGGTATGGAACCATCTGGACTGGTACGGAAATCTTCTTTCCGAACCGCTTTGTGTGGATAAGGCACTGCTTTTGTCGAACGATTCAGACATGCAGGACTACGCGCTGATCTCGAAGGGATATGTAAACGTTTCGTGCCAATGCAACGAGCAGACAAGAAAGCTTGGAACGAACAGCAGAATTATTTTGGGGTCCGGGGCATACCGGATCACGGGATTCAGCGATTATTCGATGGAGTTTACGGGGGACTACAGCTCGGTACGGATGCTGGAATTTTCCGCGCGGTATGAACCTGCGAACATGGAAATAGACGATATGGAGCGGCACGTGGCAGGCGGCAAGGCGTTTTCCTGGGAAATCCGGATTACGGGAAACACGGTTATCAAAACGGGCGCAGCAAGCCTCCTCGCGGCGCAGAGCATCCGTATGGGAAAGACGGTAGAGACAAGCTGCGAACGGGCAATCGGCTATCTTTGGAAGAGCAGCAACCCGGATGTTTTGGAGGTTGGGCTTGACGGGAGCATCTTCGGTATTTCAGAAGGCGAGAGCGTTGTTACATGCACGCTGGCGCAGAACAGGGAAATTCAGCAGAGCGTGAGGGTTACGGTTGTGCCGGCAGAGGGAGAAAACGAGGTCGCTTTCCTCGGAAACATTCCGAAGAGCATCCGCGCGTATGAGTCTTTGACGCTGGAAGCGGCGTATTTTGAAGGCGGAGAGCAGCGGCTTGATCGGGTCTCGTATTCCCTGTCCGGCGCAGAGCGCATGAGCTATTCCTTCGAGGTTTTTGAAAACCGTCTGACTGTAAACTGCTGGGGAGACAGCAAAACGCCGCTTGAGATTACAGCGACGGTTGGAGACTACTCCACAAGCGTAAAACTCGGATTGGAGGGGCTTTAAGTATGGCAATTTCGCTCATGCAGGGTGACAGCTACCCGCTGCCGTTTGTGCTTCGGATGATGGACGGGACGTTAATCACGGAGGACTTGGTTGAGATCGTGGTTTTGAATCTCGGCGGCATGTCTCGGCAGTATCCGGGCGATGTGGAGTACCGGGACGGGAAATGGCTGTTTCCGGTGACGCAGAAGCAGAGCTTTTCGCTCAAGGGAAGCGTGGAGCCGCAGGCAAGAGTCCAGTTTAAGGGCGGCAATATCTTTGGAGGAATCGGAAGAGCGATTGACGTTTTTTCGTCTCTGAGCAAGGGCGTTCTTCCGCAGAGCGGCGCGGCAGGCGGCGAGTCCGGGACGCAGGACGTGCCGGTGGATATTCCGGCAGTCTGCGGAAATGTCCATGTGACGGTCATGGCGGCGAGCGCGAATATTGCGCTTGGCGCAGTCCGTTATGATATTGCGCAGAATCTGACACCGGAGCAGAAGCAGCAGGCGCAGGAAAACCTTGGCATCGGTTCCGGCGATGACCGGCACTTTACATTCACGCAGAGAACTGCGTCTGATCTTTGGATGATCCAACATGACCTTGGAAAATATCCTTCTGTGTCGGTGGCGGACAGCGGAGGAAACGAGGTCGTTGGTGAGGTCACATACCTGACAAAAAATAAACTGAGCATCGCATTTACAGCACCATTTTCCGGAGAAGCGTATCTCAACTGATTTTAACCCGAAAGAGAGGAATTTCACATGAGCAGAAAAGTTCTTACAAACCTTGATTTAAGCAAAAACGAGATCCAAAACGCCGTCATTCAGCCGCTGGCTTCGCCCCCTGCAAACCCGAAGCTTGGGCAGATCTACACAAACTCTGCCGATAAGGTCATTTACCAGTATGACGGGGAGAAGTGGAAGCCGGTCGGCGTTGTGTATCAGCAGGAAGGAAGCACCGGGGCGGTAATCGTTGGGCTGGACAGCAGCGGAAACGTTACGACCAAGAAGGTTATTGAGCTGACGCTGACGGGCTATCAGCCGGTAGAGGGCGGATATATTGCAGACGGCGATACGCTCCAAAAAGCGCTTTCTGCGCTCGATACCGCCATCAAAAACGCGGTTGCAGGAGGCGGCGAGGTAAACCAGAACGCCTTTTCCAATGTTACCGTTCCGCAGCAGAGCACGAACGACACCGCCGAAGTTGCAGGTCAGAATGCAGCGGCAACGGTTTCTGCAACCAGCAAGACGGATACCTTCTCGCTGGCTTCCGGCGACAAGTGGATTCATGTCAATGCGGATGGAACGACAAAGGTTATTACGTTTGGACATGCGTTCTCCGGTGCAGATGCGAAGAAATACGGCGATGGAACACATGTGGTTTCCTTCACGATAGACAAGGCAGGACACGTTGTAGCGGCAGAAGTTGTGGAGATCGCCGGGGCGCAGTATATTGCCGGGCTGACTTCCGACGCGCAGGAACAGCTTAATTCCAAGATTCCAGCATCGGAAAAGGGAAAGGCAAACGGCGTCGCAACCCTTGGTGCAGACGGTCTTGTTCCGTCTGGCCAGCTGCCCAGCTATGTCGATGATGTCGTTGAGGCGTATATCGTTGGGTCTACGCCGCTTGCAAATGACTGGCTTTCTTTGACGGCAGGGGGCGCGGCACTTACGCCGGAGACCGGAAAGATCTACGTCGTTATGACGGAGGGCGCGTATCAGAACAAGCAGTACCGCTGGGGCGGAACAACCTACGTTCTTTGCAATCCTTCGGACGTAAACTCGGTCAACGGAAAAACCGGTGTTGTTGTGCTGACACAGGACGATATCGGCGAGGGCGAAACCTATACGCAGTTCAGCAAAGAGGACAAGACAAAGCTGGGTGCCGTTGCCGAGGGTGCAACCAAGAATACCATTACACAGAACGGTACAGAAACGGCGAATCCGACGTTCTATGCACCGACGACAGGCGGAGAAGTTGGTCAGGTTCTGACCTCTAACGGCGAGGGACAAGCACCGACATGGCAAGCAGCACCGGAGAATCTTCACAAGTATACCGCGACAAACCCGACGATCACAGCAAATGGAGGTGCTTTTACATGGACCATCGACGCGCAGGCGAACGGTCCGAAGTATCCGATGCTGGTGCAGGTGTATGAGGCGGCGACAAACGCGATGGTGCTTGCGGATGTGGTCACAAACGCAAGCGGAAGCATCGTTATCACGATCAATGACACGGAAAACGCCGGTTCTCTTACAGCCGGAACATATCGGGCGGTTGCAATCGGCTGAGAAAACGAGGGTTCACCATCTCAAAACGATGGTGAACCTATAAGCAGGAGGCAGAGGGTATGAAGAACTTAGGCGTATACGACAACAATTTATCCACGCCACGGAAAAAGGACGTTGACGAGCGGCAGGAGAAAATTCCTGTTACGGCGGCTGACAACGGCAAGGTTATGATGGTTGTTGACGGAAGGTGGACAAAGAGCGATGCTTCGTCCGGAACGAAGGTTACGCAGTATTCGGGAACTCTGCTGGCAAATAGCTGGGCAGAGGATGCATACGGCTACCAGGCGCAGACGATCACGATCACGGGTTTGAAAGCCGCTTACGATGTAGACCCGCAGTGGGACGTGGCGCTCTCGGGCACGGACCCGGACGCGGACGCGGCGCTTTTGGAGGGCTTTGCCTTGATCCACAACTACGTGACAGGCGTGAACTCTCTGACCGCGCAGTGCATCGGCAAAGCGCCGACGGTCAACATCCCGGTTAAGGTGGTGGTGTTCGGATGAGCGGGCGCAGTCCTAGATGGATCACCGGAATCCGTGGCAACTATTCAGATAGTTTTGCAGACAACACGTGGGAACAGATCATTACTGCCTGCCAAAAAAGGATCGCCCCCCCATCGTGGAAGGCTGGAGATCAGAAGGCGATGACGATCAATGGTGTGGATTATCTTGTCGACATTATTGGTATCAATCACGACAAATACACCGACAGTGCCGCATTTGTGCCGCTTACCTTCCAGCTGCACGACTGCTACGGAAAAAACGAAATGGAGGGCAGCAACACAAACAGAAACGGTTGGGAAGGCTGCGCCATGCGAAGCACGCACCTGCCCGCCATCCTTGCCCTGATGCCGATAGAGGTACAAAACGGCATCAGGGAGGTCAACAAGTTGACCTCGGCGGGCAACGAAAGCACCACCATCGTCACAACGGCAGACAAACTGTTTTTGCCAAGCTGTGTGGAAGTGTTTGGTGATGTTGGTTCTTCCGCGCCAGGCGAAGGTAAACAATATCAGTATTACAAAGAAAACGGAAGCAAAATAAAAATGCTAGACGGCGCGGAATCCAGATGGTGGACACGTTCCCCGTCTATAAACGGCACCACAAATTTTATCTTCGTATCATCCGCCGGCACTAAGGGAACTATCCGGGGCGGCGCTGCGCTTGGCGTGCCATTTTGCTTCTGCTTCTAGGGGGTGCATGATGGGAATGTTTTTAAGAAGGGGACTTCCCAGCAAATTCATGGTATTTCTGGGTGCCCCTGTTTCTTACAGCAGTATCTATTCCATGTATGCTGTAGTTAACGGCGAAAAGCTAACGGATGCTGCAACACTGATGTTTCATTCTGGAAGTAAAGTGCCGATCACCATATCGTATAAGGCGCGAAACAGCCGCGGAAACGTTATTTTGAACGGTGTAACTGTATCACACGAACAAGAAGGTACTTATGAATTTGTAGCCACAACAAGCACAAACATTTTATTTGAACAAAAGAAAACATATGACGGACTCGGCAACGTTGTGTGGACACCGACCTGCACCATCACGGAAAATTGATTTAGGGGGTTATTTATGTACATCACACATAACAATGCAACATACGAACGTGTAAGGATGTTAAACACATCCAGTTCTGTGCGCTTTGTCGGGGACTCCCTCCCTGCATTGGAAGAATTGACGGGGCTGGTTATGGTTTTTTCCGAAAGTGGTTTCGAGCTGCGGACGTTCGACCCGACCGATTATCTCCGGCAGGACATCAAAGACGGCAGCTGGCTACTGACGAATATCCCGCTGCCGGAGCCGCAGCCGGTTGTTGCAACGCCTGTCGTCTACGACCTTCTGCCATCCACGGCGAATATGGTGCGGATGTTGATGCGGGGCGAGAAACCAAAGACGGCAGATGAAATTATCATGTGTTCGGCGCTATATGATGAATGGATGCCGGGCAAACACGTTGCCGGAGACATTTTCTCTGTAGACGGAGACGTATGGGAATGCTATCAGAATTACGACAATGCGGTATATCCGGATATTGTGCCTGGTGGCTCTGCATGGTTCACCTTCAACAGACCATATCATGGCACGTCACGCGAGACGGCGCGGAATTTCGTACACCCAACGGGCGCGCACGACGTGTACAAGGCAGGGGAATGGGCCGTGCAAGACGGTAAGTTCACCAAAGCGAACCAGGATACAGCATATAGTCTAGCAGAATACCCGCAGGCGTGGGATGTGGAAGAGTAACCGCCAGAGGGAGAGAAAGGAGAACACATATGGCGGACGGGCAGAAGAAGCGGAAGGTTCGGGAGACTTATCCCGACGAAGAAAAGGAAGCGGAAGGATGAACGGGAAGTGCGAGTACGCTTACCGGAAAAACGGGGACGTTAGCCTTCACTGCCGGTATCTGACGCAGAACGGAGCGCGGCACGACTGGTGCGCGCATCAGTATCTTTGTGGCAGAACGAGGCGGTGGGAGGTTTCCGAGGGGGCATACGGGTGCGATGTCCGAAAGGAAAAGAAGAAGTAAGCACAAGACCATGAGAAAATCTGAAAGGAATGGGGAAATCATGGAAAAATTCACGATGACAAAGGAACACTTGATGCAGATGCGGGACTATGTGCCTCTGGAAGAGAAGATGAGGTTTATCAAGGAGGCGGCAGACGGCTGCTTTGACCGGATGGAGCTTCGAATTTCCGGCGGCGCAGAGAGCCTTCCAATGCCTCCCATGTACAAGGACAACACGTCGATCAAAAGCAGGATGCTGATGGGTGCGTTTTCCAGACTGTATCTTGGACTTTCATATGAGCAGGAGGGGGAAAACCCGTGGCTGATGAGCGTTTGCGACTATGACGCGCTGGCAGGAAGCCATATTTTCAACCAGATTGAACGGCTCAAGGCAGAAGGGGGCGCGGTGCGCGACAAGGCATTTGACGTGCTTTCCGACTGGCGAGATCTTGAAAAGCGGTTTAACACCGAGGTCTACAATATGATGCAGGTGATGAATGAGCCGGTGAGCCGGATTATGATGGCGATGCAGATGCAGACGACACCGGAGACCATGCAGGGGCTAAAGGAAGAGCTGGAAAGCGTCAAGAAGGAAATTGACAATTATGCCGCGCAGAAGAAAGCGACGGTGAAAGTAAAATGAGCATGGTTTCGGTCAACTCCGACACATATCCCTATGAGAGAGTGCAGACGGGGTTTAACCGGCTCAAGGGTTCGGAGGAAATCCCACTGAAAATTCTGCGGTATCTGATGGACCTGCCGAGCGAAGGGTATACGCCGAAGGACGACAACAGCCGCGCACGGGTGAGGCTGATGAAATATCTCTGGCACGACGGGGCAAGACCTCTTGAGCAGCCGCTTCCGACGGCGAAGGAAAAGCTCTCGATGCTGTTTGACGGAGAACACCCGGCACTCAACACGCAGGAGGAAAAGGCGGCGCATCCGAAGGGGTATCGCATTTATCCGCAGAGGGTGTGGGGGCAGAGCGACACGGAAGCCGGGGTCACGCTGAAACTCTACATGGGAAGAAGCATTGCGCGGGATAATTTCCACACGATGCTTGGGCTGCAGTTTGAGATTCTTGTGAATGTCAACCTGGAAAACACGACGAGGACAGATGCGTATGCAAGAAGCTATGACATTGAGCAGTGCATCATTGAGGCTTTGCATGGGGTAAATATTACGGGAATCGGCGTTGTGGATTTTTCGAGGATTTCCCACGCAGACAACGGAAGCACAAGCATTTTTGACTACGGCACGCACTGCGGAAGAAAGCTCCATATGAGCGTGATGTGGTGTGATTCTGAAATGGATGTGCCGGTGGAGTAAAAAGAGAAGAACAGATTCTTCCGCGAAACGGCGCGGAGGAAACAGCTGGGAGAGCTGACAGGGCATGGGTTCATGCACTGCCGGCTCTTTTTTGTTGGCTATCGGAAAGGAAAACAAAAATATGAACGACCTTTCTTACAGCATGGTTCGGGCAATCGACCGATACCAGACGATAGAGGTTGAGGGCTTGCACCTATATCCAATCCGCGTCATGGAACTCGACGAGTTTATGCTGGCGCGACCTGCGATTGAGTTTTTGCAGCAAAGTCTCCCTGTGACTTTGATCTCCAAACCTCTTTTGCAGGCGTTTTACCAGATGGATTTTGACGCGGCGGCAAAGGGAGAGCCGGGGACGGGCCTTTTCTTCCGGAGCTTGCTTTTCCTGCTGCTTGCGCTGCGGGCAGGGGAGGGGCAAAGCGCGGAGGAACGGCTTGGACTTGTCTCCATTTTACCGGACGAAAGAAACCAAAAAAAGCTGAAAAGTGTCCGCATTCAGACCGGAAGCAGAACGTTTGCAGACATTACGCCGATTCAATTTCAAAGGCTTCGCCCAATTTTGGCGGCTCAGAACGGAATAGAGCTTGTGTCGGAGAGCGCCAACCCTGAACTTGTGCAGGCTGAGAAGGACTTGGCGGAAATGAAAGCGCCGAAGCTTCGGTATGAGGCAGCGTCTGTGAAAGCGTCTATTTCGCTCATCAGCGGAATATCGGACGTGGAGATGGACGAATGGCCGGTGCTGCGGTTTCAGCGGCAGAAGGACGCTGTGGTGCGGATGATGGGGTATCTCAACTGCGGCATGGCGGAGGCGCAGGGGGCAAAATGGCCGCACGGCAACCCGTATCCAAGCCCCCTTTATGACCGGGAAATCGACTACTGCGGCGGTGTGATCGATATGGCGTCGTTTGCAGGCGGAGCCGGTATGCGCGCGGTAAAAAATGCGGGCAGCAAGACAACATGACACTTTAAATCTTCAAAAGGAGTGAACAAAGAATGATTCAGTTTACCGACAAGAGACTTTACCTCAAGGGTACTTCCGAAGCGATCTGTACCGATAAAGTTACCGGTGACATCGTGTATTTCTCCAACAAGTTCCAGAGCGGCAACGTGACCACGAGCGTCACCATGGGCGAAATCCGCGCGGGTCTTGGCAACGCTGTTGCGGCGATCATCCCGTCTGATGCGACGGTCAACGTGGAGTTTGTGGCGGCGGACTTCTCGCTGTTTGCAAAGTCTGCACAGCTCGGCGCAACGCTCAAGTATTCTGCGCCCGTTATGACGTGCCAGAATGTCACGGCGGACGGCACTTCCCTCACCATCGACGTCACCAAGGGCACACCGGTTGCGCAGCTCGGCATGGCAAAGCCGCAGTGCTATGTGCAGGAGATCGGCGCGGCAAGCCCCATCGCCGTTGGCGGCAAGGCGTATGACATTTCCGCAGCAGGAGAGGTCGCAGGATTTACGGCAGTGTCCGGAAAGACCTATAAGGTCTGGTATTTTGCAAGCCGCGCGGACGCACAGCTGGCAACCGTTACCACGATGCTTGACCCGAAGGTTGTGCATTTTACGGCGGCAATGGCAGTGTATGCAAACGAGTCCGGTTCTGCGCAGAATGAAGGCACCCGTCAGGGTACGCTTTATGTGATTATCCCGTCGCTCAAGTTCGGCGCGAACGGCGGCGTGACCGGCGATCAGGGCAACAATGACACCACGTCCCTTTCCGGTCAGGCGGTCATCAACGACTCGACCATCATTGGCGATTCCTGCGACGAATGCTCCGGCGGCGGCGCAGAGCTGGCGTACTACCTGTATGTGCCGTGCAGCTCGGACGCAGAGAGCGTGGAGGGCATTGTTGCAAATGTCGGCAGCATTTCCGTTGCACAGTCCGGCAAGTATCAGATGCAGCCGAGAATCGTGATGATGAACGGCGAACTGGTCAAGGGCGACGCCAACACCTTTACCTACACGGCGACCGGCGCTCCGACCGGCACGACTGTCGGTGCAAGCACCGGCCTGATTACCGCCGGCACGACTGCTGGCGATTTCGAGGTCGAGGTTTCCTACACGGTGGGCGAAAAGACCTTCAAGGACAGCTGCGATGTCAGCGTGACCGCGTAAACAGGAAAAATCCCGGAGGGCATAACCCTCCGGGAAATGCGCAAGCGTATCAAGGGATAAAGCGTTGGTGCGTTTGCGCATTTCTTTTGAATGAAAGGCGGCTTTCTATGGCAATCGAGGATATTGTGGCGCGGTTCAACACGGAGCTGGACGCGGCAATCGGGCGAGTGATGGAAAACGATGTTGCGGTCATTGTGCGCGTGGCGATGGCGAATGCGGTAGAGACAGAGGTTTATGACGCTTATACGCCGGTTGCTTATTGGAGGCGCGGAGATTACGGCGGATTGATCGATCAAAGCCCGGAGAATATGGTTGCGGAGTATGACCCGGAGAATATGCTTTTGACCGTTCAGAACATGAACAGGGACGATGACACGGGGAGACTGGTCGCGCCGGTCGTTGAGAGCGGAAAAGGGTATCAGTATCGGTGGTCAGGGCAAAAGCCGCGTCCGTTTCACAACGTTGCACAGAAGAATGTTGTAGAGGACGGATGGTTTGAAGGGGCGCTTTTGTCCGGGCTTCGCACGGAAGGGTTCAATGTCGAATGATGGGAGGATTCTGAAAGATGGCTGGAAATATTGATAAGGTTCAACTACAGGTAGAGGTCGTTCGCAATCAGCTCGACACGCTGATTAAGGACGTAAACAACCTGAAAAGCCAGAAGCTTTCCATCACGGTAGATTCTACCGGCATGGACGCAATCAACAAATTCAATGCGTCTATGCGGACGCTGACGCAGAATGCGGACGGATTGGGCGGAAAGTTCACGCAGGTTTGGAACGGCATTGCAGAGGGCGCGCCGGTTCGGACGATTGAGACGGTCAATCAGGGGATTGGAAGAACGACCGAGATCATCCGGACGCTGAACGAGGAAACGCAGTCGTATTCTGAGGTTCAGACAAAGACGACAACCAACTATGACGCGATTGCAAAAGCCGCGCAGAAGGCGGCAGAAGCCAACCAGAAGGCGTTTTCTGCGGCGCAGAAGGGGATGCCGACGCTTCAAAAGCAGTTTGCAGATCTGGAACGGCAGATTGGAAGCGCGGTAAGCAAATATCCAAGCGGAACATTTGACAAGCTTTCCGGAGAGGTCAAGGGCGCAAGGGCAACTCTTGCTACGCTGGACAGCGATCTTGCAGAGGGGAAAATCGGATACGAAGCGTATACGAGCGGTGTAGACAGTGCGAAGGCGAGTCTCAAGGAGCTTCAAAGCGAGTTTTCCCAGACGCAGACCGACACAGAAAAGCTCAAAAACTCCACGAACGTGCTTGGAGACAGCCTTGGCAATATCGTAAAGAAAATCGTTGCATGGCAGGTTATCAACGCCTCGGTTGCAACGGTCATTCGGTCGTTCCGGGAAGCGGTAAAGACCATGAAAGAGGTCGACACGGAGCTGACCGCCATTCAGAAGGTCACGAACAACACCGACGCGGAGATGGAAAAGCTCAGCCAGCACGCCTATGAGGTCGCTTCGCAGTATGGCGTGGCGGTGACGGACTATTTGGAATCGACGGGAACGTTCGCAAAAGCCGGCTACAAAGAACTGTCGGAAGACATGGCGGAGCTTGCAACAAAGACGCAGCTGGTCGGTGATGTGAACGCGGAGACGGCAAATCAGTTCCTTCTTGCTGCGGACGCAGCGTTCAAGATGAAGGGCAATGTCACGGAGCTGTCCACAGTTCTCGATAAAGCCAACGTCATTGAGAACAAATACGCAACGTCCATCGAGAAGATTTCAGAGGGATTCCCAATCGTTGCAAATGTGGCGTCGATGGCGAATATGTCCATTGACCAGCTGATGGCGATGCTCGGAACGATCACGGCTGTGACCCAGGAGTCAGGCACCAAAGCCGCGACCGCTGCTCGCGCTCTCATCTTGAATATTATGGGAGATACCGAGACGGAGCTTGAAAACGGCGTTACATGGACGAAGGATGAAATCGAAAGTCTGACGCAGGTTCTTTGGACGTATTCCGAGGAAGCCATGAAAGCGGCGCAGGCAACTGGAACCATCGTAAACCCGATGGAAGCGGTAGCGGGACTTGCAAAGGCGTATAAAGAGGGCGTTCTGACGCAGGCAGAGCTTGCGAAAATCGAGTCTGACCTCGGCGGCAAGCTGCGGACGAACCAGTTGGACGCGCTCATCAAGAACTTTGACATGTATAGCGATATGCTGGACAAAGTCAAGGATTCTGCCGGCAGCGCCGATCAGGAAGTCAGCATTATGCTCACGAGCTGGGAGAGCAAGGCAAATATCCTACAGAATACGTGGACGGAGTTCATCTCCAAGACAATCGACACGAGCTGGGCGAAGGGGAGTCTCGATGCGGTCACATGGCTGATTGAGGGGTTCGGCGATCTAGGCACTGCAATTACGATTTTCGGCGGTGCGCTTGCTACGGTAAAGTGGAACGAAATCACAACTGGATTTGGAACACTGAAATCTGTTATTTCGGCTCTCCCAATGCTATTCAGCAAGGCAAAGGGCGGCGCGGAAGGATTCAACAACGGCATGAAGTCGATGAATCTGACGCTCACCAGCACGCAGCTGATTGTTGGCAGCGTGGTTGCGGTTATTTCGGCGCTTACCATCGCTTATAACCACTACAAGCAGAAGCAGGAAGAATCGTGGAAGGCGTCGATTGAAGCCGGAAATGCAGCAGTGGAGGAAGCAAGGTCTCTTGAAGAACTCTACGGCGCGTATCAGGGCGCAGACAAGGCAATTTCCGACGGAACAGGCTCTAAAAAGGAATTTGAATCTGCAACCTACGATTTACTGAATGCAATCGGATATGAAACGACCGCGCTTGACGAGCAGATCACGCGGTACGGTTCTCTCAAGGCGGCAATCGATGCGAATAAGGGCGCTGTCACAGAGCTTTTGCAGGCAAAAATCGAGTCTGCGCTATATGACGCGAAAGCGGGCGTAACGGCGGCAGGAGAGCAGCTGAGCAGCGCAAGCGGAAAAGTCGGACTTGCGGCAGGTTCCAGCGCTGGAACGGTTCTCGATTATTATAACGACCTGGTTCGCCGCAGAAACGAGATGCTGGACAGCGGAGACGAAGGCACATACCTGTATAAGGAAATTGCAGACAAAATCTCAACGCTTACACCGCTTGTCGAGGAATACAATGCGGCGCTTGAGAACCAGACGTATCTTGAAAACCTTGCGGAAGACGCGAAGGACGGCGTGATTGAGAGCTATGAGCGGGAAAACGAGGCGATTTCCGACAACACGGACGCGCTGGATGAGAACGCGGATGCGGCTTCGAAAAACGCAGAAAAAATAGCGGAAGCAGCAAAAACGCTCAAGCAGCAGGAATCAGACCTTCGGACGGTATCGAAGGCGCTTGCGGAGTATCAGGCAACTGGACGTATTTCCTCGGCAACGATGAAGTCCTTGCTTGGAATCAGCAGCCAATATATTAACCTTCTGACGGACGAAAACGGAAAGCTCCGGATGACGGAAGATGGGCTTCGCGGCGTTGCAGAGGCGATCATGGCAGACGTGGATGCAACGGAAGATCTTGTTGGCATCACGAAATCGTCCAGCGGAGCGATGGACAGCTTTGTTGCAGGACTGATTGACGTGGCAAAGCAGGCAGGCGCGACAGACAGCGAAATCAACAGCCTTGTTGCGCGCATGATTATCTTCAATAACACGGGGCTTGATGTGCGCGGGAAAATCGCCGCATTGCAGGCGCTTGCTTTGCAGGCAGGCGTTACAAACTCCGCCATCGCCGGAATCAGCCTGGATGCCATCGGTAAAGACGCCGGAATGACGGTTGCGGATGCGCAGAAGAAATACGGCATGCCTTTAAAGGAGGCAGAGCGGTATGTGGCAAGCCAGAAGAAAAAGGCGCAGAACAACGATCAGGCGCTTTTGGACTACTGGAACACGCTGGCAGACAAAATTCCAGAGCCGAGCGGAACAAGCTCCGGCGGAGGCGGCGGAGGACGCGCTTCTGACGAGATACTTGATTCGCACAAGGAAAGAGTATCGCTTCTTAAATCCGAGCTTACACTCATGGAAAAGCAAGGGGCAAGCGAGGAAGATCAGAAGAACAAGATGCGGCAGATCCAGCAGGCGCTTCACGCGCAGGCGGAGTATCTTCGTTCCATTGGCGCAAGTCAGGCGGATATTAACGGACTTTCCGCAGAATGGTGGGAATGGCAGGAGAAGATCAACGGAGAGCTTAAAAGCGCGGACGATCTTCTGAGCGAGCTGAAAAGCGCATTGCAGGAGTCCTTAGACCGGCAGTCGGATGCGCTGGATGATGAAATCGCGGCAATCGACGCGCAGATCGAGGCGCTGAAAAAGCGCAAGGAGTCGAAAGACGAAGAGCTGACGCTGGAAGAGAAGATTCTCGCAGTGCAGCAGGCGCAGAAAAATCTTGCAGACGCGCAGAATGAGCGGACAATCCGGCAGTATAACGCAAGAGCCGGTCAGTGGGAATGGGTCGCAGACCAGAAGGAAATCAAGTCGGCAGAGGATGCACTCGACAAGGCGAAAGATGACTTGGAGGACTACAGGGAAAAACTCCAATACAACGCAGAACTGGCGGCTTTGGAAGCGCGGAAGGACGCAATCAAAGCCCAGCAGGACGCACTTGACCGGCAGTATAAAAATTTCCTCAACTCCCTCAAGGAAAAGACGCGCGGCATCGGGGAGATCCTACAGGACATCTGGAAGAACGCAACGCCGGAACTCAAGGCAATCATCTTAGAAAACGCAGAGCTATTCAGGGCGCTTGGCGTGGATGTGACGAAGCTTGCAGACAGCATCGTAGCGGCATCGAACCGGATTGTGAAGGTTGGAGCGGACGGAAAGGCACCGTCCGGGCTTGCCGTTGGAGACAGAGTTGTTACAGGCGGCGGCACTTACGAAATTACAGGCGTCAATCCGGACGGAACGTATGAATCGAAGCTTGTTGATAAGAATCAGACAACCTACAACTATACCGGAGGGTATGACAATGCGCCGGGCGGCGGTTCGGGTGGTTCAGGTTCTGGCGGCGGCTCTGGCGGAGGCGGCGGAAACCGATACAGCGGAACCGTGTATGCAGAGCCGGACGACGGAAAGGGCGGATACTACAAAATTTCCAGCGCGAACGGTCTGAACTTTTTGAACAACGCCGGCGCAGGAGACACGATGCGAGGCGGAGACGGGTCTTATTGGGTGAAGAACCGGAACGGCACGACATCGATCACGGACGGATACGGACGGAAATTCACGGTATATGACGAGGGCGGTATCCTTCGGGGGCTTGGCGGTATCAAGGCGACGAGCGCGGACGAGATGGTTTTGCCGCCGGAGATCACAAAGAAGATGCTCGCGCCGATGGCAGACGCGCGGTTTGAGCAGAGAATCCGGGAGCTGGGTCTTTTGTACGGGGCGAGAAACGATATGCCGCTTGCAGGTGGGGCAAGGTTTGACAACCATGCAATCGGCACGCAGCACAACGGAAATGTGTATCGGCTCGGCGGAATTTCCATCAGCGAGGGAAAGGCAAGAACGACAAGCGTATATGAGCTTGCGCGGATGGCGCAGACGCTCACCATTTCAAGCGGCTCCTGAGACGGGAGAGAAAGGAAGAAAACTATGCTTTATCAGCCGACAAACATTTCTCCAAGCATGCTGGGGCCGCTTGGAAACGGTGTCATTGACGCGAACGAGGATTTTGTGCTCAGTTTTCAGGTAAACGGCAACTCTCCGCTGGTGAGGTTTGGGCTTTTTATCGTAGGGGCTGACGAACCCTCGCAGATTGTTTTGGGCAGAACGCTGGAACAACCGTTTTATGGGACAGACTACGCAGGAAACGTGCAGATGTTCCACGCGAATCTTGAATCACTCAGTATCACAAACGGGAAAAGCTACAAGCTGCGCATCCGGCAGTATTGGAGTGAAACGGAGTATGTTGACCAGCAGAGCCAGAGCACATTTATTACAAGAGACCGTCCGACCATTTCTTTTCTTGGAGACTTCTACGACGGAAGTTCTTTCAACCAAAAATCCGTTACGTTCCGAGCAAAGTACACGCAGAAGCAGGGAGACGGAATCAACTGGGTCCGATGGAGAATCGCGGAAGAACCGGAGAATTATAACTACGAGACTGAGCCGGAGAACATCATCCGAGACACAGGCAATATTTACGGAACTGCACAGCTACAATACACGTTTGATGGAATTTTCCCCGGAAAAAGGTATCTTGTGCAGTGTATTGTCCAGTCTGAGACGGGAATGGAGAACATACCGGAATGGTTTTCTTTCAGTGGGGACGACTACCAGGAAGAAATGTTTGAGGCATCCGTCACGGCATGCACGGACGCAAAGAGCAATGGCGTTCGGCTGATTCTTCCGGAGGCAAGCAGCATAGAACCCAGCGTTTTTGGAACGCTTCCGAGCGAGCTGAACGGAGAACTTTTTGTCGATATAAACGGGAAAACAAAAGACGTTTCCTGGTATACCGGACAAGGATACAGTGAGAGCGCGAAGGCACCATTTAACTTTGCGTGGTGCGGCAGCACGGATGTGGATTCTGCTCCAATTCATCTTATTTGCGAGACGAGCGACCGAAAAAGAACGCAATCGTATTTCTCGCTTTCTTCCAATATGGCATGTGAGGGAACTTATCCGATCTCCGGAAGCGGGACATGGAGAACGGTTGTTTGCGGCTACGGAGAAGGCAAGTTGTATATGGCGCTTGGGGATGCCGGCGTTGCGTATTCGCGCGATGCAAAGACATGGACAATGGCGACAATCCCGGCGGAGCTTTCAAGGAATCTATCTGCGCTTTCTCTTTGCGAGGGATACATCGAAAACGCAAGTCAGTTTTTCCTTGTTTCAAGCGCGACGACAGCCGCTGCGTACACAGAAGACGGCGTAACCTGGACCAGCGTTACGATGGACAAGCCGGTAAAGAATGTCTTTTTTAGCTACGGCAGATTCTTTGCAAACTATGTGTCCGGCGGCATTTCGTATTCCGAAAATCTGCGCAGATGGTATGAATGCAAGATTGAAGGATACGGCGGAACGGAAGAGATCACCGGAGTTGTGTATGGAAATGAGATCTGGGTGTGTCTGTACGGAAACGGGAAATGCGCGACGACCGACGATCTTAACAACTGGGAATCCTCCACCGTTGCAGAAGATTCGACAACGCCGTTTTACGGGCTTTGCTTTTTGAAGGGAAAGTTTTTTGCAAGGGACAATGGCGGAGAAATCTATGTATCGGAAAACGGAAGCTTTTGGTCCATACGAACAAGCGCTCTGTTTCAGAGTAATGCAAGCGGAAGCAACACGGTAACAAACGATATGATCCTTGCGGTTGGAAGCCAAAACCAGATTCTTATCAGCGCGGACGGCGGAATATGGAAGGCTGCGGCGGAGGGAACAACCGGAGACTGGAAAAGCGGATGCTTTGACGGGGAAAACTTCGTGTTTGTTGGAGGCGGCGGAAAGGCGGCAATTTTCCACCTCTGCGTCGATTTTCAGCTGACAAGCGGTCGCACGGAGCTTTGCAGCGGGAAAATTTATGCAAACGAAAGATTCACACTGATTTTGGACGGAAAGAAGCTCTATACCAGCTCCGGATACGGAAAGCGGAAGGAAGAATATGCAGCGGATTTTCAATGGACGGACGATGTAAGACTGCGTGAAGTTTTGCTTGCAAACCGACAGACCTGCTACTGGATGCTGGTAAGCAACGGGAATTTGACGGAAAACGAAAGAGACGAGCTTTTGAACGGCACATCGTATACAGCGCTTAATTTCCCGACGTATCTTTACACAAACTTCTGGGGAACGGCAAACGCCGGGCAGTACGGAAGAACGGGATACAGCAAGCTCGCGATCTACCGGCAGGAGGGAGAAGAGGAAGCCATCCAGCATGTCGGGGACATTACCGTAGATCAAGGGAATGTTTTTGTTGACGCTTCGGCGGTCAATGGAAGGAAATACACGTATTACGCATACGGGATTGGAGAGTCGTATTCCGCCGCCATCGTCAGCGGTCAGATTCAAACCTGCGGCTGGGACTGGCATCTGCTGGCTTGCACGAAGGATGACGCGGGCGCGTATCATGTGCAAAAAATTTACAGGTTTGGAAAGAATCTTTCCAGCGGTTCTGTCAGCAACAACGCGGTTCCTAGCGTGCTTCAAAATTTCACGAGGTATCCGGTTGTTCAAAATTCGCCTTGGAACTACAGAAGCGGGATGCTGACAAGCATGATCGGATACACAGAAAACGGCGTGTATTTTGACAACACGAAACTCCGAGACGAAATTGCGGCGCTTACCACAAGCGGATACGCACTTTTCCTCAAAAACCGAAAAGGAGACGTTATCCACATTGCAATCTCCGGCGCAATCGAAATGGAGACGATGGACAATTCCGCGCAGCAGGCGCAGACGGTGAAGCTGCCTTGGGTGGAGATTGCGGACGCAAGCAGCGCGCAGATCATCATTACCAAAAACGACGGCGCATTTTTGCAGGAGATTCCGTCTTTGGCTTCTGAACATGGAATCGACACTGCTGCGGTGTACTTTGGCTGAGAAGGGAGGCGCGGACGATGGCGTTTACGACATATGCAGAGCGGACGCAGGATTATTTCCGGATGCTCCGAAAGCCGTTTACAAAAATATGCCGGCTGCGATTTTTGCAGCCGGACGGCTCGACGGCGTTTGCCCTCGACAATAACCCTCTGAACCGGAGGAGCGGCGCTTTTTTGCAGGACGGCAGCATCAGCGTGAACCTTCAAAACGGGCAGAGACGGACGGCAAGCGTGACGCTTTCCAACATTGACGCGGCGTTTGACTACAATGTGAACAAGGTCTGGTTCGGGCAGCAGATTGCCATTGACGAAGGGCTGATTTTGTCAGATGGGTCGGAGTATTATCTTCCGCAGGGAATTTTCTACATTGCAGAGCCGCAGGAGACCTTGCAGCCGAATCTTCGGACGATCACATATCCGCTGGTTGACAAGTGGGCGTATCTGGACGGGACGCTTTTTGGGCGGCTGGAAGGGACGTATGAGGTTCCGGTCGGGACGAATATTTTTGAGCCGATGCAGGCAATCTTAGACCTTGACCGGGGAAACGGCATGAAGGTTGATGCGGTTCGCCCAATCTTTACGGAGTATTACAACGAAAAGAAGCAGAAGCTTCCGGACGGAACGACGGTTAGCCTTGTGAAGTCTCCGTATACGCTGCGGGTAGATTCTGACGATGGAACGTATGCAGACGTTATTCTGGGACTTTCGGAGATGGTAAACGGGCTGGTTGGGTATGACCAATCGGGCGCGCTTCGCATTGACCCGTCTCAAGATGACGTTCTGGACGCGCAGAAGGCGGTTCTCTGGCGGTTTTCCACAAAGGAAGCACAGCTGCTGGGCGCGACGTATACCGTCAAAAACACAGAGGTATACAACGACTATATTGTGCTCGGAGAACAGACCTCAGAATATGCACAGGCGGCAGGACGGGCGCAGAATCTTGACCCGGCGAGCGATACGAACGTGTATATCATCGGAAGAAAAACCTACAGAGAGACGGCAAGCGGATATTACACGCAGACGCAGTGCAAGGATCTTGCAGAGTGGAAACTCAAGCGGACGGCAGTTTTGCAAAAGGCAGTTTCTATTTCCTGCACGCAGATGTTCCACATTGTTGAAAACAATCTGATTGAGCTGACAAGGACGGATAAGCCCGGTTCTCCCACGGAGCGGCATTTGATTCAGGGCTTTACAAGACCGCTTACCTCGACGGGAGAAATGACAATATCGGCGGTATCTGTCGCAGACTTCCCGATTGCGACGATCACCGGATGGCCGGAATAATCAAGAGGAAGGGGGAACAGCATGGACGAGGCAAAGAAGAAGGTCAAGCGCCGCGTGAAGCTCACGTTTTTAAACGGAGATACGCGGTACGCAGTCAAAGAGGACTGGAAATACTGGTATTGTGAGGGCGCGCGGTATCGGAAAAATAACCCAGCAATCGTATCGGCAGAAAAAGAGGCGATGCAGAGAAAGGAGAAAGAAGATGCGTAATTTTTCAAAGCTTGCATGGTGGTCTTTTTACCGGAAGGATGCAAAGGCATGGTTTTTCCCGCTGAAATGGCTGCACCCTCCCGAGTATTTGCAGATCTGAGGAAGAAGAAGGACATGAGGACGCATGGGAGAAAGAGATATGAGTGATGCAATGACCGTTTTGGTCGCGGTTCTTGGAAGTTCGGCGTTTTCCATCGTTGTCAAGGAAATCATAGACAGCCGGAAGGCAAAGAAGCGCGGCGTGAGCACTGTGGGAGAGAAGCTTGAGCAGCTGTCAAGAAAGATCGACGAGCGGGAAAGAATATTCTCGGAAAAAATCGACGAGATCTGGGACCGGCTCGACGGCAGAATTGAAAAGCTGGATAAAAAGCTGGACGTTCAGAAGGAGGCTGTTGAAAAACAGCATCTGGACATTTTGCGGCTGACAATTATGAGTCCGAATATGCCGGTATCAGAGCGGTTGATTGCCGGGTCTGAGTATATCAAAAAGGGCGGAAACGGGGACGTGAAGAAATACGTTCATACGCTGGAAGAGCGATGTCAGAACGGGATGGAAAAATGAAACGGATCAGGGAAATGGAGTGCAGCAAAAAACTGCTGATTTTTTCCTATACGGTGCTCTTGTTTCTGATCCTTGTTTTCCTGCTTGCAAGCGACAAATCCTCTGCGGCGACGGTTCTTTGCGCGTGGATTGCGGAGTGCGGCGTTGCAACGGGGTTTTATTTCTGGAAGGCGAAGAACGAGAACAGGAGCAAGTACGCGCTGCAATTTGTGCAGGAGCTTGCACAGACGTATGGCATTGACGCGACGGCGCGGATTATTGAGACAGTTTTAAAAGATTGAGAGGGGTAGAGAATATGAACAACAAATGGTGGCAGGTGCTGATTTCGAATCTTTTCAAGGTGAAGTCGCTCGTGACGATCATGCTGACATCGGCTTTCGTTGCGATGTCTTTGCGTGGGAAGGTTGAGCCGAAGGATTTCTATTCCATCATTGTGATGGTCCTGACGTTCTATTTCGGCTATCAGAGCGCGAAAACGGAAGACCAGACGGGAGGTGGCAGCGATGGCAAAGCTGGTAATTGACAAAAGCATTCGGGCAAGCAGAATTGGCGGCAAGCGCCCTGTTTCGGCAGTTAAGGCAATCGTATTCCATTACACGGCGAACACTGGGAAAAGCGCGACTGCGAAGGGAAATGCCAGGTATTTTGCCGCAGGAAGCGAAGGACGCGCCGCCAGCGCCCATTACTGTGTTGACGAGGGTAACGTAGTATATGAGTGCGTTCCGCTCGATACGGTGGCGTGGAGCGTCGGAGACGGGAAGTCCGGAAAGTACGGAAGCCTATACAGCAACTACAACACAGTCTCCATCGAGATGGTCAGCCACACAGACGCATCAGGGACGTATTACATCCCGGAAAAGACGATGGAAAACGCGGCAAGGCTGTATCAGATGCTTTTGCCGCAGCTGCCGAACGTTCAGGCGGCAATCCGGCACTATGATGTGAGCGGAAAGCTGTGTCCGCTGCCGCTGATTAACGAGGAAAAATGGGAGAAGTTCCAGAAGCTTTTGAAGGAGGTAGATGAAGTGGTTGAAAAGAGCAAGATCATTGTAGACGGAAAGGAAGTTGCCGTTGATCGGATTTTGAAGGACGGCACAAACTATGTAAAGGTACGCGATATTGCGGCGGCGCTCGATCTCAAGGTATCGAACAAGGGAAATATCGCGGTGCTTGAAACGAAGAAGTAAGAGCACAAAAAGCCGGGGGATTGACAATCCCTCGGCTTTTTGCATATATTGGAGGTTATAGGTTTGAAAGCGTTCCGTCACCGATGACGACGGCGTTTGTGAGGTCGCTGCCAAGGACAAAGACTGTGACCTGAGAGCCGACAGGCGCACTTGCGATGCTCGAAACATAGGGAAGGGCGATTTCTTTGTCGAAGGGGCGCTGGACGGTGAGCTTGCCGCCGGAGGCTCTTTTTGTGACCTCGGCGCGGAAGAACCAGACATTTGAATGCGTCAGCTCTTCGACCTTTGGCTTAAAATAATCCCAGAGCCTGTCTGCAAAGCGTTTCATTTCCAGATTTTCATCCATTGGAAGTTCCTCCTGTTCTGGATTCTTCAATCAGTATCGTAAAGAATCGATCTTCCGGCAGTTTCAGCGCCGCAGAATCAACGCTTTCGGCTTCAACGGTGATGATTTCGTTCGGTCTGTCATCACGGTAAACGACTTCGAAGGTGTATTTTTGTTTTACTACGTTTGATCTGAGATCCAGCGTCATTCTTTCCACACTCCCTGAACGCCGAAGGTGATGCGCAGGGTTTCTCCGGACGGCGCGGCAAAACTCACATCGTCGGCACTTGCAATGAGGGCAGATAGTCTTTTGCGGACGCTTTCGTTGAAAATTCCAACAGGAAGGGGAATGTCCAGCATGACCATAGCGTTTCGCGCGGTGTTTTCCGGGGGACGGACGGTAACGGCTGCGTGCATGAGGTGCGCGAGTTCTTCTGCCTGACGGCGAAGGTCTGCAAAGAGGTTCATTTTCTCTTCATCAACAGAGGTTCCACGGAAGTTTTCATTTCGTTCGAGCATGGCTTCTACCATGGCGGCGGTTTTGGGATCTGTCATAATAAGTTCTCCTTTTCAAATTGAGTTTTGATCGTCTACATATTGGATTCTACCGGGAATTTTCAGTTGTCCCGCTTTGCGGAAAGATTTTTCAGTTCTTTCACACACTGCGCAGTGATTTTCACTGCTTCATCGATCTTGGCAAAGTCTTTTTCCTGTTCGGCTCCGAATCTTGGCTGATATTCGTCCATCGGAAGCCGGAGCGTATAGTCAAAAGAAAACCGGACGGCGCTTCGGGCGCGTTCTTCCTGGTATCCAGCGGCAAGCAGGACTCTCGACGGCTTATTGTCTCCGCTGGAACACGCCGCACCGCCAGACACCATGACATTCTCAGAAGAAAGTCTCAGGACAAGGGCGGTATTTTCAACGCCTGGGAACGAGATATTTGCGATATAGGGAGACTGCGAAGATTTGTTTCCTTCGTAGACGCTGCCGTTTAATTTTGCGTCCGGGATCTCGTTCATCATACCATCAATGAGCCGGTCGTGCAAGCGGCCTGCCATTTCTGCAAACTCCGCAAGATGCTGTGTCCGGAACCAGAGCGCCTGAGAAAACGCCGCAGCGAGTGCGACAGAAGGGGTTGCGAAATGTTCCAGTTCATAGATGCTTTCCGGATCTTTTGCAATCAGAACACCGATGCCGACGGGCGCGCCGAATTTATGGCCGCCGCCTGCAATGTAGTCGATTCCGTCCGACTTGTAATTGAGCTGGAATTTTCCCATGGCTGCGGTGCAGTCGGAAAAGCATACATTCCACGCGCCTGTGTTTTCTAGGTCGTAAATGAATCCGGTTTCGTTGCAGGTGTGGATATGCGCAAGAGCGGCTTCTTTTTTGCGGGACCTGCTGTGAATCTTACCGTAATCGGGAAGTCTTTTATAGACTGCGTCGTGTTCGTAGGAAGAACAAAGCGCGTCTCGATAATCGTTCAGGAGGCGAAGCGCTGCAAGGCGGCAGCTTTCGGTGGCGCTGGATGTGAAGATGACCTGCTCCGGTTCGCAGTTTATGCACGCTGCGACGATTTTTTTCTGTTCCTGCAAAAAGGCGTTGTTTCTTGTCCCGCTTGCGTGGATGCTGTTTGGATTCCCGACTTCACCACGGCATACCCTTGCAAATTCGCGCATGGATGAGGAAAGCACCGGCGATGTGGCTGCGTAGTCGAGGTAGATCAGCATGGCGCGGTCCCTCCGAAGTTTGGAACGAAGGAAGAAAGAAGCTGATGATAGAACTTATTTTGCGCCTGCAGCTCAATGCACCGCTCTTTCAGCGAGGATAGTTCTGCGTCCGGTTCTTTGGAAACGGGAAGCACGCCGGAAGGCCCCGGATTTTTGGGTTCATTTGCGCCGCTCAGACCGATGGACACCAGAAGGGCGCTGTCTACGAGCTGCATTTCATGCTGCTCCAAGGTCGAGATATAGCTTCCAAGGCGTTCTTTGCTGACGGTATAGATGTTTTCACACAGGACGGTATTTTTCACGCCTTTCATTGTGATTTCCACGTGCGTCGGAAGGGGCTTTTTCTTCTCTGCGGTCGTTAAGTAGCAGATCTCTATGTTCGGAGAAAATAGGTTATTTTTCTCGTTTGAAACGACAACGGCAGGTCTTGACTTGCGAATTTCACTTCCAAGCCCGTCTTTCCAGTTATCTACCCAGAAAATATCGCCGCGATGGATGCTACGTTCCATTTCTTTCGTCCTTTCTTTCACATTTTTCTATGTACGGCGGCACGTCCGCACGATATGCCGCCTATTCAGTTTAATTGCGTTTGAACTGAATATTGAGGGTGTTATCTCACTGCGTCTTTCAGCGCCTTTGCGGGGCTGAAACGAACGACGAAGTGCTGGGGAACGTCGATGGTTTTGCCGGTATTCGGATTTCTCGACTGCTTGCTGGCGCAGTATTTCGCGGCGAATTTGCCGAAGCCCGGAACGTTCACGGTGTCATGCACGATGAGCGCTTCCTGCACCGCATCGAACACGGCATTTACTGCGCAGATCGCCTGCGTCTTCGGAACGTCCATCCGGTTCGCTACGGCGGTTACGAGTTCGTCTTTGTTCATGATTTTCCTCCTTTCCCGAAAATTTCATGGTGAGCCGTCCCGGAGTCGAACCGAGATTTTACCAGTTATGAGCTGGTCGCTCTAGCCTTTGAGATAACGGCCCATCGATTCCGGCTTGACGTACCGGCCGCGAGGTCTTGTGCACAGACCAACGGCAAATCAGGTGATTGCACACCGTCTCCACCTTGTTATCCTCATGATGGACGATCTGAGTGGGGAGTTCCCATTTCGCTTGTTTACTCCCAAACTTCGCTATCGGCTATATCAACCCGACGACACCGCTGCCAGATGCGGAGGTTTCATTCCATCGGGGGAAGTCATCCGATGGCGGGCATGGGCGGCTTGGCAGAATCGAACTGCCTCGGGTCAGTTGCTCGTCGCTTCCCTTTACCAAATGCCGCGTGTTGCCACACTGACGCAGTGGCCGCGGAGGGTTGGCTTTATTTATAACGCGCCACGACTCCCACAAGAGGGCGCTTTGGCGGATGCGGCGGGGATTTGAACCCCGCATGGTGCAGACAGTATGCGACGAGCTTTATTCCCGTCCGAGGTGGCTGCTTGAACCCCAATAGGTTTGAGTGTGCCGCGCTTTCCTGCACCGCATACCCTTGCTACCTTTTCCATTCGGCCACGCATCCATATTTTGCTCAGATTTTTGCGGTACAGCGGTATTTGCAGGTTTTCCAGTCCGCGAGGCTGCACGACTCGAAGATGCAGGGTGATCCGGCGTACTCCGGCTTGTCGCAGAATTCGTGGATCAGCTCCGGATACAGGGCGTTCATTGCAAAAAGGTTTCTTGCCGAATCCGGCCCGACAAACATCGGCTTTCCTTTCGGTGCGTAGTCACGGATCTGATAGGGGATTTCGTCCCGTTCGCTGTAGAAATGGACCGCGACCGGCGTCACGTCCTTCTCTACGACGACGTAGACATTTTTCGTGCCGTTGGTGAGATAGCGAATGTCCAAGCTCATTTGTTTTCCTCCTTGCTTTGTTTTCTTGGTTTTGTACAGCCTGCCTCCCGGCTCCGGAGCCGCCGTTACTCGACGCCTAGACGCTCCCGTGCAGAAGTTGGTCTGCGTCGCCACGCCGGTTTTTCTTCCATCCTTTACGCCTCACAGCGGACTGTCGGAAGGCCGGGAGGGTAAGCCACGGAACTTTTCAGCCCTGCGCCGGTGCATCGGTCGCATCCGTTTTTTCACACATTAAGCCGGAGCCAGCTAATTAAATTCGCAATCTGTCGTACTTGCACTACCTACAGATTGAGCGGATGGCCGGATATATCGTTTCACCAAGCCTTTGGAACCTCAAAACTTTCCCTGAGTCCGCCGCAATACCCATGTGGAGTGCGTGAGGAGAATCGAACTCCCACCATCAGATTGGAAGTCTGATGTTCTGCCATTAAACTACACGCACATAAATGGCTCCCCGTTTTACTCCGGTGCGGGAGCGTTCTTCCCGAAAACCCATAGCCAGGCTTCCCAGCTTGGAGCACCGGAATCTCTGAAATGTTCCGGTGAGCGCCTTCGCTTACATGGGTGACGCTTTAAAGAGTATGGAGCGGCATACGGGAGTTGAACCCGCGTTTTCAGATTGGAAGTCTGACGTGCTTCCGCTGCACCAATGCCGCATAAGGCGCGCATAGGATGGAAGAGGTACAAGACCATCCCATGCACTTCCGGTCTTTCCCGGCTGCCAGAACAATCCCTATGGAGGGGCAGGCGGGAGGCTCGTGAACCACTGCCTGCATAGAAGCTCCCCATTTTACTTGGGTGCGGGAGCGCTCCTACCCAAAACCAACAGCCAAGCTTCCCATCTTGGAGCGCCGGACGATTCCGGCGAGCGCCTGCGCTTACGTTGGCGGTCGCTTTTCTGCACAGAAAGGAGACATTACGCCTCGCCGCAGCAGCACAGAAGGGAGCTGCGGCATGGTGGGAAAATGCGGAATTGAACCGCAGCATGAAGGCTTTATGTTCCTCCCTAGCGCACCTGCTTTTCCCGCATGGCGTGACGGGTCACGCCTTGTTTTCTATGCGATCTCCGACCGGCTTTTTTTGACGGTAGGCTGCGGCCGGAGGTTTGAGAAAAAATCATCGCCCTGCATTTCAAGATACCGCTTGTTGCGGTCTGCCTGACGGTCTTTTTCTTCCTGCACAAGAAGCGTCTGGCGGCGTTTCCTGCGGCTGGTGAGTTTGCCGGAATAGATCTGCGTGACTTCTGCCGATTCATGCCCGAGCTTTGCTTGCAGTTCTTCCAGAGGCATGCCGCCGTTGAGATCGAGCCGCGCGCCGACGTGCCGCAGGTCGTGGGACCGGACATTATCTACACCTGTCACGCGCTTTACATGGCGGCGGACAAGCTCTGTCAGCCATTGACGGCTGCCGGCGTGCCAGGATTCTGCGTTGAAGTTTCTGGACGTTCTGACTTTTTCTGCGCAGGTTCCAAAGAGCGGGTCATCGTCTTTTGCATAGGAAGGGCGGATGCCGCTTTTAAGATAGAGCCTTACGGCGGTCTGCGCGATGGGCGGGAAGTCTACAACGCGGTATTTGTTGCCCTTGCCGTGCTCTACGGTCAGCTCTTCGTTTTCCCAGTCCAAGTCGGCAGGCGTGAGGGCGAGAAGTTCGCAGTTTCTGATCTCTGTGGACAGAAACAGGACGGCGATTGCATAGTTTCGCTCCCATTCCGGAACGCCGCTTGATTTTGGGGAGTTGTTCCGCCACAAAAGTGCCGCCTGTTCGTCGGTCAGAATCTGGTCATAGGGTCTTGCATCTTCCTGACGGGTGTCCGGCATGAGGAATTTGGAGACGGGGTTTTTGTCATAAAAGCGGTAGTCTCCAAGCTGGGGAGACGAGGCGTATTCATAAAATCCGGAAAGAACTTTCAGATACTGCTTGACGGTGGACGGTTTTCTGCCGGTTGCAAGCAGCATATCACGCCACGCCTGAATGTCTGTGAAGGATACCTCGTGGTTCCAGTTGTCCCGATCTTCAATCATAAAGAGGCTGAACAGTTTTATCACGTTGTCGATATTTTCAACCGTATTTTCTGAGCGCCCGATGGCGATCATGTTTGAACGGTAGGAACGGTAGGCTTCCATGAACTTCTTTTCTTCCTTGATGGGCGGTGCCATATGTATTGCTCCTTTCTGTTTTCACTATATCAAATGGAAAAAGCGAATGTGCAACATGGGAATTTATTATCTTCCGGCTATCTTTTCTTCTGCCGGGGAGCGGGAGTTTGTCCCGCCCGGCAGGAAAATATTTAATACGTCCAGTTCTTTAAGATCTCAGAGCCAAACTGAATGCGCGGACGGAAGCGACCGCAGGTATTTTCGTTCATGCGCCGCGCGGCGGCTCTTGCTTCTTCCAGGGTCTGGTAGGTTCCGACGAGAATCGGAGTATCGAAAAATGTATCGTAAAGGAAATACATCACAGAACCCCCACACTCTTTGTAATAGCGCAGCAGGCGGCGATTGCGAGGATACAGGCGGCGGCGAGAACGAGGGCAATGAATCTGCGTTCTTTGATTTTGCGGCGCTTGTTGGCGGCGTAGGCGTTTCTGGCGCGCACCTGATCGGCGTGGTGACAGACGATGTGGCTGAAAACATCCTCGGGAAGAAGCTCCGGGACGCAGGCGATGGCGGTACATTTCTTTTTCATTGGTATGGTCTCCTTTTTGAATTTTCTACAGGCGCGGACGCCCGGCATCTTTTCTTCTGCCGGGGAAGCGGGATTTGTCCCGCTTCCCCCGGAGAAATTGGGTCATTTTTTGTTTTCCTGTTCGCGAAGAAGCTCCTGTATCTTTTCTTCGAGAAGCTTTTTCTGCTCGTCGGTCAGTCGTGAAACAATTTTCAAAAGTTCCACGGTTTCGTTTTCGTTTTTCATCTGCGTACCTCCTGACTTAATCGTTCCTTTTTGTTTGGGGATTCATCATCCTATTATTAGGATACCAATCGCAAAAAGGAAATGTGCAACATAGGGAGCTACGCGGTGACGATTTCGGTCAGTACGTCGATGGATGCGTCTACGTGACCGTCAACGATGTTGAAGTAGACGGTTTTTATGACGAAGTTTCCGATGCCTTTCATAATGACGGGGCTTGCCAGATCGACATTGTTAGAGCCGCCGTCCACGCAGACGTGCCAGCGGGTCACATTTAGAGATGTTTCGTATAGTTCTTTGATGGTCATTGTGATTCCTCCCATATAAAATCAGGCAATTTTTGCTGCCGCGAGGCTCGCGGCTTTACGCTGGACGATGCTTGTGAAGATCTCGCAGAGTTTTGCATCCTGAGAAATGACGGCGAGTTTGCTGACTGCCTGACACTCGGCATATTTTGCGCCGCCCTGCTTCATGCGTTTGCGCAGGTTGTTCAGGCGCGTGTCAATGTTGCAGTGAGCGGATTCTTCCAGTTCTTTGTAGAGCTGACCGGTGAAGGTCTGGAAGTTCAGCTCGTATTCCATGCAGAGCTGACGGATTTTATTTCGCATGGCATCCTGCCAGCTGTTCCGGTCTACGGATGGGGCGGCCAGTTCGGAGAATGCGGTCTGCATGGCACTGTGGATCTGTTTCTGCCCAGATTCCAAAGCGGTCAGGCGGCGTTCCTGTTCTACCATGATTTGCGCTTGCGCAAGAAGCTGCTCCGCTGGGGTTGATGCTCGCGCCTGTTCCTTGGCGCGGAAGTATCCCTTGACAAGTTCACGCTGCACTCTCCACGCCAGATCGTCCGTGAAAGACTTTACCAGCATGAGGTATCCGGATTCTGTGATGAGCGTCACGTCTTCCGTAGCCTTTGCCGGAATGTCGTTCCAGTGCGTCCGAAATTCGGACGCGCAAATTTTGAAGTAATCTTCTCCGTCAACGAACCGCTCCCGGTTGTCGTTGAAGCGCTTTCTTGCCGTTCCGTCAGGTCTGCCATGCACGGCGTCAATGTCCTTGAACGTCACGACACGCTGTCCTTGATATTCCTTCACGGAAATGTCTGTATTGTTGATGGTCTGCAATTTCATTTCAAAAATTCCTCCTGTCACTTAAAAAAGGGTATAAAAATCCCACGCATGACTTGACATCCGCGCGGCGCTTCGTCTATAATTGGGTAGACAAAGCCCTTGCGGTTTTGGCACAAGAGCAATCGTAGTGGGTCGCCAAACTTAGCTACGGTTGCTCATTTCGTTATTTATCTCTTGTTTGGTTGAGATATTCGAGGACTGCAAAGCGAATATAGCCGCTTACTGTCATTCCGCGCCGCTTCGCTTCTTCCTTCATTTTCTCAATCGCATCCGGCGGGAAAAACACGGTTATTCGCTCTGTGTTCTCTTTCGGTCGTGCCATATTCTGCCCTCCTTTCTGGTATAATAATAGCACCATTTTATTATGCTGTCAATATCAATTTAAGCAACTTATAGAAATTTCTGATGGGCATCTTTTGATCTACACATTTTTTCGGTTTGTCCCGCTGGGGGGATATTCGCCCCCGCTTTTTTACAATATCACGTTTGGAAAGCGAAACATAGCGCAAAGAGGCGAAAGCGTTTCATAATTGATCGTTGGAGGTATTATTTATGCGTGAATCGGAAAGCATTATTATGCAGATTGACATTGTTGATTCCCTGATTCATTTTATTAAGTCAAAATACGGAGTTAGAACGAAAGCTATCTTAATGTACGAGCGAACCGAACAAATACCTTTGGAACTACTTGAACCATATGTTGACCTTCTGAATAAGAATGAGATGAAATTCATAGAAATTTTAAGCCGAACTGATGATATGGTTATTATCCGGTATGTTGATAACGCACTCTTGCAAAAAAAACCGTTTTATTTCGCCAGAAACGACCTGTTCAATAAGTATAAAGAGGAAAATGATTATTTCCAGCTTTCAATAAAAAACAACGTTTGGGGAAACATGTGGGAAAACGAAAAATCCATTCCATATGTCAGGAAACTAACGTCTGGCTATTCCTATATTTGCTTTGAAAAGAAGTATTCAACCATTGTTGCGTATAATGTATCTCAACAATTTCACTTTACCCCGGAAATTATTGACGTGGATGACATCCCAGAAGTTTGTTATATGGTTGAAGAAATTCCTTCCTCACCAATGCCTAGATACTGCAAAGATAACAATGCGCGTCTCGGAATTTGGTCATATATTACTCAAAATCTTATGATCCCCGCTGTTCAAATAGATGACATCAAAGGGGAAATCAAATTACAGCACAGATCAGCGGTTTCGGATGAGATCATACAATACAGACAAGGGATGCGTGTCGATATTAAACATGTTGCGCGCAGTTCATGGGAAGCAAACATTTCAAGAATTTTTCAAAAACTTGGCGTTCCGTATGAGTACGAACGGGAAGCATTCAGCTTTGATGATTTCATCTATGTACCAGATTTTTTTCTCCCAAACAATATAATCGTAGAAGTGAAAGGATTCTGGGATAATAATAGCAGGAGAAAGGTTGTTGCTCTTAAAAAGAATCGACCGGAATATACTATTCTTCCAATTGATTCTGATATGTACGAATCTTTGAGGCTGAAATATTCGAGTCAGATTTCGCAATGGGAAGAAAATGTTTCTGTCAGTTGCAGAGATTATGAAGTTAGCATTGTCGGTATGAAATTCTGTGCAAGCAAAGAGACGCTGCAATCATTAACTGTTGGAGACAATCTGCTTTTAGAGCGAGAACCAAAAAATAGATTTGATAAGAATGCCATTCTAGTAAAAACAATGAGCGGCGCACCGATAGGACATTTTTGTGCTGATTGGGCTGCTGTATTCGCTCCGAAAATGGACATTGGAATGACTTACCATGCGAAGATCTCAGACATTCAGCGAAGTGCAATTTGCGCGACTGTGAGAAGAAGCAATTTCGATGCTGAAATTCTATATGATTTTTTCACCTGAAATTCTCCTTCTCGTAGGAAAACCGCTCCGGAGGGAGCGGTTTTTCTTTTTCGTGGGGTCACGAAAATGGTCATATTTTTATGACGGCGGATTTATAGAGCGTTGCTTTGCCGTCGAGGGTTGCCGCTTCGCGGTAGATGGACATGACTTCTTTTCCGTAGGTTTCGATGGGGGAAATATCATCCGGTTCACAGTATGAGACAAGACCGACCAGATCTCCACTGTTCAGTGGCTGACCGGAAGTGGCGGAGAAAAATTCTCCGCCTTTGATTTCGTATTCACCGGGTTTATAAAACATTTGTGTTCTGGTTCCTCCTTTTTCCGTTTCTTTCAGTATAGCAGGATTTCCTGCAATTTCAAGCTACGGTGTGAAGCTGATAGCCGTGGTTTTTGACTTGCGCGGTGGTGTAGTAGATGCGGTCAGACCACGATACCCAGACAGGGCGCTTGCGGCCTGCGATGGTCGCTTTTTGCAGCAGGATTTCTTCGCCGCGCCTGTTCACCTTAACGGTCGCATTGAGTGGGAGATTTTCCAGACTGTTCGGGTCTTTCCTAGCTGCTGCCTTTTTCGTGGCGTTTTCCAGGCAAGCCTTGCGCCATTCGACGGCGTATTCATATTCTGTCGTGGACAGCAGATTCAGGATGGATACCGGGCAGTCGCGCTGGAATGGTCCCATGGATTCGTCCATGTCTTTATAGCCGAAGTTGCAGTATTCCTTGCTGTCGAGCCGTGTCAGGCAGACGCCGGCGAAAACATACGGTTTTTCGTTCGGTCTGGTTCTTTCGCAGGCTCCATACCATGTGGAGCCGACCATAGAGGATTTCAGGACGCGGCAGGAATCTCCGGTCTGTTCGTTGTTCCAGGTATAGAGCGCGTCGCACTCTGCTTTGCGGTCAATCTTTCCGTTCCATGCGTCTACATGATAAAATGTCCATCCCATGATATGTACCTCCCTCGATTATTTGAACAGCTGGCGGACGTTGCCGCGACTTACGTACCATGTCCAGTCCTCTTTATTTGTCGTGGGACGAAATGCGTTTTTGCCGGTCTTTTCGTGATACCACTGTTTGCAGATCGCGCAGGCTTCTTTCGCGGTATTTGCTTCGATAACGACTTCGTTTAAGTATTCCGTCCGGTTCTCCTTCGTGAAGAAGTAGACTGTGTAGTTTTTCAGCGCCATGTTATGTACCTCCTGAACTGTTTGGGCGTTCTGTTCTATATTTGATTCTACCGGAAGCGGGGGTTTTGTCCCGCCTCCGGCTTTTTTATTTACTCATTTGCGGCTGCCGGATAGTGCGCTTTGATCTCGGCGTAGGACGCTTTCAGGCAGAAACCGTGCGGCGTCTGGTAGGTGATGTTTTTGGGCCCGGTGGAAAGCACGACGCATTTTTCATCGTACCGGACTTTTACGAAATCGCCTTTTTTGACGTTCTCCCGGCTGTACGGTACGCCGCCCTGCGCGTCGATGCAGGACTGATAATAGCAAGCCCTTGAGATTTCGGATTCGATGCGCTCGGCGCTGTTTTCCATCCATTGCAGAACTTCGTCGCGTGTGATTTCTGTTCCGTCGTAGCGTTTGAGCGTTTCGCCTGCGTCGAGTTTGGAAAGATATTTGCGATAGCTGTCCATGTTTTTATTCTGGGCGCGGATGTTCTTTTCTGCGTCCTGCACTCTGCGATAACAGAAATCCTTGCTCGGTTTTTTCGCGGTATCTGCTGTTCTGCGGGCGGCTTCGGCACGTTCGGCGTAGTATTCCGATTTTTTGAACTCGTCCATGCCGCGATCAAAGGCGGCAAACATTTTTTCGCGCTGGCGCGTGAAGGCACGCCCGGAGGATGTGTTGATGTTGGGCTGGGTGAAGAACGCAATATCGCCGCGCCTGGCGTTGATGGGCTTTTGCAGCTGTTCGCCGCGCTGCTCTGCTGCATCGGCGCGCGCGTCCATGCGCTCGGCTCGTTCTTCCGCGCGGGCTGCTTTTCGCTCCATTTTTTCCTCGAAGGAAAGAAGTTCGCCCGTCTTTCCCTGATTCTCCGCGCCAAGGCTCTTTGCAACCTGTTCTGCACGCCAGAGGTTCGGGATTTTTGCGCGGCTGACCCAACAGCCGCCGTATCTTGAAAAGAGGAAGTTGCTTTTGATGGTGGATTTTTGATCGTCAGAAAGCGCCTGGTATTCGGATTTATCAAAATGAAGCTCCAGCTTCTCGGTTTCTCGGTTGATGATGTAATACATGGTTTTTCTCCCTTCTTATCTAAAATCGTGCGATTCAAAGTCTTCTATGGTCACGTTCTTCTTGTGCAACTTGTTCTATGTGCGCCCGGACACACTGCGGAAGATCCTGTTTGTAGTAGGTGATTTCTCCGCTAGAGGATATGTGGGCGACCGTCTGATAGTCGTGATTTACCTCTTTCGCCCTGTTCCATACCGTCAGCCCATTTCCGAGATACCCAAAGCCGAGTCTGTAGTCATCTTTCATGGCGGTTTTCTCCCTTCTCATCCTTGCCGAGTTCGTATGCTTCCATCAGGGCGTCCCGAAGTCCCCAAACAGCAACATTGAGAAAGTCCTCGCTGTCTGAGTTGCGCGTTTTCAAGTCTCCACGATCTGCAACGGGCGGCATATGCTGCATGGCAATTTCCAGAAGCTTACGTTCCGTTTTTTTGCTGTATTTCATGGTTGCACCTCCGGTTTCTGTTCTGGTTTTATATCTACGGGAAAAGGCGGGATTGTCCCGCCATTTTTAAAATCAGGCGCTGAGAATGTCGTAGACCTCCTGCGTTTCGTAGCGGATGACCGCGCGCCCCTGGCTGTCCTCGCCGTCGTACATGGGACCGCAGAAGTTCTTGAGCTTCGGTGCGCCCTGCAATTCCGCCCGGCACGATACGCTGCGGAACTCGCCGGAAGTCTCGAATGCTTTTTTCAGATCTTCGGCAGATTCAAAGGTTGCGGCATGGCGAAGATCAGACACGACCTTGTAGACCTTCTTTTTGTTTTGCAACTCCGGCAGGTGGACGCGCTCCGATTCCTCCGCAAGTTTCAGCTCCTGCGGGAAGCTGTCTGCGAGGGAATAAAACAGGTTTTTGTCGAAGCAAAGGAAGCTTCCGGGCTGCTTCCATGAGGTTTCCTGCCAGCCGGAGAAAATCGCGATGGGTTTTGTGCCATAAAATCGCATGCCGTAGACCATGCGGCCGCCGCGCTTTTTAAAGCAGATGGTCAGAGCTTCGTTGTACTGCGCATAGGGCTTTACTTCGGCGGAAACGGCGTTGATGTGCAGGAAATACGCGCAGCCGAGTTCGCCCTCCACGGCGAGGGTCAGTCTGGGGTTTTTGGATTTTGCCGCGTCGTTCACGGCGAGGGCGATTTTCTGGTAGATTTCGAGCTGTTTCATTGTATGTAGCCTCCTGTTTTCTTGGTTTTCTCTACACCTATATATCTACCGGCGCAGTGGCATTTGTCCCGCTGCGCCGGTGATTTTTTATTCGACTTCCCGCTGGACGATCTTCAAACTGTAAATCGTGGCAGGGTTTGAATAACCACGCTCGTCTCTGCCTAAGTAAATCTCCGATGGTTCGTCCCATGTCATATCCTCATCCCAGAAATCTTCGTCAAACTCTTTGCGGATAGCGTCTGCTTCGACCTCGATCTGCTCACGGGCTTTCTCAAAGTTCGAGTAAACGCCCAAGATTTCGCTGCCCTCGTTGTCGGGCGTGTCCCACGTGTGAAGGGCAATGTATACGGTCATGTTCTGTTCCTCCTGTTCAGATTATGTAGATGTTGATTTTTTCAAGCTCGTCCTGCTCGTATGCTGCTCCAACAGGCGCGAGCGCTGCCCATGCCGCAATCTCGATGGCTGTTTCCCAAGAAAAGCCTATCCCGTTCAGATATTCAGCGTTGTACTGTTCGTCGTCGCAGGAATGATAGTGATTGATGTTTCCCGTGTTTATGACGAGCGTGCCGTAGTCTCCATTCATTTTTATGCCTCCTGTTCAGATGTAATACCAGACGATAAACTTGTGTTCTGTTCCGTCTGCCGATGTCCACGGGGTCAGGTACGCCTTGCGGCGCTGCTTTTTGCGAGCCGCCACAAATGCGGCGGCTTGCTGTTCTGTGCTGAAAAATTCAAAGGTTTCGCGGTGCTGGTTTCGTTTCATTTATTTCTCTCCTGCGTGATGCGAAGTTCGTGAATCAGATCTTGCAGTTCATACAGTTTTTCAATCTGCGTATTTGTCAGGTTCTTGTTGTGGAATTTGAAATAACTGAAAATTTCGTCGATGCTTCGGATGATCTCGCTGTATTTCATGGTCGTGCCCTCCTGTTTATGCTGCTTCCGTTTCCGCGAACTCGGCGCGGATTTTCTCAAGACAGAATTTCTTCACGGCTGCTCGGCTCATGGTTTTTTCGTCGTAGCTGCTCGGCCTGTCCCAGACGCGGACGCGAAAAACGCCGTTGTCGATGTCTGCGATCTCGCGGTAGATGCAGACCGTCACACCGCCTGAGAAGCAGAGCTTTAAAGCGTTCATGGTGCTGGCATCGCCCCGGAAGATCTTCATGCCTGCATCAAACAGCTTCGAGGCGGCTTCTTCGGAAAATGCCAGGGCGTGATACTCGACAGCCTCAAAGCATCCGAAGATGTTTTTTGCGTCGTGGTGTGCGATAAATTCCATTTTTGTGTCCTCCCTCAAAGAATCAGGTTTACAAGCGCATCCGCGCCGACGATCAGGAAAAAGACGATGGCAAGTCCTGCGAGCTGGCAGGCGATCTTTGCGATGGCTTTGATGTTTTCGTTCATGGGTGATTCCTCCGTTTCGGTGTTGTCCTCTTGTCTTTCTATCTACCGGGTGGAGCGGGTTTGTCCCGCTCCGTCAGAAATCAATTTCTGCGATAATGGAGCTGCCATTTTCCAGATCTTCCGAAAATTCTGCGGCGGTATATACGCCGGTGAAGCCGCTGGACGTGTCGCAGTTCGCATACAAATCATCGAAGCTGTTCCATTCCGCGATAGAGCGAAGCCAATTCTCGGCAATCGTCTTGCGCTCCGAAGCTTCCGATTCATCCCAATCCGGACTGCTGCTCGGGTAGTTTTCTTCCATACCATCCTGCCACATATAGCAGGCGCGTCCGTCATCGCTTGTTGCGACTGTCATATAGCCGCCGTTCGTTTCCACAAAGTACAATTTATTCATAATTCAATCCTCCATTTTCTGTTTTATCTTTACATCTTCATATCTACGCAGAATCTGCGTTTGTCCCGCTGCTTGAGAAATTTTTCTTTCTGTTTCCAGCGTAGCAAATGAAAAAAGGAACTATGCAACACGCAGACAAAAAGAAAAGCCGCCCCGGATGGAGCGGCTTTTTTCATGCTCGGGTGGTCAGCGGCTGGACTTGCGCGGCGGTGAAGAAGTGGGAAAGTTTCAGGCGGCAATAGCCGCCGGTTTTTTCGGATTCTTCCGTGTCCGGGAGATCGTCCGCCTCTTTTCCTTTGATATACTTCCAGATCGAAAAGCTCGCGACGGCGTGTTCGCCCTTTTTCACGCAATAGCCGCGCTGTTTCCAGGCGTTAAAGGTGTGGATTTCTTCCGGGAGTTCCAGCCGTTCGGTGGTTCCGTCATCGTTTTCGACTTCCACGAAGCGGCCCGTGCCGGTTAAAACGCCCTCATTCATCAGGCGGAAGGATTCGTTCAGGATAATCGATTCGTTTGTCATGGTGTTTACCTCCGTTTTTTGGTGAGAATTATTTTGAGTTGAAATTTTTGAAGCTTGAAAGTTGAACTCGTTCACAAAAGAAGCACAAATGCCACTCTCGCAAAATATGAGTTTAAGTAAATCGACTGTTTTGTGTTCGGTTTGTTCTGTTTTCAGTTCTACGGCGTTTTTTCATTTGTACCGGTGATTTTTCACTTTTTTTCAGCTTTTTCAGGGCAAAAAAATAGACCGGATTTCTCCGGCCTTGCGGTTTTTTCAGAGTTTTCGCATGAGTTCTGCTATCAGGTCTTCACTTCCGGCGAGAAGTTCCGCGATTTTTTCCGGCGTGTAGATTGTTTCCGTGTCGCTTTTCAGCCATTCTACGGAGTTGATGTAGTCGCAGATTTTCGGGTTATAGTTCAGGCGCTGGACGTATTCGCAGAGTTCCTGCTTTACGTCGTTTTCCGTTCTGCAGTCCAGCGCTCGCGTGATGGGTTCGACGATTTCCTGGAAAACTTCTGCGTATCCGGATACGGCGGTGTAGAAGTCGTGCGCGTTGTACGGCGTGCCGTCGGCGCGGTCTAAAATCAGGTCGATAATCATTTTTTCAGTCTCCTTTACGGTTTGTTTTGCTTTCTATCTTCGGTTCTACCGGTTTTTTGCGGTTGTCCCGCTGACGGGCAAAAAAAATCCGGGTGATTTTTCACGTCCCCCGGTTTTTTGCGAAAATTGCGAAAAGCACTGCATATTTTTTGTGAATAAATATGCAGCTGAGCGCGGCGATTGTTTCAGCGGTGCAGCGGCAGACCGCCGATGCCGTAGGAATCAAAGGAAAAGTTCCAGAAAACCGCCGAAATCTTCAAGGAATCGATAAATTTGATGGCTTTTGTGTTGGTTGGGAAGTTCTCCTCGAAGTCGAGAATGTCGCCGGTGACGGACGATGGCCAGTTGTAGCGCACAAGGAACCCAGCAGGGGTTTTGCTGAGATTCGCGACGATTTTTGTTTTTTTCATGGCGTTTCGTTCCTTTCTGATGTTCTATCTTCAAATCTACCGCGTTTTTCACGCTGTCCCGCCGCAAAAAAGAAAATTTTTCTGTTCAGGAAATACGAAAGCGCCCCGGAAGTCATCCGGGGCGCTGTTCTGTATTTTGCGGCTGTTCAGGCCGCGCGGAACGGCTCAATATCCGTATCGTGCCGTTCCCAATCGTCGCGGACACAATCCGCGCCGCCGCAGCCGCGCCCGCAGGGGCAAGTAACGCCGCGCCAGACCACTGCGCCGCCAACGTCGACGATCTCGACGTTGCAGAGATCACCAGCCCCGCACGTCGGGTCGTTGCTTGAAAAGTCTCCAAAGCGGAGACGCAAGCCGTTTTTCAAAACCATAATTTTACCTCCCGTTTCGGTTCGGCGGCTGTTCAGGCCGCTGCTGTTCACGGTTTTAACTCTACCGCTGTTCTGCGTTTGTCCCGCTCGCCGGAAGATTTTTTTCGCCGCTGTTCAGGGATTTTCAGGCTGTTCAGGAGATTTCCGCGCGGGCTGTTCAGGCGCTGGAACTTCTGGGGAGTTTTCCGGCGGCTGTTCTGAGCGTGCGCGTTCCGGCTGCTCTGGTTTTTTTGCCGCCGGTGGCAGGCTCCCGCGGTCCAGGCAGGCGCGGACATACTCCACCAGCGCGGCGTTTACCGTCTGGCCGGACGCTTCGCAGATCGCCCGGAAGCGCTCGCCCGTGGCCGTGTCCACCTTGGCTGCAAGCGTGATTCGGTTAACCGCCGCCCATGCGTTTTGTGTCCGCCGCGCCGCGTCCGTCCGTCTGCTGTTTGGGTTCTTTGCAATCGACATTTTAAAATGCATCCTCGCTTTCGTTCGCTTTACACTTTTTATTCTACCGGCGCAGGCCGGTTTGTACCATCGGCAAAATGAACAAAAATAGGTTAACCGATTCGTACATTTTTTCATAAATTAAGTGTTGAAAATAGGTTAACCAATGATTATAATATAGATATTAAGAGGTTAACCAATCAAGCGAAACAACGAACGCCCCGCAGGGCATAGGCCAAAGGCCGGAAAGGAAAACAGATGAAATACACAATCGAGCTTCAATCGAAAGATATTAGCAGCCTTTGCAGGGCCTGCACACACATCCAGAGCGATTTTATCAAAGACGCCGACGATCTCACAATCAGCGAGGAACGCCGCGAACAGTGCGCGAGATCGGCGGAATATTGGGGCAGCCTGCGCGCCAACATCCGCAAGCAGTGGAACGCAGCAATGGACGCCGCCGACGCCGCACGCGAGGCAAAGCAAGCCGCCAATCAGGAGCAGGAAGCCCCCGCGCAGGACACCGCCGAGATCATGCAGCAGGCCGTGACGCTCCCGCAGCGCGTCGCCTTGTACGTCCCCGGCACGCAGGGAGCCGACACCGCAACCGATAACGCCGCGCAAGTCGAGCGCGTCGCGGCGGAGTTCTCCCGGATGTTTGGCGGCGCGACCGCCCAGGAATCAAACGGCTTTTGGATGTCCAATACCGCCGGACTGGTCCGGGAGACCGTGACCATCGTTTACGCCAACTGCACCGCCGACCAGCTCCGCGAACGCCTGCCGGACGTGCTGACGCTGGCCCAGCAGATCAAGCGCGAAATGGCGCAGGAAGCCGTCAGCGCCGAGATCAACGGCACACTGTACATCATCTGAATTATTGCCATCCCCGGCGGCACACGCCGCCGGGAACCGAGAAAGGAGCACAAAATGCAGAATCTACCGATCAACATTTCTCCCACCTGCGCGGGAATCTGGCACATGCCCGAAGAGATCCGCGCCGCAGCCGCCGACGGTCTGCGAATCGACTACAACGCCGGACGCGGGCACGTCATCCGCTGCCGGAAGGCGGCAAGCGTCGCAGGATGGATTACAGCCGTAACCGTCAGCGGCTCCATTTTGCAGGCGTGGGCCGGTGAATTTACTGTTGCCGGGGAGGTGAGAGCATGAGCACAACCAACCAGCAGGCGCACCGCCTGCCCCTGCTGCACATCAACGCCGACGAACGGCACGCGCTCGAAAGCTTCGGCGAGTGGTCCCCGGCAATGGCCCGCGCCTGCATGGAGCGAAACCGCCTGAATTTCGACGATGTGGAGCAGATCAACAATCACTTTGAATCGCACCGTTGGGGAAGCGATACGGATAGGCGATACCGCAAAGCCGCCGTAAACCGCGCCATTAAAGCCGTAGCGGCCAACCCTGCCGCATATCTGGCCGATTGATACCGGCCGCCCCGGACACCCTAGCAGAGCCGCACCGGGCACCAAAGCGGCCCCGCCCCATCAAATAAAACGAAAAAGGAGATCATCACCAATGAGAAAATCACAGATCATGCGGCAGGCGTGGAGCCTTTACCGCGCCACCGTCGCGGAGTTCCCGGAAACCCGCAGCCGCGCACAGTTCGCGCTTTGCCTGAAAGAAGCGCACCGCATCGCAAACACCGCCGCGAACGCCCGCCGCGAGTGGGAGCAAATGACCGGCGCGCAGCAGTTTGAAGCCTTAACGCGCATGGCGTGGGCGGTCCGGAAGCGCGCAGAAGCCACCGGGCGCGGAATCGATACAGAGTGGATACGCACCACGGACGACGCGCAGACCGTCGCCGCCGACGCATGGCCGCGCGTTTTGTCTGCGCTGGACCGCAACGACCAGCGCGAGGACCCGCGCCCCCTTGTGTTTATCCTTTACGCCGCCTGCACCCAGGCAGCGCACAGCATCAGCCGCGCCGAAATCCGGCACGTTTCCGCCTGCATCAGCGCAGACGCCATCACCCAAGCCGCGCAGCTTGAAACGGCAGGCGCACAATCCCCACTTGATATGCTCCCCAGCGTCACCGCGTCCCGCTTCGGCGGAGACCTGGAAGAAGGCTACAGCATCCGCGCCGCCCTGGACACCGCCGCCGGAGACAAGGACGGACGCGCCATCGTCGCAGGCATCGCCGCCGGTTACACGGTCCGCGAGATTGCCGATCAACTAGGCATGAGCAAAAGCGCCGTACAGCGCCGCATTGACAAGATACGCGCCGCCTACCTCGCGCAGATGCAGGCATAACAGCACCAACGACACCACCAGCCGCCCCGGAACACCCCGGAGCGGCTTAATCATGCCTAGCCCATCATATCACCCCGCCGCCACCGCCAAAGCCCCCAGCATCCACCAGACAGCCCCCCACGGCGTGCCTACCACGCCACCGCCCCGCCGCCCTCGCGTATGCGCGCACACGTACTATATTATAATCGCGTGCGTGCGCGTGCGTTGATTGCCCGCGCAGTATAAAAAGATATACTAGAGTACACCAAAGAGCCAACCACCACGCCAAACCAGAGCCAACCAACGCCCACTTGATCAAGAGTTCACCCACTCAAGCAAGCATTCAGCAGGTCAAAAGAGAGGACACAAGGAGGGAGGGGAGGAAGTGTTCGCGGCTTTGCCGTGTTCAGAACCACGTGAAACAATGTTTTCCACTGTTTCACGAAATTGCACCGCCGAAGTCGGAGTTTTCCGCATTGAAATACGCCAGCTTTAAGCAACCTACCGCAGAAAGCATGTAAAAATCAGATATTTGTTTACATTTCTGTTAGTAATGTAAACGACTGTCAGCCCGTCCGACCGTCACAGCGGCACAAACGCAGCAGCCCCACCCCCATTTTACAATCCCCGAAGGTCTTTTGTACGCGCTACCGCGCATAGCTCTTCCCCCTCCATCCATGTTCCACACCTCTCGCCGCGTCAGCCAACAAAGCCACGACCACGCCACCTACACAGAAATAGGTGGTGTTTTTTGCGCCTATAGGGGGGTACTTTCTAATTCCTGCGGGAAAAATTGAATCTGGGGAAACAAAAAGCCAAAAAATAAAATTTGCGCGGTTGCCTTTCGGCAACATAACAGAAGGCCTACGGACGCATAGTGGGTAAGGCTTGCGTATATGGCAGATCGCAGGCGGGGCGGTGTTGCATGTTTTCTTTGGGCGTTTGCTATGCTGAGAATGTAAGGGAGGTTTGAAGGATGTCTTTTACATTCCAGTGCGATTATTGCGGAGCCACGGTAACGAGCGAGAGAAGGAACAGGAAATCTCCGCACAGATTTTGTGGGTATTCATGCGCGGCAAAGTGGAGATCTAAATACGGCTGTGCTCGAACAGGCCCAAGAAGCGCGGCTGGTGGACTTCCACATGAGAATGTGCGTATCCGGATGACAAAGGAATTGGAATTATTTCCGGAGTTCCGACCGGAGCGTGGAGAAACGTATCCTGCGGAGCGATACGCAGGGCAGGGCGGAGTAAAAAGAGCGGGATATGTCATATGCGTGAATGGGCATCGGGTAAATATCCGGGCGGATGAGTGCGTGGAGGTGTGAGGGTAAGCTTGAGGGAGATTTTATTCAGAGGAAAGCGTGTAGACAGCGGCGCGTGGTCATATGGTTCTTTGGTCATCCGGAAGAAAGACGATGGCGGAAGGAAATACTTCATCAGTGGGTTTGAACCGTTCAGCAAGGCAGGCGAGGTCTTAGGAGAAACCGTCGGAGAATACACAGGCTTCCGGGACACAAGCGGGAACGCGGTGTTTGAGGGGGATGTTGTGGAAGATCTTGCGTTTGGCGTGTACGATGTGGTGATGACGATGTGGGGCTTCCGGGCGGTTGACAGAAAGACCGGGGCAAGCTATGGACTGCGGGAGTTTGGCGGGCTTCGGCGCGTTGGAACGGTGTTTGATGAACCGTACAGGAAGAAAGAAGAAAATCAGGGTGAAGAAGGGCAGGCGGAATGAACTGCAAGAAGAAAGACTGCTTCAACTGCCCGTATCCGGACTGCATCAATGACTATGTGAAAAAAGAGTATGACCGTCCTGCAGCCTATATCAAAAAGCAGGTGGAGCGGCAGTCAGAGAGAATCCAACAGCGTGCGGAGGCGGGGCTTTGCACAACATGTGGGAAAAGACCACCGAGGAATGGATACCGAACGTGCGCAGAGTGTCAGGCAAGGAGCAGACGGTATGCAAACCGGCACAACCGAAGCATCGGGAGAGTACCGGAGAGTTTGCTGGATGGCGTGAGCTTATGCAAGCGGTGCGGAAAAGCTCCGCCGACAAGCGGGTATAAGCTCTGCGAGCGGTGCTTGGAATCGGCACGAAGGGCGCTGGACCATACACCATCACACAGCGGAATTTTCGTGGATAACAATTTTACGCGGGCGCTTCGCGCCGATGCAGAAAGGATGAAAGCAAAAACATGAGTTATTTCGAGAAATACGACGAGATGTTTTCGGAGCCGTCAAAAGCCGAGCAGATCATTGAGGACGCAAAGGCTGCGCTCTGGAATGAGCTGACCGAGGAAGTCAAGCAGCTGATGGACGATGCCAACGAGGCAAGTACGAAGGCCAATAAGCTCATAGCAGAGATATCCAGCCTTAATTTTGAGAAAACGGAGCTGGAAAAAGAAATCAAGCAGCTTCGTGAGCAGAAGGTCTATGTCGAAACGCACGAGGTTCCTGCAAGGCAGGTCAAGGCAATCGTTAACCATCTGACGAAGGACTTCCGCCCCGGCGATGAGTGCTGGGTGATCGGTGCGGAATACGAACGGCATACTTGCGAGAAGTGCGGCGGAAGCGAGAAAGTGTCTGCTGTCATTGGCGGGGAGACGTTTGAAATTGACTGTCCCACGTGCAGAGGCTACGGAACAGTTTCAAAATCAACGTATTTCCCCAAAAAGTCAAAAGTCACGGAAGTCAGGATGTTACTCTGCTTCAATTCTAACAACCGCATGAATGAATGGAGTATGGAAACGTTGAGAGTTGACAGTCGCGATGACTGTAGCAGAGCGGGTTCCGTATTCAAGACGGAAGAAGAGGCAAAAGCGGCGATCAAAGAAAGGTACGGGGACGAAAATGGATGATTTTCTGAGATTCTTCGACAAAGTAAGGTCGCGGATACCGATGCACATCGAAATTGGCTATAGCAGTGTCGTGGACTGGATGATCGTGATTTATGAAGGCCGGTCCTATGCGGAAAGCCAAAAGGAAATCGTCAACGTGCAAAACTGCGATATGGAGCTGTGCTTTGCAATGGCACAGGTTGAGCTTAAAGAATGGCTGCTGAAAGAATGTGGAGGGTATTGAGCTATGAGCTGTGTAAAGAAGGTCAGAGACGTTGACCCAGCCTGCGCGATTGTCGAGGTCACGGATAAAGAAGCGTTTGAGAAATCCGTTGTTTATCACGGCACATTCAAATCTCAGACGTTCAAAACTGAAATCACGCTCGGAGAGGACGAAGCTTGGAGTGAAATTCAAGCCATGGATGCGAAAGGTAGAACGGAGGATAGCAATGGCAAAAGTTAAGTACATCAAGCTTTCCGACACGCTTGAAATGCTACAAAAACTGGATACGGCTGGTCACAATTCTTCTCCGCAATGGTCATTTTCAAGTGACGGGGTGCAGCTATGGAGAGCTTACGAGCGACACAGATGATTGGCGGGAATGGTGAACAAGATCGACGCCCGACAGATCTTTATCCTACCCCGCCAGATGTCACAGAAGCGCTTTTACGGTTCCTAGATATTCCGTCATTTTTCCGTGTTTGGGACCCTGCAGCTGGTGAAGGTGATATGGCGAGGCAAATTGCAATGCATGGTCACACGGTCTATGAGTCTGACATTATGACAGGAACCGATTTCTTAACCGTCGATGGTCCACCTAACGCAGAACTATGGCTGCCGTGTGACTGGATTATTACAAATCCGCCGTTTGCGCTTTCGGAGCAGTTTATTCGCCACGCAAATGAACTTAGGCATCCGTTCGCTATGCTGTTGAAATCGCAGTATTGGCACGCATCAAAAAGGCTGAGATTGTTCCGAGAGATACGACCGGATTATGTGCTGCCGCTTACATGGAGACCGAACTTCTACTTCAAGGAAGAACACGGAGGCGCACCACTTATGGATGTGATGTGGTGTGTGTGGAGTGCAGAAAACGGGCGGAAATCGCATCAACCTACAATTTTTAAACCGTTGGAGAGACCTAAAATGCGAGAGGAGAATCCATGAAACAATACTGCCGCTACTGCGTAAATGCTTATCTTCAAGGTGATGACATGATTTGGTGCAAGCCAAAAGACGAAATTCGAACTGACCGTCAGATAACGCGGCTGAACCGCTGCCCACACTTCGAATTTTGCTCGATAGACGTTCTTAACCCAGAACGGGAGTACAGGCCGGTTGAGAAACGGAGGGCGGCGCAGAAAAAGGAACCGGACATGGAGCAAACCACTATGTTCGGCGGCTTGGAATGGGAGAAAAGAAAATGAGTAAACCAAAATACATGAAAGGCGATTGCATTCGGTCGCTGGACGATTTGGTTCTGCAAGAAAACATCTATTGGAACGGGAGAATTTGGAATCGAAAGTGGTTCATGAACCTTCAGATTCAAATGCTTCTGTCTCTAATCAAGCACAAGGCACTACAGTACGCTGTGAGGCGGGACGGCATCACAACGGGAGAGTTTGTCGAGCCGGTGTTATGGCATAAACTCAACGAACGCCCACTGACGGATGCGGAAAAATCTGAATTTTCCGAGCATGGCTATTCGGATTTTGAAATCCCAGAGTATATGTTCGACTGCCCTATGCCTGATGATGAGCAGGAAATCCTAGTCGCAACCGAGTGGGGAGTGGACAAGGATGTGTGCTGTGCCGATACCGACGATTGGGGAAACCATTCGTTTGGATTGGAGGGACGCGGAGATTGGGACGACGTGATCGCGTGGGCGGAAATGCCGAAGTACGATTCTGAGTGACGGAAATTCCAGCGCGAATGGTGCCGCCCGATTATCACTGGGAAAAAGTTCAACGAATTTTGGAAGGAGACGACATGACAGACAAGGAAATTATACAGGTACTGCGTATCTGCGCGACGCATATAGAGAAGGGTTGCGGGCTTTGCCCACAAATGAAGTATGTGCGTTGCACGGAGCGGCTGGCGGATGAAGCTATCACCATGATCGAGCGCCTGACCGCCGAGAATGCGGCGCTGCGGGAGAAAGTGCCGCAGTGGGTCAGCGTAGATGACAGGCACCCAAAGCCTGGGACGCGCGTTCTTGCTACGGACGGCGTATTTGTTGGAGAAGCATACCGAACAAGCGCTGATACGTGGCGCAGATATGATGGCATTGCAATGCGGGACTGCATCGGCAGCGTAGTCACCCACTGGATGCCGCTGCCGGAAGCGCCGGAAACGCCGGAGGGAGGAGAAAAGGCATGAGCAAAATCAAAAAGGTAGGATTTGGGTATACGGTGCCGAAAGAACGGTACCAGGAAGCCGCGGAGAATATCCAAAAGCTTGGCGCTATGTACGCAGAGTACCTGCAGAAGAAAAATTTCGATGGGCTTGGAGAGCAAGATGCGCAAGAGCTCATGGCCGACATCCTGCTTGCCTGCACTGCGCTGCTCTATGTCGCAGAATTTGCGGCAGATAAATGCCATATGGTGCCGCTGCCGGGAAAGGATGGAAAAGCATGAAGATTTACATCGCCGGTAAAATCACGGGCGATCAGGGGTGTCAGGCGAAATTTCAAAGGGCGGCAGTGGGGTTGCGGATGTGTGGGAACATCGTGCTGAATCCGGCGGAGCTGCCGGAGGGGATGGAGGCTGCGGACTATATGCGCATTTGTATGGCGATGATCGACGTAGCGGACTTGGCCGTTTTCCTGCCAGACGCGAAGGACAGCGCAGGCGCGCGCCTCGAGAAAGCATATTGTGAATACGTCGGGAAGGAGTATGTGACATGGAACGACTGACTTATTTCAAAGACGGATACTGGCGAGTAAATTTCAGCGGAGTGCAGTACCAGGCGGATTTTGTTGATCGACTTGCGGCCTATGAGGACACGGGGCTGTACCCGGAAAGCGTAGAGGCACTCAAACTGTCCATGATGGGCAAGGCAATTTCGGAGATCACGGAATTCGACGGTTTGCCGATTGACCGCCTCCGCGAGCTTGCCGAGGCCGACAAGGACGGGCGCGTCGTGGTGCTGCCGTGCAAAGTGGGCGATACGGTTTATTTCGTAAACAAGCAGATTCTCGAATTTGCGGTGGTAGGGTACGCGGTGGACGAAACAGGTATCTCATGGGTTCACAGTGAGCACGTCGATAAAATAGGGAATACGAATGAGCGCACGTTTAGCCCGGATAGATTCGGAAAGACCACATTTTTGAGCCGCGAAGAAGCCGAGAAGGCTTTGCAGGAAATGGAGGGCAAGGGATGACGGGAACTATGGAAATTCGCCCTTGCGGTGGAGACTGGAAGTGCTGCGCTGGGGCTTGCAGCGAGTGCCCAGCCAAGAAAACGTATACGCTGACAACATCGACGGAGAACAAACCGACGTGGATAACGGATGGCAAGAATGATGGCAACGAAACGAGTATGTGACCGCTGCGGGGCGGAGATAAACCCCGTGAGTTCTGCGACGTATGTAAACGTGCGAAGCGCGTTCCATGAAGAATCACCTGATATTGAGCTTTGCTGTTCGTGCGCGATGCAAATCAAAGAATGGCTTAAGTCGCGTGTAGAGGAGGGCAAGAAGGATGGCTGAACTGAAACCGTGCCCGTTCTGTGGCGGTGAAGTTAGTCTTGTTCCGTGCGATGACGAAGGGAATCTACATGATGAGGCATATAGAGAACATCCATATAGTGGACTTGGCTTTATGCTTCACCATGCTCACGAGGACAACCCGGAATGCCCGATTGCAAGCTATGAGTGCGATGGCGGGATTTTAGGTGGTGTGTATATTTATGACACAGAAGAACAAGCCACTGAAGCATGGAACAAGAGGGATGAAAATTATGATGAAGGTGCATTTTGGTAATACGGCAAGTTGATATGTGTCAACTATTGAGGCATGGAACAGGAGGGTAAATGATGGCTGATTATATCCGGCGCGAGGATGCGCTATTTGCGATACGGAAAGCAGAACGCGGTGGAAGCATGACGGCACTAACACGGTTGGAACGCGCATATGCCGAAATTCGGGAAATGCCCGCCGCTGACGTTGCGGAGGTGGTGCTTGGGCAGTGGGAAGGTGAGGGCGACGGTTACGCCGACGGCGCACTTGTCTATGATGTGTGGAACTGCTCAAATTGTGGCTACTGCATTGATGACGGAACGGACGACCCGGAACGTCTGCCGAAATACTGCCCCAACTGCGGGGCGAAGATGGATGGAGGATTTGACGATGCGACCAGTTGACGCGGATGCAATCTACAACAAGGCACTGGAGGACCTCAGAAAGGGAGAAATCGAAGACTGGGAAGCCGACTCAATCATAGATTACTTAGATGGTGCGCATACGATCAACGATGCAGAAATTGTGGTGCGGTGCAAGGACTGCAAGTGGTTTGCGGACAACAACGGTGGAGAGTGGTATGGCTGCAAGATGTTTCATGTCGTTCGGATTACCCCAGAGGACGCACCGAAACCTGACGATTTTTGCAGCTACGGAGAACGGAGGGAAGGAGGTAACGACCATGTTTCAGATTGAGCTTTTATCCGGCGGCGTGTTCTGGGTGTACGCCGTCGACGCAGGAACAAACGACTTTTTGATCTACAAGGATGATGCTTGGCAGTGGACGCCAATGGATTGGTGCAAGCCGTACTACCAGCCGTGGATCGGCGTGACCTCTGCGGTAAGCGAGACGCCGGACGGAAAGGACGTGGCATTATGACGCGAAAACGATTTGTAAAACTCTGCATGGGCGTGCTGGGGCTGTCTCGCAACGAGACGAACCGCGCCGCACGCGACCGAAACGCGCTAATGGGGCGGCTGCGGTCGGCACAGATTCGAGCAGTTCTGTCTTGGCGGGAGTATCGAGCGAGGATGCGCGATGAGGTACGTTGACCAACTGGACGCCGTCGGGCGGGCGGCGATGGAGATCGGCGTGGAGGCCGGGACGCAAAAGGTATCCGACATGTTTCTTGCGGCGCTCGCGCAGGAGGGCTTCGGCGAAGAGCGGCTTTACCGGTTGGCCTGCCGCGTGTCCGAGCTGGACACGGAATTTGACGGTGCGTATGGCTGCGGCCCGGAGGCAGACTGGCTGCAAGAACGGCTGGACGCGATCCTGCGCAAGGCCTGCGGCAAATACTTTGTCCCATTTCGCGATCGCAACCCGCACATCCGGGAGTTTAATTACAAGAAGGTATCTACCCGGCGCAAGAAAAAATGATCTGGACTTGTGGCGCGGCCTGCTGCCATGACGGGCTGCGCGGGGACCGCCGGGAAGATATAAGGGGCTCGGGCTTCCGAGCCCCGACGATAACAGAATAAGGAGGCTATCTTTTACATGAGCTATCTCGTCTCAATGAAAACATCCGTCTTGTGCCGCGAGTGCGTATTCACAGAGCCCTTGGCCAAGCGACGAGGCAGAGCGCCAAAGTCGCTGCCGCAGACAACCATCCGTGAAAAGCTCAACATCCGGCACGCTTACGAGCGGCTTGCGTTTCTGATCGCCGCGAACTTTACATATTCCGATTGGCTGCTCACGCTCACCTACGACGAGAAACACAAGCCGCCGAACACCTTCGGCGCGCAGAAGCGGGTGAAGCTTTTTAACCGTCAGCTGCGCGAGAGCCGCAAAGCCTTCGGCCGGCTTTACAAATATCTGTACACCACCGAAGGCCGGCACGGAGACAAGCGTCTGCACCACCACATTATTCTCAACCACTACCCCGGCGAGACGGAAGTGCTCCGCAAGCTCTGGCCGGATGGAGATATCAACTGGGAACCCGTCGGCAAGCTCGGCTTTGTTGGCTTGGCGAAGTATCTGACCAAGGAGCCAATGCAGCACGGACGGGAATATGTGGGCGACCGATTGTGGACGCCATCCCGGAACCTTGAAAAGCCACGCATCACTGTCGAAAAAGTCCCGGACAACTACCGGCCTGTGCCACCGAAAGAGGCCTTTGACGTAGAGCCCGAGGCAAAGGAAAACAAGTTCGGCAGCTATTATTATGTGGATTACAAGCTCCCCTGGCGAAACAGGGAAAAGCGGAAGGCGTGAGCCTTTAATAACTTGGGTCTTTACTATATCTTAAGAGAGGGGCGAACTTTTTTTGCAAAAACAGTTGCATACCGGACAGCCTTGTGCTAAACTTGATTTACAGGGAAACAAGATCGTTTGTCCGAAATGCGGGCACGCGACGCAGGTCAAGATTTTACCGACAACCGCGCTCGTTGATTTCCCTCTGTACTGCAAGCATTGCAGACGCGAAACGATCGTGAATATGAGCCAGAACCAGAGCCAGTGCCGTCAGGCCAGAGCCAGAGTCAGCGCCGATTGATATCTCACAGTGTGGGAGTCGATCGGCGTTTTTGTTTTACATCCGAGGTGATAGCCGGACGGCAAGATGCCGAGTCTCCCATACCGGGAGGCTCGGCATTTTTTATTTGCCATGGATTACACAAGCAAACGTTGGAAACACTTACGCGCTCGCGTCCTTCGTGAGCAGCCGCTGTGCCAGGAGGCACTGCGATACGGCAGGCGGGAGCCTGCGACGGTCGTACACCACGTCTACCCAGTCGAGGATTTCCCGGGCTGGCGCTTTTGCCGCTGGAATCTCATCGCGGTGAGCGCTGACGCGCACAACAGCTTCCACGATCGCGTGACCGGAAAGCTGACCGAGCGCGGTCTCGCCTGGCAGCGGCGGGTATCCCCCCCTCGAAACGCGCCGCCGCCGTTCTGATCGGAGCACCGGAGTGGGGCCCTCTTTCCGACGGCGGGAAAATCTCGGGAGGGGGTTCAGACGAGACCGCCAGGCGCGCACACGCGCGAAAATCTCGAATCACGCGACGCGGGCGCAAACGACGCGGGCGCGCAAAGACGCAAACCATCTGAGGCTCTGCCGGGCGCAGTTCAGCTCGGCGGCATTGGGAACCACCGCCGGTGCCCGGAGTCATCTCATCATCCTCCTTTTTTGACTGGACGCGGCGTTCGCGCGCTGCGTCTGGCAGAGTCTCAGAGAAAGGAAATCTAAGCATGGCGCGAGAGGACATGATCCGGCAGGACATGCAGCTTGTCGGCACGTACAACGCAATATTTGAGCCGACGATCAAGCAGCTGGCCAAGACGGAGCGCGAGCTCTCCCGCGCCGAGAAAGAGTGGAAGAAGCAGGGCGGGCAGCGCATCTGTACGATGGTCAACAAGACCGGCGCGGAGTACACGGCCAAGAGCCCGTACTGGACAGCGGTCGAGGATCTGCGCGCGACGGTGCAGGGCCTGCGCAACCAGCTCGGCCTCACGCCGACGGGGCTTAACAAGGCGCGCGCCAAGAGCGTCCCGATGGGCGGCGCGAGCAAACTTGAGCAGCTGCTGGCCGAGGCCAAGAGCCACGCCGAAGAGCATGCGGCGCAGTACCAGCGCGAGGTCGACGGCTTTGTCGAGGCGACGCTCTCCGGAGAAAACGGGCTCTGCGAGGACGCGGTGCTTGCCTGCAAACGGTATGTGTCAGACTTGGACACCGGCAAGTGGGAATTCCGGGCGGAGCCCGCGAACGAGATTATCGCCATCATCGAGACGATGATCTGCCACCAGCAGGGCGAGTTCCTGGACGCGACGCCCCTGCGCGGCACGCCGTTCCTGCTCCTGCCGTACCACAAGTTCATCGTCTACAACATCATGGGGTTCTACCTCCCGGGCACGAAGATTCGGCGCTTTAAGGAGGCCGTGGATTTTATCCCGCGTAAGAACGTCAAGACCACCTTTGCGGCCGCGCTGGCCTGTGCCCTGGCGCTGTACGAAAGAGCTTCCGGCTCGAAGGTCTATGAGGTGGGCGGCGCGCTAAAGCAGGCACTCGAGGGCTTTGACTTTTTGAAGTACAACTGCACGCGCTTGGGCGTGACCGTCAAGGATGAACCGGAGACGGGCCTGCGGATCATCGACAACAACATGGAGCGGTCGATCTCCGGCGACGTCGGCGACGGCATGATCTCCATCAACGCCCTGGCAGCCAACCCCGACAAGCAGGACTCTTTTAAC
>ENA-UONT01000165-UONT01000165.1-human-gut-metagenome-genome-assembly--contig:-CS20-NODE-165-length-95532-cov-9.755082_pt1 | contig 95532 bp, 88 predicted proteins | sample MGYA00242459_ERZ724006 | MGnify/ENA metagenome assembly ERZ724006
TTTTTCAGGTGGTCAGGAATGGTCAGTTTTTTACCGTCAGGGACAGATTTCTCTATTTCTCCCGCCAGTCCGGGCAAAGAATAGAGCGCGGCCGACACGCCTTTCTTCGCCAATGCGGCGGCCGTATCCGGCGTGGAAAACACCGCTCCGCCCGCCCCAGGATCGGGCGGAAAAATGCCGTGAACCGGGACGGGAGAGACGGCGCGCAGTTTCTCCAAAACGGTAACGCTCAGCGTATTGCACGCCAAAACAATCCGGGTTGCGCCGCTTTCGGTCAGCCGCCTGACGTTTTCTTCCGCCAGCCGCATGAGTTCTTCTTCGCTGCGGCTTCCGTAAGGAGCGTTTTTGTTGTCTCCGCAATAAATATATTCCCCGCCTTTCCATTCTTTAATCATTCCGATCAAAACGGATATCCCGCCGATCCCGCTGTCGTATAAGCCCAATTTCTCTTTCATAAAATCACCTGCCGTTCATTGTATGAAAGAAAAGCGGCGCGCGGTGATTCCGCAAAAATTTATGGAAAATTCTCGTAAAAACCGTAAAATATAGTTGCTTTACAACGCCGTTTATGATAAAATACCTATGTTAATCTGATAAAACAATCAAAGGAGTAAGGAAAGTGCCAAATATTAAATCCGCGAAAAAGCGCGTATTAGTCAACGAGAAGAAGAATGAAGAGAATAAAATGATCAAGTCTTCTGTGAAAACCGCGATGAAAAAAATTGAGGCGCTGATTAAAGAGGGAAAAATCGAAGAGGCGAAAGCGCTTCTCCCCGAAACGTTCAAAGTGATCGACAGCGCCTGCTCGAAAGGCGTAATCCATAAAAACAACGCGGCAAACAAGAAAGCTAAAATTGCCAAAAAACTGAACGTTCCCGCGCAGACGGAAGCGACCGCTTAACGAAAAATCAGAAACGCCCGGGCGAGGAAAAATCCTCGCCCTTTTTGCGTTGTTCTTTTTCCCTTGCAAAATTCGCCCCATAATTGGCAAATAAAAAAGATTCCGGCTTTATCGGAATCTTTTTTATTGATTATGTCAAACATAAAAATATTTAAAATCGATATGATTTCTATTGTTTTTTGTTCAGCGCCTCTTTTACAAATTCCCGAAAGAGCGGATGCGCGCGATTCGGGCGCGACTTGAATTCCGGATGATACTGAACTCCCACAAAAAACCTGTTCTCCGGAATCTCTACCGCCTCGACCAGGCGCCCGTCCGGCGAGAGCCCGGAAAAGATCATCCCGCCCTGCTCGAACTCCGCGCGGTATGCGTTGTTGAATTCAAACCGATGGCGATGGCGCTCCCGGATCTGCGGCTCCCCGTAAGCGCGCTCCAGCACGGTGCCGGGGCGGATGGAACAGGGATAAGCGCCGAGCCGCATGGTCCCGCCCATCTGCACGCCGAATTGATCGGGCATCAGGTCGATCACGCAGTCCGGGCTGGTTTCGTCAAACTCCTTGGAATTCGCATTTTCCTTTCCGAGCACGTTCCGGGCGAACTCGATCACGGCAATCTGCATCCCCAGACAGATGCCGAGATAGGGAATATCGTTTTCCCGGGCGAACTTCGCCGCGCGGATTTTACCCTCGATTCCGCGCACCCCGAATCCCCCCGGCACGAGGATTCCGTCCAGCCCGCCGAGCAATCCGGCAACAGACTCCTCCGTGATTTCTTCGCTGTCAATCCAAGCGATTTTGACCACAGCGTCGTTTTCAAAGCCCGCGTGCATCAGAGATTCCGCGACGGACAGATAGGCGTCGTGCAGACGGACGTATTTCCCGACGATTCCGATCCGCACTTCCCGCCTGCGGCTGTGGATGCGCGCAACCATTTCCTGCCAATCGGACATATCCGCCTCTTTCGCATCGATCTTCAGCTCCCTGCAGACAATGGCGGAAAGATTTTCCTCTTCCAGCATCAAAGGGGCTTCGTAGAGAGAAGAGACCGTAACGTTGTCGATGACGCAATCTTCTCTGACATTGCAGAAATATGCGATTTTATTTTTGACGTCACGCGGCATGCGCGCGTCGACGCGCGCAATGATGATATCCGGATGAATCCCCAGGCCCTGCATTTCCTTTACGGAATGCTGCGTCGGTTTCGTTTTGAATTCGCAGGATCCCGAGATATAGGGAACGAGCGTGACGTGCATATAAAGGCAGTTTTCCCGCCCGACTTCCCAAGCTACCTGACGGATCGCCTCCAGAAAGGGCTGGCTCTCGATATCGCCGATCGTCCCGCCGATTTCCGTTATCACCACGTCGGCGTCGGTTTTCTTTCCGACATTGTAAATAAACGTCTTGATTTCGTTCGTCACATGCGGAATCACCTGTACGGTCTTACCCAGATAATCGCCGCTCCGCTCTTTATTTAAGACATTCCAATATACTTTTCCCGTGGTCAGATTGGAAAACTGATTGAGATTTTCGTCGATAAAACGCTCGTAATGCCCGAGATCGAGATCCGTCTCCGCCCCGTCTTCGGTCACAAATACTTCGCCGTGTTCATAGGGGCTGATCGTCCCCGGATCGATATTGATGTAAGGATCCAGTTTCTGCGCAGCGACTTTCAGCCCGCGCGCTTTCAGCAATCTCCCGAGGCTCGCCGCAGTGATGCCCTTTCCCAAGCCGGAAACGACGCCGCCCGTCACAAAAATATACTTTGTCATCTGTTCTCTCCTAACGATATTTTTCGATGATCTCCAGCGCGACGGAGACCTTGCTCCTGCGCTCGTCCATCGCGATTTTTTCTATATATCGGTGCGCTTCTTCCTCCGTGTAATAAAGCTGCCCGATCAGCAAGCATTTTGCGCGGTTGACGATCTTCATGCCGTTCAGTTTTTCGTTTAACCGATTTTTTTCCTGATATAGCCGCCTGATCTTGTGATAGGAGGCGTTTGCCATCTTCAACACGTTCAGAAAAACCGCGCGGTGAAAGGGTTTTTCCAGGACAAAAACGCCGCTCCGCTCCAACTGATAAGACAGTTCTTCCGCATTTTCCCGCACCAGGAGAATGCACTGCGTGTCGTTCCCTTCCGCGACGTCCGCAGCGAGGCCGTCGCCGTACTCGTCCGCAAGCGGAGCGCTGACGATCAGCAGATCGAACGGACGGTCGACCATGCGGCGGCGCGCTTCCGTTCCGCTCGTTACCACCGCGATATCGCTCATCCCGTACTGAAGGAGAATTTCTCTGACCGCAGCGGCGCCCCGTTCTCCCGCCGCCGCCAGCAAAACGCTTTCCATCCTATGCCAGGCGGAACAGCTTTTCCCGATAATCGCCCACGTTTCTGATCGCTTCCGCGATCACCTGTTCCTGCAAATCGAGATAAGTGCAAATCAGCGCTTCGGGAAGCACCTCTTTGACGAACGAGCTCTCCCGCGCAGCCCGCACCGCGTCGGACAGTGTGGAGGGCAATTTAGCGCTCTCATCGGGAGCAGATCGGTTCTCACGTATTCCCTTCAGCCCAGCCCGAATCAACAGCGCAAGCGCAAAATACGGATTCAAAAGGGCGTCCGCCGATCTCAGCTCCAGTTTTACGCCGCCTGCGCCCTGCACGATGCGGGCGGCGCAGTCGGACAGATCGACGGACAGCCCGATCCGCTCCGGCGCGTCAAACTGCCCCAGCCGCTCGTAAGAATTGACGGTGGAATTCAAAAACGCGGTGATTCCCTCTAATTCCGCCAGCACCCCGGCGGAAAAAGCGCGGAACGTATCCGTAACCGCTGCGACCGATTCCCCGAAGAGATTTTCTCCCTCTTTCCAGAGATCCAGCGTAATATTCATGCCGTTGCCCTGTTCGTTCGGCAACGGTTTGGGCATAAAAGACGCGTAAAGCCCGTTCTTCCCGCCGATCACTTTGACTGCGGATTTGAAAAAGAGAAAATTGTCGCACGCTTCCAGCGGGTCTCCTTCTTCAAAAACGATCTCATGCTGTCCCCGCCCCCGCTCATGATGGGAAGCGGTCGGACGGATCTCCATCGCCTCCAGATTATAGCAGATTTCACGGCGGATATTTTCCCCTTTGTCCAGCGGCGCCATATCCAGATATCCGCCGTTATCGTGCGGACGATAGGTCGGATCCCCGTTTTCATCCGTACAGAACAGATAAAATTCGGATTCCGTCCCCGCTTTTAACCGATAACCTTCCCGCTCTGCGTCCTGCAACACCTGCGCCAGAATGCTTCTTCCGTCACCGTAAAAGAAAGAACCGTCCCGCTTTTTCACCGAACAGATAAAGCGGATCACGCGCCCCTGCTGCGGACGCCACGGCAGTACGTTGAGCGTATCCAGATCGGGAAACAAAAGCAGGTCTTCCGTCCCGAATCCGTCGATCCCGGTCGGCGTGAATGCCTTTCCGTTCCGGCACACCTCCTCAATGCAGTCCGCCATCACTGTGACGTTCTTGATTCTGCCGAATACGTCGCAGAATACCAAACGCACGAATTTTACGTCGTTTTCCGCGATAAACTCAACCACTTCCGATATCGAATACTTCATATCATACCCCCTGTCAGACAATGCTTTAACGAGAAAAGGAGCCCTCTCAAACGACGCCGCCTTTTGAGAAAACCCCCTTGTCTTCTGTTTTTTATCTTACTACATTTTACATTTATCTGTCAATAAGATAAAGAAAAAATTTTTATCGGGAAAATATTTTTTTCTTTTCCGTTTCATTGACAAATCCGAAAACTCCTGCTATAATAGTCCATGTTTCAAGGCAAGGGCGCCGCGGTCGTTTCGCGGCGTCTTTTTATTATTTACGAGAAAGGAGAAATCACATGAAAGAACTTCCCGCGATCTTCGGCAGCCAGGTCTTTAACGACCGCGTTATGAAACAGCGCCTTCCGAAAGATATCTACAACCTCTTGAAAAAGTGCATTGCGGAAAACAAGGCGCTGGACATCGAAGTCGCCAACGCCGTCGCCAACGCCATGAAGGACTGGGCAATCGAACACGGCGTAACGCATTTTACGCACTGGTTCCAGCCGCTTACGGGTATTACCGCGGAAAAACACGATTCTTTCATTTCCCCCACTTCTGACGGCGGAGTCATTATGGAATTCAGCGGCAAAGAGCTGATCAAGGGCGAGCCGGACGCATCCAGCTTTCCCTCCGGCGGTCTCCGCTCCACCTTTGAAGCGCGCGGCTATACCGCGTGGGATCCCACTTCGTTCGCCTTTATCAAGGACGATATCCTCTGCATCCCCACTGCTTTCTGCAGCTACAACGGGGAAGCGCTGGATAAGAAGACGCCCCTTTTGCGCAGCATGGAAGCGGTCAGCGCCGAGGCACTGCGCATTTTAAAGCTGTTTGGCAAAAACGACGTGCAGAAGGTCATTTCTACCGTCGGCCCCGAACAGGAGTACTTTTTGATAGATCTCGCGGATTTTGCAAAACGCCCGGATCTCGTTTTTACGGGAAGAACGCTGTTCGGCGCGCGCGCGCCCAAGGGCCAGGAACTGGAAGATCACTATTTCGGCGCGATCAAAAAGCGCGTCGTAGACTATATGAAGGAGCTGGATGAAGAGCTTTGGAAACTCGGCGTACTCGCCAAGACGAAGCACAACGAAGTCGCGCCCTGCCAGCATGAGCTTGCGCCGATTTTTTCCAGCACCAATATCGCCACCGACCACAACCAGCTGACGATGGAGACGATGAAAAACGTCGCCATCAAACACGGGTTGAAATGTCTCCTGCACGAAAAGCCCTTTGAAGGCGTAAACGGAAGCGGCAAACACAACAACTGGTCGCTTTCGACGGATACGGGCGTCAACCTGCTCGAGCCGGGCGATACGCCGTACGATAACGCGCAGTTTCTGCTCTTCCTGTCCGCCGTCATCAAGGCGGTTGACGAATATCAGGATCTCCTCCGCATCACGGTGGCAAGCCCCGGAAACGATCACAGACTGGGCGCGAACGAAGCCCCCCCTGCGATCGTCTCCATGTTTTTGGGCGATGAGCTGACGGGCATTCTCAACGCGATCGAAGAGGACAGAAATTACTCCAAGCGCGCGAAATGCGTCGTCGAAATCGGCGTTCACGTGCTGCCCCGCCTTCCGCAGGACAGCACCGACCGGAACCGCACCTCTCCCTTTGCCTTTACCGGCAATAAGTTTGAATTCCGCATGCCGGGCTCTTCGCAGTCCATTGCGGATATCAATACCGTGCTGAACACCATCGTCGCCGAAGAACTGAGCATCTTTGCCGACCGGCTGGAGGCGTGCGACGATCTCTCGGCAGGCGTAAAGGAAATCGTCAAAGATACGCTCAAAGAACACAAGCGCATTATTTTCAACGGCAACAACTACTCGGATGAATGGGTGGCGGAAGCGGAACGCCGCGGGCTGATGAACCTCAAAACGACTGTGGACGCGCTGCCCCATCTCACTGACCACAAAAATGTAGCGCTGTTTGCCAAACACGGTATTTTCACCGAAACGGAGCTGGCTTCGAGAAAGGAAATCAGCCTGGAAAATTACGCCAAAGTCCTGCATATCGAGGCGCTGACCGCGCTCGACATGGTGCGGAAAGCGATTCTCCCGGCGATCAACCGCTATATGGGCGACCTCGCCAAGACGGCCAATCAGCTGAAAAAACTGGGCGTGGCGGCGGACACAGAGACGCTTTCCCTCCTCTCCGCGCGCTTTTCCACGATCGGCAAGGAGGCGGACCGCCTGGAAGAAGCGGTGGAACACGCGGAAAAACAGTGCGGACTGGAATGCGCGGCCGCCTATCGCGACGAAGTAATCCCCGCCATGGAGCGCCTCAGAGAAGCGGTAGACGGCGCGGAACTGATTACGGCGAAAGAATACTGGCCTTTCCCCTCTTACGGAGATATCCTGTATTACCTGTAAAAACGAACCGCAAAACGATAAGGAGCTTCTCACCGGAAGCTCCTTCTTATTTTCATAAATTTTATAATGATAATTTGTTCTTTTTCTTCCGTGCGGCGCTATACTTCCGTTTTTTTCAGGAACCCGAATCCGACGGTACTCGGCCCCGTATGCACGGCAGAAACCTCGGTGATCTGCTTCATGGGCAGCTCGCTCTTCCAATCCGGAAAGGCCTTGTAAAACAATTCCCTTATTTTTTCGCCCAATGTACGGTCAGCGCCGTATCCCACCACAAAGGAATAGTCCTCCATGCGGAAACCTGTTCGGGAAAAGTAGTCCGCCACGTTTCCGACGACCTTTTTCATTGCGCCGTGAATGCCGATGCCCAGCCCGCCGGACTTGATATCCCCGTCCTGCATGGTGATCAGGGGGCGGACGGACAGCGTCTTGGTAATCACATATTTCAAAGCGCCGATCCTGCCGCCGGCGCGCAGGTAATCGAGATTCCCCACGGTAAACATGATTTTTCCCTGCGGGATCAAGGCGTCGGCACGCCTGGAAATTTCCTGAAAGGAAAGCCCGGCCTGCGCCATTTTTTCGATTTCATCGACGAACAGCCCCTGAAGCGCGGAATTCATCTGTGAGTCAATAACGCGCACCTTCGCATCCGGCGTCTCTTCCGCGATCATATTTGCGGCTAAAACCGCGCTGCTGTAAGAGCCGCTGAACTTCTGCGAAATCGTCACGCAGAATACGCCCTTCCCCTCATCCACTGCCGCCCGGAACTTCCGGTAGTATTCTTCGGGAGAAGGACAAGCCGTTTTGAAAACCTCTTTGGGATTTTTCAGCATTTCTTCATACAATTCGTCGACGTCCGCAAACTTCCGGTTGACATCCTGCGTGCTGTACACATAGAACGGAACCACTACGATTCCCCTCTTTGCACCTTCTTCTTTCGTGATATCTGCAGCGCCGTCTGTAATAATCTGATATTCCATTGCCACCTGCCTTTATTGTAATAAACGTTATTTTATTATCTAGTTTTTGATATTATATCATCATTTATCAAAAAACACAAGCGTTTGTATCCAATATGAGCAAAAATGTATAAATTTCATTTTATACATTTTACAGCCACATTAAATTGACAAACGCAACAAAAACGAATACAATAATATTGTACGGAAAAACAGCGGCCGCAATGACAAAAATGCGCTGCCGCGCAACGCAAGGAGAAAATCGAATGAAAATCGCGATCATCGGCGCAGGCGCCATGGGGTGCCTCTTCGGCGCCTATCTTTCTACGCATCACGAGGTAACGCTGATCGACGTATATCCCCCGCAAATCGAGGCGATCAACCGGACGGGCGTCACGGTAGAAGAAGCGGACGAAGAAGTCTGCTATCCCGGCGTCAAGGCCGTTCCGATCGGCTGTAAGCTGCCCGTTCAGGACGTTCTGATCGTCTTTGTGAAAAATACGCAGACCGAGCAGGCGCTGATGCAGACGAAAGAGCTGATCGACGAACACAGCCTCGTTCTGACCCTGCAAAACGGCGCCGGAAACGATAAAGTTCTCTCGAAATTCCTGCCGGACGGGCAGATCGTCGTCGGAACGACGAAACACAACAGCATCAATCTGGGCGGCGGAAAAGTGCACCACGGCAGCAGCGGCACCACTTATGTCGGAAGCCTGACGGGCAATGAAGCCGCGGCGCAGAAGATCGCGGAACTGTTTAACGGCTGCGGAATCGAGACGGAGACGAGCGACGACATCAACAGAATGATCTGGGCGAAATTATTTATCAATCTGTCCGTCAACACCATCACATCCCTGATGAACGCTCCGATTTGTTTTATGAAAGACGAATCCGCCTGGAACGCCGCGAAAATGCTGGTTCACGAAGCGATCGGCGTCGCAGCTGCGGACGGGTATCGCTTCGATGAGGAAGAAATTTTAAATACGATCATGGACACCGTAGTCAACGACCACGGCGGATGCACTTCCATGTGTCAGGACCGCAGGAGAAAAATCAAGACCGAAGTCGACCACATCAACGGCTTTATCGTGGAAAAGGGAAAATCATACGATATCCCCACCCCGTACAGCGAAATGATGATCTCCCTCATTCACGCCATGGAGGCGACTTACGAATTTTAACCCGAACAAAATAAAATTTCAAATGAACGTTCCGGGCAGCCGCTGTTTAGCGGCTGCCTTTTCATGCGCAAATCCGGTTGATCTACAGAAAAATGCGTCCGCCGCCTCCGGATTCTTCATGATCGATAGCAAATCTACAATTCGTAGCGTCAATGAAACCGCCGCCCGTTTGCGTAAGCATAAAAGAATTGCTATAATAAAGCAAAAACCAAAGAGAGGTGTATCATCGTGAAAGATATCATATCCGCAAGAAGAAAAGAACTCGGGCTCACCCAGCAGCAGCTGGCAGAAAAATTAAACGTATCGGATAAAGTCGTTTCCAAATGGGAAACGGGAAGAAGTCTGCCGGATACCTCCTTACTCTTGCAGCTGGCGGACGCGCTCAGTTTATCGGTGGACGATTTGCTGCATACAGGCGAAACAAATCAATCCGCTGTCAGGCAGGCGGCGATGCGGGAGGCAAATTCCAAATTCAAAAATCTCTTTATCATTACGACAGCGCTTCAATCGATTGCCATGATCCTTTTGGCCGCAGGGCGCCTTATACGCGTCAGAATGCAAGATTACGGAAGGGACGTGGAAATAATATCTTATCTCCTGACGGTGCTCGCCGTATTGATCGAAATCGGGGCGGTCAGCTATTATCTGGCGATGCGGAATCATTTGTTGACCCGCTATCCGGAAAGCGCCGCTTCCGATCAAAGATATGTCGGACTGTTATTATGCGTCACGTATTTCTTATTGTTTATACCGGCGGCCGCATTTGTTCTGACACACGGACTGACTTTCGCGGAACAGCTGATTGCGTTACTCATCTTCGCCCTGGTTCTGCTGATCCCGTTCGGAGCATGTTATATTCGGAACAGAAAAAGTAAGAGATAAAACTTCGCTGCAAATTCATAATTTTAAACCCGGAATGAACGGATCTTTTCCGTATTTCAAAAAGAAAAGGCCGCTTTGAAAGCAGCCTTTTCTTTATTCATTTTTATTCAACCGGCTTTATACGCCCTTTTTGCGGGCGAGCTCGTAATTATCCTCCGTGCGGCTGCGCAGGATCTTTTCGGGATGCGGCTTGATTTCAAAGCGCATATCTTCCCCGTTTTTCCTGATATAATCCTTCATCATCTTATGGCTGGGCACTTCGTTGAGGTTTGCGTTCACGATCTTCTGATACTGGAAAAATTCGTGATTGTCGGGAACGTCGTTGACGTGTTCGAAGCCCTCGCGGAACGCCGTCATGCGGACGCTCTTCAGGACGTTTCTGATATATTCCTTGTTTTCGTGGAACGAGAGCAGTTCGGGAAATTCCCCTGTCGGGATGACCTGCTGCCATTCTTTCCCCTCGTACTTTAAAAGGAGTTCCTTCGCATAATGCAGATGCGCCACCTCGTCTTCAAAGTGCTTTTCCCAGATACGCTTGACCTTCTGATCGGTCTCGTCCTGCCAGCAGGAGTAATAGAGATAGCATTCGGTGTATTCGTGCATCAGCAGATTTTCCAGCCACGTGCATTCGGTATCCATCAGGCTGCCGTAGCCCGTTACGTGCTGTTCCTCGATCATTGCGATCTCGCTGTACATCTTTCTGCCCGCATCCGTCGGATAGAACGCCCCGACGTTCATATAGAAATTCATCGTCTGCTGTTCCGCCGCCGTGATGATGCCGACGTTCAGTTTTGTGACCGGATCCGCCTTGTGGTAGTTGACGTACCGCTTCACGTCGTCAAAGGGATGGCGGTGCTCCGCGATCGTGGGGCGGCCGGGCATAATCTCGGTATAGTGCCCGACGAGAACGTCGAACATTTCGCCGTAATCCTGCTCCAGCATATCGCTGAAGCGATAGAGATGGTCAAAATCCTCCAAAAGCGCGAAGTCGAGCTGATTTTTCACATTCGCGTCCTTTTCCCTCTTTGCCAGGATCGCAGTGAGATCGACCGCAAGCTGTTCGTAAGTGATTGTCGTCTCCAAAAAATTCTCGTCGATCGGCTTTAAAGCGTTCAGCTTTTTTTGCTGCTGCTGTTCCGTTCTCCTCAGCAGAGCGAGATCGCGGCGGATATCGTTGTTCGAGCAGTTGCGGGAAAAACAGTGGGAAAATTTTTCCGCTTCAAATTCCGTTCCGTTCATCAGAATGATACGTACCTTCGTATAGGGATCCGTCTCGTGCTTGTCATAGCTGGCGGGCGAAAGGCCCTTCCAGCTTTCATAGGTCTTTTCGATCTTTTTGGGTTTTTCTTGAAATGGATTCATAATTTTACCTCCTGCGCGGAATATGCCCGGTTTGCGGCTTTATTATACGAATTTTTTGTATTTAGATTGACTTTTCGCAAAAACAATCGTACAATAGAATTATGAACCATATCTATTATTTTTACGGCGAAGAATCGCGCTCACACGATTTTCTGTTTTACGTGCTGAACCGCTACTACGGCATCGCCGCCTCTGAAAAAGACCTGAAAAAAAGCCCCTGCGGCAAACTGTACCTGGAGGGCTCGGCAATTCATTTCAATCTTTCTCACAGCAAAGACGTCGTCGCGCTTGCGGTCGGCAATTCGCCGGTGGGGCTGGACGTCGAAAAACTGCGGGACAAAAACTTTTCAAAGGTGGCAAACGTATATTTCGGCAACTCGGCTACCGACGCGGAATCCTTTTTCACGCTCTGGACAAAGGCGGAGAGCTTTGTAAAGTACCGCGCCGGAACCTTGCTCACCGACCTGAAAAAAATCAGGATCGAAGGCGAAAAACTCTTCTACGACGGAGGCCCCGCAGACGCGCCGACCGCGACGCTGAAAATGAAGGATTTTATCCTTTCCGTCACCTCGCAGGAGGAGATTGCAGACGTCATTGAAGTGAAAGATTTTATTTAATCTGCCGCACTTGTTTTTCCCGCCACGCGCTTGATTTTATCCAGCGGATAGGGGGCATAAAAGCGCTCTGCAAACATAATTCTGCGCACAATTCCCCTCTGCAGCCTGTTGTGGCGGCCGATGGGGGCTTCCACTTCGTCTCCGACGAAGATCTGCTCTTCCGGGCAGAGATACCAGTATAAATTCCCCGCGACGTTTTCGTCGTAAATAAAATCGACGGCGACAAACCGATACACTTCTCCTCTCATAGTTCCCTCCTGTTTCAGTTTACCACGAACGGAACGATCTGTAAAGCGGAATGCGGATTTTTTGCGGAAAGAGCGGGGAATTTGCTTGATCAATTTCGTTAATTCATGTATTATGTATGATATACAGTTGATAGGATATACAGAGGATCAAACGGATCATGAACGACATTATTATCAAGGGAATCGCTAAACTCGGGGCGAAATACAAAGCCGAAAAAATCATTCTCTACGGAGCGAGAACGCACGAAAACTGCTCTCCGAAAAGCGACTATCAGATCGCCGTATACGGAATCGAAAAAGACAAAAAATATCTCTTCGACTACGAAATCAGGGAACTGCCCACCCTGCTCAATATTTCAGTCCTGCACATGACCGATAAGACGGGCGATCCGCTGAAAGCGCAGATCGAGCGGGAAGGTGTTTTGATATACGGCGCAAAATAATATAACGGATCTTTAAGGAAGGAGCTTCTGCCCTTCCTTTTTTACTTGCCTCCCGCAAGGCTTTCGGGAGCGGACGCGCAGTGCGGATTCGACAGATTTCTGTCAAATCTGCTTTTTTTACGCGCAAGGGGAGCGGCCAAAAGCGAATTCTTAACAATTCTTAACGCTTTCCGATCTCCCTGAATTGCCTGATCCGAGCAAAAATGATATAATAAAGATGTAACGACGAAAAAGGAGTGGCTCTATTCGTGAAAACCGTAGAACACAAAACCATTTTAATCGTAGAAGATTCAGAACCGCTTATCAGAGAGCTCCGGGACTATTTTTCCGTCGCGAACGAGGTGCACGCGGCCAGCACCCTGGAAGCCGCTTCCGAAGCGGTGAAAAACAACGCTTTCGACATCATTTTACTGGATCTGATTTTGCCGGACGGAAGCGGCCTCTCCCTGTTTGAAGAGATCGGCGCAAACACGCCCGTCGTCATACTTTCCGATCTCGGATCGGATGAAAATATTTTAAAGGGAATTGACTGCGGCGCGGCGGATTACATCGTAAAACCGGCGGCGCCGCGGGTCACCGAAGCGCGCATGGCGCTGCGCCTTCTGCCGCCGAAAGAAGCGCGCCTGTGCCGGCACGGCATGCTGCTCGACATGAGCACCCGCACCGCCTCCTATCAAAGCCGCCAGCTGGAGCTTACTTCGAGCGAATTCAACATACTGATGTTTCTGATGCAGAATGCAGGCGTCTATTTCTCTGCAAACGCCATTTATGAGAAGGTGTGGAGAATGCCGCATCTGAATACTCAGACCATCCGCATCCATCTGCATAACCTCCGCAAAAAAATGCTCCAGATCTCGGACGAGTGCGGCGCGCTCATCCTCACGGAATTCGGAAAGGGTTATACGTTCCGGGGAGGCGATCAGGCATGAAGACGGGAAAAAGACAGATTCTGGCGGCATTGCTTTGCCTGCTTGCCTCTGCCCTGTTTGTCGCCGCGTTCTCTCTTTTTGTGAAGCAGATACAGCCGATCCCCGAAACGCAGGGAAAAATCGAACAGGTGTTTCTCGAGCGAAACGAGGAAACGGGAGAACTCACGCAGAAAAAAATTACTTCGGTTCTGGGAAAGGACGTCACCGCCGTGCGCCTGAGCGAACTGACCGACCTCGGCGCCCTGACAAAAGTCAACTACGTTCCCGGACGCTTCATACAGCCCACGGAAATCCCGGCGGACAATCAGATTGTCGACCTGACGGGAGATTTTGAATTTGCAGAAAAGGGCACGCTGTTTTTCGTCGTGATGAACCTGGATCCATCAGCGGAGGATTTTTCGGAACAGGTTCAGCGGCTGGAGCGGTATAAAGCAGGCGATTACTGGCATTTCACGATCTCTCTCCCGCAGATCTTTTCGGCCTGCAATATCTACATGAACTCGCAGCTCATCGCCAGCCACGGGGAGATCGAAGATTATAACTTTATCGATTTTACCACCAGTTACGACAAACTGACCGAAAATTTTTCCGCCGAAACGGGAAGAACCGTGGTCAACCTCAGTTTTTACACCAGACGGGAGGCAATCTCCGACGACTGGGCTTCGGCGCGCGTCCTCTGCATCCACTACCAGTCAAACGGCGGCTTTTATTCCGGCGCCAGGGATTCCGCCCTGCTCGGATCCGAAGAGGCGATCCTCTCGACCGGCCAGGTCACCCGGCTCGTTCTGATGGGCGGGTGCGTCCTGTCCGCAATGGTTTTTGCCGTGCTGACCGTTCTCTCTGCGCTCAGACGCACTACGAACTTTTTTCCCGAGCTGATTATGGTTGCCGGCACGCTTACCGTATTTCTCGCCAGGTATTGCTTCGCCACATCATCAGCCGCCCCTCTCTTTTGGATCTCCGCGAGCCGCGCCGCCATTTTCCTGCTGCTCGGCGCAGCGATCTATTCGGTCGGCAAAAGCCGGAAAACCGTATCGCTGAAAACCATTTTCGCCGTGCCGGCAGGAATGGGCGCAATCCTCGCGTTTTGTCTGCCATACGTCTCTTTCAGCGCGGTCGCCGCGCTGAAAGTCGCTTTGACTACAGTCAAAGCGGTAAGCATCGTTTCCCTGTTCGTACTGATCGGGATCGCGGCGCGCCAACGGACAGAACAGCAGTTGTTAAAGACGATTTGCGCCGCTCTGATCGCCGCCATCGCGGCGGTTTCGCTGTTTCTGACGCCCGTTTATCCCGTCTGCACAGATCCGTCATTCTGGCTGTATGCCGCCGTCATCGTGGCCGTTTTCGTCACCGTTTTCAGGATTTTTTCGGAAACCGAAAAGTCCAACGCCTATCTGACGGCAAACCTCAATCTCGAGGTTGAACGGCAGGTAAAAGACATCCGGTCCGTCGTCGCCGAGCGGGACAATCTTCTTCAGTTCGTCTCGCACGATATGAAAAAACCGCTTTCGGCCTCCGCCGCTCTGCTCGATACGCTGATTGCGCGCGAACAGGACGCAGAACAGCGCAAGACGATCAACATTATAAAACAGAATACGAACAGAGTGCTGAACAATCTTACCGATATCGCGGCATATTCCAGGTTTAACTACATCGCGGAGCCCTCGCGGACGCTCGATCTCGAAGCGGTTTGTTCCGTCATCTATAAATATTGTTCCGCCGACTGCGAAGCGTGCGGAATCATTCTGAAAAATCTCGTGTCGGAGCCCCTTCGTGTATTCGCAAAACAACAGGGCTTGGAAAACGCGGCGTCCAATATCATTTTGAACGCCGTCGAACATGCCGAATGCACCGAAATCACATTGGAGGCGCGCGCCGACAGAAACAAAGTCCACCTTTTCATCATCGACAACGGCAAGGGCATTGCGCAGGACATCGACGTATTCAAACCCTACGTCTCCGAAAACAAACCGGATACGGGCGGGTTGGGGTTGTATCTCTGCAAAAACATCGTCGAATCCATGAACGGAACGCTGACATTTTCCAGCCGGCAAGGAAAAACGGCGTTTATCATCACGCTCTTAAAAGCATAAAAATGCCCGCGCAAGGTCGCAATAATGTCTTTTAATTTCCCGTCGGAACAAACAAAAAGCCCGCAGGATCTTCAAGATTCTGCGGGCTTTGCCGACTGATCCGTCAGCCGCAATGGCTTTCACATACGAAATAGCTACAAGGCTATCTCATTAAAATACACTCGATTTAACCCCTTCTCCTAACGACTATAATTATTATAGCACTTTTTATGATAAAAGTCAATAGAAAAATGCTTCCGATGTCGTGCTTTTTTTATTTATAGAAAGAAGTCCGAAACAGATGTTTCAGACTTCCCCTCTTTTAGATGTTTTCTTGTATTTTCATTCCGCCTTTCAGAACGATGATAATCGAATTGTCTTTCATAACTCGGATATACTCAACAAGGCGACGAATAGTCACATCGTTATATTCCGAAAAATCAAGACTGTCGGCTGACAGGCATTGCTTTATATTTTCTATTTCTTCATTTACTTTCTTGTTTGAATCAATCCGCCCTTTTATAATTTCAAGTTGCTCTCTTAAAACAACCATTTGAGAACTCAACGACTTCATTTCTTCCTGAAACCGCTTTCCGTCACCCGTCGAACTTGCGGCAAGTTCCATCGTTTCGTCCATTATTCCGTTTAACGTTTTTAACTGCTTTTCGATGGCATACATTTCAAGAGTGTCATCTTCTCCCGTTACCGCATAAGCAAGGTTAGACAATATTAAATTCAGAACATCTTGTTTATCCGAAATCGCTTTACTGATACCTCGAACGATAGTTTTTTTCAACGTTTCGTCATCGACGGTGATAGAATCGGAACAAAATTCCGTTCCGTGTTCCAACCGACTTAAACAACGCCAAACTCTTTTATTCTCTCCGTTTCGACTATATGTTTTTCGTCTGTATGGGCTACCGCATTCACCGCAGACAAGTATATCTGTCAAAGCAAATTTACCGCTATACTTCCCTTGTTCCGTAATTCCCGAATCAGTCTTTTTTCTAACGCTTCCGCGCCGAGCCATTTCCATCTGCGCCATTTTGAACGTCGCGTGAGTAATAATCGCCGGGTGATTGTCCCTTATCAGATACTTCGGCATTTCGCCACGGTTTTTCTTTACTTTTTTCGTAATGCAATTTTCCGTAAACGTTTTTTGCATAAGCAAATCGCCGCAATATCTTTCATTTGTCAAAATGGCTTGAATAATACACTTGTTCCATACGTTTTTTCCTGTCTTTGTCAATACGCCCTCGCCTTCAAGATATGATTTTATCTGATCAAGACTTTTGCCGTCGAGATACATATTGAAGATTGCCCGAACATACTGCGCTTCCTCTTCAACGATTTCGGGATTGCCGTCATCGCCCTTTCGATAACCGAGCAGATTATATCGGAACTTAAATGTCCCCGACTGCATACGTTGACGAATACCCCACCGCACGTTTGCGCTGATATTCTCGCTTTCCGCTTGGGCAAGGACACTATATAAACCTAACGCCATTTCGTTTTCGGTTTTAAGAGAATCAAGGGCTTGTTCTTCAAAATATACGCCTATTCCTTTTGCTTTCAGTCGTCTTACATAATTCAAACTGTCAACGGTATTTCTCGCAAAACGAGCAACCGACTTTGTAAGGATAAGGTCGATTTTCCCTTTTTCGCAATCGCGCATCATACGCATAAAATTTGTTCGTTTTTTAGCCATTACACCCGTAATGCCTTCGTCTGCGTAAATGTCAACGAATCTCCACCGGGGATTTTTTGCTATTGCGTCGGTATAATACGCCACCTGCGCTTTGTAACTTTCAAGCTGATCTTCGCTATCCGTGCTGACTCGGCAATAGGCGGCAACTCGCAACAAACTATTCTCGTCATTCTGCTTGGCAAGAATCGGATTGGCATCGATCTTCGTTACAACTCTTCTCTCTTGTGCCTGCATCGTTTACCTCCCTATTACTTATTTTCGCACCGTTAATCATTGCTACGGTTACAGTACCGTCTTTTTCTACTATGATTTTCGATACGACATCGGATATATATCGAAAAGATTTATGAAAAAATGCGAGATTTTCACTTGCGCAAAAAGGCTTTATATTGACCTTTCTTCTTTTTTATGGTATAATATAGTATAGGAAAAGCCGCCTATTACACGAATAGGCGGCTTTATTTCGTTTCTTATTCATTCTATCTCTAACATCTCAAACTCGTTGCAGATACCTAAATTTTGCCTTGATTTTTGATATTATCCGCTATATTCATAATCGGCACGCCGAGTTCCTGTGCGTACTTATAGCATTTATACGCACCGCCATAATCACGCCTGATATAGACGATCATCATATCGCAGTTCTCGGCAAGCCATTTGTTGCGTTCTCCTATCGCCGCTTTGTAATGGCACTTCCTATCGGTCGGGATAATAACGCTATCATAAGACTTCTCTATAATATCCAAGTTCGCCACGGGATACGGTTCGACAAGTGTAAGCTCGCACCACTCCTCCCATTCTTTTCTGAATCGTCTGACAGCCTGTGTGGCAAGTTCGTCAAACTCGCCGTTTCGTCCTACGTTATAGTCTATAAACCCATATTTACGGTGCAGTAATTCGATTACTTCGTCAAGTTCTTCTTCGACTTGTCGGTACTCGTCCACCACTCTGTGACCTATAAATGAAACCCGAAAAATATCCAATTCAATGCCTCCCGATAGGTGAATTATCTTGCAGAATTTTGTTCGCCTATTAAAGCAATAGGTGAACAAAACCGTAGACTTCGGACACCTATCGAGAGTATTTATGATTTTTATTACTTTTCTGACCGCGCGAAAGCACTGAACATTGACTTTACTACCGTTTTATGGTATAATAAATGTAATATTTGAGCCGTCTATTGCTTTAACAGACGGCTTTTTTAGTTGAAAATTTTGCCGAGCTTATTCATCATATCCTGCTTGTGTTCCATAAGTGAATGGGCGTATCTGTTCAGCGTTACCGTGGCGTTTTTATGCCCCAATATCTCCGCCAATGTTTTCACGTCCATTCCGCATTCCAAAGCGCGTGTAGCAAACGTATGCCGAAGCGAGTGAAAACCTTTACGCTCGATATGCAAACGCTTTTGCAGAAGTTCAAAGGTTCTCTGATAAGATCGCACCGTAGGCGGTTCGCCCTTTTCCGATTCCACAACATACTCCGAAATGCTTTTTCGTTTATACTCTTTCAGAACGGGAAGCAACTGCTTCGGAAGGGGAATCATTCTTTTAGAAGAAGTTGTTTTCGGCAAGTCTGTAATCCGGCAAAGATTCCCTTTTTCATCTCGTCCGTCGTGGCAAGTTTTGTTCACCGCAAGCGTTCCTTTCGTGAAGTCAATATCCGACCAAGTAAGCGCAAGCAATTCTCCGATACGCAAACCCGAATAAAGACAAATCACGATCCCGATGAATTTCCGTTTCTTATTCGATAACGCCGCCTGCTCTATCTTCTTCTGTTCGGCAAGCGAAAAACATGACACTTCTTTCTCTTTCGTTTTCGGTCGTCTGATTTTGTCTGTCGTATACTCTTTCAGTTCTCCGAGCGTATACGCAAGTTTCAGAGAGTTCTGAATCACCGTAATAATCCCGTTTACGGAATTAGCCGCCAATCCCTTTCCGGTTGTCAGATTGCCCGACTGCATAAGTTCGGTGATATACTTCTGTATGACTATGGGCGACAGTTCCTCAAGTTCGTATTCGCCCAACTTTACCTTCAAGTGCTTTTCGATAATCTCCGAATATCTTTCGCACGTTTTCGTTTTAGACGAAGGCTCTATGTAGTTCGCAAACCATACGTCTAACCAATCTTTGTATTTCATTGAAAACTCCTTTCGATTTACTGTTATTATTATAATTTTTCTCACCGTAAATAGGAAATCACCCCTCGAAACGGCATAAAAAAAGAGAGAACATTTATCCTTGTTCTCTCTTAAAAGATTTATATTAAATTGTAGGTGTCAGGCGGGGATTAAAACGAAGTCGTCAGTTCAAGTCCTGTTTTTTGAAAAACAGGTCAAAATGCAGCTCCTAAAATCAAATATTCCGCAAGGTGCGCGAACCACAAGATATGGCAACAAAAAAGCACAAGACCTACTAAATCTTGTGCTTTTTTTGTTTTGTAGCTTTTTCGTACTACAAAGATGGTGAAGATAGTAGGATTTGAACCTACGACCTCTTGCATGTCAAGCAAGCGCTCTGACCAGCTGAGCTATACCTTCATCCGTCAAGCGAAAATTATTATATCACATTTTTTTCCGTTTGAAAACTGTTTGAAGGCTATTTTTTTAATTTTATGGATTTTTTCTGCGATCCCCGCGGAAGAAAGGGGGCGCTTATCTGCTCATCTGCATATTTCCCGCAGTTTTTTTATAGCGCCTCTCTTTAATCCGCTTCCGGCAGTCTGACCGCCTTTTTCTTTTTTTCCGACACAAGAATCATCGCCATGCCGACGACCAGAATGACGGGAAATACGATCGCCGCCAGCACGCCGTATCTCAGCTGCTCTCCGCAGGCGCTCGCGACCATCCCCGCGACGGTCGGACCGACGGTGCACCCCAGATCCCCCGCCACCGCAAAGAGCGCGAACATGGCAGTTCCGCCGCCGCGGATGGAAGAAGAACCGATGCTGAAAATTCCCGGCCAAAGCATCCCCACCGAAAGGCCGCTCAGCCCGACGCCGATGAGCCCCAGGACGGGAGAAGCGGACAGCGAAATCAGCAGATATGAGACAACGCAGAGCAGCGAGCTCGCCATCATCACGGCGTTCAGGTTGACGTTTTTTCCCAGTTTCCCGTAAATCAGCCGCGCGCTGCCCATCAGCAGGGCGAACAGCGCGGGACCGGCGAGGTCGCCTACCGTCTTGGAAACGCCGAGCCCCTTTTCCGCAAAGACGGAAGCCCACTGACTGATTGAAAGCTCGCCGGCTCCTGCGCAGAACATAATCAGCAGAAAAAGCCAGAACATTTTGTTGCGGAAAAGCTGCGGCAGTGAAACGCCTTTTTCCCCTTCTTCCGCGGACGCGATCGGCACTTTGATAAAATAAAAGAAGTTAAACAGCGGCAGCACGATCCAGACTGCCGTCAGGATTTTCCAGCTCTGCGTACCGAACAGCGCGAAAAACAGCGTCGAAAGACAGATTACGCCCACGCTCCCCCAGCAGTAGAAAGAATGGAGAACCGCCATCGTCTGCGATTTGTGTTCCGTCGGGCAGGCTTCGACGAGCGGGCTGAGAAGCACCTCCAAAAAGCCCCCGCCGACCGCGTAGATCACAACGGAAATCAGCAGTCCGACAAAGGCATTTGGGAACAGTTCGGGCAGAAAAATCAGCGCCGCCATGCCGACGATAATAAACGCGTGAGCGACAAACGCGCTGGCGCGGTATCCCATCCGGTCGATCAAAAAGACGGACAGCAGATCGACGCTCAGCTGTACGACGAAATTCACCGTAATTAAAACGGTGATCTGCGAAAGCGGAATGTGATACTGCGACTGAAAGGTGACAAACAGCAGCGGTACGAAATTGTTGACAATTGCCTGTATGATATACCCGATAAAGCAGGCTCTGATCGTGTGTCGGTATCCCAGTTTCATATCAATGTTTCTTTTTTTCGGCGCGCTCTTTTTTCCAGTTTTTGATCTCGTTCAGGCGCGCTTTGAACTTTCCTTCCGCTCCCTCTTCCGTAGGCGCGTAATATTCTCTCCCCAAAAGGGAATCGGGCAGGCACTGCATGTCGGTCAGCTTTTCCTTTGCGTCGTGCGCGTACTGGTAGCCTTTCCCGTAATCCAAATCCTTCATCAGTCGGGTGGGCGCGTTGCGGATCGCCAAGGGGACGGGATCGGCGATCATCGTCAGCGCGTCCTTTTTTGCCCTACCGTAAGCGACGTAGAGCGCGTTGGATTTCGGCGCCAGCGAAAGATAGACGACCGCCTGCGTCAGATGTACGGTGCACTCCGGCATGCCGATCAGATGGCACGCCTGATAGGCGGCGACGGAAATTTCCAGTGCGCGCGGATCGGCGAGCCCGACATCCTCGCTCGCGAAGCGCGTCACGCGGCGCGCGATGTAGAGAGGATCCTCCCCCGCTTCCAGCATGCGGGCAAGCCAGTAAACCGCGGCGTCCGGATCGGAATTGCGCATGGATTTATGGAGCGCCGAAATAAGATTGTAATGCTCTTCCCCCGTTTTATCGTAAAGGAGGGATTTTTTCGACGTGCACTGTTCGAAATTTTCCGCCGTGATCACCGTTTTGTCGCCGACGATATCTCCGTTTAATACCGCCATTTCGAGGGTGGAAAGCGCGCTGCGCGCGTCTCCGTTGGCAAATTCCGCGATCCCTTCCACAAGCTCATCCGAAATTTCGATCTTCCTGTGCCCGAATCCGCGTTCGTCTTCCAGCGCGTGACGGATCAGACGGCAAAGGTCTTCCTTTTTCAGCGCGTGCAGGACGAACACTTTGCAGCGGGACAGCAGCGCGCCGTTTACCTCAAACGAGGGGTTTTCCGTCGTGGCGCCGATGAGAATAATGCTGCCCTTTTCCACGAACGGCAGAAAAGCATCCTGCTGGGCTTTATTGAAGCGGTGAATCTCATCCACGAACAGGATGGTTTTCCCGCCGAACAGGCGGCTTTTATCCGCCTGTTCCATGACCTGCCTGATCTCCTTGATTCCGCTCGTTACCGCGGAAAAATCGATAAAATCGGCGCGCGTACGGTTTGCGATGATGCGCGCCAGCGTCGTCTTCCCTACGCCGGGAGGCCCCCAGAAGATCATAGAGCCGATCTGATCTCCCTCGATCAGTCTGCGCAGTATTTTCCCCTCGCCGAGCAGGTGCTCCTGCCCGTAAAACGTATCCAGCGACTGTGGCCGCAGCCGCGCAGCCAGAGGTTGACTGTCTTCCCGTTCAAACAAAGTCTGTTCCCGCATCGTAATAAACACCGGCTCCTGTTTTCTCCTTAACAGTATATTCCGGCAGGACGGAAATGTCAAGTTTGCAGGCAGAGAAAAAGCCGGGATGAAACTTCCCGGCCGTTTCAGTTTTTATTTTTGATTTCTACGACGTCGTAATATCCCCGCTTCACGGGATAATGATTTTGATTGATGACGATACACTCGCAGTCCTCCGTCGGCGCCGCCTCCACTTCGTAATATCTGATTTCCGAAAAATGATAGGGAACATCCTCGCACTGCCGATACAGATTTTTCCAACGCTCAATCGCCTGTTCCGACTCGATGAAATCGCCGCAGTTAAATTCGGCGTAGTTGCCGGAATCGTCTTCGAACACAATGTAAACGGAATATATTTTTACTCTCAACTTGACCCTCTTTTTTATATTTTTTCTTTCATGAATATAATACCAAATTTTTCCAAAAAGAAAAAACGTTTTAAGCAGAAAATCATGTTAAATCGTAAAAAATATTTTAATGAATATAGTTTTTTAGTATATTTGAAATAAAATTCCAAAATTTTATTCGTATTTTTTTCTCTTTTTCACCGCCATGACAGCCAAGTTCGCGCCCGCGAAGAGAAGAACGGATCCCGCGAGAATCCATGCCATCCCCGCCCCCGTGATTTCCATGCCGAAAAAATCGTACGTCATCGAATATTGTTTTGCCAATTCTTCGACGAACGCGGCGGGCACGGCTCCGCTCAGCCGTTCGAGTGCTCCGCCCATGAAGAACTGGCGGAACAGCCCGGCGGAATACGAGCCGGGAATAAACAGCGTAACGGTCTGAACCGCTTTCGGGAACGTGCTGATGGGCATATATGCGCCGATCAGAAAGCCGACGACCGTACCGATAATGATATTGACGCCCGAAAACGCGCCCTCCGTCCGCACAAACGACACGATGAGCGAAACGACGGCAGTCGACGACAGAACGGACAGCAGCGTGACTCCCACGCAGCCGAATACGTCGGACACGGAGAGATACCAGCTGCCCAGCGCCGCCAGATAGACAAAACAGATCGCCAGCACGACAAGGCTGACCGCAGAGGCGATCAGCGCCACCGCGAGGATGTATCCGGCGGTAAACTTCCACCCGGGAAGGGGCGAAGCCATGACGTCCGCCAGAATGCCGCGGGAACGGTCGGTGACCGCAACGCCGCTTGCGCACAGCGCGACCGTAATGCAGGCGCACGCCATGACGCCCGTGATCATCCAGCTGTCGCAAAATCCTTTCACCTCCGCTTCCGCGCCCGTGACGCCCATTTCGGCGAGCGCCTGGGTCAGACCGTCCGTCTGGAGCTTTCCGATAAACAGTAGGTATAAGACGAGAATGATTACGGGAGACAACAGCGAAAAAAAGATGTTTGCTTTGTCTTTCAGATATATTTTAATGTTGCGCAGGGTAATGAGCCAAAGCGTGTTCATGCCGTCACCTCCAGGCGTTTTCCCGTCGCCGCGAGAAAAACGTCGTCCATCGTGCCCTTGACAAATTCAAAATCCCGCGTTTCTTCCGGATAGGCGGCAAGGAACGCGCGCGCCTCATCCGCGCCGGCGAGCGTCACGCGGCAGGAGACCTCGCTCTGCTCGCAGCGGTACCCCCTAGCCTGCAGCATTGCGGCTGTTTCCCGCGGGTTAACTGGGTAAAACGTGAGATAATCGGACGAATAGCGTTTTTTCAGACGCAGCGGCGTATCGTTTGCGGCGATTTTCCCCTCGTCGATGATCACGACGCGGTCAGAACCGTCCGCCTCCTCCATATAATGGGTGGTCAGAAAGACGGTCATCCCCGTTTCCCGCCGCAGTTTGCCGACGATCTCCCAGACATTCCTGCGCGTCTGCGGATCCAGCCCGGTTGTCGGTTCGTCCAGAATCAGAAGCTGCGGGCGGTTGATCAGACCGCGCGCGATATCCACGCGGCGCTTCTGTCCGCCGGACAGCTTGCCGAACGGACGGCTGACGAGTTCTTCCAGCTCCAGCAGCGAGACCAGTTCGGCGTACCGCCGTTTCCATTCCCGCCCGGAAAGACCGTAAAAACCGGCGCGGGTGGTCAAATTATCTTTTACCGTTAAAAGCGCGTCCAGAACGGAATTCTGAAAGACAATGCCCACGCAAGGCTTAATCTTCGCCGCTTCCCGATCCAGATCCATTCCCTCAATCCACACTTTGCCAGCGTCTTTTTGCAGGATGGAACAGACGATATTGATGGTCGTGCTCTTTCCCGCGCCGTTGACGCCCAAAAAAGAAAAGAGAGACCCCTTATCGACGGAAAACGAGATGTCGTTCACCGCCGGAATCGCGCCGTAAGATTTTTTCAGTCCCTCGATCCTCAGACTTTCCTTTTCCATAAACCTCCCTGTCAAACACTTTTCTCAAATTCAGCTTATTTCTTCCCGTCCGCGGAAGCGGCATAAAAATCCGCGGTAGGCGTCGGTCAGCATTTCCCCGATCTCCCTTTCCGAAAATGCCGCGGCGCCGGTTGCGAGCATGACCGCGATTCCGTGGGTGAAGATCCACATGGCTGTATACAGCCGATTCGCACGTATGTCGTCCAGCCCCGTCTGCATACGGATGATGCCGAGCAATTCTTCTTTGTTCTCGTCCAACGTCGATTCCAATATCGGAACCGCTTTGGTCTCGGACATAAACAATATTCTGAAGAGCTCCCTCTCTTCTTTCGCAAAGCGGATATAGTTGATTCCCGCCGCTTTGTAGAGCGGCACATTTTCAACCGGCTGAAAAAGAAAAGATTTGTACCGCTCTCCGGCACGGCGCCTTACCGCTGCTTTCAGCGAATCCATCGTGCCGAACCACCAATATACGGGCTGCGTTGAACAGCGCAGCCGCTCCGCAACGCCCGTTGCGGTAATTGCGGACATTCCCTTTTCTCTCGCTATTTCGAACGCGGCTTCCTCCACCCGTTCGCGGGGTATTCTCGTCTTCGGCGGCATGACTGCTCCTTAATATATTTTATAATATATATCATACAGTATATATAAAATCTGCGGCGATGTCAAGTTTTTTTCATAAAAAAACGAACGGCGTGAAAACCGTTCGTCCTGTTTCATCCATTTAATAATTTTCTTTGCGGACCTCGAAGTAGCTCTGCGGATGTTTACATACCGGGCAGACGACCGGGGCGTTTTTCCCCATAACGAGGTGCCCGCAGTTGCGGCATTCCCACATTTTCTCCTCCGACTTCGCGAAAACGCTCTGCATTTCGACGTTGTTCAGGAGCTTGCGGTAGCGCTCTTCGTGCGAGCGCTCGATGAGCGCCACGCCGCGGAACTGCTCCGCCAGCTCGTGGAAGCCCTCTTCGTCCGCTTCTTCCGCAAACTGCTTATACATATCCGTCCACTCGTAATTCTCGCCCGCAGCGGCCGCAGCGAGATTTTCCGCAGTCTTGCCGAGTTCGCCGAGCGCTTTGAACCACAGCTTCGCATGTTCTTTTTCATTGTCCGCAGTTTTCGTGAAGATCTCGGCGATCTGTTCATATCCCTCTTTTTTGGCTACGCTCGCAAAATAGGTGTATTTGTTTCTCGCCTGCGATTCCCCCGCAAAAGCCGCCATCAGGTTTTTTTCCGTCTTAGTGCCTTTCAGTTCCATATTTTACCTCCGTAACTGATAATCATTCTTATTTACAGTATAATATACGGAAGCGGAATTGTCAAGCGTTTTTTTCATTTTTCATCTTTCATCTATTTTTACGTACCCGACGGGGTGAGAAACGCTGACGTAAGCGGGCCGGATGATTCTGCTGGAATTGAGCAGTTCCTCGATGCGGTGCGCGCTCCACCCGGCGATGCGGGATACGGCAAAGATGGGCGTATACAGTTCGGATGGCAGATTGAGCATCTTATATGCCAGGCCGCTGTAAAAATCCACGTTTACACAGACGCCTTTGTAGATTTTCCGCTTTTTCGCGATGAGATCCAGGGCGATCTTTTCCACGCGTTCGTAGAGCGCAAACTCCTCTTCAAACCCCTTTTCGACGGATAATTTGCGGACAAAACCCTTGAAGATCTCCGCGCGCGGATCGGAAACCGAATAGACCGCGTGCCCGACGCCGTAAATAAGCCCGCTGCGATCCCCCGCTCTTCCGTCCAGCAGCGCGTCGATATAGTCCGTGAGCGCGCGCTCGTCCGACCAGTCGGAAACATGCGCCTTGATGTCGCCGAACATCTCGATCACCTTTTGATTTGCGCCGCCGTGCTTCGCCCCTTTCAGCGAACAGAGCGCCGCCGTCACGGCGGAATACGTATCCGTGCCGGAAGACGTCACGACGCGCGTGGTAAAGGTGGAATTATTTCCGCCGCCGTGTTCTGCATGCAGGATAAAGGCGATATCCAGAACGCGCGCCTCCAGCTCGGTGAAATTCCCGTCCGGCCGAAGCATGTGAAGGACGTTTTCCGCGGTGGAAAACGCCTTTTTCGGCGGATGGATGATCAGACTGTTTCCCTCGTTATAATGCGTATGCGCCTGATAGGCGTAGACCGCGAGCAAGGGAAAGACCGCGATCATCTGGATGCACTGCCGCAAAATATTTTCTATGCTCATATCCGACGCGTTGGTATCGTACGAATATAACGTAAGCACGCTGCGCGAGAGGGAGTTCATGATATCGCCGTTCGGCGCCTTCAGAATGACGTCTCGCACAAAATTGGTGGGAAGGGTGCGGTACTCCGCGAGAGTATCGCAGAATTCATCCAGCTCCGCGCGGCCGGGCAGTTTGTTGAACAGCAAAAGATACGCCGCCTCTTCAAATCCGCGGTGATCGCCCGCGTAATTTTTCACCAGATCTCTGACGTCTACGCCACGGTAGTAGAGTTCGCCGGGAATGGAGACCCAATGATCGTCCTCCCATCGTTTTCCGTTGACGATGGAAATATCCGTCAGCCCCGCGACGACCCCCGCGCCGTTCTGATCGCGGAGTCCCCTCTTTACGTCGTATTTTTCGTAAAGCGCCTGATCGAATTTATCGTTTCTCTCGCACCGCTTGGCAAGTCTTTTGATGGTCTCTGTTATTTCCGAATATTGATTCATAGCGCCTCCTCCAAAAATTTTTGTAATAATATCATAAATTCGACAATTTGTCAACAAAATTCGATAAAAAGCATAATGCAGGGGGATATTTCGCCTAATTGCAAATATAGATATTCAAAAATATTCATAATTATTCGGAAATTTTACGCCGGCTCTGTTCCTGAAAAAGATTGCCGCGGCATTTTGCTTGCTTTTTTTACCGAAACATTCTAAAATAAAAACGGACTGAAATTCGAAATTTGGAGAATACGATGAAAAAGACGAAAATTATCTGCACGATCGGCCCTGCCAGCGAATCCGAAGAAGTGCTCACGCAGATGGCTCTCGCCGGCATGAATGTGGCGCGCCTCAATTTTTCCCACGGTACGCACGAAGAACACGCCGAAAAAATCGCAACCATCAAGCGTGTGCGCGAAAAGCTCAATCTGCCCATCTCCATCATGCTGGATACCAAGGGCCCGGAATACCGCATCAAGACCTTCCGCAACGGAAGCGTAATGCTGAAAGACGGCGATACGTTCTCCTTCACCGCCGAAGAGATCGAGGGCGACGAACATCGCGTATCCGTCTCATACAAGCCTATGATCCGCGAACTGGCCGTCGGAGATAAAATTCTCCTCAGCAACGGACTTCTCATTTTCGAGGTAACGGAACTCACGGAGACGGACGCGGTCTGCACCGTACTCGCCGGCGGAGAGCTCAGCAACCGCAAGAGCATGAGTTTCCCCAACAAAGTGCTGAATCAGGTCTATCTCAGCGAACAGGATAAAGAGGATCTGCTGTTCGGCATTGAACACGACGTGGATTTCGTCGCCTGTTCCTTTGTCTCCAACCGTCAGAATCTGGAAGACGTCCGCACTTTTCTCGCCGGGCACGGAGGCGGAAACATCGACCTCATCGCAAAGATCGAGAACCGCTCCGGCGTGGACAATATCGAAGACATCATCGAAGCGAGCGACGGCATCATGGTGGCGCGCGGCGACATGGGCGTGGAGATCCCCTTTGAAGAGCTCCCCGCCATCCAAAAGATGCTGATCCAAAAATGCCGCATGCTCGGCAAGCGCGTGATCACGGCGACCGAAATGCTGGAATCCATGATCGTCAATCCCCGCCCCACGAGAGCGGAGATCTCGGATGTGGCCAACGCCGTGTACGACGGCACGAGCGCCATCATGCTTTCCGGCGAAACGGCGATGGGAAAATACCCCGTGCTCACCGTAAAGACCATGAGCCGCATCGCCGAGGCGACCGAGACGAAGATCGATTATGCGAAGCGCTTCCGCAACTCGGAATTCAAAATCAGGAGCACGCTGGACGCGATCTCGCACGCTACCTGCTCGGTGGCGATCGACGTCGGCGCGGAACTGATGGTCATATGCACCCGCAGCGGCTGTACCGCGCGCATGGTGTCCCGCTTCCGTTCCCCTATCAATATTCTGGGAATGACGACGGACGAGCGCGTTTGGAGAAAGCTCTCTCTTTCCTGGGGTGTAATTCCCGTCATCGCGGAAGAATTCCAGTCCACCGACGTGCTCTTCTATCACGCGATCGCGGCGGCGAAAGCTACCAAGCTCGCAAAAAAAGGCGACAAGATCGTGATTACCGCCGGTTCCCCGAACGGAAAACCGGGAAATACCAACCTCATCAAAATCGAAAGCGTATAAGCGCAAACCCCGCGGATGGACCGCGGGGTATTTTTATGGACAGAAGAAAACACCTCGTTCGAGGTGTTTTTACTTTTAAAATGTGCGGTGCGGCTCAGACGATCGTACGCGCCATCAGCACGCCCATGACAGACGCCATCATCAAACCGTGCGTCCATCCGGTGGAATCGCCCAGACAGTGCAGATTGCGCACGGAGGTACGGAACGCGCTGTCCATCCCGATTTTGTTGCTGTAGAATTTCAGCTCGGGCGAATAGAGCAGCGTTTCCGCGCTCGCGAATCCCGGCACTACCGTATCTACTTCCGCGATGAAATTCAGGATGGAAGTCATCGCGCGGTAGGGCATCGCCGCCGTGATGTCGCCTGCAACCGCATCCGCCAGCGTCGGCCTGACGTTGGAGCGATCCAGCTCCTCCTGCCAGCTCCGTTTTCCGTCCAGAATATCGCCGTAGCGCTGTACGAGGATATGACCGCCGCCCAGCATATTCGTCAGCTCTCCCACCTTCTTGGCGTAAGAGATCGGCTGATGAAAGGGCGCCGTAAAGTGGTGCGAACACAAAATCGCGAGATTCGTATTGTTAGACTTTTTATCTTTGTAAGAATGACCGTTCACGACGGCGAGCGCGTCGTCATAATTTTCCTGGCTGACGAAGCCGCCGGGGTTCTGGCAGAACGTGCGCACCTTGTCTTTAAACGGCTTCGGATAGCCGATCAGCTTGGATTCGTAGAGGATGTTGTTGACTTCCTCCATCACCTCGTTGCGCACTTCCACGCGCACGCCGATATCCACAGTGCCCGGCGCATGCGCGACGCCGTGTTTTTCACACATCCGTTCCAGCCAGTCCGCGCCCCGCCTGCCGGTCGCCACGATGACCCGCTCCGCCGAAATCGCTTCCTCTCGCCCCTTACGGACGACGTATGCGCCCGAACAAACGCCGTTTTCGACGATGAGATCCGTACAGTCGGCGGAAAATAAGATTTCCACGCCGCGCGAAAGGAGATTCTGCTCGATTTTATAATAGATCTCCTGCGCCTTTTCCGTGCCGAGGTGGCGGATGGGGCAGTCTACCAGCTTTAAGTTCGCCTGAATGGCCTTTTTGCGGATCTCCTTTACCTTCTCCGTCATCGAGACGCCCTCCACCTTCGGATCCGCGCCGAACGACAGGTAGATCCCGTCGGTATACTCGATGGTCTCTTTCACCAGCGCCGCGCCGACGAGCTCGGGGAGCTCGCCGCCGACTTCGGGAGAGAGGGAAAGTTTCCCGTCCGAAAAAGCGCCCGCGCCCGAAAAACCGGTTGTGATGTGGCAGTTCTTACAGCTGACGCAATGCCCCGTTTTCGCCTTCGGGCATGCGCGGTTTTCGATGGCGACGCCCTTTTCGGCGATGAGGATTTTCCCTTTGTATCCCCTGTTCAGCAACTCGTATGCGGCGAAAATGCCGGCGGGCCCCGCTCCTATAATCAGAATATCCGTCTTCATGATTCCTCCTTGCTCACAAAAAAAGAGCAGCCTTGCGGCTACCCTTACAGATCCATATCTTTCAATATGCTTTCGTCTTCCCGCAACTCTTTTGGGATAACCTTTTCATCAAACGTCACGTAATATTTCTTTTTTTCCAGCGTGTAATAATTGACGAACTGCATGTTGACCAGGAAAAAGAAGGTCAGCGGCAGCGTCAGGATCAGCCCCACGAAAAACGTGAATATGGTGAAGGAAAGGTTCAGATACAGCACGACGAGGCAGTAAACGAGATAACCGGAATAAAGCCTCCCGAACTGCTTTTCGGGGATTTCAAAGGATTTTTTCAGCGCCTTTCCGACCGGCAGACCGTCGGCGATCATCGCCGGCATAAAGCCGGATAAGAAGGACAGCTTCAGCGAAAGCACCAGAATAAAAACCAGCACCGAGAGAGACACAGCCAAAAGCGGCACGTCCTCAAAAGCGAATAAAAAGATCAGCAGGCTGACGCCGAATCCCGCCAGGAAAAACAGGAAAGAAAACAATACGTCCAACAGCGAAAACTGACAGGCTTTTCCCAAATTCTTGAACAGACTCACGACGAAGCTGGGATGGGACATGCTGGACATATGATCGTTCGTCAGCTCCCCGACCGCGTAATTCGAGAGCCCCATGAAAAACGAGCAGGCGAGATAGAGCACCACCGTCACGGAGAGCAGAACGTAGACCTTGCTCATATTTTGGGCAAAATACGCCTGCGTGGCGGCAATGTTCTCCGCAAAGGCGGCGCGCGCTTCCGCCATTGCCTCCGGCTCCAACGTGGTGAATACGCTCTTGAGCACGTCCCAGCCGGAGGTGATCAGCTCCAGTGCGCGACTCTCCTGCAAAATGGAGTTGAAATTGTTGTAAAGGCATGCGAGGCCGATGAGCACGAACACCGCGAGCACGATCAGCCGGTATAACAATATCTTATAGGCGTTGCCGAAATTGGCAAACAGCATTTTAAATGCGTTTCTGAATCTCAAAAGGCACCTCTTCGGGACAGACCTCTCCGCCTGCCGCCCGAATAACATTGTACAATAAATCGCCGAAGAAATCAATCTTTTTTTTCATTTTCTCCCGAAAAAGCGAAAATTAGACGAAACAGACAAAAATTTTTGCCCGTTCTCCTGTTATAACATTTTCTGTATTTCAAAAAAATAATTATATTATCGTATATTTTATGTAGTTTCCGGGAATAATAGAGGAAAGCGACCGGATTGCGCCCCATTTAAACATACACTCTAAGCATAATCGACAAAATTCTACATTATTTGTCTTAAAATTATATTGTTCGACATAAAACCACTTGGTCAAAAGGAGGAAATGACATGAAAGAACAACTGGGCAGGCGGCTGAAGGAGTGCAGACTGATGAACAAAATGACGCAGAAAGAAGTGGCACTCAAACTCGGCGTTGCGCAGCCAGTGTATCAGCGCTTTGAAAAGGGAATTTACGAATGCAGTTACGAACAGCTGAATATGCTGTGCGATATTTTCGACGTCAGCGCCGATTATCTTCTCGGAAGAGAAAATTACTGAACGAAAAGCGGGGATCCCCCCGCTTTTATCATACGAAAAAAGAGCGCTTCACCAGCCCGTTTTCATCAAATTCCACGCCCTCGCTTTTTAAAAGCGCAACCTGCATATTTTCTCCCCCGAACACAAAGGCGGGAGAAACCCTGCCCTCCCGGTTCACCACGCGGTGACAGGGAATGTGCTCCGGATCCGGATTGACATGGAGCGCCCAGCCGACTTCGCGCGCCTTTCTGGGAAAGCCCGCCGCGCGGGCGATCTGCCCGTAGCTCAGCACCTTTCCGCGGGGAATTTGTTTTACGATTTCATAGACCGTTTCAAAAAAACTCATAGATACCAGAGTTCCTCCCTGGACGTGGAAACGGCGACCGCACCCGCTTTCAGCGCCGCCATGACGGCCTGCTTATCCCTGATCAGTCCGCCGGCGATGACGTTGTCTCTGCCCTTTTTGCGGAAAGTCTCCAATTCGGACGCAATGACGCCGGGCATCAGTTCGATCAGATCGGGAAACGACTGCCCGGCCGTGTCGAGCGCCGTCGCGACGGAACGGGAGTCGATGAGAAAAAAGCGCTGCACGGTAAACAGCCCCAGTTCCTTCGCGAGCAGTACGAGATGCGTTTTGGTCGTGATTACGCCGTCTCCGCCTTTTTCCTTCAGAAACGCGAGCCCGCAGCGGTCCTTGCCCAATCCCTCTACGAAGTCGATGTGGAAAAACAGCTTTTTCCCCGCGGCGTGCGCGCGTTCCGCACAGCCGGAGATCTGATTGAGATTGGCGGAGAGCAGAAAAATCAATTCCACCGGACTCTTCAACGCGCGCAGGAACTCCCGCTCCGTACGGACGGCCGCGATCAGCGGCGTTTCCAATTCAAATTTCATAGTTCCATTCCTTTCACCGCGACGAGATCAACGCCCGGGACGAGATCTTTGATCAGCACATCCCCCGCATTCACCGGAAGATCGGGATGACAGGCCGAAATCGCTTTCATCAGAGAGAGCACCTCTTCTTTCGGAACGCCGCCGCTCGTCCTGACGGGAATCATCCCGCCGTTTTTCGCGCGGACGGTGGAAGTGACCGTCCGTACGGGAGCGGTAAACTCGCTCTCAGCGTACGCTTTTCCCCGCGGACAGGAGTTCCCCGTTACGGAAATAATTTTCTTTCCCTCTCCCTCCACCGTCAGCAGACAGCCGACGGGACATTCGATACAGGTAAACTGCTTAACCATCGCAAACCTCCACGGCAATATCCTTTCCGCCGGCAAGGGAAAGCGCCTCGGGAGAGAGGGTTACGCGCTCCATCTCGCCGGGCGCGACGATCCTCTTTTTCCGTTCCGCCAGCGTTTGTTCGCCGCAAGTCACTTTTATTATAACATTTTTCTGCGGTTTTGCAACCCGAAAGAAGAGCTTAACCTCCTCTTTTTCGCATAAATTCAGCTTCTGCGGCAGAACATAACCGATGCCCCGGCCGGGCAGAACGCCGCAAAAGCGCTTTTCTCCCGCTCCTTCCGTTACGCAGCGCGCGGCGGAAGCGCCCGCAATCTCCGCTTCTTCTGAGACGAAATCCACCAGGTCGTGCACCTGCAGGACATTGCCGCAGGCGAAGATCCCCGGAACTTCCGTCTCGCGGGACTGGTCGACGACGGCGCCCTTCGTCCGCGGAGAAAGCGTTATCCCCGCCCCCGAAGTCAGTTCGTTCTCGGGGATAAGCCCGACGGAAAACAGAACGGTGTCGCAGGGAAGATAGCGCTCTGTGCCCGCGATCGGGCGTTTCGCTTCGTCTACTTCAGCGTACGTGACGCCCGTCACGCGCTCTCTGCCGTGAATTTCCACTATCGTGTGGCTCAGATAAAGGGGTATGCCGAAATCATCCAGACACTGCACGATATTCCGCTTCAATCCGCTCGAATAGGGCATGATCTCCAGGACGGCAGAGACGTGCGCTCCTTCCAGCGTCATGCGGCGCGCCATGATGAGCCCGATATCCCCCGAGCCGAGTATAACGACCTCCTTTCCCGGAAGATAGCCCATCAGGTTGACGTACTTCTGCGCCGTCCCCGCGGAATAAAGCCCGGCGGGACGGGTCCCCGCGATATTCAGCGCCCCGCGGCTCCGTTCCCTGCACCCCATCGCCAGAATACACGCCTTGGCTTCCACGCGGAAAACGCCCAGTTCGCGGTTCATGGCGGTCACCGTCTTATCCCGTGAAAGCGAAAGAACCATCGTATCGGTCATCACGCGGATATCCCGTTCCTTCACGCCTTCGATAAAACGCGCGGCGTATTCCGGGCCCGTCAGATTCGCCCGGAACCGCGTCAGCCCGAATCCGTTGTGTATACACTGATTGAGCACGCCGCCGAGCGCGCTGTCCCGCTCGAGGATCAGAATGTCCTTCGCCCCGCGGTCGTACGCGGCGATCGCCGCGGCGAGCCCCGCAGGCCCTCCGCCTATTACGACGATATCTGCTTTCATTTCGTTCTTCCCTCCAGCAAATAATAATGTTTCCCGCACTTTGTGACGTCTGTAAGCGGAATGCCGCGGCATTCCGCGATAATTTCCGCAACAGAGGGCTGGCAGAACCCGCCCTGACAGCGCCCCATCCCGGCACGCGTCCGCCGTTTGACGCCGTCCGTCGTGTTTGCCGGCGGATTTCTCAGCACGGCATCGACAATCTCCCCGCGCGTGATGCCCTCACAGCGGCAGATTACCTTTCCGAAATCGCCGTTTTCGGCGATGAGCCTGTTTTTCTCCGCCGCACCGAGCGATTGAAAATAAGAATCAGCTCTCCGGTAAGGTGAAAAATCTTCGTTCGGTTTCAGCTCCGTCTGCAGGGAAATCAGCCGCACGACCTCTTCCGCGATTGCGGGCGCGGAAGTAAGCCCGGGCGATTCAATCCCCGCGACATGGATCATGCGGGCGTTCACACCGGAAGCGCCGATCACGAAATCATGCCGGTCTGAAAAGGCGCGGACTCCCGCAAAGGAGGTAATCGTATTCTGCAGCGGAAGATCCTTCACCATTTGCCCCGCGCGGCGGATGAGGTCGGACAGGCCGTTTGCGGTCGTCGCTTTGTCCTCTTTGGAGTCAATTTCCTCCGCGGTCGGACCGACGATGAGATTGCCGTCCACGGTCGGCGAAATCAGAATGCCTTTCCCGCGTTTCGTGGGGCATCCGAACAGAGTATGTCTGACATAATGACCACTGGATTTGTCAAGTAAAATATATTCTCCCTTCCGCGCGTGCACCTGAAAAGAAGCGTCGCCGATCATACCCGCGATCCGATCGGCAAACAGCCCCGCGGCATTCACGATAAAACGCGTTTCAATCTCCCCGGTTTTGCTGCGGACGAGAAATCCGTCCGCCGTGCTCCGAATGGCCGTCACTTCCGAATCGTAAAACAGGTCCGCCCCGTTGTCCATCGCGTTGCCGACCGCGGCGATTGTCAGCCCGTACGGGCAGACGATGCCGCCTGTCTCTGCATACAGCGCGCCGCGCGCCGCCTCGCTGATATTCGGCTCGGTTGCAAACAGCTCTTCCCGGCTCAGGATGGAAAGCCCCTGCACGCCGTTCGCCACCCCGCGGGCAAGGAGAATGCGGAGCGTTTCCTCCTCTTCCTCCGTATATGCCGCGACGAGTGAACCGTTGCGCCGGTATTTTACGCCGAGCTCCTCGCAGACGCGCGGCATCATGCCGGCGCCCAGCAGATTATATTTTGCCTTGAGCGTGCCCGTATCGGCGTCAAATCCCGCGTGCGCGATCCCGCTGTTCGCACCGGACGCGCCCATCGCCACGTCGCTCTCACTTTCCAGAATGCAGACTTTCAGCCGATAGCGCGTCAGCGCCCGCGCCGTCAGCCCGCCGATCACTCCCGCGCCGATCACCGTAACGTCGTACATATTCCCTCCAAATAAAAAAGCCGTAATCAAAAGAGAGGATCTTTCGCCTCTTTCATTACGACTCCGTTTCTCAAACTGATTTTTCTTTCAGTATAATATGTTTTTGCCGATTTGTCAAGTTTTAATTCCTGCTGGCAGATAATTTCTGATAAATCGAAGTTATCCCCCGCAGAATATCCATGTGCTCAAAATCCTTATGATAGACGATGTTGATTTCCCGCGTCATGGAGAGATTTTCGATGGGGATAACCGTGAGCTTTTTCTTTCTGATCTCGTTCAGGCACGCGCTTTTCGGCAGAATGGATACGCCGAAATCGTGGATGACCAGATCTTTGATCGTGGCGATATTGTCCACTTCGATCGTCACGTTGAAGGCATCCAGATCCTCGTTGTTGCTCTCCAGATGCGCCTCGAAGAGCGAGCGCGTTCCCGAATTCGGAAGCCGCAAAATCAGTTTTTCCTTTTTCAGTTCTTCCAGCGTGATCACGCTCCGGCGGGAAAGGGGGTTTTCGTTGCTGACCGCAAGCACCAGATAGTCGGTATCCAGCAGGATGCTGTTGAAATTATAGTCGAGAATCCGCCCCTCCGCTACGATAAGATCAATCTGATAGGTCTTCAGACGGGTATAAAGATTATTGATATCGTCCGAAATGATGCGGATGTTGACTCCCTCGTGCTCCTTGGCGTATTTTGCAAAGACCTCCGAGACCATATTGCTCTCCGAAGTATGCGAGACGCCGACAGTGAGGTGCTTGATGTTCTTCTTGCTGTCCTTGATCGCCAGCTTGAGATTCTGATAGAGCTGGACGATCCTGCGGGCATATTTGACGGCGATCTCTCCCTCTTTTGTCAGGCCGAGGGATCGGTCCGCGCGGTTAAACAGCTTGATTCCCAAATCCTCTTCCAGCTGGCGGATATGCTGACTGACCGCCGGCTGGGTGAGCCCGAGCGCCTCCGCCGCCTTTGTAAAACTCTGTTTTTCCACCACCGCAAGCAAGGTGGTAATCTTTGCATCCAACACAGCGCACCGTAATTTTCGTTATTGAAACGAGTTTTATTATAATGTTTTATTATAACAGATATTTTTGATTTGTCAATCGCTTTTCAGATCATTTTATAAACCAGCGGTTTTTTGGCGGGCTTTTCTGACGCGTACGAGAGCGCGGAGAGAATTTCCCGCTCCGCCGCGCCGAACAAAGCTGTATCCGAGGCGTGCAGCACTGCGAGCGTTTCGCCCTTCCGGACAAAATCTCCCGTCTTTTTCATCACCTCGATCCCCGCGGCGTGATCAATGACATCCTCCTTGCGGCTGCGCCCAGCGCCCAACAGGACGCTCGCCTTGCCGTAGGCCTCCGCATTCATCTCCGTCAGATACCCTTCCCGCTGCGAAAGCACCTCCCGCCGGTATGCCGCTGCAGGGAGCAGGGAAAAATCGTCCAGACAAGCCGCGTCTCCGCCCTGCGCGAGAACCATTTCCCGCAGAACGGCGAACGCCCTGCCGGACGAGAGCGCAAGCGAAACTTCCTCCCGGCACTGCGCGGCGGGCTTCTCCGTCGCGAGCGAAAGGATCGTCGCAGCAAGCAGAACGCACAATTCGGTCAGATCGGCGGGGCCTTCCCCTTTCAGCGTCCGGACGGCTTCCTTGACCTCCAGGGCGTTTCCGATCGCACAGCCCAGCGGAACGGACATATCCGAGATGACCGCGGCGGTCTTTTTCCCCGCGCTGTTTCCGATGCCGACCATGAGGGAGGCGAGCGACTCCGCCTCCTCCGGCGTCTTCATGAACGCGCCGCTTCCCGTCTTTACATCCAGGACGATGATATCCGCCCCTGCCGCCAGTTTCTTGCCCATGATGCTGGCGGCGATCAGCGCCGGGCTGTCGACGGTCGCCGTCACGTCGCGCAGAGCGTACAGCTTTTTATCGGCGGGCGCGAGATCGCCCGACTGACCGACGACGGCAATGCCCGTCCGGTTGACCGCCGCGATAAATTCCGCGCGGGACAGATCGGTGCGAAAGCCGGGAATGGACTCCAGTTTATCCACCGTGCCGCCGGTGTGCCCCAGCCCTCTCCCGCTCATTTTGGCGATCTTTACGCCGCACGCTGCCGCGAGCGGCGCCACAATCAGCGTCGTCTTATCCCCTACGCCGCCCGTAGAATGTTTATCCGCCTTGATCCCCTCGATCCCGCTCAGATCGACGGTATCGCCCGAACGCGAAACCGCGCGCGTCAGATCTGCGGTCTCTTTCAGCGTCATCCCCTTAAGGTAAACCGCCATCAGAAGCGCGGCAGCCTGGTAATCGGGAATTTCGCCCCGCGTATATCCGTCGATAAAAAAGCGGATCTCCTCCTCGCCGAGCGCAAAGCCGTCCCTCTTTTTCTGAATGATATCGTACATCCTCATATTTTCACCTCAAAATGCATGCGGAAGGAGATCGCGCAGCAGATATGTGCGAATCGCCGCTCCCTCGCACAGGACGATCGGAAAATCCCCCGCGCAGAATTCGGCGATCACCTGCCGGCACACGCCGCAGGGTGAGCAGAATACCGGGCTTTCCCCTGCCTTTCCGCCGGCGACCGCCAGCTTGACGAACGACCGCTCGCCCTCGCTTACCGCCTTGAAAAAAGCGGTGCGTTCGGCGCAGTTGGAGGGCGAAAACGCCCGATTTTCGATATTGCAGCCGAGATAAACCTTTCCGGATTTCGCAAGCAGCGCCGCTCCGACCGAAACCCCGGAATAAGGCGCATACGCGCGCTCGCGCGCAGAGCATGCCAGTTCGTACAGTTCTTCATCCGTCATCCCGGATTTCCTCCAAAAAACTCGCGCCGCACAGCGAATACGGCACTTTCAGATAATCCGCCACGGTCGCGGCGACGTCCGAAAACGTCCCGCGCGTGCCCAGGTTTACCGCTTTTACGCCGTCGCCGTATACCAGTACGGGAACGTACTCCCGCGAATGGTCGGTAGAGGGCGTAGAGGGATCGCACCCGTGATCCGCCGTGACAATCAGAAGATCCCCCCGCCGCATGCGGGAGAGCAGGGAGGGCAGGAACGCGTCGAACGCGTTGAGCGCGCGCGCGTAGCCCGGCGCGTCGTTCCGATGCCCGTATAGCATATCGAAGTCGACGAGATTTACAAAACAGAGCCCGTCGAAATCTTCCTTTGCGCAAGCAGCGAGGGCAGCCATGCCCTCCTCGTTTTTGTGCGCCGTCACCGCGCGGGTGATGCCTTCCCCTGCGAAAATATCGTTGATCTTGCCGACAGAGATCACGTCCTTTCCCTCTTCTTTCAGGATGTTTAACAGCGTGCGCGGCGGTTTCAGGGAAAAATCGCGGCGGTTCTCCGTGCGCTTAAAGGGATACTCTCCGGCAAACGGGCGCGCGATCACGCGGCCGACCGCGTATTCTCCCGTCAGAATTTCCCTGGCGGTTTCGCACGCGCGGTACAACTCTTCCAAAGGGATAACGTCCTCATGCGCAGCGATCTGAAATACCGAATCCGCAGAAGTATAGACGATATAAGCCCCCGTTCTGCGGTGTTCTTCGCCGTAATCCCGGATGACTTCCGTCCCCGAATACGGGCGGTTGCAGATCGCCCCGCGCCCCGTTTTTCGCTCGAACGCCCCGATCACTTCCGGCGGAAAGCCGTTCGGAAACACGGGAAAAGCGCGGTCCAGCCGAACGCCGGCGAGCTCCCAATGCCCCGTCGTCGTATCCTTCCCCTTGCTCGCTTCCGCCATGCGCCCGTAAGCGGCAAACGGATTGACGGAAGAAGCAGGGCTCACGCCGTCAATCTGAAACAGCCCCATCTTTTCGAGATTGGGCACGTGCAAAAGGCCGGTCTTCGCGCAAGACAGAAGCGTGTCGCTCCCTTCGTCCTCGTAAGCCGCGGCGTCCGGCAGAGCGCCCACGCCGAAGCTGTCCAATACAACCAAAAATACCCGCTTCATGCCATCTCCAATGCGACTTCCATCATATCCGTAAAGGAGCGTTCCCGCTCCTCTGCGGTGCACTTTTTCCCCGTAAAAATCTCGTCGCTGACCGTGCAGAGCGCGAGCGCCTTTTTCCCTGCGCGGGCGGCGTTGATATAGAGTGCCGCTGCCTCCATCTCCACCGCCAGCACGCCGAGATCCCGCCACTTTGCGAGATTTTCCCCGTCGTCGTAAAAAATATCGCTGGACAGGAGATTGCCGACGCGGTGCGGGATCTTCTTTTCCGCACACAGCTCCTGCGCGCGGCGGACGAGACCGTAATCCGCGATGGGCGCAAACGCGCCCCGCAGGCGAAACTGCTCCGCGTAATTTCCGTCCGTACAGGCGCCCATTCCGATCACGAGATCGCGCAGGCGCAGTCCGTCCGCCAAGGCGCCTGCCGAGCCGATGCGGATGATCGCATCGACGCCGTAGAAGTGATACAGTTCATACGAATAGATCCCCATGGAAGGCATCCCCATGCCGGACGCCATCACCGTCACGCGCTTCCCGCGGTACGTGCCTGTATAGCCCTGAATGCCGCGGACGTTGCTGACCAGCTCCGCATGTTCCAGATAGTGTTCCGCAATAAAACGCGAACGCATCGGATCGCCCGGCATCAGCACCGTGTCCGCGATCTTTTCTCGCTCCGCGCCGATATGCAGCGAAGTATGATTCATCTCAGTTCCTCCTCAAAAGCGATATGATTTTGCTGGTGCCCAGCCGGGACGCGCCCAAAGCGAGGAACGCCTCCGCGTCTTCGAGCGTCGCGATTCCGCCTGCGGCTTTGATCCGGACGTTTTTCCCCACATGTGCGGCAAACAGGGCGACGTCTTCGCGCGTGGCGCCGCCCGAAGAGAACCCCGTGGAGGTCTTGATATAATCCGCGCCGCTCTCCGTGACGATTTCACACATCCTGATTTTTTCCTCTTCGGTCAGAAGACAGGCTTCCACGATGACTTTCAGGATCCTGTCTTTGCAGATCCCCTTCCATTCTCTTAAATCGGAGAGAATCTTCCGATCGTTCCCCTCTTTTAAAGCGCCGAGATCGATCACCGCATCCAGTTCGTCCGCGCCGTCTTCGATCGCGCGTTCGATCTCAAAGGATTTTACCTGTGACGACTGACAGCCGTTCGGAAAACCGATCACCGTACACAGCCGGACGGCATTCCCTTTGTATGCCTTTGCGCGCGCGAGCATCGTAGGCGATATGCAGGCGGAAGCGGTATGAAAGCGCTCCGCCTCATCCAGCAATTTTTTGACATCCGCAAAGACCGCGGTCTGTTTCAACAGCGTGTGATCCACGCATTTTAATATTTGGTCGATTTCCATAGCGCCTCCTTTGCTTTTATTATACCACAGAAAGGATTATTTAGCGAATCGTTTGACTAATTTTTCCAATGCGTGTAAAATTTATTTACGGCTTACAGCCGACTTTCTCAAGGAGGGAACCATGAAAGTTCTCGCATCGTTCGGCACGGAGATTCCCCTGGAGGCGACGAAGGTATTTTCCATACTCGCATTTTTATTTATGCTGGGCTCGCTGCTGGGCTGGGTGCTGGAGCTTTTGTTCCGCAGATTTTTTTCCGCAAAGAAATGGATCAATCCAGGCTTTTTGACCGGCCCGTATCTGCCCATCTACGGCTTCGGCGTTTCCCTTCTCTTTCTGATCTGCTCCGTCGATTACCGCGCGCTGTTCTCCTTTGACTTCTGGGGCAGCCAGGCTGTCTACGATATTTTCGTCATCCTGCTGATCGGCATCGCCATGACGCTGATCGAACTGATCGCGGGGCTGATCTTTATCCGCGGCATGAAGATCCGCCTATGGGACTACTCGGACCGCTGGGGAAACTTCAAGGGCATTATCTGCCCCCTCTTCTCCTTTCTGTGGACTGCCGCCGGGGCGCTGTTCTACTTCTTCCTGAACCCTTTGCTGATGAAGACCGCATACTGGCTTTTGGACAATTACTATTTTATCTTTTTTGTCGGCGTCTTTTTCGGGGTGCTCATCGTCGATTTCTGCCATTCCGTCCAGCTGACGGCGAAGATCAAAAAATTCGCCGAGGACAGGCAGATCGTCATCAAATACGAAAAGCTGAAAGAGAGCATTCGGGCGCAGCTGGAAGCGAAGAAGGAAAAGGCGAAGTTTCTGTTCGCTTTCCGGTCTTCTCACCGGTTGGAGGAGCATATCGAACGCTATGCGGAAGACGAAGCGGAAAAATCAAAAGAGCATAAGTAAAACAAAAAAACGGCGGAAGCCGTTTTTTGTTTTCCTCTTTCCGGATTGATTCCCGCCACGCCTGCGGCGCGTTTTTTCCATAAATTCTTTGCCTCAAACGGTATCGAACCGTCAGCCGATCTTGACGAACGTGCTCTTAAACGGCACCGTGACCGAAACAGTCGTTCCCTCGTCGACATACTCGGTGATCTGCCCGTCGACATATACGCGGAACGCCTTTTCCGGTTTTAAAAAGCGCACCGTAATCCATACGTCGTCGTCGCGGTTTTGCAGCTTTGAAACGTTGGAAATCCGCACGAAATCGCTGCCCACGCAGCAATCGTATTTGCGATAGCAGAAGGTGAGATTTTCCAGCTTGAAACACTCGAAGCCTGCGGGAAGAGACGGGGAGACATTCAGCGTGCGATAATTTTCCGAAGACAGCCCTAAAATTGCGTCCGGGATCGCCGTATACACGACCGCGTTCTCCAAGAACTCCGCGTCCAGCCCCAGTCCGCCCGCCGAATCCTTTCCGTTCACCTGTCCCTGCAGCACGAGGCCCCGGGGATTGTACGTCTTGTTAAACACATCGTACGCATTGGAACTGCATTTGGAGAGATCGTAATAATAGGAGCGGTAAAACTCCTTCGCTTTGTCCGTATATCCGTTTTCAACCGCCGAGGCATAGGCGTCGGATACGTCCGAATACCACGCGATGATCTCTCCCAGCCGCTCCGAAAAGCTGTCCATTCCCAGCGTTTTGAAGCGCGCCATCAGGTCATAATAGGAAATCCACAGACAGCTCCCGCCGTTTTGTACCTGCTGGGTAAAGGGGTAGTTATCGTCGGTCGCGACGCCGCAATAGTACCAGTAATCGTTGTTGACGGTATTGAACCGGGGCGCGCAATCAAAGATATACAGATCCTTCCCCGTAGAATCGTCGCCTTCTATGATGCGCGAGCCGTCCGCCCAGCTCAGGATGGCTTTCGCCTGCTCGTCAGACGCGACGCCCGCCGCCACCGCTTCCAGGTTGAACGCGAGAAAACCGAGGTCGAATTCCTCTCCGCGCGCCGCCAGTTCTGCAATCTTCGTTTCCGCCTCGGCCGTACCGGAGGTATACCGCTTCAATGCGTCCGACCAATCGTTATAGCCCTCGATGAACCTCCCCTTTTCTTCGCTCCAAAACGTGCTCTGAATCGCGGAGCGCGTCTTTTCCAGAAGCGCGGCAAGGCTCTGCTCCGTCTCTGCATACGTCTCTTCGCCCGAAAAATCGGGGGCGGATACGGCTGCGGCTGTGCTCTGCGCGATTCCCGCAGCCTTTGCCATCCGCTCCAAATAGAGCATGGCTTCGACTGCCTTATAGTAATAGACGTTGAAGTAAAAATCTACCGAAGGCAGAGAAACGATGTCGAAATACCCCGCCGAAATGCCGTGCCCCGCGAGCGGGACGCCGTCGTGCCCGACAAAGTTATCCTGATCGATCAGCCCGTCTGCGCCGTTGCAGTAGGTCAGATAGAACTGGAACGCGCGGCGGCAGGTCTCCAGCATCTGCGCGAGATAGGCGTCGTCGCCCGTATAGCGGTAATACTCCGCGATGCTGTCGAGAAAGATCGCATTGTTCTGCGCACAGCGGGTGTCGAAATCCGTGCGGAAATAGTCGATGTAAAAGCCGATGCCGCTGAGCTGTTTGCCCTCGGCAGGTTTGAAAACGAGGCTCATGGACGTGACTGCAGGCGCAGTGTCGCCGTACACGTTGTCCGAGCTGCCCCAGCCTTCGACGGGCGCCATCCAGAAGTACAGCCGCACGCTGCTTTTGAAACTGCCGTCATTGAAATCTTTTATTTGCGTCCCCGCCTCCGCGTATGAAACAGAGTGCGTAGCCCCGTCGGAAGTCGTCCATTCCAGGAACAGGTCCCCCATCACGTCGCTCTCGTTTTCGAGAATGCGGAAGCGCGTTTCCACGAACGGAGCGTAATACGTATAGCCCTTCTGTATGCCCGTAAGCGTAAAGCGCAGTTCGTCGCGGCTGTCGTCGTCGGGCGTGAGGCGATAGCCGCCGTTCTGGACGGAATACTGTCCGTTCGTTTCAAACCCCGTGCAGCGCGTCGCCCAGCCGGAAACATTCGGCGCATCGTTTAAGTTCGATCCCCAGCCGTAGCCTCGTCCTCCCATGCTCTCCATACTCGGGAAGGGCCAGCCCTGGTCGAACGAGGTGTAGGAACTGGTCGAATAGCTGGTTCCGGAATCGTCGCGGCTGCTCCAGACGTAGCCGAAGCGATCGACCGGAGTCTGGTTCAGCCATTCGCGCACGAGTTGGTAGCGGTCGCTGTTCAGCCCCTGCGTGCTGTTGTGCCACATAAGGGACTTTGTTTCCCACTCCTTCCAGGCGGTGCCGCCGTCGCCGACGTCGAGATTGACGACTTTGTTACTCGTAGGATAGCCGACGTGGCGCGAAAAGTAGTCGTTCAAAAAGGCGTTCCACTCCGCGTTGGAGGAATTGAAATAGAGCGTGCTCTGGCTGACCTTGTCGATGAGCCCGTCCGAAAAGTCGGTGATGGGCGTATAATCATCTCCGCCTATAATAGGGGGCTTTTCCCCGTCTCCGCACGCGGACAGCGCGAAAAACATTGCCGCGAGCAGAACGGAAAAGATCCATTTTCCAATCTTATTCATGTTGTGCCTCCTACTGTACTTTGACATAGAAATTACCGAACGGCAGAGTGAGCACGATCTCGCCGTTTACGACGGTGTAATCGGCGGTAGCCGCCCCGTCGACCAGAACGCTGTAATTGCCGTCGGGTTCGGGCAGACGGATGCAGACGGACAGCCCGTCGTGTTTGCCCTGGAGGGTGCCGACGGCGTTGTCGCGCACGTTGCTCATCCGCACGAAATCACTGCCCGCGGTCACGTCATACTTCACGCCGTGGAACGCGAGGTTTTCCATCTTGTAGTACAGCAGCGAAGACGGGAGCGAAGGCGCCAGGTCGAGCGTCTTATACTGGGTAGAATTGAGCCCGAGCGTGATCTGGGGGAACGCCGCGTAAACGATCGCGTTTTCCAAAAACTCGCAGTCAAGGCCCAGCCCGCCGGACTGCCCGCCGCCCTGCAGCGAAATGCTGCGGGTGTAATAACTGCGGTAAAACTGCGTGGGATTGTCGTCGTCCGGATATTCTTTCAGATATTTTTTGGTAACATCCTCGTACCAATCGACGATCTCGAAAATGCGCTCGTAAGCATTGTCCGTGCCGTAGACGCGCTGCCGGGAAACAAGGTCGTAATAGGTTACCCACATGGCAGAACCGCCGTCCTGCACCTGTCTGCCGAAATCGATCAGACTGCTCGCCCATCCCCCGTACGCATATTGGTTGGAATTGCTCTTCGTGCTGATGCGCGGAACGCATTCAAAGTAATAGATGGTGTTCTTGGCAAGCGTCGCGTCGGACGTGGCGGTATCTCCTTCCACGTTGCGCACGCCCGTACACCAATCCATGATCGCCTTTGCCTGTTCGTCGGAAGCCATGCCGCAGGCGACCGCTTCCAGGTTGAACGCGAGGAATCCGTAATCGATCTCATCGTTTTTGACGATGTTGCCCAGTTCGCTCAGCGCGGAATTGTCGTTCAGATGCCCCGAAGCGTCCCAGTCGATGGTGCCCTCGATAAAGCGCCCCTTCTCTTCGTTCCAGAACGCATCCGTCGCCTTCTCGGAAATGAGCCCGAGGCGGGCGGAAAGCGTCTGCGCCGTTTCCGCATACGTTACGGCGGATTTCAGATCGGGCGTGCCGACCGATACGGTTTCTTTTTGCAGCTTTGCGGCGTCCGCCATGCGTTCAAGGTACTCCATCGCCTGCGTCGCCTTATAAAAATAGACGTTGAAGTAGAAATCGGTGGACGGCAGGGCGAGGATATCGAAATATCCCGTGGAAATGCCGTGTCCGGAAATGGGAAGGCCGTCATGCCCGACGAAATTCTCCTGATCGATCAGTCCGTTCGTCCCGTTGCAATAGGTGAGATAGAACTGATAGGCGCGGCGCGCTTTGCCGATGAGTTCGGCGAGCACTTCGTCGCTGCCGGTATAGCGGTAATATTCCGCGAGGGAGTTGATGAAGATCGCGTTGTTCTGCAGGCAGCGGTCGTCGTAATCGGACCGCAGAAAGTCGACGCGGATCTCCAAGCCGTCGAGAACGGCGCCGCTCTTCGCGCGGAACACGAGGGAAACTTCGGTAATGTCCTTATCCGCGTCCCTGCCGCCCGTCTTGCAGACGTCGTTCGTTCTGCCCCAGCCTTCCACCTCGGACATGTTGAAGTAATAGTGCCCGTTTTCGTTGACGTCCTTTTCCTGCGTGCCCGCTTCCGAATAACTGACGGAATAAGCGTTGCCGTCCGCCGTTTTCCACTCGATATACAAATCATCGAGCACCTTTCCGCTGTTGCCGCTGTACTTCAGTTCGGTCTCCATAAAGGGCGCGAAGAACGCGTACCCCCCTGCGATATTGACGAGCGAAACGCTCAGTTCGGTCGCACCCGTTTTGGCGGAAACGAGCAGGCTGCCGCTCGCAGCGCGGCCGGAGCCGTTATCCACGCGCCACGCGGTCTGCGAGGCGGTGTCCGCCGAATTGAAGTTGTTTCCGAAGCCGTGCGAAACGGCGCCGCAGTGCTCGAAACTGGGGAACGGCCAGCCCTGGTCGAAATTGGTGTAAGAGTTGTTGCTGTCCGGCGTGTCGTCTTCCGTCAGGGTAGACCAGATATACCCGTAGCGGTCGATGGGAATTCCGCGCAGATCGGAGAGGATCTTGGAATAGCCGTTCGGGAGACTTTCACGGTTCAGCCCGCCCGTCTCGGTGCTGTCGAACCACATGAGCGACATGGCTTCCCACTCCTTCCAAGCAGTGACGCCCTGCCCTACATCGAGCTCGACGACTTTTTTGCCGTTCGCACCTACATGCCGCTCGAAAAAGTCGTTCATAAAACTGTTCAGGCGGGCGTTTGAAGTTACGAATTGCAATTCCTGCGACGACTGTTTTTCGACGATCCCGTCCTGCGTAATGGCGGGGCCGGTGTTTTCGGGCGGCTCCACGGCGGGTTCCCCCACGCAGCCCGGCGCACAGAGCAGGAACAGCGCCAGCAGGAACGAAAGCCATTTCTTTTTCATGTATTACTCCTTTGGATGAATTTATTTTTTAAAAAATTCCGCGCCCGAGAAACTTCGGGCGCGGAAACTGTCTCCGATCAGTTGCTGCGCTTTTTCGCAACCGCGATCAACGCGCCCGCCGCAAGGAAAGCAATCACGCAAGCGAGCCCAAGGGACCCCGTAAGAGAGGACCCGCAGCCCGGGTTATTATCGTCATCGCCGCCCGGAGTATCTCCGCCCGGGGTGTCGCCTCCGGGGGTAGAAGCATTGGAAACGGTAATGTCGTAGGAAGAGGACGAACCGTCGTCTGTGGTAAACGTGATCGTCACGCTGCCCTCTTTCACGCCCGTGACAACGCCGTTCTCATCGACCGTCGCGACAGAGGTGTCGGACGAACTCCAGGTTCCCGTCTGCGTTGCCATCGAGGGGCTGACCGTAGCCGTAAGTTTTACGGTTTCGCCGACCTTTACGGTGCTGTTGCCGTCGATGCTGACGGTGCCCGTCGTGAGCGTCTTGAAAAACGACACAAAGCCGGGATTCGTCTCGTCCGTATAGTTTACAAAATAACCGTTGCCCGTTCTGCTGCCGCTGGTGAACTGGGCGAACGCGGCTTCCATATCCGCATTGAACGCGGCCTGGTCAAACGATTCCATATAATCGACGGAAGAAAGGAGCGTATCGTTCAGATACACCGCCCAGTCGGATCCCGCCTTGCGGATGGAAAGGGTGTAGTAGACGTCGTCCTGCCAATCGACCACGACGTTATCCAGCAGCCCCTTCTGCGAAGCACTCGATTCGGGCTGGTGCCACGTGAAGTCGATGAGCGCCTTCCCCTCCTGCGCTACCCCGTCGACGATATGTTTGTTGATGATAAAGATCAAACCGCTGTAGTCTGCCAAAGTGAACCACTCGGTGTTCTGCGAGCCGCTCTGCAGACCGAAGGTCATATTGCCCTTAGTCCAGTTGTGTAATTTGAAAGTCGCCGTAAAGCTGTCGATGGCGATTTCCGAACTGTACATCTGCGACGTGGAGTTGGTATGCACGATACCGACGGAACCATCCACTCCATATACGAATTCGGCATTTTCATTGCGCGCGCCCGGCTTCCAGCCCGCCGCGGGGTCGCTCATGTAGACGAGCTCGGAAACGCCGCGCGCCACAAAGACGGACATCGCATCTCCCATGCTCTGTACGGCGGGCATACCGCCCTCGGCAAAGTTATCGTCCACAAATGCGTTCAGCTCAGCATTGCCGTTGAAGCGGAGAGCCGTACTGCGGTTGACGAACACGCGCGCCTCGCCCGTATCGTATTTGAGGAAGGAAACGGAGTTTACGCTGTTCTGTCCCCAGTTGAAAGAGACGTTTTCGGCGGTTTCGAGAACCGTCTCTTTGCCGCTGTCGGAGAGAATCAGGCTGATCTTCGCCTTGGCTGCGTCAGTCTTAGCCAGTTCAATGACGAGCATCTTGACTGCCTGCGCATCGGAAGCGTCGACCAGTCCGACGCGGAAAGCCTTGGTATTCGTATCCAGCTTGTCAAGCGACAGATTGATCGTGAAGCTGTTTGCGGGAAGCATCTGTAAAATACCCACTTCATAGCTTTCGTCCGCCGTGCTGTAGAACATGGGCGAACCCTCGAGGTCGCGGATACGCTTGTTAGCTGTTTTTTCAAAGATATAGCCTTCGGGCGTATCGATCTCGGCGATCGCCGTGGTGATGATGCGCTTGATGACCAGATCGTTTCCGGCGGAGCCGTTCACGCCGAAGGTGAGCTTCGCATTCAGATCGTCCTCGCCCAGAGCGGAGATGATACCGCCGCTGACGTTCGCCACGTCGGCGCCGTTTACGGTGAGCGAATAGCTGCCGACGGAATTCTGCAGAATCACCTTGTTATAGATATGTACAAGCCCGCCGGAGCCCGTGCGTCCGTCCCAGGTGAAGGAAACTTCGGCGTCGCTGACGATCGCCGTGCGGTTGGAACTGTTGATCCCCGTCACGGTGAGAAGCGCTTTGCCGTCCGCATCGCGTTCGCCCGGCTTTTTGAAGGAAAGCTCCAAAGCTTTATCGGTCTTTCCGCCGAGTTCGTCGACGATATCATATGTCATCACGAACGCATCGTTTGCAAGGAGATTGACCGCATCCAGCTGGAACTCGGAAGATACGTTAGAGAGCGCTACGTCGTTCGCATAGCTCGCCGCATAGGTGTAGTTGTTGACGGCGTTGCCGCTGAATTTAGCGAAACCGAGTTTGTTATATCCGCCGAAAATCGGCTCTTCGGTCGCGTTCACATAGTTGCGGGGAAGCACATCCTGAGCGGTTTCCTCGGAAGCAGACGTAACCTCAGTAATGCGCATTGCGCCCGTCAGACCGTCTGCAAACCACACGACCATGTTGGTCGTTTCGCCCGCCTGCAGATCGCTGAAATCGTAAAGGCGCTCCTGCGGGCTCTCTACGCCTTCCATTCTCCCCGTCGCTTCGGGCGAGAGATCGACGGTCTTCGTGCGGGCTTCCGCGCCGTCCTTTCCTGCCGCCGTGGCTTCGAGCATCAGCATGCCGTCTTCATCAAAATAGAAACGCCAGGTATTCAGCGAACCTTCCGCGGGAGCGGCGCTCTGCCCCGCTTTGTCCGTTGCGTCCTTCGCCGGATCGGTGAAATAGTTGTAGTCGAAGTTGATGGGAACGTTTGCGGCATCGGCGATGGATCCGACCGCTTCGCCCGATTCCGTCTTGACCTGAATCGCGATATTGGCGGTGCCGGCAGCGGAGTCAATCCCCCACAGCCAAAGCGCCATACCCGCCGTACTGCCGTTATACCAGCCCACGTTGTTTACAAAGTACAGGCGGATCTGCCCGCCGCCGTTCGGCGAAGCGTTCAGATAGAACTTGATCGTGAGGTCGTTCAGTCCCCAGCCTGCCGTGCCCAGCGCATTGTTCTGAACAAAGCCCGCGTTTGCGCCGGCGGGTACGCTGAACGCGTTGCCGTCCGCATTGACCGTAGAATGCAGGATCAGCTGATTGCTTTCCTCCAGATTGTCGATCTCGTTCGGCCAACTGGACGCGTAGACGTCGAACGTTCCGGGGAGCGTATACGTCGTCCGCCCTGCCGCAGAAGCGGGAGCAAACGGCGCACCCCAAGCGAATGCCACGGCGAGAAGAATGCTCGCCATGAACATACATGCCAAAATGAAGATACTCTTCTTTTTAGCCACCATTTTCCTTATACCTCCAAAAGATTTTTAATTAACGGGGGAAAAAGCCCGTATAATTTGAAATTAAAATAACGTAATCGTTTTCAGTTGCCCCGGGCCGCAAAGAAACTTTTTCAGCCCTTCACCGCTCCCATCTGCACGCCGTCAATCAGCTGGCGCTGGAAGACGAAAAAGACGATTGCGCAGGGAATCAGCATGTACATACCCGTCGCCATACGAACGTTCGGGAACTTCCCCGGCACGGGCGCGCCCTTGAACAGATTGTAGATGCCGAGCGCGAGCGTGTACTGCGATTCGTTGTTCAGATACAGCAGCGGCGTCGTAATGTCGTTCCAGACGCCCGTGAACGTCGTGATCATCATATAAATGATGATGGGTTTGCACAGGGGGAAATAGATGCGGAAGAACACGTCGAAGCGGTTTGCGCCGTCAATCGTGGCGGCCTCGTCGAGCGAAGCGGAGATCGTGCGCATATACTGCCGCGCCAAAAAGATGTTGCCCGCGCCGCCGCCCAGGATGGCGGGGACGATGAGCGGGGTGAGCGTGTTGTACCAGCCGATGCGCACGTAGATGACGAACATGGGAATCTGGCAGACGATGCCGGGAATCATCATCGTCGAAAGGATGATGGCGAACAGGACGTTCTGCCCCACGAATTTACAGCGGACAAACGCAAACGCAGTAAAGGTCGCCGCCAGCGGGATAAAGATAACGTTGCACCCGACGACGATGAGCGAGTTCTTGAAAAAGATCAGAAACTTTTTGTCCAGCGCGGTCACATAGTTTTCAAAATGCCATTCGGTAGGAAAAAAGTTCCCCTGCCCGGATTCGACTTCGCCCATAAAGCTGGTCACAACCATATAAAAGATCGGGATGAGAAAGAGCAGCGCAAGGACGATCAAAAAGAAATGCGCAATCGTGTGCAAAGCGATTTTCCTGGCTTTGAAGCGCTTTCTCATCTGTTTAACCTGTAAATCCACTCAATCACCTCCGTAGAACACCCATTTTGACGTTTTGAAAATAACGCCCGTCAAAATCGCAATGACAACGAACAGGAACCACGCCATGGCGCAGGTATACCCCATGCTTCCGGTCGTGATGCACGTCTCGTAAGAAGAATAAATCTTGGTCACATAGAACAGCAGCGAATTTTCCACCCCAGCCGTGCCGCCCGTCAGCGTCGTCACCGCCGCGAAAGTCTGCAGCGTCGCAATGATGTTCATGATCAGGTTATAGAAGATCATCGGCGAACACATTGGTATGGTGATCGTAATCAGCTTGCGGAAGCTGTTTGCGCCGTCGAGATCGGCTGCTTCGTACAGATCGGCGGAAATATTTTTCAGCTGCGAAAGCCACAGCACCATCGGGCCGCCCAAACTCCACAGCCCCACGATGATGAGCGTCGGCATCGAGGTAGCCGCCTCGCTCAGAAAGGGATACGGCTCCAGATTGAGCAGTCTCAGCACGCGGTTGAACCAGCCGTAGTCGACGTCGATAAGCGAACGCCACGCGATGCCCGAAACGACCGCCGACATTACGCACGGCATATAGATCAGCATGCGGTAGATGCCGATTCCCTTAATGCGGGAATTCAAAGCAAGCGCCAGCGCAAAGGAGAGCACCATGAACATCGGAACGCTGATCAGCGTATAAATGCCCGTGTTTGCGATTGCCTTGATCCATTCCTGATCCGAAAACATCTTGGCGAAGTTAAACGTCAGCGAGAAGCCCTCGGGCGGACGGATGACCGTATACGTCTTAAAAAAGCTGTAATAGAGGGATGCGAGCAGCGGATAAGCGGTGAAAAACAACAGGCCGAGCGTTACCGGAAGGGCGAATACGAACCCGGCGCCGTTCTTTTTGAAGAACCGGACGAAGGCGTTTTTCCCGTTCCCTTTCGGATGCCCGGAAGGGCTGATTTTTACCGCTCCCGCGTTTTGCTTGCTTTGTATATTCTCCATAGAACCTCCGTGAAAGCACTATCTGGTAGCCGTCTTGTAGCGGTCAATCACGTCGATCAGAGAAGCGGAGCCTTCGCTCTTCCAATACGCTTCAAACAGGGCGCGCAACGCGTCGTCGTGCGTTTTGGCAGCGGCAGACGTGAGCATGTCGTAATAGTCCATTACGACGTCGCGCTCGGGCGCAAACACGAAGGCATCATGATTATAGTTGTACTGCGAATAAAACTGCTTCCAGCCGGGGTTTTCGCCCGTCTGCAAAGAGATCATGGACGGGACGGCTTTTCCCGTTTCGGACAGAACGGTCTGCCCGTTTGCACTCATCATGTAGCGGATAAACTCCCATGCGAGGTCGGGATTCTCCGACGAGGTGCAGATGCCGTAGCCAGTGGTTCCCGTGCCGACCTTCGGGTCGTCTCCGATCGCCGGGAACGGCAGGATTTCGAGGTCATCCTCCAGAACGACCGCCGTAGCCAGATACGGGCGGGACTGGAAGGCGATCACAGACTGCGCCGAGTGGAAGCGATTCAGTTCGGTCAGGTTGGTGTCGAACGTGGTATATCCTTTGTCGATGAGGTCGCGCACGAGATTGAGCGCATTCTGGAAGCCCTCGTCGAGCACGGCGCTGCCGGATGCGTCGAGATAAACGCCGTCCTCCGCGCGGACAAGTCCGTAAAAGAGAATCAGCCAGCGCCACATCGCTTCGACGATGCGAGGCTTCGTCTGTTCGTTCGCCATCCCCTTTTGCAGCTGCCCGCACAAATCGAGCATGACGTCCCACGTCCATTCGTCCATGTGCTCCACATAATACTGCACATCGAACTCCGGGGCGTACTTCTCTACCAGCGCAGTATTGATGTAGGTGACAATCTTACTGTAATCGCGGGGCAGAAAATACTGCGCCGTGTTTTCGGGATCGGAACCGTGCTTATACTGCCCGAGCTGCATCATTGCGGGCTGGTAATCGTCGGGATCGAACAGGCCGTCCTTTTCGGACTTTTCCATATACTTTTCCAGATTATACAGCAAGCCCTGATCGGCAAGGCTGGTAACGTATGCGTCCGGAACCCAAATGACGTCGAGGTTGGTGCCCGTCGCAATCGTCTGCGCGATCCCGGATTCGTATGTAGTCAGCTTTGTGAACTCAAAATCCACGTTCGGATAGATGACGTTGAACCCTGCGGCGAGTTCGTCCATCAGTTCCTCCTCCTGCGTGGTATTGAGCATCGCCACGCGAAGCGTCGCGCTGATTTCGGGGTCAACGTCGCCGGGAACATAGTCGTTAGGATTTTTCAGATTCATCCCGACCGAGCAGGCGGGCAAGCTGAATATCCCCGTCACAAGCAACGCTAAGGCACAGAGCGCAACTATCCATCTTTTCATTGTTTTTACCTCCATTAAATTGAACGCACACGGCGTTATTGATGCTTTTTTGTTTTCGCAGTTTGCCGGCCGGACCAAGCGCGCAGATTCAGCCCCGCTTAGCCCTGCGCATGACGGCGACCGCCGCCCACAGAAGGGCTGCCGCGGCGATCGTGCCGCCGGCGGAACCCGCAACCGAAGAGCCACAGCCCTTCCCTTCCTCCGGAGCGGAAGCGCCGCTGACGACGACGAGGAAGGAATCCATCACCGTTTTATCCTTATTCGTGACCGTGATCGTGACCTGTTTTGCCCCCGTGATGTTCTCCCCGAATACGACCGCACCGTTTTCCACCTTTACCACGGAAGCATCGGTAGACGACCACACCACGTCGGTCGGGTCGAGATACTGCTGATTGGAAACCGTGTAATCCATTTTCACGTCGGAGAGGAACACTTCTTCGGAGAGGTTTTTTCCGTTTTCCTGATAGACAAGCGTAATTTTATCGCTGCCTGCGGTATAGCGCATCCCCGTAATGAAGATGTCGTTCGCCCTGATATTGACGTCCGCAGCCATCTGCTGGTATACTGCCGTGAGGACAAACGTTTTCGGCGTGCCGACGGGTTCGCCGCCCCGGTACATCGTGACGCTGGCGGAAGCCGATCCGACGCCAGTCACCGTGAGCGTTCCCCATACGTCCGCTGCCTCCGCTTCCCCCTCTGCCGGAACAAACGCCGCGCCGCAGGTATTGTCGCCAAACGCCCAGACGTACTGCATTTCGGGGTCGACCGTGCCGGAATTTCCGCGGCTGTCCAGCCCCGTCACATAGACCGGGAAGGGAATTCCGTATTCCACGGTCAATGCCGCCCCTATCTCCGTACGGTTGATTGCGCCCGGTTTTTCGCCGTCCGTTGTCAGCCCGACGGTGCCGGGGAGCGCGTAATCGGTCGTGACCGAAAGCGTGACGGAAGCGCCGCTTTCCGCGGAAATTACGACATCCGTCGTACCCGCCCGGTTTTGCCCGGCGGTCGCCACAAAGCCGATCCTGCCCGACAAAACGATTACCTGTACGATACTTTCATCCTCCGCGACGGCGGTCAACGCCGTTTCCGCAGAGCCGCCGACGAAGTAATACAGATCGGTGCGGGCTTCGCCAATGCGGACGGTGAGAGTATTGCCCGCCGCCTGCGTCCTGTCTTTGTCGGTAAAGAGTTCGATGCCGCCGCCCGTTTCGGCAGAAACGGGTACGAACGGAACGAGAAGGAACAGCGCGACAAACAAAGCCGCAAATAAACATAGTTTTCTCTTCATACTGCCTCCGCGATCAATTTAAAAAGCTATTAACAGCGGTTTCTTTTTTGGGGACACCCCAAAAAAGAAACCGGGCCCGGTTCGGGAACGATATGGGTACGCCTGATTCGAGGCGTCCTTTTTTTATTTCAATTTCGTTTTCCTGCGGATACTCCCGCGCGGATAAAACACGGCGCGCGTTTCCATGCGGGAGCGGTCGGACGCGCCCACGATATATTGGATATAGCCCTCCGCCTCGTCGCGCAGAGAAGAACCGATGCTCGAAAGGGTCGGGGTGAGGTATCGGTCCAGCAGCGTATTGTCGAACCCGATCACGGAAACGTCTCTGGGGACTTTAAAGCCGCAGTCGCGGATTCCGCAGATCGCCCCGTACGCCATCATATCATTCAGACAGAAAATCGCGTCGTAACGGATGCCGTCCTGAAACAGTTTTTTCGCCGTGCGGTACCCTTCGTCGAGCGCGGGACAGTCGGTATATTCCCCAAAGAAAATATCTTCCTCCGAAACGCTGAAACCGAACGCTTCGCCATACTTTAAAAACGCTTTCAGCCGTCCGTCCTGCAACAGACGCCGCTTTGTACCGAAGATAAAACAAACCCGTTTTGCGCCGCCCTCTTTCAAGGCCGCCATCGCCTCAGCCATGCCATCTTCGTAATCGGTGTTAAATTGATAAAACTCATCCTCGGGCCAGCCGGGATAAATGATCTTGATGCCCGCCGCGCGCACCTTTTTCAGGCTGTCCTCCGAAATGGAATCCAACCCCAAATTCACGATGCCACAGACGCGGTTGCAGACGACTTCGTTGACCACCTCGTCGAGCGTATCGGTACTGATGCTGTATATGGAAATCGTATAGCCGTATTTGCGCGCGCAGGATACCATTTCGTTGAACATCTGCATGTAGTAGTAATTCGTCATATCCGGCACGAGCATGGCAACGGCGGTGCTGCGTTTGTTTTTGGCGAGGTTTGAAGCAAGCACATTCCTCGTATAACCGCTGTCCTCCACAACCTGCATGATCTTTTTGCGGTTTTCGGGCAGAACCGTCTCATCCCCTGCGAGAACACGCGTTACAGTCGTCTTGGAAACCCCCGCGCGCAGAGCGATCTCTTTTCTGCTCAACATACTTCTTTTCCCCCGTACCGAATGCAAAATGCCTGTCCCAATGTCGTAGCCCCACTTCAGATTTCGCGTACCTGGGTATTCGACTTGGCGTGTACCTAGGTATTTACGCGTTTATTATATCATAGAGAGATTGCCTTGTCAATACCTTTTTTCGATTTTTTTTGCGATAATTTTGCGTAAAAATATCCCCGCCGCGAGTGAACCGCGCAAAAAGCGCGGCGCGGCGGGCTTCCGTTTCGCCCAGGGATTCCGGATACCGGCCGGGAAGATGCCTGTATCGCCCCTATCGGCAGGGCACTGTGGCGAGGAGCGACAGAAATCATACAGGACGGCTGAAGAATAAGTGTTTATAATATATTTTCAGAAAAAGCGCTTCTCTTGAAGAAGAGCACGGCGCCGGCATGCCGTGTTTCAAAATTCAAAACTTCCGCCGGAACGACGAAGGCGGATCGAATTCGATCCGCCTCTGCAACGTCAATTTGCGGTTATTAACGAGAAAATTCATTCCTTCCGGATATTGACCAGGCTGATGGCGTCCTGAATGGTTTTTTCCATCGCCTCTTTGCCGTACTTGTCCACTTCCGCCTTGCTCTTTTCGCCGTGCGTCAGGCAGCCGGCGCCGCCGATGCAACCGCCGACGCATGCCATGCCCTCGATAAAGTTCGCATCCAGCACGCCCTTGGAGGCTTTCAGCAGGGCGATCCGGCACTCCTCGATGCCGTCGCAGGAGACGGATTTGCACTCGAAATCGGTCAGCCCGCGCTCTTTGAGCCCTTCCGCCACCGCTTCGCCGAGACCGCCGCAGCGCGCGAAGATCCTGCCGTAGTAAGAGGCATTGTCCAAAGCGGTTTCGGGGAGGGACGTGATGTCGATCTCCTTCCCGTCGAACAGCGCCTGCAATTCTTCAAAGGTAATTACGCTGTCGATATACGGGCGGACGGATTCCTTCTGATATTCCATCTTCTTCGCCGTGCACGGCCCGATAAAGACTACCTTTACGTTCTCGTGATGCTCCTTGATATACTTCGATATCGTCGCGGCGGGCGAAAGATTGTGGGATATTTTATCCTTGAGCTGCGGGAAATTCTTTTCGATGAAGCTGACGAACGCCGGACAGCAGGAGCTCGTCAGGAATTTTTTATCATACAGCTCCTTGCATTCTTCGTATGCGACCATATCCGCGCCGAGCGCCGCTTCGACGACGGCGTAAAAGCCCAGCTGCTTGATGCCCGTGATGACCTGCCCCAGCTTGGCATAGGTAAACTGGCTGGAAACGGAAGGCGCGACGACGGCATAGACGCGCGTCCCCTGTTTCTGCGCTTTCTGAAGCATATCGATGACGTTCAGAATGTAAGATTTATCCATGATCGCGCCGAACGGGCACTGATAGACGCACGCCCCGCAGGAGATACATTTTCTGTTGTCGATCTTTGCGGCCTTCTGTTCGTCCATGGAGATCGCCTTTACTTTACAGGACATCACACACGGGCGTTTGCGGTTGACGATCGCCATATAGGGACAGACCTTCGCGCACATGCCGCATTCCACGCATTTCGTCTTGTCGATATGCGCTTTCTGATTGTGATCGAAGGTAATCGCCCCGCGCTTGCAGACATCCTCGCAGCGGTGCGCGATACAGCCGCGGCAGGCGTCCGTCACTTCATATCCGCCGACGGGGCACTCGTCGCAGGCGATATCGATCACCTCGATGACGTTGGGATTGGATTTATCGCCGCCCATTGCCAGCTTGACGCGCTCGGACAGAATCGCCCGCTCCTTATAGACGCAGCAGCGCATGGTGGGCTCTTTCCCCGGCACGATGACCTTGGGAATATCCATCATGTTTTCCAAAAGCGTTCCGTTGAACGCCTGACGGGCGACTTCCCGCAGCACTTTGTATTTGAGATGTTGTACTTTGGTATCGAATTTTCTCATATTAACGTCCTTTTAATCGTAATTTACTTCCACTATTTTCCCCATTTTTCTCAAGTTTTCCGAAAGCGTTTCCACCAGCTTCAGCTTCATCGTGGTGTCGATCGGAAGCCCCTGATGCGCCTTATTGATGGACTGCCCGACGAAAAAGGTGACGGAGGTCGCCTTGACGAACAGATAATCCGCCAACAGGGACGCGCCGTCCTTTTGGCGGTAATATTTGGGAGACAGATCGCGCGGCGAAAGATAGCGTTCGGAATACTGCAGCAGCTTCCGCAGCGTCAGAACGCCCTCCGTCGTAAGATCGATCCCCTCGATGTAGCCGATCGGCGGGACGTCTTCATCCGGGTAATCGAAGGATGCGACCACCTTTTTCCCGAGATAGCGCGCGACGATCTGCGAGCTGGTTCCCCCGCAGACGATCTTTTTGCCGTCCCCTTCCAGAAACCGCGCGATGTAAAAATTATCCTGCGACTGGTCGACGGGCGGCCCCACCATGATGCTGACGCGGCATTCCTCCCGGACGCGGACGGCGGCGACCGTCGTATCGTCCCCCGGCTGATCCATATAGAGATCGTTGCACGCGCCCGCAAGCAGGCAGGCGATGCACGGCGCGGTCATATCCGGCTCCGCGACGCGGTCCAGAAATTCCATAACCTCCGGCCGTTGCCAGCCGAAATTCAGCGTCATGCCGATGCCGGCGTGGATCACGCCGTCGCTCATCACGATGAGTACGTCGCCCTCTTTCAGGGCGAGATCCGACCGATAGACGGTCTTGCCGAGGATATTCATCTCCGTGCGCCCGAGATCGCGGCACTTGCAGTCCCGCATCAGGATCGCCTGGGGATTATCAAATTCAAAGAGGTAGCCCTTCCCCTCCCTGTTCATGTGAATGACGGAAAATGTGGCGTATGCCACGCCGCGCACTTTGCAGACGGGAAGAGACTGCAGAATCGTCTCCACGCAAGCCTCTATGCCGATCCCGTTCGCGACCATGGTGCAGAGGATCTTGGAGGTCAGCGTGGAAAGGATATTCGCCTTGACGCCGCTGCCCAATCCGTCCGCCAGAACCAGCGTGGTATAATCCCCGTTGACGATGGTCTCCACCTTGTCGCCGCAGAGCTCTTCGTTTTTTTTGTTCAGCGACGTATAGCCGCTTTCCAGACAAAGCCCCATGTCAATCTCCCCTGGATTCTTCCGTCAGGGTCTCCTTCAGCTTCAGAAGCGCGACTTTGGTCTCCGCAGTGGTCTCGCCGAGCAATGACGCGATCTCCTGCGCCACGCGCATCTGCTTTTTGATCACTTCGTCCGTCGTGGAAAGCGTATCCATTTTGACCCGCTTTAACTGCTCGTCGAAATGCGCTTCCGCGGTGATATCCTTCATCACGGCAAAGAGCATTTTCTGCTTTTTCAGCAGGATCACCGAATATTCCACCCAGGCGTCCGTCTTTTCGATGTGCATCTTCTTGCGGTGGATGTTTTTCTCCTCTGACTGCACGAGGACGAAATCGGTGGGATCGAAGTAATCGAAGATCAGTTCTCCCCTGACGTTCCCCGTCAGCCCCAGGAGCTCGAGCGCGCGGCGGTTGATTTCCGCAATCTTCAGATCGTTATCCACCAGAACGATTCCGTTCGGGCTGTTCTGGATCACCTCGTAGGACATGGACTCCGCCCGCTCCCGCATGTAAGGGACGCACATCTCCGTCGCGGCGTATCCGTTCAGAACCGCCCACGCCTTTTCACGGCAGGTATTGTAACCGCACGCGCCGCAGTTCAGTTCGTCTTCCGGCGCGAATTTTCCGGTTCTGGCGAGCACTTCCGCGATCTCCCGTTCCGACGGGACATATTCGCTGGTATAGACGCGCTTGTGCTCCCGCGCAATCGGCACGTCCCCGTGTACGGGCACCGCCGTTCCCGCGGTAAATTCGCGGTTGGTATATTTGCGGATATCGGCGTTGGCGCGCACCGCGCTGCCCGACGAGATCAGGCTGCAAGGGCCGTTGACGCACGCATACTCGCACGAGTTGAGCTCCAAGAACAGCCCCGAAAGATGCCCGATGTTTTCGAGCACTTCCCGGCACTTTTCCACGCCGTCCACGGCGACGTATTCGTACCCCTCCACAAAGCCGTCGAAGGACTTGATGATACCGCGGCTGATGGGATAATATTTCGCGCGGTTGGCTTCGCCCGTCGGCTTCTCGATGTCGCCGGGGCGGAAGCTGATCTTTCTCTCTTCCAAAAGGAGCTTTAAATCCTCAAACGTCAAAACGCCGTCGATCCAGCCGCTCTCTTTTCCCTCCCGCTTTTTGGCGATACACGGCCCGATAAAGACGATTTTTGCCTCGGGATGCGCCTGTTTCAGGATTTTCGCATGCGCGATCATGGGAGAATCCACGGGCGCGAGATATTGCAGCGCCGCAGGATAATAGAGCTGGATCATACGGTTGACCGCAGGACAGCAGGAAGTGATGAAGTTGTCGAACTTCTTTTCTTCCAGCAGTTTTTTATATTCCGCCGTGACGGTCAGGGCGCCGACCGCGGTCTCCTCCGCATCCGAAAAGCCGAGTTCTTTCAGCGCGCGCCGCATTTCCCCGAAGTCATAAACGGAAAAACTGGACACAAACGAGGGCGCCACGGAAGCGATCACGGTATTTCCCGAAGCGAGCAAAGCCAGCACGTCGTTTGCTTCGGAATGAACGTACTTGGCGTTCTGCGGGCAGACGGTCGTACATTTTCCGCATAAAATACAGCGGCTCTCGATGATGCGCGCCTGATGCCCCACGACCTCGATCGCCTTGACCGGACAGTTCCGCAGGCATTTATAGCAGTCCTTGCAGCGCGCGGGCTTGAATTCCAGATAGTTCATTGCGTACCGCCCGAAAGAAGCCCGATCACCGTCTCTTCAAAGAACGAGCGGGCGTTTTCCGGCTTGACCGAATAACACGCGTCGTTCACCATGACGCTGACGCCCTCCCCGCAGCATTTGCCGAGGCAGAAGGTGCCGTTCATGTCGACCTGGTCGACAATCTCCTTTTCCTTCACGATTTCCTGAAACGCGTTCACGACGACGCGCGCCCCCTTCAGATGACAGGCACTGCCGATACAAACCGAAACTTTGATCATTTTCTTCTCCTTCTCTTCCGTGCGTTATTCGTTTACGTGCGCCCATGCCGCGAACATTTTGCGGTCGATCGCCCTGTTCTGCGTCAGATTCGCGCAGGCGACGATGGGAATCCACCTCTTGATATAGCTCTTATCCGTGCCGCTCTTTTCCGCATACCGGTCGAGATAGCGCTCCGCGAATGCGTCACCGTCCGACTGGCAGAACAGCAGATAGGAATACGCCACGTCCGCGGAAGCGCATCCCTGCGTCGCATAAACCCAATCGACGATGTAGGGCTTTCCCTCCGCCGTTATGATCACGTTGGAGGGATTGAAATCGCCGTGGCAGACTTTGTAATGCGTAGGCATGCGCTCCAGCCGGTCGATCAGATCGTACCGCGTGGTCGCCTCGATATCCTCTGCGTCGGCGATCTTGCGGCGCAGTTTATCCCGCATGCGGATCAGCAGCGGGCATTTCTCCGCGTGAATGGCCATCTGCAGACCGATAAAATAATCGAGATATTCCTCCCGTTTTTCGGGATTTTCCTCCATCATGGCGCGCAGCGTCTTTCCCTCGATGTACTGGGAGACGATCGCCCACTTTCCGTCCGCCTTCGTGACCTCATATACGGTGGGGACGTTGAGATTGGTCTCCTCCGCGCGCGCCTGATTGAGCGCTTCGTTCAGCACGTCCGCCTTGGAATAGCTGCCGGAAAAGATCTTGACGATCTTATCGTCTCTGCGCAAAACCGTTTTATCCGATCTGAGATACAGTATTTTTTCCATAAATTATCGCCTTTCGATGTATTTTCTCATTTATTATAGCCGCTTTCCCCGCCTTCTGTCAAGGGTTTTCGGACAGGAAAAAAGAGGGCGAAACCGCCCTCTTTTTTCAATCGTTATCTTTTTGTTTGCCTTCGGCCCTGCACGCCGAACAGCCGTGTGAACAAGCGGAGCAATCGCAGCCGCAGCCCGATTTGCCTTTTTTCTTCCGCACGATGGGGACCGCTATGGCGGCGCCTACGCAGAGCACAGCCAATACGATCGCAATGATTTCAACCGGTCCCATCAGACAGCCTCCGCGCCCTTCGCCGTTTTTTTGCCGATGATGCCCTTCGCTTTCAGCACGCAGAGCATCACGACGACAGCGACGATGATCACGCCTACGGCGACGCCTGCGATCCAGCTCAGTTCGCAGAGAACGCCGAACCAATAGGTGATTGCCGATACGATATAGGCGGTTGCAAGCCAGAACCCGATCGCAATCCAGGTATGTTTCCGATTGGACATCTCGCCCGCGACTGCGCCGACCATCGCCATACAGGGAATGGACAGAAGATTGAACACCATGAAGGAATACGCCTCGGGCGCGCCCATTGCAGAAACCATCGCTTCAAACCCGGCGCCGCCGGCGAGCACTTCCATCGTCGAGATGACTTCTTCCTTCGCGATCAGTCCGGTAAAGGAAGCGACCACGAACTTCCAGCCGTCCTCCCCCATGCCGAAGCCGACCGGGTAGAAGATATATTTGAGTACGTTGCCGATCCGCCCGAGAATGCTGTTCTCGATATCCACCATGCCGTTCCAAAACGCGAAATCGAAGTTGGACAGGAACCAGATGACCACGATGGAACCCGCGATAATGGTAGCCGCCCGCACGAGGAAGTGCTTCAGCTTATCCCAAAGATGGATCATCAGATTTTTGAACTGCGGCAGATGATATGCGGGCAGTTCCATGATGAAGGGAGGCGTATCCCCCTTCATGACCGTCGCTTTCAGCAAAATCGCCGCCAGGATCGCCACGACGATCCCGATGAGATACAGGGAAAACACCACGAGATCCCCGAACTGTCCGGCGAACAGGATGCCGCCGAACGCCAGCCAGATGGGCAGCTTCGCCCCGCAGGAGAAGAACGGCGCGACCATCATGGTCATGCGGCGTTCTTTCTCGTTTTCCAGCGTCTTTGTCGCCATGACGCCGGGCACGCCGCAGCCGAAGCACATGATAAGCGGCATGAACGCCTTGCCCGAAAGCCCGAATTTACGGAACGCGCGGTCCATGATAAACGCGACGCGCGCCATGTATCCGCTGTCTTCCAGGATCGAGAGAAACAAAAATAACAGCAGTATCTGAGGAAGGAAGGACAGGATCGAAGAGATACCGGACAGAAGACCGTCGCAGATCAGGCCGACCGCCCAGTCAGAAACGTTCCCTTCTTCCATCGCAGACTGGATATTCCCGATGATGACGTCGTCCGTCAGCACGCCAAGCCAGCTCTGCAAGAACACGCCCAGCGACGGAACGCCCGCCTCGGCAAACTCATATTCTTCCAGCCCGTCTTCTCCCTCGACATAGGCTTTGCCGTCCGCGCCTGCCACGGGCGCGATGAAATCGCCGTCTTCATACGTCGCGAGTTCGTTGCCGTCCCGGTCGAACAGCACCAGGGTTTCCCCTTCCTCTTCCGCCTCAAAATAAGCGCCGTCCGTCACGCAGAAGAAGCGCGCGCTCGTCTCGGTTCCCGCCGCGTTGACGCCCCAGACTCCGTTTAAAAGAAGGAAGTCTGAACTGAACGTGAAGTGAAACACGCAAAGCATGATCAGCAGGAAGATGGGAATGGACCATATCCGGTGCGTCAGCACCTTGTCGATCTTATCCGAGCGCGTCGTTTTGTCCGCTTTGGTCGCGCGACGGACCGTATTGGAAAAATGCTTGCCGATGTATGTATAGCGCGCGTCCGCCACGACGGCTTCGTAGTCGCCGTCGAACGCGTCTTTGGGCGCGTCTTTCAGCAGCGCCTCCGAGAAGGAGAGGACTTCGGCGTGCATCTTAAGTTCGAGTTCGTCTTTTTCGATGAGCTTTACGGCGTGAAAGACAGGACTGTCGATTTCCCCTTCCCGCATCTTTTCGGCCACCCGCCCGACGACGCCGGCGATCGGCGATTCGGCGAGCACGGAAAAGCCCTTTCTGGGTTTCTTCGCCGCTTCGTAAGCGCGCTCCATCAGTTCCTTCGTCCCCTTGCCTTTCAGCGCGCTGATGGGCACGACGGGGACGTTCAGCGTCTTTTCCAGATCGGAAATGACGATCTGATCGCCGTTTTTCTCCATGACGTCGATCATGTTGAGCGCGATCACGACGGGGACGTCGATCTCCAGAATCTGCGTGGTAAGATACAGATTCCGCTCCAGATTCGTCGCGTCGACGATGTTGATGATCGCATCCGGCTTTTCATCCAAAATAAAGTTGCGGGATACGACCTCTTCCGGCGTATACGGCGAAAGGGAATAAATTCCCGGCAGATCGACGATCTGCACCTTTTCGGGCAGTTTCTTATAGCTGCCCTCCCGCTTATCGACGGTGACGCCGGGCCAGTTGCCGACGTGCGCCGTGCTGCCCGTCAGCTGATTGAAAAGCGTCGTCTTTCCGCAGTTCGGGTTCCCGGCAAGCGCAAATTTCATTTCTGCACCTCCATCAAGACCGTCTCCGCTTCCGATTTCCGCACGGAAAGCTCATATCCGCGGATCGTGACTTCGATGGGATCCCCCATCGGCGCGATCTTGCGCAGCGTGATTTCGACGTTGGGCGTTACGCCCATATCGAACAGCCGCCTGCGGAGCTTCCCCTCCGCTTTCACGGAGAGCACCTTCCCCGTTTCGCCGGGGACAAACTCGTTCAGATATTTTTCCATATCTTCTCCTTATGCTACTAATATTTTCATTGCGACTTCTTTGTTCAGAGCGAGCCGCCCGTTCTTTACGATTATGATGACGTTTCCGTTGTTCTGCGAAACGGCGGTGACGCTTGCTCCCGCAAGGATCCCGAGATTTTCGAGATGTCTCTTCGTCTTTTCATCCACCGCCACTTTCAAAATTTTCAGTTCTCTGCCCGTAGGCGCCATAATCAACGGCATATTCATTCTCCTTTTTGAACCATCCGGTCATTGAAGCGGGTTTTCAGATTATTTCCACGCGCCTTTCGGTTCGCATTAGCGAACCAATGCCCTGAAAAGAAACTCCCGAAACGGAGCTTTCTTTGCAAAAATTGCGCGTAAAAACGCACTACCCTCTTTTTTACGCTAACAGTTTATCACCTTTCGACTGAAATGTCAACGATTCGCAGCATATTATCAAAAAAAATTTGCCGCATTTTCGGATGCGGCAAATTTGATTCATTGCTCTTTACGACTGATTATTGCTTTGGTAGCTCTTGACGAGCCGGTAAAACTCCGCCTTGAATTCATCCGTTTCCAGATATCCGCTCTCCTCCAGTGCGGCCAAACGGCCGAGCACTCCGATCAGGGACGCCTCTCCCCGATAGGCAGACTGGCGCAGAATCAAACCGAATTCCGCCACGCAGGTGACGAAGGAAAGATCCGCCGCGGCATTCCCTTCTGCCGATTCGCCGACCGACACCTGAACGGAAACCTCGCGGTTCGCGCCGTCCGCAGGGCGCTGATAACGGACCGCCGCCTCAGCCAGCACGCCCTCTTCCGCAGCGGGGTTTGACGGGATGAATTCAAACAAAGCCGTCACGGTGAGCCCGGATCCGATCTCGCCGGTATCCGTCTTCTCATCCTCCCATTCTTCCACGGAAAGGATTTTCGTATCGTAACCGATCAAACGGTAGCTTTGGACGGCTTCCGTAAACGTGACGTTTGCCTTCGCATTTTTCATGACGACGTTCAGCGTTCCGTCGATGTCCTTCACAACCGCTTTTTCAGCCTCCAAAAGACTGTCGATGTAGGCATAATTGCCGTTTCCGTTCCGCGCAAGCGTTTCCAGCAGATCGTCCCGCGTGTTGTACATTCCGTAGCCGAATACGCTCAGGAAAATCTCCCGTTCGCCGTTCGCCTTTTCGGCGATCAGTTCGCTGACCTCCCCTTTTGAATTGACACCGACGTTGAAGTCTCCGTCCGACGCGATGATCACGCGGTTGTTCCCGCCCTCGATGTAACACTCTTCCGCCACGGCGTAGGCGCGCTCCAAGCCTTCTCCCCCTGCCGTGCTGCCGCTCGCCTGCAAGTCGTCGATCACAGACATGATCTTTACGCCGTCCGCTCCGGAATATCCCCGGAACAAGACGTTGACATTGTTCGCATACGTGACGACGGAGACCCGATCCGTCTCTTTCAGATGGCTGACCAGCAGGCGGAAGGTTTCCTTTACCAGCCCGATGCGGTCGCTTCCCGCCATAGAGCCGGACACGTCGATGAGAAATACGAGATTATTCGGCACATCTCCGAGGGAAATATCTTCCGTTCTAAGCCCCACGGAGAGCAGTTTATGATCTGCGTTCCAGGGGCACGCGGCAACCCGCGCGTTGAGGGCGACTTCCTCCCCCTCTGCGGGAAGGGGATAACTCGCGTAATCGAAATAATTGATCATCTCCTCTATGCGCACGGAATCGGGCGCGATCATCATGCCATCGTTGATCTGCCGCCGGACATAAGAATACGCCGCGGTATTGCGGTCGAGCGAAAACGCCGCGGAGGGCGCATTTTCACGCAGGACAAAGCCCTGCTCCTCCACAGAGTCGTAACGGTAATTCTCCTCGTAAGCGGCGCCGTCCGACACTGCGGGAAAACCGCCTAAACCATCCTCGCCACTCGGCGGATAGGCATCGTAAGTACCGCAACCGAAAAATACGGCGATTGATACGACGACCGTTACGGCCATCATCCATTTTTTCATAGTCCTCATTCCCTCCTACACAGTCTTAACGACAGAACCGGCGGATTTGTCCCGCGATCAGATAAATTCGTTCAGATAATGTTCCAGGCTCTCTTCGATCCCGGACATGACCTCGAGGAAAAACCGCTTGTTTTCCTGCATGAAATAGGCTTTGGAAACGTATTCTCCGTCCGTCTGCTTTAATTCCGTCTCATAGAGCACGTTTACGCCGCCGACCGAAGAGGAATTTTCCAGGGTGTAAAAATCCGCAAGGCGGTCGTAATGCGCTTCCGTCAGTTCTACGATGACAGACAGATCTTCCCTTCTGCCGCCGCGCAGCACACCGACCTGTGCCATGACGAACATCGGCTGCTCCGACTCTTTATCGAAAAATACATAGTATTTTTCGGAGACAACGGTCGTATCGCCGTCCTCCTGTACAAAGCCGAATTCCGCCGTCTCAACCGCTTCGGTGCGGTTCACCGCTCTGAATTTCAGCGAGCTGTCCGAATAATACGATTCGGACACGGCGGGCTCTCCCGCCGTCCCCTGGCGCCACTCTGCCAGCTGCGCGGGCAACAGGACGAAGACCGCCGTGAAAAACAGGACGATGCACGCGAAAACGGAAGCAATCCGCAATGCGGGCTTCCACCGGGAGCGCTTTCCCCCTTTTTCCTTCAAATATGATCCGGCTTTTTGCAGAACTTCCGGAGAGGGTTTATCCTCTTCAAAATACGCGCCGAATATTTCTGATAAGCGTTCGTCTTTCCGATCCATTTTTTCTTCGCTATATTAACTGTTTACACGGTGTCTTTGTCCCTGTCCGAGAGCATTTTTTTCAAATTTTCTTCCGCTGTCCGAATCAGCCGCATGACCGTCGATTTCGGAATCCCCGTTTCTTTGGCGATATCCCGCACCGTAAAATCGAGATAATAGCGGTAATAAATCACCTTTCTCTCCTGTTCCGGAAGCCGCGCCAGCGCGCGTTCCAGCAGAACGGCGTTTTCCGATCGCTCGAGCATGGGGTCGTCACGGCCCAGGTCATAGCACTCATCGACGTTCACCGTCGAAATTTTCCGCTCCCGCTTCAGATAGTCGAGCGCGGTGTTTCGCACGATCCGCATCACCCAGGCGACGCCGTTGGTATTCCGTTCAAAACGGGAGGCGTTCTTCGCTATCTTCAGAAAACTGTCCTGCACGGCGTCCTCCGCCATCTGCCTGTTCCGGAGTATGGAAAAAGCCACCGCCAGCATTCTGCCGCCGATGTTTTCATAGAGGGCCTCCAGCGCCTGCGAATGCCCCTTTGCAATGTACAGTATGAAATTGTTGATTTTTCTCAACTCGTCTTCCTGCATATATCTTCCGAACAGGGCGAATCGCCGCCGTCATGATAAAAGAATAACACGGAGCGCGGGGGTTTGTCAACGGGTAACCGCGCATTTTCCGGAATTAAGCCGGTTGACTTTTCCGCATTCTTCCGCTATAATGAAGCTATGAAAGCAAAATCAGCGGTTTTAACCGCCTTTTTTCTCTGTATTCCCGTTTTGTTTGCCGGCTGCTACGGCACGACGGATTACCGCTCTGAAACCTTTTTCCGCTTCGGAACGTCCGTCCGGCTGATCGTCGTTCACCCGCAGGATACGTACGGCGAAATGATCGGGCGGATCGACGCGTTTCTGACCGAAGTGGAAGACGCGGCCTCCGTCGAGCGGGAAAATTCGGATATCGCGCGGTTCAACGAACTGCCCGCGGGCGGAAGCACAGAGATTTCCCGCACCGCCGCGGAGATCATTGAAAAGGCGCGGGAAGCGTACGCGCTGACGGACGGCGCATTTAACCCGGCGGTGTATCTTCTCGTAGACCTCTGGGGATTTTCCCCGCGCGTTCAGAAAAAGGACTTTCAGCCGACGCGCCCTTACGACCGTACGCCGGCGGATTCCTATTATCCGCTGCCGGACGAGCGGTATGTGGAAGCCTTCCGCTCGCTCTCCGACTTCTCCGCCGTTTCGCTGACCGAAGAGGCGGGAAAGTATTTTCTCACGAAAAACGCCCCCGCCGTCACCGTGGACGGCACGGAGTACGCGCAGCAGCTGGATTTAAGCGGTATCGCGAAAGGATATGCGGCGGACGGCATACGCGCGATTCTCTCCGAATACGGCGTCACGGAAGGGTATCTCAATTTCGGGACAAGCAGCGTTCTTCTGCTGAACGGAGCGGACGGAACGCCCTGGAATCTCGGCATACAACACCCGAGGAAAGAGAGCGATTTTCTCTCTTTGCCCATCGAAAACAAATCCGTTTCCACCAGCGGGGACTATCAGAACTGCTATGAAATAGACGGCGTGCGATACTGCCATGCGATCGACCCCGCGACGGGGAAACCCGCAGAACAGAGTACGCTGAGCGTCAGCGTGTTTACGGACGACGGCGCGCTCGCGGACGCGCTTTCCACCGCGTGTCTGGTGCGCGGCGAAGCGTGGTCGGTACGCCTGCTGGATTCCCTGGACTGCAGTTACGCGATCGTCACACAGAGCGGAGATAACCTGAAACTGACAACCAATCTCGAAAATTATCAATTACTGGACAAGGAGATCGCCGTCGCATGATCGTCATTATCACAGGCGCTTCCCATACCGGAAAAACCAAAGCGGCGCAGGCACTGCTGGAGCGCTATCATTTCCCCTACCTTTCCATCGATCATCTGAAAATGGGGCTGATCCGGAGCGGCTGCACCGCGCTGACGCCGGAGGACGACGATGAACTCACGGCATATCTCTGGCCCATCGTGCGGGAAATCATCAAGACTGCCGTTGAAAACGGTCAGAATCTGACGGTCGAGGGCTGATATCCCCTTCGACTGGATGGATTCCTTTGAAGAGCGCTATCTGAAGCAGATCCGCTTTTTCTGCCTGGCCATGACCGAGCGCTACATCCGCGGGAACTTCGCCGCGATCAGACAATTTGCAAATGCGGTCGAAACGCGCGGAGACGACTCTCAGTGCACGCCCGAAGCGCTCCTGGCGGAAAACCGAAAATATGAAGAGGGATTTCAGGCGCACGGCTTGCCCGTTTTGCCGATTGATGAAACGTACGAAGTCGAGATCAGGCTGTGACCGGCGGTCCGACGCAAAAAAGCGCGGCGGATTACCGGAATTCCCACAGGGAATTTTGCCATAAAATATCAACATCAGCCCCGCTAACATCTGCGAGCGATAAGACCTGTATTTTACTTTTTACGCCGTTTGTTTTATAATTGAAAAGATAAACGGTAATCTGGCGGAGAAAAATGTTTCACTCTTTTGGCCCCTTCTTCTGAATTTATGGATATGACTATGGAATTACAAAAACAGAATTATTTCGATGCTTTTTTAAGCTGTGCATTCAGCATCTATAACGAAAACAAATTTTCGGGCAATGTAACCGAACGAGAAAAACAGGACATAACTCGATTATTGTTTGTCTTGGTGTCTGTTCCGAGTGAGTTAAACAAAGAATTTTGCAATTTTATATTTCAAAGAATCGAACTACCCGCGGTTGTATCTTCTATTTTGTTTGCTTCTATGAATCATATCAAGAAGTATGATATTAACAAAAAATACCTGATATTAAAAAATGAAACTCAATACAGTGATAAGTCTCTCAATATGCTTAAAACGATTTGCGCCGTATACGACATAAAGTTGGAAGAAAAACAGACCGTTTTCAGAAAAACAAAAGTTAAACTTGTTTTTCCGTCAGGGTTTCAAGAAAGAGTTTTGCAAGAACAAAAACAATTGCCGCCAAGGGAAAATAAGTTAAACGACGCATTCTCTGCCGATTACGACAATTTTGTTGACTGGTGGGCTAACTGTGATGAATTTGAGATTTCTAACGACGACGCTTTGTTTGGCGCTTATCAAGTTATGTCCTTTTATAATGAGATTTGCAATGGTGGATTCGACCAATTTTGGGATTTTGCAGAGAATTCAAATTGGGACGTAGAACAACTGAAAAAACGTTTTAAAAAATTGCTTCCGCCGTCATTATATACATTATTTGAAAAAGCGTTATACGCACATAACAACGGAGAAGATTGCGAAGCGTTTAACGGCGAATTCGAATACGATAAAATGCAGGATGAGATTTTACCCAAACTCGCAAGTAAGGTTATGAAAATTTTAAATAAAAATTAAATTTAGAGGGGCGTATTTTGAACAAAGATGAAGACTCGGCTTTACGCCGGGCGAAAAGAGCTGTTATTTGGAATATCCTTTATTATGCGGCAATCTTGTTTAGTACTTTCTATTTAGTAAAGAAGGATGTTCTGTTGAATTGGGATGTAACGCTTGTTTTTTTACCCTTGTTTTTTGTTGCGTGTTCAAGCGAAACGCTGTCGTTAAAGCGGAATAAGGTTTTAAGTCCGTTTTGCTTCATTGATTTTCCTTTTAAGCTGTTGGCTTTTATTTGCGCGCAACTTATTTACAGGCATATAGCGGCAGGCGTTTATGTCGGGATATGTATAACCCTCTTGTTTATTTGCTCAGCCGTTTCATTCGTATGTTCCGCATTGATGATTATTCGTTCAAAGAACAAAAACTGAATTATCATTTATAGAACGGATAGAATATTACAAAGAGCGAAGAATCTGATCATTCTTCGCTCTCTGACTTTTATGGGAATTGCCGGTTAGCCGCGCCTTTTCATATTCCCCTATTTTTCCAGCAGAATCGTAAAAGGACCGTCGTTTAAGAGCTCGATTTTCATATCCGCGCCGAAAATGCCCTTTTTCACGGGAACGCCGCATGCGCGGAGCGACTCGCAGTAACAGTCGTAGAGCGGCTCCGCCAAAGCGGGAACTTCCGCTTCCAGAAAATCCGGCCGGTTGCCGTGCGAGGCGTTCGCCAGCAATGTAAACTGAGAAACGGCGAGCGCTTCTCCGCCGACCTCCAAAACCGAGCGGTTGATCTTGCCGTTTTCGTCTTCAAAAATGCGGAGTTTCGCCGTCTTTGCCGCGAGATATTCCGCCTGTTCCCGCGTATCGCCTTTCTGAACGCCCAAAAAGACGAGATAGCCCCTTTTTACGGAGGAGACGAGCGCGCCGTTTACCGATAATTCCGCATGCGTCACGCGTTGGATCAATGCTTTCATAAAATGATTGTATCATATCCGAAAAGATTTGACAACTGTTTTGATTTCGTGTATGATAATAGGAATTATCAGGGAGAAAAAAACAGTTTTATGTCCGTACTCGACACGAAAAAAATTATCATGAGAGTCTCCGTCGTGACGATGATCGCAAATTTTTCGCTGATGGCGCTCAAACTGCTGGCGGGGATCTTCGGCCATTCCAGCGCGCTGATCTCGGACGCGGTCAATTCCGCTTCCGACGTCATCTGCACCGTCATCGTCATCATCGGCGTGACGATTTCCTCAAAACCCATCGACGACGATCATCCCTACGGCCACGAACGGCTGGAATGCGTCGTCTCCATTCTGCTCTCCGTTCTGCTGTTCGGGACGGGGCTCGCGATCGGATATATGGGGGTAGAAAAACTGATCGACGGATCGTACATGCAGACGGAAAAGCCGAATGCGCTGGCGATCGCGGCAGTCGCCGTCACCATAGCGGTGAAGGAAACCCTTTACTGGTACACCATCAAAAAAGCGAAGTCCATCGACTCCGTATCGTTGAAGGCGAGCGCCTGGGACCACCGCGTAGACGTATTTTCCTCCCTCGGCGTCCTCGTCGGAATCATCGGCGGGATGTGCGGCTATCCCATTCTCGACATCATCGCCTCCCTCGTCATCTGTCTGCTCATTGCGCGCGCCGCCGTCAATATCTTCCGCGAGGCGATCGGAAAAATGGTGGATAAATCCTGCGACAGGAATTTCAATGACAAAATCAGAAGGACGCTGCTCTCCGTCAAGGGCGTGCTGCGCGTGGACGACATCAAGACGCGCGTCTTCGGCAACCGCATCTACGTGGATATCGAGATCGGCTGCTATCAGAACCTCCCCCTGATCACCGCGCACCGCATCGCACAGGAAGCGCACGACGCAGTGGAAAATCTCGATGAACGCATCAAACATTGCATGGTGCACGTCAACCCTGTGGATATCGACCTCTTGGAAAACGAATTTTCCGACCGCGAAGAGCAATAAAAAACCCCGCTTTCGAGCGGGGTTTTCTGTTTAATTTTTCGCTGCTGCCGCGGCTCTTCTCTTCGCGCGGCGCTCTTCTTTTTTCTTTTCGATCTCCGCGTCGATGCGTTCCCGCGCGATATCGGTTACCTTCAGCGCGGTATTGAGCGCAGGTTCGTCGGAAACCCGGATTTCAAAGAGCTTTTCTTTGATATACTTGTCGTTGCTGATGCGCGCATAATCGTTCAGCTGTTCGTTGGGAAGCTCGAATTTCAGGAGGAGCTGCGATTTTCTGATCTGAATGCGAATCAACAGATTTCTACCCTTATAGTAAACGGTCTCGTACTTGTTCGCGACGACTTCCTTGATCTCGCCAAACGCAGAAATATGCTCTTTCAGCTGCTTATAGTAATCCTTCTGCTCTTCGGGAAGCTCCTGGAGCTGATCGGCATACCCGGCCGTTTCGACCTTGGAAAAAACCACCGTGTTATCGTCCACAGTGACAGTGGCGGCAGCCTCTTCTTCCGCCGCGGCAACCGATGCGGCGGGCTGCGGCTCGGGCACGGGCGCGGGTTCCTCTGCGGGTGCGCACGCCTCGCAGGCGCAGGCAGGCTCTTCCGCTTTCGGGACCTCTTTTTCCGGAGCGGAAGCCGTATTTTTCTTTGCTTTTACGATCTCAAGGATCAAATTACCGATCGCGACAAGCAAAACGGCACCCATCAGGCACGTAAAAATCAACAAATAAGTTTCCATAAACTCCTCCTTATAGTCTTTTTTGATAATATTGTACCGCTATTTTTGCATTTTGTCAATATTTATCTCATAAATTTATCTTTCTTTTTCCGAAAAAATGCAGAAAACCCAGCTTTTCCTCTCACTTTGAGCGCAAAAACAGGCGAATTTTCTCCCTGTAACGAAAAAGCGCCCACGTGAGGCGCAATGTTCGACAAAAATTTATTTGTAATACAGCTTCTTCGTCTGATGCCGCGGTTCGAACGTGAGGTGCATGCCCAGCTTTTTCAACGTCTTTTCGTCAATTGCGGAGAGGATGACGCTGGAATGGAACTCGCAGCCGTTCAGTTCGGACAGCTTGTCGAGCGCGCGGCGCGCGTTCTCGTTGGTGACGGCGCAGATGGAGAGCGCCATCAGCGTCTCATCCGTATGCAGCCGCGGATTCAGGCTCCCCATAAAGTTTACCTTCAGCGCCTGCACGGGTTCGATAAACAGCGGCGCAATCAGCTGTTCTTTGTCGTCGATCCCGGCGAGCGTCTTTAAAGCGTTCAGGAGCGCGGAAGCGCTCGCGCCGAGAAATTCCCCCGTTTTACCCGTGACGATCCTGCCGTCGTTCAGCTGTATGGCGACGGCGGGCTCCCCCGTCTGCTCCGCTTTTCTGAGCGCAGGCAGGACGACGGGACGGCTCTGTGGATCGAGATTCAGCTGTTTTAAGAGGAGCTCGATCTTCCCGACTTCTTCTTTGGAGACCGTTCCCACCGCGGCGCCGCACTGCGCGTTATAATAACGGCGGATCACCTCCTGCTCTGCGGCCCTGCGGCAGACCTCGTCGTCTACGATGCAGTATCCCGCCATGTTTACCCCCATATCCGTGGGAGAATGGTAGGGAGAATAGCCTAAAATCGTCTTGAACATCGTGTCGAGCACGGGAAAAATTTCCACGTCGCGGTTGTAATTGACCGTGGTTACGCCGTATTGCTCCAGATGAAAGGGGTCGATCATGTTGACGTCGTTCAAATCCGCTGTCGCCGCCTCGTAGGCGATATTGACCGGATGGCGGAGGGGCAGGTTCCATACGGGAAAGGTCTCGTATTTTGCATACCCCGCGCGGATTCCGCGCTTATGCTCGTGGTAGAGCTGAGACAGGCAGGTCGCCATTTTTCCGCTGCCCGGTCCGGGCGCGGTAACGACCACCAGGGAGCGCTCCGTCTCGATGTATTCGTTTTTCCCGTAACCCTCGTCGCTGACGATGGTGGTGATATCGGAGGGATAGCCGGCGATCGTATAGTGGCGGTAGCATTTTACGCCGAGCAACTCCAGCTTTTTGCGGAAGGCCTTTGCGGCGGGCTGGCTGGCGTAGCGCGTCAGGACGACGCTCCCCACGTAAAGCCCGCGGCCGCGGAAAAAATCGATGAGGCGCAGTACGTCCATATCGTAAGATATGCCGATATCGCTGCGGAATTTGTTGTTCTCGATATCCTCCGCGTTTATTACGAGCACGATCTCCGCCTGTTCTTTCAGCTGCATGAGCATGCGGATCTTGCTGTCCGGCTGAAAACCGGGAAGGACGCGGGACGCATGGAAATCATCGATGAGTTTGCCGCCGAATTCCAGATAGAGCTTGCCGCCGAACTGGCGGATGCGCTCCAGAATCTTTTCCGACTGCAACTTCAGATATTTCTCGTTGTCAAATCCCACTGCCCTCATAGGTTCTTCCTCCCGTAAAATTCATCCTCGCATATTGTAACAAATCGGAGGCGCCTCTGTCAATTCAATCAGCAAAAAAGCCGGGCAGATTTTCCGCCCGGCTCCGGTCACTGCGCCGATTTGGCTTTTCTGCCGAAAACGACGTTTGCAAACAACTTGTAGATCTCCATTACCACCACCATGCCGAACGCCAGGCCGACGCTGATCGCGAGCTGAGCGGCGGAAAGCGCCACGGTATTGAAGACCGTATTGATTCCCGGCACGTAGATGACGATCAGCTGCATCGCGAACCCGACGAGAAAAGCGATGTTCAGGAAACGGTTGCGGAGCGTTCCCCGCTGAAAGATCGTGCGGTCGCTCTTCACGTTATAGGAGTGGAACAGCTGCGTCGCCGCGAGCGTCATGAACGCCATCGTCTGCCCGACCGCATGATCGCCGATCACCGTTTCGCCGATGATGTAAGAGGTCAGCGTCAGAAGGCCGACGACGATCCCCTCGAGGGCGATATGAAGCCCCAGCCTGTGCGCGAAAAATCCTTCCTCTTTGGGGCGCGGTTTTTCCAGCATGACGCCTTCTTCGGGCGGCTCCATGCCCAGCCCGAAGGCGGGCAGAGAATCGGTCACCAGGTTGATCCAAAGCAGGTGGATTCCCGCCAGGGGAACCTGAAGCGTAAAGAGCCCGATTGCGGTGACGAGCTCTGCGAGCAGAATGGTCAGCACTTCGCCGATGTTGCTCGACAGAAGATATTTGACGCATTTTCTGATATTCGCGTAGATCCCGCGCCCCTGTTTGACCGCTTTGATGATCGTGGCGAAATTGTCGTCCGTCAGGATCATGTCGGCGGCCTCCTTGGAGACATCCGTACCGGTAATCCCCATCGCGCAGCCGATATCCGCCTTTTTCAGAGCGGGAGAATCGTTGACGCCGTCCCCCGTCATCGCGACGATCTTGCCGTGCGACTGCCACGCTTCCACGATGCGGACCTTATCCTTGGGCGCGACGCGCGCGTAGACCGAAAATTCGGCGATATGTTCTTTCAGCTCCTCGTCGCTCATGGCTTCCAGTTCGTCCGAAGATACCGCCCGCTGCCCCTCTTCCAGAATACCGAGCTGTTGGGCGATCGCCGAGGCAGTGATTATGTTGTCCCCCGTGATCATGACCGTACGGATGCCCGCGGCGCGCGCCGTGCGGATCGCTTCGATGACCTCCGGGCGGGGCGGGTCGATCATTCCCGCCAGACCGAGAAAGGTAAGATCCTGCTCGAGCGAATCGTCTGCCGCCGGCATCTGATTGAACACCTTGATCCCCAGCGCCAGCACGCGCAGCGCGCGCTCGGACATGCTGACGATCGCGTCGTTCACGCCGGTAAGTTCCGCGGGATCTTTCACTCTCTTCAAAAGGATATCGGGCGCCCCTTTGGTGATGGAGACGTAGCGGTTCCCCTCTCTGACGACGACCGTCATCAGCTTTCTTTCCGAATCAAAGGGAATTTCGCCGACGCGCTCCACGCCGTCCACCGGTATACCGTAACGGTTGTTCAGTTCGACGAGCGCCGTCTCGGTCGGATCCCCGATCCGCTTTTCCTCCCCGTCCTTTTCCTCTATTTTCGCATCGCAGCAGAGGGCAAAATAAGATAACAGGCGATGGTTTTCCTCATTCAGATCGGAGAGAAGTTTCAGCTCTTTGTCAAACACTTCCAAGACGGTCATCTTGTTCTGCGTCAGCGTGCCCGTCTTATCCGAACAGACGATGGAAGTGGAACCGAGCGTCTCGACGGCGGGGAGTTTCTTGACAATGGCGTTTTCCTTGACCATTTTCTGAACGCCGATCGCCAAAACGATGGTGACGACGGTCGCCAGCCCCTCCGGGATCGCCGCCACCGCCAATGCGACGGCGAGCTTGAAGCTCTCCAAAAGATCCGCTTTCAGGAAGAAATAATCCAGCGCAAACACGACGACGCAGATTAAAATGGATACGATCCCGATTACCTTGCCGACCTGCGCGAGGCGGTCCTGCAATGGGGTTGTCGTCTTCTTCTGCGCGCTGAGCATGCCCGCGATCTTGCCGATCTCGGTGTTCATGCCTACGTCCGTGACGACCGCTTTTCCGCGCCCGCCCGTGACGAACGTGGAAGAAAACAGCATGTTTTTACGGTCGCCCAAGGCGGTTGTCTCCCCTTCCAGCATTTCGGTATGCTTGTTGACCGGGAGCGACTCTCCCGTCAGGGCGGATTCGTCGACCTGGAGGTTTACTGCGTCGATCAGGCGCGCGTCTGCGGGAATAAAGTCCCCCGCTTCCACCAGAATGACATCCCCGACCACCAGTTCGGCAGAGGGAATGACGTCCGTCTTCCCGTTCCGGATGACCTTGCAGGTGGGCGAAGACATCTTCTTCAGCGCGTCGAGCGACTTTTCCGCCTTGCTCTCCTGCACGACGCCCAGGACCGCGTTCAGCATCACGACGATGAAGATGACGAGACTGTCCACCCATTCGCTCGGGTCGACAATGAGGGATATCACCGCCGCGACGAGGAGAATGATGATCAAAACGTCTGCAAACTGTTTTAAGAACTTGACGATCCAGGGCTCCCGCTTTTTCTCTTCCAGCTCGTTTAAGCCGAACTTTTCACGCTGAGAAAGAACCTGTTCGTCGGTGAGCCCCAGACGGGCGTCCGACTGAAGAAGCTGTAACACTTCTTCGCTTTGCTTTCGGTACATGCCGAAACCTCCTTGCACAAATTAAAAAGACCCTATGCTCCGGGCATAAGGTCTTGCAAATCTTTCGACTGTTATATCCGAACTTTCGTTGGGATGACGAATATAACGAGCAGTTTACCGCTCCTGCTACTCCCCTTACTATAGGCGTCTTTTTTCTTATTATATTCAATTTCGCGCCGATTGTCAAACCTTTGAAAGGGGCAAAGTGCAAAAGTAAATTTTTACCGCGCACAGAGACGGAAAATGCAGTATCACGTATACCCTATGATTGATTTTCTGCATTTTTCGGACGTTTATTTGCGAAAAGGCGTCCTTTATTTCCCCGTACTGCCGAAGCCGCCGTTTCTGACGCCTTCCGCCTCGTCGTCTTCCGTGATTCCGAACGGCAGAAAGATTCCCTGCGCGAACCCGCTCCCCGCGGGAAGCTCGAGAATTTTGCCCTCCTTGGAATCGTTGGTGATCTTGACGAAAATATGCCCCTCGTTGTCCGACCGGTAATAGTCGGAGTCGACGACGCCGACCGTATTGTTGAGCTGAAGACGGTATTTAAAGCCCAGCCCGCTCCGCGGAAAAATCGCCAAAAACCATCCGTCCGCAATGCGGGCGCGGATTCCGGTGGGAATCTTCGCCGTCTCCCCCGGGCGCAGAAGGACGTCTGCCGTGGTAAAAAAATCGTAACCGGCGCTGCCCGCGGTCGCGCGGCGGGGAAGCCTGAGCGCGCGGTAGGCTGCGAGCGCATCGCCTTCTTTTGCGGAGGGAAAGCAATCGAGATAGCCTTCCGTAAACTGTTTCTGCGATACCAATTCAAACTTCGCTACTTTTTCCATACTGTAATCATATCCGTTTTTGATGAATTTGTCCAGCGATTCCAATCAAAAAAAGCCGCCGAAGCGGCCTTTTTCCGATTATTTTGTGACTGTGACCTTGCGCAGCGCGCGCGGCGCGTCCGGATTACCGCCCTTTTTGCAGGAGGTCTTGCACGCGGTCATCTGAATCAGGAGAGCAAGGACGAAATAGGTTTCCACTTCGTTTGCGCCGCCCTCCAGCGCACAGACATTCCCGAACGGAAGAAATTCCTTGGACGTAGAGATGATATCCAAAGAAGCGCCCTGGTTTTTCAGCCGGGAAAAGAGGTCTGCCAGTTCCTCGCGGCGCTCGTTTTCCCGATCGGCGTCCACAAAGCCGATCGCGGGCGCTAAGGCGATCACTTTCAGCCCGGGCTCCACCATCGCCATCGGACCGTGCAGGAAGTCGCTGTCCGCATATCCCTTCATGCGCACATAGGAGGTCTCCTGCAATTTCAGCGTTCCCTCCAGCGCGAGCGCGTAAGAGATCCCGCGCGCCAGCAGAATGCCCTCTCTGACGTCCTTCAAAGCGTCCGAAAGGCGGTCAGATGCCGACTCGATCTCCGCGCGGTTATTTTCGATCACTGCGGGAATCGCCGCGAGCGCCTGCGCGGGAACAGGGCTGTCGGACAGCGCAGCCACGAACTGCAGCAGCAGATAGCACTGCGCAGTAAAGGTCTTGGTCGCGGCGACGCTCTTCTCCTCGCCCGCATGCAGGCAGAAATGATAATCCGCAGCTTTGGCGAGCGGGCTTTCCGCGTCGTTCGTCAAGGTAACGGTCAGCGCCCCGTCTTCTTTCGCCTTTTTTATGACGGCGAGCACATCCGCGGCCTTTCCGCTCTGGCTGACCCCGATGACAAGCGCTTTTCCGTAATCCGCGGCGCCGCCGTATTTGGTCAGCGTGCTGCAAGCGGCGAACCCGACTGTATAAGGCGTGAAAATTTCCGTCAGATATTTCAAAAAAACGAGGGCGTGATCGCTCGTGCCGCGCGCCGCGCCGATCAGATGAGAGATCCCGCGCCGTTTCATCTCCGCGGCCACTTCGCTCCATTGCGCGCCGTTTTTCTCCGCATTCTGAAAAACCGCGCCGTATTCGTTGAGTTCTTTCCACATCAAAGTATCCCGATAGTTCATCGTACTGTCCTCACTTTTTGTAAAAATGCCTGATTTTTTCGGATACGGAATCCATAAACCGGCGGATATACCCCGTCACGTAAGCCTCTATGGAGAGCGTATCGTCTTCCGCCAGCGGCGTGAGATCCATCGCGTAGCTCATCCCTGTGGAAACGTCGCAGGCGTGGCTCGCCGAATAAGTCGCGTTTGCGATCCGCCGCCCTTCCGCGGCGAGATCGTAGCGCTTGCCGCCCAGAATCTGGCTGTCGAACACGCCGACGAGACTCATCGCGATATTCGGATGTCCGCTGACGTCGAAATAGACCTTTTCTTCATCCGGCATCCAGTCCAGATCCCGCCAGACCTCGCAGCCGTAAAATTTTTCGGGGCGTTCGGAGCGATCCAGGCGGCGGACCGCCGCCACTACCTTCGCGGCGACCCCAAGGTGCGTATCGTGTTTGTCGGCGAGGTTGTGCGTGTAGAGATATTTCGGCCGCGCCGCGCGCAAGATCCGCACATATTCCTCTATGATCGCCTCGTCATCGGGGTCTTTCGCCTGTTTGGAGGGATACCCCAGCAGGAACTGACTGCCGTACTCTCCGACATAAGCGGCCTTCTTCTGTTCGACGATGCGGATCTCTTTCATATCTTCATCCGTATAGTCGGCGTACAGACCGTTGCGTGGGCTGCCGGCGCCGTCCGTCGTGACGACGCCGCAGAACCATTCGTCTTTCTTTCCGAAACACGTCGAGATGGGATAATACGCCATCAGCTCGATATCGTCCTGATGGGCGCTGATCGCCATGTGAGTGGTGCGTTCGAGCGCCGCGCGCTCCTCCGCTCCGTCCGGAATAAACAGCACTGCGTTATTGTTGTTCAGTTTCATCTTTTTTCTCCTTATTTTACTTCGGGCAGCATTGCCGCGGCAATGGACTGGCCGAGGCGGCGCTGCTTTTCGTCGGGCATCTTCAGAACGATATCCGAACCGAATTCCTCTTTCAATATCTCACGGGCGACGGAAAGGGCGTATTCCCCGCCTTTTCCGGACGTCACGCGGCCGAGCAGCAGAACCTCTTTGATCGCGTAAAACTCCGCGTAATAGGGCAGCGCATAACCGAGGTAAACCCCGATATCGTGATAGATCTGCCCGGCAAGCGGATCGCCGTCCGCCATCATCTTCTGCACGACTTTCAGCTTCTGCGCGGGCGTGAGATCCGCTTCAAAGCGATACCCGGCCATTTCGGCGAGCTTGATTACGCCGTCCTGCGAAAAATACTTGACGCCGCAGCCGATATCTCCGCTCCACTCGTCTTCCATTGCGCCCGGATTGCAGTCTACGGGAACAAACGCCAGCTCGCTCAGCCACCCGTTCAGGTTCTTTTCCCCGTCCACGTACCCAGCCGCCTCCGAGGTGCCCATCGCGATCCCCAACAGCTCTCCCGTCTCGCTGTCCAGGCTCCCGGCGAGCGCGGTCACGTCTCCGTCGTTTGCCACGACGACGGGCGCGCCGATCTCTGCGGCGATGTCCAGATACATGTTCTTCACGTGACGGTCGAAATCCTCCCGCGGGATCTTATTGAACAGGCTCGCGACCATGATCTTGTTGTTGCGGTAAATTCCCGCGCTGGATACGCCGATCGCGTCCACACGCGGCAGTTTGGAAGCGGCTGTCTTCATCGCCGTCAAGATTCCATCGTACTGATAGCGCCAGTCTTCGGAAATTTTGGGGAGCCACTCCACCTCCTCGCTGTAAAGAACTTCTCCGTCCATCACGGCGGAGACTTTGCGGTCGCTCCCGCCGGCGTCGAACCCGATCCGGCAGCCGTTCAGCGCATTGCCCACCGCGACCGAACGCCGGTTTTCCGCAGGCAGGCCGAACGCGTCTCCGTCGACTACTTCAAAGGGCTTTTCATATACCCGTTCCATAAACGCCGCGTCGAACGCGCGTGCGCCGGCCGCACTGTAATCGGCCTTTAAGCGGCGGTAAATTTCCCCGTTTCCCGCGACATAGACGCGGTTTCCCCCCACGATCCACAGAAGGCTCTTGACGATGCGCTCGGCGATCGGATAGTCTTCCTTCACGTCCCCCGTAACTGGCAGACGGTAAGTAAAATTATATCCGTCCGCATCCTCGATGACGATCGTCAGCGTTCCGCCCTTCGCGCGGCGGCGAAACGCCGCGAGTTCAAGGCTCAGCGGGCGAAAATTTTTATCGATTGCAGGCTTGAATTTCATAAATACCCTCCTAATTGTTTCCGATCTCATTATACCACGCAAAAATTGTTCCCGCTTTGCAAAAAACAAAACAGAATGTATAAAAAAAGATACGTTCGTGAAAGTATTTTTTTAATTATAATAGACAAATCCCACGTTCTCTGCTATAATCGAAGTATGCAATACGAAGCCAATCGGCTGAAATGCCGTTTTTCGGTGCGGGATCTCTACACCATTCACTACTTTAAATACGCGAAGAACTTTGTCGGACCGGGCGAAGCGCATGATTTCTGGGAACTCGTCTATATTGACGGCGGCGCAGCCGAAATCGTAGCGGGCGAACGGAAAATTCTGCTGAAACAGGGACAGATGATCTTTCACAAGCCCAACGAGTTTCACAACATTCTCACCCGCAACCGATTCGCAAACTCAATCATCCTTTCCTTTTCCTGCAAAGGAAAAAGCATGCAGTTTTTCCGCGAAAAAGTATTCACGCTGGACGAATACGAGCGCAGGCTTTTGGAACAAATCGTTCTCGAAGGGAGCCGCACGTTTTCGGACAGGCTGAACGATATTTATCTGATGAATATGACGAAATCCGAAAATGCGATTTTCGGCGGAGAACAGATGATCAAAAATCTGATCGAAATTCTGCTGATCGCCCTGTTCCGCAGAAACGCAGACCGAACAGGCCGCTTTGAAAACACAGCCGAGGGGATCCCCGAAAGGCAGGTTGTATCGGATATTTCGTCCATCCTCAAAAACGCGCTCTATACCCCGCTGACTCTGGACGACGTCGCCGCAAAACTCTATTTCTCCAAAGCGTATTTGCAGAGAATTTTCCGCGAACGAAAGGGGGTGACGATCAAAAAATATTACAATCACCTGAAAATAGAAGAGGCGAAAAAACTGCTTTCCGAAGAAAAGACCGCAACGGAGATTGCGGAACTTCTGAACTTCGGCAGCATCCACTACTTCTGCAAATGCTTTAAGGATGCGACGAACCTCACCCCCACCGAATATGCGCGCTCCACAAAGCTGCAGAATCTGATCGAATAAAAGAATTTTTTTGAAAACAACCCGCTAATACTTGACAAAAACGCACGAATTTGGTTTAATAGATAGGCACGGAGAGATGGCAGAGCGGTCGAATGCGCGTGACTCGAAATCCCGTTTACCCTTTCGGGTAACAAGGGTTCAAATCCCTTTCTCTCCGCCACATTAGACCGTGTTGAACCCCAAGGGGTTGTACACGGTCTTTTTTTATGCCACAATATATTGTGTTTTTGTAATTTTTCTCCGAAATATTGCCGTTTCGTTGTGGTCATCGTAGCACAGTTCTCGCGGAAGTAAACGGAAAAAAATATTGCGGAAGATTTTATATTTGTTTTTTTAAGCCGTACAGGAAACCTGTACGGCTTTTTTTCTTGTCCTGAAAATTTTTTTACGGCAACACAATATTTTTTTCTGTTCGTTGACTTCCGTCTTTCAGAAATTAAAGAAACAGAGTTTATCTCGTCCGGTGCTTCTCCTCCCCCTGCCGAAAGGCAATAATATTTCGGAGGTTTTATCCTAGGTAAACGTAACGAAGAAATTGAAATCATGTAAATGGACTTTTCTGGTAAGACGAACCCGCCGCGCGACAAGATTTCTCTGTTTTCTCTGTAAATGGATATCCACATATTCCGCCGCGGCGGCTTCGTCCTCGAAATAAGGGAGCATGGCGGTTATGATGCGTTTCCGCCTTTTCCGTTTCCTGACGTCAAGCTCTGCCGCATACAGTTCTTCAAACAGTTCTTTTCGCGTCGTTCTGCATTTCTTGGTTGTCTTTTCGGCAGCCTCTTCCGGATTTTCGGTATGCGAAACAGGCTCGTTCTCTTCCGAAAATGAGCCGTTGTTCAACGCAGATATTTCCTGTTCTACGGTTATTTCTTCCCGCACGGGCTCTTTACGTCGTCGCCCGTGCGGATTTACGGTATGCGGTATTGCTATATAGTGGCTTCCGTCGGAATATATCTTGCATTTGCCGTATGGCATAAATACCTCCTCTGCCATAGAAGGAGAGAATGCTCCATACATCACGCAGAACCATTGGCATTCTCATCCTTATACAGTCCATTGATAAAGTAACTGTTCTGCATTTTGAGTTCTTCTACGCTCGCCTTCTCCGCAGCGTATTCCATATAGTCTTTCAATCCCTTCCTGCTTTTTTTCGCCATATCGTTGAAATAATCCGAAAAGCAGTCCGTCGTAAACCGATTGCTGTAAATCTTCTTGTTTATGAGGAAATACTTTTTCCGCTCCGCCTTCACGTCCATTGTGCCGCGCTCTTTCTCTATCTTTAAAATACAGTAACCGTATCTGTTGTACATTTTTACGTTTCTTTTCCACAGCCACGCCGTTATTCCTTTCAGTAAATATACCGTAAGCGTATTGTCTCCGCGCCGGTAACGGAAATCATAATATAACCGTACAAAACGGTTGAACGCCCATTCGGAGAGCATTTCTTCTATCGTGTAAAACGGCAAAGCAAGCCGCATCTCCCCCGAAGATACGATGCGGACAATATCGCATAAATCCCTCGCGTCGGCGCCCCAGCTTTCCGGACGCTGTTCATCGGTGAACACCTTAATAAAGGGGAAATTGTCTACCGTCGCGGAATGCCTGCACATTTTAAGCCACGCATTGAATAAATCGTTCTTCTGATTCGTTTCCTCTCCGCCTTTTTTTACCTCTTTCAGTTCCAGATTATTGCCGCGTTCCTTGCCAATCTCCGTAATCGTCACCACGCCGAACTCAAAGCTGCCCGCTTTCGGATTGTTCTCCAACACCTTTTTTCCGAGCCGCAGCACGTCAAAATCCAGAATGTGGGCGTAGCGGGACTTCCGTCTGTTTTCCGAGAAGAAGTCCGTCGCCCATAAAGGGAAATTACCGTTGTCCATGAGTTTGCTGTCCGTTCTGACCGAATAATTGGCAACTATGAGGCTGCACTCTATGACGTATATAAAATAAGCCTGCGCGTACGTCTCCATTGCGTCAAACAAAGACGACACTTTCAGCGCGTCGTCATAGACGGCGCCGTATCGTTTGTAATCGTACCCGTAAAGTTGGCGAGCGGCGCTTCTGTGCTTGAGAAACCGCGAGCGTTTGAGTTTTACCCATTCCTTTGCCGTCGCAAGGTTATACACCGCTCCGTATTCCATGCATTTTTGCAGCTCTTTCTCGAACATGAGCCACGGAAAATACGGAAACTTAAAATCCGTGTCTTGCAAGACCTTCAACGCTTTCTGCCTGAACATCACTTCCTGCGAGAGCGTCATATCCGTGAGCATGGTCGTTTTCTTTTTACCCATTGAACCGCAGGTTATAGAAACGATGGGCAGTTCGTTTATAAATCCGCAATTCCGGGCTTCGTTTCGCCGCAGTCGGTTTTCCGCTATCCGTTTACGGAACCGGTGGAATACGGGATAAACCGCCAAAACAAGCAGCCACCACGGGAACCCGCGAAAAACCGTCTGCAAATCTATAACCAACTTGACGACCTGCACGTACAGGCTGCCGAAATCGAAGGCGACGGCAAAGTAAAAGTAATACGCCAGAAATCCCGTCAGTATGCTCGCGGCGTTCAGATGAAACGCCCACATCACCGCCCAGCATATCCATATAAACCGCTTCTCTTTGAGAAATGCGACAAACCCGCATATAAACCGTTTGCACGGCAGACAGGTTACGCCCGTGAACCGCTTAAAGAACCGTAACGGCAGCGTATCCTGATTGTGCCGCGTATTGCATTTTGCGTACAGCCTCTTAATTGCAAATACGAGAATCACGACGCATGGTAGCAAAACAGAGATGACTTTTGCCGTATTGCCGAGCGTTACGCTCAGACTCTTTCCCCATGCCGTGAAATTATCCTTGCTGAACAGCAGCGTGAAATAGTCTCCGGCGGAAGCTATAAAGCCCTCAAAGTCAACGGGAAACCTGACGCTCCATTGCATCACTGCCGAATATTTCGTTACCGTCGGCTCTATTGTATGTGCTATCCCGAAGAGCTCACAGAAATAATACCCGACGGAACGTCCCAAGTCGCAAAGAGCTTCCCAAAATCGCCGATACGACGGTTCAAACACAAACACGCCGAGCAGGATAAACGCACCCGACAGCAGTCCCGCCGCAATGATATTAACCGTTTTACGCACCTGTCTGCCCTCCCGTATAAATAAGGTAACTTATAATAAACGCCACGGCCGCAAGCAGCATGACAACCAATATTCTTTTAAACCGCTTCATAATCGTCTCCCTTTACGGGCGGGAACAAAAAGTTCCCGCCCGTACACCTGTCACCAATCAGAATAATCTTCAGTGTCTCCGTATAAAATTTGGTTCACGATTTCCTGTTCGCGCAGCCATTCCTCGTCGTGATTGAGCGCATATCGTTCCGCCTTACTTAATTCCGACTCTTTCTTCTTGCCCGTCCAGAGCTTTGCTTTCAATTCCGTTACATTTACTTTCTTCGCTTCCCGTACTGTCTTTTCATTCTCTTTTTCGGCTTGCCTGTGAAACTTCTCGAACTGTTTATCCATCCTGTCTCGCGCCCGCTTGTATTTTCGCTCTTTACGGCGTTGTTCGCCGCTTTTCCATAGCTTGCTTACTGCCTTAAAGGGCAGACAAACCAACGCAATGACACCTCTCACGATTAAGACGACAAGAGGAAACAGAAGTACGAGCAACAACGCGAGAAGGACTGCTCCCAAAGCAATTTTCCACCACGGTATACCGTCCGGCGTCTGTACGGGCGGCGAGACCGCGTTTACTATGTCGATGGGGCTGGACACGGCGGGGATTACCTTATACTCTCCGTCGGCGTTGAAGGTGAGCTGAATTACGTCAAAGTCCAAAAACACGCTTTCCCAAGCCCTATAAGCTTGTCCGCCCGTTTTTTTATCCTGCCCTAAAAAACCTTTCCCCAACTCCATGATATCTATTGCCGCCGAATAATAATCGCTGGCAGCAAAGCGGAACAGTACGACTGCGCTCTCGTTTTCCGACGCCTGCAAGCGAAAGTCTTTCAACGCCTGTACGTCCTTTGCGTTTATAAGCAGCCGTTCCGCAATTTCCTCGTCCGTGCCCGTCATATCTTCCGCTTTCAGCACATAAATCGGCGAGACTTCCCTGCTCTCCTCTTCGGGAATCTTACCGAAGAGCGTCTCCAACAATCCCCAATTCGCCCAATTCTCCCAGAAAGAGGGGTTGCCTTCCTGCCAGCTCGCCAGCTTATGCAAGTCCAAGTCGGCGTCAAAATCGTAATACGAATAGCCTTGCCGTATTTTTCCGAACTCCGTGTCCAGCTTGCGGTATTCGTCTATGTCGTCTGCAAACAAGTCTGCGCTGATTGTTCCGTCCTTAATGGGAAGCGTGCCTTTGCGAAATGATTTGTCGTAGTTCTTTATGTATTCGTACAACGCGTTGCTTTCAACGCCGCCTGCGTTCACGACGTCACCGTAAGGTTCGTAATCGTCTATGCGACCGACCTTAAACAGATAACACAGCATCCTTGCGTCTATGTGCAGGTACCCGTTGCCGAGATTCCAGCCCCATTTGGCGACCTGAATACCGCCTCCGCCGTCCCCAGCGTCCTGTCCCAGACTGTAATAGAGTTCTTTGTCATAGGTATATTCCGGCAGCACAACGCCGAGATAGGGATATGCCTTGTCATAGAACGCCTGATTGCTCGTGACGACGATATCCGTGGTCTTGTACTCATACCATTCGGCTTTGATTCGCTGTAATTTTCCATACGTATCGAAAAAACGCTGCGGCACGGCGAAGTATACCGTATCCAGCTGGTTTTGGTAACCCGCGCCCTTGGCGGACGTTTCCGTGCGGTAATACGTATGCTTTACGTCCAACGTAACGGTTTCGAGATACCCGACTTCGCATGACAGCGTGCTTTCCGCGTCCGGCTCCGGACCGTATCCCGCCGAGTAGCCCGTAAAGGTATATGTACCGTTCACGGGATAATCCGTGGCGTTTTCCGCACCGTAAGTCAACAGCTCGATTCCCGACACATCATAACGCCGCGCGTTGCTGTTGACTCTGTCCGCGAATGTTTTTCCGGCTATTGCCTTATCTGAAACCTTGAACTTGTAAAACAGATTCATGTAATCCGGCCTCTCGGACTTACTCAAAAATTGCAAGTCGAATTTTTCGTAGTCCGAGGGATTCCCGTCCGTATCGTATTTTACCGCCATCTGAATTTTGTTGCGCTTGCTTTGCTCGGAAAGGTTCAGCCCCTGAGGATTGTAGACGTATACGTACAGACCGTAATTGCCGCGCATATTCGCCCTGAACGAATAACAATATTCGACAAAGCAGATTATTTGTGCCCGCTTGCTTTCGTCGAAAGGGTAGTCTTTGAGTTCAAACGCCTGCCCGCCGACCGTCGATGACGTCAAATCGTCCATTACGTCCGTCGTATCGAATTTCCGCTCCCTTTCCGCTGCGTACACAGTATCCGGCGCCGCCGCTCCGACGGCGCCGATACCTATGACGAAAGCAATGACACAGAACAATATTTTTTTCAATGCCCGCATCATTTTCTTGTCTCCGACTGTCAGAATAATACCGATGGCATGGATATCGTTATATTTCTTATCGCCTTTACCGATGATTCGGTATATCCCAGCTTCAGCGTAAAGGTTTCTTCTGAATACGCGCCTTCAAACGTAATCGTATATTCCACAATTCCCGTTTTGGCGGTATTGCAGATATTTGCCGCAGTCAGAAGCATGTCAACCGAGTCAAGCTCGATTCCTCCGTTAAAGTCTCCCGACGGTGAAGGGGCTTTGTACTCGTTTATAATTTGCAGAGCTTCTTCCCGCGCCGCATAAAATACTTCGCCGCTCCCGCATTTATCTACGAATTTCTGCACCGCCTCGTTTCTGTTGATAATCTTGGAATGCGTTTTTTCCGTTTCCGACAATCCGCCGTAAGCCGTATTCAGTTCCTGCAATAAACTGTATCCCACTTGCCAACCGACGGTGGTTATGAGTAAATCCGCGTCTTTAAGATAATCCTCCGCAGCTTCGCTCAGCGCAGGTTCATTTACACAGCCAAACAGTCCTGCCTGCAGCGAAATTTCCGTCATGGCGTTGTTCGCCGTATGCCCGAAAGCGCTGGTAAAACTGCCGCTTACGCTTTTGACAAACTCATCTTCAACAGTATAATCGGTATACACCGGCTCACACTCCACAAAATAACTCTTTTCTTCGCCCGTATAATCCACTCGATAGACCCCGTCTGAATCCGCAGAAACCGCACCCATGCTACTGTCTCCGTACTTAAAAGCGTAATTGACTGATTTTATCTTCTGGCAATAATCCACGAGACAGGTGGCTTGCACTTCGGAGTTCCCCGCGGCAGTCGCCGTTAAAATTATCTGTTCTCCGAAATCTTTGATGCAGGTGAGCGAGATGCCTTCGCCGCTGACGGATGTGGTATCGCTTATCGTCACATAATCCGAAACATCTTTGTTATTGCTCCAACTGATAGCTTTTTCTGTACCGCCGCTATGATTTCCTCCGGAGGATTCTTTCCACTTGACAGACCATAATATTTCTTTGTTTTCCGCAGTCACCGGTCCTAACGTAGCGGTAATAATATATTTCTTGATTTCCGGCGACGGTTCAAATTCTCCGCCATAATCTGCCATCAGCGAAATCTTCATGTTTCCTTCCGCTCCGACGGTCGTTACCACAATGTTGTCATTATGGTTCAGCTCCAAATTTGTCGTTCCCGTTCTCTCCTTGCGGTTTAACCTCAATATTACCGTAAATACGGCTGCCGTCAGCAGTAAAACTGCCGTTAAAATCAAGGCCGCCCGCTTAAATAGCTGTTTGCTCTTATTCATAGAAAATCTCCTTATAATTTTTTTAGAACACGATTTCGCCCGGTTCAAGCGTGATGCCCGATACCTTTTCTAACACGGTAAAGTATAGGGTAATGTCGGCTTTGCCATTGTACGACGTTACGATGAGCGCATACATATCCGTATAACCTTTGCCACGGCAATCGCCCACTTCATTTTCCGGATATACCGCTTGCAGAATTTCCTCAAGTCCGCCTTTGGGAGAAATCTTAAAAAAATCCTCGCCGCGTTCTATTTCAAATCCTGCCGTGAGGTCCTCCTCTGCCTGAAACGAACAGACGTCGCCGTCGAGTGTGAAATCAAAGTCGCTGCCTTCAACTTTGTGCGGCTTTATTTTCAAGCTATATCCGCTTTTGTCGCCGCCGACCGTTCCGAATGTGTATTTGACTTCTGCCGTTAACGGCTGCGTTTCGGTCATAGTGAATCCCCCCGTGTCCGTCATTACGTCTTTGCCGGCTACCGATACGTAAAAGGTCTTGAATTCGCTTGTAAAGCCGCCCGTGAATCGGAATATTATTCCTATAACGGCTACGCCAACAAGTAAGACAAGAATATACGCAATGACTTTTCCGACTGTTTTACTTGTTTGACCGCTCATCTTTCCACCTCATCAAAAAGACAAATCGGCTTCTTCAAAGCGTATACCGGTAACCGAACTTACAAGCCAGAAACGCACCGTATCGCATAACCCGCTTACACTGTCCGTTACCGTAATTGTAAAATAACAGGACGGAAGCTCGGCAGTATTGGTTTGCGCTTTCCCTTCGTAATCATCCGCAGTCGTCTGTCCCATCGTCAGTCCAAATTCATCTTCATATACGAATCGGTCGTAGATATAACTGCCTGTAAAATACTCGTCATTCTCCGTATGCGAGGAATAGTTCTCCACCAGCTTCGTCCCCGTCTTTACGGTAAGCGTCGTTCCCGAAATATCCGCCGACTCAATAAACCACTCCGCTATATCCGACATTTCGCGTTTTTCCATATTGCTGAAACGAGAAACGCCTGTCGTCGAATCAACGTAAACAGTACCGAAATACAGACTGCCGAACCCGCCTGTCGAAACCGTCAGATTGGTTGAACCGACTTCGTGGAATATGTTGTCCAGATTTATGTCAAACGTATAGGTCTTGTTCGTTCCCAGCTGATAATACGCCCCGCGTTTATCGTCCTGTATGGACGACGCCCCGGACGGCGTAATGCTCAATTCGCTTGCGACGCCTACAAAGGATACCGTACAGTCGGCCGTATATCCGCCGTCGCGCGTCGTCACAGTAATTATAATTTTGTCGTCGCCGAATGCCTGTCTGCAAGAGACCGTTGCCGTCAGGCTGCCGTCAGAATCAGGCGCCACCGTAACATAATCTGTTACTTCTTCATCGCCGTGCGTCGGCGCGTTTCCCCATTCGATTGAATAATCCACCAGCTGATTCGCCGCATCGTATGGTGATATTATCGCCTTGATTTTCACGCTTACTTCCTGACCTTTCGCCAATGCCGCGGCAAGCGCTTTTGAAGAAAACGACATCGCTTTCGGCATTTTATATGCCTCTTCTGTATCGACTAAACCTACAGCCAAATCGTCGGCAAGCGTTTCTTCCGTCTCCGTATTTTCTTCCGGCGCCGGTTCCTTCCTCAATGTCAGAAACAGCGACGCCGTCGTTCCTGCCAGCAGTATGACGATGAGGACAAATACGATTATCCATTTGACCGTATCCGACTTTTTGTGCCGGAATAATTCTGAATCGTTGTACATAATATACCTCCGTTTTGATTGTGAAAACTACGGCTTACGGACTTATCCGCAAGCCGCAGAAACGTCTCCGTTTTTTATTTGAGCAGCATATTCAGAAGCGCTTTATCCGACGCGCGGAAAGGTTTTACGGCGCATTCATATACCTCGCCCGTCTCTTTATCCACGGTTTGGATTGCATAGGTATTGCCGGTTATTACCGTCTTGGTCTTTTCGTCCTTCATTTCATACGGCTTGATTAGCAGTTCTGCTTTTTCCGCTTCCCCGAAGACCAAATCCATTACGGTATATCCGCCTTTATCCGTGTCGTTGTGCGGCGGCGCCATCCCGATTTTTACTTCCCTGCCTCGGATTACGCCTTTGATATAATAAGAATAATAGGTCTTGTCGTTCTTCTCGAATGTTTCGCGTTCTACAAACAGCTGCGGCAACTTCTTTTCTTTCATACTTCTGCCTCCTTTTTCTTCCACGACTTACGCGACAGCTCAGCCGCTTCTCTCTTGCTCTTGCCTTCCGACAGCGCCTTTTTGTACTTAAAGATTCCGGCGTGGTCGCCCTGACATTGCAAGTACCCCGACCGCATACCCGCTTCAAATTCCGTCAGCTCTTTGCCTTCTTTCGGGCCGTATGTATGCACTTTCGCCTTTCTGTCCTCCGCGTAGCCTTTCGCTCGCCTGCTCGGAACTGTCCATCTGCCGTCGCGGTATTTGTTTCCCTTTACTTCGGGCTGCTCCGGCATTTCTGTCTTTTTTGCCATTATTGTTTCCTCCGTTATTTTTTCGCCCGTATTGCCGTTAGCTCAGCTATGCAGTTGTTTTCGTAACCGGCGGTTTCCTTTGAAACTTTCCGTTTCCTGCGATGATTTGCGGAGGCGGCCGCCTTTCTTTGCTTTTCCGCAGGGACATCGTTCTTTCCTCGGCCTTCCGTTTACAACGCCAGTATAACTCTTTTTCAATCATAAATCTTCAATGCCCGTTTCTACAAAACTGCATCTGTTTTCGCCTTTTTTTAATCCTCTTTATGCCTGCCTGAACTTTATTGAAACAAAAGCGCTCCTCTCGGAGCGCTTGCTTTTATTCTTTATATTCTCTTGCATACATTGTGGAAGGCAGTCGCTTTCCGTCTATGTTTCTTCTGCGGCAAAATATAATTTCATACTCTTTATCCCGCTCGGCAGTTCGCCTGTAAAACGTATCGCGGCTGAATACTACATTGTTTTCTTCGCAACTGAATTGTATCCCTATAACCTGTTTTACGATATAATCCCGTGTGCGATAGACATTGGTCGCCTGCTCCATAAATTCGGGAACTCTATTTTTCATCGCCCTTCACCTCCCCGTTCAATTCATGTTGCAAAAACAGCAGCAATCGTTTGTTCAATGCGTTTATATGCTGCAATGTATAACCGAGTTCGTCGCCCATTCCTTCCTGTGTATAATTCTTTACGTACAGACACACATAAGTGTCGTACAGCTTCGGCTCGGCATTTTTCACCGCGTCGTTGTACCTTTGTACTTTCTCCAATACGGCGTTTGGCGAGATACTTCCCGAATGTTCGTCAAACAGCTTTTTCCGTGAGTAGTAGTAGCGGACTTCTTTCAAATCCTCCCGTATTTTGTCCAGTGTCAGCATATATGCCTCCTTGATTATTAAGATAGAGCTTTTGCCCTTCACCTAATAGCCACGGGCAAGCCGTTTTTTAAGGTACTATTTTAAAAATTTTTTTAATTTTTTTATTGCGGCAGTATAATGCTCCCAGACAGCCTGTGTCCCGACGCCCAATTCTTCCCCGATTTCACGGAATGTAAGCTCGTCCTCTGCGTGACGGAGAAATACCAACCGTTGTTTTTCCGTCAATGATTGAATTGCGTTATGTATCCTTATTGCGTCCTCGTTCCGCTCTATTTCCGACTGTATATCTGTCCGCAAGTCGGGTATATCCAAACCGTGTTCCAAAGACTTGTCCAATGACTGATGCCGTCTCGTTTCTTTGCGCTCTATGAGCTTGTCCCTGTGCTCCATTGCCGCATAACTTTCGGCAAATTCCTCCCGTACTTCAATTTCTTCCGTATGTCCATCCGCAAAACGGTAACGGATTACAGCCATACGCACCCCCGATTGATTTCATAAATCTGTCGGGGTTCAGCAGTAGGCAAAACTCACCCGACAGCAGAGAGCCGAATTCTCTTTCCGTCGGGTTGTCATAACTTTTTTATATAAAAAGCCTGACAAAACAGCCGATATCCATTTGAGAATTATCAGCTCGTTTTGCCAGGCTTGCGCTCCTTCTTCGGGAACAATAGCTCGTTTGACAAAAGTTCGTGCGCTAAGTTCGTGCTTTACGCACGCTATTCCTTATTTATTTGTCAGATTATGATTGCGTCCTTTATCTCATAGCTGCCTATGATTACTACGCCGTCTTTAACCGCTATGCTTATCTTTTTCTTACATTTCGGACAGTACAACTCTATCTTCGCTCCGTTTGCCGCTCTCAGCAATTTATATCCGCAATGCGGACATATTGTATAATACATCTCTTTTTCCTCCCCCGGAACTTTGCGCCATGCAAAAAACCCGCTTTCAGATATTCCGAAAACAGGTTTTCTCGCGTACTTTTTTTAATTTTATCCAATGTGTATTAACGGATAAATTTCTCCGTCCTTTATCTTGCGTTATGCAGCTTGCTTTTCTTTTGACATAAAAAGCGCATTACTGCTTTTCTTTATATACATTATATCACATTCCGACTTTTTTTCAATAGTATTTCGACCTACCTTTTGACAATTTATTATATTTTTTTATGACTTCTCTCTTTTTATCCCCTTTTCAGCGTTTTCTGCTCTTTTGGGCGTATTCCTCGGATTTGACCGCCAGCGCATAAATAATAGCGCCTGCCGTTTCCTTGGGTATCTGTTTTAAGTCCGGCACGCCGTTTATATAAACTTTCAATTCCGTTTTATTCTCCTTTATTCTTATTTCACGCATACTTGCTTCCTCCTGCGTTATCAGCTTATCATATTTTTCTCGCTGTCATAATCAACTTCGCTGCATCTGTTTTACACCGCGTTGCGGGCGTTTTTAACCCGATTTCTTCGTGACTTAACTTTTCTTTCGACCGGTTAAGGTATCGGGAGCAGCAGGCGCCGTCAAGGGGAAAAATTATCGCTTAAACCTCTTACCCTCCTGTTTGCACAGTCGGCTGTTCCTTTTTTATGTACGCAATAATTTTTCAGGCTTGCGCCTCTTTCGCCCTTGACTGCTTCTGCTGTCCCGATGTTCTTGG
>ENA-UONT01000170-UONT01000170.1-human-gut-metagenome-genome-assembly--contig:-CS20-NODE-170-length-93710-cov-35.401345_pt1 | contig 93710 bp, 81 predicted proteins | sample MGYA00242459_ERZ724006 | MGnify/ENA metagenome assembly ERZ724006
TCATTTTACAGCTTTTTTCTGTGTACTGCAATTTTATAAAAGAAAGGACAGCAGTATCAAATTGCTGTCCTTGCGGTTTATTATAGCTGGTAGTGTATAAGCGTGGGTTCATCATATTTGGTGTGGTATCTTTAACTATGGGAAACTCCGCTTTCCCACTTGGACAGAGCCTGCCGGGAGACATTGATCTGCGTGGCCAGCCCCTCCTGACTCCAACCGCGGGCCTTGCGCAGGGCTTGCAGCTTTTCTCCAAAGGTCATAGGCGTTTCTCCTTTCCGTTTCTGGTGCTATTCTACCAAAAACAGGGTGTAAAGTCCACCTATCAGGGCTTCCAAATCCGCAACTGGAGTTGACATTGGGCGGGTCGGAAGCCCTTTTGACAATGGCAGCAGCCTTGCGTGGATGATTGCGGACACGCCAGCCGTATCTATTGCATATTCCAGAGCTTTGCATATAGCCCATCTTTTTTCATAAGCTCGTCATGCGTACCAGCCTCCGCAATCCGCCCATGTTCCATAACGTAGATGCGGTCACAGTTCCTGATCGTAGTCAATCGGTGGGCAATTATCATGCAAGTCGTATCGCTATTGACCTGAGAAATTGTATTTTTAATGCTGGCTTCGGTGATGGTATCCAGATTGCTGGTCGCTTCATCCAGAATCAGCAGCTGTGGTTTTTTCAGCAGCGCTCTGGCGATTGCAAGTCTCTGTCGTTGTCCTCCGGAGAGATTCATCCCGTTTTCATCCAGCGGCGTATCGTAGCCCAAAGGCAGCTTGCCGATAAATTCATCAGCTCGGCTGATTTTGCACACTTGCTCAATCTCCGCATCGGTCGCTTCCGCATTGCCCAATTTCAAATTGTTCTTTATCGTGTCGGAAAACAGAAATGTATTTTGATCCACATAGGCGACGGCCCGACGCAGCGCATACAGATCCAGTTCCTTTACATCCCCGCCATTCAGTAGGATACTGCCCCGCTCCGGCTCATAAAACCGCAGCAGCAGCTTCGCCAGCGTGGTCTTTCCACTGCCGCTCTCTCCCACGATTGCGATTTTTTCTCCCTTGCTGATGGTAAAGCTGATATCTTCCAGCGTAAGCTCCCGGTTGCCATAACGGAAATCAACGTTTTGAAACGCAAGCGTGTCGATAACAGGCAGCGTCTCTCCGCCCTCCTCGATCTCTTCACTATGCAGATCAAGGATATCATTTAAGCGATCCGCCGCCACAAAAGCCGTTTGGATCGTCGGTTGTAATCCTATCAAATTCTTGATCGGCTCCGTAAAATATGCCAGCAACGCATAGAACGTCATGACTGAACCGACCGTCACCTGTCCGCTCAGCGCCATGTAAAAGCCCAGCCAGAGTATGGCGACGGTTCCTATCAGCTCGATCGTTCCCGCCAGCGTATCCTGCAAGGCGGAGATCATACTGCTCTTTACAATGGCATCAATAAAGCGTTGAAATTTTCCCGTCGTTTTCTCCTTGCTCGGCTTCTCGGCGCAGGCCGCCTTCACCGTCTCCACGCCGTCAATACTTTCCTTGAAGTAGGACTGTAGTCTGGCATCATTTTCCATTACACTTCGGTTGCTCTTTTCGATGGGCTTGCGAAAAATCAGGACAACCGCCGCATACAGGATCACAACCGGCAGCGCGACAAAAAAGAGCCGTCTGTTTTGCAGATACAAAATCACACCGCAGGCGACGACCATTATCGAATCCATCAGCAGCGTCAGTGTTGCCGTTGAGATAGCCTGCCGGATCGTGGACGCATCCGAAAAGCGGGACAGATATTCGCCCGTCTGCCGAACGGAGATCGACGACACCGGCAGATTCATAATATGGTTGTAGTAAGACAGCGTAAGACGGATGTCTATTTTTCTGGATATCAGAATAATCAGATAGCTTCGCGCAAGCTGGATTCCGGCCTGTACAAGATACATTGCGATTAGAACGCAGAATATAACGTGAAAGTTCTTCGCGTAAACCGCAAGGGCTTCCACAGTCCGCTCCAACGGGCTTTCGTCCTCGTGGGAATGCTCTTCTACCTCGCCTATATCAACACTTTCCTCCGCGTAAGGCTCTGAAAAGAAGTCATCCAGCACGATTTGAAAGACAAAGGAGCCTAAAATCCCAATCGCGGAAATGACCAGCGACAGCGCCAGAATCGCCGCCAGCTTTCGGTATTGTCCTTTCAGCAGCGTAAAGAACTTTGAAAAGCTGCCTTTTGTTTCGTTCTTCTTTTGAAACCCGGCAGTCTTTTCAAATGTCACGATATAGCCCGTCCAGCACGAAAAGAACTGCTCCGGTGTCATCCTTTGCTTTCCTTTTCCCGGATCGGCAATTTGAAACCTGCCATGCTTCACGCCGTATACCACAACATAATGCAGCATGGTATCCTCAGAAACCGTGTGTGCGACAAAGGGAAAGCATATCTCCCCGTTTGCTATCCCCTCCGCCAGCTCGTCCGGGCCGCCGGAAAGCGCTTCCGCTTTGAAGCCGATCTTCTCCGCACCGTCGACCAGACCATACAGGTTCGTGCCAATCTTATCTGTCTTGGTCAGCTCTCTGCACTTCGTGATGGGGAGCGACATTCCGTAGTGCTTTGCGACCATCGCAAGACATGCCGCGCCGCAGTCACGCATATCGTGTTGAATTATAGCTTTCATTGTATCATTTTGTTGCAAAACAGTGGGAGACTATTCCTCCCACTGTTTTTGTCAATTTGTAGCTTTTCTTATAAATTCAGAATTGGAATCACCGCTCGTTTTCCCAACGCAATACTATTTTGCGAAGCGTAACGTATGGTGCCTATTACCATCTGTGTTTGCATGTCCAGCAGCTCTTCGGATATGTGTAGCACTTTCCATATCTTGCGTGTTCATATCTAATTCTAATCGCTTTGCCGATCGACGTTCCAGCAACCACAGCAATGCCAGCGAGAATCCAGAAAGAGCCATCTACCTTGCGCATCTCATTTGCATTCAGCTTCTTCATTCATTTCACCCCCTCTCCCCTCTAAAGTAGCTATAGCAAAGTGGAATAGTCGCCGTGCTATCTCGGGTAATTCTCGAAAGAGTACAATTCAAAACTCTAATTTTCTACGTTATACCGCTTATTTTACCCTTGAAAAATCAACAAATTCCTGTATACTTGTATTAAGAAAGGCGTACCTTTGCAGTTTGCAAATGTACACCTTTCCAAAATTTTCCCCGTTTTGTTTAAGGGGAGTTTACATATTCCGTACAGAAAAATACCCCTGCCTGTCTACTCGGACAGGCAGGGGTATCCAACAAGGAACCGCTCGGGCCAAACGGCCTGAGCGGTTCCTGTTTGCTTTATTTACCCTTTATTCGGCGCTTTGGGGGTGGTCAGGGGAATCCTCCGCTGCTTCAGCGGGGGACTCGGCTTCACCGGCGGCTTCCTCCGCTTCCTCGGCGATGGCTTCGGCCTGCGCTTCGGCGGCGGGAATCTTCTCCACGACCACCTTGCCGTCATGCAGCGTTACCTTGGCGGTGTCGCCGTACTTCAGCTTGCCCTCCAGCATCTGCTCGGCCACGGCGTCCTCCACGGTGTTCTGGATGGAACGGCGCAGGGGACGTGCGCCATACTCGGCGTCGAAGCCGTCCTTGGCAAGAGCCGCAACCGCGTCCTCGTCGGACACCAGCGTGATGCCCTGCTGGGCCATACGCTTGCCGGTGACGGACAGCATACGGTGGGCGATCTTCACAATGTCCTCCTCCGTCAGCTGGCGGAACACGATGGTCTCGTCGATACGGTTCAGGAACTCCGGCTTGAAGGTGCGCTTCAGCTCGGCCATCACGGCTTCCCTGATACGGGCGAACCGGGCGGCCTCGTTGGCTTCCTTCTGCTTCTCGCTGCCGTCAAAGCCCAGCGGGGCGTTCTCAGCGGCGGTGATGTTCTTGGCGCCCACGTTGGAGGTCATGACGATGACGGTGTTCTTGAAGTCCACCCGGCGACCCTGAGAGTCGGTGACGATGCCGTCCTCCAGAATTTGCAGCAGGATGTTCCACACGTCCTCGTGGGCCTTTTCGATCTCATCGAACAGCACCACGGAATAGGGCTTGCGACGCACCTTTTCGGTCAGCTGGCCGCCCTCCTCGTGACCTACATAGCCGGGAGGAGAGCCTACCAGACGGGACACGGTGTGACGCTCCATATACTCGGACATGTCGATACGGATCATGGCGTTTTCATCGCCGAACATGGCTTCGGCCAGCGCCTTGCACAGCTCGGTCTTGCCTACGCCGGTGGGGCCCAGGAACAGGAAGGAGCCGATGGGACGCTTGGGGTCCTTCAGACCCACACGGCCGCGGCGGATGGCGCGGGCCACGGCGGTGACGGCCTCGTCCTGCCCCACCACACGCTGGTGCAGCGTCTCCTCCAGACGCAGCAGACGCAGGCTCTCGTCCTCCGTCAGACGGTTGACGGGGATGCCCGTCCAGCCGGCCACCACGTTGGCGATGTCGTCGGCGGTGACGGTGCCGCGGTTCTGGCTCAGCTTTCTGCGCCAGTTGTCCCGCTCGATCTCCACCTGATCGGTGTAATTCTTCTCGATATCCCGCAGCTGGGCGGCCTTCTCGTAGTCCTGGGCGGTGATGGCTTCCGCCTTCTCACGGTGCAGGGCGGCGATCTTCTCCTCCAGCGACTTCAGGTCGGGGGAGGCGCTCTCCGCCTTCATGCGCACCTGCGAGGCGGCCTCGTCCATCAGGTCGATAGCCTTATCCGGCAGGAAACGGTCGTTGATATACCGGCGGGAGAGGGACACGGCGGCCTCCAGCGCCTCATCGGTGATGGTCAGCTTGTGGTGAGCTTCGTACTTATCCCGCAGGCCCTTCAGAATGGCCACGGTGTCCTCGGCAGAGGGCTCGCCCACGGTGACGGGCTGGAACCGGCGCTCCAGCGCGGCATCCTTCTCGATGTACTTGCGGTACTCGTTCAGGGTGGTTGCGCCGACGACGCGAATCTCACCACGGCCCAGAGCGGGCTTGATGATGTTGGCGGCATCCACAGCGCCCTCGGCGCTGCCTGCACCAACGATGGTGTGGAGCTCGTCGATGAACAGGATCACGTTGCCGTCCTTCTTCACCTCGTCCAGCGCGTTCTTGATACGCTCCTCGAACTCGCCACGGTACTTGGTGCCGGCCACCATGCCGCTGAGGTCAAGGCTCAGCAGCTTCTTGTTCAGCAGCTCCTCCGGCACGTCGGCGCTGGCGATGCGCTGAGCCAGACCCTCGGCGATGGCGGTCTTGCCGACGCCGGGCTCACCGATCAGCACGGGGTTATTCTTGGTGCGGCGGGACAAAATCTGCACCACACGCTGAATTTCCTTATCGCGGCCGATGACAGGATCCAGCTTGCCCTGACGGGCGGCTTCGGTCAGGTCGCGGGTGAATTCCTCCAGCGTCTTGCCGGTCTTTTTGTTCTCCTTGTTGGGGGTGCTTGTGCCGCTGGTGACGGTGTGGGGCGAGCTCTCGCTGAGCTTCTGCTGCACGCTGGCGTACATCTTCCGGGGATCCACACCCACGGTGCGCAGGATGCGCACGGCCATATTGCTGCCCTCACGCAGCAGGCCCATCAACAGATGCTCGGTGCCGATGTACCCGGCGCCCATCCGGTGGGATTCGCCCACAGCCAGCTCGATGACGCTCTTGGCGCGGGGCGTCAGGCCCTGACTGGGCGCGTCGCCGGAGGTGCCCTGTCCCACGTTATGCCGCAGGATACCGGAGATCATCTCGTCGGTGAGGCCGTATTCGGTCAGCACGCGGTGGGCAATGCCCTCTTCCTCCCGCAGCAGACCCAGCAGCAGATGCTCGCAGCCTACGTAATCATGGCCCATATCCTGGGCGGCTTCCTGCGCCAGACGCAGGGATTCCTCAGCACGAGGGGTGAATTTATTCTCATTCATAAATGGTCACATCCTTTTTCCTATTTTGGGTCTTACGCGGAGAGCTTCTTCAGCTCGTCACGCAGACGGGCCGCTTCCTCGTAGTTCTCGCTGTCCACAGCGTTCTTCAGCTGGGTTTCCAGCGCGTTGCGCTCCCGCTCCTTCTGGAGACGGACAGCCTCATCCCGGCCCACCAGTCCGGCGGGCGCGTCAGGGCTTTCGGGGATGCCGGCAGCGGCACGGGCCGCTTCCTCCAGCGGGGCGGGGAACTCGGTCATGCGGTTGGACAGCATACCGAAATCCTCCAGCAGCGAGAAGGGATCGAAGAAGCTGCGGCGGAAGGGACGGAAGCTCTGCTCCAGACGGCTGGTATAGCCCAGCTCCGCCGCGCAGTCGGGACACAGATGCACCTGTGTCACTCTGCCGTTGATATTGCTCTGATAATAGAAGGTGGCTTCGTTACGGCCACAGCGTTCGCATTTCATAAATCATAACCTCCTTTGGAAAAATCAAACCAAATGGATCAATACCTGCTTGAAGATATCGCTGCGCAGCATGTCGCGGCAGCTTTTGTCCACCCGGCGCAGCGCCCGGTCGCCGGTTCCGGCCAGCAGAGACCGTCCCGCCTCGGCGGAAATGGCTTCGCTGTCCACCAGATTCTGCACGATGGCCCGTGCACTGGCGGCGTCCAGCTCGTCGCCGATGGAGTTGATGACGTGCATCAGCAGCGTTTTGCGGTCTGTCCGCACCCGCGTGATGCGGATGTAGCCGTTGCCGCCCCGGCGACTTTCCACAATGTAGCCGTGCTCCGGAGAGAAGCGGGTGGACATGACGTAGTTGATCTGGCTGGGCACGCAGTTGAACCGCTGTGCCAGATCGCTGCGCTGCAATTCCAGCACACCGTCCGTTTCATCCAATGCCGATTGGATAAAGCTGGCGATCACGTCCGAGATACCCATATGCAAGACCTCCTTATTTGACTTTGCCTTTCTTTGATCTTTGAACATATGATACACCTGCCCGCCTACAATGTCAATAGGTAAATTTGACTTTCTTTGACTTTTTCTGTAAACAATCTGTGAACGGCCTGCGCAACCTGAAGTTGCGCCCCAAAACGGAAGAAAACGGAAAATGCAAGTTGAAATTGCTGTACAAGAGAGGGTGGGGTAGGGTATAATGAAGATGTGTAGGGCCGATGACCACGATGGCCCGCCCGTATACGGACAGTGTACAGCAAATGGCGTGTAGGGGCGGACGACTCTGTCCGCCCTGATGATGACCGCACCATTTCCGATAGGGCCGACAGAGTCGTCGGCCCCTACAAAGGCGCTATCGATGGCATTACCGTCATCGAGCGGGAGGGGCAGAGCCCCTCCCCTACGAAGCAAATGCCGATGACGTGTCGATTCAGGCGGCGGGGTGTGGTCACCCCGCCCTACGGAATGGTCACCGATAGAATTTCGTAGGGCGCGATGATCCTGTTGCGGTGCCCAAAATTTCTACGCTGCCTTACGGCGGGCGCTTGAAATTTTGACCGCTGCCACTCGCTCACCTCGCTGTATCTGCCACTGGCAGCGCTCGGATCGCTCCCCTCATCGCGCCGCCGTACAGCGATTCATCTTCTACCGTTGCAACGCATGAGCGGCAGCGGCGCAAAACGAAAGTCAATACGTCATACGCAACGATAATAACCATTTCCCGCGAACGCGTGGTATAAGGTATCATATTTATAAAGGACATAGCGTGCGCGGATTCTTAAACCGCAGGTTTAAGCGGCCCTTTTGGACACTTTTGAGGCCGTGGCCAAAAGTGTCTCGCCCCGCAGGGCGAAGCTTTCCTCGCGCCGCAGGCGCGAAACACCCAAGAAAACCCGAAAGGAGAACCCTATGAACACCAACTGGAACGATCCCAATTTTCAGGGCTTCCGGGGTCAGAATCCCTTCCACCGGGAGGGCCATACCCCCAAGCCCCGTAAGGCCGTCGGCACCCCCTTTGGCCGCACGGTGCTGAATCTGGCGGTGACGCTGGTCTTTGCGGCGGCGTACTTCTATGTCGTCCTGCCGCCCATTAATCTGAAAGCGCCGGAATTCTACGTGTTCACGCTGCTGGTGTGCGGCGTGTACGGCCTGTGCGCCGTGATGACCTCCGGATTTCAGGGGGATGGCGTAAAGGGCTACTTCAAATTTCTGAAAAAGCAGTGCCTGATCCCGCTGGCGCTGGCGATTTTGCTGGTGGTCACGGCGCTGGTCGGCAGCGCGGTGGGTTGGCAGGTGTTCCGGGCAGGCAGCTACCGTGATCTGCTGACGGTGGAAAACGGCGACTTCGCCGCCGAGGTGGAGGAGATCTCCTTTGACCAGATCCCCATGCTGGACAAGGACTCCGCCGCCAAGCTGGGCAACCGCAAGCTGGGCGAGCTGGCGGACATGGTGTCCCAGTTCGAGGTGGCCGACAACTACACCCAGATCAACTACAAGGGCCGCCCCGTCCGCGTCACCACCCTGCAATACGGCGACATCATCAAGTGGCTGAATAACCGTTCCGCCGGTCTGCCCGCCTATCTCATCATCGACATGGTGACACAGAATGTGGAGGTGGTGCGGCTGGAGGAGGGGATCCGGTACACGCCCGCCGAGCATTTCGGCCGCAATCTGTACCGCTATCTCCGGTTCCACTATCCCACCTATCTCTTTGACGAGCCCGCCTTCGAGATCGACGAGGAGGGACGCCCGTGGTGGGTCTGTCCCCGCATCGACCGCACCATCGGTCTGTTCGGCGGCACGGATATCACCGGCGCGGCACTGGTGAATGCCGTAACGGGCGAGACGGCGTATTATGATGTGGCGGATATCCCCACGTGGGTGGATCACGTCTATACCGCCGACCTGATCATCCAGCAGTACGACTATCACGGCACCTATATCAACGGCTTCTGGAACTCCCTGTTCGGACAGCGGGAGGTGACCGTCACTACAGAGGGGTATAACTACATCGCCATCGGCGACGATGTATATATGTATACCGGCATTACCTCCGTGGTGTCCGACGAGTCCAACGTGGGCTTCATTCTGTCCAACCAGCGCACCAAGGAGACGCGGTTCTACGCCGTGGCCGGCGCGGAGGAGTACTCCGCCATGGAGTCCGCCCAGGGTCAGGTGCAGCAGATGAAGTACACCGCTACCTTCCCGCTGTTGCTGAACGTGGCGGAGCAGCCCACCTATTTCATGGCGCTGAAGGACGCGGCGGGACTGGTTAAGATGTACGCCATGGTCAATGTCAGCCAGTACCAGATCGTGGCCACCGGCGGCACCGTGGCGGAGTGTGAGAGCAACTACCGGCAGATGCTGCTGAACGCCAACCTTATTCAGCCGGAGGACAGCGCCTTGCCGGACGATCAGCTTGCGCTGACCGACGCCCACACCGGAGCCGTCACCGATATCCGCAGCGCCGTCATGGACGGGAACACGTGGTACTATCTGTGCATCGACGGCGTGTGGTACAGCGGAAAGGCTGCGGACACACCGGAGCTGATACTGCTGAACGTGGGTGATGTGGTGACGGTGCGCTGCTACGCGGCGGCAGGCGGGATCGCCCAGCCGATCTACAGTATCGAATCCAGCGCGGATCAGTCGGCTCCTGCGCCGGACGGCGTGGAGGATACACCGGAGGATGCCGCGTAAATAATAAAACCGGGCCCGATGGGCCCGGTTTTTGATATGTTTGATGTTGGGGAGTTTCGCGCCCCGGCGCGACCTACTTTTGTCAACAGTGACAAAAGTAGGCAAAAACACCGGAAGGAACCTCCGGTTCCTTCACCTCCCGGCGCGCTATGCGTTGTGCGGAGGTAGGAGTGCATACCTCACGTTTGCGTAAGTATTTTCTTTTCGTTTCGTTAAAAGGATCGTCTCAGCTCCGGCGCCGCTGCCGCTGATGCCTACGCCGAACAACGCTGTTGGTTCTACCGTTGATAATATCAGCGGCAGCGGCGCAGGAAGAAAGTTGATACGTCGGGGCGTTAAGAAAACATGCCGGGGGCATGTTTTTAGCCTCCGATCTCGGCGGCTATGCCGCCGTAGCATCTACCTGGAATTACACCGCAAAACTTGAACCATTGCGACAGCTTACACAGTACAGCGTGCGCGGATTCTTAAACCGCAGGTTTAAGTGGCGTTTTTGAGTACTTTTGCCGCCACGGGCAAAAGTGCCTCGTCCCCGAGGGGACGAAATCTCCCCTCACACCACCTGAAACACAAAAAACTTCAGATAATTCGTCTCCTCCACGCCCCAGAGGATGGGGTGGTCGGCGCACTGCTGGCGGGCTTCGATCTGCCGCAGCTGCACCCCCGCGTCACGGGCGGCGCTGTGGAGCATCTTGATGAACAGCTCCTCCGTGGCGAAGTGGCTGCACGAGCAGGTGGCAAGATACCCGCCCCGGGGCAGCAGCTTCATGGCCCGGTAGTTGATCTCCTTATAGCCGGTCATGGCGTTGTGCACCGTCTTGCGGCTCTTGGTGAAGGCGGGGGGATCAAGAATGATGAAATCGTATTTCCGGGGCTGCTTTTCCAGCTCCGGAAGCAGGTCGAACACGTTGGCGGCCACGCAGTCCATGACGCCGTCCAGCCCGTTGCGGCGGGCGTTCTCCGCCGCGCACTGCACGGCGAACTCCGACACGTCCACGGCGGTGACGTGGGCCGCGCCGCCCCTGGCGGCGTTCAGGGCGAAGCTGCCGGTATGGGTGAAGCAGTCCAGCACCGTCTTGCCCTTGGCCAGCTTGGCCACGGCGAGGCGGTTATACTTCTGGTCGAGAAAGAAGCCGGTTTTCTGGCCGTTTTCAAAGTCCACGGTGTAGACGATACCGTTTTCCGTAATGTCCACGCAGGTCTTCTCCGGCGGCGTCTCGCCGGGCAGGGCGTACCAGCCCTTGTTCTGCGCCATGCCCTCCCGCTCCCGCAGGGCCACGTCGTTGCGCTCGTAGATGCCCCGGATATCCTGTCCGTCCTCCCGCAGCACCTTTACCAGCAGAGGGAACAGGCGATCCTTGATGCGCTCCATGCCGAGACTCAGGGTCTGGGTCACCAGCACACTCTCGAACCGATCCACCGTCAGGCCGGGAAACAGGTCGGCCTCGCCGAAAATAACGCGGCAGCAGCGGCTGTCGGTCTCGCCCATGACGGTCTTGCGGTAGTCCCAGGCGTAGCGGACGCGGCGCTCCCAGAAGGCGTCGGAAAAGTCGTCGTTGGCGTTGCGGCTGAGAAGCCGCACGCGAATTTTGGAGTGGCTGTTGTAGAAGCCGCAGCCCAGCCAACTGCCCCGGCGGCTCACCACGTCCACCAGGGTGCCGTCCTCGGGCGTGCCGTCGACGGCGGTCATCTCGCCCTCGTAGACCCACGGGTGCCCGCCTGTCAGGGCGGCTTCCCCCTTGGGGGTGATGGTGATCTTGGGATAGGGACGCAGTGCTTTCATGGCGGTTCTCTCCTGTCGTGTGATGTGAATAATAATGGATTATAGCACATTCTTTTCCTCTGAGCTACATATATATGAGGGAGAAATGCGGAAAGGGGAATCGCCATGCCCAACATTTATATTTCACCAAGTACACAGGAATATAATCCGTACATCACCGGCTCCGGCAGCGAGGAATACTGGATGAACCGGATCGCCGACGCCATGGAGCCGTATCTGCGGGCCAACACCATCCGCTTTACCCGCAACACGCCGGATATGACCGCCGCGTCCTCCATCGCCCAGGCGGCGCGGGGGAGCTACGACTTCTATCTGGCGCTGCACTCCAACGCCAGCGGCGACGGCTCCACCGAGGGACGGCAGCGGGGCATTATCGCCTTTTACTACCCCACCAGCGCCAACGGCAGGCGGGCGGCCAACATCTTCGTGGAGAACCTGAAGGAAATTTACCCGCTGCCCTCGCTGGTGACGGCCCGCGCCACCACGGCACTGGGCGAGGTGCGGCAGCCCAAGCCGCCGTCGGTGCTGCTGGAGATCGGCTATCACGACAACACCGCCGACGCGGTGTGGATACAGGACAACGTGCAGAACATCGCGGAAAACCTGTCCCGGTCGCTGGCAGAGTACTTCGCCCTGCCCTTTATCTATCCCATGACGCCCCGAACGGGCACAGTGGTCACGGAGCGGGACGCCCTGAACGTGCGGGCCTATCCGGCCATGAGCGGGCAGGTGGTGGGCAGCGTCCCCCATGAGGCTCAGCTGACGGTGTACGGCCAGACAGACGGCTGGTACAGCATGGGCTACGGGAATCTGGCGGGGTACGTCCGGTCGGAATACGTAAGGCTATAGGCACATTCGACAAAATGTTTTTCCCGTGCGGACAAATTTTTCACAACAGTATGTTTTTCTTCTTGACAGTTTACCGTAATGAGGGTAGAATTATGAAGGATTATTATCGGGCGATATAGGGGTTTCGTTCGATTGTTTTCTATGGGCAGTCATCATCCCACTGGACGGAGACAAACGCCCGGATACACCATTTTTACAGGAGGAAACCATGATCAAAATCGTATACGCGGCGATAATGGTCGTTGTTGCGTTTGTTCTTGGCCTCCTCACTTGTATTCTGATCCAACGGCAGAAGCAGAAGCGTGACCAGGGCAAGATCCAGGATGCCGAACAGGAAGCGCTGCGCATCGTCAACGAAGCCATCAAGAATGGCGAGAGTAAGAAACGCGAAGCATTGGTGGAAGCGAAGGAGGAGATCCTGCGCTCCAGAAACGAATACGAGAAGGAAGTCAAGGAACGCCGCGCCGACCTGCAGAAGCAGGAGCGCCGTTTGCAGCAGAAGGAAGAAAACCTCGATCACAAGACCGAGCAGATCGAGAAAAAGGAAGAAGCGCTGGCTGCCAAGCATGCCGCCGCTGACCGCGAGCAGGAGGAGATCAAGCTCATCAAGCGCAGCCAGACGGAAATGCTGGAGCGCATCTCCGGCTTTACCGCCGAGGAAGCCAAGCAGTACCTGATCGCGCAGGTGGAGTCTGAGGTTACCCACGAGACTGCCCTGAAGATCAAGGAGATCGAAGCCCGCGCCAAGGAAGAAGCCGACACCCGCGCCCGTGAGATCGTGGCCACCGCTATCCAGCGCTGCGCCGCCGACCATGTGGCCGAGATCACCGTCAGTGTGGTACCCCTGCCCAATGACGAGATGAAGGGCCGCATCATCGGCCGCGAGGGCCGCAACATCCGCGCCATCGAGACGCTGACCGGCGCAGACCTGATCATCGACGATACGCCTGAAGCCATCACGGTGTCCTGCTTCGAGCCGGTACGCCGCGAGGTGGCGCGCCTTGCGCTGGAAAAGCTGATCGCCGACGGCCGCATCCATCCCACCCATATCGAGGAGATGGTGGAGAAGGCCAAGCGGGAGGTGGATGCCGTCATCCGCTCCGAGGGCGAACGCGCTGTGCTGGAGACCGGCGTCCGCGGCCTGCACCCCGAATTGCAGAAGCTGCTGGGCCGCCTCCACTACCGTACCAGCTACGGTCAGAACGTGCTGCAGCACTCGATCGAGGTGTCCCATATCGCCGGCATGATGGCCGCCGAGCTGGGCGCCGATGTTCACGCCGCCAAGCGGGCAGGCCTGCTGCACGATATCGGCAAGGCGCTGGATCACGAGTTTGAGGGCACCCATGTGTCTCTGGGCGTGGAGTATGCCCGGAAGTACAAGGAGAAGGAAGAGATCGTCCACGCCATTCAGGCTCATCACGGCGACGTGGAGTGCAAGACGCTGGTGGCCTGCCTGGTGCAGGCGGCTGACGCTATCTCTGCCGCCCGTCCCGGCGCACGCCGCGAAAACCTTGAGAATTACATCAAGCGTTTGCAGAAGCTGGAGGAGATCACCAGCTCCTATCCCGGCGTGGAGAAAAGCTATGCCATTCAGGCGGGCCGCGAGGTGCGCGTGATGGTGAAGCCGGAGCAGGTCAACGAGGATCAGATGGTCATTCTGGCCCGCGAGCTTGCCAAGCGCATCGAAAACGAGCTGGAGTACCCCGGCCAGATCAAGGTTCACGTGCTGCGTGAGACCAAGGTCGTGGAATACGCAAAATAAAAACAAAGCTGTGCGACACCCTACCCCGGGGTGCCGCACAGTCGCATCTTGGGAGGGTTTTTTATGAAACGAAAGCTTTTCGCCCTGTTGCTGGCGCTTTGTATGCTGCTGACCGCCTGCGGCCAGCAGCCGGACAATTCTCCGGCGGAGAACGGCCAGACACAGACGAACCAGGGGCAGGAGGAGCAGACCGCACCGCCGGACGACGGCTTTTCCACCTCCGTCAGCGGACGGGTGGAAGATCCGGAGGGACTGGTGACGGAGACGCAGAAGCAGCTGATGACCCGGCTGCTGACCGACTGGTACACCGATATCGCCCTGTTTGACGAGCCTCAACTGACGGCGTTGTTTTCCGATGAGGAGGACGCCGCCATGCATCAGGCGTCCATCCGCACCCTGAACGCCATCCGAGCCCGGGCGCTGATCGACCTGCGGATGAAGGACGTGGACTATGTGCTGACCGTCACCAAGGCGGAGCCCTCCACCGAGGAGGACGCCGTGGAGGGGCAGATACATATCGAGGCCGACGAGTCGGCGGTGATGCACTTTGCCGCCACGCCGGAGGTGGACAGCAAGCTCTATGACGTGCCCCACATCTTCGAGCTGGTGCCGGAGGGGGACGGCTGGCTCATCAAGCACCACGAGGCTGACGACAACCCTTATTTCAGCCTGACCTATCAGGAGGGCAAGGAGGAGGACGGACAGCTCCAGCAGCTGCTGCGTGCCATCGAACGGCGGCAGCTCCAGCGGCAGGAGACGGTGCAGGTGACGCTGACGTGCGACCATCCCTATGACCGGGCGGCGGCGGAGCAGTACATGCGGCAGTACGACCACCAGCGCAGCAGCGCGTGGCATGCCTATGACGACGTGGGCGGCAACTGCATGAACTTCGGCTCACAGGTGCTGCTGGCAGGCGGTATTCCCATGGACGAGCAGGGCGGCAGCAAGTGGTACTGGTACGGCCAGAACAGCCTTGACCTGTCGTGGATCAACGTGGGCCGGTTCTACAGCTATGCCCGTGAGAACGAGGGCTACGGTCTGGTGGCGGACACCGAGGCCAACTACTACACCGGCGAGGTGGGGGATATCCTGATCCTTGGCCCTGACGGCGGACACAACCACACCACCGTGATCTCCGGCATCATCCGGGACGAGGCGGGTCAGACGGTGGACTATCTGCTGTGCTCCAACACCACCAATTATACGGACTTCCCCGCAGGCGCGTATTATTACACCAGCCAGCGGCTCATTAAAATTTACGGGTGGAACGAAAGCACCCCTGACGGGGCGCAGTGAAGAGCTTCGGTGTGCCGCCGATGGCGGCATGGATCGAATTGTGGGAGCACATCATCCAAAGTCTCCCCTGTGTAAGGGGAGGTGGCAGCTACGGCGGCATAGCCGCCGAGATCGTGGCTAAAAACATGCCACCGGCATGTTTTCTTAACGCCCCGACGGAGGGGTTGTCCGGTAACCGACAATCCCCCAGTTTCGCTTCGCTCGACAGCCCCCTTTACACAAGGGGGCCTTTGGTGCGTGCCGCTTCTGCAAACACCCCATATGCAAAAAAGGGGAGCGCTCTTCCGCTACTCCTGATAGGGGTACCTTGAAGCGTGTCCTCGGATTAGGCAGGCAGTGCAATTGTACTGTCTGCCTTTTCTGTTGTCTCTCCGCATAGAAGCATATCGTCTGTCTCGTTGAGGTTGAAGTCCCGAAAACAGATGTGGATCTTCTGCGGTGCGTGCTTGGAGTATTTGACCTCTTTCTCATACACGATGATTTTCGCCACAAAGGTGCGGAGCAGTTCCGGGGTCAGTTCCGTCATGTCGGTGAACTTTCTGGCCTTGGCGATGAAGTTCTTGGCGTTGGCCATGCTACTGCGTAGTTTCTCCAGGCGCTCCTCCGTGGCAGGGATGGCTTCGGCCAGCTGCGCTTTCTCCTTGGAGTATGCCTCAGACAGCAAACGGAACTGCTCATTGCTCACCCGTCCCAAGGCGCTGTCCTCATACATCCGCTTGAACACTACATCCAGTTCGCCATCCCGTTTCCGCATCGTGGACAATTCCCGTTCCAACCCCCGGATCTCCTTTGCCACCTCAGTAGATTGCTTTTGCTGAATATATGCGGCGAACCGCTCCGGGTCGCTCCTGGCAAACTCTGTAGCTCTGCGGATTGTTTCCAGCACGATTTCCTTCAGTGCCACTTCCCGGATATAGTGAGCGCTACACACTTCTGCCCCGTCCTTCTTGTAGGTGCGGCAGGTGAAATGATTCTGTTCCGGCTTCATGGTGTGCGCCCGGTGCAATACCATGGGCTTACCGCAGTCCGCACAATACACCAATCCAGAGAACATATTCTGCTCATCCATATTCGTGCGGCGGCGCTTATGAGATCGCACCTCCTGTACGATATCCCAGGTTTCCTGATCCACCAGCTCTTCATGAGTATTCTCAAAGATAAGCCACTCTGATTTGGGGCGTTCACATCGTTTTTTGTCCTTGTAGGACTTGGTGCTGTAGCGAAGGTTGACCGTGTGCCCAAGGTAGACCATGTTCTGAAGCATATCCGCCACCATGTCGCCAGTCCAGTTGTAGGGCCGCTCTGCATTCAGCCCGGAATGGGATGTGCCGAATTTCGTATAGGCGTACATGGATGGACTGTAGATGCATTCTTTCTTGAGCTGCTTTGCAATCTGGGCTGGTCCCATTCCGCCGGCGCACATGGCGAAGATGCGTTTGACGACAGCCGCCGCCTCCTCATCCACCAACAGAGGAGAGTCCTTGGTTGCACCCTTGCGGTAGCCGTAAGGAGCTCGTGTCCCCACCCGGATTCCCCGCTGTGCCTTGGCGTTCACTACATTCCGCACCTTGCGGCTGCAGTCCCGCACGTGCCACTCATTGAACAAATTCTTGAAAGGCATCAGCTCGTTGCTGTTTTCATACTTGGTGTCAACATTGTCGTTGACAGCGATGTAGCGCACATCATTGGAAGGGAATATCTCCTCGATATAAAGACCGGTGTGCAGTTGGTTTCTTCCAAGGCGGGAAAGATCCTTTGTGATGATGACGGCGATGTCGCCGTTGCTCATGTCATCCATCATCTGTTCAAAGGCTGGGCGATTGAAATTCGCGCCGGAATAGCCATCGTCCACATAAAATCTGGTGTTCTGGAACCCATTCTCATCGGCGTACTTTTGCAGGATAAGTTTTTGGTTCTGGATACTGTTGGAGTCGCCCTCCAGATTATCATCTCGGGACAGACGGCAATAGAGCGCCGTGATCTTTTGGTTTGGCTGTAACATATTGACCTCCTTCATAAAATGCCAAACCGATTGAGAGATTGCAACCATACAATACCCTCAATCGGTTTGTTTGTCTATGCGAACCTGTTTTTCAGGCGGAAATATTTTTTGCGTCCTGCTCCAGGTCGATGACCTGTTTCATAAGATCGACCGTAGATTGCGTTCCTCCGAAACTGAATTCCGCGAACACAATGTACTCTCTGCCGCATACATGCTGTCGGCGGCTTTTTATAATCTTGCCGTCCCTTTCTTCCACTGCGGTATCCCGCACTGCCTTGGCAGAGGGAATATCCTCATCTCCATGCTTTTCTTCACTGTAGGAGCGGGGACGCTCATTGTATTTGAATTTATACGCCATATCGTTCCTTTCCCCTGACGCTACAGTCAGGCAACAAAAATAGCAGACCGTTACATGGTCTGCTGCTGTGTTTGTTCTGCCTGCTGATCTTCGGTCCACTGCTGTTCTGTAGATGATTGCTCATCCTGTGTGAGCACCATGGCTACGCCGGCCACCAGTCCGATGACAGCGCCGATATTTTTGGCTTCCTGTTCTGCCTGGATACGGCGGTAACGTTCCTCGACATCTTCGTTACCATCATCCAGTAACGCTCCAGTTACCGCCAGACCATACAGTCCAGCGTGGAGCGGCTTCATAGAAACAGGTTGCGGATGTTGCTGACCACTGTCGCTGTGCCATACCCCATCCCCAGCAGTGCCGCCACGATGAGCAGTACCAGTACGATCCATTTGGCCACTACGATCAGGTCGAAGTCCGGAAGCCAGTCCAGCCATTTGCAGGAATGCTTTTCTTTCTTCTTCCCAGCCTGTTCCAGCAGAGTGGTCATCTCCGTCAACGATTTCTGGATCTCCGCCATGCTGTTCTGCACCGCTGTCAGGTCTGTGTGTGATCTCAGGTTCGGAAGATACTCCCGCATTCCACGCACTTCCCACCCGATGGATTCTGTCTTCTGTGTCAGCATCGTCAGAGCCTCCGGCAGCGGACACTGGATGACAATGGGCGTGATCGGTGAACTCGACTCCCGCGCTGTCGGCTGCGGTGAAGGCTCGGGCCGGTTCAGGGCCATGAGCTCGTCCATAGATAATTTCTTCTCTGATCCTGAATTCATATTCCATGTTCTCCTTTAGATATTTGTCACCGAACAGCAAACGGTCCCGACACTGCCAGCCACTCGGCGAGGTATATGTGATATTCTTTCGGGACTTTTCCCAGCGAACCTTGTAGCCCTCGCTCTCCTTCAGCGCAATGAACTCCTCGCGGTTGGAAGCGTGGCGCATACAGTCATTGATGATATTCATGAGCTGCAGCTTCTTGCTCTGACCACGGGCCGCCGTGTGATACTCTCCGATGGTCATAGTCTTTGTTTTCTGCTTTTGTTCCCTGGGTTGAAATACAGGAAGTGAAAACTCCTTGCAGACCATGTCGTTGCGTTGCCGCAGTTCCTGGAGCTGCTCCTTTGCGATATGCAGTTTCCGTCCGGTATCGAAATTGACCGAGTTGATGAGGAAGTGGGAATGGATGTGCTCACGGTCTGTGTGGGTGCAGACCAGAACTTCGTATCCCTCATAGTACTCGGCCAGCTTCAGCGCGGCCGCGTGAGCGGTGACCGGGTCGACTGCTTCGCCTTTCGGGAAGCTCTGTACCATGTGATAGAACAGTACACCGTCCGTCTTGTGGTAGAGCCGCTTGGTGGTCATGAAATCCGCGTAGACAGATTCCGGCTGACAGTTGATACCTGTGACCAACTGCTGCCCCTCGAACTCGGTCTTTTTATCCTGCATGGTATACCGCATCACGGCGCTCATGCATCCGGTGGTCTGGCCCCGCTTGTAGTTTGTGAAGCTGATGATAGCCATAGCTTACCAGCGCTTTCGTTCAAGGATCATCCGAACGGCACCACAGAGTTCAGAGAACGCCCGACATACGCTTTCCAGATCGATCACGGTCACTCGTCCCATGTGCGCCAGGGTGACGAGCTGGTTCAGATTTCTGCCGATGGACTTCAGCTCCTTCAGCACTTCTTTCAGGCCGTCGATGACCACCACCTGCTTTCCCAGGCAGCAGGCAGTGACGTAGTCGCTCATGGACATCCCGGACTGCTTCGCCAACTCCTTGATGGCCTCCCGGTCTGTGGACGCCATGCGGGTGCTGAATTTAACATCTTTTTTCATGTCGTTTCCTCCAAATCGTAGATAAAGTGGGTCCGGGCTTCTGCCCGGAATTCATGCGGAAGTCGGGCAGCGGCGTTGCCGCAGACCAGACAAACGCGATGCTGGCCACCTCCAAGGAGGTGATTTCCCTGCACCGAACACCCGCGCTCCGCTTTCGGCCACAAATGGCCACAAACGGCGTTTCTTTTTCCCTGCGGGTGTTTACTCGCCATGCCCGGCAATCTCCCGCAAATCGCCGCACAGCGCCCCAACAGGGTCAACAGGGGCGACCACAGGTACACCCTGGGCATCGTCACTTTCGGCACGGCGCAGCTCGATGAGCCGCTTCCCGTTGCTGCGGCGCACCATACCGGAAATTCCGATTTTGCTTAGCGCGTCAAGGTTTTGCAGGATCAGGCGGGACACTTTCTTAGGCGAGATACGCTCCATACCGACAGGGTCGATTTTTTCAGACAGCTCTGTGGGAGTGCCGATAAATTTCGTACGGTCGCGCATCAGTTCAGAGACCAGATAGGTGATCCGGTCGCCCAGTAGCTCCGGCTGCGTTCTGCTGTCTGCTACCATCTCCCACACGTTTTCAACGTTGCGTTCCAGAGACAACTCCCGGTATTCAATGTCACGACCGATGCAGGAGAGCTTCGCCTTACCGCTGCCGCGCCGATCTTCCACCAGAGTAAAACTGGAATCCACCGCCCCGCTGATGGCTGTCGTACCGGAGATGCGGTTGAACACATCATCGGCAGTTTCCTTTCGCAGATGATGGATCAGCAGGATGGCGATGCCGTGCTTGTCCGCCAGCCGCTTCAGCACGGACAGGTCCCGGTAGTCATTGGCGTAGGTGGCATCGTGGACGGGGCGGACCATCTGCAGCGTATCGACGAGGACCAGAACAGTATCCAGGTGAGCTACGAGGAAGCCCTCCACCTGCTCCTCCAGCCCCTGGCCGATGGGAGCGCACTCCGTACAGAAATGGACGCTGTCCGGTGCGTCCTCTGTGATCTCGAAGAGGCGGTTCTGGATGCGAAGGACGGAGTCCTCCAGGCAGAGATAGAGGGTGGTGCCCTGCTTCACGCTCATTCCCCAGACCGGTTCTCCCTTGGCCACCGTCACCGCCAGCCACAGGGCCAGCCAGGACTTGCCCACCTTGGGTGAACCCGCCAGGATATGCAGACCCTGAGAGATCAGCGTGTCCACCACAAAATTGGGCGGCTCCAGCGGACGGTCCATCAGCGTCCTACCGTCCACCGTGACCAGAGGACGGTCCATTTTGTTGCTCATAGTCAGTACCTCCAATTAAAAATATCTGAATACAAAAATCTCCCACCTCGAAAGAAGTGGGAGTAGTATTCTTTTAGAGGAGCAGTGCCCACAGGACTTTTGAGCATCCCCTTGCCCCTCTGCTTGTATTGTGGTGGAAAAGATGGTATCCTGATAAAAAGCATGGACAGATTAAAAATCAAGTAGGACAAATTATTGCAGAGGAGGGGGCCAGCGGAAATGGAGGGGAGCATCATATTCTATACCTACGGCAGCACCTTGGAGCTGAACGGGCAGCAGTTTGAGGCAGGCAGGCTGACCGAAGATCTGCTGAATCTATCACCGGATGACTACCACCCCCTGCACGAACGGATGGTGCGCATCCGTACCCTTATGGACATCTACGAGTATGTCCGCAAGAGTGAACTTTGGTGGAAACTGAATGATGAGATGGAGCAGCTCTGTCAGGAACTTCGCCGATATACTGTGTTCCGCTTGCTACCGGACGATTGCTATGACGCTTTCTTTTCGGTGATACGGGAGATCACAGGACAGTTCAGCTTGTTTCCTCCCGAGGAGCACAGCCTTTCAGAGGATGATCAGACAAAACTTCTCAGCGCCTCAGCGGAAGAATTCCTCCAGAGCGATGATGGGGACAGCGATCCTGAAATCTCCTTGGGACTGCTGGATCTGTTTCGTCGCAGAGAGGGCAGCGAGGAAAAGGGCGAGTTGTTTTATTACGAGATGTTTCGCCTCCTGGGAGCGTGCGAAGATACCTGGAGTGCCTACAAGAAATACATCGACCGCTACATGATGTATCTTCACGACATCCGTGCCTTTGTTCCTACCATCCGGAATTTCATCAAGTTTATCCTCTCCACACTCACGACCAATAGGCCGGAAAGTTATGCGGCAGCGCTCTATGGTTTCTATAACGATGATCGCACCGCAGAGAAGCTGATCGTCAACCCCATCACTTACCACGGGGACTGCTACAGGAGACACGATGAATATATGCTCTCCTATGTCCCGCGGGAGCTGCCGGACGGCTCCATGGCCATCTGTCAGGAGCATGTGACGGACAGCTTACAGGCGCTGATGAAGGCAGACTATATGCTGGCCCTGAATAGTGGACACAACATCCGCCGCTGCATCATCTGCGGGAAATACTTCATGCTGAAGAGCGGCGTCCACGCTTTGTACTGCGAAGGGGCCTGTCCCCACGCTCCTGGCTACACCTGTCGGCAATTTGGCACGGTGGAAGTTCAAAAGGAACTGGCAAAGAACAACCCTAAGGTGAAGGCCAAGCTGACTGCCTTTTCCAGGATCACGAAGGATATGCAGCGGGGAGCTATCTCTCAGGAGGATGCCAGAAGAGCCAAGGATCATGTGCGAGACCGGCTCTACGATGCGCTGCGCAGCCCGGATATCTCTGTTGAGGAGTTTTCTGAACAAATATCTACTGCGCAAGTGTATGAATATTGCCGCATCACCAGAGTGAGCAAGCCCCGAGGGCGTCCACCGAAAGCAAAGGCGGGTGGGACCCATGACCAATGAGGAACTGGTCCGCCGATATTACGGCGGTGATGAGCGCGCGCTGGAGGAGTTGTACCGCAGGAATCTCGGGCTGATCCGGCGCATCGCCCGGGAGACTGCCAGAGAGTTCAACTGTCTGCATATGGACAGGGAAAGACCGGGAGAGTTGTCCGGCTATACGAAAACGATTCTGGAGGATCTTTGCGGCGAGGGTGCGTTGGAATTTCTGACACGGGTCCAGAGCAGAGAATACGATGAGAGCCGTGCTGTGCTTGCCACCTACCTGTACCCACATCTGAAAGGCCGGATGACCCGTTGGCTGGAGCAACATATCGGAAATCTTTCTCTGAGCAAGCACGAGATGGATGCTGTCCGGCAGGCACAAAGGCTATATCATTCAGGTCAGTTCAGCATCGAAGAGATCGCGGAGAAAATGGATGTCCTTCTGGAACAGGCTGTCAAGCACATCCGTTACAACACCCATTTTGTTGGTGTCAATGATCTTATCCCTGGGAGCTATGACGGTGATCCCTTTGAGCGGCTGATGCCTGGGAATCTCTCTGTTTCTGCGGAGCAGGTCGTGTATCGAAAAGTCTGCATTGAGCTGCTGCAGGAACTATTTGATGCTCTCCCGAAGAAGGACAGGGACATCCTCGGAAAATTCTACGGCGTATTCGGATTTGAAAAAACTTCGCTGAAGGAAATCGGCATGTACCACATGATGAAGGAGTCCGCCGTGGAAAAGGCAAAGGAGCGTGCTGTCACAAAGCTGAAAAAAGCCTATCCGGGTAGCAGGCTGCAGATCTGGAGGAATGTTCATCGTATGATACGCAGACCGATCCTGCCAGCGAAGGATGACAGAGCACTGCGGCGCAGCTTCACGACTTCGACCCTACGAAAACAGGAGTCTGGAAGATCGTAGTTTCGATACAGTCTGGTGAGAATTTTGCGCAGACAGGAGACCGCAACAGTCCCCTTTAGGACATGTTTAGGAAAAATCAAGAGTCATACTCGCTTTTTTATACGTTCCGTGCTATAATGCAGAAAAACACGAAAGGCCGGCAACTATGGCTACACATATTTTAGTCGTCGATGACGAGACTGCGATCGCAGATCTGGTGGAGGTCTATCTGAAAAACGAAGGCTTCACCATCCACAAATTCTATAATGCCTCCGACGCCCTGGCTTGTGTGCGGACGACACGCTTGAATCTGGCGGTGCTGGATGTGATGCTGCCGGACATGGACGGCTTTACCCTCTGCCAGCGCATCCGGGAGGACCACCTGTTCCCCATCATCATGCTCACCGCAAAGGTGGAGGATATGGACAAGATCATGGGGCTGACCTTGGGAGCGGACGACTACATCACCAAGCCCTTCAATCCTCTGGAACTGGTGGCCCGGGTCAAGACTCAGCTGCGCCGCTACACCCGGTACAACCCCAGGGAGGGGACAGTCCAGGAGGTCACCGAATACGACTTTCGAGGCCTTCAGATCTCCAAGGCCACTCACAAGTGCGTCCTGTTCGGCGAGGAACTGGCCCTGACGCCCTTGGAATTCTCCATTCTCTGGTATCTATGTGAGCACCGGGGGAATGTGGTGTCCAGCGAGGAACTGTTTGAACATGTTTGGGGCGAGGCGTTTATGGACAGCAACAACACCGTCATGAGTCACATCGCCCGGCTACGGGAAAAGATGCACGAGCCCAGCCGAAAGCCCAAATTCATCAAGACCGTTTGGGGGGTGGGGTACACCATTGAGTAAGAAAGGAAATACCCGCAGCCGCCGGAGATCTTTGCGCATCTGGGGCGGCTACCTGCTGGTCCTCATGGCTTGGGTGGTCGCAGTGATGGCCTTGGCATTCCTGGGCTTCATCATCTGCGCCAGCATCACCTGGCAGCCCTCGCCGCTCTACGACTTCCTGAATTGGGTTCGAGACTACATCGTTCTGGTCTGCATCGTCACAGTGCTGGCGGGCTGGGTGGTCATCAGCTTCTATTTTATCTCCAAGCCCATCAAGCAGCTGGACGTGGTGGCCAATGCGGCAGAGCAATTATCCCGCCCCAGTGAGGAGCCCATCCAGCTGCCGGATTCCCTGGAGGACATCTCCATCCAGCTGAATCTGGCCCGGGAGCAGGCTCTCTGGGACGCCCGGGCAGCCCGGGAGGCAGAACAGCGGAAAAACGACCTAATCGTCTATCTGGCCCACGACCTGAAAACGCCCCTGACCAGCGTCATCGGCTACCTGACCCTCCTGCGGGATGAGCCTCAGATCTCCCCGGAGATCCGGGCCAGGTACACCGGCATCGCCCTGGAGAAGGCGGAGCGGCTGGAGGACCTCATCAACGAGTTCTTCGACATCACCCGCTTCAACCTCTCTCGCCTGGAGCTGGAGCGGCAGAGCGTGGACCTGACGCGGATGCTGGAGCAGGTCGCCAGCGAATTCCGCCCCATTTTCGCAGAATCGGGGCTGTCATGCAGCCTGGATCTGCCGCCCAAGCTGCACTATTCCTGTGACCCGGATAAGCTGGCAAGGGTCTTTGATAATCTCCTGCGCAACGCGTCTTATTATAGCCTGCCGGACAGCACGGTGGAAATTGCCGGACGGATAGAGGCCGGGAAAATCGTACTCACCTTCTCCAATGCGGGAAAGAACATCCCCCAGGAGAAATTGGACCGGATCTTTGAACAGTTCTTCCGTCTGGACAGCTCCCGCGCCACCCGGACAGGTGGTGCGGGCCTTGGCTTAGCCATCGCCAAGGAGATCGTGGAGCTCCACGGCGGGACCATTCGGGCGGACAGCACCGAGGATCGGATCACCTTCACCATCTGTCTTCCGTCAGACCATTCAGAAGCGCCGTAAGAAAATCACAAGAATTTCGCAGAAAACTTGCAAGGCATCCGTTGGTAGATAGACAAGTATGAAACGCCTGGTTCTGGTACCATTTCAGTATCAGAACCAGGCGCTTTATTTTGATTAGGAGGTCTTATCCCATGAAAACCATTCTCGTTCTCTTCGGCGGATGCTCCACGGAGTACGAAGTTTCTCTCCATTCCGCCTATGCGGTGCTGTCCCACATGGACCCCGCCCGCTATACTCCTTTGGCTGTGGGCATCACACGGGAGGGGCAGTGGCTCTGCTATACCGGCGACCTCTCCCGGCTGGAGGACGGTACTTGGCAGCAGGCGGCAGACTGTATCCCCTGCACCCCGCTGGTGGAACGGGAGGCCCACGCTTTACTACTGCTGGACGGCTCCGGCCGCCGTCTCCTCTTTGACGCGGTATTCCCAGTCCTCCACGGCAAGAACGGCGAGGACGGTACGGTACAGGGACTCTTTGAACTGGCCGGGGTCCCGGTCATCGGCTGCGGGACATTGTCCAGCGCCTTGTGCATGGACAAGGACCGGGCCCACCAGCTGGCGGCCCTGGCCGGCATCCGGGTCCCCCGGAGCCACGTCTTTCATTCCAGCGATGATTTCAGCCGGATCGCCCAGGCAGCGGAGGAACTGGGATACCCGGTGTTTGTCAAGCCGGTCCGGGCCGGTTCCTCCTTCGGTATCACCAAAGTCTCCGGGCCGGAAGAGCTGCCCGCCGCCATGGAGGAGGCCTTCCGCCACGACAGCGCCGTGATCCTGGAGGAGACGATCCCCGGCTTTGAGGTGGGCTGCGCGGTCATGGGCAACGAGGAACTGACCGTGGGTCTGGTGGACGAGATTGCGCTGTCGGAGGGCTTTTTCAACTATGAGGAGAAGTACACCTTAAAGACCTCCGCCATCCACTGTCCCGCCCGCATCCCGCCGGAGAAGGCGGCAGAGATCCAGGCAGCGGCAAAAACCATTTACCGTGCCCTGGACTGCCGGGTATTCGCCCGGGTGGATCTGTTCCTCACCCCGGATGGGGAGATCGTCTTCAATGAGGTCAACACCATCCCCGGCTTCACCGCCCACAGCCGCTACCCCAGCATGATGCAGGGCATCGGCATTTCCTTTGGGGAGCTGGTGACCCGCCTGATCGAGTTGGGGGTGGTGGGATGAGAACCGTGTCGATTCCCCGGGAGCAGATTTTTCAGGGGCCGCTGGTCCTGGTCAACCGGGCGCATCCCCTGCATGAAAAAGAGCGATCTGCGCTGACCTCGGTGGACCCGCACCACCCCGACATTCTTCTTGAAAGCCGGGCACGGCAGCTACTGTCTGCCTGTATCCAAAAGGCGGGGGGACAGCGGGAGATCGTGCCGGTGTCCGGCTGGCGGAGCCAGCAGGAACAGCAGCGGATCTGGGACGACTCCATGGCGGAGCATGGGGAGACATTTACCCGCCAGTATGTGGCCCTTCCAGGATGCAGTGAGCATCAGACCGGCCTCGCCATCGACCTGGGAAAGGCTGCCGGATACATCGACTTCATCCGGCCTGCCTTTCCCTATGACGGCGTCTGCGGAAGATTTAGGCGTCTGGCGGCCCGGTACGGCTTTATCGAACGCTACCAGCGGGGCAAGGAGGAAGTCACCGGGATCTCGGCTGAGCCGTGGCACTTCCGCTATGTGGGGGCGCCCCACGCCCAGCTGATGGAAACCAACGGGCTGTGTCTGGAGGAGTACCGGGACTTTTTGCGGCAGGGTCCCCGGAGCGTCGCTCTGGAAAACGGCCGCATGGCCCAGGTGTTCTATGTGCCCGCCGCCGGAGCCGTCACAGAGGTGGAAGTGCCGGAGGGCTGCTGCCAGATATCCGGCGACAATGTGGAGGGATTTATCCTGACATGGTGGGGGGATACCCATGAGAACGGCTAAGAAAACCGTCCCGACTTTGGACCTCTTTCGTCTGGCGGCAGTCCTGCTGGTGGTGATGAACCACACCTCGCCCCTGGCGGATGTGTCTGCCATGGCTGATTTCTGGCTTACCCGGGTACTGGCCCGGGTGGCAGTCCCATTCTTTCTGATGACCACTGGGTACTTTCTGAGCCGGAATCACTGGGCTGGTGTGGGGCGGCAGCTGAAAAAGCTCTGCCTGCTCTACGGCGTCTGCATCCTTTTGTATCTGCCAGTGAATCTCTATGCCGGCAGCTTCACCGGTCCGGCGGATGTTTTGCGGAAACTGCTGGTGGACGGCACCTTCTACCACCTGTGGTATTTCCCGGCGACCATTCTGGGCATCGTCATCGCCCGGTGGCTCAGCCGGCTGGGCCTGCGGGTGGCTCTGCCTGTGGCGGCGCTACTCTATCTCATCGGTCTGGGCGGGGACAGTTACTATGGACTGGTTTCCCAGATCCCGCTGCTTCGGACCCTTTACGACGGCATTTTTACACTGTGCGGCTATACCCGCAATGGCCTGTTCTTCGCGCCACTGTTCCTTCTGCTTGGGGCCGCCGGAAGGCGGTGGAACCAAAAGCTGTCTCTGGCGGGCTTCTTCCTCTCTCTGGCAGCCATGAGCGCCGAGGGGCTGTGGCTCCATCGCATGGATGTCCAGCGCCACGACAGCATGTACCTCGCCCTCCCCCTGTGCATAGTATGCTTTTTTTCTCTGCTGCTGGGCGGAAACAAGGGCGAGTCCAGGAAAGTCCGGGAATTTTCCACAGCCATGTATGTGCTCCATCCCCTCTGCATCGTACTGGTCCGGGGAGCGGCAAAGCTACTGGGACTGGGAGAAATGCTCATTGAAAACAGTGTTCTCCATTTTATTGTGGTGCTGGCGCTCAGTGCGCTGCTCTCCGCCCTTTGCCTGCTGAGGCTTCAAAAGAAGCCCAGTCCCACCGCTCGGGCCTGGCGGGAGGTGGATCTGGCGGCCCTTGGGCACAACGCCCAGGTGCTGCGGAACACATTGGCCCCGGGGACAGAGCTGATGGCGGTGGTAAAGGCGGAGGCCTACGGTCACGGCGGGGCAGTGACCGCCCGCACCTTACAGCGAGCGGGCGTCCGGGCCTTTGCCGTGGCCTGCCTGGCCGAGGGGATTGCTCTGCGAAAGGCGGGCATCCGGGGGACGATCTTGATCTTAGGTTATACCTCCCCGGAGGAAGCTCCGCTCTTGACACGATGGCATCTGACCCAGACGGTGGCGGATATTGACCACGGGCGGGCCTTGGCAGCCAGAGGGCGGCGTGTCCATGTCCATCTGGCCCTGGACACGGGGATGCACCGGCTGGGCATCCTGCCGGAAAACCGGAAGGAGATCCTGGAGGCATTCCGGCTTCCAAACCTGGTAGTGGACGGTGTCTTTTCTCATCTATACGTCTCGGACAGCCTGGAAGCCGAAGATGTTGCCTACACCCAAGAGCAGCTGACCTTGTTCTATGATACGGTGGCCTGGCTCCGGACTGCCGGATATGATCCCGGCAAAGTTCATATCCAGTCCAGCTATGGACTTTGGAACCTCCCAGCTCAGCCCTGTGACTATGTCCGGGCTGGAATCGCACTCTATGGAGTTCGAAGCGATGATGCGCCTGTTCAGCGAAGCCTTGACCTGCGGCCGGTTCTGTCTCTCCGGGCCAGAGTGGCCAGTATCCGCACTGTGCAAGCCGGAGAGAGCGCCGGGTACGGGCGGGTCTTTCAGGCAGAGCAAGAAACCAAACTGGCGGTGGTCACCATCGGCTACGCGGACGGTCTGCCCCGGGATCTGCCTCAGCGGGGCGGCCAAGTGCTGATTCAGGGCCGGCGTTGTCCTATGGTGGGGTGGATGTGCATGGACCAGTTGCTGGTGAACGTCAGCGATCTTTCGGAGGTCGCTCCTGGCGATACAGTGACTATTATCGGCCGGGATGGCGGTCAGGTGATTCGGGCAGAGGAACTGGCTGCATGCTGTGGGACGATTACCAACGAACTGCTCTCCCGGTTAGGCATGCGGTTACCCATTGTTTCTGGTTAAAGAGCGGTAGGGAATTTTACAAAGATTCCGGTTCGGATTTCAACATGAATATACCTTTAAACAGGAATAGCCACCAACCACGATGAAATGGTTGATGGCTATTCCCGTTTGGTCGACACCAAGAGATTCTCTCAATCGGTTTAATCTGGTGTTTTCAAGATGTCCTTATGAGGAGTCGCCCTTGCGCTCCCCTTTTTTTTGTGGCATAATAGCAACGAATGAAGAAACCGTAAAAAGGAGGACACCATGCTGTATCACATTCTTGCCATCGGCGACGTGACCAGCGAGGACGGCCTGAAGCACCTGCGCCGCCATCTATCGCCGCTGAAGAAGCTGAAAAGCATTGATTTTACCGTGGTCAACGGGGAGAATATCTCCGGCACCGGCCTGACTCCCGCTCAGGCGGACGAGCTGTTTGCCGCCGGAGCCGACGTGATCACCCTGGGCAACCACACCTTTGGCCGGGTGCAGATCGCCGACTATCTGGAGGACAACCGCTACATCCTGCGGCCCGCCAACTTCTCCGGCCGGATGCCGGGTCGCGGCTGCGGCGTGTATGACTGCGGAAAGCTGCGCATCGCCGTCATGACGCTGATCGGCCGATGCGATCTGGACTGGAAGGCCGCCGACCCCTTTACCACGGCGGACAAGCTGCTGCGGGAGCTGAACGAGACGGAGAAGCCTACCTTTACCCTGCTGGACTTCCACGCCCAGGCCACCAGCGAGAAGCTGGCGCTGGGCTACTATCTGGATGGCCGCATCAGCGCCATGTGGGGCACCCATACCCACGTGCCCACCGCCGACGAGCGGGTGATGCCCAAGGGCACCGGCTACATCACCGATCTGGGCATGACCGGGGCCATCGAGTCGGTGCTGGGCATTCCGCCGGAGCAGTCCATCGAGTCGTTTCTGGGGGGACTGGCGGGGCGCTACCGCTTTGCCGACGGCCCCTGCAAAGCCCAGGGCTGCATTTTTACACTGGACAGCGATACCGGACTGTGCACCGCCGTGGAGCGTGTGGATATCCGGTGAACCGTAAAAGCAATCAATCGTAAAGGAGATCATCACCATGTCTGTTGAAAAAGTAAGAGCTTATCTGGAACCCTACGGCGTCACTGACCGTATTCGTGAATTTGACGTGTCCAGCGCCACGGTGGAGCTGGCCGCGCTGGCCGTTGGCGTGGAGGGCGCCCGCATTGCCAAGACCCTCAGCTTCAAGGTGGGGGAGGATCCCATCCTGATCGTGGCTGCCGGTGACGCCAAGGTGGACAACAGCAAATATAAGCACTTCTTCGGCGCCAAGGCCAAGATGCTGACCGCCGAGGAGGCGGTGGAGCGCATCGGCCACGCCGTGGGCGGCGTGTGCCCCTTTGCCCTGCCGGACGACGTCAAGACCTATCTGGACGTGTCCTTGAAGCGGTTCGAGACGGTGTTCCCCGCTGTGGGCAGCGCCGCCAGCGCCATCGAGCTGAACTGTGACGAGCTGGAGCGCTGCTGCGGCAAGAACTTCGTGAGCTGGGTGGACGTGTGCAAGGGCTGGCAGGCTGAGGAAGCGTAAATGGTACGCATTCTGCACGCGGCGGACTTCCATCTGGACAGCGCCTTCACCGGCCTGAATGAGCAGCAGGCCCGGCAGCGCCGTCAGGAGAGCCGCGATCTGACCCGCCGCATGGTGGAGTACGCCAATGATCACGGCGTACAGCTGATGCTGCTGGCGGGCGACCTGTTCGACAGCGACAGCATCTACGGCCAGACGGCGGAGGAGCTGGCCGCCGCGCTGGCAGAGTTCCGGGGCCATGTGGTCATCGCCCCCGGCAACCACGACTGCTACACCGCCGCATCGCCCTACGCCCGCACCCTGTGGCCGGACAACGTGCTTATTTTTACCGCGCCGGAGATGCTCTCCATGGGGCTGTCCTTTCCCCAGTACGGCTGCACCGTGTACGGCGCGGCCTTCACCGCGCCGGAGATGCCGGAGAGCGCGGAGCTGGCGGGCATCGCGGAGCAGGACGGGAACGTGGCCATCGGTATCCTGCACGGCGAGGCGGGGGTGAAGGACAGCCGCTACCGGCCGATTCCCCTGCAGCAGATCGCTCAGAGCGGGCTGGACTATCTGGCGCTGGGCCATGTCCACGCCTGTTCCGGCGTGCAGCTGGCGGGAAAGACCGCCTACGCCTACCCCGGCTGCCCCGAAGGACGGGGCTTCGACGAGCTGGGAGACAAGGGCTTTCTGGCGGGCGAGGTGGACAAGGGCAGCGTGAAGCTGCGGTTCGTGCCCTTTGCCAAGCGGCGCTATGAGATCGTGACGGTGGACGTGACGGGCCGTGAGCCGTTGGAGGCCGTCTGCGAGGCACTGCCCCAGCATACGGAAGCGGAGATCTACCGCGTGATCCTGACCGGCGAGCGGTCGGGCAGCGTGGATACCGCCGCCATCACCGACGAGCTGTCGCCCCGGTTCTACGCGCTGGAGGTGCGGGATCGCACCACCGTGTGCCGTGATATCTGGGACGGCTGCGGCGAGGACTCCCTGCGGGGGTTGTTCCTGCAAAAAATGCGGGAGAAATACGACGCCGCCGGTGAGAACGAGCGCCAGACCATCCAGCAGGCGGTGCGGTTTGCCCTGTCCGCCATGGAAAACCGGGATATGTAACGCCACTTTGACGGAGGAGAAGACCATGAAGAACATTCTCATGATTGGCACCGGCGGCACCATCGCCAGCGAGATGACGCCGGAGGGCCTGACTCCGGAGCTGAACAGCAAGCAGCTGCTGTCGTTCGTGCCCAAGATCGGCGAAATGTGCCATGTGGACTGCATTCAGGTCTATAGCCTGGACAGCACCAATCTGGAGCCCCGCCACTGGCTGGGGGTGGCCAACGCCATCCGGGAGAGCTATGACCGGTACGATGGCTTCGTCATCAGCCACGGCACCGACACCATGGCCTATACGGCGGCGGCACTCAGCTATCTGGTGCAGGGCAGCCCCAAGCCTATCGTGCTGACCGGGGCACAGAAGCCCATCTGGTTCGACGGTACCGACTCCAAGCGGAATCTCACCGACGCTTTCTTCTACGCCTGCCGGGGCTGCGGCGGCGTGCAGATCGTCTTTAACGGCAAGGTCATTCTGGGCACCCGTGCCCGCAAGACCTGCTCCAAGAGCTTTCAGGCCTTTTCCAGCGTCAATTACCCAGATCTGGCGGTGGTGCAGGACGACCATCTTTTGCAGTATATGTCCTGTCCGGTGGCGGAGAAGCCTGCGTTTTATGACAAGCTGGACGACAATGTGGGGCTGCTGAAGCTGATCCCCGGCACAAAGCCGGAGCTGGTGGAGTTCATGACCCAGCATTACGACGGGCTGATCATCGAGAGCTTCGGCGTGGGCGGCCTGCCGGAGTACGGCAACCTGTACGAGATACTTCGCGCCGCCGTGGAGCGGGGCAAGATCATCGTCATGACCACGCAGGTGCCCAACGAGGGCAGCGACCTGACGGTCTACCACGTGGGCGGACATCTGAAGCAGACGCTGCGGCTGTTGGAGGCCTACGACATGACCACGGAGGCGGCGGTGGCCAAGCTGATGTGGATCATGGGCCAGACCCACGATTTCGCGGAGGCGGAGAAGCTGTTCTATGCCCCGGTGGCACGGGATATTCTATACAGTAATGAATAAGAATAAATGAAAATTTGTGTAGGGGAGGGGCTCTGCCCCTCCCTTTGTTTGGCGCGACATTTTTATCTATATTAGGCGGGCGGGGTAGAACCCCGCCCCTACGAACAAGTGCATGGCAAGAAAAAAGCGTGCTCCTTCGGGAGCACGCCTTTTGCATAATCCTCCCATTTTTCACCCATACTACACGGGAAACGGAGGAGGATGCCTATGGTGGATTTTGAGACCCGGACAGCCCAGCTGGACGACCTGCTGGGCGTGGGGCGGAACTTTGACATGGTGAGCCGCAGCTTGCAGGTGGGCGGACGGAAGGCCCGGCTGTGGGTGGTGAACGGCTATGCCGAGGACATGCTGATCGAGCGGATGATCGGGCGGCTGCTGGCCATCGGCGATTTGAAGAAGGTGCCGGATCTGGCGTCCTTTCTGGCGGCTTACGTAACGGTGCCGGACGCGGCGGCGGAGACGGACGTACACAGCATGGTGGTGGGTGTCTTTGCGGGAAAGACGCTGCTGGTGATGGACGGCTACGACGGCGGCGTGCTGATGGATGCCAAGGAGTACCCCACCCGCAGCGTGGAGGAGCCGGACACCAGCAAGGTGCTGCGGGGCAGCCACGACGGCTTTGTGGAGAGCATCATGGCCAATGCCGCCCTGCTGCGGCGGCGTATCCGTGACCCGGCGCTGACGCTGGAGCGCCATCAGGTGGGCGGGCGGTCCCAGACCGACGTGGCGCTGGTTTATATGAAGGGCGAGGCCAACGAGCAGCACCTGCGGCAGCTGCGGCAGAAGCTGGACAGCATCGACGTGCGCTCCATCACCATGAGTCAGGAATCCATCGCGGAGTGTATCGTTCCCAAGCAGTGGTGGAACCCATTTCCGAAAATTCGTTATACTGAGCGGCCGGATGTGGCCACCGCCAGCGTCATGGAGGGCAGCATCCTGCTGATGATCGACAACACGCCGTCGGTGATGCTGCTGCCTACCACGCTGTTCAGCTTCGCCGAGGAGATCAACGACTACTACTTCCCGCCCCTCATTGGCACATATCTACGGATCGTGCGGCTGGTGGTGCTGTTTCTGACGGTGTTCATCACGCCGCTGTGGTATCTGCTGGTGAAAAACGGCGACGTGCTGCCGGGAGAGCTGGAGTTCCTGCTGATCGAGGACGAATATTTCGTGCCGCTGATCGTGCAGCTGCTGCTGGTGGAGTTCATCGTGGACATTCTGAAGCTGGCGTCCCTGAACACGCCGGACGCGCTCAGCAATTCCTTCAGCATGCTGGGCGCGCTGATTTTGGGCGATTTCGCCGTGCAGGCCCGGTGGCTGGTGCCGGAGGTGCTGGTGTATATGGCCTTTGTGGCGGTGGCGGGCTACGCTCAGCACAGCTATGAGATGGGCTACGCCTGTAAGCTGGTGCGCATGATCCTGCTGGTGCTGATCTGGCTGTGGGACGGCTGGGGCTTTGCCGCCGGTGTGGTGGGCACGGTGGTGCTGATCGCCTCCACCAAGCCGGTGGTGGGCAAGGGGTATCTCTATCCACTGATCCCGTTCAACGGCAAACGGCTGATGCGGATCTTGAGACGACGGCCGATTGATAAGGATAATACGTGAAAAAAGCTGGCGCAAAATCTTACGATTTTGCTGCCAAAAAGATGCGGCCGCTGTGCGCTACTGGTGCGGGGAAGGAGGTTTTGCGTCTATCGTGCGGCGGCATGTGGTCATGCCGCCCTACGAAAGCACCACCGGAAAATATCCGCAGGGCGGGTGACCACACCCCGCCGGCCAACAAACGCAATGGTTTCCGCAAACCGTTGTAGGGGGCGATGCCCACATCGCCCCGCGCAATCTACGGTAATGCCATCATTATACGGCGGGCGGGGCACCCCGAGGGTGCTCGTTTCGCTTTGCTCCACCGCGTTCACCCCGCCCCTACAACAACAAAACGAAACGCATACCGTGGCGCGAAATACCCCCCACAACAACGAAAAGAGACCGTCCGGGGAAAGGACGGCCTCTTTTCAAAAGGGGAGAGGGGAAATAGCGAAAGGATAGAATGGTATCAAAGTAAGGGCAGCTTCCGATCACGGCCCCAGAAGAACAGGGCCACTGTGCCGGGGCCGGTATGGCTGCCGATGGTGGTGCCTACATAGTTAATGTCCACCTTGCCGTTGAGCTTGGGGAACCTGGCTTCAATGAGGTCGGCCAGCGCTCTGGCGTCCTCGTAGCACTCGGACTGGGAGATGAAGCACTTGCCGTCATAGTCCAGCCCGTTATCGGCGTATTGCTCCATGCGGGTCAGCATTTCCTGAATGACCTTTTTCTTGGAGCGGATCTTGGCGCGAGGGATCAGGTGGCCCTGCTCGTCCATGTTCAGCAGCGGGCAGATGCCCAGCACGCCACCGATGAAGCCTGCCGCCTTGGACACGCGGCCGCCCTTGACGTAGAAGGTCAGGTCGGTGGAGAAGAACCAGTGGTTCATCCGCAGCTTGTTCTCCTCGATCCACTGGTGGAGGGTGTCGATATCCATGCCCTCGTCCCGCAGGTCAGCCAGCGTCTCCATAATGAGACCGTAGCCGGAGGACGCGCCCAGAGAGTCCACAATGTAGATCTTCCGGTCGGGGAACTGCTCGCGGGCGATCAGCGCGGCGCTGGAAGCGGAGTTATAGGAGCCGGACAGGCCGGAGGACAGGCAGACATGCAGAATGTCCTTACCGCTCTCCAGAATGGGGGTGAAAAAATCCAGATACTCGGAGATGTTCACCTGAGAGGTGCTGGTCTCCGCGCCATTGGCCATGGCCTGGTAGAAAATGGGAAAAGGAATGGACTGGCCCAGATCGTCGGGATAGGTCTCTCCGTTCAGGGTGAAGTGGAAGCAGACGTATTGAATATCACGGGCGGCAAAATGCTCGTGGGTCAGATCGGCTGTAGAGCAGCAGGTCAGTGCGTAAGACGCCATAGTGGTTTCCTCCGGTCTTGTTTTTTAGCGTTATGCCTATAGGACATAGCCTAGTATACAGGACGGCGGCGAAAAAGCCAACCTACCGCATGGGGAAGGGACTCTATCAATAAAATCACCGGAATAGAGACGGCTCTACTTCCAGTAGAGTGCTGTATTTTCAACGCTTGTGGGCGCTTCTATAGATACGCGCCCCCAGAAACACCAGCAGCAGCGAGGGGATGGCCAGCAGCCACAGCTGCCACAAATTTCGCGCAAGGAACGTCAGATACACCGTGGCGATGACGCTGAGCACCAGCGCCGCGATGATGAAGCGGTTGCCCCGGCCCTCCTGCCACACCGAGCGCAGCACCAGCAGCGTGATCAGGGAAACCGGCACGGCGTACACGAACACCTGCCACACCACCATGCCGCAGATCCACAGAATGATGAACACGAACAGCGCCAGCGTCCAGATGCCCAGGATCGCCACCAGCGTGATCATGTCCGTGGTGTAGGTGCTGCGGTCCGGTTTGCCGTAGATGACCGGCTCGATCTCGTTGTGGGGCTTCAGCAGATAGTCCACGTCCACGCCGAAGATCTCGGCGATCTGCATTAGTACGAACACGTCGGTGGTCACGTCGCCCCGCTCCCATTTGGAAATGGACTTGTCGGAGTAATTCAGTTTTTCGCCCAACTCCGCCTGCGTCATGCCAGCGGCCAGCCGCAGCTTGATGAGGTTGCTGGCGATGGTGGCCTTGCGTTCGTCCATAATTGCCTTCCTTCTGCCGAAAGTTCCTCCCCTTATTATCTCAAAAAACGGGGGAAATGTCAAGTAGAGGATTTGATGTGGAATTTTATCTGTTTACGTTTCCCAAAATATAATACTTGCACATTTGATAAAACTACGGTATAATAGTCAGGTATTTTACGACCAAGGGCGTATTGTGCCTATCACTTGAGAGGACTGAAAACAAATGAGTGCATCCAGAGAAAAGAAAAACCGCCAGGAGCTGGCCGCTCAGGGCCATGTAGATCCTCGCGTCGAACGGCAGCAGAAGGAAGCGGCCGAGCGCAAGAAAAATAAGCTGATCTACGGCGGCGTGGCCGTCCTGTTCGTGATCGTGGCCGCTGTGGTGCTGCTGTATAATTCCGGCATCTTCCAGCGCAGCGCCGTCGCGCTGACGGTGGACGGAAAGGACTTTACCGCCACTGAGGTGGATTACTTCTACCACGCCACCCTGAACAGCGTGGCCAGCTCCAACTACAGCAGCTACATGGGTATCGACACCAGCAAATCCATGAAGGATCAGACCATGAACGCCATGGCCAAGATGCTGCTGCAGATCGACGCCGAGGAGGATATCACCTGGGATCAGTATCTGAAGGATACCGCCAAGAGCAACCTGACCCGCATCTACCTGATGAGCGAAAAGGCCAAGGCCGAGGGCATGACCTTTGATGACCACATGCAGGAGGAGATGCAGTCCAATATCGACACCATCACCGCCTATGCCAAGCAGAACGGCATGACCTTCGCTTCCTATCTGAAGCGGGCGTATGGCTCCAACATGACGGAGAGCATCTTCAAGGAGCTGTGCGAGATGGACGCGCTGGCCACCCACTATCAGGAGCAGTATCTGGACAGCCTGACCTATACCGACGCTGAGCTGGAGGCCTGTTACGAGGCGGACAAGAACAGCTTCGACACGGCGGATTACGAGTATATCTCCTTCAAGGCCACCGCTGACAGCACCACGGACGCCGACGGCAACACTGTTGACCCCACCGATGAGGAGCAGGCCGCCGCCAAGAAGGCTGCCGAGGATGCCGCCGCTGATGCCGCCGAGCGTTACGCCGCCGGCGAGACGCTGGAGGACATTGCCGCCAGCTATGAGGATATCGCCAGCTACACCCATCAGGAAGAAGGCACCTATGCCGATACCGATATGATGAACTGGGTGTTTGATGCCAGCCGCACCGAGGGTGAGACCGGCACTGTCAATACCGACAGCAACATCTATTTCGTGCTGTTCCACAGCCGTGCCCGTCAGGACTATCAGGTGGTCAATGCCCGCCACATTCTCTTCGAGGCGGACACCTCTGCTCTGGACAGCACCTCCGAGACCTATGAGGCCGACGTGGCCAATATAAAGGAGAGCGCCCACAACGATGCCGAGAAGGCACTGAAGGAGTGGCAGGACGGCGGCGCTACCGCCGAGCTGTTCGCTCAGATGGCCGGTGAACTGTCCGGTGATGCCGGAAGCGCCTCCAACGGCGGCCTGTACGAGGGCATCAGCAAGACCACCAACTTCATTCCGGAGTTCCTGGACTGGTGCTTTGCCGATGGCCGCAAGGTGGGTGACGCCGGTGTGATCGACACCAGCTACGGCAGCCACGTGATGTATCTGGACAGCTTCGGCGATCCCTACTGGAAGGTGCAGGCCACCAATACGCTGAAGAACGATGCCTACACGGCGTGGCTGGCCGAGAACGGCACCACGGACGCCGTGACAGAGGGCTCCGGCATGCAGTACGTCGGTTATTAAGAGAATCACCAACAACCATTGCAAAGGATCGGCGCAGGCCGGTCCTTTGCCGCTTATACTACATGTAAAATGAGAAACGAAGAATTTTTGAGGACGGAAATGATTCTGGGGGGCGACGCGCTGGACAGGCTGCGCCGCAGCCACGTGGCGGTGTTCGGCCTTGGTGGAGTGGGCAGCTATGTGGTGGAGGCCCTGTGCCGGGCAGGCGTGGGTGAGCTGACGCTGATTGACGGCGACACCGTGTCCGTCACCAACATCAATCGCCAGCTCTACGCGCTGCACTCTACCGTGGGACAGTCTAAGGCGGAGGCTGCCGCCGCCCGATGCCGGGATATCTGCCCGGACACGGTGGTGCATCCCATCGTGGGCATCTACGACGCCGCCCACAGGGAGGAGTTCTTTGCCGCCCAATATGACTACATCGTGGACGCCATCGATCTGGTCAGCTGCAAGCTGGATCTGATCCAGCAGGCCAGAGAGCGCCGTATCCCGATTCTGACGGCGCTGGGCACCGGCAATAAATTGCGGCCGGAGCTGCTGACCATCACCGATATTGCCAAGACCTCCGGCTGTCCGCTGGCACGCGTCATGCGCAAGGAGCTGCGGGGACGGGGCATCCACCACCTGAAGGTGGCGTTCAGCCCCGAACAGCCGGGCCAGACCCAGCAGCTGGAAACGCCGCCGCCGGGACGGCGCAGTGTTCCGGCCAGCGTGTCGTGGGTGCCGCCGGTGGCGGGACTGCTGATGGCGGGCACGGTGGTGCAGGATCTTTTGAACGGAGGAGGGCTGATCCCATGATCTTACTGGGTTCTGTCGTCAACGGCGGGGCCGTCGTGGTGGGCGGCCTTGTCGGCATGTTTGTGGGGAAGCTGCTGCCGGAGCGGCTGCGGACTTCCGTGATGGCGGCGCTGTCGCTGATGACCATTGGCATCGCCGTGCCGGGGCTGCTGAAAAGCAACAACGCCCTGATCCCCATTATCTCCATGGTGGTGGGCACGCTGATCGGGGAGCTGCTGGATATCGACTCCGCTGTCAATAAGCTGGGAGAGAAACTGCAAAAGCGGTTCTCCGGCAGCCGCGTTACCGAGGGGTTCGTCACCGGATCGCTGGTGTTTGCCGTGGGTGCGCTGGCGGTGATGGGGCCGCTGGAGAGCGGGTTGCAGCACCAGCACAGCCTGCTGTTTTCCAAGTCGGTCATCGACGGCGTGGCGTCCATCGTGTTTGCTTCCACCATGGGACTGGGCGTGGCGCTGTCCGGCATAACGGTGTTCGTGGTGGAGGGCTCCATCGCCCTGCTGGCTTCGGTGGTGGCACCCTATCTGGGCGAGGCGGTGGTCAATGAGATCACTTTCGTGGGCTCGCTGCTGATCGTGGGCATCAGCCTGAACCTGCTGGGCGCGACCAAGCTGCGGATACTAAACATGGTTCCGGCGATCCTGCTGCCCATTCTGCTGTGCCGTTTTATGGGTTAAGACTTACGAAACAATTATTTACTTATAAAAAGGAGGGGCTTTTATGACCTACGGATTCATTGGAACGGGGAATATGGGCGGAGCGCTGGCCCGTGCCGCCGCCAAGGCGGTGGAGGTGCGCAGCAGCATCGTACTGGCCAACCGGACGCCGGAAAAGGCCGCCCGTCTGGCGGATGAGATCGGCGCGTCGGTGGCGGATAACCTGACCGTTGCCCGGGGGTGCGACTACATCCTGCTGGGTGTGAAGCCCCAGATGATGGCGGATATGCTGGCCGAGATCGCGCCGGCGCTGAAGGAACGCACCACGCCCTTTGTGCTGCTGAGCATGGCGGCGGGGCTGACCGTCCAGCGTATCCGGGAGATGGCGGGCGGCGACTATCCCGTCATCCGCATCATGCCCAACACCGCCGTGGCAGTGGGGGAGGGCGTCACCATGTACTGCTGCTCCGACAACGTGACGGAGGCCCAGCGGGAGGGCTTTGTCTCCCTGTTGCACTGCTCCGGCCTGCTGGAGGAGCTGGACGAGAAGTTGATGGACGTGGGAAGCGCCGTGGCAGGCTGCGGCGGTGCGTTTGCTTGCCTGTTTCTGGAGGGTCTGGCGGACGGCGCGGTGTATGCCGGTCTGCCCCGCGCCAAGGCGCAGCGCTACGCCGCCCAGATGCTGCTGGGCATAGCTAAGCTGGCGCTGGCCTCCGATGAACACACCGGGGCATTGAAGGACGCAGTGTGCTCTCCCGGCGGCACCACCATTGCGGGTGTTCGGGCATTGGAGGAGCGGGGCTTCCGGGCCGCCGCCATGAATGCCGTTATCGCCGCCTATGAACGGACGAAGGAGCTAGGATAATGCGGTTTTTCAAAAGCAAATAACCATTTAATAGTAAAAAATCACCCCGTACGGGGTGATTTTTTACTATGTGATTCTTATTTCCCGTACAGCTGGTAGATCAGCCAGTTCAGGAACCGGGCGGGGAGCACCTTCGTCAGAAATACGAAGAATTTATAGTCGATGCGGGTGGCATACAGGGGGTGATGACTGCCCTCCCGGCTGGCCACGGCGGCGATGTAGCGGCCCACCTTGGCGGGATCCATGCCGGTCTGCTCGTCGTGCTCCATCCGCTGGACGGAGCGGCCGATGCGGCCCTGATAGATATCGTCGCCGTCAATGATCTTATGCCGGGCGGCGGTGAAGCCGGTCTTGATATCGCCGGGCATCACGGCGCAGACGGTGACGCCGAAGGGCCGCAGCTCGTTGGCCAGCGCCATGGTATAGGCGTTGATGGCGGCCTTTCCGGCGCTGTAGTACGCCTGAAAGGGAATGGGCACGGGAGCGGCCACGCTGCTGATGTTGACGATGCGGCCGCGACCCTGCTGCCGCATGAGGGGGATCACGCAGCGGTTCATCCGCACCATGCCAAAAAACAGGGTGTCAAACAGCCGCTGAGCCTCCTGCGTGTCGGTGAACTCGATGGCGCCGGAGATGCCGAAGCCCGCGTTGTTCACCACCAGATCAAGGCGGCCCTCCACCGCCAGCACCTGCTCCACGGCGGCCTGAAGCGTTTCTTCCTTGGTGATATCCGCCACGATGTGGCGGATATCCGGCATGCCCTCGGCGCGGCGGCTCAGCTCGTAAACGGTATAGCCGCGCTCCTGCAAGGCCAGCGCTGTGGCCCGGCCGATACCGGAGGTACCTCCGGTGACGATGGCGACCTTCTTACTCATGGCGCTTCACCATCACGTCGGAAATGATGTCCATGGCCTCGTCCAGCAGCGCTTCCGTGTGGGAAGCCATATAGCTGGTGCGCAGCAGGGCTTCACCCTCCGGCGTGGCGGGAGGTAAGGTGGGGTTCACGTACACGCCGCGGTCGTAAATTTCCGCCGCCGCTTCCAGCGTCCAATAGGTTTCGTAGGTGTACAGGGGGATGATGGGGGTGGGCGCTTCCAGCGCACTCTCCCGAATCTTGACGCCCCGCTCTGTGAAGCCCTTGCGGGCGTACAGACTCAGGTCCCGCAGCCGCTCCGGCAGCTCCGGATGCGCCTCCAGATGCCGCAGCGCCGCCAGCGCCGTGGCGCAGTTGGCAGGCGGGATGGAGGCGGAGAAGATGAAGGGACGGGATGCGTGGCGCACGAACTCCGCCACCTCGGCAGAGGCCGCCATGTAGCCGCCCAGCGACGCCAGTGACTTGGAAAAGGTGCCCATGTAGACGTCCACCTGATCCTCAAGGCCGAAATAGCTGGCGGTGCCGCGACCACCCTCGCCCAGTACACCCAGACCGTGGGCGTCGTCCACCATGACGCGAGCGCCGTACTTCTTGGCCAGGGCGCAGATCTCCGGCAGCTTGGCAATATCGCCGCCCATGGAGAACACGCCGTCGGTGACGATCAGCACGCCGTTTTTGCCGTCGATCTTCTGCAGAATGCGCTCCAGCTCCGCCATATCGCTGTGGCGGTAGCGCAGCATCTTGCCGTAGCTCATCTGGCAGCCGGCGTAGATGCTGGCGTGGTTCTCCTTGTCGCAGATCACGTAGTCGTGGCGATCCACCAGCGCGGAGATGATGCCCACGTTGGACTGGAAGCCGGTGCCGAAGGTGACGACGCCGTCCTTCCGCAGGAATCTGGCCAGCTCCGCCTCCAGCTCCAGATGCAGCTCCAGCGTGCCGTTGAGGAACCGGGAACCGGAGCAGCCGGTGCCGTACTTCTCCAGCGCCTTCACGCCGGCCTCGATAATCTCGGGGTGGATGGTCAGGCCCAGATAGTTGTTGGAGCCCAGCATGATGCGACGCTTGCCCTCCATGATGACCTCGGTATCCTGACGGGACTGCAAAGCGTGGAAATAGGGGTACACGCCCTTTTCCTTCAGCTCGCTGGCCAGCGTCGGGGCATAGCATTTTTCAAAAATATCCATTGTGCCTCCTTGTGGCATGTAATAATTCGCATTATGTATGCTCTCATTATACTGATGGGCGGTTATTTTGTCAATTTGCTTTTTCCTTGACGCGCACGCTGACAAAAAATGCCATTTTTTTCATTGCCGCCGCTGCCTGTTTTTAACGGGCATATTGCGACGGCTTTCGCAAAAAATAACGCAGTCACCGGTGACAGATCTGGCGCGGCGCGGTTTGCGCCGTGCTGTGAAAGGGTGATCGATTTGTATGAGACGCGAAAAAAACGATGGCTATCCTTTCTGTTTTCCTGTCTGCTGGCGTTTTCCCTTATCACTCCCGCGTGGGCGGCGGAAGGAGAGCGCACATTGATCCCGTTGGGAAAAGCGGTGGGCATCAAGCTGTTCGCTGACGGCGCGCTGGTGGTGTCGCTGGAGGGCAGCGATACCCTGAAGGTGGGCGACCTTCTGTTGAAGGTCAACGACACCCGCGTGCAGTCCACGGAGCAGCTGCAGGCGCTGCTGCAAAAAAACGGCAGCATGCCGGTATCCATGCAGGTGCGGCGGGGAGAGCGGCTCGTGACCTTTACCGACACGCCCCAGTGCGGAAGTGACGGCGTTTACCGTCTGGGCGCGTGGATCCGGGACAGCATGGCGGGCATCGGCACGCTGACCTATTACGACCCTCAGACCGCCAGCTACGGCGCGCTGGGCCACGGCATCACGGACATGGATACGGCGCAGCTGATGAGTCTCAGCAGCGGCTCCATCATGGAAACCACGGTCAAGGCGGTGAAAAAGGGCCTGAAGGGCGAGCCGGGCGAGCTGCGGGGTGATTTCACCGTGCAGCGTGACGTGGGCACCCTGACGGCCAACACCAACGGCGGCATCTTCGGCAAGATGGCGGACGCCGGGTTCATTGACGAGACCCAGGCCATCCCTGTGGCGGCGGCCTGGGAGGTCAGATGCGGCCCGGCCACCATACTGGCCACCGTCAACGGCAGCGACACGAGGGAGTATCAGGTGGAGATCCTGCGGCTGTACGGCAGCGACCACGATACCCGGAACCTGATGCTGAAGGTGACGGATCCCCAGCTGCTGGCCGCCACCGGCGGTATCGTGCAGGGCATGAGCGGCAGTCCCATTCTGCAAAACGGCAAATTCGTGGGGGCTGTGACCCATGTGCTCATTGACGATCCGGCGCGGGGCTATGGTATTTTTATGGAAAATATGCTGAAAATGGCAGGGTGACAGGAGGAATGTGACATGCGGTCTTTGCTGATCCGCGACACCACCCGTCAGGAGCGGGAGGAGATCGTTCGCCGTGCGCTGAGCGCCTGCGGCGGAAGCTGCGATGGCTGCAATGGCTGCGGCAACTCCGGCGGCGGCCGGATAGAGACCATCTATCAGCCCTATATCGACGGTGAGAAGGAGCTCTCCCAGATCAACGAGGAGTACTCCGCCAGCCGTGGGCTGATTCGGTGATATAGTATGGCGCGGCAAATGCCGCGCCATACTATATATAAAATGGATTACATGCGTCAAAAATAGAGAGAAGCAGCCTTGCGGCTGCTTCTCAATTGCATAGGGCCAAGTTATAACCTGCACCGTTTCCAAGCAGGTGGGTTGTCTCCAGCTTGCTTTACTGCTTCCATCTTCCAACCGCAGACGGCAGTCGGGAGGCCTGCAAACCACATGCTGATCCGACATCCCCTATAACAAGATGTGAGGATAAAAAAGACCCGTATACATCATGTGTGGGGCGAAAACACCACTGCGGCGCTTTCACCTTGGGCATAGTATACCACAGCGGGAGGAAAAAGAAAAGAGAAATTTGCTATTATTTTCAGGAATCTTCTTCCTCGTCCGCCATCAGCTGCTCCATGAACAGGTCATAGACACGGTCCAGCTCCTCGTCGCTGTCCAGCGTGGACAGCTGCTCCTCGCCGTCTACCATGATGGACTTGAGGATCACAAGGCCCAGATCCTCCTCGTCGGCCTCGTCCTCCTCCACAGCGGGGAAGGAGGCCATATAGGTCTGTCCGTCTACCTCCAGCGCGTCGATATACTCCAATTCAAATTCGTTGCCGTCCTCATCCGTCAGGGTGATGAAATTCGGGCCGAAATCTTCGCTCATATCCGTTGCCTCCTTGTTGATCGGCGGTAGCCAATAAGATAACCCTTATTGTACCCTATCTTTCGCCGGAATGCAAGATGCGCCGGTGTGACTTTTTTCGCGCCACAGGGAGAAAAAGTGGGGAGAAACCGGAAAAATGGCAACTATCCGGGCGGATTTTGACAGGAATTTGCCGAAACACGGGGTTTTTAACATTTGACAGATGTGGTACAATACTAGAATAGCATAATAATGGGCAAGTATGTATACCGGTGAGGGCGCGCCGCGCCACCGGCCGATACATCCAATACAACAAGGAAAAGGAGGTGCCCTGTTATGAGCGAAAACAAGAAGCGCCGCGGCCTGTTTGGCCGGCCACAGCAGAGCGCCGGTCAACGAGCGGAGGAACCGCGTCAGGAGCAGCAGCACGCGCCGCGCCCCAAGAAGAAGGGCCGGGCAGGGAAGATCATCGGCACCATCGTGCTGGTGATGGTGCTGACCGCCGTTATTTTTACCGGAATATTCCTGACATGGATCAACACGTCCCTGAAGGGCAAGACGGAGGTCTATCTGGACGAGCTGGAGACCAAGGTGTCTACCGAGCTGTACTATCAGGACGCCAAGACCGACGAGTGGGTCATGTACCAGACCCTGTACAGCGAGGGCGAGAACCGCATCTGGATCGATCTGGAGAATATCCCCGATTATATGAAGGATGCCGCCATCGCCATCGAGGACAAGCGCTTTGAAAAGCACAACGGCGTGGACTTCCGAGGTACAGTGCGCGCCATCCTCAGTACCCTGACGGGTCGGGGCGTGCAGGGCGGCTCCACCATCACCCAGCAGCTCATCAAGAACGTGACCGGCGACAACCAGAGTACCGTCAAGCGTAAGGTGACGGAGATCTACCGTGCGTTGGAGCTGGAAAAGCGCTACAGCAAGGATCAGATCCTGGAATCCTATCTGAACCGCATCTGCCTGGGACAGTCTTGCTACGGCGTAGAGGCAGCGGCCCGTACCTACTTCGGCAAGAGCGCCAGTGAGCTGACGCTGGCCCAGAGTGCCAGTCTGATCGGCATTACCAACAATCCCAGTCAATTCGGCCCCTTTGAGGGCGAGTGGAGCCGGGAGCAGAACCGCAAGCGCGAGATCCTGATCCTGGACGCCATGCTGGAGCAGGGCAAGATCACCCAGGCGGAGTATGATGCCGCCAAGGCGGAGGAGGTCATCTTTACCAACGGCTGGAGCAACACCGGCAACTACTACGGCGACGAGGTGGTGGATACCTCGGCATTGCTGGAGGAGGAGACCGAGCCGGTGGTGGCTCAGTACACGTCCCGCAACTCTTATTTCACCGACGCGCTGATCGAGGATGTGATCCAGGCGCTGATGGATGAGTTCGGCTATGACTACGACACCGCCCAGAACGCTCTGTTCAACAAGGGCTATAAGATCTACACCACCCAGAACTACGAGTATCAGAAGATCGCCGAGAGCGTGTTCACCGATCTCAGCAATACCCCCTATACCCGCACCAACAGCAAGGGTGAGACTGAGCAGCTGCAAGGCGCCATCACCATTATCGATCCCTATACCGGCTATATAGTGGCCATGGTGGGCGGCACCGGCCAAAAGACCGCTGACCGCGGCTGGAACTGGGCCACCTCCGTGCGGCCCTGCGGCTCCGCCGCCAAGCCCATCAGCACCTACGCGCCCGCTCTGGATCAGGGCATCATCACCGGCGCGTCCACCATCGACGACTATCCGGTGCTGGAGCTGAACGACAGCGCCTATCCCAAGAACGACAACGGACGGTTCCAGGGTCTGGTGACGCTGCGCCGCGCGCTGGTGCAGTCCCTGAACACCTGCGCCGTGCGGGTGAACATGATGCTGGGCACGTGGGAGTCCTATGACTTCATGACCAGCCGTCTGGGCTTCACCACGCTGACGCAGGCCGACAGCGAGCAGGTGGGCGCTATGGCGCTGGGCGGTTACGCCCGCGGCGTCACCACCGAGGAGATGGCGGCGGCCTACGGCGCTTTTGTCAACGAGGGCATCTATACCCGTCCCCGTACCTTCACCCGTGTGGAGGACAGCAACGGCAACGTGATTTTGGAGAATGAGATCCAGTCCAACGTGGCCATGAAGGCCAGCACCGCCGCGCTGATGAACAGCATCCTCCACGACGTGGTCAACGGCGGCACCGGCAGCAGCGCCAACTTCAGCGGCATGACGCTGGCCGGTAAGACCGGTACCACCAACGACCTGCGGGATCGCTACTTCGTGGGCTACAGCCCCTACTATGTGGGCGCCTGCTGGGTGGGCTACGAGAGCAACAGCCGGGTATCCTCCGGCGGCGTCAACCCGGCGGCCATTCTGTGGAACAAGGTCATGTCCCAGATCCACGCGGGACTGGAGAACAAGAACTTCTTCTCCAGCAGCGATCTGGTGCAGGTGACGGTCTGCGCCGACAGCGGCATGCTGGCCAGCAACCTGTGCGAGCAGGATCCTCGCGGCAGCCGTGTCCGCTACGAGTGGGTGGCGGTGGACAATCAGCCCACCGAGCTGTGCACCATGCATGATGGCAGCAGTATGCTGAACTACTACCGCGACTACTTCGCCAACTTCCCCGACATCATCGCCGAGGACAGCGAGTATGTCCACTGGGGCAACGCCATCGGCGGGGACGAGAACTCCACACCTCCCGGTTGGGGCGATGACGACACGTCCGATGACCCGAATGCCGATGACAGCACCGGCGACGGAACAGACGACGGCACCGGCGGCAACGGGGATTTTGTGCCCGGCCACGGCACCGACGGCTGGTAAGAGAAACCAATGACACGATACCCGGCCGGAAGCTCCGGCCGGGTATCCCAACCATGAGGGGAGGGAGTGCGGATGCGTGCGCCGCAGATCAGCTGCAGCTTTTCCGGGCATCGGCCGGAGAAGCTGCCGTGGGGCGACAACGAACGGGACGAGCGGTGTCTGGCGCTGAAGGACGCCATCCGCCAGATGGTGGAAAAGGCCTATGCCGACGGCTACCGCCATTTCATCTGCGGCATGGCCCGTGGCTGCGACACCTACTTCTGCGAGGAGGTGCTGCAGCTGCGCCGCCGGGTGCAGGATATCACGCTGGAGGCCGCCATTCCCTGCCTGAGCCAGAGCGACGGCTGGACGGCGGCACAGCAGGAGCGGTATCGGGATCTGCTGGAGCTGTGCAACTACCGCACGGTGGTGCAGGAGAAGTACGACCCCGGCTGCATGCACCGGCGCAACCGCTACATGGTGGATCACAGCAGTCTGCTGCTGGCCGTCCATGACGGAAGTCCCGGCGGCACCCGCTATACCATTGAATACGCGCTGCGGCGCAGGAAGGACGTGCTGATCCTGCCGGTGCCGGAGCGGTGAGAAAGGAGAACGGATCATGACTTATACGTTTACGCCTCGCGGCGTTTGCTCCCGCCGCATGACGGTGGAGCTGGAGGACGGCGTCATCAAGGACGTGAAGGTGGAGGGTGGATGCAGCGGCAATTTGCAGGGCATCTCCCGGCTGGTGGTGGGCATGAAGGCCACCGACGCCATTGAGCGGATGCAGGGCATCTCCTGCGGCGGAAAGCCTACCTCCTGTCCCGACCAGCTGGCCAAGGCATTGACCGAGGCGCTGAAAAAGGCGGAATAAATAAAAGCGGAATGACAAAGGTCATTCCGCTTTTTTAATATTGAATTGATCCCACGGGAATTCACACGGCGGGGGACAGGTCACGTCCACCGCTTCGCCGGTGACGGGGTGGGTGAAAGCCAGACGGTACGACCACAGGGCGGCGGAGCAGTCCGCCTTGCTGCCGTAGCGGATATCGCCCAGCAGGGGAAGTCCCCGGTGGGAGAACTGCACCCGGATCTGATGGGTGCGGCCTGTGTGGAGCCGGACTTTTACCAGCGTCAGGGCGTCGGTCTTGTCCAGCACGGTATAATCCAGCGTGGCTTCCCGTACGCCCTTGCGCATTCGCTGCACCACGTAGCTCTTGTTGTGGGCGGCGTCCCGGAACAGGAGGTCGGTCAGGGTGTCGCTGTCCTTTTCCGGATGGCCCCGCAGCACCGCCAGATACTCCTTGGTGATCTGGTGGGCCGCCACGGCGGCGGTCAGCTTGCCGGTGATCTCCTTCCGGCGGGAGAATACCATTACCCCGCCGGTAACGCGATCCAGCCGGTGTACGGTGGCGATGTAGTCCTTTTCCCCCAGCGCCCGGTAATGCTCCCGCAGCAGGGCGGGCATGCAGGCGGCCTTGGGATCGTCCTCCGACAGCACCCCCACCGGCTTGACGGCCACCACAAGGTATTTATCCTGATAGAGTATGTTCATAGGCATCAGAACCGGCGGCCCCGGTAGCTGCGGTGCCGTCTCCGCCGGCCACGGCCGCTGCCGTAACGGCGGCGGCGCATGACGGTCTTGCCGAATAGCAGCACCAGCACAACCAGAATGACCAGCACCACCACCAGCACCTTCACAATGGTGCGGGAGAAGAATTCCTTCAGGGCGTGCTTGACGATCAGGAAGCGGCTGGCGTTTACATCCGCCACCGCCAGCAGCGGCACGGTGGCGTAGTCCACATCGCCGTAGCTGAGGGTGATGGTGCCCAGCTGCTGTCCTGCGCTGACCGGTGCGTCTACCACATCGGCGTCCAGCGTGACGGTGCGCACCAGATCCTCCGGCTCCAGATCGTCGGGCAGCACCGCCTCGGCGGTGTAGGCCGGGTGGACAGCCACCTGCGCGGTCTCCTTGCTGAGCGCCACCGGCACCTCCTGGATCATCTCGTCCTCGGTCAGCACGGTCTTGGTGGTGAAGTTGTCAAAGCCCCAGTCAAACAGGCGGGCGGTCTCGGTAAAGCTGCCCACCTTATAGCTGCCGTCGCTGTCGGTCATCAGCCGGGCGCCCAGCACCACGGAGATCAGCTGGCGGTCAGTCCGGACGGCGGAGGATACCAGACAGTAGCCCGCCGCGTCGGTAGAGCCGGTCTTGATGCCCTGTGCGCCGCTGTAGAGATACCCGGTAGCCCGCCAGTTGGAGATCAGATAGTTGGTGCTGTGAAGCTCGCGGGCTTCGCTCTTGTTGGTGGCGGGCACGTCGTAGGCTTTGGTGTTGACGATGGTCATGAACTCGTCGTACTTCATGGCCTCGCGGGTGAACAGATAGATATCCCACGCGGTGGTGTAATGCTCGTTATCCGGCAGGCCGGAGGTGTTGACGAAATGGGTGTTTTCGCAGCCCAGCTCCTGTGCCCGCTGGTTCATCAGCGCCACAAAGGCGGTGACGCTGCCGCTGACGGCCTCGGCCAGAATGTTGCTCACCTCGTTGGCGGACACCACCAGCAGGCAGTACAGCAGCTGCTCCACCGTCAGCGTTTCACCGGCCACAATGTCGGCGGTGCTGGCGTCGTCCGGCAGGCCCGCCACGCTGTTGGCGCTGGCGGTGATGGAGTCGCTGAGCCGCAGCTCGCCCCGGTCGATGGCTTCGAACACCAGCAGCGCCGTCATCACCTTGGTGATGCTGGCGGGGTACTGCTTGGTGTGGGCGTCCTGATCCAGCAGCACGGTGCCGGTGGCGCCATCCACCAGCAGGGCGGCCTTGGCGTCCAGCTGGATATCCTCCACGGCGTAGGCGGTAACGGGCCAGAGCTGCGTCAGCAGCAGGGCCAGCAGCAGAAAAACGGTGCAAAAACGGCGGAATTTCATAATGACTTTTTCTCCATATGTGCTATAATAGGGTGGGCATCGTATGTCGGGACGCGGAACGGTGAGCGATCCGCGAGCAGTATCTAACTTATTATTATAAACGACATGTTTCCTCCCGTCAACGGGGAGGGAGATACCAATTGTAAACATTTTTTCAGGAGGTGGCGCCATGAAAATATTAGTGGTGGACGACGAGAAGCTGTTGGTAAAGGGCATCACGTTCAATCTGGAGAACGAGGGCTATGAGGTCACCGCCGCCTATGATGGCGAAGCCGCCGTGGAGCTGGCGAAGAAGGAGAGCTTCGACCTGATCATTCTGGATCTGATGATGCCAGTGCTGTCGGGCACCGAGGCGTGCATGAAGATCCGGGAGTTTTCCGACGTGCCCATCATCATGCTGACCGCCCGCAGCGAGGATGCGGACAAGCTGATGGGCTTTGCCTGCGGGGCGGACGACTATGTGACGAAGCCCTTTAACATTCTGGAGCTGAAGGCCCGTATCCGGGCGCTGCTGAAGCGCAGCGCGGGACGCTCCGACGCGGTGCGTACCCTGCTGACGGTGGGCGACCTGAGTCTGGACACCCAGCAGCGCGTGGCCATCCGGGACGGCAAGACCATCGACCTGACCGCCAAGGAATATGACCTGCTGGAGTTACTGATGAAGAATCCCCGGCGGGTCTACAGCCGGGAGAGCCTGATGGATCTGGTGTGGGGCTATTCCTACGCCGGAGATTACCGCACGGTGGACGTGCATGTGCGCCGCCTGCGGGAGAAGCTGGAGCGTGTGCCGGCAGAGCCGGCCTATATCATGACCAAGTGGGGAGTGGGTTACTATTTTCAGGGGGAAAACCAGCCTACAGTTTAAGTTTGGCGTCAGCTATATTCTGGTGATCGCTGCGGTGCTGGTGCTGCTGAACACCTATCCGCTGCTGCAATCCCAGACCATGGTGTTCCAGTCCAAGGAGACATCCATGAAAAGCTCCGTGAAGCTGATCGAGGCATCGCTGAGCGGTCTGAAGCAGCTGGACGAGGAAAACGTGTCCAAGGCGCTGACCTCCATGCGGGAGACGGGTGTGTCCCGCATTCTGGTGACGGACACGGCGGGCCGCATCCTGTACGACACCCGCGAGGAGAACGGCGCGGTGGGGCTGTACGCCTTTTACACCGAGATCGTGCAGGCGCTGGAGGGCTACGATGCCTTCTACTGCAACTATGACTCCACCGCGTTCCTCAGCCGCATGGCCTCGCCGGTGGTGTATCACAACCAGATCGTGGGCGCGGTGTATACGTATGAGTACGACACCAAGCAGGCGGATATTCTCAAAAGCTTCCAGTCCAACCTGATGAAGATCTCCATTCTCATCGCGCTGGCGGTGCTGGGTCTTTCCGTGCTGCTGAGCCGGATCCTGACGGCCCAGATCACCGATCTGCTGTCCGCCATCCGCAAGGTGCGGGAGGGCGCCTACAGCCACCGCGCCGCTGTGAAGGGCAGCGACGAGATCGGCCAGATCGCGGCGGAGTTCAACAGCCTGACCGACCGCCTGCAGACCACCGAGGATGCCCGGCGGCGGTTCGTGTCCGACGCCAGCCACGAGCTGAAAACGCCGCTGGCGGGCATCCGGCTGCTGACGGACTCCATCTTGCAGACCGGGGATATGGACGCGGACACCACCCGCGAATTCGTGGGCGACATCGGCCGCGAGGCCGAGCGGCTGACCCGCATCACAGAAAACCTGCTGCGGCTGACCCGGCTGGACAGCGGCGCTGTGCCGCCGGTGACGCCGGTGCCGGTAGCGCCGGTGCTGGAGCGGGTGGCCCGGATGCTGGCGGTGCTGGCGCGGGAGAAGAACGTCACGCTGTCCTACGAGGCGGAGCCTCAGGCGGTGGCGCTGGCCACGGAGGACGACGTGCATCAGATCCTCTATAACCTGATGGACAATGGCATCAAATACTCCGGCACCGACGGCTTCGTCCACGCTGCCGCCGCAACAGACGGTGACTGGGTGGTGCTGACGGTGGAGGACAACGGCATCGGCATTCCGGAGGACGACCTGCCCCATATTTTCGAGCGGTTCTACCGGGTGGACAAGATGCGCTCCCGTGCCATCGGCGGTACGGGACTGGGGTTGTCCATCGTGAAGGACACGGTGGAGAACCGGGGCGGCAGCATCACCGCCGCGGCCCGTCAGGGCGGCGGCACGGTGTTCACGGTGCGCCTGCCCCGCGCAGCAAAGGAAGGCGGTGACGGCCAATGAGACGGGGGATCACGCGCCTTGCGGCGCTGATGCTGGCGCTGTGCCTGCTGGCAGGCTGCGGCGCGGCGCAGAGCGGCGAGGGAGACGGCCTGCGGCTGTACTATCCCGTGCCGCTGGAGGAGCATCCCGGCGGCGACGCCATCAGCAGCGTCACCGTCGATTGGGACACGCTGCCCCAGGAGGACAGGGCGGCACAGGCGGAAGCCGTGCTGGCGCTGCTGATGGGCGGCTGTCAGGAGGAGCGCTTCCAGAGCCCTGTTCCGTCAGGCACATCGCTGCGTTCCGTGGAGGTAAAGGGCGGTACCGCGTGGGTGGATTTCTCCGGCAGCTACAGCCAGCTCAGCGGCATGGCGCTGACCATCGCCGACTACTGCGTGGCGCTGTCGCTGACCCAGCTGGAGGGCGTATATGCCGTGCGTATCACCGTCAACGGGCAGGAGCTGGCCTATCGGGACAGCAACCTGTTTCTGGCCAGTGACGTGCTGCTGACCTCTATGGACGACGTGGTGCGGATGCTGACGGCCCAGCTGTATTTCCCCGACGCCGACGGCACGCTGACGCCGGAGGAGCGGCTGCTGCCCCAGTACGAGGGACAGTCCACGGCGGACGTGGTGATCGCGGCGCTGATGGATGGCCCCACGGAGGATGGCCTGCAGGCCCTGATCCCAGAGGGGGTCACAGGCATCACCGCCCGCGTGGAGGACGGCGTGTGTCAGCTGAACCTCCCGTCGGAGGAGCTGGACGCGGTGGACGCCGACACGGTGGAGCAGATGCTGCGTGGCATCGTCACGTCCTTGCGGTCGCTGGAGGGGATCACCGCCGTGCAGGTGTACCGAGACGGCACGTATGTGGATGTGTATGAATGAGTAAAAAAGGCTCTGGCCAACGGCCAGAGCCTTTTTTAATGTCAAGCGCTTTTGTGGACGTGCGTAGGGCGGCCTGCCCTCAGGCCGCCGCTTGGACGTGCGGAAATCCGCAATACCCTCAAAAAACCACCTTGTCCAGCTCCATGGTGGCGTAGCCATTAAGGGTCATGTCACCCCGGACGCCAGCCATGTACTCGTAATACCCCTGCGCGCCGATCATGGCGCCGTTGTCACCGCACCATTTCAGCGGGGGGAGATACAGCTTCACGCCACGCTTTTCGCACAGCCTTTGCAGGTCGGCGCGGATGATGGAGTTGGCGGCCACGCCGCCCGCTGCCACCAGCACCTTGCGGCCCGTCTGCTCCAGCGCCAGCGCCGCGCGCTCCGTCAACTCGTCGCTGACGGCCTGGGTGAAGTCCCGGGCCAGGGCGGGCTCGTCCAGCGGCTCACCCTTCTGCTGGGCGTTGTGGGCCAGATTCACCACGGCGGTTTTCAGCCCGGAAAAGCTCATGTCCAGCGGCGCACCGTCCACATGGGCACGGGGCAGGGCGTACACGCCGCCCGCCGACTGTTGAGCCAGCTGATCCATGGGCTTGCCGCCGGGGTAGGGGAGACCCAGCACACGGGCGGCCTTGTCGAAGCACTCGCCTGCCGCATCGTCACGGGTAGCGCCCAGAACCTGCATGTCGGTGTAGTCCGCCACATCCACGATCAGCGTATTGCCGCCGGAGATGGCCAGCGCCAGAAACGGCGGCTCCAGTTCCGGAAAGGCCAGATAGTTGGCGGCGATGTGACCCCGCACATGGTGCACCGGGATCAGCGGAACGCCCAGCGCCCACGCGGCGGATTTGGCGAAGCTGACGCCCACCAGCACCGCACCGATCAGGCCCGGCGCGTAGGTGACGGCCACCGCGTCAATATCCCGCTTTGTCAGTCCCGCGTCGCGCAGCGCCTGATCCGTCAGTCCGGCGATGGCCTCTACATGCTTGCGGGACGCGATCTCCGGCACCACGCCGCCGTACAGGGCGTGCATGTCCGCCTGGGAGAGAATGGCGTCGGCCAGTAGATGGCGGCCATCCCGCACCACCGCCACGGCGGTCTCGTCGCAGGAGGATTCAAAAGCCAGTATGTTCATGCGTTCCCCTCCTCAAAGTCCCGCGTCAGAATGAGGGCGTCCTCCTTCGGCAGGTCGTAGTAGTTGCGCCGCCGTCCCCGCTCCGTAAAGCCGAAGGACTCATAAAGGGCGATGGCGGCGGTGTTGCTGGGCCGCACCTCCAGCGTCAGGAACGCCAGATGCCGGCCCGCCGCAAAATCGCAGAACACCTTCAAAAGCTTGGCGGCGATGCCCTGACGGCGGTATTCCGGGAACACCGCCACGTTGGTGATGTAGCCCTCGTCCGCTGCCACCAGCAGCCCCGCGTAGCCCACCACCTTTCCCGTGGCGGCATTCAGCGCCGTCAGGAAGGCGGCGCACTGGTTCTCTAGCTCCTCGGCCAGCATGTTCCGCGACCACGGGCGGGAGAAGCACACCCGCTCCAGCGCCGCGATCTCGTCCAGATGATCGGCGTTCATGGGCACGATCGATATGTGTATTTTTTCCATAGTTTTTCCTTATCCTTTTGCTTCCAGCCAGTTTTTACCGCTGTGAGCCTCGGCAATCAGAGGGACGGACAACGCCGCCACTTGCTCCATCTCCTGTCGCAGCAGCGTTTCCACGGTTTCCCGCTCCGCTTCCGGACACTCCACGATCAGCTCGTCGTGTACCTGCATGATGAGTTTGGCCTGCAAATTTTCACGCCGCAGGCGGTCATAGACCCGGATCATGGCCAGCTTCATCACGTCCGCTGCCGTGCCCTGAATGGGCATGTTCAGCGCCACCCGCTCGCCAAAGGAGCGCTGGATAAAGTTGGACGACTTGATTTCCGGCAGCGCCCGGCGGCGGTGGTACAGCGTCTCCACATAGCCCTGCTCCTTGGCCAGCGCCACGATATCGGTCATGTACTGCTTCACGCCGGGGTAGGTGGCGAAGTAGCGCTCCATGTAGTCCTTGGCTTCCGCCACCGTCACGTGGATATCCTGACTGAGGGAGAAGGCGGACATGCCGTACACGATGCCGAAGTTCACAGCCTTGGCCCGGGAACGCATCTCGTGGGTCACCTCCGCTTCCGGCACGTGGAACACCTTGGCTGCCGTGACGGTGTGGAAGTCCGCACCGGACAGGAAGGCCTGCTGCATGGCTTCGTCGCCCGCCATGTGGGCCAGCAGCCGCAGCTCGATCTGGGAGTAGTCCGCGTCCACCAGCACATTGCCATCCTCCGCCACGAACAGGCGGCGAATTTCGCTGCCCAGTTGGGTGCGGGTGGGGATGTTCTGCAGATTCGGCTCCGTGGAGCTGAGACGGCCTGTGGCTGTGGCGGTCATCTGGAACCGGGTGCGCACCCGGCTGTCTGGCGACACCGCCCGCAGCAGACCGTCGGCGTAGGTGGATTTCAGCTTCGTATACTGCCGGTACTCCAGCACGCTGCTGACGATGGGCGCTTCGTACCGCAGCTTCTCCAGCACCTCGGCGTTGGTGGACCAGCCGGTTTTCGTTTTCTTGCCGTGGGGCAGCTGCAATTTGTCAAAGAGGATGATCCCCAGCTGTCTGGGGGAGTTGATGTTGAACTTCTCGCCCGCCATGTCGTAAATGGACTGCTCCAGCTTCACGATACGCTCATGCAGGTCGATGCCGAACTGAGCCAGCGCGCATTCGTCGATGCGGAAGCCCGCCAGCTCCATCTCCGCCAGCACCCGGCACAGGGGCAGCTCCATCTCGTGGAGCAGCGCCGTCAGGTTCAGCTCCTCCAGCTTGCCGGGCAAAATCTCATACAGGGCGGAAACGGCGCTGGTATAGCTGCACAGGGCGGCTTCCTCCGTGGCGGCGTCGCTGAGTGGGGCGAAGGCGTCCCTGGCCAGGTGGGCCGGGGCGGGCAGCTCCGCGCCGCAGTAGGCCACAAACAGCCGCTGGAGGTCGTATCCTCCGGCGGTGGCGTCCAGCAGGTAGGCAGCCAGCGCTGTGTCGAAGATAAAGCCCTCGGCAGGCAGGCCGCGCTCCAGCAGGGCGTAGGTCATGTCCTTTACGTTGTGGGCCACCTTGGGGATATCGGCGGAGAACAGGCCGCGCAGCAAAGCGTCCCAGTCGCCGTCGAACCGGTCAGTCCGCAGGATGACCGTCAGGCCGTGGTGGTCGTCGATCTCACATTCCACCGCCAGCGCCCGAAGATCGTCCAGTCCGTATACTGTCACGTGGGGCACGCTGCGCCACTGGGCAAGGAGCCGCGCCGCGTCGTCATCGGTCTGGGGCACCTCGATCATGACGGAATAGTCCTCGTCATGGACAGGGGCGGCCGGTTCCGGTGTGGGAGCGGCAGGGGTCAGGTCGTATTTCTTGATAAGCTTGGTGAACTCCAGCTTCATGAACAGGTCGTACAGCTCCGGCCGGTAGGGTTGGCGCAGGGCGTCCTCCGGGTCGAACTCCAGCGGCGCGTCGGTGACGATGGTGGCCAGCCAGTAGCTGCGGCGTGCGGATTCCTCGCCCTCCGCCAGCTTCCGCAGAGCGGCGGGCTTGGCCTCCACGTCCGGCATGGCGGCGTACAGCGCGTCGATGCTGCCGTAGTGCTGCACCAGCGCCGTGGCGGTCTTTTCGCCGATGCCCGGCACGCCGGGAATGTTGTCGCTGCTGTCGCCCATCAGGGCCTTCAGGTCGATCATATGGATGGGGTCGAAGCCGTACTGCTCCCGGAACAGGGCGGGGGTCATGTCGGTGGTGGAGGTCTGGCCCATGCGGGAGGTCACCAGCTTCACGCGGGTACGGTCGGTGATGAGCTGCAGGCTGTCCCGGTCGCCGGTGACGATGACGCACTCCCAGCCCCGCTTTTCGCAGCGGCGGGAGATGGTGCCCAGCAGGTCGTCGGCCTCGTAGCCCACCATTTCGTAGCAGGGGATGGACATGGCGCACAGCACCTGCTTCATCACCGGCATCTGCTGGGCAAGCTCCTCGGGCATGCCCTTGCGAGTGGCCTTGTAATTGGCGTCGGCCTCGTGGCGGAAGGTGGGCTCCTTCCGGTCAAAGGCCACGCACAGCGCCTCCGGCTGTTCCTCGTCCACGAAGCGCTGGAGCATGTTCAGAAAGCCGAAAATGGCGTTGGTATACAGCCCGTCCCGTGTGGTCAGGGGCTTCACGCCGTAAAAGGCGCGGTTGATGATGCTGTTGCCGTCAAGAACCATCAGTTTCATGGTCGGCCTCCTTGTGGGGTCAGATTTCACAGAATATCTTATTATAGTCTATTTCCCGGCAAAACACAACCTCCGGTCTTGACAGTTTTTACTTTTGTGATAGACTGGAGCATGTTCACACCTATTTAACATGTTTCGCAGCGGAGGAGCGCCATGGACAAGCTTGCCAGAAAAGTGGATATCCATCACGCCGCCATGCAGGGCAGCTATTTCGCCGGATTCTCGGCCATCTGGGGCTTTGGGCCGGTGCTGCTGCTGTATCTGGGGCTGAGCAACAGCACGCTGGGCGTGGTCACGTCGCTGGCGCTGGTGCTGCCGCTGCTGCTCCAGCCGGCGCTGGCCGCCCTGTCGGACGCGGACAGCCGGTGGACCAGCCGCCGTCTGGCGCTGGTGCTGTCGCTGCTGACGCTGGCGGCGGCGGTGGTCATGACGGTGAGCACCGGCAGCAAGACGGTGCTGGTGGCGGCCTACGCCGTGATCGGCGTACTGCTGGTGAGCACCTCGCCGTTTTTCAACAGCATGGTGATGGAGTATCACCTGCGGGGCGTCAACGTCAACTACGGCCTCGGCCGGGGCACCGGCTCCACCACCTACGCCATCGTGGCGCTGGTGCTGGGCTTCGTGCTGGAAAAGCGTGCGCCGACGGTGATCCTGCCGGTGCTGCTGGCGGCGCTGGTGCTGCAGGTCATCGCCGTCTGGACGTTCCGCTATCCGCTGCCGCCTGTTCCGGCGGCGCAGGAGGAAGAGCCGCCCAAGGTGCTGGGGCTGTGGGCGCTGCTGAAGAAGTATCCGGCCTTTCCGGTGATGCTGATGGGCTGCGCGCTTTTGCAGGGCGGCCACAACGCCTGCAACACCTATATGATACACATTGTGGACAAGGTGGGCGCGGGAGAGAGCCTGATGGGCGTGGTGCTGGCGGTGTCCGCCTTTATGGAGCTGCCCGCCATGACGCTGTTCTCCCGGATGCGGCAGAAGCTGTCCCTGCGGGGCATGTTTTTGCTATGCGCCGCCGCCTTTGTGGCCAAGGACGTGCTGTTTCTGCTGGCCAGGACGCCGACGCTGCTGTACGTGTCGGCGGCGCTGCAATTTTTCGAGTTCGGCGTGTTCCTGCCTGCCACCGTGTACTACGCGGCGGAGACGCTGGACGCCGCCAATCAGGCCAAGGGACAGGGCCTGATCCACATTTTCTCCAACGGCGTGGGCCCGGCGGTGATGACCGCCGTCAGCGGCACGCTGGTGGATCGGGTGGACGTGAACGCCATGCTGCTGTTCAACGCGGCTGCCGCCGTGGTGGGACTGCTGGTGGTGGCCTTTGCCACGTCCGGGTATTTTGACAAGAGGAGCAAAGAAAAATGATCGGTTCCTTTCTGACGGTGGGCGAGCAGGTGCTGATCCTGTTTGCCTTGATGGCGGTGGGCTTTGCCTTGGGCAAGGCCAAGCTGATGGGGGACAAGGGCAGCCTTGCCATGACGAATCTGGTGATGTACGCGGTGTCGCCCGCCATGATGGTGGTGGCCTTCCAGCGGGAGAAGGACACGGCGGATCTGCATAATTTTCTGGTGTGTCTGCTGCTGGCGGTGGCGGTGCATGCCGTCAGTGTTCTGCTGGCCTGCGCGGTGCTGCGGGGCAAGGACGGCACCTGCGGCGTGCTGCGGTTCGGCGCGGTGTTCTCCAACTGCGGCTTTATGGGCTATCCGCTGATGACGGCGCTGCTGGGCAGCATCGGCGTGTTCTACGGCTCGGCTTACGTGGTGGTGTTCACGGTGCTGACGTGGACGGCGGGCATCTACATGATGACCCATGACGCCAGTAAGCTGCGGCTGAAGTCCATCCTGGTGAATCCCGGTGTGCTGAGCGTGGTAGTGGCCATGGCGCTGTACCTGCTGTCGGTGAGCCTGCCGGAGATCGTCATGACGCCGCTGACGTATCTGGCCAATATGAATACGCCCCTGCCCATGATCGTGGTGGGCTATCAGCTGAGCCACGCCAATTTCCGCCACGCCTTTGCCGACCGCCGCTCCTGGAGCGCGCTGGCGCTGCGTCTGGCGGTGATCCCGCTGTTGACGGTTGGCGGGTGCTATGTCCTGCGGGTGGACAGCGCCGTGGCACTGGTGACGGTCATTGCCGCCAGCACGCCGCCTGCCGCGCTGCTGAGCATGTTCGCCCAGAAATTCGAGCGTGACACCCGGCTGGCCTCCAGCATGGTGTCGGTGTTTACCGCACTCTCCGTGCTGACGATCCCGCCGGTGGTGGGGCTGGCCCAGTACCTGATGGGGTAAAAGCTGCGTTACAGAACTGCTTGACACCGGAAACCATGCGGGTTTCCTGTTAGCTTGTCAAAAAAGCATAGCCCTTTTTGAGAAGATAGGAATTGCTTCGACCTGCGTTTTGGGGATGCCGGTGCAACAAAATATGGCGACAGGTCTGCGAACGGGACGGCATCTGGTACGTGGCCGAACAGGGTGAGATCTGGTATCCGTGGGACGGATGATATCGGTGAAAAAAGGGGGCTTCGGCCCCTCTTTTTTTATTCGGAAGGGGTGCGTCTTAATAAAACCTTAAACCTCCCCCTGATTGTTTCTTAATCCGGCGTTTGTTACCATAAAGGTGCCATCGATTGACAAGGGCAGACCCTTGTCAATCGATGGCAGAAAGAGAAGAAAGGACGTGCCTTTATGGAGACCACGCTGCGCACCATCAACGCCGTTATCTCGGCGCTGTTTTTTATCTGCTATACCTATCAGTTCCTCTATATCCCGCTGGTGCTGGCAAAAAAGCCCAAGCCCCTTATCGCACCGGACAGACCCCACCGCTACGCGGTGCTGATCGCCGCCCGGAACGAGGAGAACGTCATCTCCGGCCTGCTGGACAGTCTCCGGGCGCAGACCTATGACATGTCTCTTGTGACGGTATTCGTGGCGGCGGACAACTGCACCGACCGTACCGCTGCCATTGCCCGCGCCCATGGCGCGGTGGTGTATGAGCGGTTCAACCAGCTGAACGTGGGCAAGGGCTACGCGCTGGACTTCCTGCTCCAGAACATCGGTGCGGACTATCCGGAGGGCTTTGACGGCTACTTCGTGTTTGACGCCGACAACCTGCTGGCTCCGGACTACATAGAGCGGATGAACGAGATGTTCTCCAACGGCCACCAGATCGTCACCAGCTACCGCAACAGCAAGAATTTCGGCGGAAACTGGATCAGTGCAGGCTACGCCCTGTGGTTCCTGCGGGAGAGCCGCTACCTCAACGGTGCCCGCAACCGGTTGGGCAGCAGCGCCGCCGTGGGCGGTACGGGCTTTCTGTTCTCCCAGCGGGTGCTGGACGAGAGCCACGGCTGGCGATTTTATCTGCTGACCGAGGATATCGAGTTCTCTGTGTATCACATTCTCCGGGGCGAAAAAATCGCCATCTGCGAGGACGCCGTGCTGTACGACGAGCAGCCCACCGGCTTCCGCCAGTCCGTGCGGCAGCGGCTGCGCTGGGCCAAGGGATACCTTCAGGTATTCCGCCGGTACGGCGCTGATCTGCTGAAGGGCGCGGCCAAGGGCAGCTGGAGCTGCTTCGACATGTCCATGTCCATCCTGCCGGCCTTCATTCTGACGGCGCTGTGCCTGCTGGCCAACATCACCTTGTCGGTGCTGGGGCTGATGCAGGGCGTCGGGGTATGGTTCGCCATGCGGTCGCTGCTGGAGTGCATGGGCAGTATCCTTGCCACGCTGCTGGTGCTGGGCGGCATTACCGTGGCCAGCGAGTGGAAGCGTATCCACGCCCCGGCGTGGAAGAAGATCGCCTATACCCTGACCTTCCCGCTGTTCATGCTGACATACCTGCCCATCTCCATGGCGGCGCTGTTCATGAAGGTGGAGTGGAAGCCCATCCACCACAGCGTGAACCTGTCCTCACTGCCCTATCCTGCCGCCAAGAATTGACCTTGTGCAATCGGGCGGGAGGGGGTATGATAGAGATAGACCAAACTTACTGCCGCAGGAGGACACACTATGTACACGATTCTGGTGGTTGATGACGAAAAGGATATCGTTTCCGCCCTTGAAATATACCTGAAGGCCGAGGGCTACCGGGTGCTGTCCGCCGGCAACGGCAAAGAGGCTCTGTCCGTGGCCGCCCGTGAGGATGTGCACCTCATCCTCATGGATATCATGATGCCTGTCATGGACGGCCTGACCGCCATGGCCCAGCTGCGGCAGACCAGCAATGTGCCGGTGATCCTGCTGACCGCCAAGGGTGAGGACACCGACAAGGTGCTGGGCCTGAACGTAGGGGCGGACGACTACATCACCAAGCCCTTTAATCCGGTGGAGATGCTGGCGCGGGTACGCTCCCAGCTGCGGCGGTATTTGCAGCTGGGCGGCGGGCAGGTGCGGCCCAGCACGCTGGTCATCGGCGGCATCTGTCTGGACGACAACGCCAAGGCCGTCACCGTGGACGGCGACCCGGTGGCGCTGACACCGAAAGAATACGATATTCTCCGCTTCCTCATGCAGAATGCCGGGACGGTGTTCTCCCCCAGCGAGATCTACCGCCGGGTGTGGGACGACGTGCCGCTGAACGCCACAGGCGCTATCGCCGTGCACATCCGGCATCTGCGGGAAAAGCTGGAGATCAACCCCTCGGAGCCCCGGTACATCAAGGTGGTCTGGGGCAAGGGCTATAAAATGGAGGGAACCCTCACATGAAACGACTTCTGGATAAAACATGGGCCAAGCTGACGTCCTTTTTCCTGACGCTGCTGTTCGGCACCATGACGGTGCTGGGCGGCCTTGGCGTCGGCATTCTGGTCAGCTACGACGTATTTCTGGATGGCGGCGCGTACATGCGGGAAACGATGTATGAATCACAGTGCAGCAGCGCCATTCACAACGCCTACTACTATCTGCGAGGCACGATGGCCAACGCCGGCTTGCTGGCGGATGACACGCCTAGCACGGATACCTCGTCGGATACCACGACCGGCGGCATCACCGACGAGGAACAGCAGCAGGTGCTGGACGATCTGCCCCGCGCCTTCTCGGAAAGCTTCTCCCGTGAGGACACCGACTGCCATCTGGCGGTCATTAACAAGGATACCAGAGAGATCACCTTTGAAAACTTTGAACTGACGGACAGCGACAAGCCGCTGTACTCCACACAGCGAACCTTTACGCTCATCTTTGCCGACGGGACGAAGGAGGAGCTGACCATCGCCGCCGACCTGCTGCCTGCGGATGAATTCCCCGGCTATTCCTATCTGGTGATGACATGGCTGCTGAATCACGTCGGGCTGACCGTGTTCCTGACGGTGCTGTTTCTGCTGCTGACGCTGCTGTGCTTTGGCTTCTCCATGGCCTCCGCCGGACACTGGGCGGCCCATGAGGGCGTCCACCTGACGTGGCTGGACAAAATCCCGGCGGATGTGTGGCTGGTGGCGTTGATATGCGCGGTTTTCGCGGGATGGGATGTTTTCTACGGATTGGCGTTTGCCGTGTTCTGCGCGGCGCTGGCGCCGGTGCTTCTGCTGTTCCTGTGCGCCTTTGCAGCCCAGTGCAAGGCTGGGACGGTGCTGCGGGGTACGCTGATCGCACGGGTGCTGCGGCTGGTGTGGCGGATCCTCCGGGCGGTGGGCCGTGGCCTGCGCCGTACGATTGTGGGGCTGCCCCTGATCTGGAAAACCGCGCTGGTGACGCTGGCGGTGTTCTTTGCAGAGATGCTTTACGGCTACGTGGACGGTGTCTTTGCAGTGATGAAGCTGGTGGAGTTCCTTGCCATCCTGTATATCGCCCTGAATCTGCGCATTTTGCAGAAGGGCGGCGAGAAGCTGGCGGCGGGAGATTACTCCCAGAGCATCGACACCAGACCGCTGATCGGCGACTTCAAGCGCTACGGCCAGCGGATGAACGAGCTGCGCACCGGCATGGAGCGGGCGGTGCGGGAGCAGACCAGGGCCGAGCGCATGAAGACCGAGCTCATCACCAACGTGTCCCACGATATCAAGACGCCACTGACCTCCATCGTCAACTACGTAGACCTGCTGCAAAAGGTGGACGTTCAGCCGGAGACGGCGCGGGAGTACATCGCCGTGCTGGATCGCCAGAGCCGGCGGCTGAAAAAGCTGACGGAGGATCTGGTGGAGGCGTCCAAGGCGTCCTCCGGCGCGCTGCCGGTGGACGTGCAGCCTACGGATGTGGCGGTGCTTTTCGACCAGATCGTGGGCGAGTATCAGGAGCGGCTGGCCGGCTGCCGCCTGACGCTGGTGGCCCGTCCGCCAGAGAAGCCCGTATCCGTTCAGGCCGACGGCAGGCTCCTCAGCCGCGTTATGGACAATCTGGTCAGCAACATCTGCAAGTACGCGCTGGAGGATACCCGCGTTTACGTCGCCGCCGCCTGCGATGAAGAAACCGTCACCATCAGCTTCAAGAACGTCTCCCGCGATGAGCTGAACATCTCTCCCGATGAACTGATGGAGCGCTTTGTCCGGGGCGACGCGTCCCGCCATACCGAGGGCAGCGGTCTGGGCCTGTCCATCGCCGGAAGTCTGGTGCAGCTGATGGGCGGCACGTTTGACCTGTCCATCGACGGCGATCTGTTCCGCGCCGATATCACCTTGCCACGCGCGTGAATTTCCTCATAAAATGTGCCGGGAGTCTCACAAAAGAGACTCCCGGCTGCTTTGTTTATGTTGACAAAAGGAGAGAACGTTGTATAATGGTTGTACATACAACGATGCAGCTGCAACTTCTTTCGAAAACCGGAGGTGCTCATGGATATTACAGAGCGGAAGATCACAAAAATCGCCCGCGAGGCGGAGAAGCTGGTGCTGCGGACGCTGCGGGAAAAGGACGTGGGCACGGCGGAGATCGACCTGATCCACGCGCTGCGCCACAATCCCGGCTGTACGCAGGCGGCGCTGGCGGAGCTGCTGCACGCGGACAAGGCCGCCATCGCCCGGCGGACGAAAAATCTGGAGGGGAAGGGGTATCTCGTCCGCCGTGACGCGCCCAACGACCGGCGCAGCCAGCTGCTGTACCCCACGGAAAAGGCGGAGGGGCTGAAGGCCTCCAAGGCGGAGATCGAAGCGTCCTTTTATGAATACCTGACCGGCGTCTTGACGCCGGAGGAAGCCGCCGCCTTCACGGCGGCGCTGGACAAGCTGTACACCGCGTCCAAAGAGGAGAGTCGCGCGGGCTTTCCGCACTTTCAAAAAATGGCGGGAGGCGAAGCGGACGATGCGGAAGAGTAAGACGTTCCGCCCCGACCGGATCGGCTCCTATTTCCGCATGGAGTGGCTTTTGCTGGCTCTTGTGACGGCCTCCGGGTTGATCTATAACGTGGGCCTGCTGGCCACGCCGTGGTTTGAGGGGCGGCTGGCCCAGTGCCTTGCCGACATTCTGGGCGGCAACGAGACCGCCGCCCAAATGGCGGTACTGGTGCTGGTCTATATCGCGGTGACGCTGCTGGTGCAGGTGGCGCGGGGCGATGTGGCGCTCTCCCATGTGACCTTCGGCTATGGGGAAAAGCCGGTGCTGGAGGACTTCTCCCTGACTGTGAAGCAGGGGGAGCAGGTTACGCTGGTGGGTCGGACAGGTGCGGGAAAAAGCACGGTGTTCAGGCTGCTGCTGGGACTGTATCCGCCCCAAAGCGGCACGGTGACCATCGGCGGCGTGGACGTTGCGGCCATTCCGGATGGGCAGCGGCGCACCTGCATCAGATGCGTGGAGCAGCATTTTTCCCGCGTACCGGGAACAGTGCTGGAGCAGATCACCCTGAACGATCCGCAGATCACCGGGGAAATGGCGCGAAACGCGGCGAAGCTGGCGGGGATCGACGACGCCATTCAGGCGCTGCCGGAGGGCTACGATACGGTGTGTACCGACGGCATGTTCTCCCAGGGCGAGTGGCAGCTGCTGTCCATCGCCCGTGCCGCAGCGGCCGATCCCGCCGTGCTGCTGGACGAGATCACCGCCAATCTGGACGCGGAGACCGAGGAGCGGGTGCTGGACGCGCTGCGCCAGGCCTCCAGAGGGCGTACCGTTCTCTCCGTCTCCCACCGAGTCTATGAAAGTCTCGGCGGCAGAACGGTGGAGATCAAGCCGCAGACGCCGTAAGCATTTTGGCAGTTTTCAGGGCGCAGAAAGCGTGGTATAATCGAACGGACAAATCAAAATTTTTGAATTACGGAGGGAAATGACATGAAAATCGTCATGATGACCGGCAGTGCACACCGGAACGGCACCACCGCCACTCTGGCCGACCGATTCCAGCAGGGGGCGCTGGACGCCGGGCATGAGGTCTACCGTTTTGACGCGGCGTTTCAGGACGTTCACCCTTGCATCGGCTGCGACAAGTGCCGCCGCACAGGGACGTGTACCTTCGCCGCGGATGACATGAAGCTGCTGAATCCTCACCTGCTGGCGGCGGACGCGGTGGTATTCGTCTCGCCGATCTACTACTTCACCATCAACGCCCAGCTCAAGGCGGTCATCGACCGGTTCTATGCCAACAACGAGGCGCTGATGGGCGGGAAAAAGGCCGTCCTCATCACCGCCATGGCGGACACGGAGATGGACTCGGCGCTGGCGGCCAACGAGATGTTCCGGCAAATGACCGGCTATCTGGGCTGGGAAAACGCGGGTGTCTTGAATGCGCGTAACGCCCCCACCGCCGCCGATTTGAGCGGGGACGATCTGGAGCGGGCCTATGCGCTGGGAAAGGAGCTGTAACAGGCGTTGACCACGAAAGCGAACATCAGTGAATGGGAGCGCATGATATCGGGACGGCTCTACAGCCCCGCCGATCCGGAGATCGCCAAGCGGCACCGCACGGGCATGCTCCGCTGCGACCGATTCAACCGCATTGCCCTGTGGCGCACCAAGGCCAAGCAGCGGGCGCTGGAGCGGCTGATCCCCTCGGCGAAAGGGAAAAGTTTCGAGGTTTTCGCGCCCTTTTACTGCGAATACGGTGTGAACATCCACGTGGGACGGAACTGCTTCATCAACTACAACAGCGTGTTTCTGGACGTGGCACCCATCACGCTGGGGGATAATGTCCTCGTTGGCACCAACGTAACGCTGGCCACGCCCAACCACCCGTTCGTGGCGGAGGAGCGGGCCTATACGGACTATCCCAACGGCTGCCACAAGCTGGAGTATGCCCAGCCCATCACCATCGGGGACAACTGCTGGCTGTGCGCCAGTGTGACGGTGTGCGGCGGTGTGACCATCGGGGCGGGCAGCATCATCGCCGCAGGTGCGGTAGTGACCCGCGATATTCCGCCCAACAGCATTGCTGCCGGGGTTCCCGCCAAGGTGCTGCGGCAGATCAGCGAGGGCGACCGTCTGCACGTGTGGGAGACCTATGTGAAGAACGGATTGCCCACACCTGTCGGGGAACATTAAGAGAAAAGAACTCCGTTTTCGAGCATCTCTCGAAAACGGAGTTCTTCTTATGTTACAGGCCTAAGCTCTCCACCCATTTCTGGACGGAGGCGGCGCTCTCACAGCTGCTGAGACGCTTGCCGGGCAGCCATTTCGTGTCCTTGGAGCAGGCGGCCTTCAGTATATCCTCGCCGCCCATACCGCTGCCGCCGGAGGTGGCAAAGGGAATGACGGTCTTGCCGGAGAAGTCGTAGCTCTCCAGAAACGTATAGACGATCTTCGGCGCCTGTCCCCACCAGATGGGGGAGCCCACGAACACCGTGTCGTACTGCACCATGTCCGCCACCTGACCCGCGATGGCGGGGCGGCTCTTGGGGGCGTTCATCTCGATGGTGCTGCGGCTCTTTTTGTCCATCCAGTCCAGATCGGCGTCGGTGTAAGGCTCCTGGGGAACGATCTCGTAGAGGTCGGCATCCAGCGTTGCTTGCAGATATTCCGCAATGGTCTTGGTATGACCGGTGGCGGAGAAATAGGCCACCAGCACCTTGTTGCCGGTGCTTTCCGGCGTTTCCTCGGCGGGAGCGGGATTGGCGGCATCCGCGGCAGCATTGTTTTTCGGCTCGTCCGCCGCATTGCTGTCGGCGTTGGTCACGCCGCAGGCCGCCAGCGTCAGCACCATGGCTGCCACCACCTGCAGCAGGGAAAACAGTTTTTTCATGTGGTCACACTCCTTTTTCTTTTTGTATCTCATGGCGCAGATAGTCCAGCCGCTGAAGCTGCCGCTCACGGAAGTGGATCTCGTCCAGAGTTGCCTTTCGCTTTTCCTCCATCATCCGCAGCCGCTGCCTGTCGCTGTCCGGCTGCTCCAGCAGAAGACGCATATAGTTTTTTTCTACCTCCTCGGCGGTAAAGCCGATATCGTGCAGCGTCATGATGGTACTGAGCCGCTCCAGATCCTCGTCATCGTACTGCCACGCGCCCATCACCTTTTTCAACGCGCCGCACAGTCACCAGCTTTCATACTCGTCCAGAATATGGGGCGGGATACGGTAGCGCTGGCTGGCCTCGTCCTTTGTCATGGCCATCACTCCTAAAGTAAAATACAGGCATCCTTTGTGGATACCTGTATTGTATACTTGTTTATGCCATATGTCGAATGCTTGTTTTGAGGAAGCAGAAATGCCTAAAGTGTATTTTTAATGCAGCCAAGAAACTGCTCCGCGGCCGGAGAGCATGCCTGATCCTTCTTCCACGCCAACACGGTTCCCGTCTCCAGCTTCGGGAAAAGCGGCACAAAGGTCAGCGCGTCGGAGAGACTGCCAAAATCATAGCACAGCGCCGCGCCAAAGCCGTTTTTTACCATGTTGGCGGCGTTCAGGATCAGGTTGAAGGTGGCAGCCACCTCGATCTTCTCATAGGCGTCGCCAAACCAGCCCGCCGGCTCGTTGCGAACCGTTTCGCGGCCACTGATGAGCAACGGAACGCCAATCAGATCGTTGGGCGCGACGGTTTCCTTCCGGGCCAACGGATGCTCCTTGGGCAGCAGAACGCCCCAGCGGTCCTTTTGCGGCATCCGCAGAAACGCGTACCGGCCAATGTCCACCGGCTCGGCCAGCAGCCCCATGTCCAGCAGGCCCTTTTCGATGCGCTCCTTCACATCGTCGGCGATGGCGCTGTAGATGCGGAACTGCACCAGCGGATGCTGCCTGCGGAATGTCCGGATATGCTCCGAAAGAAATGTCATGGCGGCGGTCTCGCCGCAGCCGATGGCGACCTCGCCGGTCAACTCCTCCTCGTGGTGCTGCAATTCCCGCTCCGCTTTGTCTGCCAGCTCCACGATCTCCTGTGCCCGGCGGCGCAGCAGCATTCCGTCCTCCGTCAGCACCACCCGGTACTGGCTGCGGCGGAACAGCTTGACGCCCAATTCGTCCTCCAGCTGCATCAGCTGGCGGGAGAGGGTCGGCTGTGTCACATGGAGCAGCGCCGCCGCCTTTGTGATATTCTCCTCCCGCGCCACGGCGAGAAAATAGCGCAAGACCCGCAGTTCCATACGATCACCTCAAAAACAGCATAGCGCAAGTCAGGCATTTTTGCAAGGCAATTATGCCGGGAGGATCAGGTAGTTAAATATGCTTGGGCCGATTTCCCGCTGTCTCCGGCACTGGCCGGTATCACGCTCAGGCACAGATCGCCCACAAGCATCAACAGCGCGCCGAGAGCGCCCAAAAGGCTGTCCCGCCGATAGGCTTTCAGCTCCGTGCGTTTCCCTCCTTTTGTGCGGTTAGAGCACGCTAACCGCAACCCTTTCAAAAAGCCGCCGCCGGCAGCTTTTTGTGTCGATCGATTTGCCTTTATGATAGCATCGATTTTCCGTAAATACAATATGCTTTCCGCGCTGGCGGAGAAAAAATTTCAAAGTCCGCCGAGGTTATTCCGGTGTGCGGCGGTTTTCCGCATCCAAATAGCGGATCGCCTGTTGATACAGCTCGTATTTTCCGGCCCGCATGCCGTTTAACCGCCGGGGATCCGAGTTGTGCCGGAGATCGGCCAGCTTGACCTTTCGGGCGATGGGGTCTTTCGCCAGCGCCTTGACGTAATCCATATAGAGCACGCCGCTCTCGTGGGTCAGCAGACGGAGCGCATGGATAACGGAGTCCGGAAAGCCTGCCCGTACCAGATCATCAAAGGAGTACCGGTCGCCGTGATCCTCGATCACGTCGTGCAGCAGCGCCGCGCAGGTGGATTCCTCATCGTCCATCTGGGTGGCCAGATAGAAGGGGTGCAGCACATAAGGATAGCCGCCCCTGTCCACATCCTCCTTGTGGGCGTCGTACATGATGGCACAGGCCTTTTTCACAAGGTCGGAATAATACATCGGAAGATGCCCCTTTCCTTTTTGCGTGTAAATTATTGTAGCAAAAAGAGAAGCAATATGCAAGGCTCTATAGAAAACGGGGGAGGGGGAGAAAGGATGCTGTTTACAGGAGCGCGGCGGCATATTATAATATAATGAGAGCGATGAATACACGCCGGCTGACGGCTTCTTCTTGCGCCTGCATGAGCTTCCGGAGCGGTATGCGCAGGTCGGCGTTTTGAAACGCTGCCATCAGTTGACGGGGACAGGCACGGTTTTGACGGGCCGAAGTGCCCCACAGGAGGAACTATGATTCGTGATATTTGCAGAGATGAAACTTTTCTGGCCCAGCGGGCGGAGCGTGCCGGGCTGGAGGATCTTGAGACGGCGCGGGATCTGCTGGACACGCTGGCCGCCCACAAGGAGGGCTGCGTGGGTATGGCCGCCAACATGATCGGCGTCAATAAGCGCATCATCGCGTTTGATAACGAGGGGGAATATATGGTCATGCTCAATCCCGTCATCGTGAAGCAGTCCGGGCCCTACGAAACGGAGGAGGGCTGTCTGTCCCTGACCGGACGGCGGAAAACGAAGCGGTTCCAGATCATCAAGGTGCAGTGGCAGAATGAAAAGCTCCAGACCCGGCTCAAGACCTTTACCGGCTGGACGGCGGAGATCATCCAGCACGAGATCGACCACTGCGACGGCATCCTCATCTGAAAGGGAGCGTTTTATGCGGAAAATTTTGATCATCGACGACGATGTGACCATCGGCGATCTGGAGCAGGAGGTGTTGGAGCGGGAGGGCTACGCTGTGCAGCGGGCCTATTCCGGGACGGAAGCGCTGCTTCTGCTGAAGGACAGCCGCCCCGACCTTGTGCTGCTTGACCTGATGCTGCCGGGACTGCCCGGCGAGGAGGTGCTGCCGCAATTGCAGGGCATCCCCGTGATCGTGGTCAGCGCCAAGGTGTCTGTGGAGGATAAGGTCGACCTCTTGCTGGGCGGCGCGGCGGACTATCTGACCAAGCCCTTTGACACGAAGGAACTGCTGGCCCGTGTGGCCGTGCGGCTGCGGGAAAACGCCCGCTCTCCGCTGGCGGCGGTCTATACCTGCGGCGAGCTGACGCTGGACACGGCCTCCCATGCGGTTCGCGCCGCCGGACGGCCTGTCCAGCTGACCCGCACGGAATACGCCATTCTGAAGCTGCTGATGCAGAATCCCGGTCAGGTGCTGGCAAAATCCGTCCTGTTGGATCGTATCAGTGCGGACACGCCGGATTGTACGGAAAGCTCGCTGAAAACCCATGTCAGCAATCTGCGGGGCAAGCTGCGGGCCGTGTCGGGCCGGGACTATGTGGAGGCAGTCTGGGGGATCGGCTTCCGGCTGGCGGCGGAATCTTGACCATTTCTTGACCGTTTCCTTGACCGCTTTCTTGACCTTTGGCGGATACCATACCGGTATCAAGCAAAGGGAGGTACTTAATTAATGGAATATGTGTTGGAAACCAGCGCCCTGACCAAGCGTTACCGGGGTTTTACCGCGCTGGACAGCCTTACCATGCGTGTCCCGAAGGGGGCGATCTATGGCTTTGTGGGGCGGAATGGCGCAGGCAAGACCACGCTGATCCGCCTGATCTGCGGCTTGCAGGAGCCTACAGGCGGCAGCTTCACGCTTTACGGTGTCCGGAACACGGACGCGAGGATCTGCCGCAGCCGCCGCAGAATGGGCGCCGTGGTGGAAACGCCCTCCGCCTACACGGACATGACGGCGGAGGAAAACCTCCGCCAGCAGTATCTTGTGCTGGGAATGCCCTCCACTGAGGGCATTCCGGAGCTGCTGCGGCTGGTGGGGCTGGAGGGTGCCGGAAAAAAGAAGGTGAAGCATTTTTCGCTGGGTATGCGCCAGCGGCTGGGGATTGCCGTGGCGCTGGCGGGAAATCCGGATCTTCTGGTGCTGGACGAGCCGGTCAACGGCCTTGACCCCCAGGGCATCATCGAAATACGGGAGCTGATCCTGAAGCTCAACCGGGAGCACGGTATCACGGTGCTGATCTCCAGCCACATTCTGGACGAGCTTTCCCGCCTTGCCACCCATTACGGCTTCATTGACGGCGGATGCATGATAAAGGAGATCAGCGCCCAGGAGCTGGAGAGTCGCTGCCGCAAATGCATCCGGGCGTCGGTCAGCAGCACAGGCGCATTGGCGCGGGTGCTGGATGCCATGGGAGCCGCCTACAGCATCGTGGACGATTCTCAGGCGGATATCTACGGCGAGGTGCAGATCACCGCGCTGGTGGAAGCGCTGGGCCGCGAAGGCTGCACGGTCTACAGCGTAAAGGAGCACGACGAAAGTCTGGAAAGCTTCTATATGGAGCTGGTGGGAGGTGAGCGCCATGTGTAAGCTGCTTCGGGCCCACTTCTACCGCCTGCGCCGCAGCCGTGCGTTGTGGCTGTGTATGGCGGCGGCCTTTGCTCTCTCTGCGTTATTCCAGCTGCGGATCGGCGCCGATAATGAGAGTATGAATACGCTGGATGTTATCTTTTTGCAGGTGTTCCCGTTCCTGCCGATTCTGCATGCGGCCTTTATCAGCCTGTTTCTGGGGGTGGAGTATCAGGACGGGACACTGCGCAATAAGCTGATCGCCGGCCATTCCCGCAGGACGGTCTATGCCGCCTATCTGCTCGTCAGCATAGCGGGCTGCTTCGCCATTCTGCTGGCATGGATGGCTAGCGCTGTGATCGGCGTGGTCAAATTCGGCTGGTTTGCCGCACCGGCAGAGGTTCTACTGTTGAATGTCGTGACGATCCTTTTGCTGACGGCGGCGCTGGCCGCCCTCCTGACGCTGCTGTGCCTGCTGATCCCCAACCGCGCCGTGTCCGCTGTGGCTGCGATTTTGCTGATGTTCGGCCTGATCGTGGTGGGCAGCGTCTTCTATAACGCGCTGTGCGAGCCGGAGATGGCCTCTGCCGCCGTCATGACGGCCAACGGCTTTGAGGTAGGGGAGCCGGGGCCCAACCCCAATTATGTCTCCGGTGCGCTGCGGACGGTGTATCAGTTTATCGTGGACGCACTGCCCACCGGGCAGGCGATCTTGCTGGCCAATCAGGAGCTGGCGCATCCGGCGGTTTCCCTGTGCGCCTCTGTGGGCATCGTGCTGCTGTCCGGTGCTGTGGGTATGGCCATTTTCAAACGCAAGGATTTGAAGTAAGGAGTATGGTATGGAGATCTGGTGGATGGTACTGACTGGCCTGTTGGCGCTCTGCACGCTGGTTCTGCTGCTGCGCCTGACGGCGCTGCGCCATTCCCTCCGGGAGGTGGCGGAGGAGCTGGAGGAAAAGCTGCAAACCGACACCAACACCCTGATCTCCCTCTCCACCGGCGACCGGGCTGCCATGGCCATGGCAGCCCGGATCAACCGGCAGCTCCGCATGCTCCAGAAGGAGCGCCTGCGGCTGCAAAACGGCGACAATGCGCTGAAGGCGGCGGTGACCAACGTCTCCCACGACCTGCGCACGCCGCTGACGGCAATCTGTGGCTATCTGGATCTGCTGGAGCAGGAGCCACACTCTCCGCGGGGCAAGCGGTATCTGGCGGTCATCCGGGAGCGGACGGACGCCATGCGCACGATGACGGAGGAGCTGTTCCGCTACTCCGTCGTCACCGCCGCCACAGACGAGCTGAACCGGGAACCGGTCTGCCTGAACCACGTTCTGGAGCAGAGTCTGGCGGGTTTTTACAGCGCGCTGTCCGCCCGCGGTATCACGCCGGAGATCCAGCTGGCGGAGACGGCTGTTGTGCGGGAGCTGGACACCGCCGCGCTGCGGCGGATCTTTGACAACATTCTCAGCAACGCCGCCAAGTATTCCGATGGAGACCTGGTCGTCAGGCTGATGCCGAATGGCGCCGTGACCTTTACGAACAGCGCCCAGAGCCTGAACCGGGTACAGGCGGAGCGCCTTTTTGACCGCTTCTTCACCGTGGAGACGGCCAGCGGCTCCACCGGTCTGGGTCTGTCCATCGCCAGACTGCTGACGGAGAAGATGGGCGGCAGCAGCGACGCGGCGTACAGCGGCGGACGGCTGACCATCCGCGTGGCGTTTCCCCAATGACACTCTGCATAAGAAAAACCCCACGGAGGTGACTCCGTGGGGCTTTCTTATGCTTCTTCACTTTGCGGATTGGGAATATTTACGCCGATGCCGTTGATCTCCACGCCGTCGTCGGCGGGGATCAGGATGTACCTTCGCCCGTCGATGACCCGTGCCTCGATCATATAGCTGTACTCCGGGGCCACGGCGATCTTCACCTCCGGCGTGGTGATTTGGAATTTGCCGCTTTCAATGATGTTCTTCGGGTTCAGCGCCGCGTCCTCGCCGTACTGTTTGCGGCACTCCTGCTGGAATGCCTCCACCTTCTCGGCGGGCACGCCGCTGTTGGTCAGCACGTCGCCCACCTCACGGACGGACAGGGTGAGCGGCTGGGGATCCTTGCTCTCCTTGTGCTCCTCGATGCGGCCCCGCAACTGCTCGTGAACGGACTGCACCACGTCGTAACGGCAGTCCTTTTGCAGCGTGTCGCCCAGCGTGGTGCTGAATATGTTCTTCTGCTCCTCGGCGGACATGGGCGGCTGGTCGATACGGAACACCGCGTCAATGACCTCCTGATGGATCTGGGCGGTATTTTTGCTGTAAAAGAGGGCGTTATAAATGTTGGCCGACCGGTCGTCAAAGGCCGGAAACAGGAAACCAAGCTCCGGCGACAGGGCGATGTGTCCGGTGGAGGCGCTGTGGAAGCCGCTGTCCTCGTTGCTGTATTTCAGCTCCAGCGTGGGCGCTTTCACCGGGCAGATGCTGCACACGAAATAGCGGTACACCGTGTCGGAGGCGTCGTCCATCATCTCGTCGTCCCGGCCCCGATAGGGCACGTCGTAGGTGTCGGCAGCCAGCAGAATGAGATAGTTGGTCTCGCCCATGTCCATGGCGTCGATGATGCGGCGGCACAGCTCCTGCCGGGAATTGGGGTCCTGTAAGCCCGTCTGGCGGATGGTTTGCAGCAGACGGTGCTCGTCGCTGTTGGACACCTGCGCGGTGGAGAATTCAATGTCGATCAGGTTTCGGCCCAGTGTGCCGGACAGTGCCTTTTTCAGAAGCCCCAGATACATCTCCTGCTCCTCCTGAGACATTAAGCCCAGCGAAGCATCGATGTAGGAGATGATCTCCCTGTTGCTGTTCACATAGCAGCCGTAGATCTTGCTGATGGCGTTTTTGTCCAGCTTGAAGCGGCGGCGGATCTCGTTCAATTCTTTCTGGTTCATAGGATGCCTCTTTTAATAGTCGGAATTCAGCCACGGCTTCTGGCCATAATGCAGCAGCCGGGCCAGCTCACGGGCCTTTTCATCGTTGTCGGCGGTGGCGGCGCCCAGCCGCAGCATGGCTTCCAGTCCGCACGAGCCCATCAGCAGCGACGCAAGGTCGCCCTGCCGGCAGATGACGGTCACGTCCGCTGTGCTGTCTGTCGCGGCCACGGCCCAGCGCCCGCCGTCAAAGGCGATGCGCAGGCATTTTTCGCAGTCCGCCATCTCGTCCCGATAGCGGAAGGCCGCTGTCAGCGTACCCGCCGGGAAGGTGCGGTAGGCGGTCTTTTCCACGAACATCTCGCCGTCCACCAGCTTGAACATGGTGCCGATGGCGGAGACGTTGGTCTGCAAGAAGCCGTAGTCGATGTAGTTTTTCGAGATGTCCTGCGGATCGTCCAGCAGGTGGTGGAAGTCCTCCTCGCCGGTGCGGAGGATCACCGTCTGGGCCAAGTCCTCCTGTAACCGCAGAGCGCCCAGCAGCGCCCGCAGCACAGCGCCGTCCTCGTAGACCAGCTCCTCCACGGAAAGGCGGTTCTGGGTATAGTTGCTGTCGCTGGTGCTTTCAAAGCGGTAGGCCACATAGCCACGCAGCTGTCCGCCGTCATAGTAGCCGATGCGCCGCACCTGAATATCCCCACGGGCGGCCCGGACCTCCTCCTCAAACTTTTCCACCATGCCGTGGTTTTTCGCCGCGAAGCGGCTGTGGCAGGCCAGCGCCGCGTCAAAGTCCTCCGGCTGCATCAGCCGCAGGTGCTCCCGCACAGCGGCATCGATCTTGGGCAGCGCTGCCGTGGGCAGGTGGTATTCGTAGAGCTTTCCCGCGAAGCCGTAGCCCATCCGGCGGTAAAACCCGATCTGAAACGGCAGCAGCAGCGTCAGCAGCGCGCCGATGCGCCGGGCGTAGTCCTCAAAGTACCGCACCATCTCCAGCGCCACGCCCTTTTTCTTATGTAACGGGTGCACCTCCAGCGCCATCAGGCCGCAGGCAGGCTGCATTTTGCCGAAGAAGTTCATGGAGAACCGGATCAGCTTCATGGTGGCCAGCAGCGTGCCGTCCTCAAATAGCCCCACCGTCTGCGTCTGCCGATCCTCCCGCAGCTCCAGCCGGTGCTTGTCCCGGAAATGCTGGCGGCACTCCTCGTCCAACGACTTATAGGCGGGGTAGGAGTTGAGATAGATGTCCAGATAGGCCTCAATGTCCGCCTCGGTCAGCGGACGGATCGTCCAGCTGCGTTCCGTTGTTCCGTGCTCCATAGCGTTCACTCCTTTCACAGCGCTTCAAAATGATACCGGGGCTTGCCCAGACTCTTTTTGCCGTATTCGATGGCCTCGGCGGGGCAGTAGCAGATGCAGGCCATGCAGTGGGTGCAGCTGCCGCCCCACACAGGCCTGCCGTTTGGCAGCGTGATGTTGTTCAGCGGACAGCGCTTCGCGCACTGGCCGCAGCCGGTGCACCGCTCCGATACCCGGAAAGGCCCGTCCTTGACGAAAAGCGCGTAAAAGGCCGGGTTTACCGGGCCGCTCATGCAGCGGTCATACAGATTATTGCGGGGCGCGGGGAACTCCTGCCCGCTTTCGATGCAGCGGATAGCCCTGTCCACGTCCGGCTCCGCACGGGATACGATCTGCCGGGCCTCCTCCACCTGCGGCGCGTTGAACATGGCGATGTAGTTCTCCGGCATGACGATCTGGGCCGTGCCCATATAGCGGAGCTTCTTCTGCCGGGCAAGCTGGCGGTTATACCGGGCGGCATTGCCGATCTCACTGCCGCAGGTCATCACGAACCAGACCTGCTCCGCTTTGGGAAACTCCGTTTGCAGCAGCCAGTCCCGCACCACTCTCGGAAGCCGCCACCCATAGGTTGGCGATACCACAATGAGCTGGCGGCCTGTGGGTACCGGAGCCGTATCGTTTGCTTTAACGCGGTCGTTTATGCTGAAAAGCGGCTCATGCAGCGCTTCCGCGATGCGCCGGGCCACATACCGGCTGTTGCCGGTGCCTGAAAAATAGAGTACCATGTGTTCCTCCTTATCCGCCGTCCGGCCGGCGTTACTGCGGTTCGCCGTCGTGGGCCAGTACGAACCGGGCGAATGCCTCGTAGGTATAGCCCCTCCATCCGCTGGTGATCCGGATAGACGCGGGAGAAGCAGGCCGGTATCTCGTGGCGGGTGAGGTTTTTCTCAATGCACGGCGTGCAGCCCCGGTCGTGGTTGCGGGGGTGGTTGGGGCAGCCCATGTTGGTGCAGGTGCACATTTTCACCGCCTGTTCCGTTCCGGAGCTACCGTTTTTGCTGTGATCCGCCATGGGTGTCCTTCCTGTCGTTGTATCCTGTATCCTACTCTAAGGGCAAAGCGCCGCGCAAGTCAAGTGTTTTTTTCAGCTTGCGGAAAATATCCCTCGACACACGCCTGCCCCGATGGTATAGTGATAGCAAATCCATCCCCAAGGAGGCGCTCCATGACAAAAATTCTATTCATCTGCCACGGCAACATCTGCCGCAGCCCTATGGCGGAGTTCGTGATGAAGGATCTGGTGAAAAAGGCGGGGCTTTCGCCGCAATTTTACATCGATTCCGCCGCCACCAGCCGCGAGGAGATCGGCAATCCCGTCTATCCGCCGGCCCGGCGGAAGCTGGCGGAACACGGCGTGCCCTGTGGCGGTCACGCGGCGCGGCAGCTTACCGGCGGCGACTACGCGGAATACAACCTGCTGATCGGCATGGATCAGGCCAATCTGCGGAACATGCGCCGCATCTGCGGCGGCGATCCGGAGGGGAAGCTGCATCTGCTGCTGGACTACACCGGCAGCCCCGGCGACGTAGCCGACCCGTGGTACACCGGGGACTTCGAGGCCACATGGCGTGACGTGCTGGCGGGCTGCCGCGGTCTGCTCGCCGCGCTGACAGCGCGCTGAGCATATTTCTATAGGTATCGGGGGCGTGTCCGGCTATGGACACGCCCCTTGTGCAATTCAATCGTCCCAGCCGCTGAACTTTCCCGTGTTGCCGAAGGTGATGGAGCCCTTGCCGTACTTGCCGCGGATGGCGTCCATGGCCTGTTCCAGCCGCTCCTGCTTCTCGTCCCGGCGGGTCGTGTCGCCCGCCAGCAGGTCGAGCTGCTGGTAGCTTTCACCGTCCGGCGTCAGGTACAGCGCCGTCACCGTCAGGGCGCGGATGGGCTCCGGCGCGTGCCACGCCTGCTGGGCCAGCGTCAGCGCTGCCCGATAGATATCCTTTTGCAGATGGGTGGGGCCGCTCAGCCGGGTCTGGCGGGTGAACTGGCGGAAGTCCGCGTACCGGATGGTCAGCGCCACGCCGCCGCAGTACATGCCGTACCGCCGCAGACGGCCCGCCACGCTGTCTGCCAGCGCCGACAGTCCGGCGCGCACCTGCTCCCAGCGGGTCAGGTTGGTGGGGAAGGTGGTGCCGTTGCCCACGGATTTCACCGGCTCCGCCTCGTGCTGAGGACGGACGGGACTGTTCTCCTGTCCGTTGGCGTAGTCGTGCAGCTGGGCACCGTGCTTGCCCATCAGGGTCTCCAGCGTTTCCCTGGGAAATGCCGCCAGCTGGCCGATGGTCTCCACGCCGTACTGCCGCAGCAGCTTCTGGGTGGAGCGCCCTACCCCCAGCAGGTCGCCCACCGGCAGCGGCCAGACGATGCGCTGCCAGTTGTCCCGGTCAATGACGGTGGTGGCGTCGGGCTTTTTGTAGTCGCTGCCCAGCTTGGCGAAGATCTTGTTGAAGCTGACGCCCACGGAGATGGTCAGCCCCAGCTCCTCCCGCAGACGCTGGCGCAGCTGGTCGGCGATGGCTTTGCCGTCGCCGCCGAACAGGTGCATGCTGCCGGTAATGTCCAGCCAGCTTTCGTCGATGCCGAAGGGCTCCACCAGATCAGTGTACTGGCTGTAGATGGCGTTGACCTTTTGGCTGTACTCCCGGTACAGGCCGTGGTGGGGCGGCAGGGTAATGAGGTGGGGCGCCTTCTGCCGGGCCTGCCAGATGGTCTCCGCCGTTTTCACGCCCAGCTGCTTGGCGGCCTCGTTTTTGGCCAGTACGATGCCGTGGCGGGATTCCGGGTCGCCGCACACCGCCACGGGAATGTCCCGCAGCGCCGGATAGCGCAGAAGCTCCACCGACGCGAAAAAGCAGTTCAGATCGCAATGCAGGATCACCCGATCCGCCATGACAGCCCCTCCTCTCGACAGTTTGTTCTAGTATAGTATACCATAGCTCCCGCCGTTTGCAAACCCCTACGGCGGGATTTTTTCACGCCCGGAAACTGAAAAGTGTATATTCATTGCGGCATGCATAATCATAGATCAAATTGCATAAATAACGGGTATATATCCGAATATGCTATATGTATTTGCATAAAAAGCCGGTATTTGCAGATTTGCTCTTGACATTTCCTGAATGATGCGTATAATCATGCACATAGATTACATAAATATTCAAGGAGGAACACACCATGAAACATACAGATATCAAGAAGATCGTACTGGCCTACTCCGGCGGACTGGATACCTCCATTATCATTCCCTGGCTGAAGGAGAACTACAACAACCCTGAGATCATCGCCGTGGCCGGCAATGTGGGTCAGGCCGACGAGCTGGAGGGTCTGGAGGAGAAGGCCATCAAGACCGGCGCCAGCAAGCTGATCGTGGCCGATCTGGTGGACGAGATGGTGGACGACGTCATCATCCCCTGCCTGAAGATGGACGCCAAGTATGAGACCTATCTGCTGGGCACCGCCTTTGCCCGTCCCGTCATCGGCAAGAAGCTGGCGGAGATCGCCAAGGCCGAGGGCGCTGACGCCATCGCCCACGGCGCTACCGGCAAGGGCAACGATCAGGTACGTTTCGAGCTGGCCATCAAGCGTTTCGCTCCCAATATGAAGATCATCGCCCCGTGGCGTGAGTGGGACATCAAGTCCCGTGAGGAGGAGATCGACTACGCCGAGGCTCACAACGTGCCCCTAAAGATCTCCCGAGAGACCAACTACTCCAAGGATAAGAACCTGTGGCACCTGAGCCATGAGGGCCTTGACCTTGAAGATCCCGCCAACGAGCCCGATCTGGACAAGCCCGGCTTCCTGGAGATGGGCGTGTCCCCCTTCCAGGCTCCTGACGAGCCCACCTATGTGACCATCGACTTCGAGGCCGGCGCTCCTGTGGCCGTCAACGGCGAGAAGATGAAGGCCAGCAAGATCATCGAGAAGCTCAACGATCTGGGCGGCAAGAACGGCATCGGCATCATCGATATCGTGGAGAACCGTCTCATCGGCATGAAGGATCACGGCATCTACGAGACCCCCGGCGGCACCATCCTGTACTTCGCCCACGCCCAGCTGGAGATGCTGACCATGGATAAGGAAGTGCTGCACGCCAAGCAGAAGCTGTCTGTGGACTACGCAGACCTGCTGTATAACGGCAAGTGGTACTCTCCCTTGCAGGAGGCCCTGACCGCCTTCGCCAACGAGGCCAACAAGGACGTGACCGGCACCGTGAAGCTGAAGCTCTACAAGGGCAACATCATCCCCGCCGGTATGACCTCTCCCTGCTCTCTGTATTCCGAGAATCTGGTGACCTTCGGCGAGAGCGACTATGACCAGTCTCAGGCAACCGGCTTCATCAACCTGTGGGGCCTGACCACCAAGATGCAGGCGCTGAAGAAGCAGGGCAAGCTGTAAGCAAGCAACGATTACTGATAGAACTCCGTAGGGGCGGACGACTCTGTCCGCCCTTACGATAAACTACCGGGCTGCCGATAGGGCGGACAGGGTCGTCCGCCCCTACAACCGACAATAAGAACCCCCAGCACCGCATATCATCACCGAAAGGAGCGCCATCATGGCAAAGCTTTGGGCCGGCCGGGCCGAAAAGGAAACGGCACAGATCGCGGACGACTTCAACTCGTCCCTTCATTTCGACTGCCGCATGTACCGGCAGGATATCACCGGCTCCATGGCTCACGCCGCCATGCTGGCGCACAGCGGCATCCTGACGGAGCAGGAATCCCAGACGCTGATCTCTGGTCTGGCCGGGATTACGGCGGATCTGGACGAGGGAAAGCTGCAATTTGACCCATCTGCTGAGGACATTCACATGTTCGTGGAGCAGGTACTGACGGAGAGGTTGGGCGATGCGGGCAAAAAGCTCCACACCGCCCGCTCACGAAACGATCAGGTGGCGCTGGATCTGCGGCTGTATCTCCGACAGGAGATCGCAGCGATCCGCGCACTGGTGCTGGAGTTGCTGGCTGCCGTCACCGACAAGGCGGAGCAGTACAAAACCGCCATCCTGCCCGGCTACACCCACTTGCAGCGGGCCCAGCCCATCACCTTCGGCCACCATCTTATGGCCTATGCCATGATGCTCCAGCGGGACGTCGGCCGTCTGGACGACGCGGCCAAGCGTATGGACGTGTCTCCCATCGGCTGCTGTGCGCTGGCGGGCACCACGTTCCCCATTGACCGGGTGTATGAGGCCCGGCAGCTGGGCTTCTCCCAGGTGGCGCTGAACAGTCTGGACGGCGTGTCCGACCGTGACTTCTGCGTGGAGTTCCTGTCCGCCTGCGCGGTGCTGATGATGCACCTGAGCCGCTTCTCTGAGGAGCTGATCCTCTGGAGCAGCTGGGAGTTCCACTTCGTGGAGCTGGACGACGGCTTTACCACCGGCTCGTCCATCATGCCCCAGAAGAAGAACCCGGACATGGCGGAGCTGTGCCGGGGCAAGACAGGCCGGGTCTACGGCGATCTGATGGCGCTGCTGACCATGCTGAAGGGTTTGCCGCTGGCCTATAACAAGGACATGCAGGAGGACAAGGAGGCCGTGTTCGACGCGGTGGACACCGTGAAGATGTGTTTGCAGGTGTTCACTCCCATGATCGCTACCATGAAGCCCTGCGTGGAGACCATGTATAAGGCGGCCCAGAAGGGCTTCATCAACGCCACCGATCTGGCGGACTACCTGACGAAAAAGGGCCTGCCGTTCCGCACCGCCTATAAAATTTCCGGCCAGCTGGTGGCATGGTGCATCCATCATGATACCGTGCTGGAGGCCCTGCCGCTGGAGACGTTGAAGCAATACAGCGACGTATTTGACCAGGACGTGTACGAGGCTGTCGCGCTGGAAAACTGCGTGGCACGGCGTACCTCACTGGGCGGCCCCGCCTCGGTAGAGGCGCAGATCGCCGCCATAAAAGCATACCTTTCCCAACAAACAACTGATGAAAAAGGAGAATAACGATGAAAGAGTTGACCGCTTTTGTGCTGGCGCTGGTAATGGCGCTGGGCCTGCTGTCCGGCTGTGGCAGCAGCAATTCCGACAGCAACACCCCCTCCGGTGACGACGCTTCCGACGCCGCCGCCAAGACCAAGCTGGTGGTGGCCACCAGCCCCGACTTCCCTCCCTTTGAGTCGCTGGAAGGCGGCGAGGTGGTGGGTATCGAGGTGGATATCCTGAAGAAGGTCGCCGAGAAGATGGGCATGGAGCTGGATCTCCAGCAGATGGATTTTGACTCCGTGATCCCCGGCGTGCAGGCCGGTAAGTTCGATGTGGGCATGTCCGGCATCACCGTTACCGACAAGAGAAAAGAGAACGTGGACTTCTCCAGCGTGTACTTCATGGCCGCGCAGGCCATCGTGGTGACCGCCGACAGCGGCATTACCGGCAAGGCTGATCTGGAGGGCAAGAAGGTATCCGTCCAGACCGGTACCACCGCTGAGGAGTACTGCATGGGCAACGGCTATGAGGTGCTGGCCTTCACCGCCAACAACGACGCCGCCGCGGCGCTGACCGCCGGTAAGGTGGACGCATGGGTGGTGGATAACGAGGTGGCGCTGGCCATGGCGCCGGAGCTGGGCCTGACCGTGCTGGACGAGGCCATGACCTCCGAGCCCTATGCCTTCGCATTCCAGAAAGGCAGCGAGTTGGTCGCCCCCTTCAACGAAGCGCTGGATGCCCTGCTGGCTGACGGCACCGTGGAGCAGATCTTCCAGCAGTACGGCGTGACGTACATCGCACGCTGAATGTAAGACAGCGTACTATCTATAGAACTCCGTAGGGGCGGACGACTCTGTCCGCCTCCACGATGACGATACGATTTCAATAGGGCCGATGTGGGCATCGGCCCCTACAGACGGGCACAAGAACCCTAAAACCACCGCTTAAATCCCCCATTCTCCGCAAATTCTCCACGCTGCCGTTGACGGCATGATTTGCTATACCTAAGGAGCCGACGCTATGAACATTTTTACCGCCATCGGTCAATTCTTTACCAACTGGGGCGCAAAGCTTGCCTCTACATTTTTAGAGGATGACCGCTATATGATGCTGGTGGAGGGCCTGCGCAACACCGCCATCATCACGCTGGGCGCACTGTGCATCGGTATCGTCATCGGTGCGCTGGTGGCCATCATCAAATACTGCGGCGAGGGAAACCCTGCCATGAAGCCTCTGTGCGTGCTGTGTGACATCTACACCACCGTTATCCGGGGTATCCCCGTGGTGGTGCTGCTGCTGATCTTCTACTTCGTCATCATGAAGTCCGCCAGCGGCGTCAGCGGCGGTATCGCCGTGGGCATCGTCACCTTCGGCATCAACTCCGGCGCGTATATGGCCGAGCTGATGCGCAGCGGCATCGGCGCGGTGGACGCGGGCCAGATGGAGGCGGGCCGGTCGCTGGGCATGTCCCGCATCCAGACCACCATCCACGTGATCCTGCCCCAGGCCATGAAGAACATCCTGCCTGCCATCGGCAACGAAATGATCGCTCTTTTGAAGGAGACCGCCGTGGCCGGCTACGTGGCCGTGCAGGATCTGACGAGAGCGGGCAACCTGATCCGCAACAACACCTTTGACGCGTTCAACCCCCTGATGGTGGTGGCGCTGACGTACCTCATCATCGTGGTGGCGCTGACGTGGCTGCTGGGCCGGCTGGAAAAGCGCCTGCATAAGGGCGACCGGCACTGACCCCGACATATTAGGAAGGAGCATTCGTATGATCTGTCTGAAAAATAAGGATTTTCTGAAGCTGCTGGACTTCACCCCGGAGGAGATCGCCTATCTTCTGGAGCTGGCGGCTGATTTGAAGGCCAAGAAAAAGGCCGGTATTCCCCACGCGCTGTGTCAGGGCAAGAACATCGCCCTGATTTTTGAAAAGACCAGCACCCGTACCCGCTGTGCCTTTGAGGTGGCGGGCCACGATCTGGGCATGGGCGTTACGTATCTTGACCCCACCGGCTCTCAGATCGGCAAGAAGGAGAGCATCGCCGACACCGCCCGCGTTCTCAGCCGCATGTTTGACGGCATCGAGTACCGTGGCTTCGGCCAGAGCATCGTGGAGGAGCTGGCCCAGTATGCCGACGTTCCCGTGTGGAACGGCCTGACCAACGAGTTCCATCCCACCCAGATCCTGGCGGACTTCCTGACCATTCAGGAGCACTGCGGCGGCCTGAAGGGCAAGAAGCTGGTGTACATGGGCGACGCCCGGTACAACATGGGCAACTCCCTGATGGTGGGCTGCGCCAAGATGGGCATGCACTTTGTGGCCTGCGCACCGGAGAAGTATTTCCCCGACGCGGCGCTGATCGCCGAATGTCAGGCCATCGCCATGGAGACCGGCGCTACGCTGGAGTTCCAGACCGATCCCGCCAAGGCCGTGCAGGGCGCCGACGTGGTCTATACCGATGTGTGGGTCTCTATGGGCGAGCCGGTGGAGGTGTGGAAAGAGCGTATCGCCGATCTGGCTCCCTATCAGGTGAATGCCCAGCTGATGGCGCAGGCCGGGGAAAAGGCCGTGTTCATGCACTGCCTGCCCGCCTTCCACGACCACAAGACCATCGTGGGCAAGGAGATGGGCGAGGCCTTCGGCCGCGACGCCATGGAGGTTACCGACGAGGTGTTTGAGGGGCCCCAGCCCATCGTCTTTGACGAGGCGGAGAACCGCATGCACACCATCAAGGCGGTCATGGCCGCCACACTGGCCGGATAACGGCTCACTGAAACTGCTATCTTCTTTCATTTCCTTTCGCTGGAAGCCGCGGCGCGTATGCCGCGGCTTTTGGCCGTTCTGAGAATGGCGGCGCAGACAAAATTATATCCCCCCACCCGGCTTGCGGGGCGGAGGAATATCTGCTATGCTGGGCACAGAAACCACGAGAGAAAGGAAATCACACCCATGACCATGATGAAACGACTGGCCGCGCTGGTGCTGGCGCTTGCCATGCTGCTGACGCTGGCGGCCTGCGGCGGAGACAATACCGACGGGAACGACGCCCAGAGCGGCGGCTCCACGCTGGTGTACGGCAGCGGCGACTATACCCGCATCAACCCCGCCATGGACGAGCACGGCGAGATCAATGTGCTGCTGTTCGACGGCCTTACCGACCACGACGGCGACGGACAGGTCATTCCCCGTCTGGCGGAGCGCTGGGATTACGACCCCGACACGCTGACCTATACCTTCTATCTGGCGCAGGGCGTTACCTGGCACGACGGCCAGCCCTTCACCGCCGAGGATGTGAAGTTCACCTATGAGGCCATCATGGATCCCGACAACGGCTCCGAGAACGCCCCCAACTACGAGGATGTGACAGATATCACCGTCATCGACGACCACACAGTGTCCTTTACCCTGTCCGCCGTCAACACGGCGTTTCTGGAGTACATGACCATGGCCATTCTGCCTCAGCATCTGCTGGAGGGGGAGGATATGCAGACCTCCGATTTCTTCCGGGCTCCGGTGGGCACCGGGCCTTATAAGCTGGAGAGCTGGGACGTAGGCCAGTCCATTACGCTGGTGAAGAATCCCGACTATTTCGCGGGAGCGGCCAACATCGACACCATCGTGTTCAAGATCGTCACCGATTCCAACGCCAAGGCCATGCAGCTGCAAACCGGCGAGCTGGATCTGGCGCAGGTGACCCCCAAGGACGCCGCGTCCTTTGAAGGGAAAGCGGGTTATACCGCCTATGACATGACCACCTCCGACTACCGGGGCATCCTGTATAACTTCAACAATACCTACTGGCAGGAGAACGCCGACCTGATCCCTGCCATCAGCTGCGCTATCGACCGGCAGGCCATCGTGGACGCGGTGCTGCTGGGCCGGGGCGAGGTGGCCTACAGTCCCTTGCAGCGGAACATCTACAACGATCCCGACGTGGAGCGCTGGGACTATGATCCCGCCCGTGCTGAGCAGCTGCTGACCGAGGCAGGCTGCACCAAAGACAGCGAGGGCTTCTGGCAGCGCAGCGGCCAGCGCATCGGCTTTACCATCAACGCTTCGCCGGACGATCAGGTGCGCATCGACATGGCGCAGGCCGCGGCCCAGCAGCTGCGCTCCATCGGCCTTGACGTGCAGGCCGCCATCCCCGCCGAGGGCATCGACTGGGGCGGGCAGGAGTGCTGCATCATCGGCTGGGGCTCCCCCTTTGACGCCGACGACCACACCTATAAGGTGTTCGGCACCGACAAGGGCGCCAACTACTCCGGCTACTCCAACGCACAGGTGGACGAGGCGTTGACCAAGGCCCGCCAGACCGACGATCCCGCAGAGCGGGCGGCGGCCTACGCCGAATTCCAGCAGGCGCTGGCGGCGGCTCCGGCCTATACCTTCTTCTGCTACATCGACGCCATCTACGTGGCGGCGGACAAAATTCAGGGCATTACCCCCGACACAGTGCTGGGCCATCACGGCGTGGGCATTTTCTGGAATATCTGTGATTGGACGGTCTGATCCCCCTCTCTTTGCGGCGTCCTCCCGGCCCCCTCGTATGAGGGGGCTATCGCCGTGTTATTAAGAGATTTCGCCCTCCGGTGCGAGGTACTTTTGCCCGTGGCGGCAAAAGTACCCCAAAACGCCATTTGAAACCGTAGGTTTCAAAACTTCCTGCACGCTATGCCTCTTTTGAAATTTGCGGCCTTTTACCACGCGGTCACGGAACACAGTTGATTTCGCTGCGTATGACGCATCGACTTTTCTCTTGCGCCGCTGCCGCTGACAATCTCAACGGTAGACACTGAAGCGTTGTTCGGCGTAGGAATCAGCGGCAGCGGCGCTGGAGCAGAGACGATCCTTTTACGAAGCGAAAAAGGAAAACCCCTGTGATCGTGCGGTAGGCATTGACAATTACGTACACATTATAGCACGCCCGGAAGTGAAGGAACCGGAGGTTCCTTCCGGTGTTTTTGCCTACTTTTGTCACTGTTGACAAAAGTAGGTCGTCCCCGAGGGGACGAAACTCCACCAAAAGGCTGGTGAACACCATGGAAAACACATTATTGAATATCGACCATCTCTCCGTGTGTCTGGACACACCCTCCGGGACGGTGCAGGCCGTGCGGGACGTGAGCCTGACACTCCACGAGGGCGAGGTGCTGGCGCTGGTGGGGGAGAGCGGCTGCGGCAAGAGCATGCTGTGCCGCTCCATCATGAAGCTGCTGCCCCAGAACGCCCGCATCACCTCCGGCAGCATCACCGTAAACGGAGTGGACATTACCACCTACCGGGAGCGGGATATGCGCCGCCTGCGGGGCAAGGTGTTCTCCATGATCTTTCAGGATCCACTGACGGCGCTGGACCCCGCCATGCCGGTGGGCAGGCAGATCGCCGAGGCTGTCCGCACCCATAGGGGCCGCATGGAGCGCTCCGCCGTGGACAGCCGTGTGGCGGAGCTGCTGGCGCTGGTGGGCGTGGAGCCCCGGCAGGGAGCGCAGTACCCCCATCAGCTGTCCGGCGGCCAGCGGCAGCGGTGCCTGATGGCCATGGCGCTGGCGGGCGAGCCGAAAATTCTGCTGGCGGACGAGCCTACCACGGCGCTGGATGTAACGGTGCAGGCCCAGATACTGGATCTGCTGCGGGATATCCAGCAGCGGCTGCATACCTCCACCATTCTGGTGTCCCACGACCTGGGCGTGGTGGCGCGGGCGGCTGACCGGGTGGCCATCATGTACGCCGGACGCATCGTGGAGATCGGCACGGCGGAGGAGGTCTATTACGATCCCCGCCATCCCTATACCAAGGGGCTGCTGCGCTCGCTCCCGGCGCTGGCTAAGCGCCACGGGGCGCTGCACACCATTCCCGGCATGCCGCCCACCCTCATCGACCCGCCGGAGGGCGACGCCTTCGCCTGCCGCAATCCCCAGGCGCTGGCCATCGACTACCAGCAGCAGCCCCCCATGTTCCCCGTCAGCGATACCCACTACGCGGCCACGTGGCTGCTGGATCCCAGAGCGCCTCAGCTGGCGCCCTTGCCGGAAGGAGAAGAGCACTATGTCTGATATCCTGCTGGACGTGCAGCACCTGACCCACTGCTTTCCCCTGCCGGGCAGGCAGACACTTCGGGCGGTGGATGATGTGTCCTTCCAGCTGAAGCAGGGCGAGATATTGGGACTGGTGGGGGAGAGCGGCTGCGGCAAATCCACCGTGGCGCGCTGCATCATGAACGTGTACCGCCCCACGGCGGGACATATCTATTATGACGGCATCGACACCTGCGACACCGCACAGTACCGCGCCAACCGCCGCCGGTTGGAGGCGGAGCGCCAGCTGATCTTTCAGGACTCCACCTCCAGCCTGAATCCCCGCATGACGGCGGCGGAGATCATCGCCGAGCCCATGGCCATTCACCATATGAAGCCGCCCCGGGGCAGTCTGCGGGCAGAAGCCGCCTTTCAGCTGTACTACGTGGGCATGGAGGAGAGCTATCTGGACAAGTATCCGCCGGAGCTGTCCGGCGGCCAGCGCCAGCGTGTGGCCATCGCCCGCGCTCTCGCCATGGAGCCGAGGCTGCTGGTGGCGGACGAGCCGGTGGCGGCGCTGGACGTGTCCATTCAGGCCCAGATCATCAACCTGTTTTCCCATCTGCGGCAGGAGCACGGGTTCTCCATCCTGTTCATCGCCCATGACCTGTCCATGGTGGAGTACCTGTGCGACCGGGTGGGGGTCATGTACCGGGGCAAGCTGGTGGAGCTTGGCCCCACCGAGACGGTGTTCGCTCATCCCCGGCATGACTATACCAAAGCGCTGCTGTCGGCTATCCCGCTGCCCGACCCTATTCGGGAGCGCCAGCGCCGGCGGCTGGATTTCGACGCCATGACCTTCCGCCGGGACGGCGTGATGGGGGAGGTCGAGCCGGGACACTTTGTCCTGACAGGAGAGGAGGACGGCCAATGAGAGAGAACATCCCTCTGCTGATCGCAAAAAAAGTCCTGATCTTCCTTGTCAGCGTGTGGCTGCTGTCGCTGGCGGTGTTCTGCATGGCCCGTCTCGCCCCCGGTGATCCTCTCAGCGCCTATTACGGCGAGCGGGTGGAGAAAATGTCCGTGGCGGAAAAGGCGGAGGCCCGGACAAAGCTGGGACTGGACGAGCCGCTGCTGGAGCAGTACGGCGTGTGGCTGAAAAACGCCCTCCACGGCGATTTCGGTATCTCCTATAAGTACAAGCAGCCGGTGATGGAGGTCATCGTCCAGCGGGCAGGCAACACGCTGCTGCTGGGTGGCGTGGGCTTTGTGCTGACCTTTTTGGGCGCGCTGGGGCTGGGGCTTCTGTGCGCGTGGTACGAGGATCGCTGGGTGGACAAGATGCTGTGCCGGTTGGGCACGGTGATGAGCTGTATTCCGGAATTCTGGCTGTCCATGATTCTGATCCTGATTTTCTGTGTCGCGCTGCGGTGGCTGCCCAGCAGCGGCGCTTACGCCATTGGCCACGCCGACGATGTGGGCGACCGGATCGTGCATCTGATCCTGCCCATGGCGGTGGTGCTGGCGGGGCACCTGTGGTACTACGCTTACATGGTGCGCAGCCGCCTTCTGGAGGAGGTGCGCTCCGACTATGTGCTGATGGGCCGTGCCACGGGGCTGAGCCGCCGCCGTCTGCTGCTGCGGCACTGTCTGCCCAACAGCCTGCCGGCGTATTTCAGTCTGATGGCTATCTCTGTGCCCCACGTGCTGGGGGGAACCTACATCGTGGAAACGGTGTTCAGCTATCCGGGGCTGGGCGCGCTGTCCTTCGAAAGCGCCCGCTACGCCGACTATAACCTGCTGATGGTGCTGTGTATCCTCACCGGTGCGCTGGTGATCCTGTGCAGCATGATCGCCCAGGGCATCAACCAGCGGATCGACCCCCGGCAGCGGGCTTCTCAGGGGGAGGTGACGGCGCTGTGACGGATCAGGAGCTGTTTTCAGTGGTGGGCATTCTGCCGGAAAAGACGCCCGCCGCTCTGCCCAAGCGGCGGCGGAAGCTGCCGCTTGTCCCCCTTGCCGTGCTGGCGGTGATCGTGCTGGGTTGCCTGTGCGCGCCGCTGCTGACGGGCCGCGACCCCGCCTATATGGATCTTGCCAACTGCGCCGCCGCGCCGTCGGGGCAATTCTGGTTCGGCACCGACACCATGGGCCGGGATATCTTCGCCTGCATCTGGTACGGTGGCCGGGTATCGCTGGCAGTGGGATTTCTGGCCGCCGCCGTGTCCACGGTCATCGCCGTGGTGTACGGAGCCGTCAGCGGCATGGCAGCGCCGTGGCTGGACACGGCCATGATGCGCCTGACCGAGCTGCTGGGCAGCGTACCGTCGCTGCTGCTGGTGCTGTTCTTGCAGGCCATTCTAGGCACTGCCAATGTGCTGAGCCTGTCGCTGGTGATCGGCGTCACCGGCTGGTGCGCCATGGCCAAGGTGGTGCGTACCGAGGTGCGCCAGCTGCGGCACAGCGGCTATGTCATTGCCTGCCGCTGCATGGGCGGCAGCTTCCACCGGGTGCTGTGGCGGCATCTGGCCCCCAACTTCGTGTCCTCTATCCTGTTTATGGTGGTCATGAGTGTGTCCACCGCCATCGCGGCGGAGTCCACCCTCAGCTTTCTGGGCATGGGTCTGCCGCTGGATATTATCTCCTGGGGCAGCATGCTGACCCTTTCCCAACAGGCGCTGAACCGTGGCGCGTGGTGGATCATCGTGATCCCCGGCGCGTTTCTGGTGGCGGTGCTGGTGTGCGTCACCGCCATCGGCGGGTGGCTGCGCCGGGCCTTTGACAGAAGGCAGAGCAATTTGTAACGTTTCGCTTGTCAAAAAGGGCTATGCCCTTGCAGCTTTTTCAATAGACGCAAGCCGGGCAGCCTTGCAAGGCCGCCCGGCTTGCGCTATAATAGAGGAAAAACGGAAAGGGGCAATACAATATGGGACGTGACCGTTGGTATAAGGACATGGTGTTCTATCAGATCTGGCCGCGCAGCTTCAAGGATGGCGACGGCGACGGTATGGGCGACTTGCAGGGCGTGTACGAAAAGCTGAACTACATCAAGAGCCTTGGGGTGGACGGCATCTGGTTCTCGCCGCTGTATCCTTCGCCGGGCGCGGACTGCGGGTATGATATCTCCGATTACCGGGATATTGCGGCGGAGTTCGGCGGCATGGAGTGGTTCAAGAAGGTGCTGGAGGGCGCTCACGCCCGGGGCATGAAGGTCATTATGGATCTGGTGGTGAACCACACCAGTGACGAGCACGAGTGGTTCCAGAAGTCCCGCCGCCGCATCGCCCCCTACACCGATTACTACATCTGGCGCAAGGAGAAGCCCGACGGCAATCTGCCCAACAATTGGGACAGCGTGTTCGAGGGCAAAGCATGGCAGTGGGACGAGCTGCGGCAGGAGTATTATCTCCACCTGTTCGCCGTGAAGCAGCCGGATCTGAACATGGATAACCCGCTGGTGCGGCAGGAGGTAAAGGAGATTCTGCGGTTCTGGCTGGAGCTGGGGGTGGACGGCTTCCGAGAGGACGTCATCACCTTTATCTCCAAGAAGGATGGACTGCCGGACGACCGGCTCATGCCTGCGGCACGGGGTATCCGCCACTATAACCACGGCCCCCATGTCCACGAGTATCTGGAGGAGTTCAAGCGGGACGTGCTGGATCACTACGACTGCGTGACGCTGGCGGAGGCTCCCATGGTCAGTCCCCGTCAGGCACTGAAATACATCGACGAAAAGCGGGGCCAGATGGACATGATGATCCAGTTCCAGAGCATGTGCGCCGACTGCCTGTATACCGACTATGCCCACACCGCCTTTTCCCTGCGGCGGCTGAAGCGGGTGTGGGATCTGTGGCAGCGGAAGCTGCGGGGCAAGGCGTGGAACATGCTGTATCTGGAGAATCACGACCATCCCCGCGTCATCTCCCGCTACGGCAGCGAGCAGTACCGGGAGCAAAGCGGCAAGGCGCTGGCGGCGGCCTATCTTTTCCAGCAGGGCACGCCCTTTGTCTATCAGGGGCAGGAGATCGGCATGACCAACTGGCGGCCTGCCCATACCGATATGTATGAGGACGTGCAGAGCCGCAACTTTATGCCCCGCCTTCCGGAGAAGGTGCGGCTGCGTTGGCTGTGGCTGGGCAGCCGGGACAGCGCCCGCACCCCCATGCAGTGGGACGATACGGTCAACGCCGGGTTTACCGCCGGAACGCCGTGGTTCTACGTCAACGACAACTACCGGGAGATCAACGTGGAGGCCCAGGAGCACGATCCCGATTCGCTGCTGAATTTCTACCGCCGTGCCATCGCTTTGCGGAAGCGGCTTCCGGTGGTGCGGGAGGGCAAGTACCGGGATTGCTGTCCGCTGGCGGGGAGCCTTTACCTGTACACCCGCGAGATGAAGGGCCAGCGGCTGCTGGTGGCCTGCTCCTTTACAGAGCGGCCCCTGGTGGTGACGCCGCCTAAGGGGTACGACTTCTCCAAGGGCCGTCTGGTGCTGCAGAACTATCCGGTGGCCGACCCGGCCATCCCGTTCCAGACAAGACCCTATGAGACGAGGGTGTATCTGTTCGAGGAGTGAAGGGGCATCAAGCCTCCTCTTGTGTAAGGGGAGGTGGCGCGAAGCGCCGGAGGGGTTGACGGTGACGAACCAATCCCCCAGTCACGGCTTACGCCGTGACAGCCCCCTTTACACAAGGGGGCCTTAGGTGCCGTAGCACCCCACTCAACGCTCCGTCGGTTGCGGAAAACCGCCCTGTTTGCTACCATGAAGGCGGAGGTGATCCCATGGATCGAGAAATGTTGGGCAGATTCATCGCCCAGAGACGGAAAGAACGGAACCTGACCCAGCGGGAACTGGCGGAGGCGCTGCATGTGACGGACAAGGCCGTCAGCAAATGGGAGCGGGGGGTTTCACTTAGATAAAGATACCACACCATTCCCACGCTGGCTTTTGCTCAACCGATACAGCCGGAGGGCTGGACAACAAGAAAAGGCGGTATGCGCCCCGTGGAGGGGTAGCGTACCGCCTTTTCTTGT